>ERZ772805.39-NODE-39-length-148673-cov-15.975400_pt1 | contig 148673 bp, 155 predicted proteins | sample MGYA00511344_ERZ772805 | MGnify/ENA primary metagenome ERZ772805 (study PRJEB29015, sample SAMEA2737730) | human gut metagenome | biome: human gut; feature: human-associated habitat; material: faeces | place: China | collected 2012 ...
TTAAGAAAGTTACCGAGAAAATAATGACTGAGTTTTCGGATTTGAATCTATGCCCTATTAACAACCATCAGGAAATTGTAATTGATGGTGAAGGTTCAAGGGTTATTTGCAAAGACTAATTTGAAAAATCCTTTTTTTGAAACTGGAAAATCGGAATTTGTGAAATCCACATATTTTAAGAAGGAGCCTTCGCTTATGCGAAAGCTCCTTCTTTGCACACCTTACTTTTTCAGCTTCAAGCCGTCGCGGAACGCTTCACCCACGCGCTCGGTGACCTTGTAATAGCCATGGGTGTAGGGGTCAAAGGCGATGGCATTGACTTTAGACATATCAATTTTTCCGTCCACCATAACGCTCTCATCGGCAGTGACATTGACTACCTTACCGATGACGCCGCAGCCATACTCATTGTTCTGATACTCGATGAACTTGCACTCCAGACAAATCGGGAACTCGTTGATGACCGGCGCATCGACGGCTTCGGCTTTGCTTGCGGTCAGACCGCTGCGGGCAAATTTGTCGCCTACTTTATTGCCGGACTCCACGCCGAAATAATCCGCCTCGACCATGTGGGCGGCATCGGCAATGCTGACGGTAAATGCGCCCCGTGCCTTGATGTTCTGCACAGTTTTGTGGGTCTCGGTGAGGTTCAGTGCAACGGTGTCCCGTTCCTGCATGGTGCCCCATGCGGCGTTCATGACATTCACACTGCCGTCCTCGTTGTAAGTTGCAACCATCAGAACCGGCATGGGGAAAATGCCTTCGGTAATTTTCAATTTTGTTCTCATGATAACTCCTCCTTGTGATCATATTGACAGGACTGTTCATCCTGCTTATAATTATACGAAGGAAAATCAGAAATTCAAGTACTGGTAATTATGACAGGTACTATCTTTGGAGAAAGCAAATGATAAAGAACTATATTGAGAACGCCAATTTTGAGGACACCGGCTTTGCCTACACGCTGTCGCTGATCTCAGGCAAGCACAAGATGGTCATTCTCTATTGTCTGATGGAGTTTGAAACCGTGCGGTTCAATGAGCTGAAACGGTATCTGAAAACCATTTCCGACAAGACCCTCAGCATGAATCTCAAGGAGCTGGAAGCAGACAAACTGATCGTCCGCACCGAGTATCCGCAGATTCCGCCGAAGGTGGAATATACGCTTTCGGAACGAGGAAAATCGCTGATGACTGTGCTGGATCAGCTCTGTGTCTGGGGCGAGGAGAATCGACTGACAGAGTGACAACTTCAAGTTTGTAGAATTCAAAAATTTAATATGAAATGTGAGATAGAGCGTATGGAAATAATCTATACGTTCTATTTTTTTGCCTTTTTTGAAAAAGTGATTAAAAAACTATTGACATTTTGTTACTGGTAGAAGCAGATGGTTATAAAAAGCTTTTGGTAACTATGAGTGCAAAAACAGATAGCTGCGAAAATTTATTATGAGCTAATAGCAAAATTTGATATTTTGTGATATTGAGGGTATGGGGAATCGTAATCTCCATTAAGTACGTCAGAGAATTATAATCCAGAAATGGGATTTTGAGTTACTCTAGGCGATACTTGCTTTAGAAAATGATTAGCCATAATGAGTTGGGACGTGGGAGGAGGAAGTGTAAAAAAAAGAGAGAGCCATAAGTAACTCTCTCTGTGATAAAATCAAAAAGTTATAGTATCAGTGGTTCGGTAAGATTACAAAAATCCTTAACAGGAATATTTTCTTTAAGTGGTAAAGCTGTCTCTAAAAAGGTTTCGTCTGCAAATCTTTCGAGTTCAGAATCAAAATGTATAATTGAAGCATTTGTATTTAATTGATATGGCGGAATTGTAACAAAATAATCATAATCTTCGTAAGAAGGAGTGGCGCAAGAAACTTTGATTTTTCCGCCTAATTTCAATTTTGCAAATTCTCCATAAATGGCAGTTAAGGCTTTTTTTCTTTCTTCATCAGAAGTAATTCTATCTACATATCTAATATACCAATAATCTATATTTCCCTCTTTTAATTCAATTAAATAATCGTATGATCTGGGTGTTCCGGATTTTATTGTCCATTCAACTTTATGCAGACTTGTCATCATGGAAAGTCCACGCATTAAGGTAGAAAAAAATTTTTCATGCACCTGAACAGTAGAGAGATCCAGAGAAAATCCATTGTCTGCAATTATCTTTTTCCGTTCCCGTATTTTCTTAGAAGAATATCCCGTTGCATCATATAATTCTTGGATAAGTTCTGGATCATCAATGGCTTTTGCAATTTTATCAATAGTGCTTTTATATGGTCTTCCAGATCGGGCACCGTTGAGCATTCGTGAAATGGTTGCATTATTTAAGCCTGTTTGTTCAGATAATTCTTTTTGTGTTTTTTTCTGTAAAATGATTTGAAGTATATTGATGAATCTTTCCTGATCGTAAACGCTGTCAGGATTTATTAGTGTGCCTGAATTTGATATAAATTCGTTCATTAAAATCTCCTCTTGACTTCTTTGACTTTGTATAAATTGACTTCTTGTATTTTATCTTATCAATTATATCTCTAAAAATCAATTTAAAACATAAAGAAATCAAAAAATGCTTTATTGATATTCTTGCAAAAGTCAAAGAAATCAAAAACGTAATTGACATTTTGACTTCTTTGTGTATAATGTAAAACAAGAAGTCAAAGAAGTCAAAAAGAAAGGAAGGAGGGCTGTGGATTGAAATATAGGGTTGTTTCGATTTTGAAAGATAATAGACCACGTTTTTTGATTATTTCTGATATTGAAGAAATTGAAATCCTTCCATCAAAGTATTTGAAGCATCTGGATCAGATTAATGCTTCTCCGAATACTGTAAAATCCGCAGCTTTCGCACTTTCATATTATTACAATTATCTGCAAGAGCAAACGATAGGATTGGATGAGATTACATTGCTATCTTATTCAGAGCAGAATAAACATTTTATTGATTTCTTGTATTGGGTTAAGAGTGGAAAGCATACTGAGCATAATACACAGACGAGCAATAAGACCTGCAATATGTATCTTGGTGCAGTCTTCAGATACTACCAGTTTTTGGCACTGGAAGATGTTTTGCCAATGCTTAAAGTTTTACGAGTAAAAAAAGTATCATATTTTGACAGTATGGGAGTAAATCATCAAAATGCAGTGAATTCGTTTAAAGGTTTCTTCAAAGAAGAAGAACCTAATCTGGAAGAAATAACATCCGAAGAAATACAGGAGCTGATAAATGCCTGTACGAATGATAGAGATCGATTGCTGATAGCAATGATGGCAGAAACCGGTCTTAGATTAGGGGAAATTCTAGGAATCCATTATACCGAAGATATTGATTTTGAAAGAAGGACGGTTCGGGTAAGGTATCGTGAATCCAATACCAACTTGGCAAGAGCAAAAAATGCAGAATATAGAATGGCTTTGTTAAGTAATACAACTTTTGAGTTCTTGGTTAAGTACATTTCTGATAACCGAAAAAGTCTGATGAACTCGGAGTATTTATTTACAAAATTGACTGGAAAAAACAAAGGAGAGCCATTAGATGCGGATTCTGTGTATAGCATGTTGAAAAGGCTATCCCAAAAAACGGATATCAATTCTCATCCGCATCAGCTCCGACACTATTTTGCGGAGGAAAGAAGAAAAGAAGGATGGGATTTGAATGACATTCGTTTTGCCCTGGGGCATAAGAAAGTTGAAACTACCATTAAATACTTGGGTGAAAATAATGAACGATTGATAGAAGCGACAGATCAATACTACTCAAATAATGAAGATTTATACCAAATTGCAGATTTTCTGTAAAAGGAAGGAGGGATTACCTTGGCAGTATTAAAAATTGTTCCGAAGTTATATCAGGAAAAAATATCCGAGAAATTAAAGGAAGAAATATCTTTAGTTACGAATGGAGAAGCAAAATACTATAACCGGTTATACAAATTTTTCCAGTATACAGATATACAGTGTACTGCAGATATTAACTATGAAACGAGAAAAATGTATATGGATTCTCTTGAAAAAGAGGATATTTCAGAAAAATATAAAGCGGAATTACTGAGCTTATTTGATCGTTTAAAAATAGAAAATATGCCGGATGTCTATTCACAAGGAAATCCCTTCTCTGTAGAACAGGAGTTTTTTAAGCAAGACAAATTGTTTTTGCTGTATGTCCCCAATAAGAAGAAAGCACAATCTTTTCGTCAGGTGGTCGATAAGAATGATTTGTTATGGGACTTAACGATGATACATTCATCACAGTTGGTGCGACAGACAAAAATATTGCTGTGTGAAATTCTGAATATGGATAAGGTACAAAGACATCGAAGATATTTTTTAGAACCATTAAAAGCACTTATACGGTTTTGCGATAAGTACGGAATAGATGATATTGAAGAAATGGAACAGGCAGATGAAAACAGATTTTATCTGTATTTAAACAAAGAGACGGAAATTATAAAAAAACAGGCTTCTAAGATTGTTGAGTTTGCGAGAAGAACGTTATTTCTAACAGATTCAGAGACAAATTGGCAAGCGTGTATCTGGTATATGGATAGGTTTCAGTTTGATAAATCGAGAATCAATGCCAGTTCACCTGTTAAAAGCCTTTCATTTATTAATATTTACGAAAAAGAAAATCGTTGGTATTTACAATTATACGCAAAATATTTGGTCGGGATATCTGATCTGTCTTTATCAAATATCCGAAATACAATAAGTTTTATTTCACAATTTTTAAAATATCTGGATGGACAGAGTAAGAAAGTAACTGAACTGGAGATGCAAGATATAGCGGATTATGTGTCTGTTTTGGATGAGTCCGATATTAAGTATTCCACTTTTAACCGATATATCACACATATGCATACATTTCTACAGTTTTTGAAAATGAAAAATATTGAAGTGTTGAAGTTTTATCCGGAACGATTTTTAAAAAAAGGTTTTTCGGAACACAATGAAAGAAGTGTTCCAGAAAAAACAATTGCTCATCTAATTAAGGAGCTGCCGGCATTCCCAGAGCATTTACAGTTGATGTATTTGATTTTGTTTTGCACAGGAATTAGGAAAAGCGAGGTTTGTACAATAAAATCGGGAGCCTTTTATTCACAAGGCAATGAGAATTGGATGCGCATATATCAAAGCAAAATGCGGAGAGAAAAAGTCATTCCTGTTCCCAGTTTATTGGTTGGACTGGTGAATGATTATGAAAAAAAGTACGGAATAAAAAATGGGGAGTATTTATTCAAAAATAAAAAGGGTGGTGCATTTAATGGACAGACATTTTCAAATCAGATGATTCGGGAGTGTAAGGTTCGTGGGATTGCTTGCGGAGATTATATCTTTAGAGCACACGATTACAGACATAACCTTGCAACTTCAATGTACGGAAATGGGGTTTCTATACAAGGGGTACGAGATTATCTAGGACATTCAAGTGAGAATATGACAAAACAGTACATTGATTTCATGCCGGAACGTATTGTATCGGCTGAAGATAAATATTTCTCTAAAAATCAGTCATTTAAATTGAAAGGAGCAGAAGATGATGAAAGGTAATATTAATTTGATTTCGTATGACTGTTATCAACAAGCTACAGAAAAACAGTTGGCAGGACTGAAATGGAAGGAAAACAGGGTGTACTACATATCAGAGATTCATAATGAAAAGATGCAGGATGAGATTTATGGGTATATCGATGATAGATGTAGACGTTTGTCATTATCAACAGTAGTAAATGATATTTACAGATTTGATCTGTTGAAAGAATTTCTGAATGAGAAGTGTACAAGTTGTAGCAGCATCACTGATAAAAAATGGGAAGAACTGGAGAGAAGTTATAAAGCATTTTTATATAAAAAAGGATTGGCGCTGTATGTTAGAAGAAATAGACCGGATAGGCGGAATGTTGAGCAACAAAGTAGCGCTCAGATTTCTTTTCTGAAAATGTATTATGAGTATGTTGTGAAGTGTAAAACAGCAGATATTCCAGAAAATGAAAAAGATGTATGGGATATGAGAAAGTTGGATATTGTGCCAAGGAGTAATCCGATTCGTGGAAGATATAGATTAGATTTTCGTGAGATCAGGCAGAAAGAATTTAAAGAGATAATAAAGAAAATATTGTATAGCCACTGCCAGACAAAAGCAATGGGTAGTATAAAAGGTGAATTGCGTGGATTCCGTCGGTTTGCTAGTTTCATGTATGATCGATTCCCAGAAGTAAAGCACTTTACAGAAATTAGCAGGGATATGGTAGAAGATTATCTGGTTTATATAAAAACGGATACCGGTCTTACATCAGTCAGTTACACGACAGAGCTGTCGGTTTTGGATAATCTGTTGGATGAAATAGGGCGTGAACTGGAAATAGGAAATATATGCAACCTTTTTCTGTCCAGTGATTGCAGAGCATATGACAACGCTTTACCAGAAGCGTATTCAGATGCAGAAATCAGAAGATTTAATTGTGCATTAACAAAATTAAAGCCCCAGTTAGGCAGATGTTTAATAATACATCAGATGCTCGGTACAAGAATAGAGGATACGTTGACTTTGCGAAGGGATTGCTTATCTGAGAAATCTGGACATTATTTTATAACTATTATCCAGCAGAAAACAAGGAAATACAAAAGACCAGTTAGCGATCAGCTGGCAGAATTGATTAGAAAAGCAATAGAAGTTTCAGAAAAGGAGCATCCAGATTCAGAATATATTTTTCTGCAAGATAATGGGAAATTGTATACAGATTCAATGCTGAAATATCATGTAAATATCATGATTTATGAAAATGATATCAGGGATGATAATGGAAATTATTTTGAGTTTCGTACACATCGTTTTAGACATACTTTTGGAGTAAAACTTACAGAAATGAAATTAGATGATGATAGCATTGCAAGGCTGTTGGGGCATAAGGATACACGAACCATACCACATTATCGGCGATTAAGAAACGAAGTATTAGCGGAGGATACAAAGGCTGTACGAGATGAAATGAATGAATTATTAGCACAATACAGGAGGGAAAAGGAAAATGCAGAAACACGATAAAATGGTAGCACTGGCAAAAGAAAAAAGTGCGGAAATGACGGAAACAGCAATAACAGCTATTGAAACAATGTATAGAAAAAATATAAAAATTTCAGTTGCTGAACTTACAAAACTAACAGGACTTTCCAGAGGTTTTTTCTATAATAATCCGAATGTGAAACAGGTCATGATGGAATTGAAGGAAAAACAACAGGGAATGATATTGCGAAATCCTAAAAGTGATGCTATTGCAAAAGCACAGGAAGCACGGATTAAGAGTTTAGAACAGAAATTATCCGATAGTGTTCCGAAAAACGAATATGAAAGTCTTCAGAAAAAATATGAAGAATTACAGGTGAAATATAGTCAAATGAAAAAGGGAACACTGTTGAAGATGTACGACCAATTATAGGAAGAAAAGGAGAATATTTTATGCAGAACGAAATTTATGATGAGAAAAATGGACTTACTTATATGTTATTTGGTGATTATTATTTGCCAGAATTGGCACTTACAGATATCGAACCAACTTATGGGAAATATGGGATGCTTCGTAAAAGCTATTTACAGGAACATAGAAAGGCAAAATATCAAATATTGTTGTTACAAGGAAAACTTGTCGAGCATTTGAATCAGATTGATGCAGAAGCAAGGGATAGAGAAGAACAATTAGTAAAACAGATGATGGAGAAACAAGGAATTACAGAGAAATTAAAAAGGCAGGACAACATGGAATGGACAAGGAGGATGAATACCCTTTGTCATGATGCAGAAGAGGTAATTTTGACGGAAATGATATACACGAAAGGATAATGAACTGTATTGGATAGCAAGAATTTTGCAGCCCGGATAGCAAAAAAATGGAAGTCCGGATAGCAAAAAAATGGAAGTCCGGATGGCAAGATTCTTGCTGTCCGGAAAGATAAAAAAGGGAGGGATTAAAAATGTTAGTTAAGTACATAATAAAAGTGTTTTTATATTTAATTCTTGCAGTAATGACATTGATTCACTGGTTATTAAAAATTCCGATGATATTGGGAAATATTTTGCTTTACTTTTTATCAATTATATTTATTCTGACAGGTGTTTTGAGTTATGGATTTGCATTGGAATCTGCAAGAGAATGTGGTCGAATGATAATAATTGGGATGGGATTTGGTGCAATACCAGACTTTATCCCATTTTTGGGAAAAAGTTTAGAGACATTGGTTGACAAACTGTTGAGTATGACAAATGAATGAGAAAGTCGATATGAAAGAGGGCTGTGAAAGGCGCTCTTTTCTTTTTGCAACTGTGGAATGGCAAGATAATAACGTTATATACAGTGTATATTAAGTAAAGATATTGTATTTCTGCATGATGGGAACATAGGGAGTCCATATAAAGGCAATTAATACAGGCCATGACGGGTCGATCAGTACCGGCCATGCGAACAGTCCGGATGATATGATGAGCAGACTGTCTACAATGGTACTGATGGGGATTAAACTTCCGCTGGAAGCAGTTATGCGTCAGATCGCTTCCGGAATCGATATCCTGGTACATCTGGGACGCCTTCGGGACAAGAGCAGGAAAGTATTGGAAATCATGGAGGTATTGGGATATGAAAAAGGAGAAATCAGGCTTCAACCGTTATTTTCCTTTCAGGAGACGGGAAGTAAGGATGGAAAAATCCAGGGGGAGTGGGTGAAAAGGTCCACACTTACGCGGACGGAAAAACTTATGGCGGCAGGGTATCAGCCGGAAGGAGTATGCCCTGGCGATAACGGAAAGCATTCTTCTGGTGTTTCTGATCGCCATGCTGTTCTATTCAAGACTATGGATGATGGCAGTGCTTTTTCCTCTGGGAATGAAGTATTACGAAAGGATGATCTGTCAGGTGGAGGAAAAAGGGAAGAGACGTTTTGAAAGACAGTTCCAGGATGCGCTTCAATCACTGGAAGCGCAGCTGAATGTGGGATACTCTATGGAGAACGCGATCAAAGAGGTACAGAGAGACCTGCAGATCATATATGACAGGCATACACTTATTGTACGGGAATTTACGTATATGGTAAGGCAGCTGAATCTGAACGTAACCGCGGAAGCTGCCTGGAAGGATTTTGCTGCAAGGGTAGCACTTCCGGAGGTGGATACATTTGTCACTGTATTTTCCCTGGCAAAGAGGAGCGGAGGCGACAGTATTCTGATCATTAAAAATGCGGTTAGACAACTTGGTGATAAAGCGGAAGTAAAAAGAGAAATCGATACCGTAATTGCAGCGAAAAAAATGGAATTTCAGATCATGTCAGTGATCCCTTTGGGAATTATTGGTTATATGCGTCTGAGCTTTCCGGAATTTATGGCGGGGTTATACGGGAATCTGCCAGGAGCGGCTTTTATGAGTATTTGTCTTGGAGCTTACATTGCTGCCTGGAGACTTGGATGCAAGATTGTGGAAATCGAGGTATAGAAATGTGGTTTTGTATCGGAATGTATTTCTTTCTCGGAGCTTGTGCATGGATGTATTTCAAGAAGAAATCACTTTTCAGAAAATGGGACAGGCTTCTCAGGCGGATATTTTTTTTGATGTTGGCGGTGACAAGTCTGGCATTTTTGTCGGAAATCGTGCAGAAGACAGGGACGGAAAACTCTGAAACCATGCAGATAAAGCGGAACGGGTACGGGGAAGGACAAAAAGAAGCGGCGCTTTCTATGCAGGTTGAAGGAGAAAAAAAGCAGGATATAGAAATTCGTGTGTCACCGAAGATTTACAGTGAAAAGCGGCTGGAAAAGGAGTTTCAGAAAGCGAGGAAAGAGCTTGCAAAAGTGATTTCCGGGGAAAATAAGGATCTGTCGCATATAAAGACAGATCTGGATCTGGTAACAGCATTAGACGATTTTCCGTTTTCGGTTTCCTGGGAACTTAGCAGATATGATGTAATGGATTCGCTTGGAAGACTGGATCAGGAAAAAATCCGGGAAGAAGATCCGGAGAATCAGGGGATTGGGATGAATATTACCGGAGTTCTGCATTATGAAGATAAGGTATATCCGTGTGAGATGGATCTTGTTATTTTTGCAGGACAGGAGAAAACGCTTTCCACGAAAGAGCGTGTTCTGGAACTGGTAAGATTACAGGACAGTGCTACGAGGCAGAAAGCATATCTTACACTGCCACCCAGTCTGGACGGAAGAAAAATTGCCTGGACAGAGGAGAAAGATTCAAAAGTGATTCCGATTCTGATGCTCGGAATGGCGATAAGTATTCTGCTTGTCGGAAGAGAAATACAGAAAGAAAGCAATCGGAAGAAGACGAGAAAAGAGCAGATGATGCTGGATTATCCGGAAATTATCACAGAGTTTACGATGCTGACCGGTGCCGGAATGACAGCAAAAAATGTGTGGAAAAGGATTGCGGAAGACTATGGGATCACCAGGGGAAAAACGGGAAGAAAAAGAGAAGCATATGAAGAAATCTGGAAAACCTGGCAGGAAATGAAAAGTGGGATTCCGGAGATGGAATGTTATGAAAGATTTGCAAGAAGATGTGATCTGATTCCGTATATGAAAATGGGAGCACTTCTTTCACAGAATCTGAAAAAGGGTGCAAAAGGAATTTCTGAAATGCTTCGTATGGAGGCAGTACAGGCACTGGAGGACAGAAAGAGCAGGGCGAGACAGCTGGGAGAAGAGGCAGGAACCAGACTTTTGATCCCAATGCTTTTGATGCTGATCATCGTGATTACGATCGTAGTTGTACCGGCATTTTTGTCGATCCAGGTGTAGGAGGTGAGAGAATGAAGGCGGTAAAAAAGAAGCTGTGGACAGGATGGATCAGAATTCAGAAGATTCTGACGGAAAAAGACGGGATATCAACGGTAGAATTGATCCTTGTACTGGTCGTCATTATCGGTCTGGTTATCATTTTTAAGAAACAGCTTAATGAACTTGTAACTAAAATATTTGAAAAAATAACGAATGAAAGTTCAGGAATCTAAAATAAAAATTTTATTTCAGAAATGAGTGTGTACAGAGATGAAAAAAATGGTAAAGGGAGAGATTACTGTGTTTCTAAGCCTGGTCTTTCTTCTGCTTCTTACTCTGGTTGGGGCTTTGCTGGAAAGTGCCTCGATCCAGCTGGCAAAGAATGAGAGAAGAGCAGACGCAGGCAGGGCAGTGGAATCTGTGTTTGCAGAATATCAGAAAGATCTTCTGGAGCGATATGGTATTTTTGCAATAGAAGGCAGTTATGAATCCGGAACAATGTCTGAAGAAAATATTTTAAACCGACTGTCCTTTTACGGGGCAGAAAATATAGAAACAGAGATTGCGGCAATCCGTTATCTGACAGACCAGAATGGGAAAGAATTTCTGCGGCAGGCGGTTGAATACGAGAAAATGAAGACAGGAGCTGCGGCGATAGAGAATCTGACGGGAAAGGTATCCGAATGGAAGGAGCAGGAACTGAAAGCAAATGAATATGGGAAAGAGAATATAGAGACGAGTAAAGAACTTGACCAGATGCTGGAAAGTGAAAAAGAGGAACTTCCTGCAGAAAATAATCCATTGGCGGATATTGTGGATATACAGGCGCAAGCACTGTTAAATTTGGTCAGCCCGGAAGGATTTACGCTGTCATCGAAAGCTGTAAAGTCAGAAGAGACTGTATCGAACCGAAAGCTCAGGCAGGGATACGGAACCATGAAGGAAAAAGATAATGGAGCCGGAGATACCATTTTTTTCAATCTGTACCTTATAGATAAGTTTGGCAATGCTGCAAATAACAAAAAGAATACGGTACTGGACTATGAGATGGAGTATTTGTTAGGAGGAAAGGCGAGCGACAAGGACAATCTGGAATATGTGATCGGGAGAATCCGAATCCTTCGATTTGCAGTGAATTATGGATATTTGCTGACCGATACGGACATGCAAATGGAGGTGGATACCCTTGCAACGACACTGAGTGCGGTGTTTCTTTCACCGGAGATCGGACCTGTGATCAAGCATGCGCTGCTTCTTGCATGGGCTTATGGAGAAAGCCTTACGGATGTTAAGACGCTTCTGGCAGGGAAGAAGGTTCCGGCTGTAAAGAGTAAGGAGAGCTGGAATCTGACGTTGGATGGTCTGCTTGAACTGGCAAAGAACAGAAGTATTCCGGAAGGGAAGGAGACAGAAGAGGGAAATTCTTATGAGCAGTATCTGCAAATGATGCTGGTTTTAAAATCAAAGGAAGAACTGTCGATGAGAGCATTGGATCTGGTGGAAATGAATCTGCGATCCGGAATGGAGAAAACGTTTTTCCGGGCAGATGCCTGCGTATCAGGAGCAGACTTTGACATGACATGTTATCTGAGAAGAGGAATTCGGTATCAGTATCATATTTTATATCAATATCAGTAACAAAAAATGAAAATGTTAGGAGGTGGATACAGGTGTCTTTTCTGAGGACAATCGAAATAATAAATAAAATTCCTTTGATGATGTACAGAAAAATATTGAATTACAAACACATATTTGATATTCGCAGAAAGGAGGAAGGATTTGATTTTCTACCTGATTTGATCGCCATATCTTGTGTCAAAGAAAAGGCATCTGTATCTGCCTCGGTAACAGTAGAAGCTGTACTTTGTGTTCCGTTGTTCCTATATGCGGCGGTGAGCCTGATCTGGATGCTGGAGCTAAGAAGCATCCAGTCTGCAGTAAGATGCGGACTGCAGAGTGCAGGAAAGCAGGTGGCAGAGAGTTTTGCAGAAATTCCGGTGCTGAACCCGATAAGTCTGCATGCAGATCTTGTAAATGCGGTCGGGAAAGAAAGAATGGATCGAAGTATGATTGTTGGCGGAAGCGGAGGAGTCAGCTGTAAAAGATCCTGGGCGATACCGGGAATGGGAGTGCTGGAACTGACGGCAGAATATGAAGTAGAATTGCCGGTTCCTGTCTTTCATATTCCGGTACTGCATTATAAAGAAAAAATAAGGATGAAGACATGGACCGGTTATGTAAAGACCTACGAAGCAGGAATTGGAGATAATGAACTTGTATATGTGACAGAAACAGGGATCGTATATCACCGGAATTATCAATGCACTTATCTGGAACCGTCCGTGCGCAGTGTTGCGAAAACACAGTTAGGGGAACTGAGAAACAGCAGTGGAGGAATTTATCATTTGTGTGAACGGTGTGGATGGATACCGGGAAATGATGGAAACTGCTATGTCACAGATTACGGGGATCGTTATCATACTTCATTATCATGCAGCGGACTGAAGAGAAAAGTTTATACAGTTCCGCTGTCAGAAGTAAAAGGAAAAGGAGCATGTTCAAAATGTGGTGGAAAATAGCAAAATTGGCAGGATTATTTTTTTTAGGATTCGGAGCAGCACAGGATATAAAATATCAGAAAATCTCGACAGAATATCTGCTCGCAGGAAGCTGTGCGGCGATTCTGTACCGTGCGTTATTTGGACGGATGCATTGGAGTGTATGGGTTGCCGGACTGGGATGTGGAATTGTATTTCTCATGATATCGAAATGGTCACAGGAGGGAATAGGGTACGGAGACAGCTGGATGATCCTGAATATGGGTATTTTTCTTGGAATCTGGAATCTGCTTGGAATGCTGATGCTTGCATTTCTTGTGGCTGCGATGGCAGCAGGAGCAGGTCTTTGGAGCGGAAAATGGAAACGGACGACAAGAATGTCATTTTATCCTTTTCTTCTGATCGGCTATCTGGGGACATTTATATGGTAAAGCTAAAAGGAAGTACAGTAATTGAAATGGCGTATCTGATGCCGGTAGTATTGCTTTGTTGGATGGCAGTCATTTTCGCACTTTTTTATTACCATGATAAAAATATTATCGGTGGGGCGGCATATGAGACTGCGATTGTCGGAAGTGAAGAATGGCGATGGAAAAAGGAAATAGAAGATGGAAAAATGGAGCAGTATTTTCAGAAAAGAATTGAAAACAAACTGATATTTTTTGATACAGTATCGGTGGAAACCGCGGTAGTAAAAGATGAATTTGAAGTGACAGCAGGAGCGCAAAAGAGAAAAATGCGCGTATCTGTTAAACGCAGTGCGGCACTGACCGTTCCAGAGGAAAAAATACGCAGGAAAAAAGTATTGCAGGAGATTGTAGAAAGGGACCAGGAGGAATGAGAGAAGAGTACGAAAGAGATTTACATCATGCCTGGATGATTCTGGAAACAGATGAGCTATATAAAGAAGATTATCAGATGCGGATGCTGATGGAAAATGCGATTCCCGGACTCTTGTCGGTAAGAGGGCAGGGAAAAGATGATAAAAGCCAGTACCGCTACGAGATCAGTGGGAAGATATCCGTGAAGGCAAAGGGAGAAAAAGAGCACTGGAAATTTGCAGATCTGGAAAATTTTATGAGACAGTTTATCCAGGTGCTTTATGCAGTGAAGAATTATCTGCTGAACGTGAACTGTCTGAGCCTGGATCCGGGACATATTTATGTATCGGATGAAATCTATTACTTTTGTTATTGTCCGGGACTGGAAGGTAATATTCTGGAAAAGTTTCATGAGCTTACAGAGTATTTTGTCAGGGAGACAGATTATGAACAGAAAGAGGCAGTCTATCTGGCATATGAATTACATAAGGCTTCAATGGAAGAAAATTATAATATTGAGTATGCGCTGGAGCGGATACTGGAGAAAAAGGAGAATGAAATGGAGAGTATACAGCCGGAGAAAAAAGCAGGATATGATTTACAGGAGGAACTGATCCTGGATGACTGGATTGCAGAACAGGAAATGAAAGGGCAGGTTGTAAAGGACAGGCAGAGCGTCTGGGGATTTCTGAATCAGCGCCTTCAGAAACGTAGAAAAAAACGGGAATCCCAATGGGATGAGATAATGGCGGATGATTCAGAGGAATAAGTAAGATAGGACATGTTTTTCTTTTTACTACATTTTCCAGTTTATGGAAAGAAGTACTTGTAAAACAATTACGTGTTTTTTATAATAAAAATGATTATGTAATTGGTAACAAAAGCAAAAAAGAAGTGCCTTTTCCACAGGAGGAAGTAACTGTTACTGTTCCGGCGTGAGCTGTGATTGTCCGGCTGACAATGGCAAGACCAAGACCGGTGCCGTCTGGTTTGTAAGTGACAAAAGGATCAAAAATCGTGTCGAGATATTCCGGTGAGATTCCACATCCGGTATCAGATATGGTAATCTGAAGCATTTGATCTTTGAGGACTGCTTCCAGACGGATTGAACCGGCAGACGAAATGGCTTCACGGGCGTTTCTTAAAAGGTTGAGAATCGCTTCATGCAGCTTTAATCTGTCGGCCGTCAGAGATGGAAGATCAGGGGCTATCAGAGAAGAGAATCCAATGTCGGTATCTACGCAGGAGGCGGCAAAGGACAGGCAGATCTGTCCCAAAAAGTCCTGTGCAGAAAACGTGCTCAGATGCAGATGTTCACTGTTATTATAGGCAGACAGCTCCTGCAGCAGAGAGATTGTGTATTCGATGTCTTCGCGAAGCTCTGACCAGTGGCTGAAATCTCTGGTTTCAGGGTGACTGGACTCTATGAGCTGAAAGGTACTGTAGATCAGCGTCAGTGGATTGCGAACTTCATGACTGATCTTGCTGATTGTATATTTCTGTGAATCCAGGAGTTTCTGAAGTAATTCACGAATTTCCGGACTGGAATTCATAAGCTGATGTAACTTTTCATAATCATTTGCAGTAAATGGCATGGTAACGACCATCCTTTCCATGATATAAAGTAGTTGTAGTTTATCATTGAAAGTCTGGTTCGTAAACAAATTCGAGATTAATCGAAGAAAATGTAGAAAGAAGGAAAAAACATGAGGGATGAGAACTGTATTTTTTGTAAAATCGCAAATGGAGAAATTCCATCTGCAACCATATATGAGGATGATGATTTCAGAGTAATTCTGGATCTTGGACCGGCGACAAAGGGACATGCACTGATCCTGCCAAAAGAACATGCGGCAGATATTTATTCTATTGATGAAGAACTGGCAGGAAAAGCATTTAAGCTTGCAAAGAAGATCACAACAAGATTAAAAGATGTACTTGGATGTGACGGATATAATATCGTACAGAATAACGGGGAAGTGGCCGGTCAGACCGTATTCCATTTCCATATGCATCTGATTCCGAGATATAAAAATGACAAGAGCGGATTCGGCTGGAAACCGGGTAAACTTACAGATGAAGATCGGGATGAAATCCTGGAAAAACTGAAAGAAAAATAAAATAGTGAGGTACTGGAGTGAGTTTTCAGAATAAGAATAAAAAGGAATTCGAGAACGTGTACCATAAAAATAAGTTCAACGTTTATCGGATAGCAATGGATTATTCTGGCAGTCACAAAGAGTCAGCGGAAGAGATATTCCAGGAGGTTTTTCTAAAACTATATACACACTTTGATACAGTGGATGAAGAATACATGGCAGCATGGCTGGTAACAACAACGAAAAATACAGCTATCAATTATATGAAGAAGCGGGCAAGAGAATGTCCGAAGGCAGATATTGAGCTGTTTTCGGATCTGTACTCGAAGGAATATGCGGAAAGTGCAGAGGAGCATGTATTCCACAAAATTTTACAAAAAGAAAAAGTGGGTTATGGATGGACGATTCTGGATGCATTGTACGAAGAAAATGAAAACTGGTACGAAGCAATTACCATGGTTTACTGTCTGGAGAGAAAACAAAAAGATGTGGCTGAATCTATGGGGATCAGTATCCAAGCACTGACGGGTGTACTGTACAGAGCAAGAAAATGGGTAAAGATACATTACAATTCTGATGATTACACAAAATAGCACCGATGGATATGTAAAGAAAACAGGTGTCGTTCCGGCACCTGTTTTTGAACAATGTAAATAACTGTTGTTAAAAAATTATTTGGAAGCAGCATCTTCAATCAGACCGATAATTGTCTTGATCGGATCCTGCTGAGAAGACTGATTCATTGCATTTATGAAGTCTTCACGGGAATCATAAAGCTTGTGGACAGCTGCAAGAAGCTTTTCATCTGTAAGCTCTTCTTCTTCCATAACCATACTGAATCCCTGACGTTCAAAAGAACGGGCATTCAGAATCTGGTCACCACGGCTTGCATTAGCTGAAAGTGGAATCAGAAGATTTGGTTTGCGAAGAGCAAGCAATTCGCAGATTGCATTTGCACCTGCTCTTGAGATTACAACATCGGCAAGGGCGAAGAGATCTTTCAGTTCATCCTGAATATATTCAAATTGAACATAGCCGTTCAGACCGGTGAGCTTTTCATCGAGCTTGCCTTTACCACAGAGATGAACAACTTGGAAATCTTTTAACAGTTCAGGAAGAATCTTGCGTACTGCATTATTGACTGCGACTGCGCCAAGACTTCCTCCGACGATCAGGATAACTGGTTTTACTTCCTTGAAACCACAGAAAGCGCGGGCTTTTTCTTTATCTCCGGTGAAAAGCTCCTGACGGATAGGGGATCCGGTAAGGACAGCTTTATCCTGAGGAAGGGAACTTAAAGTTTCCGGGAAGTTACAGCATACTTTTGCAGCAGAAGGAATGGAAAGCTTATTAGCCAGTCCCGGAGTCATATCCGATTCGTGAATGATAACAGGAACATGGTTTTTCTTTCCGGCAATAACAACAGGAACACTTACAAATCCACCTTTTGAAAAAATTACATCCGGTTTTAACTGCTTGATCAGGCGGTTGGCTTCACTGAAGCCTTTCAGGACGCGGAACGGATCCGTAAAGTTCTGAAGGCTGAAATACCGGCGGAGCTTACCGGAAGAGATACCATGATATGGAATTCCCTGCTGTTCAACCAGTTGCTTTTCCATACCGTTGTAAGAACCGATGTAATGTATGTCATACTGCAGTTCCCGAAGACGGGGAAGCAGTGCAATATTAGGTGTAACATGTCCGGCAGTACCTCCGCCGGTCAGAATGATGCGTTTCATAATAAAAATCCTCCCATTGATGGTGCGAATTAAGATTCGCAGTTGATACAGGCAGAGAGACTGCCCTGATATCATAATATTAAACAGGTGAAGGAAAAAGGTCAAGTTAAAGGGAAAAGAAATCCAAAAGAATGAGGTTTAAAATGGAAAAACATGAAGATAATCTGGATAAGCTTTTAAAAGCTGAACTGGAAAAAGAAGCCGGGGAAATCATGGAAGAAATGGACTCGGACGAATCACTGCAGGACATTTCCTTTCCAGAAGACCTGGATGAAAAGATGTGGAGTAAAATCCAAGAATATGAAGAACAGCAGAAAGCATATGAAAAACTGTCAGATGCCGACAAGGAGGCAATCCGTCTCGGACGAGAGGTTCAGGCGCTTCGCGGAGGGGAAGATACGAAGGATCATCTTAAGAAAGATGTGGAGAGTGACAGTTATATAGATAATGTTGTGCCAATTGAGTATGTGAAGCATGAAACAGACAATAAAGCAAGTGACGACGGTACGAACGAAGAGATCGAGAAGAAAGCCGGAAAGAAGAAAGTTAAGAAGAGAAAACGGCACTGGAAGGTATATGGAATCGTGGCGATCGTGGCTGTGCTTGCTATGATGTGGAGTATGGTGAGTATTGGTGGGACGCCGTTCTTTGGCAGGGTGTTGAATGATATTATTGGTGATAGAGAAATGGTTAAGGTTAATACGGAAAGGGAGGATGGAGATAAGAATAAGATTGACAATTATGATGAAGAAAGGGTGTATGAAGAAATTAAAGATAAATTTGGAATGGATGTTGTTAGATTAAAGAGAAATTCAGTTGGAATGTCATTGGTACAGAGCGATATAGATGAAGTTCTAAAAAAAGTCTGTTTACTTTATGAAGATGATGATACACTCATTCAGTATCAAATGGAAATTCAAAGTGAAAATAAATCATATGCCTATGATATCGAGGACAAAAAGGTAAAAAGGACACAAATAACAGTTGATGGAAATAAGATAGATATTATTCAGTATGAATTAGATGATGGCAATGAAGAGAATGTAGCACAGTTTGCATATGAAGACGTATTTTATACAATAAATACGACGATGGAGGAAGCAGATTTTAAAGAACTTTTAAAAAATTTATATTTTTTCTAGAAATGGCGTGAGATTTTCTTCTCTCGATTGTTAATATAGTGTAGAGAGGAGGCGAAAAGTGAAAAAAAGCAAAATTTTATCGCTGATTATGGTAATGTTTATGGTTTGTACATTGTTTATCAGCACACAGAAAAATGTTCAGGCGGCAGATGTGCCGGAATGTGTTGATGGATCTTACTTAACAAATGATGATTCATCTGAAGTGACAGTAGGTTCCACAAGCCGAGGCATATATCTGAAAAGTGGATCATCTAATATTGTAAGAGCAGGCACGGGAAAAATCGGTGCTGGTGGAAACACAGTAGGGCAGAAAGTTGTTTCTAAAATTACAGTGGATGTAACAGTAGAAAGATATATGAATGGAAAATGGGGATACTATACTTCATGGGTTCAAACAAATTATAACTCTGCTTATGTGAGTACAAGTAAAACTTTATCTGTACCAACTGGATATTATTATCGAGTATGCTGTGTGCATTATGCAAATTCCGACGTAAGTGGCTCGTACACAGACGGCATTTACATCTAAAAAACACAAACCAAACATCCCAACCCCTTACCCACTCTAACCCACCCCGCACCACCAAACCAAAAATATTTTTTTTAAAATATTCATACGACTATCAACCGGTGCGGCAGTTAGCGAAAGTAAGGACGAGGGAACAATATGAGGGAGGGAGATGGGAAGATTCCTTTTAACACCTGTCTGAATTGCAGGTTGATAAAGTTCAACATCTCCGGTCTTGCAGACTGACAAGAGGGCGAACAGGACTGTAAAGACCACAACTAATAAACGTATTTTCTGATTGGACAGAAAGCATATGACCAAATAATACAACCCGGTCGCGAAGTATGTGAGTATGGAATATCAGAGCAAGCAAGAAGCCTAACTAATGTTAAACTGAATTAGACCAAAACAAGCAGGTCGGGATAATTCCTGACCTGCTTGTTTTGACGCAAAATTGCGAAAAAATTATTTGATTACTGGTTATTGCTTAAATATTCTTTTAAAGCAAGTGAAAGCTGATCCGGGCAGGATGTTGCTTTGTATCCGCATTTGATACCTTCGATACGTGAAATTGCTTCGTGAATATCCATTCCTTCAACGAGGCGCCCGATGCCTTGTAAGTTACCGTTACATCCGCCTGTGAACTCAACATTATGAATACGTCCAGCTTCATCTACTTCTAAGTGAATATTCTTAGAACAGACGCCGTGTGGTGTAAATTCCATGAGTATAGTCCTCCTTTATATTTATACTATTATTGTGCCTTATAAAATTGCTTCAATGATTATAACACAGCCTTATAAGAAAATGCTAGTGCATATTATAAGAAATCTGATATAATAGCTATTGTAATTTTGAAGGGAAATCTATAGATATAGATAAAAACAATATGTAGGAAAAACGGAGGATTTTCAAATGATAGGAATTATCGGAGCAATGGATGAAGAGGTGGCAATCTTAAAAGAATCGATGGAAGTTCAGGATACGATGGAACGTGCCGGAATGACTTTTGTCGAAGGTATTATGAGTGGCAAGGAAGTTGTAGTTGTAAGAAGTGGTATCGGAAAAGTCAACATGGGAATCTGCGCACAGATTCTGATTGATTGTTTTGGTGTGGATACGCTGATCAATACAGGTGTGGCAGGTTCTCTGGATGCAGATATCAACATCGGGGATATCGTGATTTCTACAGATGCAGTTCAGCACGACATGGATGTAAGTATGCTTGGCGATCCGGTAGGACAGATTCCGAGAATGGATACCTTTTCTTTCCCGGCAGATGAGAAGCTTGTGAAGCTGGCAGTGGAAGTAAACAAAGAAGTGAATCCGGACATTCAGACATTTACCGGAAGAGTGCTCAGCGGAGATCAGTTTATTTCCGGCAAGGAAAAGAAGGAATATCTGGTAAAGACATTTGATGGAAAGTGTGCGGAGATGGAAGGCGCAGCAATGGCGCAGACCGCATATCTGAATAAAGTTTCGTATGTCATTATTCGTGCAATTTCGGACAAAGCTGACAACAGTGCAACGATGGATTATCCGGAGTTTGTGAAGATGGCAATCACCCATTATGTAGGGCTTGTCAAAGGTCTTGTAGAAAGAATGTAATGCGTAAGGCAGCAAAGTAAAATAGAAAAGCAGCGTCATTTTCCAGACAGGATGTCGGATTGTGGCGAACGATTAGGGAATCCAAATTCGGAGGTTTACGGTATAATGACGGTAAATCTAAGAAGGAGGATTCTTTTTATGTTGGAAATGTTCGTGGTGAGAGAAACGGTATTTTTTCTGACGGGAGTGATGATCGGGATCGGCGCGATTGCAAGACTGATTACCGGGATTTCACTGAAAAAGCTGGTAAGAGCAGCAAGTAACATGAGTAAAAGCAATCATCCGCTGATGCGGCTTGTAAGGGCAAAATTTGAGCATGGGTGTATGGTGAGTGATAAAGTACAGAATGTTGGTGCATTTGTAGAGAAATATTTGTATGAATACCGGGTGCTTGGCGTGAGGCTGCATACCTGGAGGCAGTGGGCGAAGGGGAGCATCTGGCTCTGCCTTATCTTTGGAGCCACAGGAACAGCGCTTGCTTATGCAGCGGGGGAGAGGGAACAGGGACTTTACAGATATGGTATTTTGGGCGGTATGGGAGCTTTGGCGCTCTTTCTACTCCGGATGCTTGCGGATGATGCCTATCAGCTGGAGGCAGCGAAAACCTATATGGTAGATTTTCTGGAAAATACATATGCTCATCGCTATGAGAAGACCAATCAGAAAGAAATCCAGGTTACGGTTCAGAGAGCGGATGAGATTCCGGAGAAAATGGATGCAGAGGAAAATGAAGCGGTGCATTCTGGTCAGGTGCAAAGACCATTTTCAGAAGAAACCGTGCCAGCAAGCGCAGCTACGGTAAATGCGGTTTCTGCGAACGAAAAACGGTATACAGAAGATGGACAAATGCAGCAGACCGTGCAGACAGTAGCAAAAGTGGGACAGGCGAATGCAAATCAAGCTGATGAAATGCGGACGCAGCAGCCTGGAGCACGGATGGAAGATACAGCCGGTTCCAGATTTAAGCAGGAAGATACCGGCGAAAAGCTGGAGCCGACAAAAGAGGCAAGAATCCGGGAAATTCTGGAAGAATTCCTTGCCTGACTGGTGTGGATAATCGCGAGTTAAGTGAAATCTGCCCAGTATATAAAAAAGTCTTTTTCGGGTAAAAAAGTGATTTAAAAATATAAAATACCGATATGTGGGAAAGCTGATTCCAGATATCGGTATTTCTATTATTATCGGGCAGGTGGTACACTTTTGCAGTTCACAGTTTTACAGAAAAAACACAGAATGAACACAGATTGCCCCCAGAAGTTTCACAAATCATCCGTATAATTGAAAAGCATGAAATTTTGTAGTCAGGAGGAACAACATTGATTGAGGTAAAAAATCTTGTTAAGAAATACGGCTCACATCTGGCTGTAGATCATTTGAATTTTACTGTAGATACCGGGCAGATTTATGGATTTTTAGGACCGAACGGTGCCGGAAAGTCTACAACGATGAATATTATGACCGGCTATCTTGGCGCAACAGAAGGTGAAGTGCTGATCAACGGGCACAATATACTGGAGGAACCGGAGGCAGCAAAAAAATGTATTGGTTATCTGCCTGAGATGCCACCGCTTTACACGGATATGAAGGTGAATGAATACCTGAGGTTCGTAGCGGAATTGAAGAAGATCCCAAAACCGGAACGGCAAGAGCAGATTGAGAAGGTCATGCTGATGGTGAAGATTATGGATGTACAGGACCGGCTGATCAAGAACCTGTCCAAAGGTTATAAGCAGAGAGTCGGACTTGCGCAGGCAATCCTTGGATTCCCGGAGATCATCATTCTGGATGAACCGACGGTCGGACTGGATCCGAAGCAGATTATTGAAATCCGTGAACTGATCCGCGAGCTGGCAAAAGAGCATACCGTGATCCTGAGCTCGCACATTCTGGCAGAGATCCAGGAAGTCTGTGATTATATTATGATTATTTCCAAAGGGAAACTGGTGGCAAGTGATACACCGGAGAATCTGGAAAAGTTTCTGACGAATCAGCAGACTGTGGAAATCCTGGCAAAGGGAAATGAAGATACGGTACGGAAAGTCATCGGCACAATCGGTAATGTGCAGAAGGCATCTGTGGAATACGGAAAAGAAGAAGGAACGGTAAAAGCGAGTCTGTTCCCGAAGGATGGAAAGGATATCAGGGAAACAGTATTTATGGCATTTGCACAGGAGGGCTGTCCGTTACTTATGTTGTATCACAGCCGCACGACGTTGGAGGATGTCTTCCTGGAGCTGACGCAGGGAAGCACACCTGCAGCAGCAAAAGCGATGAAGGACGGCGAAAAGAAAGACCGGATGGTAAAGCGGCGCAAGAAAAATGCGCAGGAAGAGGCAGAAGAGAACGAGCTGACTGAGATGGATGCAGAGCCGGAAGAAAATGCCGTTCCGACAAGTGAGGATGAAAAGGAGGATCTCGAAAATGACAGCAATTTATAAACGAGAATTAAAATCCTATTTTCAATCAATGACAGGCTATGTCCTGATCGCCTTCCTTGTGATCTTCACGGGAATCTATTTTATGGCGTACAACTTAAATTCGGGATATCCCTATTTTTCATATGTTCTGATGAATATCAACTACGTGTTGATCATCATTATCCCGATGCTTACCATGCGTTCCTTTGCGGAGGAACGGAAGAACAAGACAGACCAGCTTCTGCTTGCCGCACCGGTAAAATTATTTGATATCGTGATGGGGAAATACCTTGCGATGGTGACGGTATTTGCGGTACCGTGCCTGATTTTTTGCATTTTCCCGATTATCATTAAGAGCTTTGGAACGGCGTATCTGAAGGTGGATTATCTGTCAATCCTGATGTTCTTCCTGCTAGGATGCGTGTATCTGGCAATCGGAATGTTTCTTTCGTCACTCACAGAAAGTCAGATCATTGCGGCAGTAACAACCTTTGGCGTTTTGCTTCTGATCTATCTCTGGGGAGGACTGATTGATTTCCTCCCGACATCAGCTGCAAGCGGCATGATCGGTATTGTGGTATTCGTTACCATTGCGGCGCTGATCATTTACCGGATGACGGGAAACTGGATGATCGCAGGAATTATCGAAGCGATCGGAGTTGTTGCGGTTGTGATCGTAAGCTTTGTAAAATCTTCATTATTTGAAAATATTTTGGTCAACATCATGAAGAAGCTGTATCTTGCAGATGTATTTGACAACGTAGCATATAACAAGCTTTTCGATGTGAGTGGGCTGATCCTGTATCTGAGTGTGGCAGGTGTATTTATCTTCCTGACCATGCAGTCCATTCAGAAAAGACGTTGGAGTTAGGAGGGAGAAGACATGGAAAAAATCAAAAAAATGTTCAGCAGCAAGTCTTCCCGGAACGGAACTTACAGCGTAGGGCTTGCAGTGATCGTGATTGCAATCGCGATCGTGATCAATCTGGTGGCAGGACAGCTTCCGGAAAAAGTAAGAAATATTGATATCAGCAGCAACAATCTGTACGATATCAGCAGCGTGTCCACAAAAATGCTGAAAAAGCTGGATAAAAAAGTAGATTTGAAAGTGATCGCAGAACAGGATTCTGTGGATACCAGGATCAAGACTTTTGTGAAAAAATATGCGGCGCTTTCCGGCAAAGTAAAAGTGGAATGGGTGGACAGCGTACTGCATCCGTCCATTCTTCAGAAATATAATACCGATGGGAATGTAATCGTTGTGTCCTGTGATGCAACCGGAAAGTCTACAACGATTTCATTTTCAGATATTATCCAGTCCGATTATTACTCTTATTATACGACCGGAAGTGCCAGTGAAAGTTCTTTCGACGGAGAAGGACAGCTTACCAGTGCGATCAATTATGTAACCAGCGAGGAAACAAGCAAGATTTACCGGACCAGTGGTCACGGAGAATCGACATTTTCAAGTTCGGTAAGTGATCTGCTTACTAAGAATAATCTGGAGACGGAAGAAATCAACCTGAGCATGAATCCGGAAATCCCGGATGACTGTGACCTGTTGTTCCTCTATGCACCGACATCGGATATTACAGATGATGAAAAGACAATTATTGAGAAATATCTGAGTGACGGCGGAAAGGTTTATCTGATCCTTGGAGATACGACTTCAGACACACCAAATCTGGACGGAATTATGTCGGATTATGGACTGAAAAAAGTCAGCGGTTATATTGCAGATACCCAGAGATGCTACCAGGGAAATTATTATGCAATCTTCCCACAGCTTTCTCTGAGTGGTGACCTGGGAAGCGGCATCAGCAATCAAATGGTACTTCTGCTGAATTCACCTGGTATGGAGAAAACAGATACGGATAATGATAATCTGACGGTTACTCCATTTATGCAGACATCAGACAGTGGATATGCAGTGACAGAAAATGACCAGACACAGGGACAGTATATCCTGGGAGCCGTTTCTACCAATGCGATTTCTGCGGATTCTTCAGATTCGGACAGCGAGGATGAAGACGATGAGAGTGATGCAACGGATACAGACACAAAGACAGCAAGACTTACGGTGCTTGCTTCTGCATCTATGATCAGCTCGGATATCACAGATCAGCTGACGACACTGGATAACCTGACTTTGTTTGTAAATTCAGTGACAGAGAATTTTGATAATGTAAACAATGTTGCGATTGAAGCGAAGAGTCTTTCGACTGAGACCAACACACCGATGCATGCAGGTGCATTCAGCATCCTTGTGATCTTTATTATTCCGCTTGCAATTCTGATCCTTGGATTTGTGATCTGGATGAGAAGACGGAAAGCGTAAGAGGCAGGAGGAAAAAAGATGGAGAAAAAAACAAGGACAATAGGAATCCTTCTGCTCGTACTGCTTGCTCTGCTCATTACATTTTTCGGGCTGAAAAAATGGAATACATCTAAGTCAGAGGCAGAAGAGAAGAAAAAAGAAAACGCAGTGGTGCATATTTTTGAGACAGATTCGCTGGAGTCGATCGAGTATAAAGAAGCATCTGGGGAAGAAATGTCCTTTGTAAAAGAGGATGATACCTGGGAGTATGCGCCGGACACCACGATCGCACTGACGGAGAGCAGTATGCAAAATATGGAAGATGCATTTTCGGATATTCAGGCGGTAAAAGAGATCAAGAATCCGGATGACCTTTCGGACTATGGATTTGATTCACCGGAATATAATCTTACGCTGACCGGAAAGGATGGCGAGGCACATAAATTTCTAATCGGGAATGCTTCCGGAGAAAATTATTATTTCATGGAAGATGGAACAGAAAAAGTGTACACGGTATCGGCAGATCTGATTTCGGAAATGGTATGGCAGCTTGCAGATGTTGCTGAAAAGGACAGCTTTGTAACAGTTACATCCGATAACTTTGTAAAAGAGACTGTGACAAAACCGGGTGACGAGGTAAAAACCTACGAAGCGGACAATGAGGATCAGGAAGATACTGTCACAAGTATTATGACAGCACTTTCCGGATTCTATTTTACAGATTGTGCAGATTATCATGTGACGGACGCGACGCTTGGCAATTACGGGCTTGCGGAAGATCAGCGGACGAAGGTGGAGCTGACTTACAAGGATACGTCGGATGATGACAAGGAAAAGACAGTTACATTCTATGTGGGAAGCAAGGACGACAGTGCGACCTACTATTATGTACAGATGGACGGTTCACAAAGAGTAAGCCGGGTACTGATCGATACGGCAGAGAAAGCGCTTGGATGGAAAGTGGACAGTAGTGCAGAGTAAAAGAATACAAAGAGAAAATTAAATAAATCTGCTAAGAAAGGAAAAGGGATGATGTCTTTCAGGAAAGGACAGAGTCCCTTTTTTGAGTGTACGTTTTTACAAATTTATCCGCAGGAATCATTGACGCTGAAAAACCAACAGTGATACTATACAGATAATACGGAAAAATGAACGTTATACAATACGGAATGAGGAGAAACGATATGCCAATCATATACAATGAAAAAACAAGAGAGTTTCATCTCTACAACCAGGAGATCAGCTATATCATCAAGATCCTTGACAACGACCAGCCGGGACAGCTCTACTATGGAAAACGCCTGACACACAGAGAAGATTTCAGCCATCTTTTTGAATATGCGATGCGTGATATGTCACCGTATGCTTTCGAGGGAAATTCTACATTCTCACTGGAGAATATCAAGCAGGAGTATCCGACTTTCGGCTGCGGAGATATGCGTTTTCCGGCATATGAGATCGAGCGGGAGAATGGAAGCCATGTAGTCGAGTTTGTATATAAAGAGCATAAAATTTATAATGGCAAACCAAAGCTTGAAGGACTTCCGGCGACTTATGTAGAAAGTGATGATGAGGCGCAGACTCTGGAACTGGTTCTGGAGGATACAAGTATCAATACAAGAATTGTCCTTTTATATACGATCTATGAAGCATTTCCGGTGATCGCGAGAAGTGTACGTTTTGAATGTGATTCTGACGAAAAGATCACACTTCTTTCTGCAATGAGCGCCTGTGTGGATCTGCCGGACAAGGATTATGAGATGATCGATCTTGCCGGTGTGTGGGCGAGAGAGCGCCATGTGAGAAGACATAAGCTGGATTACGGTATCCAGAGTATTTACAGTATGCGCGGATGCAGCAGCTACCAGTTCAATCCGTTCCTTGCACTTGCGCGTGAAAATGCAGACGAGTTCCAGGGGCAGGTCTACGGTTTCAGTCTGGTTTACAGCGGAAATTTCCTTGCACAGACAGAGGTAGACAATTATGATACCGCCCGTGTGCTGATGGGAATCCATCCAAATGGATTTAAGTGGACACTTGGAAAAGGCGAATCCTTCCAGACACCGGAGATGGTAATGGTATATTCGGAAGCCGGACTTAACGGAATGAGCCAGACCTTTCACAAGCTGTACCGCACACGTCTGGCAAGGGGAACCTGGAGAGATAAGGTTCGCCCGATCCTGATCAACAGCTGGGAAGCATTTTATTTTGATTTTGATGCGCCAAAGCTTCTGGGACTTGCGGATGCGGCAGCAGATCTTGGAATGGAGCTTTTTGTATTGGATGACGGATGGTTTGGAAAGAGAGATGACAGTACTTCTTCCCTTGGCGACTGGTATCCGAATGAGGAAAAGCTGAAAGGAACGTTAAAGGAGCTGGCAGAAAAGATCAACGCCAAAGGTTTAAAATTCGGGCTCTGGATTGAACCGGAAATGACGAACAAGGACAGTGATCTGTACAGGGCGCATCCGGACTGGCTTCTTGCAGAACAGGGCAAGCGGATCTGTCACAGCCGGAATCAGTATGTTCTTGATTTTTCCAAAAGGGAAGTTCGGGAATATATTGGGGATATGTTGGAAAATCTTCTGGCAGAAGTGCCGGTATCTTACATCAAATGGGATTTGAACCGTACATTTTCAGAGGTATTTTCAAATGGAAATGACAGAGAGTATCAGGGAAAGGTCTGCCACAAATACGTTCTCGGCGTGTATGAGCTGTATGAGCGCCTGACCAGCCGGTTTCCACATGTATTGTTTGAATCCTGTGCAAGCGGTGGAGCAAGATTTGACCCGGGAATGCTTTATTATGCACCGCAGGGATGGACTTCAGATGATACTGACGCAATAGAACGTCTGAAAATTCAGTATGGAACTTCAATGGTTTATCCGGTGAGTTGTATGGGAAGCCATGTATCAGCTTCACCGAACCATCAGACAAACCGTGTGACACCGATCGAGACAAGAGCAGATGTGGCTTACTTCGGAACGTTCGGATATGAGCTTGACCTTCTGAAACTCAGTGAGGAAGAAAAGGCAGAGGTTCGTAGACAGATCGCATTCATGAAGGAGAAGAGAGATCTTATCCAGAAAGGAACTTTCTATCGACTGAAGAGTCCGTTTGAGGGAAATGAGACCGCATGGATGATCGTATCGGAGGATCAGAAGACGGCGCTGGTCGGTTATTACCGTGTGATGCAGCCGGTCAATGTTGGATTTAAGAGACTGAAGCTGAAAGGGCTGAAAGAAGATATCTGTTATAAGGTCAGCGGATATGATTATGACTGCTATGGTGATGAGCTGATGCAGGCGGGAATGATCCTGTCCGATTCCGCGTCCGGTGTATGGAAGAAGGGCGTAAATGATAAGGGAGATTTCCAGGCGAAAGTGTTTGAGATTGTGGCTGTGTAAGCCGGAATATATGGAAAGGACGAAATGGGAGAACCGTTTCGTCCTCTTGCGTTTTTGGAAGAAAAATTATATGATGTTTCTAAAAGACTTAAAGAGGTTTAAAATGGAACGACTATACGATAAATTAAAAGCATATTCCGAGAGCGATTTTTACGCATTTCACATGCCGGGACATAAGAGAAACAAGACACTTCTTGGAATTGAACTCCCATACGATCTGGATATCACGGAAATCGATGGTTTCGATGATCTGCATCACGCAGATGGTATTTTAAAAGAAGAGCAGGAAAGAGCCGCAAGGGTATTTGGGGCAGAGGAAAGTCATTTTCTGGTAAATGGAAGTACTGCCGGAATTTTAAGTGCAGTGATGGGATGTACGCACCGGGGAGATAAGATTCTGGTGGCACGCCATTGTCACAAATCCATTTACCATGCAATTTATATGAATGGTCTTGTACCGCGCTATGTGTATCCGGAATTTGATATTTCCATGCATATGAACGGGGAGATCAGCAAAGAAGATGTGGCAAAAGCACTTGCTGCAGAGCCGGATATCAAAGCCGTTGTGATCGTATCGCCAAATTATGATGGCGTGGTATCGGATGTGAAAGGAATTGCAGAAGTGGCACATTCGTATAGGATTCCACTGATCGTAGATGAAGCACATGGACCGCATTTCGGATTTCATCCGGCATTTCCGGGGCGCGCAAATGATCTGGGAGCAGATGTGGTGATCAACAGTCTGCACAAGACACTGCCGTCTCTTACACAGACTGCAATCCTGCATATCAACGGAAAGCTTGCCAATCGAAGAAGAATTAAGAAATATCTGGATATGTTGCAGAGCAGCAGTCCGTCGTATATTTTCATGGCAAGCCTGGATGCCTGCGTGGATTTTGTGGATGGAAAATGTGAGGAAGCATTTGAACTTTATGTAGAGAGGCTGCAAAAGTTCAGAGAAGAACTGAAGCCATTACAGCATTTACAGATTCTCCGTACAGAACATTATGATATTTCCAAAGTTGTGATTTCCACAGCAAATGCAAATATTACAAGTCCGGAGCTTGCGGACCGGCTGCGAAAAGAATATCATCTGGAAATGGAAATGACCGGAGGAACCTATGTACTTGCGATGACGACTGTGGCAGATACGCAGGAAGGACTGGACAGGTTAAAATCTGCGTTACTGGAAATAGACGATCAGCTGGAAGCAAAAACAGCCGTTTCCGGAAGCATAGAGATTTCCGGAGAGCTTCCTAGACTGGAGCAGTATTTTACACCGCAGGAGGCAGCAGACCGGGAAGAAGACGGAGAAGCAGAAGAGATTCCGTGGAAAGAAAGTGAAGGACACATTTCTCTGGAATATGCATATCTTTACCCACCGGGAAGCCCGGTTATCGTACCCGGAGAGCGGATCAGCCGGGAAGCAGTAGAACTTCTTTGTTATTATGAAACACAGAATCTCCAAATAGAAGGAATACAGACGGAAGGCAAGATAAAGGTGTGGAAACATGAGTAAAATATATTATCTGATGGGAAAAAGTTCAACGGGGAAAGACACAATCTACAAAGAACTGAGAAAAAGAATGCCACAGTTAAAAAATGTAACGATCTATACAACCCGTCCACGGCGTGAGGGAGAAAAAGAAGGCGAAGAATATTTTTTTACAGACGAAACTGAACTTGAAAAGTTCAAAACAGAAGACCGATTGATCGAAGAACGTGCTTACAATACAGTTTATGGTATCTGGCACTATTTCACCGCTGATGACGGGCAGTTCAATTTTGAACAAAAAAATCAGGATTATCTCATGATCGGAACCCTTGAATCCTATGAAAAATTGAAAACCTATTTTGGAAACGAAAAAGTAGTTCCACTTTACATCGAGGTAGAAGACGGAGAGCGCTTAACCCGCGCCCTCGCCCGTGAGAAAACCCAGAAAGAACCCAAATACGCCGAAATGTGCCGCCGTTTTCTCGCCGATTCCAAAGATTTCTCCGAAGAAAACCTCGCCCACGCCGGAATCACAGAACGTTACGAAAACACAGACCTTGAAGACATCCTTGAAAAAATCTGTAAAAAAATACTAAAAAAGCAGAGTCAGCTATAAACCATACAAAACTCAACCATTCATAAATAACACCGATCTCAACACCCCGGCAAGACAGGCCCCACCTGGCCAGGTGAACCCTGCATTGAGAAATTCTTGAAACTTAAATAAGATTTTATAATGTAGTGGAGTTAAGACACAGAAAAAGACAAAAATTATCCTCTGGATCTGCGAATTTTGCACTATGAAACCGAGACTTAATCAATTGTGGAAGCCATTGCTGACACAATTGATGCTTTCAAAGGCTCGGTGGAATGGTTAGTGCAACTGAGCATAGCCAGAGGATAATTTTTGTCTTTTTCGTCTCTTTTACTACTACACGTATGACTCTAATTCAAGAAGTTCTCAATAATCACCCCTTCTGCTTCCTCTTCCGTCATTCCAAGAGTCCGCAGCTTGATCAACTGCTCATCATTGATCCTTCCGATCGCAGCTTCGTGGATAATAGCCGCATCCACATGCTTCGCATTGATCTCAGGAATTGAACTTACTTCTGCATGATCCATGATAATAGAATCACACTGAACATGTGCATGGCAACGGTTCTTTCCGACAGCCCTCGGATGGAAGACCTGTCTGGATTCGCCTTTTGCGACCGAACGGGATACGATCTGCGCAGAGCTGCCTTCTCCGAGCAGTTCCACCATCATATTTGAAGTAGCTTCCTGTTTTCCATGTGTCATCAGTTTTTCAATGACATAAAGCTTGGAACCGGCTTCCAGATGTACATTATTTTCACGAACCGTAGAATCGACTCCTTTGATCTGAGCAGTATCCAGCGTAAATACAGAATTTTCACCAAGATAAACTTCGGTAACGGGATTGAGTACACGGGCTCCGGTGCCTTCACCCTCTCCGTAATGCTTTTCTACATAGCGTACATTTGCATTTTTTTCCACATGGAAAGTATGAATACCATCATGGCGGCTTTCGTTACATCCGCTGTTGTGGATACCACATCCGGCAACGATAGTTACATTTGCACCTTCTGCTACATAAAAATCATTGTAAACAACGTCCGTCATTCCGCTTGCGTCAACAACAACCGGAATATGAACTTCTTCGCCGTCTGTTTTTCCATCGATGAAAATATCGATTCCCGGCTTGTCCTGTTTTTTCTTGATTTTAATATGCTCACTGTCACCGTGGCAGAGCGCGATCCCATTATGTCGTAAATTGAATGCACCGGACTGTGTAAAACCGGTATCATCGATCTGAGCTAATACTTTTTCTGTAATTTTATCCAATAAAGTCATTGTATCTTCCTCCCCTGTTATCTACATTTCAGACAGCTGTAAGAATCTGCTGTCTTCCCTAATAATTGTGGAAGGATATCCGCGGTCTGTCCGATCGAAGCAATCTTTCCGCCTTCGATTACCATGATCCGGTCAGCCATTTGGATGATTCTTTCCTGATGGGAAATAAGAATAAGACTCTGCTTTTTCTCTTTGTGCATTTTTTCAAACTGTTCGATCAACATAGAAAAACTCCAGAGATCGATTCCGGCCTCCGGTTCATCGAAAATACAGAGTTTGTGCGGCTTTGCGAGAACGGTTGCAATTTCCAGCCGCTTCATTTCACCGCCGGATAAGGTTCCGTCTACTTCACGTTCAATGTATTCGTTGGCACAAAGTCCAACGGTACTTAAAAGTCTGCAACAGACATCTCTTGTCAGATCTTCTCCAGCCGCAAGTGATAAAAGCTTGCTTACCGTCATTCCTTTGAAGCGTGGTGGCTGCTGGAATGCGTAACCGATTCCGGCTTCTGCCCTGTGGTTGATATCATAATCACTGATATCGGTTCCGTCTAAGATGATCTGTCCGGCACTTGCCTGGTCAATCCCCATCAGCACTTTTGCAAGTGTGGATTTGCCACCTCCGTTCGGACCGGTGATCACCAGCATTTCCCCGTCTTCTACGTTAAAACTGATATTTTCTACGATACTTCGTTCTATTCCGTTTTCATTCACCTGGAATGTAAGATTTTTTACCTCCAGCATGAGTTCATCCCCTTTCTGTGTAAGAAACTTATATAAAGTTTGTCTGGCCAAAATACCTTTTGACCCCAACATCTTGTATGATGTAAGTATCAAAAGAATAAATTGCGTGGAAATGGAGCAATCCGATTACATCATTGGATACAGAAGCTTTATATATTCATGCTTATTATAAAACATATCGGAAAAGTTGTCATCTTTTATTATTGAGAAGATAGTTTGTGTGCAGAAGATATGATTTCAACATACCTACAAAGCGAAATTCGCAGAATTTTCAGAAATAATTCAGAAAGACCACAGGAATTTGCTCTAGGTATCTGCATAAATTTATGTTATACTAATGGAATAGTAAGAAAGAAGAGGGTGATAATATGTCAGGATTTAAAGATGTCGTAGGACATAGCGAGATCATTCAGTATATACAGAACGCAGTTACAGAAGATAAAGTATCACATGCTTATATTCTGAACGGCGAGAAGGGATCTGGAAAGAAGATGCTTGCAGGTCTTTTTGCACAGACTCTGCAGTGCGAAAAGGGCGGAGCAGAACCGTGCTATGAGTGCCATTCGTGCAAGCAGGCAGTCAGCGGCAATCATCCGGATATTATCTGGGTAACGCATGAAAAGCCGAACAGCATCAGTGTAGATGATATCCGGGTTCAGATCAATGGGGATATTCAGGTGAAGCCTTATAATGGAAAATACAAGATCTACATTGTGCCGGATGCAGATATGATGACTGTACAGGCACAGAATGCTCTGCTGAAGACAATCGAAGAGCCACCTGCTTATGCGGTAATTCTGCTTCTTACAGAGAATGCGAACAGTCTGCTCCCAACGATCTGCTCAAGATGCGTTATGCTGAAGCTCCGCAACATTAAGGATCAGCTTGTGAAAAGGTATCTGATGGAGCGGCTTCAGGTTCCTGATTACAAGGCAGACGTGTGTACTGCATTTGCACAGGGCAATATTGGAAAAGCTGCTATGCTGGCAGGCTCTGAGCATTTTAATGAAATTAAAGATGAGGCAGTTCGTCTGCTGAAGAATATCGATACCATGGAACTCGGTGATCTGGTGGAAGCTGTGAAACGAATTTCCGCTTACAAGATTGAGATCACAGATTATCTGGACATCCTTATGATCTGGTATCGTGATGTTCTGATCTATAAAGCAACAATGAATATCGACAGACTGATTTTCGGTGAAGAGATCGACAGTATCAGGGAGCGTGCGAAAAAGAGCTCTTATGAAGGAATTGAGACAATTCTGGAAGCACTTGAGAAAGCAAAGGCGAGACTGCGCGCCAATGTCAACTTTGATCTTGTCATGGAACTTCTTCTGTTGACAATAAAGGAGAACTAGGGAATGACAAAAGTAATTGGAGTCCGTTTTCGGACTGCAGGAAAGATCTATTTTTTCTCACCGGGCAAATTTGAGGTGAAGCGTGGTGATCAGGTAATTGTAGAGACCGCGAGAGGAGTAGAATTCGGTAACGTTGTGATGGGACCGAAGGAAGTGAAGGATGAAGAGATCACCCAGCCTCTTAAGACAGTGATCCGCCTGGCGACAGAGGATGACCGCCGTGTAGAAGAAAAGAATCGCAAAAAAGAAAAAGAAGCATTTCAGATTTGTCTGGAAAAGATCCACAAGCATGGACTGGAGATGAAGCTGATCGATGCAGAATATACCTTTGACAACAATAAAGTGCTGTTTTACTTTACCGCAGACGGAAGAATTGATTTCCGTGAACTGGTAAAGGATCTGGCAGCGGTATTCCGTACCAGGATTGAACTTCGCCAGATCGGTGTAAGAGATGAGACGAAGATCCGCGGAGGAATCGGAATCTGTGGACGAGAGCTTTGCTGCCACACCTATCTGTCTGAGTTTGCACCGGTTTCGATCAAGATGGCAAAAGAACAGAATCTGTCTCTGAACCCGACTAAGATTTCAGGTGTATGTGGCAGACTGATGTGCTGCCTGACAAATGAGGAAGAGACATACGAGGAACTCAACAATAATCTTCCGTCTGCAGGTGAGGCGGTGACAACTCCGGAAGGACTGAAAGGTGAAGTACAGTCATTAAGCGTACTGCGTCAGCTTGTCAGGGTTATTGTAACTCTGGACAATGATGAGAAAGAAATCCGTGAATATCCGGCAGCTGACCTGAAGTTCAAACCGCGCCGCCGGAAAAAGGATGTGAAGCTTTCCAAACAGGAAATGAAAGAGCTTGCAGCTCTGGAGAAAGGTGAAGGAGCGTCAAAGTTAGATGACAAATAATCTTAAGCCGGGAGAACGGCTCGATGATTTACAGATAAAAGGCTATGAGATCATCCAGAGCCCGGGGCGGTTCTGCTTCGGAATGGATGCAGTGCTTTTAAGTGCCTTTGCCAAAGTAAAAGCGGGAGAATGCGTTCTTGATCTTGGAACAGGAACGGGAATTCTCCCGATTCTTTTGGCTGCAAAGACAAAAGGAAAGCATTTTACAGGACTGGAGATTCAGGAAGAAAGTGCGGATATGGCGTGTCGGAGTGTCCGGCACAACCGGCTTGAGGAGCAGATCGACATTGTGACGGGAGATATCAAAGAAGCGTCACAGATATTTGGAAAAGGTTCCATGGATGTGATAACAACGAACCCTCCATACATAATCGGAGGTCATGGAATGGCTAATCCGGAAAGTGCTAAGGCAATTGCGAGGCATGAGGTACTGTGCACACTGGAGGATATTATCCGGGAAAGTGCACGGATTTTAAAAGCTGGAGGAAGATTTTATATGGTACACAGACCGTTTAGGCTCGCAGAGATTCTGACAGCAATGTGTGAGGCGAAGCTGGAGCCAAAAAGAATGCGTCTGGTGTATCCATATGTGGATAAGGAACCGAACATGGTTTTAATAGAAGGAATCCGTGGTGCCAAATCGCGGATGACAGTAGATCCGCCACTGATCGTTTATGAGAAGGACGGCAGCTATACACGGGAGATCCTGGAGTATTACGGGATGACAGGAACTGGAAAGGAGTAACGAATGGCAGGAACATTATATTTGTGTGCAACACCGATTGGCAATCTGGAAGATATGACGTTCCGGGTGATCCGGACGCTGAAAGAAGTTGACCTGATCGCGGCAGAAGATACCAGGAACAGTATTAAACTGCTGAATCATTTTGAGATTAAAACACCGATGACCAGTTATCATGAGTATAATAAGATAGAAAAGGGACACGCTCTGGTGGAAAAACTTCTTACAGGGATGAATATTGCGCTGATCACCGATGCCGGTACACCAGGGATCTCAGATCCGGGTGAGGAACTGGTGAAAATGTGCTATGAAGCCGGAATTACGGTCACTTCCCTTCCGGGAGCCGCTGCCTGTATTACGGCACTGACACTTTCCGGGCTTTCCACCAGAAGATTTGCATTTGAGGCATTTCTTCCAACGGACAAAAAGGAAAGACAGGCAGTCCTAGGTGAGCTTGTAGATGAGACAAGAACGATGATCGTTTACGAAGCGCCGCACCGTCTGGTGAGAACCTTGAGAGAGCTTGGAGAAGTTCTTGGTGGGGACAGACATCTGACTGTGTGCCGGGAACTTACAAAAAAGCATGAGACTGCATTTCGCACCACATTTGCGGAAGCGGTTTCCTATTATGAGAGCAACGATCCGAAGGGGGAGTGTGTGCTTGTGATCGAGGGGAAGAGTCGGGAGAGCATTTTACAGGAGGAGCGCGCAAAATGGGAAGAAATGACGGTTCAGGAGCATATGGATTACTATATGAACCAGGGAATCGATAAGAAAGAAGCCATGAAAAAGGTGGCAAAAGACAGAGGGGTTGGCAAGAGAGATATTTACAAAGAACTGTTGTAAGGCTTTCGTCAATTTGTACACCTTCTTAAAAAATCTTTGTTCAACCCGGTCATAGACCAACGATGTAAAAACAGATATACTTTATTTCAGAAACAAGAACAGCGACAGTGTGTAAGAAGCGCACAAAGATTTAGGAGGAAAAATAAATGGCAAGCTTATCATTAAAGCATATTAACAAAACATATCCGAACGGATTTGAAGCAGTTAAAGATTTCAACCTTGAAATTGAAGATAAAGAATTTATCATTTTTGTAGGACCATCTGGATGTGGTAAATCTACCACACTTCGTATGATCGCAGGTCTGGAAGAGATCACAAGCGGTGAACTCAAGATCGGTGACAAAGTGGTAAATGATGTAGAACCAAAAGACAGAGATATCGCGATGGTATTCCAGAACTATGCTCTGTACCCACATATGACTGTATATGATAACATGGCATTCGGACTTAAATTAAGAAAAGTTCCGAAACCGGAGATTGATAAGATGGTTCGTGAAGCAGCTAAGATCCTTGACCTTGAACCACTGCTTGACCGTAAACCAAAAGCTCTTTCAGGTGGACAGAGACAGCGTGTTGCTATGGGACGTGCAATCGTTCGTAACCCGAAGGTATTCCTTATGGATGAACCACTTTCCAACCTGGATGCTAAACTTCGTGGACAGATGCGTATCGAGATTTCCAAACTTCATCAGAGACTTGGTACAACAATCATCTACGTAACACATGACCAGACAGAAGCTATGACACTGGGAACCAGAATCGTAGTTATGAACGCAGGTGTTGTTCAGCAGGTAGATACACCACAGGTACTTTATGATACCCCATGCAACCTCTTCGTTGCAGGATTCATCGGATCACCACAGATGAACTTCCTTGATGCTGTATGCCAGAAGAAGGGTGACAAAGTTGTCCTCAAAGTTGGACCGGCTGATATTGTACTTCCACCGGCAAAAGCAAAGAAACTTATCGATGGAGGATATGAAGGAAAGACTGTTGTCCTTGGAATCCGTCCGGAAGATGTACATGATGAGCAGATGTTTATCACATCTTCACCGAATACAGTTATTCAGGCTAAGATCCGTGTATATGAAATGCTTGGTGCTGAAGTTTATCTCCACTTTGATTATGAAGGAGCTACAATGACAGCCCGTGTTGATTCTAGAACAACAGCAAGAACAGGGGATACAGTTACATTCGCATTCGATGCTGAAAAGATCCATGTGTTCGACAAAGAGACAGAAAAGACAATTACAAACTAAGATGTGAAATTATTTGCCGGAGTTTCCGATTTTGGAGACTCCGGTTAAAATTTTCTTGACAATCGGGCTATTCGTGGTATATAGTTACGTTAATAAAGGGGAGTAACCTACGCAAGGGAATCTGCGTTTGTGGTGTCGTCAGTACGGTGGAAGCATCCGGTACCACAAGAAAATGGTGAGACTTTTATTGCATTATTTGTTGTGCAATAAGGGTTTCTTTTTTTGTACATTTTTATCGAAAGAGAGCTTCGTTGCATAAGAAATTCAGGAATGTGAATACTCAGAAACAGGAGGCGGAAAGGATGAAAGAAATTTATCAGTCATCGGTAAAAGAAGTGCTTGGACAGATGGGAAGCAGAGAAGAGGGACTTACGATAAAAGAAGTGGAAAAGTCCCGTGAAAAATGTGGATGGAATGAGCTCGCGGAGGGAAAGAAAAAAAGTGTGCTGCAGATTTTTTTGGAGCAGTACAAGGATTTCCTGGTGATTATCCTGATTGCATCGGCGATTATTTCAGGAATTTTAGGAGACGCAGAAAGTGCGGCAGTTATTGTGATCGTCATTACAATGAATGCGATTTTGGGAACCGTGCAGACGGTAAAAGCAGAGCAGTCGCTTCAGAGCCTGAAAAAGCTTTCAGGACCGGAGGCGAAGGTTCTCAGGAATGGTACGGTGACACCGATTCCGGCAAGAGAACTGGTAGTTGGAGATGTGATCCTTCTGGAAGCCGGGGATTATGTTCCGGCAGACGGACGACTGATCGAGAACGCAAGTCTGAAGATCGATGAAAGTGCACTGACCGGGGAGAGTCTTGCAGTTGAGAAGAGCCTGAATGAAATCGAAGAGGAAGTGCCGCTTGGTGACCGGAACAATATGTTATTTTCGGGAAGCTTTGTTACTTACGGACGTGGAAGAGCCGTTGTGACAAGTGTAGGTATGCAGACAGAAGTCGGAAAGATTGCCGGACTTTTGAAATCAACATCTGAAAAGCAGACTCCGCTTCAGGTGAATCTGGAAGAGTTCGGAAAGAAGCTTTCGGTTCTGATCCTGGTATTTTGCGGAATCTTATTTGGAATCAGTGTATTTCGTGGAGAAAATATCGGAAGCGCGTTTATGTTTGCAGTAGCACTTGCGGTTGCAGCAATCCCGGAGGCATTAAGTTCAATTGTAACAATCGTCCTTTCTTTCGGAACGCAGAAGATGGCCAAGGAGCATGCAATCATTCGAAAACTGCAGGCGGTAGAAGGTCTTGGAAGTGTCTCCGTGATCTGTTCGGATAAAACCGGAACTCTCACGCAGAATAAGATGACTGTTGAAGATTATTATATAGAAGGCAGAAGAATCCGGGCAGATGAGATCGATATGGCAGATCCGGCACAGAGATTTCTGCTTGATTGCAGCATTTTATGTAACGATTCTACCAATGAAAATGGAGTGGAAATCGGAGATCCGACAGAGACAGCGCTGATCAATCTGGGAAGCCGCTATGGAGTGGAAGCTGCAGAAGTAAGAGAAAGTTATCCAAGAGAAGATGAGATTCCATTTGACAGTGACCGGAAAATGATGTCGACGCTTCACCGGATAGACGGCGAAAACCGGATGATCGTCAAAGGTGCGGTTGACCGTCTCCTGGATCTGACAGACCAGATCTGGACAGAAAATGGAATAAGGGAGATTACAAAAGAAGATAAAGAAAAGATTCAGAGTCAGAATCAGGAATTTTCAATGGAAGGTCTTCGAGTGCTGGCATTTACTTTCCGGGAGATTCCGGAAGAACATCTGCTGACCGCAGAGGATGAGGACCATCTGGTATTTCTCGGAATGATCGCGATGATGGATCCGCCGAGGGAAGAGTCAAAAGCTGCAGTAGAAGAATGTATCAAAGCAGGCATCCGTCCGGTGATGATCACGGGAGACCATAAGATCACGGCAGCAGCGATCGCAAAACGGATCGGCATTTTAAAGGATTTATCCGAAGCCTGTGAGGGCGCGGAGATTGAAAATATGAGTGACGAGGAGTTGCGGGGATTTGTCCCGAAGATTTCTGTCTATGCAAGGGTTTCGCCGGAACATAAGATCCGGATTGTCCGTGCATGGCAAGAGCGCGGAAATATTGTATCGATGACCGGCGACGGTGTCAACGATGCACCGGCTCTTAAGCAGGCAGATATAGGTGTTGCAATGGGAGTAACCGGAACAGAAGTTGCCAAAGATGCAGCGGCGATGGTACTTACAGACGATAATTTTGCCACAATTGTAAAAGCAGTGGAAAACGGACGAAACTTATACCGTAATATCAAGTATGCGATCCAGTTTCTGTTATCGGGAAACTTCGGTGCAATTCTCGCTGTTTTATATGCATCGATCGCAGGACTCCCGGTTCCGTTTGCACCGGTTCATCTGCTTTTTATCAACCTGCTGACTGATAGTCTCCCGGCAATTGCACTGGGAGTAGAACCGCATACCAGTGATGTGATGAATGAGAAGCCAAGACCGGCAGACGAGTCGATCCTGACAAAAGATTTCCTGTCAAAGATTGGTCTGGAAGGACTGGTGATCGGTGTAATGACGATGATCAGTTTTCTGACAGGATATCATCAGGACGGTGCACTTCTTGGAAGTACTTATGCATTTGGAACGCTCTGTCTTGCACGGCTGTTTCACGGATATAACTGTAAATCAGATCATCCGGTGATTTTTACCAAACGGTTTTTCAATAATAAATGGATGCAGGGCGCATTTGCACTGGGCGCAATTCTGATCACGGCTGTACTTACAATTCCGGGGCTGCATCAGGTGTTCAAAGTAGAAACATTGAACTTTGAACAGCTTGGGACTGTCTACCTGTATGCATTTGCCTGTTTTCCAATCATACAGCTTCTGAAGTGGGTACATGGAAAATTATCTGAGTAACAATATGGGAAAATGCTTACTGGTTGTAAGGGGATTAACCATAAATATATTGTAGTAGAATGGAGAAAATAGTGGATTTTAGTAAATTATCTATAAAAAAAATCCGGGAACTGATCGTATTTACAGCGCTGATCGTAGTTGCATTGTGGAAATTTGATGTGGTTCTCGGCGTGATCAAGGCGGTATGGGGAATTATTTTCCCCTTCGCTCTTGGCGGTGCGATTGCGTTTGTGATCAATGTGCCGATGAGCTTTCTGGAGAAAAAATTATTTGGAAAGGCAAAAGAGAAAGGAAGTAAGGCGGCAGGAAAGCTTGCAAGACCGATCAGTCTTCTTCTTACGATCGTACTGGTAGTGGGGGTGATTGTGCTTGTTATGTTCGGTCTGATTCCGCAGCTTACGGCAACAATTGGAAGTCTGATGAACAGTATTGCAGATTTTATTCCGCAGATGCAGAGCTGGGTACGGGAATTTACGCACAATAACCGGGAAATCATGGATCTTGTGAACCAGGTGGAGTTCAATCCGAATAAGGCAATCCAGTGGGGGATGAGTATTCTCGGAAATGGTGCGGGAAATTTTATGAATACAACGATGACAGCAGTTGGATCCATCGTCAGTGGAGTTACTACATTTTTTATTGCCTTTTCCTTTGCCTGCTATATTCTTTTCCAGAAAGAAAAACTGCATGTGCAGGTGAGAAAAGTGTTTTTCGCGTTTATTCCAAAACGAAAAGCAGAAGTGATTCTTGAAGTCTGTTCCCTGACCTACCGTACCTTCGCAAACTTCCTTACCGGACAGTGCCTGGAAGCAGTCATCCTCGGAAGTATGTTTGTAATTACATTAAGTATACTGAAAATGCCGTATGCACTGCTGATTGGAATCATCATATCCTTCACAGCCCTGATCCCAATCTTTGGAGCCTTCATCGGCTGCGTACTTGGCGGCCTCCTGATCTTCATGGTGAGCCCGAAACAGGCAATCCTTTTCATCCTTGTATTTCTGATCCTCCAGCAGATCGAAGGTAACCTGATCTACCCACACGTAGTCGGCAGCTCCGTAGGGCTTCCCTCCATTTGGGTCCTCGCCGCAGTCACCATCGGCGGCAACCTTCTGGGAATCATAGGAATGCTCATATTCATCCCGCTGGTATCCGTACTCTACACCCTCTTCCGGGAATATGTATACTTACGCCTGAAAAGACAACATATTAAGAGAGTGACAAAAACAGAGGTAGAAGAATATACTGTAGAAGAAATTAATCGAATGAAAGAGTTATACAAAAAAGAACATCCTGAGAAAGATAATTGAATAAAGAAATGGTTTTCTACATATAAATGTATCGAAAATCGCAGCAAAAGCCTGCAACTTTGAGATGCAATCTCAAAGAGCAGGCTTTTCTACTCCCCATTTATAGTTTGGCGGAAAAGTATGACTTGTAGAATGTCAGCCGGGCGGAAAATAAATTGTGTTCAAATTCAATTTTTTGTGCAATGGAGACGAAACTCAGGAATCGTGGAAGCCATTGCTGAACACGATTCCCGCCCTAGGAGGTTCGTCGGAATGGTTTGCACAACTTGAATTTGAACACAATTTATTTTCCACCCGGCGTCCCCTCTCCAACACTCTTCCCCATCCAAGAAAGGAGAAAAAATGCTCAATTACCTGTGGTCGGGAATGATTCTTATTGGCATCCTTTTTGCCGCTTTCTCCGGCAAAATGCCGGACATCACCACCGCCGCCTTAGATTCCTCCAAAGAAGCCGTCACCCTTTGCATCACGATGATGGGCGTCATGTCCTTCTGGACCGGACTCATGGGAATCGCAGAAAAATCCGGCATCCTGAAAACGGCAACCGTCCGCCTTTCCCCTCTGATCCATTTCCTCTTTCCAGAACTTCCAAAAGATCATCCGGCAGAAAAACCAATTGCAGCAAACATCATTGCAAATGTACTCGGACTTGGCTGGGCGGCAACTCCGGCAGGTCTTGAAGCAATGGAAGAGCTTCAGAAGCTGGAAGAAGACCGCCGCCTTGGAAAAGCAGCAGGACCGGTAAGAAAAAGAGGCGTTGCAAGCAATGAGATGTGCACCTTCCTGATCGTAAATATTTCTTCACTGCAGCTGATCCCGGTGTCGGTGATCGCCTACCGGAGCCAGTACGGAAGCGTGAATCCGACAGCCGTTGTTGGACCTGGGATTGTGGCAACGGCGGTCAGTACCGGGGCGGCGATTTTGTTTTGTAGGATAATGGACCGGAAAAGCTAGAATTTTTGTAGCTTTTTGTAACATACCTTGACTAAAGTACAAAAAAACGCTATAATCAATATCACGGCAAAGCTTTAAACCATTGAAGTTTAAACCGCTAAAGTTTAAAGCCGTAAAGCCAAAACGGAAAAAGTTTGTTCGAAAAGAACATAGATGGAGGTATGTTATTATGAAAGCAAGAAAAATTTTAGCAGTATCACTTACTGCAGCAATGACACTGGCACTTGCTGCCTGTGGCGGAAGTTCATCAGACAAAGAATCTTCTTCAAAGGATTCATCAGACAAGGTATATAAGATCGGTATCTGCCAGCAGCTTGAGCATGCAGCTCTTGACGAGGCAACCAAAGGATTTGAAGAAGCCTGTGAAGAAAAATTCGGAAAAGACAAAGTGAAGTTCGATCTTCAGAACGGACAGGGCGAACAGGCAAACTGCGCAACCATCGTAAACAATTTTGTGGCAGACAATGATGACTTGATCCTTGCAAATGCAACAACTGCTCTTCAGTGTGCAGCAGCTGCAACAAGCACGATCCCGATTCTTGGAACATCTGTTACAGATTATGCAACTGCTCTTGATATTTCTGACTGGACAGGATCAACAGGTATGAACATTTCAGGAACCTGTGACCTTGCACCGATCGATGAACAGGAAGCAATGCTTAAAGAGCTCCTTCCGGATGCAAAAACAGTAGGTATCCTTTACTGTTCAGCAGAACCGAACTCAGCATACCAGGCGAAGAAGTTTGAGGAAGCACTTGAAAAAGATGGAATTAAGTATAAAGAATACACAGCAGCAGATTCTAATGAAATCCAGTCTGTAGTAACAAGTGCAGTAGATGAGTGCGACGCACTTTACATCCCAACTGATAATACAATGGCATCTAATACAGAGATTATCAACAATATCTGTCTTCCGGCAAAAGTACCGGTAATCGCAGGTGAACAGGGAATCTGTGAAGGCTGTGGTATTGCAACTCTTTCTATCAGCTACTATGACATCGGATACAGAGCAGGTGAAATGGCTTACGATATCCTTGTAAATGGAAAAGATATCTCAACCATGGATATTGAAAGTGCACCGAATGTTACAAAGATGTATAACAAAACAATTTGTGACGAACTCGGAATCACTGTTCCGGACGATTACGAAGCAATTGAGGAATAATCAGTATAGAAAGAGGCAAGAACAATGTATTTAGCAGCTTTAGATCCGATGTCTCTTGTGCGTGCACTTCCGGGAAATGTAGCGCAGGGGATCATCTGGGGAATTATGGCGCTTGGCGTTTATATCACCTTCCGCATTCTGGATTTTGCGGATCTGACGGTTGACGGATCGCTGGCTACAGGCGGAGCAGTTGCAGTTATGCTGATCCGCGGCGGTATGAATCCGGCACTGGCACTTCTTTTCGCATTTCTGGCAGGTATGGCAGCCGGATTTGTGACAGGTATTTTACATACGTTTTTTGGAATTCCGGGCATTCTGGCCAGTATTCTGACGCAGATCGGACTTTACTCGGTGAATCTCGGAATCATGGGAAAATCCAATCAGGCAGTCAATGTTATGCAGTATAAATTGGTTGCATCGCTTCGTTATGTGACCGGCGAAGGAAGTGAACTGTTTTTTGTAAAGCTGATCGTGGCAGCACTTATCCTGATCGCAATTATTTACTGGTTCTTTGGAACTGAGCTTGGCGCATCGATCCGTGCAACCGGATGTAACCCGCAGATGGCAAGTGCACAGGGAATTAATACAGGCTTTACAAAGGTTCTGGCGCTTATGATCTCCAACGGACTTGTGGGACTTTCCGGCGGAATTTACGCACAGTACCAGGGAGCAGCCGATGTTAATATGGGACGAGGTGCTATTGTAATCGGACTTGCAGCCGTTATCATCAGCGAAGTTATTTTTGCAAAATTCTGTGCAGGCAGAAAAGCAGCCTTTGCATTTACACTGGGAGCAATCTTTATCGGAGCGATTATTTACTATATTGTAATCGCACTGGTATTGTGGCTGAAGATGCCTTCTGATTATATGAAACTGTTCTCAGCGGTAGTGGTTGCATGCTTCCTTGCAGTTCCGTACATGAAGGGTAAATATTTTACAAAGAAACGGAGGACTGCATAATGGGATATATGTTGGAAATCCAGAATATTCATAAAACCTTTAATCCGGGAACGATCAACGAAAAGGTCGCACTTAACGGAGTGAATCTGAACCTTAATCCGGGTGATTTCGTGACTATCATCGGTGGAAATGGTGCAGGAAAATCCACCACACTGAATGCGATCGCAGGAGTGTGGTCTGTAGACGAAGGAAAGATCATCATTGACGGAGTGGATATTACAAAGCTTTCAGAGCATAAAAGAGCACTTTATCTGGGAAGAGTTTTCCAGGATCCGATGACTGGAACTGCGGCAACCATGTCGATTGAAGAAAATATGGCGATCGCAGCCAGACGTGGCGAGCGCAGAGGTCTTGGATGGGGCATTACGAAAAAAGAGCGGGAGCGCTATAAAGAAGCCCTGAAAGAACTTGATCTTGGACTGGAAGACCGTCTGAGCAGTAAAGTCGGACTTCTTTCTGGTGGACAGCGACAGGCGATTACTCTTTTGATGGCGTCTCTTAAAAAGCCAAAGCTTTTACTTCTGGACGAGCATACTGCAGCACTTGACCCGAAAACTGCAACGAAGGTGCTTGCCATCTCCGATAAGATCATTCAGGAGCATCAGCTGACTGCAATGATGGTAACACATAATATGAAAGATGCCATCGCGCACGGCAACCGCCTGATCATGATGCATGAAGGAAAAATTATCTACGATGTAGCAGGAGAAGAGAAAAAGAATCTGAAGGTTGCAGATCTGCTGGCGAAGTTTGAAGAAGTCAGCGGCGGCGAGTTTGCGAATGACCGGATGATGTTGTCGTAAAGAATATTTTGAAAATGAAATAATAGTAGAAAACAGGAACGAGGTTTTAGCACATAAAAGAATCCAGCTCAAAGGCGAGCTGCCAAGTCCGATGAATATCCCGGAGGGCTGCCGTTTTGTGACTCGTTGCCCATATGCGACAGAAGCCTGTAAAAACGGTGTCCCGAAACTCCAGGAGATTTCCAAAGGACATTCCGTTGCATGCCATAGGGCGAAAGAAATCTTGTAGATCAATTGATAAAAAATGATAACGGGAGACGACCTAAAAGATTTACCAGTAAACTAAAGGGACATCTCAGATAAAATAATCCCTGCCAATTCACTTGTTGTGCAATGGAGATGAAACACAAAAATCGTGGAAGCCTCTGCTGAACACGATTTTCGCTCTAAGTGGTTCATCGGAATGGTTTGCACAATGGAATTGGCAGGGATTATTTTATCTGAGATGTCCTCACTAATTTACGGATTCTTAATCCATCAACTGCAATTCATACAATTTCTTATACAACCCATCCTTCGCCAGCAGCTCCTGATGGGTTCCGGATTCTTTTATTTCCCCGTGATGCATCACAATAATTTTATCTGCATGCTGGATCGTAGAAAGCCGGTGCGCGACCATGATCGTAGTTCTTCCATCCATCAGCCGTGCAAGTGCCTGTGTGATCAGTGTTTCGGTTTCTGTATCGATGTTGGCAGTTGCTTCATCGAGAACAAGGATCTTCGGATCATAAGCAAGTGTCCGTGCGAAGGACAAAAGCTGGCGCTGCCCGGCAGATAGAGTACTTCCGCGTTCTGTAACCGGTTCATCATATCCGTGCGGCAGTTTCTGAATAAATGGATCTGCATTTACAATTTCGGCAGCCCGTCTGACATCGTCCGGTGAGATTGCTTCATTATTCAGCGAGATATTACTTTTGATGTCTCCGGTGAAGATGAAGACATCCTGCTGAACCTGACCAATCGCACCGCGGAGTACATCCAGATCAATTTCATGAATATCGATCCCATCAATCAGGATCTGTCCCTTCTGAATATCAAAATATCTTCCAATCAGATTTAAAATTGTAGATTTTCCTGCTCCGGTAGCGCCGACAAAAGCAGCCTTTTCACCCGGATGGATTACAAAACTTACATCTTTTAAAATATAATTTTCCTCTTCGTAGGCAAACCAGACATGGCGGAATTCAATTTCACCAAGAATATTGACCGGAGCCGGATCGACCGGAGATACGATCTCAGGTTTTACATCAAGAACACTGAAAATCTTTTCTGCGGAAGCAATGGAAGACTGCAGGGTTCCAAGCTGTTCGGAAAGCTCCTGGATTGGCTCAAAAAAGGAGCTGATGTAGGTGATAAACACGAACAGGGTTCCGAGAGAAAGACTTCCATTTAACACAGAAAGGCTTCCGGTACGGATAACAAGGATCATGGCAATGACCGAAACCAGATAGATTGAAGGCCGGAAGATCGCAAAAGTCATGATCTCGCGGAAATTGGCACGGTACAGTTCCATAGATTTGCCTTCAAATTCACTGTATTTCTCTTTTTCGCGTGCAAAGATCTGGATCAGCTTCATACCGGAAATATGTTCGGACAGGAAGGTGTTCAACTCTGTGATTTTATTTCTTGTGATCTGGTAAGCTTTTCTGGAGAGATGCCGGAAAACAAAAGTCAGGATTGCAACCAGAGGTAAAAGCAGGAAGGATATACCTGCCATTTTCACATTAATTGAGAGCATGACAACAGCGTAACCAATAATCTTTACAACGTTTTTAAAAAGTTTCACAAGAATGGTGGAAAACAGTTCGTTGACTGCTTCAGTATCGTTAGATACACGTGTTACGAGCTTGCCAACCGGTGTTGTATTGAAAAAAGAAAGTGACAGGCTGTGTATATGTGTAAATGTTTCTTCACGCAGTTTGTACACGATCTGCTGGCCCATCTTCTGCAAAAGCCAGGTGTCGGCAAGGTTCAGGAAAAATCCGCTAAAAAGCAGCAGAAGAAACAGGATTCCGGCTTTTAAGATCCCCTTAAAATCATTTTGTCTTAAAACCTTCAGATCATTGGAAGTAAGCTTCTGTGCACCTTTTCTGACATAATTTTTTAAAACAGATGTATCGGCATTTTGTAGTGCAGTACATTCAGCGCGGGTGAGATTTTCCGCCATGTAATAGTGATCCTTCCAGAGAAAAATCTGATAAAAGGAAGCAGAATCCGCCTTAGATACTGCCTGGTCGCGCGACAGTACAAGACCGTTCCAGTTTACAGCGTCCGAAGCAGAAACATCGGCTTCTACATACGGATGATAATAACCGTTGATATACTGGTCGATTGCATTTCCGATGATGATCGGGCGGTAAAGTTCCACAGCAATGATAAAGAGAACCAGGACAGTTGCCAGGGTCATTACCCATTTATGCGGTTTTAGATAACTTAAAAGTCGTTTCATCTTATGGCAACCTCCTGTTCTCCAATGGAAGCTTCCAACTGTTGCTTTTCAAACATATCTTTATAAATACCATTTTTCTGAATCAGTTCGGTGTGTGTTCCAAGCTCTTTCATTTCCCCGTTTTCAAGTACCATGATCAGATCGGCATGCTGTACCGTGGAAATTCGGTGTGCGATCAGGATAGTTGTTTTTTCTTTACGATCGTCCCTGAGATTATGTAGGATATGTTCTTCTGTATCGGTGTCGACAGCGGAAAGGGAGTCATCAAGGATCAGAATCGGTGCATTTTTTATCAGGGCGCGGGCGATGGAGCTGCGCTGTTTCTGACCGCCGGAAAGCGTAACGCCACGTTCGCCGACGATCGTATCATAGTTGTCCGGAAAATTTGCAATATTATCGTGAATGCAGGCTGATTTTGCTGCGGCGATAATACGGCTCATATCCTGTGATTTTGTACCGAATGCAATATTTGCTTTCAGAGTATCGGAAAAAAGAAAATTATCCTGTGGTACATAAGCAATATTTTCACGCAGAGTTTTCAGCGGAATTGTGTTGATATCATGGTCATCCAGATAAATCATGCCTGGCTCGGTGTTGTAAAGCCGGAGCAGGAGATTGACCAGAGTGGACTTTCCGTTGCCGGTGCGCCCGATGATGGCAAGGGTTGTCCCGGATGGGATGTCCAGATTGATATCATGCAGTACCGGAGAAGTATTTCCAAGGTGCGTAAAGGTCAGGTGATCAAAACGGATATCCCCGTGCAGGGTATCTAAAGTTGTGACAGAAGCAGTATCTTTTATATTTGTCTGTGCTTCCAGGATTTCCTGTACACGGCGGATGGATGCAGTTCCCTGGGAAAACATGACGGCAGCTTCCGAACAGGCGAGCATCGGCCATACCAGCATATTGACATACTGATTGAAAGCTACGAAGCGTCCGAGTGTAATCTGTCCGATCAGGGCGAGGTATCCCCCATAAAGGAGTGAGGCAAGACTGGAAAATCCGATGATCACATCCAGAAGCGGGATCAGGATGGCTTCCAGCTTTGCGATGCGCATACTTTTGTCCATGGTATCCTGGTTCTTTTTGGAAAAAGAAAGGATTTCTGCCTGCTTGCGAACAAAGGCCTTGATCACACGGATCCCGGAGAAGCTTTCCTGTACAAAGTCGGCAAGATTGGAAACACTGTCTTGACGTTCGGTGTAGAGGGCATCCAGTACCTTTCCGTAATGCATATAGCCGAGGCAGATGATGACCATCGGGATCAGTGCCAGAAGGGTCAGTTTTATATTGACATAATACATCATCTGGCAGACGACCAGGAGCGTCATGACTACGGAATCAAAGATGCAGATGACAGCAGGGCCAAGTGCCATGCGGACCGCATTTAAGTCACTGGTAAACCGGGTCATCAGATCACCTGTTTTGTGGCTGTTGTAGTATTCCACATCCATAGTTTCCAGATGGGAAAACATTTCATTACGCAGTTCACGCTCGATAATACGTGCGGTTCCAAAAAGAAAATAACGCCACAAAAAACGGCCGACTGCAAGCAGAAGACCAATCAGAAAGATCCCAAGAAGACAGGTACGAATGGAACTCCAGGTGATGCTGCGCGCGGTAAGACCATCGGTAATGATACCGGTCAGTTTTGGAATAAATACACTTGCCGCATCTACAGCAAAAAGAGTAAGTATTCCGGCAATATAGCGATATTTGTATCGTCTGACATATTGCATGATAAAGGGCAGTGGTTTCATATCAATGCCTCCTGAAAATGATAATTTTTTTCTATATAAACTATTATAGAGGATAGAATCTGGGGTGTCAAAGATTCCGTCAAATAAACGGGAAATACTTTGTGAAACAGGGGAAATTTCGTGAAAACGACGATTGCAATTTAAGATACATTTTTCTATAATGTCGAGAGGTAAAATGTTAATGAGATAAACAGAGGGAATATATGAAAACATTACAGAAAGATTTGACGACCGGGAATCCGGGAAAAATTATTTTTAATTTCACACTGCCGATCTTCATTGGAAATGTATTTCAGCAGTTCTACAGTATGGCAGATACGATTATCGTAGGAAAGTTCGTGGGAACCAAAGCACTTGCGGCTGTTGGAAGTACGGGAACGATCATGTTTCTGATCAATGGATTTATTCTGGGAATGACGGCAGGATTTACCGTACTTACGGCACAGAAATTTGGCGCGGGTGATATGAAAGCAATGCGCAAGACTGTAGGAAATGCCGCGATTCTGGCGATTATTATGTCTCTTATTATGACTGTGCTCGGAATGATGGCAATGAAACCGCTTCTTGGGATTATGAAGACACCGGATGATATTTTCAAGGATGCCTATGCGTATATTATGGTAATCTGTGGTGGAATTGCGGCGCAGATGCTATATAACTTTTTATCCAGTGTCTTGCGGGCACTTGGTAACAGCAAGGTTCCGCTATATTTCCTGATTCTTGCGGCGTTGCTCAACATTGTGCTGGATATGGTATTTATCATTGCGTTTCACATGGGCGCAGCCGGTGCGGCATGGGCGACCGTGATTTCACAGGGGATTTCGGGAATCCTGTGTCTGGTATATATTGTGAAGGCGGTTCCGATCCTGCATTTACATAAGGAGGACTGGCGTCCGAGCGGACATCTGCTGAAGATCCAGCTTGCAGTCGGAATCCCGATGGCTCTTCAATATTCGATCACAGCAATCGGAACCATGATGGTACAGACTGCCCTGAATCTGCTTGGCTCCACACAGGTAGCAGCATTTACCGCAGCGAATAAGATCGAGCAGATCGTGACGCAGGCATATGTTGCGATGGGAACCACGATGGCAACCTATTGCGCACAGAATATTGGAGCTGGTAAGATCAAAAGGATCCGTCAGGGATTTAAGTCAATTACGATCATGGGAAGTATCTATTCAGTCGTAGTTGCGGCGATCATTATGACAGTTGGGAAATATATGACGTATCTGTTCCTGTCTGGGGATCTGACAGAAATTATGCATTCCGTGGATATTTACCTGAAATGCGTCGGTACTTTCTTTATTCCGCTTACCGTTGTAAATGTTTACCGGAATGGAATCCAGGGAATGGGATATGGACTGCTCCCGATGATGGCTGGTGTGGCTGAGTTGGTTGGCAGGGGTGTTGTTGCCATGATCGCGGCAGGGCAGAAGAGTTACTTTGGAGTATGCATGGCAAGTCCGGCGGCATGGATCCTGGCAAGTGCGTTGCTGATCGTGATGTATTATTATGTGATCCATCAGAATGAGAAGCGGTTTGCGAAGTATGCGGATGAGGAATAGAAAAGTTTTCTTTATAAAGCAAATGGAATGAATAACAGCTCCGGCGAATATACTTTTTAGTAAAGTGGTTCGCCAGGAGCTGTTTTTATGCGCCTTTTTTTATACATATCTGACTTTATAGTCCCTTTTATGATTTTGTCCATTCTTATATATGGAATTTTTGCAGGAGTGAATGTATATGATACTTTTATTCAGGGAGCAAAGCGTGGATTTTGGACGGTCGTGCGGCTGATGCCGACGTTGATCGGATTGATGGCGGCAGTGGGGATTTTGCGTGCATCGGGTTTTCTGGAATTTATATCGGAAATAATTGGAAATGTGACGGAGCAGATTGGATTTCCGGGGGCATTGGTTCCGCTTACGATTGTGAAAATGTTTTCGTCCTCTGCCGCAACGGGATTATTGCTTGATATCTACAAGGAATTTGGAACGGATTCGAGAAACGGAATGATCGCTTCAATTTCGATGGCGTGTACGGAAACGATTTTCTATACGATGTCTGTGTATTTTATGTCAGCAAAGGTGAAAAAAACCAGGTATACTCTTGCCGGAGCACTTATTGCAACATTTGCAGGGCTTGTAGCGAGTGTGTGGCTGGCAGCACTTGTATAAATAAAAGTTGTATATAAAAATTATCGAATGTTGTATTCAGATTTTTTTGAAAAATGTATATATCGCACAATAAAAATGACTACAATTAACAAAAAATGTGCAAAATCTTGACAAAGAATGGAGAGAAACATAGAATATAGTCTATAGATGGTTCGAATCCAATTTTTATACGAAAAGGAGCAAAACATGAACGCAGCAGAAATTATTAAAAAAGATTTGGATGCAATTTATATTGGGAATCTGAGCACGGTAGATGACAATCTTACACTCCCGGAGAATGGAAAATACGGTGCTCAATTTACTTGGGAGACAGGGGAAGAAAGATTTATTGACAATACAGGAAAGGTACATCGTCCGCTGCATGGCATGGGAAACCGTAAAGTTACACTGACGGTTACCGCAACATATGAAGGACGTAGTGAGTCAAGAGAATATGTGGCGACCGTATTGCAGGAAGCAAAAGAAAATATCGTAAAAGAAGTACGTAAAGTCGTCCTTAATGCACTGGCCGGTGAAGAAGCACATCTTCCGTCTGTTGTGATCGTATACACAGAAGATGGACGCCGCATGACAATGCCGGTGAAATGGAATACATATGAGCCGGCAAAAGAAGAGACAGTGGTTGCAGTTGCAGGTGTGATCGATGGAACAGAAAAGGAAGCATCTGCAGAGATCCATTATAAAAAGGAAATAGTACCAGTAAAGGGACCGGAGAAAAAAGTGGGTTATTTTCCACTTGGACAGGTTCGGTTGAAAGAAGGAACTCTTTATTATAAATACCAGAAGCTGATGGAAGAATATCTTCTTGGAATTGACGATGACCAGATGCTTTATAATTTCCGCAAAGCGACCGGACTGGATACAAAAGGGGCACCTCCGATGACCGGTTGGGATGAGGAAAGCTGTAAACTGAAAGGGCACACGACAGGACATTATCTGTCAGGTATTGCACTTGCATTTGCAGCAACCGGCAATCCAAAATTTTTAGATAAAGTCAATTACATGGTAGCAGAGCTGAAAAAGTGCCAGGATGCATTTGCGGCAACCGGCAAATATCACAGAGGATTTTTAAGTGCATACTCAGAGGAACAGTTCGATCTTCTGGAAGTATATACCAAGTATCCGGAAATCTGGGCTCCGTATTATACTTTGGATAAGATTATGTCTGGATTATATGATTGTCATGTACTTGCTGGAAATGAGACGGCAAAAGAGATCTTGGACTTGATGGGAGACTGGGTATATGACAGACTTTCCCGTCTGCCAAAAGAAACACTGGATAAAATGTGGGCAATGTATATTGCAGGTGAGTTTGGTGGTATGCTTGGAACAATGGTAAAAGTCTATGAACTGACCGGAAAAGAAAATCATCTGAAGGCTGCAAAACTTTTTGAAAATGAAAAGTTATTCTATCCGATGGAAGAAGAATGCGATACATTGGAGGATATGCATGCAAACCAGCATATTCCGCAGATTATTGGTGCAATGGATCTGTATCGGGCAACTGGTGATGAGATTTATTGGGAAATCGGAAAGAATTTCTGGAATATCGTGACTGGCGGACATACATATTGTATCGGTGGGGTTGGTGAGACTGAGATGTTCCATCGTGCAAATACAACGTGTTCTTATCTTACGGATAAGGCTGCTGAAAGCTGTGCAAGTTATAATATGCTGCGCCTGACCAGTCAGTTATTTGAATATACGCGAAGCGGCAATCTGATGGATTATTATGATAATACGCTGAGAAATCATATCCTGACATCAAGTAGTCATAAATGTGATGGTGGAACGACTTATTTTCTTCCACTTGGTCCGGGTGGCAGAAAAGAATTCTTCCTTTCAGAGAATTCCTGCTGTCATGGAACCGGTATGGAGAGCAGATTCCGCTATATGGAAAATATTTATGCGCAGGATGCAGATGCGCTTTACATTAACCTTCTTGTAGATTCCGTGCTGACGGACGAAAATGGAAAAACGATGATCGAACTTCAGAGTGTGGATGAAGAAGGTGTAATGGAAATACGTTGCCAAAAGGATCAGAAAAAAGTTCTTAAAATCCATATTCCGGCATGGGGACAGAAGGATTTTAACGTGTCTGTAAATGGAAAAGTTCTTGCAGATACAGCACTTCATGATGGTTATATGGTAATTGATGCAGATCCGAAAGCCGGAGATGTGATCCGACTGGAACTTCCGATGGAATTCCGTGTGTTGGATAACAAGTCTGATGAGGCATTTGTCAATCTTGCATATGGGCCATATATTCTTGCGGCACTTTCAGAGGAAAAAGAATTCCTTACAGCACCGGCAGTAGAAGAAATTCATATGGTTGATGGAAAATTACAGTTTGAAGCGAATGGAATGAAGATGATCCCTCTTCCAAAAGTAGATATGGAAGCTTATCATGTATATTTTCATAAAGAATAAAAATAAGAAATAAAAAGCAGGAGTGTGCAGTTAAAAAATGTACACTCCTACTTTTTAGTTATATCATACTTTTGCGAAGATAAGAGATTTAAATAAAATCTTCTTGACGGATTCTGCAAAACAGTGGATAATATTGCACAGTAATCACATGTGACAAGACAGTAGATTATACACTAAAAGAATGACAGGAGCAGGAGAAAGTTATGAAAGAGTTTCTAAGAAAGAAAAATATTATCTTTTCAGCGAAGCGATACGGAATCGATGCGCTTGGTGCAATGGCGCAGGGACTGTTTGCATCGCTTCTGATCGGTACGATCATCAGCACACTCGGAGAACAGCTTGGTATAGGAATCCTTGTAACAGTAGGCGGTTATGCGAAAGGAGCAACCGGAGCTGCGATGGCAATCTCGATCGGAGTAGCACTTCAATGTCCGCCACTTGTGTTGTTTTCACTGGCGGCAGTCGGAATGGCAGCGAATGAACTTGGGGGTGCCGGAGGACCTCTTGCGGTTTTGGTCGTTACGATTTTTGCAGCAGAATTTGGAAAACTGGTTTCAAAAGAAACAAAAATAGATATTATTGTGACACCATTTGTGACGATCTGTGTGGGGGTTCTGCTTTCACTGGGATGTGCACCGGCGATCGGAGCAGCGGCAAGTACCGTAGGAACTGCGATCATGTGGGCGACTGAATTACAGCCATTTTTCATGGGAATTATCGTATCTGTGATTGTTGGTATTGCGCTGACACTTCCAATCAGCAGTGCAGCGATCTGTGCGGCACTTTCACTTACCGGGCTTGCAGGAGGTGCTGCTGTAGCCGGCTGCTGTGCACAGATGGTTGGTTTTGCGGTTATGAGTTTTAAGGAAAATAAATGGGGTGGTCTTTTTGCACAGGGAATAGGAACCTCGATGCTCCAGATGGGAAACATTGTGAGAAATCCGAGAATCTGGCTTCCGCCGACACTGGCATCCGCAATTACCGGTCCGGTCGCAACCTGTATCTTCCATTTGAAGATGAACGGTGCGGCAGTGGCATCCGGAATGGGAACCTGCGGACTGGTCGGACAGATTGGTGTGTACACTGGCTGGGTAAATGATATTGCAGAAGGAACCAAAGCTGCAATCACCGGAATGGACTGGGCAGGTCTGGTGCTGATCTGTTTTATTCTTCCGGCAGTGCTTTCCTGGGCGATTGCGATTCCGATGAGAAAATGTGGCTGGATCAAGGAAAATGATCTGAAACTGGATCTGTAGATTCAAGTGTAAATTATATAAAATGTGTTTGATGGGCTATCCTGTGGGAATGTTTCGGATTCTCACAGGATAGTTTTATTTTGTGTGAAATAGGATCAATCTAATAAATTTTTTTCCACCTCATCATATACGATCTCAAATGGTGCCGGTCCCACATCCAGTACCGCCCTGTGAAATTCTTTCTGGGAGAATTGATTTCCCAGGGCATCTGCCATCTCCTTTTTCAATTCATAAAATTTCAGGTATCCAATATAGTATTTCAGATAATTGGCAGGACTTCCAATGATCAGTTTGTAGACACTCTGTACTGCATTTGGATCATTGATCCCGTAATCGCTGAAAAAGCGGACTGTATCAGTTACAGACCAGCCGTCATAATGAATTCCCATGTCTGCAAGCGCATAAAGTCCAAGAATGACAGAACTGTTTTTCTGGAGAAGGGATGCTTCAGTCTTAGGGAGAGGTGCAAGGTAGTAGGACATCATTTCCGCATAGGTGGCCCAGCCCTCAACGTATCCGCCAAAATCAAGAATGCTCCGAATAGGATCCGGCTCAGAAGCAGAAAAATAGACGGTCTGGTACAGATGTCCGGGATAGCCTTCGTGAGCAAGGGTTGTGTAGAGATTCAGCCCTGAGGCGGTCTGCCCGTTGTTAATGTAGATGACATTTTCCGTTAGATTGTCAATGGCAGGGATCATATAGAAAGCTGGACTTAGATAATCCTGCATGGATTCCGGAACATATTTGACCTGGAAATCAACATCAGGAATTTCCGGGAATGTATCTGTGATTTTGGACCTGAGATCGTCCAGCATGGAATCAGGAGATGTCTGCTCCAAAACAGATGCCTGGGTAAGTGCTGCGTCAGCAGGGAAGAGAACCTTCTGCATGGCACTTAGATCTTCCAGTATCTGTGCCCTGGTCATCAGTCGCAGACGGGAAATGGACTCATTGCAGCCGGTAGTCTGACGCACCAGATATTCATAGTATTTTTTTCCATAAGGGAAATGGCTAAGTCCCTGTTCATTCATTCCTTTTCCTTTCAGCGATTTGATAGCGGTGATCAGATTTTGATAAGCGGGATAAATCTCTTCTGTTACAAGTTTCATATTTTCTTTCTGAAAAGAATCTTTTTTGTTTTCAGGTAAAAGATCCAGTGACGCGATTCGTTCGTTAAATGTACTGACCAGATAATTCTCTTTACCCATATCGATAAAAGATTGGCAGGTGTCCAGAACAGAATCAGCCTGGTAATCCGGCATAAAAAGACCGGAAGCAGCTTTTTTCTGCTCAAACCGGATGACAGAATCAAAATAGGAAGGCGTTTCTTTTAAGAGAGCCAGATAGGTTTCTACATCCTGTGTGTCGTAAAAGCTGTATTCCGAGAGCAGAACAGGCAGCTGCGTATGGATACCGGATACGGGGCCGAGAGGCTCCTGATAAAGCAGATAATCTGTCCCTGTAGATGCATTTTTAAGATAGGTATCCAGGATTTTAAAGGTTAGTGCATTTTCCGAAGAAAGAGTGTCGGGATCAAATTCCTGCAGAGAAGAGAGAACATTTCTGACAGAAGCTTTTGCAGCAACGGGATCAGAAGAAAGACTGCCGTATGTAGCCGGGATGTCCGCGATGCCATAGTCAGAAGGAGAACGCAAGGTATAGTGAAGGCTGATGGTATTTGCGGATACTTCTGTCTGGAAGAGACTACGTGTGAAAGTACGGAATTGCCGGTCGGAGGATTCTGCATGCAGGGAGCTCCAAAATGCATTGCCAGACAGAAAAGAAATCAGAATGACCAGCAGACAACAGGGAAGGATCAGAAAAATTTTTTTCCGGTGTTTAAGAATTAAATGAAACATAAAACTCCAGAAGAAATGATGTTGTTTCTATGTATATGATTTTGATTCTGGAAATATGTATCTCAAACGAAACTTTACAGAAATAAAACAAGTGTCTTGTCAGATGTAAAGTGTGGTGCTATAATGTGCACTATGCTGAAAAAAGATCAGAGATGAGAAAAGAGTCAGTAAGGGAGGATCACGTTATGACAACGGTGGAAGAGATACAGAAGCTTAAAAAAGAGAAGAATGCTGTCATTCTGGCACATTATTATGTGCGGCCGGAGGTGCAGGAAATAGCAGATTATATAGGGGATTCTTTTTACCTGAGCAAGGTAGCAACGAAGCTCCAAGAAAAGACAATCGTATTTTGTGGCGTTTCTTTTATGGGGGAGAGTGCAAAGATCCTGAATCCGGAGAAAACGGTTCTGATGCCGGATATGACAGCAGACTGTCCGATGGCACATATGGCAGATGTGGAGACGATCCGGAAGATGCGGAAAGAGTATGATGATCTTGCTGTTGTCTGCTATATCAATTCAACGGCAGCACTGAAAGAATACTCGGATGTCTGTGTGACATCTGCAAATGCAGTGAAGATCGTAAAAGAACTTCCGAACAAGAATATTTTCTTTATTCCGGATCGGAATCTGGCACATTTTGTAGCCGATCATGTACCGGAAAAAAATTTTGTTTACAACAATGGATTCTGTCCGACTCATGAACGGATGGAACCGGAGGATGTAGCCGAAGTGAAAAGGAGACATCCGGGGGCACAGATCGTCGCGCACGGAGAATGCCGTGCAGAACTTCTTGCGATGGCAGATTACGTGGGAAGCACATCAGGAATCATCCAGTATGTAACGGCAAGTGATTGTCAGGAATTTATTGTCTGTACAGAAGAGGGTGTGGGTTACAAGCTGAAGGAACAGAACCCGGAGAAGACATTCTATTATCCGGACAAGCTACCGGTATGTCCGAATATGAAAAAGAATACGCTGGAGAAGGTATTGCATGTTTTGCAGACTGGTAAAAATGAGGTTCACGTAGATGCAAAACTTCGGGAAAATTCCAAAAAACCGTTAGAGAAAATGCTTGAGCTTGCTGCAAAATAAAAGAACCGGAAAATCAAAAATAAGAAACAACAGGTGACCGGCTAAGAGAACCGGAATTGGAGGGATAAAGTTGGAGATTAAGACAGATGTAGTGATCGTTGGAACGGGAGTTGGTGGAGCGTTTTCAGCACTGAATCTTCCGGAGGATAAACAGATCCTTATGATTACCAAGTCAGATCTGGAAAGCAGTGATTCATTTCTGGCACAGGGTGGAATCTGTGTACTTCGGGATGATGAGGATTATGAGGGGTATTTTGAAGATACAATGCGTGCAGGTCATTACGAGAACAGGAAAGAATCAGTGGATATTATGATCCGCAGCTCGCAGGAAATTATTCATGATCTGATTGAATATGGTGTGGATTTCGCTAAAAAAGACGGAAATCTTGCATTTACAAGAGAAGGTGCGCATTCCAGACCAAGGATTCTTTTCCATGAAGATATTACAGGGAAAGAGATTACGAGTAAACTGCTCGTGCGTGTAAAGAAACGAAAAAATGTACAAATACACGAATATACAACTATGACAGACATAATTGTTAAAAATGGAAAATGTGCAGGTATTTTAGCGAAGACGGCAGACGGTGAAGAGATGAAGATCTATGCACAGGATACGATTTTTGCAAGCGGTGGAATCGGAGGAAGATACCAGCATTCTACAAACTTTCCACATCTGACAGGAGATGCGCTTGATATATCCAGGAAGCATGGAATCCGTCTGGAGCATCTGGATTATGTCCAGATCCACCCGACAACTTTGTATTCTTCAAAACCGGGACGAAGATTTCTGATTTCAGAATCTGTCCGTGGAGAAGGCGCAGTTCTTTATAATAAAGACGGAGAACGTTTTGTAAATGAGCTTCTTCCGAGAGATGTGGTGACAAAAGCAATCCGGGAACAAATGGAAAAAGACGGAACGGATCATGTATGGCTTTCCATGGAAAATATTGATAAGAATACGATCCTGGAGCATTTCCCAAATATCTGTGAGCGGTGCCGGGAAGAAGGCTATGACGTGACAAAAGAGTGGATCCCGGTTGTTCCTGCACAACACTATTTCATGGGAGGCATCTGGGTAGACAGCGACAGCAGAACTTCGATGGAGCATCTGTATGCGGTTGGAGAGACCAGCTGCAATGGCGTCCATGGGGCGAACCGTCTGGCAAGTAATTCTCTGCTTGAGAGCCTGGTGTTTGCAAAACGTGCGGCACATAAGATTTCCGGAGTGGAAAATGCAGTAAATCCTGTGGTGTTCTGTAAAGAGGCAATATAAAAGAAAAAGATCTGTTTAGAATGAGGAAAAAAGAAATGAATAAGATTACGATGACATTGAATGTAGACCATCTGATAAAAGAAGCACTGCAGGAGGACATTTCCAGTGAGGACGTGACCACCAATGCGGTGATGAAAGAAGCGGTGACTGGAGAGGTGCAGCTGATCTGCAAACAGGATGGAGTAGTTGCCGGGCTGGATGTATTTCACAGAGTATTTGAAATTCTGGATGAAAATGTGAAGACAGATTTCTATTGTAAAGACGGTGACGAAGTGAAAAAAGGAGAATTGATGGGGATTATTACAGGCGATATCCGTGCGCTGCTCTCAGGGGAACGGGTGGCACTGAATTATCTGCAGAGAATGAGTGGAATTGCGACTTATACACATTCGGTTGCAATGCTTCTGGAAGGAACGAAGACGAAGCTTCTGGACACCAGAAAGACAACGCCGAATATGCGTATTTTTGAAAAATATGCGGTCCGTGTCGGTGGAGGATATAATCATAGATATAATCTTTCCGACGGAGTGCTTTTAAAAGACAATCATATCGGAGCGGCAGGAAGTGTGGCAAAGGCGGTGGAAATGGCAAAGGAATACGCACCGTTTGTCCGCAAAATTGAGGTAGAAGTTGAAAATCTGGATATGGTGCGTGAGGCTGTTGATGCGGGAGCAGATATTATTATGCTGGATAATATGTCGCCGGAGGATATGAAGGAGGCAATCAGGATTATTGACGGACGTGCAGAGACAGAATGTTCCGGAAATGTAACAAAAGAAAATATTGACCGTCTGACGTCTCTTGGAGTAGACTATATATCAAGTGGGGCACTTACCCATTCAGCTCCTGTCCTTGACATTTCGCTGAAGAATCTGCATGCTATTTAAGCCGGTCTGGATTCAGCAAGAGTGAAGACAGGATTTGGCAGACAGAAGAGGAAAGTCTGTAATACGTCAGGCACAGAGCAGAATTGCAGAAAAAGGAGAGTTATATCGGGATGACAGGTTCCAGACGAAGAGAAGAGATTGTCAGCAAAATAAAGAGCAGTGAGGTTCCGGTACCCGGGAAAGAACTGGCGAAGGTATATGATGTAAGCCGTCAGGTCATTGTACAGGACATTGCGCTGATCCGTGCAGCCGGATATGATATCATTTCAACCAACCGGGGATATATTCTGAATGCACCGCATACGGTAACGAGAGTGTTCAAAGTCAGTCATACGGATGAACAGATGGAGGATGAGCTTTGTTCGATCGTGGATCTGGGAGGCAAGGTGGTAAATGTAATGATCAATCACCGGATTTATGGACATATGGAAGCACCTCTTGATGTGGCATCGCGGAGAAATGTCAAAGAATTCATGGAAGGGATCCATAGTGGAAAGTCCAGTCCGCTTAAGAATATCACTTCCAACTATCATTATCACACAGTTGAAGCGGATTCGGAAGAGACACTGGATCTGATCGAGCAGGTATTGAAGGAAAAAGACTATCTGGTGTCAAATACGCCTTGACAAGTTTCTGATATCTGTGATACGATTTTTTTGATATGGAAAAAGCGATGACGAAGAGAGTAGGTCTTTTGAATGTTTACAGAGAAGTCCCGCAGAGGCTGAGAGGGATGGCTGGAGAAAGACTGAAGATGGCTTCTGAGCAGCGCAGGTGAACATAAGGAAGCAACGAATCAGTTTCCTGTGCAAGCATGCGATGGGTTCCGCCCGTTACAGCGGCGAGTGCAGATATGGACTGCCAAAAACAGCAGACTGTACCCGGTGAGATTCTTCTTGTGAGGGAAGGATGAAGAGAAGTGGTAACACGGCAATAATCCCGTCTTCTATATTTTATAGAAGGCGGTTTTTTATTTAACAGGAAGTCTTTGTTAAATAAAAGGCACTATGTGCCAGAGATGTGCACTATTTTTAATTTATAGAAAAAGGAGATAAAGAATCATGGCAGACAAACCAAAATATTATATTACAACTGCAATTGCCTATACATCAGGCAAGCCACATATCGGTAACACATACGAGATCGTGCTGGCAGACGCAATTGCACGTTATAAGAGAAGTCAGGGATATGATGTATTTTTCCAGACAGGAACTGACGAGCATGGACAGAAAATTGAATTAAAAGCAGAAGAAGCAGGTGTTACACCAAAGGAATTTGTAGATAACGTATCCGGAGAGATTAAGAGAATCTGGGATCTGATGAACACTTCTTATGACAAATTTATCCGTACAACGGATGATTATCATGAGAAAGAAGTACAGAAGATATTCAAGAAACTGTATGACCAGGGAGATATTTACAAAGGACACTACGAAGGAATGTACTGTACTCCATGCGAATCCTTCTTCACAGAATCCCAGCTTGTAGATGGAAAATGTCCGGACTGCGGACGCCCGGTACAGCCTGCAAAAGAAGAAGCATACTTCTTCAAGATGAGCAAATATGCAGACAGACTGATTGAATATATCAATACACATCCGGAATTTATCCAGCCGGTAGCACGTAAGAATGAGATGATGAACAACTTCCTTCTTCCGGGACTTCAGGATCTTTGTGTATCCAGAACTTCTTTTAAATGGGGAATTCCGGTAGACTTTGATCCGAAGCATGTTGTTTATGTATGGCTTGATGCACTTACCAACTATATCACTGGTATCGGATATCACTGTGATGGTGAAAGCGATGAAATGTTCAATAAGAACTGGCCGGCAGACCTTCATCTGATCGGAAAAGATATCATCCGTTTCCATACGATTTACTGGCCGATCTTCCTGATGGCACTTGGACTTCCGCTTCCGAAGCAGGTATTTGGACATCCGTGGCTTCTTCAGGGCGATGGAAAGATGAGTAAATCAAAAGGAAATGTACTCTATGCAGATGAACTCGTAGATTTCTTTGGAGTAGATGCGGTCCGTTACTTCGTGCTGCATGAGATGCCGTTTGAAAATGATGGCGTAATTTCATGGGAATTGATGGTAGAGAGACTGAACTCCGATCTTGCCAATACACTGGGTAACCTTGTAAACCGTACTATTTCTATGACAAATAAATACTTTGGCGGAACTGTGACAAATAAAGGTGTTACAGAAGAAGTAGATGCAGATCTGAAAGCTGTGACAGAAAATACACCGAAGCTCGTAGAAGCAAAAATGGAAGAACTGCGTGTAGCAGATGCAATCACAGAAATCTTCAATCTGTTCAAACGCTGCAACAAATATATCGATGAGACCATGCCGTGGGCACTGGCAAAAGAAGAAGACAAGAAGGATCGTCTGGAGACAGTTCTGTGGAATCTGATCCAAAGCATTTCTGAAGGTGCAAAACTGCTTGAATCTTTCATGCCGGAAACAGCTGAAAAGATTCTGGCACAGCTTGGTGGCGGACATGTGGTAGAAAAACCGGAAATCCTGTTCCAGAGACTCGACCTGGAAGAAGTCATGAAAAAAGTAGAAGAGCTTCATCCAAAGGTTAAAGAAGAAAAGGAAGAGGAAGAAGAAGGAATCGACATCGAAGCAAAACCGGAGATCACTTTCGAAGATTTTGAAAAAATGCAGTTCCAGGTAGGCGAGATCATTTCTTGCGAAGCAGTGAAAAAATCGAAAAAGCTTCTCTGCTCCCAGGTTAAGATCGGAAGCCAGGTAAAACAGATCGTTTCCGGAATCAAAGCACACTATACACCGGAAGAAATGGTAGGTAAGAAGGTTATGGTTCTTGTGAACCTGAAACCTGCAAAACTCGCCGGAGTGCTTTCAGAAGGTATGCTGCTCTGCGCAGAAGATGCAGATGGTAATCTTGCGCTGATGACACCGGAGAAGAAGATGCCGGCAGGAGCAGAGATCTGTTAATTAAATGATTGGATAAATAAAAACGAGGAGAAGAATCCAGGATCTGGAAACTTCTCCTCAATTTTTAATGTTGAGAATTGTCTGATTTTTTTTCATCTGTGATACTTTCTTCGCTGTTCAGCTTTGATTCTAAACCTGTATTCTTTTCTTTCAGTGTGGCAAGCTGGTGATTCAGCTCCAGATTTTGTGAGTACAGTTTTTTGTTCGACTGTTTGAGTGTATGTATTCTGCACATAGAAAAAATAAGGAGAATAGCAAGTACAATAAGAGTAACATCTTTCCACATTATTTTATTTTTCATAAACCTTTCCCTCCCGTTGCATCCTTTTTGCTGTGTAATAATTATACATCAAACCCGAAAATTTACCACTGGCAAAGTGCTATATTTTATAGAACAAATAGAGCGAAAATTAGTGAAAAAGAAAAGAACCGGATAATTTCCGATTCTCTTCTTTTGCAAGTAATCTTTAAGTTTACAGAATATCAATATATTCTCCGGCAAGTGCTTTGTTCATACTTCTTACAGCACAGAATTTTCCGCACATACTGCAGGTATCGCTGTGGTCATCTTCTGGTTTACGACTATCACGGATTGCCTTTGCTGTTTCAGGATCGAGAGCGCAGGCGTACTGTGCATCCCAGTCAAGAACACGGCGTGCATCAGCCATCTTGTCATCGATATCACGTGCATGCGGGATACCTTTTGCAATATCGGCAGCGTGAGCAGCAATTTTAGAAGCAATGATTCCCTGTTTGGTATCTTCTACGTTTGGAAGAGCAAGGTGTTCTGCCGGTGTAACGTAGCAAAGGAAAGCAGCTCCGCTCATAGCGGCAACAGCTCCACCGATGGCTGCAGTGATGTGGTCATATCCAGGAGCGATATCTGTTACCAGAGGTCCGAGTACATAGAACGGTGCGCCCATGCAGATGCTCTGTTGCACTTTCATGTTGGCAGCAACCTGATCCAGCGGTACATGTCCAGGTCCTTCGACCATAACCTGTACATTATGATCCCATGCGCGCTTGGTCAGTTCTCCGAGGCGGACAAGTTCTTCAATCTGGCATACATCTGTTGCATCAGCAAGACATCCCGGACGGCAGGCATCACCAAGAGAAATAGTTACGTCGTATTCTTCGCAGATGTCGAGGATTTCATCGTAATGTTCATAGAATGGGTTTTCTTCTCCGGTCATGCACATCCATGCAAAGACAAGACTTCCTCCACGGCTTACGATATTCATTTTACGTTTATGTTTTTTGATCTGTTCGATGGTTTTTCTTGTGATTCCACAGTGAAGTGTGACGAAGTCCACGCCATCCTCAGCATGAAGACGGACAACATCAATAAAATCCTGTGCAGTAAGAGTTGCCAGGTCTCTCTGATAATGAATAACACTGTCATAAACCGGTACGGTTCCGATCATAGCCGGGCATTCGTGAGTCAGCTTCTGGCGGAATGGCTGGGTATTACCATGGCTAGAAAGATCCATGATTGCTTCTGCGCCGAGATTAACGGCACTCATAACTTTCTGCATTTCGATATCGTAGTCTTTGCAGTCGCGGGAAACACCTAAGTTAACATTGATCTTGGTACGAAGCATGCTTCCGACACCTTCCGGATCAAGGCAGGTATGTTTTTTATTTGCACAGATGGCAACTTTTCCTTCTGCGACAAGCTGCATCAGTTTTTCAACCGGCATATGTTCTTTTTTGGCTACAGTTTCGATTTCCGGAGTCAGAATTCCTTTTCTGGCAGCGTCCATCTGGGTTGTGTAATTTCTCATGTTGTTTTGCCTCCGTTTCTTATTTGTCTGATACCAGGGTCAAAAGCACGTAGCAATCTGGTATCAAAGGGGTCAAAATACCTTTTGCCCCAACATCATTTGTATGTGAGTATCACAAAAATCTGGCGTCAGCAAAACACGGACAGCGTACACGAAAAAAACCAGACACAGCCTGATAGGTACACTTCCAGTTCGGAATGATAGAATTGCTAACGCCTTTGTCGGAAAATTTCCGGCAATGAACAGGATTTTATTTGAAAATCTCTGCCTTTTATTACGCGATACAAGGTGGTGTCCCCGGTGTAACGCGGTTTCATTTACAGCAGAGTGCTGTAAGAATGAATGATGATTATGCTTCTTTGATCTGTGACATAACGCCGCCTTTTTCCAGAACTGTGATCAGGATGAAAGCAAGGATGCTTCCTGCGACAGTGGAAATAAGGAATGGAACGACATAAACGAAAAGTCCTGCCGGCGCAATTCCCATCAGATACAAAGCAACCGGATAAGCGGCAAGTGCGCCAAGGAATCCGGTTCCGATCGCTTCGGCAAGGCAGGTAAGACTTAAGATGTGGAATTTTTTGTAGACAAGACCACAGCATAAAGCACCGACCATGCTTCCAGGGAAAGCCATAAGGCTTCCGAGGCCGAGCAGATTGCGGAGTAAACTTGCACAGAATGCAATGCCAACGCCCCATGCAGGACCAAGTGTTACGGCGGCAAGAATGTTGACCATATGCTGTACCGGAGCACATTTGCTTCCGGCAACCGGTACACTGATAAAGCTTCCGACGATTGCAAGCGCGGTGAGAACACCGGCAAGTGCGAGTTTCTTTGTTGTATTATTTTGTTTCATAGTAGAGTTCTCCTTTCAAAATGAACTTCCTGTCTCATTGTATACACAAAAAAGGAACCCCACACCTGAGTGGAGTTCCTGCTGTCCGTAATCACTGAACACATCATCTTCGTGTTCCTGATATGTCATGTAAAAAATAAGAGATGCGGAGGCATCTTTATCAAATACATGGTATACATTCCCTCCGTTGGCATTATCCAAATCAGGTTACAGGTCGGGATAAATAAATCCCCTCTCAGCCGGCAATCTCCAGCTCCCTGGTACATATAAACTTGTACAAATAGAATTATAGCGCGGTATGCCGGATTTGACAAGAGGAAATGAAAAAGTATCTCAGAAAAGACATTGTGCAGAATCAGAGTATATTTTTGTACAATAAAAGACGGACAGAAAGTTCTGCCCGTCCGGAATTTCATTACCGTCTTATGTAGAATACAGCAGAGATTAGCTGAGCTCTACCTTTAAAGCATCTTCCGGTTTGAATTCATTGTAAAGGTCATAGATGTTGTGACCAGTAGACTCGCTGAGGACACGACCTTCCAGAGAGTAGCAGCGGATGAAACGCTTTTTGTCGATTGCTGACCAATGCTCTACATCCCAGCTCATGTATCCGTCTTCATCAGACTTCTTTTCTTTCAGGTATACATCAACCTGGCGTCCGTCTACCATAATGTCTACAAGTTTCTTTGTGTCGGCTTCCAGCTCGACATTGTTTACAGTGTCAAATACTTTCATTTTAAAATCCTCCTATAATATCTGATCAGAATCTTCAGAAATATATTCCCCATACATTTGCAGATGTGATCTATTTGCACTATCTATAGTATACATAGAAGAAACCGGATAAGCAAGTAAAAAAAGTGACTATTCAGCGGCTAAGAATGTGTGGTATACTTAGAACATCTGAGAGCAGTCAGTAAAAAGAAAGCGAGACGAAGGAAATGATATTTGATACACATGCACATTATGATGATGAACAGTTTGACGGGGACCGGGATGAGCTTTTAAAATCTATGCCGGATCTTGGAGTTGGAACAATCGTGGATGTAAGTGCGACTTATGAATCCTGTGAGAAGGTTTTGGCACTTGCCGGAAAGTATCCACATGTTTATGCTGCAATCGGTGTGCATCCGGATGAGGTTGGAGAACTTAACGAAGATAAGATCCAGCACATGAAAGAACTCTGCTGTAACAAAAAAGTGGTTGCAGTCGGAGAGATCGGTCTGGATTATTATTGGGATAATGAACCGCATGAGGTACAGCAGAAGTGGTTTATCCGCCAGCTGGAGCTCGCGGGAGAAGTAAAGAAACCAGTAATTATCCACAGCAGGGAAGCTGCCGCAGATACCATGTATATCATGAAAAATTATGCACAGGGGCTTGGCGGAGTTATTCACTGCTATTCCTATTCACGTGAAATGGCTGAAGAATATGTGAAGATGGGATTCTATATTGGAATCGGTGGAGTCGTCACATTTAAGAATGCAAAGAAATTAAAAGATGTCGCAGCTGCGATCCCGATCGAGAAGATCGTGCTGGAGACAGACTGCCCGTATATGGCACCGGAGCCGTACCGTGGCAAACGGAATCAGTCTTCTTATATCCAGTATGTAGCTGAGAAAATTGCAGAGTTAAAAGAGATGAGTCCGGAAGAAGTGATCGCTGTGACAGAGAAAAATGCGAGAGATCTGTACGGCATCTAAGACGCAGGCAATGAATAATCAGGAGAATAACAGATGAAAACACCTACACTTGGAAATCCGCAGAATACCATTGAGATTCTGCAAAAATATAATTTTAATTTTCAGAAAAAATTTGGACAGAACTTTCTGATCGATGAGCATGTGCTGGATAAGATCATTCGTGCAGCCGAGATCACAAAGGATGATTACGTGTTGGAGATCGGCCCTGGAATCGGGACGATGACACAGTACCTTGCCTGTGCGGCAAGAGAAGTAACTGCAGTTGAGATAGACCGTGCACTGATTCCAATTCTTGAAGACACGCTGAAAGAATATGACAACGTATCAATCATCAATGAAGATATCCTGAAGGTGGATATTGCAGCACTTGCAAAGGAGAAGAACGGAGGACGGCCGATCAAGGTGGTTGCGAATCTTCCATATTATATAACGACACCGATCATCATGGGCTTATTTGAAAGCCATGTGCCGCTTGAGAGTATTACGGTTATGGTACAGAAAGAAGTGGCTGACCGTATGCAGGTAGGACCGGGAACAAAGGATTATGGTGCACTTTCACTTGCTGTACAGTATTACGCAGAGCCGTATATTGTTGCAAATGTACCCCCGAACTGTTTCATGCCGCGTCCGGCAGTCGGCTCAGCAGTAATCCGCCTGACAAGACATCAGAAGCCTCCGGTAGAGGTTATGGATGAAAAGCTGATGTTCCGCCTTATACGGGCATCCTTTAATCAGAGGAGGAAGACTTTGGCAAATGGCCTTAAGAATTCAGGAGAGCTGAATCTTTCGAAGGAAGTCATCACTGCTGCGATAGAGAAACTCGGAAAAGGAAGCAGTGTCCGGGGAGAAGCACTGGATCTGGAAGAATTTGCCAGACTGACTAATATTATAAAGGAGGAAATGGAGCATGAGGTATGAAATCAAGGGTGATACCCTTCCGGTAGTGATCTGCCATCTGGAAGCTGGTGAGCGGATGATCACAGAGCGGGGATCCATGGCATGGATGTCTCCGAATATGAAGATGGAGACTTCGACAAATGGAGGATTTGGAAAAGCATTTGGAAGAATGTTCTCTGGAGAAGCGATGTTCCAGAATATCTATACCGCACAGGGAGGAAATGGACTGATCGCATTTGCATCCAGCTTTCCGGGTTCGATCAAGGCATTTGAAATCGGACCGGGGCAAGAATATATTTTTCAGAAAAAAGCATTCCTTGCTGGCGAACCTGGAGTAAATATATCTGTTCATTTTCACAAGAAAGTGGCTTCAGGACTATTTGGAGGAGAAGGATTTATCTTGCAGAAGGTATCCGGAAATGGAATTGTATTTGCAGAATTCGATGGACATGTGGTAGAATACGAATTACAACCTGGTCAGCAGATCGTGATTGATTCCGGTTATCTGGCAGCGATGAGTGTAACATGCCAGATGGATATCCAGACTGTGCCGGGACTTAAGAATATTGTCTTTGGCGGAGAAGGATTATTTAATACGGTTATTACAGGACCGGGACATGTATGGCTTCAGACAATGCCGATCAGCAGTGTGGCAGATTCATTGAGACCATATTTTCCAACAAGTAGTAAGTAGTTTACAAATAAGAAGAAGGGACGGGGGACGATGCTAAAAGTGCGTGTTTCCGTCCTTCATTCATACTTTCTGCAGTATTTGCAGAGTCTTTAACAGAAAGGAGTAGGTGTATGACAAATTCAGTGAACAGTGCGAAAGATCTGGATAGCATTCTGTTTGATATTTCGCCGAAAATCAAGGAACTTGCCGGATTATGTGAAGCGAATACCGGGATCGACAAAGAACTTTTTGTAAAGCATGATGTAAAAAGAGGTCTCCGTGATGTAAACGGAAAAGGAGTCCTTGCGGGACTTACCAACATTTCCGATGTATGTGCCAAAAAGATTGTAAATGGCGAAGAAGTTCCGTGTGCCGGTAATTTGTATTATCGAGGCTATAACATCAAGGATCTGGTTCGTGGATTCCTGGATGCGGATCATTTTGGATATGAAGAAATTGCATATCTGCTTCTTTTTGGTGAACTTCCGACGGTTGTACAGTTGGATGGGTTTCATGAGACACTGACGGAGAGAAGGACACTTCCGCCGAATTTTGTGCGCGATGTTATTATGAAGGCACCGAGCCATGATATGATGAACAATATTTCAAGGGCGATTCTGAATCTGTATTCTTACGATGAAAAAGCTGATGATACTTCAATCCCGAATGTTCTCAGACAGTGTCTGAACCTGATCAGTGAATTTCCGATGCTGATGGTCTACGGATATCATGCATACAATTATCGTCAGGGTCAGGATATGTACATCTATGCACCGGATCCGCAGAAGTCCACCGCGGAAAATATTCTGATGATGCTTCGTGAAGACCGACAGTATACGGAGCTGGAAGCAAGGATTCTGGATATGGCACTTGTGCTGCATATGGATCATGGTGGTGGAAATAACTCTACATTTACTACCCACGTTGTCACTTCGTCCGGAACAGACACCTATTCTACAATTTCTGCTGCAATGGCATCGTTAAAAGGTCCGAAGCACGGCGGTGCGAACATCAAAGTGACGCAGATGTTTGCTGATATGAAAGAAGAGGTCAAAGACTGGGAAGATGACGATGAGGTAAGAGCATATCTGGAAGGTCTGCTTGCAAGGGAGAGGTTTGATAAAAAAGGTCTGATCTATGGAATGGGTCATGCGATTTATTCAGTATCTGATCCACGTGCTGAGATTTTCAAGAAATTTGTGGCTCAGCTTGCACATGAAAAAGGATACGATAAAGAATACGCACTTTATGAGAAAGTGGAACATATGGCACCGGAAATCATTGCCGAAAAAAGAAAGATGTATAAAGGGGTAAATGCAAATGTCGATTTTTACAGCGGATTGGTTTACCATATGCTTGGAATTCCGGAGCAGCTTTATACGCCGATCTTTGCCGCAGCGCGAATCGTTGGATGGAGTGCACATCGTCTGGAAGAGCTGATCAATGTGGATAAGATTATTCGTCCGGCATATATGCCACTGGCAGAGTATCGAGAATATAAAAATTTAAATGACCGATAGTGTTGACAAACTGCTATGTAGTATGTAAAATAAAGAAACAACTGATATGTTCAAATGACATATCAGACATTTCAAAGAGATATTTCTCAAATTGTACGATATTGTGTAAACTAGACATCAGGAAAAAAAGACTTGCGGAGGGTTGACCTATTATGGTACAGAGGAATATACGTTTTATGACTACAGGACAATTGATGACTTTTTGTAATGTTTGCCAGAAGATGAATGCAGATATTACGGTAAAGGATGTGACAGGACGTTTCGAGATCGATGCCAAATCGATCGTGGGACTGATGACGATAAGAATGGGAGAGAAGATGCATCTTCTGATCGAAGGCGAAGAGGAACATCTGGCCGACAGTTATTTTGAAAAATTTGACTGTACACCGGTTACGATTCCGTTCAGTTAAAGGCGGCACTGGATATGCCTGAGATATACGGAACAAGGAGCAGGAAGATGGAAGTTACATATGATTATTACCGTATTTTTTATTATGCGGCAAAGTATAAAAGTTTCTCACAGGCGGCGACAATCCTGATGAGTAATCAGCCGAATGTAACGAGGGCAATCCACAATCTGGAAAGTCAGCTTGGATGCAGATTATTTATCCGGTCTAACCGGGGAGCAGAGCTTACACCGGAGGGAGAACGGCTTTATTCACATGTTGCAATTGCGTACGATCATCTGCATGCAGCAGAGCTAGAGCTTGAAAATGAAAAGAAGCTGGAACAGGGAACCGTAACGATCGGGGTAAGTGAGATTGCATTGCATTTGCTTCTGCTTCCGGTGCTGGGAGAGTTTAGAAGAAAGTATCCTAAAATCAGACTTCGCATTTCGAGTTATACAGCACCACAGGCGATACAGACGGTTCGGAACGGACTTTCAGATTTTGCGGTAGCATCTACACCGGCAGAGGTGAAAAAGCCTTTAAAGGCAATTCCGCTTCTTTCATTTAAAGAAATTCTGGTTGCGAATGCGGCGTACAAAGATATGTTTAAAGAACCGGTAAGTTTGAAAAAGCTGGTGGAGTATCCATTTATCTGCCTTGGGAAAAACACGTCAACTTATGATTTTTATACCAGATTTTTTCTGGAGCATGGAATTGCAATGACGGCAGATACCGAAGCAGCAACCATCGATCAGATTTTGCCGATGGTAAGACAGAATCTGGGAATCGGGTTTATTCCGGAACCGCTTGCACAGGAAGTGATCGAGCAGGGCATTGTCATTCAGGTTCCACTATTGGAAGAACCACCGGTAAGAGAAATCTGTTTTGTGGAAGATAAGAGCAGCCCTCACAGCATGGCGGCAAACGTATTGAAAGAGATGCTGTTTCGGGCTGGAGAGAAAGAGTAAACTTTATAAGAAAGAATTATTTTGACCGGAACCAGGTGATCATCAGATCAACCATCCGGTCATAACTTTTTATCCCGTTACTTTGGCCATTTGCTTTCAGATAGTGGTCATTGATCTGACCAGATACTTCGGCGACCTTGCTGTCATATCGCTTCCAGAAGCTGCTGTTAGCCGAAAGATCTGCCTTTACATTGTCAGAAAGCCTGTTGTAGATTTCCTCAAAGGTGTCGTAGTCGGCTTCGTAAAGTTCGTTGGTTGCGTAGATCCAGCCAAGAAGATAGCCGCTGTAGTTGAAGGCGGTATCGTCGGCATTTACACAGGCGAGAAAACCGATAAAATTTGCTTCTTCCTCCTGCATAAATCCACGCAGATGCGAAAGCTCGTGACAGATGGTAAATGGAAGATTGTAGGAAACCATTGCGGAGTTATAGTTTGCCTCAATGGTAAATGGTGAATAGATCCCGGAAAGATTCTGTACCGAGAGAAAAGCCGGAAATAAAAGACCTTTTGGCTGTGGATAGTATCCGGAAAGTTCAGGGTAGGTAGCACCGAGGGAGAACATAGCAGCCCGTGCACGATCCTGCAGATCCTTACCCATATCAGCAAGACCGTCAGAATCCCGGTCTAAAGAGTCAGAAAGTGCATTTAACTGATCAGTCAGTTCGTTGCATAAAGAGGTCAGTTCAGCCTGAGTATACTGACCGGATTCCAGGTGATATTTTTCTGCAAATGAAGTATGTCCGTAGTTGATTCCGCAGAAAAAAGTATAAATGGTAAACAGACATCCGCAGAGAAGCAGGAGTGAGGAACCGTAGCCGAGCCAGGCAGGGTTCTTTTTTTTGGCATACATTTTGTAAATGGAGCTGATCAGCATCCGGACCAAGGAAAGAAACAGAAGAATGACAAAAATATACAATCCAATTTCAGAAACAGAAAATTGGAAGATTCCAAAAAAGCGTCCGATGGACGAAACGAAAAGCGGGTAAATGGTGGAAGAATACCAGTCCGCGAATGCAGAGCTTTTGTGGCTGGTGAAAAGAGCAAGGAAACTTATGGCAAATAAAAGAATTGAAAAAATAAGTTTATGTAAAGTAGGGCGTTTCATAATAAATCCTTTCCGGTAATTGAGGATAAAAAGTATGATGTACCAGAGAGACATTCGTGCAAGGACGTAAAAGGTTTGAGTTCATTTGATGATGAATGGCCGTGACTAACGTTTTGTGCAGGTAGATATCCGGGCACACGGTACTGCATTTACAAATAAAATATGGGACGGAGGATAACCTTCGTCCCAGAATAATATTCTGTAAAAATCAAAGTGCGGCAATCGGGCATGCCCGATTGCGCTCACTTTATGAGGGGGGAGATAGTTGTTTCCCAACTATCCATTTATTACTATACGATGAAAATGTGTCAAAAGTGTTAAGAAATTATAAAATCTGATTAAAAATATAAAAATGATAGGTTTATAGAATATTAAAAAAATCCACAACGCAAGAACCTCTCCATAATGGAGAGGTTCTTGGTGTTTTTATTGTTATCTAAAAGGAATGAGAGTAAAGTGCAGCAATCAGAATTCTGACTGCTTCTACTTTATGAGGGGGGAGATAGTTGCTTTATCAACTATCTGATTATTAGTATACAGATAATTTGTGACAGAAATATGTTCAAACTCTAAAAAAAATCAAAAAAATATGAAGAAGAAATAAACAAAACAGGAAAAAATAAAAAAGGTGGGTAGTTAAATTAATTGTCATTAGCGTCAGGTAGGTGTCTGCTGGTGTGGTGGAAGGTGAAGTAGAAAACAATTCCTTTGGTGATAGAGGTAATTGTAAGTGCCCACCATACACCATTCAGATCGAGGCTGGTTTGAGTGAGGATCATGGCAAGTGGGATTCTGGCACTGGTGAGGACAATGCTGATGATACTGCAAAGCTTTGTCATACCAAGACCGGAAAGTGCGCCGATGGTCATAAGCTCAATGGTCATAAAGGTTTCGCTGAATCCGATGATGATCAGATAGTTGATCGCAATCGCCAGAACATCTTTTTCGTGGAAGAAAAGGGAAGCAATCGGTCCTGGCAGGAATACGAAAGCACCGGTTACAATGAGTCCCCAGACAGCGAGGATTTTAAATGAAATATTATATCCTTTCCGAATACGATCTGGTTTCTTTGCACCGTAGTTCTGACCAACGAAAGCATTTAACGCAGCAGCAAAGCCGTCAGCAGTGTTCCATGAAACAGATTCAATCTGTCCGCCGACTCGCTGTGTGGCAATGGCACCTGCCCCGAATGCAGAAACCATTCGTGTGAGAATCATGGAAATCATGCAGTAAATACTGCTCTGTACTGCTGTCGGAAATCCAATTTTAAAAATACTGATGTAGTATTTTGCAGGGAAACGCGACAGTACATGCATGTTTTGCAGAATATTTGGTTCCAGATCAGAGTGCATAATCCGAATCAGCATGACGATCAGAACCAGTATCTGCGAGGTCACGGTAGCAACTGCAGCGCCAACAACCTCAAGCCTTGGAAATGGTCCAAATCCGAGGATCAGAATCGGATCCAGGATCATATTACCAACCAGACCAAGAAGATTTGCCATAAGCGGTGTCTTGGAATCTCCCTGCGCAGTAGAAAGTCCGGTCAGAGTCAGATTTAAAAATGAAAACAGAATCAGTCCGCAGGTGATCAGTGTATATAATTTCGCAGCGGTATAAGTTTCTGCATCTCCGAGGTTAAAAAAGCCGAGCAGCGGATGAATAAACACGATACATACTGCAGCAAATAAAATTCCCAGTAAAAATGTAAGTCGCAGAGCGGAAGCGGCATATCCCCTTGCCTGTTCATAGTCTCCGCGTCCGCAAGCCTGTGCGACATTGACCTGTCCGCCCATTCGCGGAAGTGCCACGAGCCCTTGTGAGAGCCAGACGTACATTCCCCCAACGCCCACCCCGGCAACGGCTTTGGAACCCAGCATGCCGATCCATGCCATGTCCGTAATATTGTAGGCTGTCCCCAGCAGCGAGGAAGCCATGATCGGAAGTGCCAGCTCTGCCAGCGTCTTTAGAATCGGCCCGGAAGTCAGGTCGATTGTTTTTGTTTTACTCATTTTCTCAAATCCTTACCTGTAAAAATAATAAAATTCACCAGTGCTGCAAATATGTCAGCATGGCGTACTATGATAAGGATAACTTATGAGGAGGGGAAAGTCAATCTGGAGAATTCGCGAAATAAACATGCCCTTTAAAGGAGTGATGGAGAAGATAACCAGAATTCCAAAATAAAAGCCTTTGACTGCACGCCGCGTGCAGCTATAGGCTAGAAAGGGAAAGGAGGATATTATTGATTTGCTCCGGGAAAGCGTGGATATTTTTGAGGTTATGAAACCAGTGTATAACTTTAAGGCATCCGGAGATGATGGACCTTGGAAGAAGAAAAACAGGAAAGCTGATGGAAAAAATAATAGTACAAAAACTTCATGAAATAGAAGAAAAAGAGCATGGTAAAATATTACTGGCAGGTCAGTGGATTCTGGAGAGTGAAATAGCAGGATTGAGAGAGAAAGCGGGAAAATTAGGGGAAGAAAAAAAGGTAAGTTGGGAGAAATTGAATGAGATATTTTTGAAGGAAGTTTAATCAGACATACATCCCTTCGCCTTTGCATAGATTGTAAAAAAAATAAACTATGCAGGGGTTTTTATGAAAGATTATATTGAGGAGAGAGCGGTTGAGATTGCTTATTATATTATTGAAAATAAGGCGACGGTGAGGCAGACGGCGGTGGCGTTTGGGGTAAGTAAGAGTACGATACATAAAGATGTAACAGAACGTCTTCTCCAGATCAACCCATCTCTTGCAGGTGAGGCGCGAAAGGTTCTGGATCTGAACAAATCGGAACGGCACATCCGGGGCGGACTTGCTACCAGAGAAAAGTACCTGCATCAGCACGCATAAAAAATCCTTTTCTTTGCAAAAAGATGGTGTATTACATTTTTACAGTATATAATAGAGAAAACGGGGATATACAAAAGAGAAGGGACAGGAAAAGAGAAGAATGGGGAAAACGAAACAAAAACAGGATCGAAGTCATTATCTGTTTTCCAATCGGGAACTGGCAAATCTGATCGGACCTTTGGTAATCGAGCAGTTATTGGCAGTTTTTGTTGGGATGGCAGATTCTATTATGGTTGCAAATGTTGGAGAAGCAGCTGTGTCGGGCGTGTCGCTGGTTGACAATATTATGATTCTGATCATCAATATTTTTGCAGCACTGGCGACTGGTGGAGCAGTTGTTGCCGGACAGTATATTGGCAGGAAAGATGAAAAATCAGCATGTAAAGCGGCTACACAGCTGGTATGGTTTGTGAGTCTTAGTGCGGTTGCGATCATGATATTGGTTTACTTCGGAAAAGATATAATTCTGAATCAGGTATTTGGTCACATTACAGCGGAAGTAAAAGGACATGCAGATATTTATCTGCTAATTGTAACAGCTTCGATTCCATTTATCGCGTTATATAATGGTGGGGCAGCAATTTTCCGTGCGATGGGGAATTCGCAGGTATCTATGCGGGTATCGCTTTTGATGAATGCAATCAATGTAACCGGAAATGCAATTCTTGTGTTCGGATTACGGATCGGAACGGCGGGTGTTGCAATACCGACACTGATTTCCAGAATGGTTGCCGCGATAGTGATAACAGTGTTGCTCTGTAATCAGACACGTATCTTGCATATTGAGCGGACACTGAAAATCCGGTTTGATGGAAGAATGATACGGAAAATACTTGCAATTGGGGTTCCCAATGGTCTGGAAAACAGTATGTTTCAGCTGGGCAAAATTTTAGTGCTGAGTCTGGTTTCAACCTTCGGTACTTATGCAATTGCGGCAAATGCAGTTTCCAATGCGATTGCGCTGTTCCAGATTCTTCCTGGAATGGCGATCTCGCTGGCAATTACGACAGTTATTTCCCAGTGCGTCGGCGCAAATGACTATGAACAGGTACATTACTATCTGAAAAAACTGCTTGCGATCATTTATGTGGCAATGGTGGGAACGGTAGCACTTATTTTCCTTGCACTTCCATTGATTTTGAAAGCATACAATTTGTCAGATCAGACAGCTGCGGCAGCAACAAATATTATTCATTTCCATGGAATCAGTGCAATGATTATCTGGCCACTTTCATTTGCTCTTCCAGCAGCGTATCGTGCGGCAGGAGATGCAAAAGCCTGTATGTATACATCGATTGTGTCGATGTGGATTTTCCGGATCGGATTCAGTTATCTGGTAGGAAAATATATGGGACTGGGAGTATTTGGCGTGTGGGTTGCAATGGTGATCGACTGGGTAGTACGTGCAATCTGTTTTATTATCCGGTACTTTAATGGAAAGTGGAAACATGGGGCAATTGTGTAAATACAGAAGAAAGTTGTCATTTGTGTTAGAAAGATGATGCCTGAATATGAGTTTTAATTGCAGACCAGAGTTCAAACTTTGGTTCAGGCGATAGAAAATGCTTGTAAAACATCCAGAGCTCTACTATAATAAAATATAAAAGCAATAAATAGAAAAAGCGGTCTGAAAGGATCGTATTTTACAGGAGGAAAACCTTGAAGAACGAATTAGTGATTGTACTTGACTTTGGTGGACAGTATAACCAGCTTGTCGCAAGACGTGTCAGGGAATGTAATGTATATTGCGAAATTTATTCTTATAAGATTGATATCGAAAAGATTAAAGCAATGAACCCGAAGGGAATTATCCTGACAGGAGGACCGAATAGCTGTTACGAACCGGATTCACCGACTTATTCTGAAGAACTCTTTAAGCTTGGCATTCCGGTACTTGGTCTTTGTTATGGTGCACAGCTTATGTCTCACGTACTTGGCGGAAAAGTTGAAAAAGCTGACGTCAGAGAATATGGTAAGACAGAAGTCATCATCGACAAGAAAGATTCCAAAGTATTTGAAAATGTATCTGCAACAACAACCTGCTGGATGAGCCATTTTGATTATATTTCGCAGGTGGCACCGGGATTTGAGATTACTGCACACACAGCAGACTGTCCGGTAGCAGCAGCAGAAAATGCAGCAGAAAAGCTTTATGCAATCCAGTTCCATCCTGAAGTGCTTCATACACCGGAAGGAACCAAGATGATCAACAACTTTGTAAAGAATGTCTGTGGATGTGTCGGCGAATGGAAGATGGATGCATTTGTTGAAAATACCATCCAGGAAATTCGTGAAAAAGTTGGGGACGGAAGAGTACTTCTTGCGCTTTCAGGTGGAGTTGATTCCTCTGTGGCAGCAGGACTGCTTTCCAGAGCAATCGGCAAACAGCTTACCTGCGTATTTGTAGATCACGGTCTTCTTCGTAAGAATGAAGGCGATGAAGTTGAGGCAGTATTTGGACCGAATGGTCAGTTTGACCTGAACTTTATCCGTGTCAATGCACAGGAAAGATACTACAACAAGCTTGCCGGAGTTACAGAACCGGAAGCAAAGCGTAAAATTATCGGAGAAGAATTTATCCGTATTTTTGAAGAAGAAGCAAAGAAGATCGGTGCAGTGGAATTCCTTGCACAGGGAACGATTTACCCGGACGTTGTAGAAAGCGGACTTGGCGGAGAATCAGCAGTGATCAAGTCTCATCACAACGTAGGAGGACTTCCTGAGTATGTTGATTTCAAAGAAATCATTGAACCACTTCGTGATCTCTTCAAAGATGAAGTCCGCAAGGCAGGTCTTGAACTTGGACTTCCGGAGAAGCTTGTATTCCGTCAGCCATTCCCGGGACCGGGACTTGGAATCCGTATCATCGGAGAAGTAACGGCTGAAAAAGTACGGATCGTACAGGATGCAGATGCAATTTACAGAGAAGAGATTGCAAACGCGGGACTTGACCGCAGCATCGGACAATATTTTGCAGCCCTGACTAACATGAGAAGCGTTGGTGTTATGGGTGACGAGAGAACTTACGATTATGCAGTTGCACTTCGTGCAGTGAATACGGTAGATTTTATGACTGCTGAGGCAGCGAAGATTCCATATGAAGTACTTGATAAAGTAATGAGCAGAATTATCAATGAAGTTCGTGGGGTTAACAGAGTATTCTATGATCTGACGAGTAAACCGCCGGGAACGATTGAGTTTGAGTAGAATCCGGTGAGCCGCAAACCCTTTGTTTATAAGGGGTTCAAGGCTCTCCGTTTTCACGATTGCACACTGATTGCACAGTGCGTGGTCTTAATATACAATAAAAAAGCGGCTTGCTGGTCGCGAGCGGGTGCTGCTTCTTGGCGGGAGGGCACCCGTTTTTTCTTCCTCATGCACGGTGGTAGTCCGCCGTGTGTTGGTTGCTCGTGTAGTTCGCGATGCTCGTCTTCGGCTCACTGTAGTTGAGGATGCCGGTGAGCTTCTTTGCGACTGCTTGGTTGGTATTGGGATACAGGTGCCCATATGTCCCAAGCGTGGTCTGTATCTTCTCATGCCCGAGCCGTTCCTTGAGGAGCAATGGGCTTTCTCCCATGTTGATGAGAAGTGACGCGTGGGAGTGGCGAAGGTCGTGAACCCGGACGCGGTGAACGCCTGCGAGGTCTGCGAGCTTCTTCATTGCACGCGGAAGCCTTGTCTTTGTAGTCGGAAGCCCGTTGTAGCTCAATACGAACTCACAGTCAGGGATGACAACGCGCTGCACCTTGCGCCATGCGGCGAGTTCGGAAAGCGTGTCCTCATCCAGATAGATGGAGCGGATTGCCGCACGCGTCTTCGGTTTCGTGAACTTGTAGTCCGACTGGTTGTGGTAATAGAGCGTTTTGGTGATGGAACAAAGCCCGGTCGTGAAGTCGATATCGCTCCACAGGAGGGCAGATGCTTCCCCAAGCCGCATCCCACTCATGAATAGGAAGAGCAGGCTGATGAACAGGTAGTGCTCGTAGTAGTCTCCCTTGTAGAGTTTGGAAATCACCTTCTCGAACTCATCAAGCGTCCAGAAGTCCACAAGCGGTTTCTGCCCACGAACGTTGCCGACCATCCGTGACGGGTTCCTTTCCGTAATACCCAATATGACGGCACGGTCGAAGGCAACGGAGAGCATTCCCTGTGTGACGCGCACGTAGTTCGGGCTATATCCTGCGCGGATGAGGGCAAGCTGCCAGTTCTGTATGTCGATTGGCTCGATGGCATCGGTAAACTTCTCGTAGAAGCAGGAGAAGTGTTTCCGCACCGTACCGGCGCGGTTCTCGAAGGTACTCTCCTTTACCTGTGTCTGATACCAAGGCAGGTAGGTGTCCTCAATGAACGTTCCGAAGGGAATCCTTTTCTGTTCGGTGGGAAGCGATTGGGAAGCAAATTGCAAAACGAGTTTTGCATATTCCTCTTTCGCTTCTTTTTTTGTCTTGAATCCGCTCCGGTATTTCTGAATCCGCTTTCCCGTGGAATGGTCGAATCCGAGATTGGCGCGGAAATAGTAGGTGCCGTTATCGGCTTTCTTAATTTGGTCGTTTGCCATTTGTCTTTACTCCTTTTTCAGGAGCGCGACCAGCGGCATCACCGTCTAAGGCAATCCCAAGAAGCTCCTCGATGGCTTCCGCCGGAACGCGGTCGAGCTTGCGTGAGGAGTAGAAGGGATAGCCCTTCTCAACCATGCGAATTTTCGCCAGACGGATGATATCGGTGGCGAAAGAGTTCCCATAGCCGAGGGCAACTAAATCTTTTTTCGTTACGGTTACCATGGCTCTCCTTTTGACAGGAAAGCAGACTACTCGTCTTTCTGACTGTATTGTAGCAGGTCAGAGCGTGTTTGTATATAGTCTGCTTCCTTTCCTTCTTTCTGGTTGTCTGGTTTCCTGTGTTTGTGGTTTTACTGTTTACGGTTTAAACCTCAGCATCGCACGCAACAGCTTCGCCTGCATGAACGACTTCATCGAGAGGTCGATGCCGTAGTCCCAGAAGCCATCCGCGTCGGTGTAGAACCCGGTGCAGAGTCCGTCCATGAAGTCGTTGAAGTAATCGAGCACCGCCCCGGCAGCAAGGGCATCTCCGCTTGTCGCGGCAACGACGGTATCGTAGTCAATCTTTGTCTTTGCCATGCGGGTCACCCCCTTCCGTCAGAATGTCCGCAAGACGGGCGAGCGCACGGGCGCGACGGTTCTGCACCGTGGAGCGTGGGAACCCCATGTCCTCACCGATACGCCTATCCGACCATCCGGCAAAATAGGAGAGCAGGATGATTGCCTGCTCCTCTGGGCAGAGTTTTTCCAGCGCATCCGCGAGGTCTTTGTCTGTCACGCCGATAGGCTTCCCGGCGGCATCGAATACGGTTTCCCGCTCCGGCACGTCCTGCCAGTCCGCAAGGCTTTCGAGTTCACTTCTTCTGAGGTCGCAGAACAGCACCTCGCGGTTGCGTCTCCTTTTGCGCTCCCTCAAAACGTCCGTCCGCGCGTTCACGAGGGTCTTCCGGCAATAGGTCAGGAACATGCCGACCACTTCGTTACGGTTCGCTTTCTCTTTCGTCATCTTTTTTTCCTCCTTTCGGTATAGGCACGATTTCCGTGCCCTTTCCTGCCAAGAGGAAAAAGAAAGCCCCGCAGCGTCGATACGCTACGGGGCGCGGGGACGGTGCCGAGAAGGAAATCGGCACCAGAATCAGGAAGAAGCGGCTGATGCTTAAAAACCGCTCCGCTACGATTCTATCCCCTCGATTCCCAACTTCCGCTTGAAATCTTTGCGGTTCTTCATTCCGATTTCCCGACGGCGCGAATTGCCGTCGTACTTCACCGGGAACCCGACCTCAACGATGCGGTCGAAGACACGTCCCCACGGGTCATCTGCCGTGGCGTTCAGGATTCTCTCGCGAAAGTCGAAGTTCGTCGTTATCACCATCGGTTTCCCTGCCTTGTAGCGTCCGTCGATAACGTCGTAGACGTGCTCCATGACGTACTCGGTGGAGCGCTGGGCACCGAGGTCTTCAAGGATGAGGAGGTCTGGGGCGAGGATTCTCTCAAGGTTCCCGGAACGCTTCTCGAAGGAGGATTCCATCAGGTTCACGACCTGCTTGATATCGGTCACGAGACAGGAGAACCCGCGCTCGATGACGGCGTTCGCGATGCAGGACGCATGGAAGCTCTTGCCCGTGCCGCGCTTCCCGTACAGGACAAGCCCCTCCGGGTCTTTTGGGTCGAAGGTCGCGGCAAATGCCTTGCAGACGGTGCTCTGAGCAGCGTTCCTGCCGTCATCGGCATCGAAGGTGCAGAAGGCGTACCTGCCGGATGAGGGGAAGCACTGCTTCCTTAGCCGTTCCGTCCTACGCCTTTTTTCCGCCCGCTCGGCTTCCTCGCGCTGCCTATCCGCTTCCTCCCTCTGGCAACGGCACATGGTCGGGACAAGGTGCGGCTCCTTGAAGATTCCGCCCGCCGGGAACATCCGCTCGCGTGGCTCTCCGCATTTCCCGCAGACGAGGATGCCGTCCGCGTCGCGATAGTCCTCGCCCGGCTTCCGTCCGTCCTGCTCCTTGGTTTTCGTTACGTTTTCACTCATTTACCTCGTCCTTTCTGCGTTACCCTGTCTGAGAGCCTGTCTACGGGACTTTGCAGTCTTGTTCGGGCAGTTGCTACCACATGACATTTAACGTGTCATAGGCAGGCTCTCAGGCATTCTCAGGGGCATTTCTAGTACATGTTCTCGTCGATATATCCCTGAGCCGTCTCCCGGTCACAGCCCCATTTCGCCATGACCTCCTCGACGGAGGGGATTTTCCCGACCGCATTGGCCTTCGGTTCCGTGCGTGCGGGAGGGGTCGCAGCCTTCGGGTGTTCGTTCCTGTCCCAGACTGCGGCGAGTTTCTTCCAGTCATCGACGGGCTTGCCGGAGTTCGTGCGCCAGCCGCGTCCCTCGTTCACATCGAAGAAGCGGTCGGGGTCAACCGCGAATCCCATTTCTGCGAAGTGTGAGCGGACTTCCTCCCTTGTCGGGATTCCAGAATCTGTCGCTCCCTCCCCATCAGCCACAGCTGTAGATGTAGATGTATTCTTATATCTATCATCTATATTCTTAGGGTGTGACGCAATTTTTACAGCTTCATTTTCAACCTGTGCAGATTGTCTACCTGCGCTTTTACCGTCTGCGTCAGTGTAAAAACCGGTGTCAAAATCACTGTCAACTTTTACGTCAAAATTGACGTCAACTTTACTGTCAAAGCTGTCAACTTTTACACCGTCAATTTTTACAGTGTCAACTTTCGTGCCGTCATCTTTTACGATTTTTCCGCCTTTTGGGGCTGGAAGTGCTGGCGCATATTCCTTACGGTACTTGATGACGGAGGGGCGGCTCACCCCAGTCTTCGCGGCAACCTCGGTATTCGTGGCTTCCGGGTGCTCGGTAAAGTATGCGAGCACTTTATCCTTCTTCACCTGACGGGTTCCCTTTCCATTCTTGCGGGCGCGTTCCGAAGCCTTGCGCACGCGGTTTCCCTCGCGCATTGCGTCGATTGCCGGGACGTTCTGGTTGAACTCCCAGTCCGCGATGGCGTAGATGCCATCCTCGCAGATGACAAGGCCGAGCTGCACGAGCGGCTGCACGCATTGCCGAAAGGCGGGAACGGTCTTCTTAGTGACCGCAGCAAGCATCTCGTCGGTGTAGGGAACGCTTTCGTGGAGAAGGAGCTTCCCGGCGCAGCCGCATTTCACCGCAAGCGATTGTAGACGGGCGAAGACGGTGTAGATGGAGTCCGCATTGTCCATCGCGTCGATGAGTAGGGCTTCCTGCGTGTCGAAGAACTCGCTGTAGTCCCTGCGCCACGCTCCTCGGAGCTTCATTGGTACACCTCCGGGGTCTTCTTATCGCGTTCGGCTTCGGAGTAGGCGAGGTGGTTGAAGGGTGGGAACCTCGCGACAACCGCGAGGGCATGAGTGTACTTGGCGCGATTCGCCCGGTAGCCGAAGGAGGAGAGCATATCCATGACTTCGGTATCCGTGAACGTGCCGACATCGGTCACGATGGTGAACGTGCCGTCATCGTTTTTCGTGACCGTGCGCGTGTGGATTTTAGCCAGGGCGAGGACGAGTACGGTTGCGGAATCCCCATTCGGCTCATGGTCGATGAGCGTCATCTCAGGTGTCTCGTAGAAGTTCAAGGGGATGTAGTAGTAGTAGCTGCTGAAATCCATGGTGCTCCTTTCTGCTTGCAATCTGTGATTATGTTTTACTATATCTGTCCTGTTTTGTGGACTTTTCCAGTCAGATTTCATGCTTCTTTCACAATTAGACACGCGTTTTCAGATGGTTCTGCCAGATTCGCGTCCCGTGCGACGGTGCGCTGTGCTACAGTAGCGAAAGTCCTTTCTGCCTGTTGCTTTTATCTCGGAGTGCGGGCAGGAGAAAAGGGAGCCTGTGGTTTCGGTCACACGGCTCCCTTTTCTGTTACCAGTCGGAGTTTTCGCTATCCGGTTCCGCTGCCTGCAACCCACCATCAGCGACAGGCTCCGTCTTAGCCGTTTTCTTTTTGCGTGCATCGAGACGCGCCTTGGCATCCTCCGGGGTACTTCCGTGGGAGGTGAGCATGTCGCTCACCTCGTCTGCATGGCTCGCAAGGAATCGGTCGAGTGCGTCGAGGTCGAGTTCCTGCCAAGCGCAACCGACGGCGGAGAGCACACTTTCACCAGCGGAATGGGTGACCAGAGAGCGCCACTTCCGGTTCCGCTCGCGAATCTTCTTTTCAAGTTCCTTTTTCTTCGCTTCGAGTTTGGCGAGTTCCGCTTTCTGCTTCTCGATACGCTCCTCGAAATCTTGAATGGTAGCCATGGTTCTTCCTTCCTACTTGACGGCATCCCTGACCAGATTGTGCCATAACGCGCGGCGGATGGTAAGATTCCGACAGGGCGCGGTGCCGGAACAGGGGCGAAGGCATCGCGCCCCGACTTTACGAAGAAAAAAGAAAGGAATGGGGCAGATGTATTCCAAGGATTCAGGGAAAGACCAAATGCTGATGACGATGGAGCGTGAGCTTACAAGCGGGCAGAAGGCAGGTTTCTTCTTCCTCGGATTCCTCGGCGGCATCGCCGGGATTCTCGCCGCATCCCTGATGAACATCAACGCGCCGTACCGACCGGAGGGAACGAAGATGGCGGCACTCGGATTTGCGACGGGCTTCGTTCTCGGCATTCTTATTGCGCTTGTTGGCTGTGTAGGCTCCATCACGCTCCTTGGTGCCAGATAGAGGTGCAAGGAATCGAAGGTCTTCCTCAATCAGCGTTAGCGGAAACGAGAAGGGGCATCCTGTGCGGGAGCCCTTTTTTCTCCGCATTGTTATGATGGTTTTATGGCTTGCCGTATTTGTGGTTTGACGGTCTGCTATATTTATTGTTAGTTAGTCAGAAGGGAGCGAAGGATGGAAAATATGCCTGACAATGTGAAAGACAATCCCGTCGGGAAAAGGGAAGCCCTGCTCGCCGACCGTCTCAGGCTGCATAAGGGTTACAGATATACGGAAGTGGAAATCTTCTCTAAAGGCGATTTCACGCTCGGCACGAATTGGTTCGAGGGCGAGGTGACGGTCGGAGACGTGGCAGAGTTTTTCCAGCGGAGTGGGGACACGCTTTACGATAAGCTGGGTGCCGGATGGTCGTGGCGCGGCGCAACAGGCGAAATCGAAAGGGCACGCGAATGTCTCGAAAAGGTATTGGCAGTACGCGGAACGACTCTGGAAGAGGTGCGCACCGCGCGAGGAAGGCGTCTCCTGTCGCAGGATAGGATGATGGCCGAGACCATGGCATTCCTTCTCACGGACTGCACGTTTGCGGATATCGCAGAACTTATCGGAGGTGTGCCGGGAAGGGTCGAGAACGAGGTTTTCGAGACCTATTACGCAGCGTCTAACTGGAACATAGACGAAGATGTGCAGAAGGCTCTGCATACGGGCATCATCTATTACGCATGGAACGTGGGCAACCCAAACCGACCGCTCTGCCTTCCGCCGGTGCTGAAGGCGCGGGAGAGGAAACTCAGCTGGCTCGGAGACGAAAACGCGAGCATTCGCGATGGGGAGTTCTTCGTACCGATAGAAGAAACTTTCTGACGGGAAGCGAAAATGCAGGCAGTGGTTTGTGAAGGGAAGGAATAGGCATGGACGGATACACGCTTTCCATCAGTCGTTGCAGTGGCGGTGACGGGGTGGAGGAGAGCTTCAAGGCGAAGATAAAGCGTCGAGAAGCTGCGCTTGATGCCTTTGCCGTTGCAGAAGCGTACTGCAAGGGAATTGGGATGGTCTCGAGATGCGAGCACGAAGGATTTGACGGCTTCATCATCGAACTGTGCTCCGATGCGGAGGATGAGACCATCCGACTCGTCAGGCTTGTGGCCGACAGCGAGGAGGGCATCATGGATGATGTTTTCCGGTTGGAATACGGCAGTTGCGAGTTCAAGATTTAGGCAAGATATCGGCAAGTTCATTCATGCTTTTATATGCAGGATATAAGGAGTGTACGGTTCGCCTGTTTGCTGGTATGCCAGTCTGCTATATTTATAGTCAGCAAGGGGGACGGCAGTGGAGCTGCCCCATGGCAGGAAGGAAAAACCATGAGCACACCGTCCGTCACCATCCTCAAGAACCTCGTCCTCAACTGGAAGAGCAATCAGATGGAAGAGGAGACCATCGCCACGTTCTATCGCCACTGGGACGGTTATCCCAGCTGCCATGCCATTGATATCGCCAACTCGCTCATTGTGGCATCGCGAACCAAGCCTGAACATATCGACTTTTCGGGAGCGAGCGTGGAGAGGGGCATTCTCAATAACCGAAACTGGTGCCAGCATTTCCTCAAGGCGATGTGCATGGCGGATGCCGATATCGAGTTCATCGGGGAGGACAATGTGCCCTCTGCGAGCTACACCTATGTTGTCACGGGCGCTTACGATAACTTCGGCGGCAAGGAAATCCTCGGCGCAGAAGAGTATCTGAGCAGAATCAACATCAAGGTCTACGAAGGAGATGAGAACGGGAATCTCGTGTTTGAGGGCGGAGCTGCTGAATGTCTGGCATGGGCTGACGGATATTGCGGGCATTGCTAAGTTGAGTGAAGGGCATCCGGGAGGGTGCCCTTTTTCTTTGGCTTTTTGGGAGCCGCCCTGCGGGCGGCGTGAAGGCGCGGGGTCGTTGCGGGAACGGGGACTCGGGGGCGGCTTTCCCACCCTTCCAACAGCCTGCGGGTCGGGCTAGGAACCCTCCGGCCATTGAAAGCGCGGAAAAGCCTTCTACTTGGCGGAAACGGGCGGACTGACCTGCCGGGGTTTCCAACATTCCGACAGGCTCCGGGTCAGTCTAGGAACCCTCCGCCCATCGGAATGTTGAAAACCCCTTCTTCTCGGGAAACCATAGGCCGCAGGCGCGGCAAAGCTGGGCACGCCGCAGCGGCTCGGTAGAGGGCGGGGAAAGGAGGGTCGGTGGCTCCGCGACGGGAGGTTGGCTTTTCTTGACACCCTACGGTTTCGCAGGGTCTCTCCGTGGTGCGGTCGCTTGCGCTCCCTCAGATTAGGGGCTGCTCGCCCCTAATGACCCGAGTTCCATGGAGAAGGCGTGGAGTCTCGCATCGTGGTGTGTGCTGGTATGCTATAATACTGGTTATCGGGTAGGCAAGTTAATGGGCTTGCCTAGTAGACGGAAAGGAATCATGAGTATGGCGAGATACAACTACACGCGAGAGAACGAAAACGGCGTGGTACTCTATCTGGAATCGGAACCGGCGGAAGATGCGATGGATGAGTTCGACGATGAGATTGCCGTTGGGTTCAGCGGAAACGGGTATCTGAGGTTTTGGACGAGGTGCCGCAGGGCGGCGGAAGCGCTGCCGAATGGTCTCAAGTATGCGGCGGGCGGCAGATGCGTAATCACAGATACGTTCACGGGCGAGGAAAAGATTTGGAGGGTAGGGCTTTAACCATAGGCATTTAGGGCATCCGGGAGGGTGCCTTTTTGCTATGCATAATATGCAGGATGTATGGAGTTTCCCGCTCATATCGTGTTTTCCTGCTTGCTGGTATGCCAGTCTGCTATATTTATAGACAGCAAGAGGGGCGGCAAGCAGAGCTTCCCAAAGGCAGAAGGGACTTCAAGATGGCTACTTTGGATGTTACGGAGGAGCGCCGCAGGGCAATCGACCGGGTGAACCGGGCATATGCCGATGAGGACTACGATAGGTACGAAAGGCTCATTGAGTGCTATTGTCAAAGGTTCGGGTTTGACGGCGATTACGGTCTTTTTGAGGATGCCTGCACGGATGCCCGCATGTTCGGTCACGGAATCGGCTAGAGGAGGAAACATGACGCTCGGGGAACTGTTCAATGAGACTTACATTCAGGGCGAAATCGCGATTCGAAGCTATGATTCGACGGGTACTACGATTGAGCACTATCTAGGCAACGCGGAGGAGTTCTACCCTGACGAACACCCGCAAATCCTTGAAAGGGAGGTCGGCTATATCTTCCCGCTCATGGAGGTAGAGCCGACCATCTGTATCGAGCTGAAAGATGAGGGATGAGAGGAATGAAGGTCAAGGAGTTGATGGATAGCCTGAAAGGGGATTGTTACCGCTTTCGCGTCCATTATCCAGAGGAATGGGAGTTTGGACTCATAACGGGAGCGACTTTCTTTGGCAAACGTGGGCTGGTCTTGCAGCATGGGGAGGATGACGTGAGTTCTTTCACACTGAACCCGTCTTGGCTTTCCTGCGAGGACGAGACGCAGCGTTGCATCATGGTCGAGATTTATTTGGAGCCGTAAGGATGGGCGCGGGGAGTAAGCCCCTGCGCCCGTGGCAGGTCTGCGCAGGGGATGTTATCGGTAGAGGCAAGCGGGTCGAGTACGTGTTCGAGCGGTACGGGGAACTGTACATAAACGCAAGCGACGAGGAGCTTGTGCGGCAGGGGAAGCGAACTTATGGAGAGGAGCTTACAAGGCTCTACGACCTCGACCTTTCCGGGTGGAGGGTCATCGGCCATTACGGGTGCGGACGCGGCTACGAGGGACGAAGCTGGTATGACATGGGGAAGCCGTTCGGACGGCGCTAGAGAAGGGATGAATATGGGCAAGGAGAAAATCGAGGAGAAGGACGTGCGGCTTCTGAGGTATGCCGTCGAGCAGGCGTTTGACGGGGCGATGAGGGACGGGGCATTGGCACTGTTGAACCGTCTGGTCGATTCGGCTTCGGAAGCGGCAAATCTTGAGGAAGAGCTTCTGAACCTCAAGGGGGAGTACCAGAGGAGCATGGAGAACTCGAAGAGAGGGGCATTCAAACGCCTTCATGCTGCCTACAAGCGCAAATGCAGGCGAGAGAAGCGAATGGCGAAGGGGCAGATGCTTTGCGCAGACGGCAAGCCGGTCATGTTCGGTGAGACCCTTTACGGAGGGGACGGACGCGATTGGTTGATTGTCGGGATTGCCGGAGAGTGGTCGTATGACGTGCACGGGCTGCACGTCGCGCACGACGGGAAAAAAGAGAAGAAACCGCTTCGAGCGGAATGGCTTGTCCATGAGCTGACGGATGCCGGGAAGGAGGTTTAGGAAAAGGATGCTGCCAACAAAGAAGCGCTGTCCTAGGTGCGGGCGTGTGCTGCCAGCGGAAGCGTTCAACTTGGTTCGCGGCGGAAGGGAGCTTGCCGGGTGGTGCCGTGTGTGCAACCACCGCTATTATCTCGACCGCAAGGAAGCGGGATTCGTCAGGAAGAACCCGAGCGGGCGGAGGATTGCGCATGGAGGGTATACCGATGCGGTCGGCAGGTATATCGACCTCGGATAGGGAAAGGACGGGCATCCGGGAGGGTGCCCTTTTTTCGTGCAGGATATGCAGGATGTATGGAGTGTACGGTTCACCTGCTTGCTGGTATGCCGGTCTGCTATATTTATAGACAGCAAGAAGGGCTGACGGAAAGGACACCGGCATGGGCTACATCGAGAAGACTTACGGACGAAGTGAGAAGTTCCTTGCATTCAAGGTCTGCTTCTACGACACGCTCGTTCCGGCTCGCGAATACAAAAGCGGGTACGCGGCGGACAGGTTCGCAAGGAAATGTGCGGCGCAGGGGCTTTGGTGCTCTCTCCACGGGCTTGCGGTTGCAGATGGTAGTTGCGAGTGGGTCGAGATTTCTGCCTGCTAGGCGAGAAGGGATTACAGACATGGATAAAGAAATCCGCTATTTCGTCAACGGGTGGAGCTTTCGGCTCAGTTTTGCAACGCGCCCGGGTTATGACGGAGACCACGAGGATATCAGCGATGGAGATTCGTATGAGCTTGGCGAATACGAGAACTCCGAGGAAGCGCTCGCGGCGGCGGAAGCATTCATATCGACGCATGGGAACGAGGTCAATGACGAGGAAGATGGCATCGGCTCCGTCATCTACTGGACTGTAGAGGTCGAGCGTCGCGTGGAGTACAAAGAGAACGAATGGCTCCCGTGCGATGAGTCCGGGAGGATTGATGATGGTTACGGCAATGAGCCGAATGCGACCGTCGCATATCTCAGCTCACTGGAAGGAAGCCGCGAGGAGCGGGCGTTCGAGCTTGCGAAGAACGAGTATCTGGCATGGCTGGAACACAAGGAAGACCGTTATACGACGGTCTACGGTTACATGGATTAGGTGATAGATATGAACAGCATTTGCTTTGACACCGAGACCACCGGTCTTCATCCGAACGGTAGCGACCCGGATGAGATTCTGACCATTTCCATCGTCGGGAGGGACGGCTCCGTCCTATTGGATGAGAGGTTCCGACCGACCGTGAAGACCGAATGGCCGCACGCGAGCGCCATCAACGGCATCTACCCGGAGGACGTGGCAGACCTGCCGACTATCGAGACAGCCATACCGCGACTGAGGGAAATCTTTGCAGGGGCAGATGAGGTTATCGGCTACAACGTCGGGTTCGACCTCGGATTCCTCGCCGCCGTCGGGGTGCGCCCGAGGGAGGACGCACGCATCACGGACACCATGAACCTGTTCAAGTGGTTCATGGGAAAGCGAAAGCGCTACAAGCTGGTGGATGCCGCCGACCACATCGGATACGAGTGGACGGGCAGGGCGCACGGTTCGCTTGCCGACGCGCTCGCGACGCTTGCCGTGCAGCGATGGCTCGAACAATGGCTCGTAGCAGAGTAGATACGTGCTTAGGGCGTGTGAAGCGTTGCTTTTCACACGCCCTTATCTTTGCAGCGCAAGTGTGTGCAATCTATGTGGTTATCTTGCTCTCTGGGTTGCTGGTATTCTGGTCTGCTATATTTATAGACAGCAAGGGACGAAAGTTTTCCCGGCAGGAGGATTCCAGAATCCTCCGCAAACACCATCGAGAGATTGGAAAGACAATGGCTATCAACCGAGTGACCATCATGGGCAACCTCACGCGCGATGCGGAGCTTCGCAAAAAGGGGGATGCCACGAGTGTCCTCACCTTCGGACTCGCTATCAACGAGAAGAAGAAGGACAGCGAGACCGGCGAATATGTCGATGCGCCGGTGTTTGTCGATTGCGCCCTGTTCGGTGCGCGAGCCGAAGCACTTGCTCCCTATCTCACCAAGGGGAAGAAGGTTTCGGTGGACGGACGGCTCCGCTACCACTCTTGGATGAAGAACGAGGAGAAGCGCCATGCCCTTTCCGTTCTCGTGACCGATATCGAGTTTGCGGACTCGAAGGGTGCCGGGAAGGATACGGTTTCCGCCCAGGGGCAGTCTACGGAACCGGAAACGTATGATGCGGATATTCCGTTCTAGGGAGGACGGAATGCACTTTCGTGGCGATTCAGTGCGGGAAATCCCCTTCATGCTCTTCCTCGGCCTGCTATTCGCGGTGACCGTCGGATGGTGGGCGTTTCTCACACTTACGGTTTCGGTCGTTTTCGGAAACGTGGCTGCTGCGGTATTCGCCGTGTGCTCGTTGTTTTCCGTCACCGTCGGTTACGGGCTTGTACGCGCGTCCGATTCCCGTGAGTAGCTTTTTTCAAACAGGACAGAAAGGACTTCTAACATGTACACGATTCTGATGCTCAACCAGAAGGGCGGAGTCGGCAAGACCACCATCGCGGACGAGCTTTCCTTTGCGCTTGAGCGTCGCGGCAAGACCGTGGCGTTCGTCACTACCGACCCGCAGGGCGGTTCCGTCCATGAGGTCTGCGATGACCCTGATTTCGCGGAGGAGTGCGATTTTCAGGTTGTCGATACGGCGGGCGTGCTCGTGGGCGGTGTGAACGATTGGTGCCGCGCGGCGAATCTCATTCTCGTACCCATGCTTCCGAGCACGCGCGACATGGAGCCGACGCTGAGAACGCTCGATATCGTGCGTGAGTCCGGCACTGGCGCAAAAGCGTATGTCATCGTCAACAACTTTTATGCCTACGGCACACTCGACCGTCAGCTCGTGGAGTACCTTGAGGGCGAGGAGGTTCCCATCATCGCGAAGATTCCCCGCGCCGTTGCCCTCTCACGTGCCGCAGCAGCCGGTGTGTCCGTGGCGGAGTACGACCCGAAGAGCCATGTGGTCGCCCCGATTGAGCTGCTTGCAGATTCGGTTCTGAACGAAGAGGAGAAGAACAATGGCTAACAAGACCACAGCAAACATGGCTAACAAGACCACAGCAAACGCGTTCATGGCGAGCGCGCAGAAGTCCAAGCGCGAGATGGCGGATATCCAGAAGGAAGGTTCCGGCAAGCATGAGACGGACGAGGTGGAACTCAAGAAAATCAGTCTCCTCATCCCGGCTTGGCTCCACAAAGAAGCGCAACTCCACCGCGTCGAGACGGGGGAGAGCATGACCAAGCTCATCGTCCGACTGCTTGCCGAGGAGCTTGGTTAAGGGGATGGTGATGAAGGGATGGGCTTGATGGTAACGGAATCGGAAAAATCGAAGCACGACATGCTGCGTGCGATGCGGAAACACATACGCGAGAACGGCATCACAGACTTCACCGATTTTCAGGACTGGTGCGATGAGAACAACGACTGCTGGTCTCAGGCACTCGATAGCGGACTTTCGTCGGTTATCGAGAAATACATCGACGGGCGTTTTTATTAGAGAGGAAGTGGAGCCGGTAGATGGATTCACTTCGGAAAAAGGGATTGGAACATGAACCTAATCACCATGGTTCCCGCCACCGCGAGGTTTATCGCGCAGATGCGAGGGATGCGAAGGCACATCGTCGAGAACAATGTCACCGAGTTTGCGGTATTTCAGAATTGGTGCGATGAGAACAACGAGAGGTGGGCGGAAGCTCTTGACAGCGGATGCGCCATTGCTATCGAGAAGTTCATCGCCGACTGGAACGGTCGGGCGGATGCGAACCGTTGGAAACATGCGGCGCAGCCTGACGATAACATCTGGGACAACGAGTTAAAGTAGGAAGTAACGATGACCGAGAAAGAGAACCATCTGCCGAACCTTAGCAGCGAGGAGCGTGCCCATGCGCTAGAGCTTGCCATGCAGGCTCGCAGGCGCTATGCAGCACTCAAAGCTCGCGTGAAGTCCGGCGAGCTTACGTTCACGGATGCGATGGACGAGGAGGATGCGAAACGCATTTTGGTCACATCGCTTCTGCAAAGTGTTCCGGGTATCGGTGCGAGCAAGGCGGTAGTCATCATGCGACTGTACCGGATACCGAAAGGCAGGCGTGTCGGCGGACTCGGCATCCGGCAACGTGAAGCGCTGGTTGCTCTGGAAAGAGATGGATGGAAGTTGTAGCGGTCTGCAATTCAAATTGAGGATGGCGAGCACGAATCAACAGCAACGTAGAAAACGGGCACCTTTTATGGTGTCCGTTCGCTTATCAAGACGCGATTGGAAGGAATCTTTGTCAAGTCTTCAAAGAAATTGATTTCGTCTTTGCAGATGATGGGAACCCGAGGTGGCGGCACCTCGGGTTCTTGGTTTCCGGGCAAGCCGGAAACCCCGCAGAAAAGGCATGGGAAAGGGTGCGGCGGCACCCCCTTTTCCATGCCTTTTCTGCTCTCGCACTGATAGAATATCAGTGCTCACCGGCCAAGGCCGCTCTTCGAGTTGCAAGATTTGGGAAGCGTATATACAAAGTCACGTAAACGAGACTTTTCCATACACTTCCATCTTGCTCCCGAGCGGCTTTCGGAGCCTTGACGGGAGGACGCTCACGCTTAACGAATCGACAATTTAGGATTGCCGATTCCCGTAACTCAGCAAAGCGAACCGTCGCTTTCGTGTCATAGTCAAACGGTGGCGGCACCGATACGACTATGAGATTTTGAGAAAATACAGAAGGGGAGTGATGAAGGTGGCAAAAAGAGAAACCGCAGTTCTCATCAGATTGTCTGAACGTGAAAAGAGAACGCTTAAGCGGAAAGCCGCGAATTACGGTATGACGGTTTCCGATTACGCCCGGACGCTACTCATCGATTCTGACGATGCGACAATCAAGGTCATCGACACCGAGCCTTTGAAAAAGGCAGCGCACGAACTCGCGAAGCAGGGAACGAACCTGAACCAGTTCATGAAGTTCCTGAACACCTACGGCGTGAAAGTGTTCGACCCGGAGGAAGCGAAACGAGTTTTGGAGAAAGAGGTCTCGTCGTTCTCTGAAATCATGGAAGCGCTCGCTGCGCTCCGAAGAGAAGCAAACCGGAACAACATCCATCTGCAAATAGAGGACTTCGACAACCTCGATAACGAATGACAGGATATATGGAAATGGCTAAATACAATCGTAAGCAACGGCTTTTGGGAAAGAGCATTAGAAGAATACGGATGCGTCGGAACATGACGCAACGAGAACTGGCGAATGCCGCAGGTCTAGGGGAATCGGCTCTTAGAAGCTATGAACTCGGTGAGCGTAGTCCGAAGCAGAATACGCTCGAACGGATAGCGAAAGCACTCGATGTAGCACCCGCATGTTTCGACACTTACGGCATTGAGCACTATGACGAACTCATGCACACACTTTTCCTTTCAGAGGAAGCGTTCGGCATCAAGCCATGCGCGGATGGAAGCATCCGGTTTACCGACGAAACAATCCAGTCGTGCGTTTGCACTTGGTGGTCTTGGAAGGAGTTTTTGAAGGAAGGAAAAATCACAAGAGAGGAATACGAGAACCGAAAAGACAGTTTCCTTAGATAGGCGGGCGAACAGGATGAGAAGAAAGAGAGAGATAGTCTGCTTTGAGACGGGAGAACGGTTTGCGAGTGTCACGGATGCTGCGAGTGCTATTGGTGCCGCAAGGCCGTTGGTTAGCAGTGCGCTGAAACGCCACGGGGCATGTCGAGGATTTCACTTCTATTACGCTGACGAAGCGGAACCGGACGATTCGGTTTTCGCCAGAAAGGTTTATAAGAACTCAAGACCAATCATCTGCCTTGAGACGAACGAACGTTTTGAAAGTCAAGCAAGGGCAGCAAAAGCGGTTGGCGTACCGCGAGAGGCTATTTATGCGGCATTGAGAGGGCATATAGCAACCAAGGGCTTACACTTTTACTATGCCGATGAACCGAAGCCGGATGAGGAGTTCTTTCGGAATAGAAGCTGGACAAGAGTTCGTTGCAAGGAGACCGGTGTCGTTTACGAGTCGATAGCTCAGGCGGCACGGGAAACGGGAGTTTCGAAAAATAATATCCAAGCGGCAGCAAAAAGGCATGGAACGGCAAAAGGCCTTCATTTTTACTATGCCGACGAACCAGAGCCGGATGATTTTTACTATGCCGACGAACCAGAGCCGGATGATTTACTTCCCAGTAAAAGAGGGATAAGGGTTCGCTGCGTGGAAACCGGTGTCGTTTACAAAACGATTACCCAAGCGGCAAAAGAAACCGGAGCGTCGCAGGCAGGTATCCGCGGTGCCGCGTCCGGTATGGCAGGTGGCTATCGCTGGGAGTACGTCGATGACTGATTCTGGATGGCTCCATTACCGCGACCTGAAATCACGGTGCCCGACCTGCAAGCGTCCGGCGCATATCGCGAAGAGAGATGGAACTTTCTATTTCGTCGATGACGAATACAACCCGTTTGTCAGGCACGCTCCGGTGAAAACGACGGAAGAGGTATTCCGATTTTTCGCAAACGGTTACCGTCGCGAACATGGGGCGGAGCCGGAGGTCACGGGGAACAGGAAACCGTCGGAACGCGATATTCTTTCCGGCATGGGCGCAGTGTCCGCGAGAGTAGATTCATGAAAGCAAGGGGAGCAATGACGATGGACGATTGCGGGAGCGAGAAGACGATTTGCTATGAGGAGGACGGTTGGAGCGTAACACTCACGAGATACGTGAGTATGGAACTCGGTGAGACCGTTGCATCTTGGGTTGAGTTTCCGAACGGATGGTATCTTCATTCTGACGATGCCGATGCCGAGTTCACGCAAGATGGAGCGAAAACGTATCTGCAACGCTTGAAATCCGTCTGGATGGAATCGCCGTTTTGGGATGGCGTGAGAAGAGCAATGGAGGAAAAACCGCAATGACAAGACCTGTCATCTACGTTGAGACCGGGGGTGCTACTGGGATATCGAAGATGCGGCGCAGACATACCGATGTAAGTCCGGGTATATCCGAAACGATATGGCGCATGAGTATCCGGTGCGCGGGTTTCATTTCAAAAGAGAAAGAGGGGAGGGATTGCATTGACCATCATCAAGCAGACCGGTGTGCAGAGTTCCGGTCACATGAAGAACCTGCGCGGTTATATCAACGATGACCGAAAGGTGATTCTGCGCGACAGTCTGAACATGGACGGCTGTACGAACCCGAAGCGCTGGGCGCACCACATGTGGATGACGCGGGAAGCCTATGGGCACAACAAAGCGGCAAGGAGAGTCCGGGACAAGAAGACTGGGGAGCTTAAGGAAGCGAAGAACACGATTCTGTTTCACCAGATTCTCGGGTTCAATCCCGACGAGTGCGATTTAAACGGTGGGTGGCTCTCACCGGAAGAGTGCATGAGGTATGCCAAGGAGTACGTGGGAAAGCATTACCCGAACCAGCAGATAGTGATGGCGCTTCACAACGAATACTGCAAGGCGGACAAGACCCATCGCTATGCCGTCCATATCGTCATCAACCGTACCGACCTCTCCACGGGCAAGCGGCTCGATGAGGGGCGCGGGAAAAGCGCCAAGGTGAAACGTGCCAGCCGCATCCGCGACCTCGACCGCGAGTGGGGGTTGAAGCAGGTCGTGGAGGGCGAGCGCAATTCCTCCGTCCACAAAAAGCAACCGTCCCGTATCGAGAAGGAACTTGCGGCACGCGGCATCGACTCCTATAAGACGAACTTGCGAGAGCTGTGCCGTATCGCCGCCGGGGAAGCGGAGAACATCTATGATTACCGCGAGCTTCTGGAATCATGGGGCGTTGACACGGAGTTCAAGAGGGGGCGCATGTACGTTACCGACACGGACAACAACCGCTATGCCTTCTCCGTGGCGAAGCTCGATGCAGACCTCGGAACGAAGGAGCTGGAAGCTGCGTTCACGGCGAACGTGGCGAAATCCATCCATGCGGAAGGAAGCGCAGCCGTTGCGGAGAAGAGGGATATCGAGCGGCAAAAGGCGATGGGAACGGAAACGAAGGAGAGGTACCTTGCGCAAATCCGAAGCGTCTACCGGAAGTACCGCAAGGAGATACGCGGTATGGAGGGCATGGAAATCGTGGATATCCCCAAGCTGAAACTCCCGCGCCCCGATTCGGATATCGCGGACGATTCGGAGGTCAAGCGCCTGATTCTCGCCTGTTGGCGCGGAGCCGACGAACTCAGGGCGGAAGTATCCTCGACGGTCATGCCGAAAGGGAAGAAGAACGGCGGAAACGCCGGAAGCGGCGGTTCCCAGCGGGCGCAACAGGCACCTGCGCAGGAACGCCCGGAACCGAACAAGGAGAACGGCGAGCGTTAATTAAAAAGCGGCGCGGGCGGGATATTCCGCTTGCGCCGCTATACGGGTGTGTGAGAATCGGCATAAAAGCGCCCGCCGTTCCCCTAATGTCGCACATCAGGGAGCAGCGGGCTAAAGCAAGAAAGTTTCTCCACGAAGGAAGAAAACGCGTTCAGTTTACCTCACTATGCGTTCGCGTCAAGCTGACGCTTGAGATTCGACACCTTCAACCACTGGAGAAGGAAGGCAATGGGCGCGAATGCAGCCGGGATGGAAAGAAGAAGCGTCGCTATGAGGAGCAGTCCGAGAGCGTTACCCCACACGAACAGCTTTGAGCGCTTGATTGCACGCCATGCAGCGATGTAGCCAGCCGGTACCGTGCCGACGTAAAACCCGGTAAAGGCTGTTGCAGCCAGCAGGACGGGAACGAGTGCAATGATTCCAATTGCACCCGTCTGAGTTATCAGGGCAGGGGAATTAACGAGAAGCAAAAGGAAAACAACTATCGCGGTTATCGTCCCGACGATATAGAGGAACTTCTTCATCAAATCGAAGACTCGTTTTTCCTCATCATATTCGGCGCGAATTGCCATGGTGTTGTCTTGGCATATCGGGTGTTGGTAAGTTCTCATGTTATGACCTTCTTTCTAATGTCAATTCTAATAAGTCTGTTAGTTTGCATGACGGACGAATTACCGACCGTTCCATGTAAACAGATATAGGTTTACGAGTCTATCTTACTATATTGCTGGGTTGCTTTCAAGCTGGTTTGTTGTCCTATTTGTGCGGGATATATGGAGTATCGTCTTGAAGATTTATCTGGTTTGGTGGTATGATATATTACCAGTAATCAAGCTAGCCGGAAGAAAGGAGATACCATGGCGGGTAAGCCACAGGCGGAGAAAGCCGTTGAGCGTTTCCCGGAACTCGGGTGTTTCGCGGTTGCGGTGCGCCGCATCGTGTACGAGAAGGGGATGACGCTCGACAACGCCATCAAGAAAAGCGGAATCAGCAAATCCGCTTGGTTTGCCGGAATGGCCGGAAGCGGGGGAAAGCCGACGCGTCTGCCGAGCCTTGCGTCCTTTTTCGCTATCGCGGACGGTCTCGGAATCACGCCCGAGGAGCTAATTGCCGCGATGCGGAAGGAAGCCGAAGTGCGTGAGAAGAGCAATGGGGAGAGGGCTGAGAACGATGAGTAGGATTTTCATCACCATAGGGAGCGCCCACTCGAAAGCCGCAAATGTAAACCCCGTGGACGGCATCTGGTGCTCCGACTGCGGATGGGCTGGGCGCGTCGAGGAGGATATGACGGATTCTGAGGAGAGCGAAGAGCCGCTGTTCGAGGAGTTTTCCGAATATGTCCCGAAGTTCTGCCCGAACTGCGGGGTGAACCTGCGTGAACCCTAGAGGTGTCCAGACAAAGGGACACCTGATGCAATAGGCTGTCCCTATCCGAAAGAAAAGACCGGCAAGGTCGAGGAGAGAGATGGAAAAGGAACGTTTTCTTGTCGAGGTGACGGTGTGAAGGGCGAGAAGGATTGGAAGGCGATACACATGTGCGGGAGCATGGCGGATGCCGTGCCGGTCGCGGATGCGGTACACAACCTCTCCTATCTGCTCGACACGCCCATCGCTATCCGCGTGCGCGAGAAGATGGGCAAGGGTTTGGAGGACTGACGGATGGAAAGGAGCGAAGATTACATGGCAAAGCATTTTAGCGAAGTGAAGAGGGAACTTGAGCAGTCGGACGGGCATATGGCCGGTATCGGCCAGCAGCTTAAGCTCTCAGAGGAAGCGAGGGATGCCAGAAACGCCGGACGAAGGCTTGAGGATGAGAACGACGAGACCGACCTCATCGGAACCATGAAGAAGCTGGAAGACCTTATCGCCGAGCAGCGCCAGAGTAACGAACGCATCGCAAGGGAGATGCGCGGCATGGTTTCGGAGATGAAGGATGTGCTCGAAAAGGTCGAGGAGCTGAGAAACGGCGCGGCGGACGCGCAGCATCAGGCGAATCAGATGGCACTCATGGGAGTTGCGAACGCCCAGCAGAAGGCGGGAGAAATGACCATAAAGAACGTCGAAGAGGTGACCGCAAGGAGCAAGAAGGTCATTGATTTGATGGTAGAGGAGTCTAAGAAGCGCATCGAGCGCCTTTCGATGGTGACGCTGCCCGATAGGCTGTTCTACTACAGCAAATGGATGGCGGTCATCCTCGTTCTCATCATCCTCGTGCATGTCCTATGGGGCATGTTGGTGTAGAGAGCTACCGGTAATATAGATAGCAGGAAATCTTCTTATAAGACAGAAAGGACTGACAGAAATGAAGAAAGACAGCAATATGTTTAACGACAACAGCATCGAGACTGAGGGTGTCCCGGCGGACAAGACCGCCGAAATCCCGAAGGTCGTGGATTCGACGGAGGAGGAGAATGCTAAGAAGCCGCTCGTGCTCTTCGGGCGCGAGTTCTCCCGTAAGCAGGTCTGCGCGGCTGGTGCGGGAATCCTCTGTGCGGCGCTTCTCATCGGCGGCGGTGGATATGCCATCACACATGCGGATTGGACGGGCAAAGCGAACGCCCCTGCGGTGTCCCAGTCAAAGGACGATGAGGAGCAGGACATGGTGCTTTCCCTTGAGGTGAAGGCTGACGGCTGGGATACGGAAACCTCCACGCCCGTCATCGCCCATATCGAGGATGAGGACGGGAAAGTAGACTTCTACACCGCCATCGCCGCGAACAAGCAGGTGACCGTGAAGGTCGGTGAGTCCGGTACCTATACCGTCACATTCATCTCACCGGTGAACGCCGACGGCTCCATCTATAAGGTGCCATCGAAGAAGGTTACCGCCGGAAAAGCCGACAAGACAGTTGCCACAGGCGTGACTTTCGATAAGGTGGATGCGGACAAGGTAACGAAAGATGACTTGACAGCCATTGCCAAGGACGTTGCGGAAGCCGTGAAGAAGGGCGATTCCACCCTGACCGGGGACAAGGGCGCTGAGGTCGTGAAGAAGTTCGAGGACAACATCAAGAAGAACCCGAACGCCGATACCGATGCCGTCGAGAAGGAGACCGAGAAGGCTCAGGAGTCCGCCAAGGAAGAGAAGTCCGACGCGAAGACCCCGGAAACTTCCGACAGCAAGAAGAGCGATTCAGGTTCATCCAACGGCTCCAAGAAGGATAATGGGAAGACCACAGGCAGCTCCGATAATTCTGGAAACAAGAGCAATTCATCCTCCAAGAAAGACGAGGGAAAATCCGATAGCAAGCCGAGTGGCGGCAACAGCAGCAACTCCGGCTCAAACTCCAATTCAGGCAGTTCATCGAAAAAGGATGACACCCCGGCGCATCAGCACAACTGGGTTGCCCAGACAAAAACCGTCCATCACGACGCTCAGTACAAGACCGTCCACCACGACGCGGTGACGCATCAGGTATGGCATGACGCGGTGACGGAGGAACACTATATCTGCAACCAGTGCGGTGCGGATATCACGTCTGACCCTTGGGGGCATATTAACAACTCTCTTATGAATGGTGGTAATTGCGGAAGCTATCACTCTACCTATGTGACTGTAAAGCAGGGGTATTATGAAACCGTGACCGACCAAGCGGCCTATGACGAGCAGGTGCAGGTGCGCGATGCATGGGATGAGACTGTGACCACTGGGTATAAGTGCTCTTCTTGCGGTGCCACGAAGTAACTTGAAAGAGCAAAGCAATCGTCTATTTCAGGAAAGGAAAGCCCCGGCCATTTGACCGGGGCTTTTTCTAATGCGCTCTGTTCAGGTCTTTCGGTGGTTCCAATCCGTTCCGTTTCGATAGCTCTGCGGTCGCACTCTTCATATCACCGATTTCGGAACCGAAGAAATCCGGCTCCTCACGCTCAAGCGAATGGGCGGGAACCGGAACGATGATACCATGGGAACCCTTGATATAGGAGAGGGCATCGTGGCGCTCGCCGACCTCGGTGACCGACGCGGCGAGAAGGGAATCCTTGAACCAAGGATATCTTTGTTGCAATTTCTCCATGACGGCCATCGCCTTGTCAATCGGCATCACCGCTATCGACTCATACCCGGAATACTGGGTATGGATGAATCCGTTGCGTTCCATGAAGATTCGGATAAGCGACCAAGCTCCGCGCCAAGCGTTCGGTCTGATAGAGTTGTAATTTTCACTGAGCGCAGCCGTTCCCAAATCGAAGTGAAGTTCCTTGCGGGTCTCGGGGCGGAGGGGAAGCGATAATTGCAATCCGTTCTCAAGAAACTCCTTCACATCATAGCTTTCACCGATTTCCGTGAAGGTGGCTGCTTTCACGCATCTATGAAACCAAGGAAACTTATCCATCATCTTATCTACGGTGCCATAGGCGCGTTGATAGGACATGACGATATTTTCAGCCGATTCATACCCTGAATATTGTGGCTTTTCAAAGCAATGGGATTCCAGAAAGTCCTGAATGTCTGACCATGGATTCTTTTTACCAGTATAGAAGCGTTCAACAGATTTGTTGTCTAGGTCGAAATGAAATGCTTTCCTATCAAGTTCCATTTGGAATCCTAAGTGTAAATGCGGTTAGTCGTAAATACGTTCCGGACTGATATCCCGGATTACCTGTAGGTAGTCTTCACCCTCCGGTTCATTCATATCCTCATAGGTGCGCCATGACTTAATGTTCTGCATCACCCAAGGCTGTTTGGATAGAGTCGCGCAAACAGGGCACTGCGCCCCGAACTGCACCTTGCGGTTCTTTGCCTGCCAAGTACCAAGACCGATGCGCACGTTGCCCATCTGCTCCGCATACTTTCCCACGCAATCGTAGAGGTCATCTACGTTGTAACCATTCCTTTTTGCCTTCTCATCATCGAACTCGATGGTGAAGCGCCAAGGTCTCTTTTCCATTTCTGCCATACCTATCGTCCTTTCTGCCAGATGGCTGTTATCATATGTTGCCATTATACTATAATGCCGGTATTACGGCAATATGGAAATTGAACACACGTTCTTTTTGGCAAACGCATGTTATAGAACGGTGGAGAGAACGTTTTCTGGCATCTCGCTTTCCGGCTGGTGTTCGGATGCGCTTGCCATGTCATGACTCTCCCCGGCGAGCGATACCTCCTCTTCCAGTTCCGGTGCGTCAATCTCGATGTTCTTTCCAAGCTCCTCCTCGTAGCGCTCCATGATGAAGGTGTCCGCATGGTCTGCCTTCGATGCGGCTTTGAAGAGGTAGGATGGGTCGTTTTCCAAGGCGTTCATCCAAGATTGCAGATAGGAGACGTGGTTCTCGTAGAACTCGCCCTCAAGTTCCGTGTTTTGGATGCCGAGGTCTGCGGAAAGGAACAGGCTTCCAAGCTCCGCGACCAGCTCTTCCTCAGCATAGGAAGGGCTTCCGAAGCGGGTGTCGAGTTCACGGGCGAGGGCGGATGGGTGTCCGGTGGAGTGGGTCATCTCATGCAGCAGGACGCGGGTGAACGCTTCATCCGAGCGAAAGGTCTCTCGCGGGGCGATGAGGATGCGGTCGGTAGCCGGAGAGTAGGCGGCACTTCCGAGGTAGCCGCTGCTCTCGATGACGGGGCATCTGGAAGACTCCTCAAGGTTCTGTGCGATGGTTGCCGTTCGGTCGTTCAGATGGACGGGAGCGTTCTCCGGCGGGATGCCCTCGATATCCTCCGCATTGAAGACGTTCCAGTAGCCCACGAGCTTCGGGTAGCGTCCGGCAAGTTCCTTCTCGCCGGTATCCTCGTTTTCCTTGTAGAAGGCGAACTGTTTCCATTTCTCGATGAGCGCGGACTTGGCACCCTTTTTCACATGCCAACCGGCATCCTTTATCTGGTTGAAGGTAGCCCACCGGTTGTCCGTGTAACCGCGCATGAACCCGATGAAGCCAAGATGCACGCGGTTTCCGCCCTGATACACGGTGCCGGAGACGGGGTTGTGCGGTGTTAGGGAGGGCAGGTACGGTTCTGCCCAACGAAGCCCGTCGCGCTTCATGTCCTCGATGATTTTCTCAACGACCGCCTGACGCTGGTTATCAATAATCTCCGTAGGAGTCTGCTTCTGCTTAGATTTCATCATGGTCTCCTTTCCGGGAAAGCTCATTGAAATTATACGATAGCTGCCGCTTTTCCGACATGCTCTAAGAAAACGACCCCACAGAATCGAATCTGCGGGGTCTTGGCGGTAGGTTTGTAGCGTGAGTGCGAACAGATTGAAACCTGTCCTTATTCGGCACCAGAGCCAGTCTGACGGGATTCGGTCGAAACAGTTTCCGTTTGCGCCTGTTTTTGGTCGATACTGGTGGTCACAACCGTCCGCTCATTCTGCTTCCAGAAGTTATAGGAGCAGGAGACGAGGGAGATGACCTGATTCGGTTCGGAATCGGTATCGAGTACCATGGCGGCAGATTCCCGCGAGGAATCGTACCAGTTCCGAAAATCCGAATCACCGGCAAAGACCGTCCGTTTGGTCGGCTCCCATCCCTTCACGATATTCGCGAAGCGCACGGTGTAGCGCATCTTGGTGTTTGGGGTTTGGATGAGTACAGTCTGATGCTCAGAAGCGAAGGATTTATCGCTATACCGTTGGATGTTGCCGAAACAGGTGACCGCGTTCCCGAGGGTCAGGCTGTGTCCGAGGATGACGGCATTCGGACTTTGAAAGCCCTCCTTCTCGCATTCTGCGTCGAGATAGAGCGCACCCAAGGGATTGTAGTTCCGGTAGATATCGTGATGCAGGTAGTAATCCGGGTCGGATGCGTGGGCTTGCAGGATGGGATGGTTGATATCCGTCCCCGGCACGGTTATCCATCCGATAACATCCCCGTTCACGCTCTTCCAGTAATCCCAATCAACAGTAGGGAACTCGGATTCCCGACCACCTGCGCTTTCCGTGGCGGTTTCCTGCGGCGTGCCGTTTGGTGACGGTGAGGGACTTGCATCCCGATAGAAATGAAGCAGCACGCCGAAAAGGATGGCAGCGACGGCCAAGAAGACCGCCGCTGCCGCAAAAGCCGCACGGGATTTCCGGTTATGATTTCCCAATCTGGCCATCTGAATTACTTGGCGGCATCCGATGTGGCCTGCGGGGCATCCTTCGTCGCTCCGCAGGTGGTGCAGACCAGCTTGTCGATGACCGTCTCATCGTAAGCCGGGGTGTCGGTGACCTGTTTGTCATAGCCCTCGCTCACCATGACCTCATCGGTGATGGGGACATTGGTGGAGTAGCCGGAGTGACCGGTCTGCTTGATGTGGTCATCGGCCTTGCCGTCGATGACCTGCTTGCACTCATTGCAAACGGTATGGTAGGTGGTCAGGTTCTGGTAGACGGGTGCTACGTGCTCCGTGTGCGTCACAGCGTCATGGTGGACGGTCTTGTAGGTGATAGACCAGTCGTGGGTGTGAGACTTCTCTTTGCTCTTAGAGCCGTCCTTCGCAGACGCATCGGAACCGCTTTCCTTGGAATCATTCGCCTGCACGGATTCGGTCTTGGAACCTGCGCCGGTTGGGTGGCCGATGCCGTAATAGGCACCGCCGCCGATGAGCGCGACGAGAGCAAGGCCGCAGATGGCGGCAATGACCTTCCGGTTATGCGGCTTCTTCTCGCTTTCCGGGTTCGCGTGCATGTTGTTCCCATCCGCAGGTGATTCGGTGGAATCTCCGTCGTTCATCTCGATATCGTTCTCTTTATCGTCCTTCATGGGTGTATCCCCCTTTCAAATTAAAAAGGAAGGCAGGGTGCCGGAGTGTCGCGGCACCCTGCCGGTTTCAGGCGTTACGGGCACTAGGCTTCGGTGTTATCCTCTGCGTTCTCGTCCGCATCGCCCTTGGTGGTCTTGCGGCTCTTGATGCCGTAAGCGGTCGCACAGCCTGCGGCAATCAGGAGGATGCCGATGGCGATGGCGATGTTCGTCATGTCAACGCCGGTCTTTCCGTAGGTGGAGCCTACCGGGGTCGAGGTGACGGTCACGGACTGTCCCTCGTCGTTGATATCCTTATGCTCCGCTACGGTAACGTCCGTGGCCTTGCCGTCGATATCGCTCTGTTTGGTCAGCTCCTCGAAGACAACCAGTGTATGACCGTCGAGGGAGGTTGCATCGAACTCGCCGAGGTTGATGGAGACCGTGCCGCTCTCACTGTTCGGCGTGAACTTGAGTTCGGCGGTCACGCCCTTGTCGGCAACCTTCAAAGGTTCGCCGGTCTTCTTATCCATGAGCGTGGCATGGAGCGTGTACTCCTTGCCGGGGATAAGACCCTCGTACTTCACCTCGTCAGTGATGACGGCATCCTTGCCAGCCATCAGTTCATGGTCACCGTCGGACTTGTCAGTCGCGGTGGTACCGATGGTACTCGGGGCGAGTTTTACCGTCTGTCCCTCGTTGTCCTTATCGCATTCGCTCGCGACGATGGAAACGGGAGTCTCATCGGAAGCGTTCTCGATGCTGCCCTTGAACATGACCTCGAAGACCACGAGGTTCTTGGTCTCGCCGGACAGGCGGTCGATAACGTCGTTGGAGTTGAAGGTGTAGTCCATGTCGATGGAACCGGACTCCTTCTCAGGGGTGAACTCCGCCGTCTTGTAGACAAGGCAGGAGAGGAGGTCTTTGTTCTCCTCGGCATATGCCTTGACCTTGGCGAGGTCGATGGAAGCGGTCGGGAGCTTCTTTGCGTTCGACCAGTCGATACCGTTATCGGTAACCTCGACCTCATCGGCCTTGTAGGTTTCCTCGATATTACGGACGAAGCTTGTGCCGCCGTCTGCGGTGGCGCTGCCGCTACCCTCCAGACCGGTGAGCTTCCAAGTGCCGTCTTCCTGCTCGGTGAGAGTCTGGGTGTCGGTCTTGACAGTCCAAGTGCCGTCCTTGTTCTCGGTGCGCTCGGAAGCATCATAGGTGTAGGAACCGTCCGCGTTCTTGACGATGGCGGCACCGTTGCCCCAGTCCTTGTCCTTAACCTTGATGGAGTAGGTGTTCGACTGGAAGCCGAGCACGTTCATCAGGCCGGAGGTGAACTTGGTGAGGTCATCCTCGGTATACTTCTTCGCACCTTCGCCAGTCAGCACGGGAAGACCGGTCTTTGCATCCATCAGGATACCGGCCATGGTGTAGGCCTTGCCGGTGAGCACATGGTCGTACTCCACCTTGTCGGTGACGGTGGACTCGGCATCGGCGATAACGGTCTTGTCACCATCGAGCTTGTCCGTGGCTGTGGTACCAATCTCGGAAGTGTGCATGGTGACCGTCTGGTCTTCATCCTCGATATCGCTATGGGAAGCAATCTCCTTGTCCTTGTAGGACAGGGACTCGAAAGCGACCACCGGCGTGTTGTCTTTCAGGAGCGACCCATCGAAGGTGAAGGTCACATCGACGGTGCCGTAGGTGTCCTCGGGAACGAACTCGGTCTCGGCGGTGACGGGGTTGCCGTCGGCATCGAGGAGCTGCTTCTTGGTGACCTTGCCGTCCTTGTCGGTGACCTTCTCGTAGAGGGTGCCGGTGACCTTGTAGGTCTTGCCGGGAGTGACGTTCTTGTACTTCACGGTATCGACGATAGTAACATCGCCCTCACCGATGAGGTTCTTGTCCGCATCCAAGCCGTCCACGGCAGTGGTGGAAAGCGTGGGCTTCGTGATGGTGACGGTCTGGGACTTGTCCTCGATATCGGCATGGCTCGCAAGTTCCTTGCCGTTCAGGGACAGGGACTCGAAAGCGACCACCTTGTCCTTGGCCTTGAGGTCGGACGCGTCGAAGGCGAAGGTCACATCGACGGTGCCGTAGGTGTCCTCGGGAACGAACTCGGTCTCGGCGGTGACGGGGTTGCCGTCGGCATCGAGGAGCTGCTTCTTGGTGACCTTGCCGTCCTTGTCGGTGACCTTCTCGTAGAGGGTGCCGGAAACCTTGTAGGTCTTGCCGGGGGTCACGTTCATGTAATGGACGGTATCGACGATGGTGGCATTATCCTCACCAATGAGGTTCTTATCACCATCAAGGGCATCCGTTGCGGTAGTGGAGAGCTTGGGCTTCGTGATGATGACAGTCTGGCCGGAATCATTCACGTCGGCATGGGAAGCAATCTCATTGTCGTTGTAGGACAGGGACTCGAAGGCAACGAGAGAGGTACCTTCCTTGAGCGAACTGCCATCGAAGTAGAAGGTCACATCGACGTTTCCGTAGGAGTCCTCTGCGGTAAAGTTTGCTTCCGCAGTGACGGGGGTACCGTCCTTGTCTTTGAATACCTTCTTCGTGACCTTTCCGTTCTTGTCAAGAACCTTCTCGTAGAGGGTACCGATGACCTTGTAGGTCTTGCAGGGGGTCACGTTGTTGTAGTGGACGGTATCGCGGACAGCGACATTTTCCTCGCCCGTAACCGTCTTGTCACCGTCGGCAGCATCGACGGCGGTGGTGCCGATAACGGGAGCCTTCACGGTAACGGTCTGGTCAATGTCGTTGATATCCTTGTGGTCGGCAATCTCGATACCGTTCGTGGAAAGGGTCTCGAAGGCGATGAGCTTGGTGCCGGTCTTGATGCTGCTGGCATTGAAGGTGAAGGTCACGGTCGCGGTACCGCTTTCGGCTTCCGCCGTGAACTCAGCAGTCGCGGTGACGGGGTTGCCGTCGGCATCCACGAAAGCCTTCTTGGTGGACTTGTCCATAAGGGTTCCCGTGAGCGTGTAGGTCTGCCCGGCGGTAAGCCCGGTGTAACGGACATAATCGGTAACGGTAACATCACCCTCAGCGGTGACGGACTTGCTATTGTCCGCATCGCCCACAGCGCTTGTCGAGAGCTTCGGCGTGAGCACGGTCACCTGCTGGGAAACGTCGGATTTGTTCCTATGCTCGGCGAGCTTCGCACCCTTTGCATCGGTAAGCGTCTCATAGACCACGAGGGTCTTCCCCTTGAGGTCGTAGGAATCGAAAGCGTAGTCAAGCGTGACGGAACCTGCGGAGTCCTCAGCCGTGAAGGTCTTTTCAGCAGTGATAGCCTGACCGTTAACCGTGACAGCATCGCCGGTAGCGGCATCATGCAGCTCACCGATGACGGTGTAGGTCTTACCCGCGACGAGATGGCTGTACTCTACCTTGTCGGAAATCTTGACGGTGCCGACCCCAACGTAATGGTCGCTATCAGAAGCGTCGTAGGCGGTGGTGTGGATTTCCGGCTCCGGGTCATCGAAGGTGCCGAGGTCGATAGTCTTGGCATCACGGGTCACAGTAACAGTCGTGTTGATGAGCGCATAGCCCTCATTAGCGGAGCAGCGAAGCTCTTCGACGGAATAGGTGTCAAAGGGCAGGGCACCGAGCTTGTTGTCCGCCTTGACGGCATCGGAGGTGGAAGTGGTGCCGTTCCCATCGAGCGCGCTGTTGTTGCCGAACCAGAAACCGGCGTTAGCATCGAGCTTCGTGCTGTCGATGGTGCCGCTTGCGGTCAGCGCCCAATCGTTCGCGTTGGTGTTCGAGTCATGCGCGTTCCAAGAGGACGCGGAGCTGAAATAGCCGTTCTCATCGGTCACAGCGATATGGGACTCACCGGTGGTGAGGGAGGTCACCTTGAAGGGCACGCCTGCAAGGTGCGCGGAACCGTTATCGGCCTTTTTCGTGAACTCGATATCGGAGCGGTAGACCTGCTCGGCAACCTCCGGGACGTTGTAAGTACGAACGGCACCTGTGGTCGGATTCTCCTGAATCTTCTGGAAGGATACATCGTCGGACTTCACATAGCCTGCGGGTGCCTTGGTCTCACGAATGACGACAGTGCCGCGCGGGATGCACGGGTCGTTGTTTGAGTTGTAGTAGAAGGCATCGCCGGAAACAAAATCGTCGGCCTTGAAGTTGGCGATTCCGTTTTCGTTCGTCTTGAACGTCCAAGAACGCGTCGGCTTCACGTCGGCGTTCTTAAGGTCATCGTAGCTCTTGTAGTCAAGGGTGGCGTAGTAATCGACGGTGAACTCGGCACCTGCAAGGGTGGCGGAACCCTGCGGGAGGTTACCAGCGCCGTTATAGGTCTTCTGGCCGTCGTATTTACCAAGGAGCATAGCCATAGGGTCATTTGCGGGATTGTCGCTGACTGAGAGCTTCACAGGCGAGGATTCGCGATTCGCACCGGAAACATCTGCGGTGTAAACCTGCGAATCGGTGAAATATCCCTTGGGAGCCTTGGTCTCCTTCACATAGTAGCGTCCGGGATTGAGCGAGACGGTGTTCGCGTTCCCGCTTACGTTCGTCGTAAGGGTCGCTACCTTGTTCGAGCAGTTGGAGTCAGTGTAGACCCCATATTCGGCACCTGCGAGGGAATAGCAGTCATTGGCATCGGTAAGGGTCTTATTTGAGGAGTCCTTATGCAGTGTCAGATATCCCTTGTGCAACGTCTTGATGACACGGTAGTAGCGAACGGGATACTTGGGCGTGATTTTGGAAATCACGTTGCCGCCTGCGGAGTTCGGGAAATAGCCCTTTACAATTCCGTCTGCGTGGCTGGAAGAGTGCCAGAAAAGGTCTTCCGAGCTGTTGCTGCCCCAGAAGAAGCCGATATGGCAGTCTGAATTGCTATGATTCCAGTCCGCTGGCTCCATGTAGATGATATCGCCCTTCTCAAGGATGCCGGACGCGAGCATCTGCTCTTTGGAGCTGAACGTGTAGCTGACGGCATTGTTGTCGCGACAATACTCTTCCCATTTGGAGGCGTTCGCTTCGTTGCCCCTGTTGTAGCCGTCCTTGGCGGTATAGTTTCCGATGATGGATGTGTTCGCTCCGCAGGCACGGAGGACGGCAACCACAAAACCGGCGCAGTTCATATAGGCACCGCTACCGTACTCACCCTTCGGTTTCCAGCAGTCCCAAGTGTTGATTGCACCGTCCTCGCCATGAGGTCCTTTGTTGCCGTAAGGTGTGGTGAGGTAATACTCGTCGTTCTCGTGCTGGGAGAGCACGGACTCGACCGTCTTGGTGGCACCGAGTGCTTGGTCGATGGTCTGACCGGCAGAATAGGCGCTAACACCCGATTTCTGCGCGGCATAGGCAAGCCCGGTGGGGCACGCCGATTGGAAGATGAGCACTGCGGTCATGACCGCAGTGAGCACCTTAGATTTCTTGATTCGTCCGAGAATCTTCATGTGTTCTTTTCTCCTTCCTTGTTTGCGTGGTTTTCTGTAGCTTCGTTGGTGGTTCGTTTGAACTGCGTTTCTCGTTGCGTTCTATCTCTAACCGAAGTCATATCTGCCGATAGCCCCGGTATTGTTTTCCTCGTTTTGCCCTTCCCCATCATCGTCTGCGAAGCCCTCGTCCTGAGAGATTTCTGCATCGCGGATGCGCTCGATGGCGGATTCGGTGTAGCCCATGATGCGGGCAATCTCATCATCCGGGTACGTCGGGTGCGCGTGCTTCAAGTAGTCGAACACGGCGATGGCGCGGCGGTTGACGGATTGCACTGTGGCATCGGAGTAACACAGCTGCTCCATGGCGAAGAACCGCTCGCCGTTTATCAGCTCATCGCCCTCCCGCCACAGGAGCTTTTCGCCGTCCTTCTTGAGCCAGACTACATCGTCCAGCTCATCTGGCGAGACGAGGAGCATGGCGCTCCCGACCTGACGGGTGGCGGCGGGAACCTTGGTGCCCTCAAGGGTCACCTGTCCGCCTGCGTGCTGCGGATTTCCGTCATACCAGTGCTCTGCGAGAATGATGCCGTTTTCCTCAAGGGCACCGAGGTAGAGGTTCCAGTCGGTAAGGATGTTCGTTCCCTTCGCGCGGAACGGCTCGGAGTTCGTCTGGGCGGATGAGTCGAACTTCTCGTAGCGGAAGGACTTGTAGAGCACCTCGATTACCATGAACTGTCACCTCTTTCCTCTGTACTACTGGGCGATATCCTGCCCGGTTCGCGACTTGGTGGACTTGGCGGGGTCATCGCCTGCGAGCGCGTCCTTCCCGGTCTCCATGTCGCGTGCTTCCCCCGCAAGGCTCACGCCGTCCTTGGCGGCGGCACGCTCTGCGGCTTTTCCGGCCTTATAGGCATCCTGCGCCACCTTGAGTGCGTGGGTGAGGTCGGTGGCCTTCACCTCGTAGCGCTGATACGGGTGCTCGGCATCGTCCTTCTTCCCCGTCCAGATGGGCACCGGCTCGTCCTTCTTGAACGAGACCGTGGCGCGTCCCTTCTCAAGCATGTCCTTCTTCATGTAGTCGGAGAGGAACACATCGGTTGAGAAGCCGCTCACGTCGATGCCGTTCACCTTCGTCCCCTTGGGGAAGGAAACGAAGCACTTCTCGAAGGTGCGCCCGTCACTTGTCTGAATGTCGTGGGGCGTGAGGAAGGCGGCGGGCATGTTGATTTTGGCGTAGTTGTCTGCCTTGGGAGCCTGCTCTGGCTCCAGTGTCTTCTTGGGCATGTTTTTTCATCCTTTCTGTCTGTGCGGAACGGGTAGTCCCGCGCGGTGTGTATACGGTACCCGATTTTAGCACAATGGTGTGTTTTGGCTGCTTGGGATAGCTGTCGGCGAACGGATGCAAGTCCGGTTCGAGTGAAAGCGGCTCATGCTTATCGCACCCCCTTCACATGGTTCGTGGGTTGTTCCGCGCGGGTCGTATCGCAGGTTTCGAGTACGGCGCTTCCGGAAGCGCAGTCATGGGATTCGGCGTTCAGGTCGTAACCGCTTTCCAAGGCATCCGTGAACTCGCTGCCGTATACGTTTTCGAGTGCCGCGTGGCACGCATCCTGCATTTTGGCAAGGCTCATATGGTCTGCCGATGCGAACTCGTTTAAGTCACGCATGTTGCCCATGACTTCGGTATCGAAGGTGAAGGCCGGGTAGGAGCAGAACCCCGAACGCATGAACTGGCCGGTGAAGGCTCCGAGCTGGGAGATTTTCGAGAGCATCGCTTCTCCCATGTTATTGGTGTCGAGGAAAACGGTCGCGTCCTGTTGCAGTGGGGAACCGAAGTTCACGGTGACGCTGCTCCAAGGCTGTCCGAACGATTCCTCGGTTGGGTCGGAGAGATAGGCGGTCACTGCAAGGTTGCCGTCCGCATAGGACTCCCTGACGAGTTCGACCTGCTGGGTGTATCCGAAGGCATCGAAGGAGAACTCGATGCCCGATTTCTCACTGTCGTTTCCTTGCAGGTTCCCGGAAAGCATGTCCGGGGAGAGTGGTATGGCAGGGCGGTCTGGTGCGGATGTGGTCGTATCGTAGGGCGCTTTTGGGGTCTGGGCTTCTGGCGCGTGGGGCATGGAAGCCTGCCCGAAATCCATGTTCCGAATATCCTCGGGAAGCATATCCGGTGATAGGAGTGTTGCCATGTCATTCCTTCCTTTCTGCCGCTACCTGCGGCCTTTCTTCGTGGGTTTTCTCGGTGTGAAAATGGGTTCTACCGACCCGTCCTTTTGAAGAACGACTGTGCAATCGAAGGTCTTTCCGGCCTTGGACTTGCAGCCCCTTAGCGGAACCGCCTTCCCGTCAAGAAGGGATGCGGCCTGCTTCTCGGTGAACTTCTTGGTGCAGAAGCCAAACAGCTTGAACCCGCAGCCCGCGACCTCCTTCCAAGTGCCGTCTTCCTGCTTCTCGTTCTTGATGGAGGAGCAGGCGTAGATGGAGCCGGTCTTTATAACGTCCTTGCCGCACCTCGGACACTTGCCCACTACGGTCTTTCCGGTACCTGCGATGGATGCGCCCACGTAGGCGGTCTCGCGGTGGTGATTGAAGACCTCGATGACGGAATCTTGCAGGGCGTTCACGTCCGCCTTACCGTCTGCGATATCCTGTTGGATGAGCCACCATCTTGCGGTCACGTCTGCACCGCGAATCTCCGGCGGGAGGAGTGCGTAGAACGCCTTGGCCTTATCGGTTGCTCGAACCTTTCCCTTTCGTTCCTCAAGGTAGCCACGGGTTTTCAGACCCTCGATGATGGAGGAGCGGGTGGCCGTCGTTCCGATACCGCCGTGTTCGCCCTTCTTGCCGTCATCCTTACGCTTAAGGATTTCCCGGATTTCCGGGTCTTTGACGTACTTCGCGATGGATGCCATGTCTGTGATGAGGGTGCCCTCCGTATAGGGTGCGGGCGGGGTAGTCTCCCCTTCCGTGATTGAGCAGGAGATACCGGCAAGGGTGTGGCTTCCTGCGGGAACCCATGGGTTCCCCGTATCGGAATCCTCTCCGACACGGCTGTTCGAGACGTTCGGGAAGACAGCCGTGAACCCCGCGTCCGAAAGGCGCTTCGCTGTGAGCTTAAGCGTTCCGCCGTCCACGCTTACCGTGCTCTCGCTCACGTCGTACACGGCGGGAGGAAGAAATTGCATCGCATAGCGCTCGCAGATGGCGGTGTAGACCTTGGCTTCGTCCGGTTCCATCGCGGACACGGGCGCATCCGCTTCCTGCGGGATGATGCCGTGGTGGGCGGTCACGTTCCCATCGTTGAACGCCTTGGAGTGGAGCCGGTAATCCAAAGGCCAGCGCACACCGAGGTTCTTCATCGCCTGCGCAAGGACTGCCGGTGCCTGTTCTCGGTGCTCTTCCTTGAGGTATTGGGAATCGGAGCGGTTGTAGGTGATGGCTTTGTACTTATCACGCAAATCCTGCGTGATTTGCTGAGTCTGCGCGGCAGTGAAGCCGAAGCGCTCGCTCATGTCGGAAAGCAGCACGGTCAAGTTGTAGGGAAGCGGCGGGTTCTCCTGCTTTTTCGATACGGTCGTTTCAAAGTGCAGGTCGCGTCCGTCGAGCTTTTCCTTAAGGGCTTCCAGCGTATGCCGCTCGAACAGATGCTTCTCACCGGCAAGCAGCTCCTTTCCCGGCAGATACTTGAAGGTGAGTTCTCCGGCATCCGAATCACCGCTTGCAAACAGCTCGTAGAACTTTCGGGTGACGTGGTGGGCGATGGCTTCGTCGCGTTTCACCACAAGCCCCAGCGTCGGTGTCTGCACGCGTCCGACGGTGAACAGGCCGTCGAGACGCTTGGTGGCGAGTCTCGTCTCGTTCACGCCGAAGCACATATCCGCCATCTGTCGGGCATAGGCGGCGTTCCCGGCACCCCGGCAGGAATCGTTGGGCACGAGCTTGTCGAACGCCCTCACGATGTTCTTCTCGATGTTGTCATTCACGTAGACGCGCTCGACCTTACCGGTATAGCCGAGGTAATCCAAAAGCTCGTCCACGATAAGCTGCCCCTCATCGTCCGGGTCACCGGCGGCGATGACGGAATCGCAAGTTTTAAGGAGTCCCGCAATCTGGTCTATGAGGGGCTTCTTGCTCTCTCCGGTCTTCTTATCGACCGCCGGTTCCTTCGGCCAGTCGTGAACCTCGATAGGAAGTACATCAAGGCTCCAAGGCATTCCCCATTTTGGGTCGATGGCATCCGGTTTTACCAGTTCCAAAAGGTGCCCGGCGCAGGCACAGACCGTGTAGCCGTTTCCCGAGATGGGAAGGCGGGCACTTTCGGACACCTCTTTTCCCGTGATGGCGCGGGCGATATCGCGGGCGAGCATCGGCTTCTCCGCGATGACTAATTTGCTCATATGGCTTTCTCCTTTCTGCTTCATTCAAGGGGCGAAGGTTAATATCCCCTATCCAGCCGGTAATCGTTAACGGCCTGCGTATCTATCCAAGGCACTTCGGGCGTTGCAGAATCCTGTCAATATCGAGACCGGAGCAGTTTCCCGCAAGCGGAAGACCGGATAGGTCTTCGAGCGCTTCGATTTTCTTTCCGCTTACGAACACGAAGGCATCCATATCCCGTAACAGGGCGAAGTAACGGATGAAGTTTTGCCTGCTGTAGACGCTTAAGACCATATTCGTCTCCACTTCGCGCCCTCCGTAGTTTCCCGTGCCGTCCGGCTTGATGCCCGCGATGAGTGGAGTGTCGTAGGCATCGGTCGCGAGAAGGATGGCAAGCAGAACATCGTCCCTGTTCGGGCTGTTGGCGAGAGCTACCGGGGAAGCAAGAAGCTCGGGAAAGCGCTTTACCTGTGCGATGGAGAAGCCGTGCCGGTGTGGGTTGTAATCGGATTTCGGTGTGAGAGCCTGAAAGAGATGCTTCTGCGTGTAGAGCATGGGGCGCTGCTCGAACCCGGTCTTCAAGAATATCTCCGGCGTGTCGCAGACTTTCAGGGCATCGTAGGGGTTGTATACGCCGCAGGCGGCAAGGTCAACTTCGTGCCCGAACCGCAGGTACTCGCTGCATCTGTTCGCATAGGCTTCTTGTGCGCTTGCGTTTCCGTTCCCATCCTTAAGGCGGGCGATGCCGCACGTGTCGAGATAAGTCAGGCGTTCATCATCCGGCATTGCCACGGAGTTCTCGTACTCGCAGATGGTAGCGATAATCTCGAAGTCTTTTTCTCCTTTCGTCATTCGCACCTCCCGTTCTTTCTCGCGTTTGTGGAGATGCCGCTCCCATACGGGATGCGGCATCCTGTCTTTCTGTTTTTTGTCACTTCGTGTTCTATCCGATGTTCTGGTTATCCTTTCCGGGCGCATCCCTTGCAGGCGCATCCGCCGCGAGCGCGTTCCTGCCGAACAGGGAACCTATCTCCTTGAAATTATCAGTCATCTATTTCACCTCCTTGCCCGGGTCAACTTCCGGTTCATCCTTGGTCTCCGTCTGGGTGTCGATTTCCTTCCGTGCAGAAGCCATTTCATGTGCTTCCTCGCCGCATCCATATTCCTCATCGCCAAGGGTGCAATCATCGAAGAAGTCCTTTGGCAAGTTCGCACCCATGACCATGTTCATCATGTTCAAGGCGGAGTCGGAGTTGGGGCACTGTATCCATGGGTAATCGTCCTTCTGTACGCGCCCGCGCAGTAAAAGCTCGCCGAGGGCTTGCTGCCATGGGGTGATATCGACTTCCCTGTTGTACAGCTGGAAATCGGTTATGGTCTTGCTGCCAAAGCAGGAAATCATGTCCGCGATATCGGAAAGCGGCACCTCGTCAAGGTCGATGGACTCGCAGGCCACCTTCCAAGCGCCGGTGGCATGTCCGGTCTCCGGGTCGCGGACTGGAAATGCGGTAGCCAGACTGACGATGGCACCAAAAAGTCCATTGGTTTTTTTCCTCTTTGAGAAAGCGAAGTTGTCTTGAATCTCCGTAAAGTTGTTGTCGAGATATTCATCTTCCAAACGGCTCCAATCGCCGAACCATTTGGGATTCGATATGTTGTTAAACATCTATTCCATCTCCTTGTTCTGATTGATTTTCGGGGTGCCATCAAGTCCCGCCCGCTCCGCAAGCGCTTCCTTGCCGGATGCCATGTCACGGGATTCGGACTTGACACCGGTTTCGGTAACTTGTGCCTTCTCGGGTTCCACCTGTGCCAGCAGATAATCCTTCATGGATTCCAGAGCTGGAAACGGGGTGCCGTCCCTAGCTTCCGCGAGCAGATAGCGCATCTGCTGGGAGGTAAGGGCTGGGGTGTGCATAAGGATTGTGGAGACCTTTGCCATAGTGGTATCGGAAAACTCTGCCGCCGTTGCATCGAAGACGGCCATGAGCTGTTGCGCGTTCATGTCCGCGCACGCCTGCATGGTCATCATGAGAAGTGGTGTGTTATACCCGCACCGGTTCACGGCATAGGCACAGGCGCTCATCTGCTCTACGGAGAGGGAAGCCGGGAACAGCCCTGCAAAGTCCGCATCGCTCAGGTCTGCAACCGGGGTCTGCCCGCGCATGGCGGTAAGAAGCGCGATTTGCTGCTCCGGTCTGTATTCCGGGTTCATGATACGCGCCACCTGCGCTTCGGTCAGCGAGTGCTCACCGGTATAGGGGTCATGACGTGCGTTTTCCATGGCGGCGGCGATGACCTCCATGCTCTCAGGGGTAAACGCGGGCTTTGCGATGGCGCGGACGGTCTCATAGGGGAGAAGGCCTTGCAGAAGGATGTTGTTGATGGTGAGCAGCTGGGAACGGGAGAGACGTTCCACAGGCAAATCGCTCCCCCCGTGCGCCACGACCAGATAGGCGGCTTCCATGCGCCGTGCGTCCATCTGCGGCTCTAGGAAGCGTGTGAAGTCTCCGCCCCTGATGGCTATTTTCGCGATGGCCGTCATCTGCGCTGCGGTGTACTTGGGGGTCGCGAGAGCATCCAGCACGTCTTCTCCCACCGCCGGGTTCAGCGCGGCGGCGATGATGGCATTGGCCTGAAAGCCGTTGTACTCGTGTTCGGTCAGGCGCATCGCGTCGGCTTCGGTTAGGCCACGGTCGATGGCCTGTTCGTACTGAACGAGCTGTTTGTCGGTAACGGTTTCCGGGTCGAATGTTTTTCCGTCAGGTGTCATAGGTGTCCTCCTTTCTGCTCATGGAACGGCTTTGTCACAGGGAGCCATCTGCCTTTTCCGCGCGTGTCGGGGCATCCTTCGTCTCCGACTGGCTATCGAGTTCGGTGCGAGCAGCCTTCGCGTCGCGGGCTTCGGATGCGAGAGATGCGGCAGTCGCTTCCGGCTCGGCGGATGTAGACTTCTCGGCTGCACGCATGGCTTCGGCGGGGGAAGCCCCGCCCATCAGCGCGAGGTCTACCGAACGCAGCTGCGCAAGGTCAAGCTCCGTCACGGGGAGGTCTTTGCCGCCGTGGAACAGCACGGAAACAGCCGCCTTAAGTGTCTGCTCGTCCATATTGCGAAAATCGAGGGGGTTCTTGCCGACAGAAGCGATATCCAGAAGACCGCGCATCTTACCGGACGAAAGGGTCTTGTCGGCTATCGTCTCAAGCGTCTCGGGCGAGACGTGCGGGTTACGGGCGGCTTCCATGAGGATATCCGCCTGCCTGTGAGAAAAATCATGCTTAGCAATCTGCGTAGCGATGGGAAGCGGCACATGGCTCTCCATCGCTTCCGCGTAACGGGGGTAGTCTACGTTTTCAGGCACCGTCGCAACGCTCTCCGGCACCGCTTCATAGGAGACGATATTTCCGTCGATGCAATAGCCGAGGTCGATGGAAAGATAGCTGTCAGCTTCCTTGGTCTCGGGGGAAAGCTCGCTCTCCTTAACGAGTCCCATGATGCGGTACACGTCCTCGGGGGTCGCACCGGAATCGAGAAGTTCGTGGAGGGTGTTCTCGATAACACTGGAAACATCCTCCATCTCCGGGTCGGACGTGCGCTCACCGAGCGCGAAGCAGGGACGGGCGAAGTTGGTGTTCAGGGTATCGACGGTATAGACCCTGAGCGCATACTCCCCCGGAGCGTACCAGTAGTCCTCATCGTTGGAGTAAGTGAGCAGGAGGGAGAGGTCAACGGGAATCTGCTCCTGCCCAATCCAGAAGTCGTTATCTGGCATGGCAATCATCCTTTCTGTGTTTCTAGTTGTGCGGTTTGCTGGCTTTCTGTGGTTCTATCTAACGGGAGAGGTCGGGCTTTGCGACCAGATGCTCGCGGGAAGGTGCGGCAGATGCGCCTGCAAGCTGTTTGGAAGCGGCCATCATGTCCTTGGCTTCCCCGGAGAGGGAGATACCGCCGCCGCCCTTTCCTCCGATGCCCGCACCCTTTGTCACGACGGCCTGAACGACCTCTTTTGCGGCCTGCTTGGCGGTAATCACAAGGCCGCTTCCCGTGCTGTCACCGAAATCTTCTGCCATGTTCATTTCTCCTTTCTTGCCAAAACGCCTAAAAAAGGGCGGTTTCGTTGCTGTCTCTCGACTCATTCAGTTTCCGAATCAGATACGCTCTTTCGGTTTCGGTTCCATAGAGTCTCCTTTCAGCAGAAAACGGGCGGAGCCTTGCCCTCACCCGTTTCCATGCACATTTCTAACGATTGTCGGTGTCTACAGGCGGCTGTGCATCTCTATCGTCCTTTTCCGGGGCAACGGTGTCCCTTTCCCGCTTCGTAATCTTCATCTGGAAGCCGGACAGAAACTTAGCCACTGCTTCCGTAGTGTCGTATGCCATAGCGCGTTCCTTTCCATCGGAAGCCGATGCTTGGCTCCCAATAATAACTTATTAAGGGGAAGGGGCGCACCGGTTTCGGCACGCCCCTTCGGTGAGCGGTAGCGGGTTTTCGGTAAGCGTCTATGCGCCAAGGATTTCCTTTGCCCAAGAGCCGGACTTTACAAGCCCCATCATGGTCGTGATGAGAACGGCGATAGTCTTGATGATGACACCGAACGAGTCGAATGTTTCTACGCCCTGTGCGAGACCAAGCATCTCAGCCTTTCCAAGTCCGCCGGAAACCGCGAGGGCGGTCACAAGATGCGGGTAGAGGTAGAGGATGAGAACCATGACCACGCCAGCGAGGGCTGCTGCCGCAAAGTTCTTGAGGTAACCGATTCCGATTTGCTTCGTCTCCTCGAAGCCGAGAAGGGAAATGGGAATCGGAGAGAAGGCGGCATAGACATAGAGCTGAACGGAACGCCCGAGGGCAACGACCATCGAGACCGCATAGAAAACGAGTCCGACCACCCATGAAATGAGTCCGAAAATCAAAAGGAGGAAGCATCCGCCGAACGTAGCGTCGGCTGCATCATCCTTGGTCATCTCGATTCCGGGTTCATACCAGTTTTTCGATTGCAGCTTGTCCGACACGTTACCAACGAGGTCGTTGAAGATGCCGTAGATGGCAGAAACAAGGTCGAGGGCGTTGTCGATGAAGTAGCTGAGGATGCAGTAGGTCACCACGAGGAACACGATATCCTTCACGGCAGGAAGGGTGCTCGTCGCGTCGATGCGCTGGCTAATCTTGATGAGTTGCATCAGCATAAAGAGACCTAGGATGGCATGGGCAACGGGGATGACACCGGCCTGATAGAAGTCTTTTATCACGCCATACGGCTCGGTTGTTCCGAAAAGCTCGTTGAACGGCCCGGAAATGAACCTCGCATCAAGCGTCTGGTTGATGACACCGAAATAGGTGTTGAAGAGCGTGGCAGCGATTTGGAGAAGCCACGTTTTAATCATGTTGGGGATATCAAGGAAGTCCCCGATGACACCCGCGTAGGCCGGATGGGGAATGAGGAGCACGAGTGCGCAGGCGGCGAAGAGCGCGAACGTGCCCATAAGACAAGCCTTTCTCCTGCGCAGGGGAACCGTCTTCGTCTCCTCCCGCTGTGCGGCTTGTAAAGTCAGTTGTTCATTCATAGAGATTCCTTTCTGCCTGCATGGCGAAGCTGCCCTAGCCCTCGAAGGAGAACTCGCCCGTGGACTGCTCGTAAACGCAGGTGACGGAAACAGAGTTCGAGTCGTTGAGCTTGAAGTCCGTGGTGATGACCCCGTTCTCATAGTCGAGGTTCACGACTTTCTGCCATGTAGCTTCGGTGACAGAAGGGTAATGGACGGCGCACCACTTGGAGAGGGCGGTGGTGACGGCCTTCTCATCCCCGCCGAAGAGTTTCGTGACCTCGCTGTTCATGCCCTTCACGGTAATGTTTGCCACCGCTTCGGCACGCTCGTATGCGGTGTTTTTCTGAGCGAACATCGTAGAGCTTGTAAGGGTGGAGATGGTGTTCTCACCGGGGGTCTTGGAATCGGAGTTCACCGCAGCACCACTGCCATCCGTGTAGGTCACGATATGGGTGCCGGTATCGGTCTCGAAGACGATGGTATAGAGATAGCCGCCGTACCCATCGGAGGTCTTTTCCACGCGGGAGATGGCGTAACTATGGACGGTCGGGGTTCCGTTCACCGTTTCCACGTAGGAGTCATCGGCAAACTTGAGGGTGTAGCGCCCCTTGCTTACCGACCAGACGGAAGAGGAGAGGGTGTCGATGAGTTCCTTGGTATCGGTATCGTATCCCTTGATGATTTCCTTCTGGGCATCGGTAAGCTCCACCTTCCCGGTTTCCTCCTTCGTCTTCTTCTCAGCGGCTGTGGTAGCGTCCGTGTTATTTTCTGCGTTCTGCTCCTTTGCGGTTTCCGCGCGGTGATGCGACACGTTGATGGCGCTCATGGCAGAGCCGCAGGTGAACATCAGGAGCAGACACAGGGCGATGACGGAAAACTTCTTGTGTTCCGCCATCCATGCTTTCAGTTTCTTCATAGCAGGTATCCTTTCTGGTTTCCTAGCGCCAGTCCCATGGATAGCCGCAGACAACCCATCCTCTTCCGTTTTGGGAAACCCAGTCGGACAGGGAGATGGTGCGCAGGCCGCTGGAAATGCTATCCATGACCATGCCGTCACCGATATAGATGCCGACGTGCCCGTAGGCGTTACCGGCGGCGGTGTTGGAGCCGTATTGGGCGGAGATGAGCATTCCTACCTTTATCTGGGAGAGGTCGGTGGTGGCGCGTTTCTGGCTGTAATTGGCACCGTATCCCTGATTGCCGAGCTGCGTATTGCCGTTGCCGCCGACGGCATGACCGGCTCTTGCATAGACCCTTGTTGTCCATGTGGCGCAAAGGTCGGCTCCCGGCCATGGAGTCTGTGAGCAGGCGTTTACGATATCCTTCTGCCACTGGTCGGCGCTCTGGTAGTCCTGCCCGCCACCGGGAATGAGGGTGGTGCCGGAGTACCGATTCTTGAACTCCTCTGCGGTCATGGAATCGAGCTGCGCAACGAGCGGATAGGCTTGGCAGATGGAACGGTACTGGGCGATATAGCTGTCCTGCGACGCGGTGTAGTACCCACCCTCGCCGAGGGCACGCAAAAAGAGTTCGGAGTTGTTGGTGTCGATGGCCTTCTGGTAGTTAGGGACACGGGTGTAATTGGATTGTTTATACAGATGCTCGCACCGGTATTTCATGTATGAATCATCGTCTTTGAAGACGGCGAAATCCGCGTAGGTCTTGTAGGCAGAGCCGGAAGCACTGTATTCGGTGGTGAGCATTTTAACGGAACCCGTGATGAGTCCGCCGTAGTCATAACCGGCATATTTCACGCCGCCGTAGTTGTGGTAGAGCCTGCCGAGGTCGGAACCGGAGTCCGAGGTGCCGTTCTCAATCATCATCTGGCCGAGGAGCGCCGAAGCGGGATATCCGTACTGCTCGTGGGCGTTCAGGCACGCGAGCACGAGGTCGTAGGTGACCCATGCGGGCATCCCGTCAAGCGATGCGCTCTTTTGCTCCTCATCGGCTGCACCTCCACCGACAACGGAAATCAGGCCGAAGGCCAAGATGAAGGCAATGATGAGTGGAAAGAATTGGGAGACGGCACCGGCAAGTGATGAAAGCATTCCCTTGATGCCACCGGAAAGAATCGTGAGCGCCTTTTTCTTTCCCGCTTGCGCCGCAGCATTCTCGTAGACGTTCCTATGGAAGTATTTGGAGAACTGCATCCGCTTCTGGGCAGCTTTTTTATCCAGTTTCTCGGTGCGGTATTTCTTTTCCGAGAGGGCACCGAGGGAGTCTTTCTTTTCAAGTGCATCCTTACCGGAACGAAGGTGCTTTCTCGCCTTTCCGGCAAGTTTCGCGCCGGTGTGCGTGGTTGCGACCAAATCGTCCGTGCCTTCCAGCTCGGAGTCTTTGAGAGCGTTGTGGGCAGCTTTTGCGGCTACACCCTTTGCACCACGTTTCAGGCTCTTATTCAGATTGTGGCGAGACTGCACCTTTTTCGTGAGGGCATTTTTTCCGGTTAGCTGGCTACGGGATTTTCCGTCAAGGGCATCGGCGGCGGAAGTCTTCTTACGTTTCCTTGCGATGGCATCGAGGGCGGTACTTCCCGCGCCGTGCGTGCCCTTCTTGCCGACGGAATAGAGGTCACCCTTTAAGGCTTTGGCGCTCTTATCTGCCTTTTCCACCAGACCGGTATTGACGGCATCCGTCTTTTCGGTCTTGAGGAGATTACTCATGGCTTTCTCACGGTCGTTTCCGCCGGTCGTGAAATCCGAAGCCTTCATCTGACGTTCACCGTCCTTTCCGGGGTCTTCTTACTGGGTTGCTAGATAACGGGTTTTGCATCTTTCTTGTCCCCAAGCCCCGTCTTCTTCGTCTCATTGGGGTTCGTGGAGAACAGGTCATAGAGAACGTTGCCGGACGGGAACTTGCCGCGAATCGGCACGCGGGCGTTTCCTGCGATGAGCAGGCCGTCACCCGGCTCTGCGGACTCGTCGATGCATTCCTCCTCCTGCTCGGACAGGTTCAGAAGCTCCGCCCATTTCATACGGTCGAGCGGGGACTGCTTGAGAAGCATGAGGAAGTCCGCGTTAAGGACGATATTTCGCGCCGCTTCGTTGGCGAGCATCGCCGTGGCGTTCTGACTGATACCTGTCAGCAAAAGTCCGAATTTTCGACCCTCATTCGAGAAGCGGGAGAAGTAGTTAAGTACCGTCGGGTACGCGAACATACTCTGCATCTCCTCGACATAGAGCCATGTGCGGACGTTTCGCTTTGCATTGAAGTACATGCGGTTGCGGACGGCTTCGCAGACATTGATGAGGGCGAAGACCAGCATGGAATCCGGCAGGTCTTTCAGGTTGAAGTCCACGATGCGGGTGTTGAAATCGACGTTGCTCTGATGGTTGAAGAAGTTCATGGAACCCTTCACGAATCGCTCGTAACGGAGTGCGATGACCTGTGCCTGCTCCTCCGGCTGCTCGTTCGCGGCATCGTAGAAGTCCTGTAAGGTCGGCGGAAGATTGTCTCCGCGCTCTGCGGCCTTCTGGAAGGCAAGCTCGGTGCAGCGCTGTACGAGCGACTGGTCAACCTCAGAGAAGTTCGACCCGGCTTCGGCAGCGGAAGCGCCCGCCTGAGCTAACATCGCGTCCACCTTGAACGCAATCTGCTCGTTTCTCGTCATGTGTTCCACGGATACCGTATCGAAGGGGTTCAGATGGGTTCCGGTACCCACGCCGAAGTGGTAGGTGCTACCGCCGTAGCGTTCGGCGATAGCGGTGTACTCGCCTGCACGGTCGATGACGTAAATCTCGTCCGTCGGATTGGAGAAGATGGTGCCCGTCATCTCGGTCTTGGTGAACATACCCTTACCGGAGCCGGTCTTGCCGCAGACGAAGCCCATCGGCGAGGTGAGCTTCTTGCGGTTGCAGACCACGAGGTTGCGGCTGTGCTTGTTCTGACCGTAGAAGTTGCCGCCCGCATCGTCAAGCTCCTGCGTGGCAAACGGAACGAGGATGGAAACCTGCGCCGTGGTGAACATGCGGGAGATTTCCACGTGGTTATGGCCGAGCGGGAGGATGGAATTAAGTCCCTGACGCTGGCGATAGTCATAGGTGTCAAGCTCGATGGAGTTCTGACGTGCCGTGGAGATGATGCGAAGTACCTGCGTATCCAGCGCTTCCTTGCTCTCCGCGTAAGTGTAGACAAGCCCCGTGAAGACATAGAGACGCTGGTTCTTGTTCTGCAAGTGGTCGAGCACGTCCTCCGTCTCCTCCTTGGAGTATTTCAGCTCCTGCGGGAGGATGGAGAAGTCATAGCCTTTGTTCACTGCCGAGCGCTGTTCCTCGATGATTTCCTTGTCAATCCATGCGGAACGGGTGCGCACGTAATTGATAGCCTTGGATTTATCCATGGGCTGCACGTACCACGTGATAGCCATGGGGATAGGAAGGTCTGCCATGTCGGCAAGTGCGCGGTCGGAAAGTTCCGAGCCGAACTTCTTCATCACGAGTACCTGTGCGTAGACACCGTTATCGAGTTTTACGCAGTCGTTATAGTGACCGTCCGGGCGGAAATCAATCTGCGTCGGTGCGATGCAGTCCTTGGTAGTCTGTAAGCGCTTGGCGGAAATATCGCGCTGGTAATCGAACAGGAACGGCTTATAGGGGTTTAAGAGTGAATGGATGACAGAAAGGCGCTGGGTGCCGTTCATAAGGTGTGCCTTGCTGCCGATGGAGTTTAGGATGCGGGAGGATTCGACCTCGATACGGGAGAGCTGACGCGCTGCATCTTCTGCGGTGTCTGCCGTCACGGAATAGGTGAGGTAGCGGTTCCTGCGGATGTTGCTGACCCCCTCCTTCACCTTATCGTTCAGGATGTTGTTGAATACCTGTGCGTCGTTCCTTGCAGCATCGTTTGCCTGACGCTCCGGGTCGAAGAACTTACGATGACCGACCTCTTCCTTGAGGAGCGGCGTGTTGATGACGCTCATCTGCACGAGCGTATCCGCACCGAACTGGTCGTAAAGGCGGGTGATGGCAGAGAACATGGCTTTCTGCTGCTCATCGCGCACCGAGTGGTAACTGGTGTCATCGAAGGCGATGGAAGAGGAAAACATCCCCTCCTCCACCTCACAGATGCCGTCCTGATACATCTTGTTGTAGCCGATGTAGTTCACCACGTCTTTCGCGGAGTCACGCTTCTTTCTGGCATCGGCCATCTTATCGGACAGCTCCTTGTCCCTGTCCTTTAACTGGGACTTGATGGAGCTGTAGGTCTTTTTCGCTTCCTTCTCGGCCTTCTTGGCTTCCTTTTTCCTGCGCTTCATCTCGCGCTTGGCGTGCTTCTTCTCCTTTCGGGTCAGCTTTCCGGCACCCTGCGTGACGTGTGCGACCTGAGAGATGGCATCCATGTCGATAGCGCCGGTATCGGAGCGCAGGGGCGCGGTGTTCCCGAACCCGTCACCGGATGCGTGGACGAACGCGTCCACGTCAAATGCGGCGTTAAGAGATGACCCGTCCTGCCCTTGGGGAGTAGGATTCGATGCCGCGAAGGTTTCCCTGCTTTCGGTAGTGTTTTCCATAGATAGTTCCTTTCTGCTTGCTGTTTTCCGACTCAGAGAGAAGTCCCGCAAGACGCATGGACGGCTTGTAGAAGATGCGGTCGTTCGTGAAGTTTGCCTTAAGCCAAAGCGGCGCAAACTGCTCGAAGGGCATCCCGCAGGGCTTCACGAAGCCCACGCACCAAAACGGCAACGAGACGGCGTAGATAAAATAGGTGCAATCGCTGACGTTCAGCCCCAAAACGAAGTAGATGTAAAGCCCGGCAAGTACCGAGACAGAAAGCGCACCCGTGATGGATACCAGGGTGCGCATGGTCATCTTGCCTACGATTTTGGGCTGATACTCGGCGATATCCTTGTGTACTGCTACAGAGAGCATGTTAGATATCGCTCCTTTCTAGCCCGCGAGGGAACCCCAGTTGATACCGGTCTTGAAGTACACGGCAGCACCAACGACGATGGCACCGCCGATAATCATGGCGAGGGCACCGGAGAGCTGACCGCCGCCGCCCTGCATACCGTCCTTGATGGTAAGGCCAAGGTTCACAAGGCCGAAGACGATGAGGATGCCGCCGAGGGCGGTCACACCATCAGAGAGAAGGTTTTTCACGTTTTCCAGCATGGTTGATTCCTTTCTTGTTTACTTGTTTTCTAGTAACCGTACAGATGGGCAAAGGCGATACAGGTAAGTCCCGCGACGATGATTGCAACGGCTTTCCGTATCTCCCCGCCCCCGCCGCGAAGAAGTCCCGCGAGGGTCATCCCGAGATAGATGATTCCCACGACGGTGAATGCGCCCGCAGCGGTTCCTATCGCCGGGGCGGCGAGTTTGACGAGTGTTTCCAAGTTCCTTCCTCCATTCGTCCCCTTTCTGCCTTTTTCGCGTGGCATTTCTCTTAATTATAAGTGACTACCGGTTCAGCAATTTACCCAGAAGCCCTTTCCTTGATTTTTTCCATGCCGCCCATTTCCATGCCGTGAACTCTGCACCCATATCCTCATCGGGGGTGTACGGCTCGCAGCCGTTTTTCAGATACCGCTCGAAATCGAAGGAGTTCTTATGCAAACGCTTCCAGTTGCGCTTATCCACGATATAGCGGTATCGCTTATGGGCGTGGGGGTCGTACTTATCATCCATGAGCGGGTTGGTACCGGCGATGAGCAGGATTGCCTTTAAGCGGCTCATCTTTCCGATTTCTGCTGCGTCGATAAGGTCACGACCCTGAATCTGCAAGTTCTTACTGGCGCTTGAGGATTGTCCTGTGGACTCGTTATAAGTCATCTGATGGATGGTCTGCTTGCCAATCATCTCCGCAATCTCCTTGTTGGTGGAGTTGGACTTGCCACCGAGGAAGAGCGTCGAGTCGCAGCAGTCGATGATGGTCTGCGCCTTCTTATCGTATTTGCTTTCCAGCTGGCTCATGGATTGCAGGATGATGGTGATGCCGATGTTACGGGAACGGGTGACCGCGATGGTCTCCTCAATCTGCGGGATAGTGCCGATGTTGGCGAACTCATCGAAGATGAAATGCACAGGGGTCGGGAGTTTCCCGCCATAATCCGAAAGGGCTTTTCGGCACAGCTGGTCGATGGTCTGCCACATGAGGATGGCGAACAGGAAACTGAGGGTCTTGTCGGTATCGGAGAGGATGCCGAAAATCGCCACCTTCGCATCCGGGTCACCAAGGGTGTCAATCTCCATCTCGTCATAGGTCAAAAGCTCGCGCACGCCGTCCGTCGCGATGGGCGCAAGGCGCACGTTGCAGGAAATGAGGATGGATTTTAAGGTCTTGCCTGCGGCCACCTTGAAGTTCTTGTAGTTCATCAGGGCGAAGTCCTCGTCGGCGGAAAGTCCCCCGCAGTCGGCGGGCTTCACGCCGTCGGAGTTGCGCTTGAACTTACTGGGCACCCAAGACCAGCCGTTATCTGCCTGTTTGGTGCCAAAGCTCCTTGAGAGACCGGCATTTCCCGCAGCGTCAGGAGAAGAGCCGTCGTTTTGCTTGTACTTCTTGCCCTCCTCGATTTGGAGGAACATGAGGTCAAGAGCGGACTTGAAGTTCTCATCGTTCTCTCGTGCTTCCGCAAGGGAGAGGAGCGTGAGAAGCGAGGACATGTTGTAGTCTTTTGCCGGGAACCAGTCGCGCAACAAGGCGATGAGCGCCGTGTAGAGCATCTTCTCCGCGTTCTCCCAGAACGGGTCACCGCTCGATTTTCCTTCGGGGTTCGTGTTCATAATGAAGCAGTTCACGAAGGAGAGGATATCGGTATCCGTCTTCACGTACTTTAACGGGTTGTAGTGCATGGACTCATCAAGGTTGATGGTATTGAAGCTCTTGAGCTTATAGCCGTTGTCCGTGAACAGGTATCCGGCATCCTTAAGAAGGGTACCTTTTGGGTCGGTGACAAAGTAGCTGGTGTTGAGCTGGCAGATGTTCGGGGTCACGTAGTTAAAGGTCTTACCGGAGCCAGAGCCGCCGACAACGAGGACGTTTAGGTTGCGGTCATATTCCGGGTCGAACTTGGGGCGGTGCAGGGCAAGGCCGAAGTTCTTGGTGAAGAGAAGATTGTTGTCTTCGGTCTGCAAGTCCTTAAACTTCTTTCCTTCCTTCACAGTGCCCCAGCGGGCGGAACCGGATTCTTCGCCGGAACGATAGTTTCCGATGAACGCCACGTAGCGAAGCCAAATCATCCAGATAATGAGAAAGCAAGCCCCGCCAAACAGCAGGGAGTTACTGGTCATATCGAGTGTGAAGGGCGAGACCCTTATGGTCTCCCACATGGTGAGCATGGCATCGCCCAGATGGTCGAAAATCTGCCCCGGATAGGTGACGAGGGTTTCGGCATAACGGTCACCGAGATAGAAGAAGACCGTGGCGATGACGAGGGTGCCGAGCGCCGAGGTGGCAATCTTCTTATTGATTTCCGGGTTCGCGCTATTTGCCATATGCATCCTCCTTTTCCACTTCTTCCAGCACAAGCAGGAGCGTGGTCACAATACTCGTGCGCGTCTCCCGCGTGGCCGCGTGACGGAATCCTTCATAGCAGGTGAGCGAAAAATCCTCGGACACATCAATACCGTTGGAATCGCGCGGAGTGAGACCGTCGCAACGGGAAAGGGCGGAAGGCTCCCAAAGGGTCGTGATGCCATCTTCCGATTTCACGCGCTTGCACCCGGACTTCATTTCATAGAAAAGGTTGTCGAGGGTGGTATGGGTTTCGTTGTCCTTTGGCAGGGCGGCATCAAGAAGGGAGATGAGGTTTCCGATGGTACGCTGGGAAGGCTCGCACCAGTCCCTTAAATATCCAAGACAGGCCATCAGAAGGAGTTTTTCCGTCTTCTTAAAGAAGTCCCCATCTGAATCGGAGAGGTTCACGATGGATTCCGCGATGGTCTCGATATCGCTGTCCGATTCCATGGTAAGAAGCGGAGAGCATTTCAGCCTGTCCGGCAATTTGTCTTTGAGTGTCATGGTCTATCTCCTTACAATACGTCTTCGCCGTTAAAGGGCAGGCTCGAACCATGCTCACGCGTGGTTTCCTGCGCCTTCGTCTCCGTATCCATCTGGTTCTTGGCAGCGGTCATATCGCGTGCTTCCCCCGTGAGGGAATAGGACTCGGAATCATATTGCTGCTCCTTGCGAATGTCGGAAGGACGAATCTCACTTCCGGTCTGCTCCGCATCCATGACGGCGGTGCGGGAATCGGTATCTGCGCCATCGTGGCTCTCAATGCCGGAGTTCGGGTCGGGCGTGCGCCCGTCGTTATCCATGGAACCGTCGGATGCAACCGGCTCTAGCATCTGTTGTTCGTCACGCATCTGCTCCTGCGCCAGACGCGCATTCTGCATGGCAAGGTCTCCATCCGGGAGGGTGCCAGCGTCCTTCGGGGTATTCTGCTCGAACCAGTTGTGGGTCACATCGAGGTCGTACCGGTTCTTTAACGTCTCCGCAGAGACCGGCCAGTCGCGACCGCGCTCATACGCCGGTACCGAACCGTCTTTATTCAGGCTTGCAGGCTCGTAGGCCATGACCTCACCCTTGCTGGTTTCAGTCACACCGAAGCCCTGCGCGTTCATCTTGCGCTCGAAGTCGGAAAAGTCCGTGCAGTCTTCCCTTGCCTTTTGGGCAGCGTTTCGGATGTTCTGGGTATGAATGGCGGGGTCATCGGCACGAAGTGCGGCACTCTTATCGCTGCGGGTAGGTGCATCCTTTCCCGGCGCGTCATAGGTCTTTTCCGGTGCGTCCGTTTTCACCTGAGTTGCATGAACCTTGTAGGGGGCACCGACGGCTATCACATCGAAATCCTCATGGGTCTCACGACCAACCATCTCGGTAAGCTCTTTGTGGGAGTAACCGGAGAAGAAAATCGAATCGTCGATATTGAGGTTTTCGGTATCCTGCTCGCTAAAGAGCACATCGTAAGTCTCTTCTGGCGCGTCCTTGTAACGGATGGTGACCGGAATGACCGTTACGTCTTCCGCCGGAAGGTCGGGATAGCCTGTCAGCTCCGTGAGGGAATCCATGGTCTTCTTATCCACGGGTTCCGCGTGATTCAGTGCGTCGGTGATACGCTGCTCATCGAGACGCGCCATCACGTCCTTAAATTGCGGGGCATACCCTGCAACGGTTTCCGTATCTTCGCGTGCGAAGGCAAGGAACCCGTTTCCCTGTTTGTCCGTGTAGGCGGCGGCATAGGTACCATTCTCGCGGCATACCTGCGCATAGTAGGCGGCTTCCTCGGAAGTACCAAAGGGCACGACCACCTGCTCACGAGAGGATTGCTTCTCAGCCATTGCTTTTGCGGCTTCAGGAGTGTTCCCCTCCTTCTTATAATGGCGCTGCCACCAGTCGAAAGCACGTTCCCTGCCACGTCCGAACCGCAGATAGTTCTCCGTCTGCCTTGTGACGAAGTTTAGGAGGGCGTTTCCCATGTCATCGCCGAAATCCTGAGCCATGTGGCATCATCCTTTCTTTTCCGATTTCCTGCTTTTTGAAGCGGCAAGAATGCCGTCTCCTTGGGGACAGATTATAACGCAGGCTATTTTTCTATCCCTCTGCCCTATACACGAACATGCAGGTAGAAACTGCCAAATGCACGGATGCCGATGATAGAAAAAGACACCATTTAGCATCAAATGAACCCATTTGCGCCTATTTGCGAACGTTGACCCTTTTCTCGTCCGGGTAGAGGGGTTCGCCCCTCAACCATCCCGCCCACAAATCTTTCATAAATCCGCAGGCGGATTGACGGAAACATTTGGAACGGAAAAGTTGACCGGCTCCGACTCCCGTGCATTCGCCTTCGCTGCCGCGATGCGCCGGACGCAGGAAAAGCGAGGGGCTTTCCCGCCGGGCACCGCGACCGCTCATTATATGCACGGGGGTTGCTTAAATGGGGCGCTGCCCCAGACCCCGGCCACTCCGCGCGAGCCGCAGGATTTTGCCCTTTCGGCGGGGAAAATACAAGTCTTGAATGTTTACCGGCTTTCTTGTAAAATATATATATAGCAAGATGGTTGATACCTTCTTGTGAGTCGAACAGGAGGTGGTTTTCACCGATGAATCAGGAAGAAACGATGCTTAAGCATAAGGAGAGATACAAGAAAACGATTAAGAATCTGACCGTGATGAGCGATATTTTCGCGCGGAATGTATTCAAGGATAAGAAAGCCTGCGAGTACGTTCTTAGAATCATCATGGAGGACAAGGATTTGACCGTCATCGACAATGAGACGCAGGTGGATTTCAGAAACATGCATGGCAGAGGTGTCGTGCTGGACTGCGTGGCAAAGGATGGAAGCGGACGCATCTTCAACGTCGAGATACAGCAAGACGATGAGGGAGCGCACCCGAAACGTGCCAGATACAACCTCGGGATGATGGATTCCAACGTGCTGGATACGGGAAAGAACTTCGATAAGCTCCCGGAAACCTACGTGATATTCGTCACGTTGAAAGACGCACTGGGGCACGGACTTCCGATAGCCCATATCGACCGGATAATCCGCGAGAACGGCAAGGAGTTCGGGGACGAGGAACACTTCATCTACGTGGATTCGAGCAAGGACGATGGCGGCGAGCTTGGAAGACTAATGCACGATTTCCGTGTGAAGGAAGCGAAAGAGATGCAGGCGGGAGCATTGAAAGACCGCGTGCACGAACTGAAAGAGACCGAGAAAGGAGTGGAGCATATGTGCAAGGAAATGGAAGCCCTGCGTCTGGAAGGCGTGGAGGAAGGAAGACTGGAAGAGAAAAGAGAGAATGCCAAAAGCATGGCGGAAGACGGCATGACGGTAGATAGAATCGCAAAAATCTTGAAAGTGAACGCCCAGATGGTGCAGGAGTGGCTTGCAGGTAGCGTTTCTACGGCAAGATAGATAACCACTTAGACGGCTTTACGGTTTTACGACTCTGCGGGTTTCTGGCTCGCAGGGTTTTTGAAAACAGGTAAATAATTTTGTTAATGAAAAACTCGTTACCAATGGGGACATAACCCAGTTGATAACGAGTTTTTTGTTTTGAAAGACGATAGTTTTGATTGCACACTGATTGCACACCTGCGTATTTTTTTGTTGTTTTATAGGTTGCTATATTGCCTTATATTGCCGGAAAATCGCTTATTTTTCGGCATATGGAAGGTTGTCGAAATCGAGTTTGAATAGTTGACGCTGGGCTACAAAGCCCGTAACCACGGGGCTTTGCGGCTTTGGGTGTTTGAAATTGCATTATCATTGCATTTTTATATTTCTTTGTGATACATTGCAGTATGCTGATTACTGGTATAATTAGCAATACTTTGAGAAGCTGACTGGTAGCTGAGAACCCCGGTCAGCTTCTTTGCAATCTCAATATTGGTGTTTGGATACAGATGACCATAAGTTCCTAGTGTCGTCTGTATTTTTTCATGTCCAAGACGCTCTTTAATCAGCAGTGGATTTTCGCCCATGCTGATAAGCAGGGAAGCATGCGAATGTCTCAGGGCATGAATTTTGATTCTGTGGACACCAGCTAAATTTGCCAATTTCTCTAATGCTCTTGGAAGCGTTGTTTTGCTGGTGGGTGTACTGTTATAACTCAGTACGAATCCACAATTTGGTAAAACCTTTGCCTGGACCGCCTTCCATTCTTGTAATTCCTTGATGGTATCAGCATCAATATAAATGGTACGGTTGCTTGCCTGCGTCTTAGGTTCAACGAATTTGTAGTCATTCATTGTTTTATAGTACAGTGTTTTACTAATAATCAGCATACCTGTTTCAAAATCAATATCATCCCACTGTAAGGCGGCAGCCTCTCCAATACGCATTCCAGTCATAAATAAAAGCCAGAACGAGATGAAGAGATAGTGCTCGTAGTAGTCACCTTTGTACAGCAGGGATATTACCTTCTGAAACTCCTCCAAAGTCCAGAAGTCGATCTTTACTTTTTTAGATTTGATATTGCCGATCATGCGGGCAGGATTCTTCTTTGCAAGTCCGAGGATAATCGCCCGGTCAAAAGCTAAACATAACATTCCCTGAACAATGCGTACATAGTTTGGACTGAATTGTTTTGCCAACTTGAGCTGCCAGGTCTGTACATTTATCGCTTCTATTTCGGACACTTTCTTCTTGTAGAAATAGGCAAAGTGTTTTTGAATGGTCGAGTAACGATTCTTGTAGGTACTTTCTTTCACCTGAGTTTTGTACCACGGAAGATAGATTTCTTCAATAAACTTTTTGAAGGTAATGTCTTCCTTCTTATCAGCTAATTCTTCCGTTGATGCAAGAATCAATTTGGAATACTCGGCACGGGCTTCTTTTTTTGTTGAGAATCCGCTGCGGTATTTTTGAATCTGTTTTCCGGTTACAGGATGATATCCGAGGTTGGCTCGAAAATAATAAGTGCCGTTTTCTGCTTTTTTAATTGGATCTTTTGCCATGATTTCACTCCTTACTAAAATGCAAAAAGCACGATCATTCTTGCTTATCGGGCAAAGTAATCCCTAATAATTCTTCAACGGCTTCTTTTGGAACCCTGTCTAATTTTCTGGATTGATAATAGGTATGCCCCTTTTCTACCATAAGTTCCTTTGCTTTTTTGATAATATCAGCAGCAAAGGAAGGACCGTAGCCTAATTCAATCAAATCCCTTTTTGTTACAGTTATCATGAATCTCCTTTCCACAGACAGGGAATCAACTTGATACCTGTCTATTATTATATCAAATTTTGAGTAAAAGTTCTCTAATAAAAGCGCTATAAGCTAAAATCCCAAAAGTCTATGTTATTCTTTCAGAAGCCAGTTCCTATGCCCGTTCCGGCCACGTAAAACGGTGTTACTTTGTAACTATTAAGCTGCAGGCGTGCGAAGATGCAAACTATCTGCAGTCACCTATATCAATCTCCCGAAAGATTTCTTTTGTTTTCAAGGTACGGCGAATGGATATATTACCCATTCAATTAAGGAATAGGGGGCTTTTCTTTAAGATTGAAAAATTTTAAGAAAAAATGATAAAAATAAAAGCTGCCTTGATTTGGCAGCCACGGAAATCTATTTGCGTTTTAGAGCCAGACGATTCAGCATGGAAATGAGCGCAAGCATATCCTCGTCATCGAGTTGTTTCATCAGATCAGTTGCTTTGTCAATCAGAGGAAGATTGTGCAGCTCTGAATCGAAGAACTGTTGAGGAGTGACTTCCAGATAGTCACAGATATCCAGAAAGCTCTGCATGGTAGGCAGAGAACGTCCGGAAGTGAGGGACTGGATGTAGCTTTTATTTTTGCCAAGATCCAGACTCATCTGATATTCAGATACATTTTTCTTTAAACGCAGTTCGCTGATGCGTTCTCCAATAAAGTTTTTATCCATACATTTACACCTCTCTTCCACATTTTAAACTATTTACTTACAGCAAATTACGGAATAAAATAGAGATATATTTGAAATATAGTGATTATTCCGTAATATAACCGTAATTTACTAAAATGATACAAAAAAAGAAATTATGGATGATAGAAAATGGATTTTGGGGTATGATGATAGCAAAGGAAGTGGATGTCTGTGCGGATTATAGGAAATGAGCAGGAAATTGAATGGGCGAAGGAAGCACTGCGGAATCAATGTAACGATTGTCCCTACTTGGACTGCTGTAATGAAAAGGCGAAAGAGGAGTCAAAGCAGTGTGGAACGGTTCGGTTTGGCTGCCGGGAGTATCTGAAAGAGAAGATTGAATTCGTAGTAGAAAAATAGATGTAGTATTTTGAACAAATATAAACACCATATATAGTATAAGCCTGAATTGACATGAGGAATATCTTGTGCTAGTATACTGATATAGTTTATTTTATGCACACCCTTTTTGGGGAGTTTCGGGATTCATAAGAATCTCCAAACTTACAGGAAACAGCAGGAGCTGATTCCTGGCATAAGTAGTTTATGTTTGTAGTGAGTGTCACGGTATGCCTTTTTTGGCTGCGTGGCACTTTTGTTTTTTCAGGAAGAAACCAGACTTTTAAGAATGAACAGAGAAAAGACTCTCTTTTCATTCTTTTTTTGTGCTTACATTTAGGTTTCGGCATAGTTGCATGCCACAACCAGCTTCGGCTGTTGATGGATAAATATTATTTTAAGAAAGGTGGAATAAGAACATGAATGAAGCAAGAGTGTATGCAGATGGATTTGAGAGATCCTTTGCAGAAGTAAAAGATCTGCTGGAGTTTCTGGCAGAGAGAGGAAGAAATGCCAAATGGATCAGAAAGCCAACGAATACGTTACGGCTGGCACCACTGGAAAAGGAGGCTCAAAATCTGGATGCGGCAGATGCATCCATGGAAGAAATTTTGGAGGATACAGAGAAGAATACGCAGCTTGTACTGAAAATGAGAGGAGAATCCTATCCGGTACGTGACTGTGCCATCCGCACCATTTTAAGCCGCGCAGGTGTCAATGGAGACGGGCTTCGCAAGCTGGATAAGGCAACATATGCGAAGGTAGTCAATTACTGCCTGCGGGTTGCAAAAGGGGATGCCCTGATTAAGATTGCGGACGGAAAGGTTTCCGCAGTACATGGCGGGGATAAACATGATTATTGCATCCTTGATATGAAAGCCATGTTTGAGACAACCTGCGAATATCTGAATCTGAATTTCAAAGGCAGTGTTTACATGGAGGGCTCTGGTATCTATGACCATTCCATTGTATCTGCCATGTGGAAGCTCGGAGGAAGTCAGGAACTTCTGGATACTTACCGAAAAGCACTGGATGCACACGGAATGGATGAGAAGATCCTGTCACCGGCACTTCGTTTTACCACATCTGACGTGGCAGCGAGCGGTGCAAATCTGTATCCGATGCTTTTGACAGACGGACCAAACGGCGTTATCAGTCTGGGAAGTCCAATCAAGCTGGCTCACGATAAAGGGGCAACGATTCTGGACTTCCGGAAAAATCTGGAGCAGGTATGCGCCCGCTATGTGGATGCGATGAAGAATCTTACTCAGCTTATGGACATTGAGATCCGTAATCCGGTGAACTGCCTGAAGCTGCTGATGAAGGAACTTGGCATTAAACAGAAGATCCGGAATGAGGTGGTGGAGCTATTTGTATCCCAGAACGGGGAAGGTGCCTGTACGGCACATGATCTTTATTATGCCATGAATGAAGCCTCCTTTTTTGCAGCCTGTGAAGGAATGTCCGGACAGGGCATCCTGAAGCTGGAGGAGGATATTACGAAGGCGCTTATAAAAGACTGGAAAAAATATGACGTTTATGGAGCAGTCAAATGTTAGGAGGAATTGGAATGAATAACAAAGCAGAGTATACACCGGAAAAGGTTGTGGATATCAGTAACCTGTCAAGAGAAGACTGGTTGGAATACCGCAAAAAAGGAATCGGCGGCAGTGATGTAGCGGCAATCATGGGGATCTCTCCATTTGCCACTATCCGGGATCTGTTTTACAACAAAACAGGTGTGCAGCCGGTCATTCAGGAGGAAGAGGAAAGCAACTGGGTTGCCAAGGAAGTCGGACACCGGCTGGAAGATCTGGTGGCAGAAATCTTTTCCAAAAAGACCGGACTGGAAGTATTTCCGGTACGTGTCATGTTCCGGCATCCATTATATCCGTTCATGCTTGCAGATGTGGATTTTTTTGTTCGTATGCCGGATGGGACATTTGCGATTCTGGAATGTAAAACCTGCAATTATAATGCGAAAGATAAGTGGGCTGATGAGGGTATTCCAGCTCATTATGTGCTGCAGGTAAGGCATTATCTGTCTGTGATGAATATGCAGAAAGCCTTTATCGCATGCCTGTATGGAAATAACGAGAATGAGTTTGTGTATCGCACCATTGAGCGTGATCTGATTGAGGAAGAAGACATCATTGATCAGGAAACGTATTTCTGGCAGGAACATGTATTGAAAAATGTAGTACCGCCGCATAACGGGAATTCCGATCTGGTTCTGGCAAATATCCGTAATTATGGTGGTTTTGCAGACAAATCTATTCCGGAAATTGTGCTTTCCGGTCTGGAATCAAAAAATCTTGAGAAGTATCTTACCCTTTCGGAGGAAAAGTCACAGTTGGAAAAACGGAAAAAGGAAATCGAAGCAGAACAGCGGGCAATCAGTGTTCCTTTTGTGGAACAGCTGGGGCAGGGCTGCAAGGCAGTGCTGGAGGACGGTACGAACCGTTACCGTATTACCTATAATCCGACCAGACGTACTTCGGTTGGGAAAGACCAGATGGAGAAGCTGAAAAACCAGCATCCGGATATCTATGAGGAATATACAAAAACAACGGAGAGCCGTACTTTCCGAATTAAGAAGGAGGCGGCGTAATGAGAAAACCAAATGAACGGATGCGGATAAAAAGCTGGAGGGATATAAACAATGAGGTGCAGATTTAAACATAAGATTTTCCAGAATGAGGAGAATGGGTATACGATTGCCATATTCACCACACAGGATACGTCTGTCCCCCTGTCAGCCAGAGACAAATATCTGGCATCCCGGAATATCATCGGCTTCTCAGCGATTGGATTCGGTCTTCCGCTTACAGACGAGATTGAGCTTGAGATGGAAGGCAGATGGGAGAGCGGAGAGCATGGAACTCAGTATCAGGTGGAAAATTTCATGGAGGTTGTACCACGGACAAAGGAGGGTATCTTAGGATACCTTTCTTCCGGTGCAATCAAAGGTATCGGTCCCAAGATGGCAGATACTATTTTCCGGAAGTTTGGGCTTCAGACACTGGAAATCATGGAAAACAACCCGCAGGAACTCTTGAAGATCCGTGGAATTTCCGAGAAGAAGCTGGCTGCTATTGTGGAGTCCTATGGAAAAAACCAGGTGTTCCGGGAACTGATGACGTTTCTGGCGCCTTTTAAGGTAACACCCAAAAAAGTGAATATGATTCTGAAGAAATTCGGAAATGAATCGGTGGATATTATCCGGCACCGCCCTTACATGCTGAGTGCAGTCAAAGGCTTCGGGTTTCTGACTGTGGATGCGATCGGAAGACAGTGCTGCTGTGCACTCAATGATCCCATGCGGATATCCGGGTGCATCGGACATATCATGAATCAGGCAATGAAAGAAGGACATCTGTTTAAGCAGCGTCAGGAGGTTATCAGGGAAGCACTGGAAATACTGAACCGGGATCTGCAGGTCATGGCAGTATCGGAGCAGGATGTCAGTCAGGTGCTTTACCGGCTGGTGCTGCAAAAAAGCATTGTTGTGGAGGAAGAACGGATCTATTCTATCCGGCAGTATGAAGAAGAAACACAGACCGCTTCCATGATAGCCAGACGGCTTTTGGAGAAGCCGGTTTTGCTGTCCATTGAACCGGAGCTGGAAAAGGCACAGAAGACACTGGGGATCACGCTGTCAGAAACACAGAAACAGGCAGTGCGGATGGTGTTTGCACATCCCATCAGTATTATTACCGGAGGTCCCGGAACCGGAAAGACAACGGTTCTCAAGGTGATTCTCTATATCCATCAGGCGTTATGCAGGTCAGAGGTACAGCTTATGGCTCCGACCGGACGTGCGGCAAGACGTATGGTGGAGAGTACCGGCTGTGAAAATGCATCCACGATGCATCTGGCCCTGGGGCTTTTGGGAGATGATACGGATTTTGAACCGGATTTTGAGTACCTGTCTGCCGGATTTCTAAATGTAGATGAGGTGTCCATGGTGGACATGCATCTTGCCTATGAATTTTTCCGGCGGGTTAGCAGACATGCCAGAGTCCTTTTAGTCGGGGATAAGAACCAGCTTCCATCCGTAGGAGCCGGGGATGTGTTCCGGCAACTGATTGCCTGCGGGCTGATTCCGGTCACGGTACTGGATCTGGTTTACCGGCAGGGCGCTTTGAGCAGCATACCTTATAATGCAAAACTGATGCAGGAGAATAAGACTAATCTGAGCTTTGGGGAGGATTTTCAGTTCATTGCCTGTAAAGGAGCAGATGAAGCGGCAGAGATTGTCCGGAGGATTTATCTGGACGAGATTGCAAAAAACGGCATGGATCAGGTACAGATCCTGACTCCGTATCGGAAACGCAGTGCTGCCGGAGTGGATGAATTGAACAAATCTCTGGAGGATTTTGTAAATCCGCCAATCGCAGGGAAGAAGGAACTGCATATCGGCAGTCAGGTGTTCCGGGTTGGCGATAAGATTTTACAGAATAAAAATACCGAGATGGCGAGTAACGGCGATCTGGGCAGGATACTGGACTGTATCACGGATGAGGATGGAAATGCCAGGGCAGTGATCGGATTCCCGGATGGGCGGCAGGTGCAATATGAAGCTGACCAGATGGAAATGATCGAACATGCTAACGCAACAACCATCCATAAGGCACAGGGTTCCGAATGTCCGGTTGTCATCATCCCTTGGGTAAAAGCCTTTTATATGATGCTGAAGCGCAATATTCTCTATACCGGAGTGACCAGAGCGAAAAGCAAGGTTTATCTGGTAGGGGAATGGGCTGCAGTCTGTCAGGCAATCCATACGGATGACAGCGGGACAAGGAACACCATTCTGAGTGAGCGGATCGTACAGTATTACGATCAGTATCAGAGTGAACAGAAACCGGAAATGGAGCAGTTAAAACTTGTTGTTTAAAAATATTTTTCAATTTTTGAAATAAGCGGACTATTACTCTTATATAGGGGAACGTCTGCTTTTCTAAATGAAAGGAGCAGAGAATGAAAGAATTATTGTATAAGAAATCAGAGGCAGTTGCCGCTTTGAACCGTGTGGATGGCTTCCATCCGATGGAACTGGCAAGAAAGATTGGAGAAGAAGGGCAGGAGGAGCAGCTTTATCTGGATGTGAAATACCGGAAGCTATGGTTTCGTCTGGTCAATCCGGCAGGAAAGATCATCAGCCGGATTATCACTTTCACAGAGAACATGGCAGTTGTGGAAGCACGTATCTATCTGGATAAATGTGATCAGGAAGACAATTATGTAGCCAATTCCTTTTCGCAGAAATTCCGGAGCGATGACCCGAAGTTTGGAGACAAATTTCTGGAAATGGCAGAAACAGCAGCCGTAGGAAGGGCATTATCGGATGCCGGATATGGTGTGCAGTTTGCGGATGTGGGAGAGGAAAATGATCCTGCACAGGTAGATGCCGGAATTCCATATCAGAATCCACAGATGCCGGATTCAGGTGCCATGGAAAATGCAGCCATGCCGGATTCGGGTGTCATGCCAAATGCCCCTATGCCAACTTATGGAGAGATGCCAGGTCAGCCGGAATATGCAGGCCAGCAGATGATGAATCAGTTCTATCAGCAGGCACAGGCGGCGGGAAGCACCATTTACCATGGCAGTGGACAAATGCCTGGCTACGGTTCCGCTCCGGCTGCCTCTACGCCGCCAAAGACCGGACAGATGCTGCAGGGAGCATTACAGAATCTGGATACGTCCCTTCCGGTAGAAGAACTGATGAAACACATGAACTATGAAATGGCAGTCGGGACTGTGATTCCGGGAAAGGGAAAATACGGCGGAAAGACCATGGGACAGGTGGCAGTTGAAAGCCCGTCAACGATCCAGTGGTTTGCCGAGCAATATTCCGGACCGAACAATCTGGTTCCGGCGGCAGCAAAGGTAATTTTACAAAAAGCAATGCCGATGGCTGGTTAAGGAAGAACCCCGCAGAGAGCTTTTTTCTGCGGGGGAAAGGAGGAAGAGACCGGGATGTATTATGATATGTCTGGGTTTGATTATGGAATACTGGATGTGGTGCAGGTGCTGCATCTCAGAAAGCGGCGGGGAAACTATTATGACTGCCCGTTTTGTGGAGAGACGCATGGAAAACTGAATATCAATGTGGAAAAGAATGTATTCCGGTGCAACCGCTGTGATGCGTCCGGGGGGATGCTGAAGCTTTATGCGGATTTGCACAATGTTACACTCTCCGAAGCAAATCAGCAGATCCGGGAAGCATTAGGAAAAGGAGAATACCGGACGGATTATATCAAAGCAACGCCGGTACAGGAAGAAAAGGCAACGGCAGAGCTTGCACCCATAGAGGAAATCCACCGGACGTATCAGAGAATGCTGTCCATGCTCACGCTTAACAGGAAGCATCAGGAGGATCTGCAAAGACGAGGATTAAAACCGGAACAGATCGAAGCACAGCGTTACCGGAGTGTCCCGCTGTTTGGAATGAAGAAGCTGGTCAAAAGGCTGGCAGAAGAAGGATATATGGTGAAAGGCGTGCCGGGATTCTACCGGGATACAGACGGAAACTGGACGATTAACTTCAAAGCAGAAAACTCAGGAATCCTGATTCCCATAGTTTCTTTGGACGGGTTCATCCAGGGTTTTCAGATCCGGGTAGATCATGTGACTGACACGAAAAAATATATCTGGCTGTCCAGTGTCAATTATGACCAGGGAGTTTCCTCCGGAAGTCCGGTACATGTGATCGGTGATCTTGCCGCAGAACGTGTCTATCTGACCGAAGGAGCCTTAAAAGGGACCATAGCCCATTATCTGTCCGGCGCTACCTTTGTGTGCGTTGCCGGAGTGAACCAGTACCGGAATCTGAAACCGGTGCTGGAGCGGATGAAAGGATATGGGATGAAACAGCTTTTGGAGGCGTATGACATGGATAAGAAGATGAAAGTAGCCTGCAATAAGCATGACAGTAAGTGTGCGGTCTGTTTTGAGCGTTCCCCTGTTATCTGCCAGCATAAGGCGGAGAAACGGAGGATTATCCAGAACGGCTGCAATAAGGTCTATGAAATCTGCCGGGAGCTTTCCCTGCCGATGAACCGGATGGTCTGGGATATGGACGAGAGCGGGGAGTGGAACGGGAAACACAAGGGGATTGATGACTATTTAGCCGCCATCAAACAGAAGGAAGGAACCGGGGCACAGACTTCGGCTCTTCCGAAAGGAGAACAATCATGAGAAAAAAAGGAAATACGGTTCTTGCAGGACTCATTATCTGCCTGTTGCTTGTTTTTCTCGCAGCGGCAGGAAAACTCTTTGGTGCTTATCTGAAGTATCAGAAAGGGGACGTAAGTTACGAGAAACTGCAGGAATATGTTCAGGAACCAGAGGAAGAAGAATCACCGGAGTCTGAGAAAGAAAAGGAGGAACCTAAGAATAGGTATCTAGAAATTGATTTTGCAGGTTTAAAAGCGGTTAATCCGGATGTCATAGCGTGGATTCAGATTCCGGCACTGGATATTAGTTATCCGGTGGTACAGGGGAAAGATAATGCATATTATCTTCATCACCTTTTTTCGGGAGAATCCAATATCAACGGGAGCATCTTTGTGGACTGCCATAATCAGCCGGACTTTACGGATCAGAATACGATCGTGTACGGGCATAATATGAAAAACGGGAGCATGTTCGGAACTCTGGATAAGTACCAAGACAAAGAGCTATTTGAACAACATCCGGAGTTTTATCTCTATTTGCCGGACAAGATCCTCAAGTATCGTATCTTTTCCTGCTATGCGGGAAGAACCGGAAGTGAGGGATATAGGTATCATTTCCCGGAAGCGGAAGATTTTCAGACGTTTCTGGATACGGTGTCTTCTTATAGGGATTATGATACCGGCACCGAGCTGTCGGCAACGGATCGGATAGTTACGCTGTCTACCTGTGTCAATTCCAGACGGAATTATCGCTATCTGGTACATGGAAAATTAAGCAGTGAGATCATCACAGAGGAATAAAAGAATCGTGCTGGTGTGAGAAGAAATTTCTTATGCCAGCTTTTATTATGGGAGGAAATGTAATGGGAACAGCATTGGTTATGGAACATGCAAACGCACTGGCACAGATGATAGTCAGTGAAAAGGACAAGTTATTTGATGAAAGAGTGGAGGCTCTTGTAAAACTTTATAGAAGGGCGGAATTTTATCTGAAGCAGGGATTTCTGGAGAGCATCGTCTGCGAGTTCCATCGGAAGAAAGTGGAAATGATTATGCAGGCGGAAACAAAAGGAGAGATTACGGAAATACTGAAGTTATCAAAACCGCATTTTGACGGGAAAAAATTTGTCTATACCTCTCCGTATGCTGTGGAAGAGGAAGAGCTTCTCCTTTGGTCTCTGACATCACTGCAAGGTCCACTCCGGGATGAAGGGTATCGAAGATATCGGGAATTATTTGAGAAGTGCCTGCCGGAGATGGCAGAAAAGATTCCGGCGTAGAACAATGGCATAACAAAGGAACGAAAAAACTATCTTTTATTTTACTGTAATTTCACTCTTTATTGAATCTGCAATACTTTACAAAGTTTTTTACGGAAAAATGCTTCGGATTAATATACTTAACACCAGTATCTATCAGCTTAAATTTTGAATAACCAAACACCAGTGTTTCATTATTCACAAAAATCGTCATCTATCCAGAAAGCAGGTAAAATATGTTCACAATAATCAGAGTATTTTCTGCATTCAATACATTCTTCATCTAAAGAATCTACGCCGACATAATGAATATGATAATCTACAGTATCGTTTACAAATCTTTCAAGGAAGATGTTCAAAACAAAGGCTACTCTATCATCACAATAAACATAACCAATTAAATTCTTATGAATGATACAGTAAACGAGATAAACACAGCGTGTATCAACGATGCAGTTGAAATTGTATCCAGATTAAAGCCTATTTATACTTTAAAGCATGCACGGAGACAGCAAGAAGACCTATTCCTGTACGGAAGAGGTCTTCCCGTCCTTATACTAAAGTTAATTGGTATGCTGAAGTCCCGCAAAAGCAACATTTAATTTACCTCCAGATTACCGCTTTTAAGAGATAGATAATCGGAACTTCCGCTAAGCAGATAGAAAAAATATTCCCCTTTTTCATCTGGTGAGAAACTATATTTTCCACTCAGTTCATCGAACACTTCTCCTTCATACATTATCCCGTCTTTTACATAACCGATAATCAAATCTTGGGATACTGTAATGTCTGATTTATATTTATCAAACGAAATGACTATATTATCTTTATCAGTTAGTTCCCATCCCTTTCCATTGTCTTGTGTAAGTACACAAAGTGAATTGTTGATTAGAATTATTTCTGGAATGATATACATTTCATCTGATTTATCAGTAGGAATCTCTACTATTGATGATGGTATGAAATTAGGCATCAGACTGCTTTTAACAATTCTGCTTTCAGGAAATTCTGATGAAGATTTGGCTAATTCCTCAATATCAACAACTTTCCCATTTTCATTGGTATATACACCGTCTTTTAATATGATGTAGCTTCTATCATTGGTTTCTGTCCCGATTAAATGTCGATTGCTGTCATCAATTAAAGCCGATGTTAACAGATGACTGATTGCAGCATATACAGGCATACACAAAAACACTGAAACCACAGTTACAATAATTGCAGTTCTATAAGTGAACTTTAAAGGCTTATGTTTTGAAGCTGTTTTACAAAATACATTTTGACGTATCTTTTGTTTGGAATATTTTTTCAGTATTTTATTGCAATCATGAAAATACACTTCCTCAATAAAAGATTCATCAATTTCACTCATTAACTCATTCAAAGAAAATTTTACAGTCTTCATATCTAAATCCCTTCTTTTCCATTTTTAGTTTTAATTTTTTACGTCCGCGTAACAGTTTGGATTTTACTGTAGATTCTTTTAATCCGGTTTCTTCTGCTATTACAGCGATTGTCTTAGTGTAATAGTAGTACGAGATAAAACATTTTCTTTCGTCAACTGATAGTTCATATATGCTTTCTTTTAAGCATTTGATTACTTCTTCTTTTAACGCCCGTATTCAATATGTTCGTTCGTTCCAACCTGAAACGCATCTTCGTAATTTTCAAAATGCATCTTAGAGGTTTTTCGTAATGCGTTTTTTGCCATGTTTCTTGCGATTGTTCCTAAATAGGGTTTGAATGTGCTGTAGTTATCTGTATCTAAATCTGCACTGTAATTCCATAGAGCTACAAAAACATTAGACACGACCTCCTCCTTGTCTTCATATGGCAAAGCACTTCCAATAATATTCTCGACTATGTATACAACATATCTGTAGTATTTGTTCATACATATTTTTAAAGCGCGCTCATCTTTATTTTTTAGTTCGAGCATCAGTTGTTTCTCATCTATGTTAAATAACATGCTTCTACCTCATAAATTCAGTGAATACTATAGCAGTGGTTTAATAATGGGAATGTGTATTTTCAAAAAAGGGAACCGAGAAACCAAGTTAAAAAGCTTCAATTAAAATCAGGATAAGTACTCACCAGCACTTGAAATATTTTCCACTATTAAAATGTAATAGAAAATGATTTGATTGTAAAGGCATCAGAGGACAGATTAGTTACCATGCCGTAATAGTAATCTGTTGCCTGTGTCGTAAATCCTGAACGCAAACCACTTGCTGTAATCTCACGCACAAATTCTGATGAAGGTCCAGCTACGTATGCGCGTACTCTTGAACGATGAAAAGCAGAACGGCTCAAAGTGTAATTTATAGTTATGTATCTGCCGCTATTACAATAAAGTCCCATACTGTTATTTGATGGTGTTAATATGGCGACTTCGCCATTTTTCAATGTGATTCCGCGCCAAGTATATCGGGCATATGCATTTGGAATAACACCTTCTTCAACAACTTTCTGCAGGCTTTCGTCAGCAAACACAGTGTACTTCCATTCAATCATATTAGGGTCATCTGTAAGCGGCTCTGCTGCAAAAACATTAACACTTAGCGACAGCATCATAACGAGTGTTAGGATAAAACTGATTATTTTTTTATAAGCCTTCATATATGTACACGACTCCTTTCCAAGGTTCCCTTTGTAATAAGATACACAGTAAATATTGTAACGGTTGCATTTATTTAAAAAATTAAAAAAGATAATTTTTAATTTTTGTTTTTTGAATTTTTTGATTGGTAAAATAAGAAAATGGATTATAAAGAGTTGCACTCTAGGTACCTCCTACGTACAGAATAAGTATCAAATACAAAGGAGTGAAATCATTATGATTAAAAAATTAAGAGTAGCCGTGGATCACGGGAACCGGAACATGAAAACCTGTCATTTTATCTTTACCACAGGACTGACGGAACAGGATAAAAAGCCTGCCAGGGGAGAGAAGTATCTGAAATATCAGGGAAAGTATTATACCC
>ERZ772805.51-NODE-51-length-128655-cov-8.126361_pt1 | contig 128655 bp, 130 predicted proteins | sample MGYA00511344_ERZ772805 | MGnify/ENA primary metagenome ERZ772805 (study PRJEB29015, sample SAMEA2737730) | human gut metagenome | biome: human gut; feature: human-associated habitat; material: faeces | place: China | collected 2012 ...
TTGGCGACTGTCGCGATAACAAGGGGAAACTCGCGAAGCGTGTTTTCACTTGTTTTGCCGGAATTTTCGAGTGAAAGAAATCTGAAAGAAATTTCTTCATAAAATTTCTTCGGGATCCGGAGATGTAAAAACCTCGGAAACCCTTGTATTTACAGGTGTTTTCAAGTGTATCTTTTGCACATGTTTTTTGAAAAACAAAAAAATAAAAAAAATTTCAAAAAAGGTGTTGACTTTTTTGCTGGTTTATCCTATAATACAAAACGTGCCACGGATGAGGCAAACAAAACAAAGAAAAACAACAAACCAAGCACCTTTAGCTCAGCTGGTAGAGCAGTAGACTCTTAATCTATTTGTCCAGGGTTCGAATCCCTGAAGGTGCACGAGAAAAGCACTGTTTTAGCGGATGTAGAAGCCGCCGGGACGGTGTTTTTTGCTGTCTGAAGATTTATTTCTGTTTTTGCATGTCAAATACAAAATTTATTTTTCCGAAAAGAATCCCCTTCTTATAATCAATCTGATATAATGAGCGAGAGAGCCAGAAAGATGCCTGCAGATTTCAGGCATTCACTGTTTGCCGGAGGACAGGTATCTGTTTTGGACGGGAAAGAAAAATCTTGCTAGTGAAAAAAATATGAAGAATAGAGGAAGATAGGAATCATGAAAGAGATCAGGATCACGGATATCGAGAACATTAAGATCGGCAGCGCGGAAAACAAGGAAGCCGGAACCGGCTGTACGGTCATTATCTGCGAGCGCGGGGCGGCAGCGGGATTAGATGTGCGCGGCGGCGGTCCGGCATCCCGGGAATCGGAGCTTTTAAAGCCGATGGCGGCTGCTGACGTGATCCAGGCAGTTTTACTCAGCGGAGGCAGCGCATTCGGTCTGGACGCGGCAGGAGGCGTTATGGAGTACCTGGAAGAGCGCGGGATCGGTTTTGATGTGGGGATCACAAAGGTTCCGCTGGTGTGCGAGTCCTGTCTGTTTGACCTGATGGTCGGGGATTACAAGACGAGACCGGACAAGGCGATGGGATACGCGGCATGTGAAGGCGCGGAGAAGAACAACTATCAGGATGGAAATTTCGGAGCCGGGACCGGTGCATCGGTCGGAAAACTCGGAGATAAGTCCCTCTGTATGAAAGGCGGGATCGGAAGCTATGCAGTCCAGATCGGTGATCTGAAGGTCGGAGCCATTGTTGCGGTCAATGCGCGCGGGGACATCTATGACTGGAAGAACGGAAAGAAAGTGGCAGGACTTTTAAATAAAGATAAGAAGACGTTTGCCGATACGGAAGAAGCAGTCTATAAGAGCTATGAAGTGATCAAAAACAAATTCACCGGAGCGACGGAGAATACGACGATCGGCGCGGTGATCACGAACGCGGCATTCCCGAAAAGCAGTCTCTGCAAGATCGCCGGGATGGCGCATGACGGCTATGCCCGCGCGATCCGCCCGGTCCACACGACTTCGGACGGGGACAGCATCTATGCGCTGTCTGTAGGCGATGTGGCGGCAGATCAGGACATGGTCGGCACTCTCGGCGCCCAGGTTATGGCGGAGGCGATCCTGCGGGCTGTAAGGAGCGCAGGATCGGCCTACGGACTTGTCGGTGCGAAAGACCTGTAAGTATATCCGGTCAGACGACGCTGCAAACAAATGGCGGGTTTACATCTGGCCTGTTACACGCAGGTAAAGTCCGAGTTCCATTTCAAGTGCCTCTGTGATGCCGCGCTCATCCAGCTGGAAATGGCAGTTGTGATGCGGGGAAGAGGTGATTGGGCGTTCCGGATCCGCCATACCGATCTGGAAATAGGCGCCCGGCTTTTCAAGAAGGTAATAGGCAAAATCTTCGCCGCCCAGGGCGTCCGGGCGTTCATAAACGGTATATCCGAGATCTTTTGTGACACTGCGGACAGTTTCGATTTCTTCCGGCACATTGATGGCGGCCGGATAGCCAAGCGTCGTTGTCACGTCGCAGGTGAGTCCGAAACCGGCGCAGATGCCTTTGCTGATGGAATGAATGGAGTCGAAGACTTTATCGATCAGCTCATTATTTAAGGTGCGGACATTGCCTCCCAAGGTCACTGTATCGGTGATGATATTCGGATACTGACCGCCGTTGATGTAGGAGACCGTGAGTACACCGCCTTCCAGAGGATTTTTCTTTTCCGCGAGGATCTGATTCAGCGCAGACCCGACCATGCAGGCAACCGGAACCGGGTTTAACGCGTTCTGCGGGTAACCGCCATGGCCGCCTTTTCCGTGGATCTTTACCTCATAGATGCCGATCGCTGCGGAGTATGCCCGCGGAGTCACGGCGATCGTACCAAGCGGAAAGGCAGAAGCACAGTGGAAACCGTAGACGAAATCCACGCCGTTCATGACACCCTCCTCACAGAGCGTCTTAGCGCCTCCCGGGAGCTTTTCTTCGGCCGCCTGGAAGATAAGCCGGACAGTACCGCAGACAAGCTCCGGATGGGCTGCCAGGATCTTTGCGAAGGTCAGAAGAACCGCTGTGTGGATATCATGACCACAGGCGTGCATGACGCCCGGAACCTCGGACTTATATGGAAGATCATTTTCCTCTTCGACAGGGAGCGCATCGATGTCTGCGCGGAAGGCGATGCATGGTCCCGGTTTCTGTCCCTTTATGATGGCAACGGTGCTGGTCCCGGAAATTCCCTCCATCAGCGGAATGCCGAGTGATGTCAGGGTGCTGCGGATATATTCCGCTGTGTTTGTCTCCTCGAAGGATAATTCCGGATGGCGGTGAAGATAGCGCCTTGTTTCGATCAGCTCTTTCTCATAGGGACTGGTGATGGATTTGACAAATTCTTTCATAAAAACCTCCAATTTTCAGATTGTTGTGGTTGGTGTATTCAAGGAAGAAACGACACTTCGACGATCACGACCTCATTATCGGTCCCGACTCGCATGGCCGGTCCCCAGACTCCGGCGCCGGATGTGACAACGGATGTCATGGAACCTTTTTTCAGGACTCCGCAGGCGTTTTCCCAGAGAAAATGAACGACGATGTTTGCCGGGAACATCTGCCCGTCGTGCGTGTGACCGGAGAGATCAAGATCGACTCCGGAATCAGCAGCTTCCGAGAGTTCACGCGGCTCATGGTCCATGACGATGATGGGACGAGAATGATCGAGAGGTTCAGTGATCTCCGAAAAGGTCTTTCTCGGGAGCTGTTCTTTATGCGCCATCTCCTTATCCCGGCGGCCCGTGAGATAGAATGTATCGTCGATGAGCACCGTCTCATCTTCGAGCATCGTGATATCAGCGCGGGCTAAAAATTCAGAGAAGCGCTCATCCCGGACGATCTTTTCCTTCTGGGGAAATGTAAATCCGGCGAGGATCTTCTCATTCACGTCATGGTTGCCCCAGCAGGCATATGTGCCGTACCGGCTTTTCAGCCCTGAGAGGATATCGGCGACGCCGTCAGGATCCCGGATCGCATCGTAATCGTTGTCGAAAAGATCCCCGGCAATGCATACAAGATCCACATGTTCGCGGTTGATGTCGTCCACGATCGTACGCACATGGGATTTTGTGGAGTTGTATCCGAGGTGAAGATCGGCGATCAGGGCGATCCTGAGTCCCGGAAGTGAGGAGCTCTTTTCAATCACGACCGGGTCATGGCGCACATACACGCGTCTTGCGTGCAGGACACCGTAGACGCTGACTGACAGGATCAGTGCGATGGCAAAGCCTCCGAAGATCACGAGATTTTTCGGCATGGTATGCAGCATGGCAGGGTATCGGTATTTCATGAAGAAGGAATGACCGGTGATCCTGCGGACCACATCGAATACGAGGATGAAGAGCAGGATATATTCCAGAGTGCCGAGCCAATAGTTGCTGATCACGCGGAGAAAGTGGTGGAACGGTTCCCTTGTGATCAGAAATCCGGTCAGCGGGCTGATCGCGAAAAACAGATAGATCACCGTGACGGGGATCCTGAAAAACGGGGAATGAAGCGCCGGTGAGCAGGAATCTGCCCAGGCGTAGAGCCATAAAAGAATGTATGCCTGAAATAACAGGTAGATCGGAGATAAAAATACTGCTAACATTGTGTACTCCCGGTGATAGTTAAGAAAATTTGTAATGATGCGCAGAAACCAGAAGGTTCATGCCGGACCGTTTCTGGTGTTAAGTATAGCGGGGGATTTCCGGTTTTGCAATACCCGCCGGAAGCATAGAAAAGAGGTTCATATGATCGATCTGACAGGAATGATCTCCATTCCATATTTAAAAAAGACAACATTTACAGGAAGCGAAAAAGGGACGAATTTCATGATCCGTAAGGTGAGCGGGGAAGAAGGCGAGCCGGACAAGATCCAGGCGATCACCTGGCCGGGACCTTTTATCTTCTCGGTGACGGAAGAGGAAAAAAAGACGTACCATGATTTTGAGTTCAGCGAGGACGGGATCCATGCGGCTGTGGCATGGCTGAACGAGGTGACGCACAGTAAAGAGTAGAAAATCCGGCAGATAGAAAGAGGACACCGGCAGCGGTCAGAACTGTCGGCGTCCTCTTTTTTCGCGAACAACGAGCCAAAGTCCGCGCTTGCGCGAGACCTTGGCGACTGTCGCGATAACAAGGGGGAAACTCGCGAAGCGTGTTTTCGCTTGTTAATGATGCGCACATGCGCCGTATCTTACATCGACGGTGTTCTTGCGGTGAGATCCAGGGTCACATCTGAAAATCTCTGTTTCAGGAGCGCGCAGATCTCCTTGCGCTGTTCCATCAGCTTCGGGATCATGTCCTCGGTGAGCTGGAGCTTCGCACACCACGGAGAGGAAGCTTTCGCTGCACCACCCGCCGGATTCTGGTAGACGCGGACACGGAAATCGCGAAATCCAAGATCAGCGAGAGATTTTTCGGCCCATTCCACATCCTTCAGTACGGAAGCTTCGATGGAAACTCCGGCCGGAACGCGTGTCGCAAGACAGGCGTAAGCAGGCTTGTTCCATGTGAATAATCCTGCATTATGGGAATATTCCCGGACGGAAGCTTTTGTTACGCCGGAAAGGCGGAGCGGGGACAGGACTTTCATCTCTTTTAGAGCACGCATGCCAGGGCGGTCGCCTGCATCGTCAGATGCATTTGTCCCGTCCATGATCTCGGTAAAGCCGTCTTCTTTCGCGGCCTTTAAGATCCCGCCAAAGACCTGGTTCTTGCAGTAATAACAGCGGTCAGCCGGATTGCTCTTTACGACCTGATCGGTCAGGACGTCAAACGGCAGGACCGTCAGGTCTGCCTTTAAAGACTCAGCGAGAAGTTTCGCGTCATCCAGCTCAAACTGGGGCTGGAACGGAGTGGAGACATAATAGGCATGTACATTTACTCCACATGCCTTTGCAGCATAGAGAAGATAAGAAGAATCCGTTCCGCCGGAAAACGCAAGGGCGATCGTGGGATGCTCCGCAAAGAATTCCCGAAGCTTTTCCGGAACGCAGTCTATGGAAAAATTGATCGTATTCATAAATAGATCTCCATCCTTTCATAGTAATTTGGTGGGTTTATTCGCTTATTATAATTCGGCAAGTCATATAAGTCAACTGTTACAGTTCACGGGTATTCCACGACCACTGCTGTATCATGTGGAACTTTCAGTTCAGAAAATTTCTGCCCGTGAAAAGTAAAATTCGAGTATTTTCATTTTTCGATGTTTGTTATATCATAAATTAACAGAATGCCGGTTTCAAACAGGTCCCGGCAGAACAAAATCATAAGGAGGATGCAAAGCTATGGAAGACAGAGAACTGATCACAAAGACATCCGAATATATAGACAGCCACAGGGATGAGATGCTGGCGCTCTGGGAGCAGATCGTTTCCATCGAGAGCGGAACGGGGGATAAAGAGGGCGTTGACCGGGTTGGAGCGGTCCTGGATACGGCACTGAAAAGTGCCGGGGTTGAGACCTCATTGATCCGGATGGAGCATTATGGGAATTTATTGACAGGAGTATTCGGAAAAGAAAATCCGGGTCAGCCCATTGTCCTGATCGGTCACATGGACACCGTGTTTGCGAAAGGAACGCTGGCAAAAAATCCGTTCCGGATCGATGAGAACGGACAAGCCCATGGTCCGGGGATCCTGGATATGAAGGCGGGGCTGGTGATCGCGGTCTATGTCTTAAAAGCGCTCCATGAATATGGCTATGATAAGCGTCCGATCCGCGTGGTATTTGCCGGAGATGAGGAAAACGGACACCGCCAGACGAACGCGGAGGACGAGATCCGGAGACTCTGTGCGGGATGCGCGGCGGCGTTCAACTTTGAGACGGGATTTCTCGATGACGGACTTGTTGTCGGAAGAAAAGGTTCCTGCAGAGTGACACTCACCGTACACGGCGTTGCGGCCCACGCGGGAAATGACCCGCAGCGCGGGCGGAATGCGATCCTGGAGATGGCTTATGAGGTCATCGAGATCCAGAAACTTCATGATTTTGAACATGGACTCTTTGTCAATGTGGGAGTAATCCAGGGCGGAACCGTCGCGAATGCGGTCCCGGCTTCCTGCGAGGTGAATATCGACATCCGCTATGACAGTCTCGAACGACTCGAGGAGACTCTTCAGGCGATCAGAAAGATCGCAGAGACAAATACAGTCCCGGACACAACGGCGGAGATGACCTGGACGAAGCCGAGTACGGTGATGCCGGTATCGGAGGAAAACCTGAAACTTTTCAGGCATGTCCAGGAGGCAGCAGATCTGATCGGATACGGACCGCTGACGACGAAAAAGGTCGGCGGATGGTCAGATTCCTGTCTGGCAGCAGCGGAAGGTGTTCCGGTCGTGTGTGCTATGGGAGTAAAGGGCGCGAATAATCATTCAATGGAGGAGTATGCAGTGGTGGATACCCTGTTTTCGAGAGCAAAACTGGCGCTTGCATCCATCATCACACTGTAGAGGATATAGGAATGACAAGAAAAAAATATGACATGCTGACGGACAGTCCGGGAAAGGCACTCCTGTTTTTTGTGCTTCCGATGATCTTCGGAAACCTGTTTCAGCAGTTTTACAACATCACCGATTCTGTGGTGGTAGGAAAATTCGTCGGGGAACAGGCCCTGGCGGCGGTTGGTGCGTCCTATGCGATCACCAACGTTTTTATCGCTATCGCCATCGGCGGCGGGATCGGAAGCTCCGTGGTGATCTCCCAGTTCCTTGGGGCGGGAAACTATGGAAAAATGAAGACAGCGGTCTATACGACAATGTTCAATTTCCTCGGGATCGCGGCATTCCTGGCAGTGATCGGGATCCGCTACAACAATCAGATCCTGGATCTCGTCAATGTGCCGGAGGACATTTTTTCGGACGCCGCGCTGTATCTCGCGATCTATTTTATCGGACTGCCGTTTTTGTTCATGTATAATGTGCAGGCGTCGATTTTCAACGCGCTGGGGGATTCGAAGAAACCGCTGTACCTTCTGATCTTTTCCTCGCTCTTAAACATTGCGCTGGACATGATCCTGGTGATCGTTTTCGGTCAGGGAGTCCGCGGGGTTGCGCTGGCGACACTGATCGCCCAGGGAATTTCCGCAGTAATCTCGTTCGCTTTGCTGATGAGAAAGTTGAAAGGTTATCGGGAAGAGGAAAAAGTCCGTCTCTACAGCGGAGAGATGGCGGCATCCATGGTGAAGATCGCCGTTCCATCCACGCTGCAGCAGTCCATTGTCCATGTGGGTATCCTGCTTGTCCAGGCGGTGATCAACAGCTTCGGATCGACGGCGCTTGCCGGATATTCCGCGGGAATGAGGATCGAGTCTCTGAGCATCGTTCCGATGCTTGCGATGGGAAATGCGATGTCCACGTTTACCGCGCAGAATATGGGGGCGGGGAACATTGACCGGGTCAAGAAAGGCTACCAGATGTGCTATGTGATCGTCCTGACAGCCGGGGCGGTGCTCTGTATCATGTATCAGCTGGCGGGAGGAATGTTCGTGTCACTGTTTCTTGACAGCGGAAGCAGCGAAGCGTATAACATAGGATTAAGCTATGTGAGATTTTTGTCATTCTTCTACTCCTTCATTGGTCTGAAGGCGTCCACGGACGGACTTCTCCGGGGAGCCGGGGATGTGGTGGCGTTTACGGTGGCGAATCTCGTAAATCTCGCGATCCGTGTCAGTGTGACGAACCTGTTTGCCCCGGTCTACGGGATCCAGGTGGCATGGATGGCGGTTCCGCTCGGCTGGGCGGCGAACTATGTGATCTCATTTGGCTGGTATCTGACCGGAAAATGGAAAAATGTCCGGGTGATCAGGAAATAGGACCCCTGGGGCATGATAGAAATTGTGTATGTACGAGAAAGAGAAAGGACGAAGATCATGGAACAGAAAATACTTGCTTACTTAAAAGAACATGAGGCGGAGATCTTTGAGGACTTAAAGACCCTGGTACTTGCGGAGGCCAGCACTTCGGATATCGAAGCACTGGCAAAGGTGCGTGAAAAGCTGGTAACTCTGATCAAAGAGCGTACAGGGGAGGACTGCTTTGTCTACGAAGCGGAAAACGGACACTGCCCGGTGCGCTTCCAGTACGGGAAAGGCGAAGAGAAGATCCTGTTCATCGGTCATTACGATACAGTCCATCTGATCGGCGCGTTAAAATACTATGCGGAAGGAAATGAACTTCACGGACCGGGAGTCTATGACATGAAAGGCGGACTGGTCTCCGCGATCTGGACTGTCAAGGCCTATAAAGACCTCGGGATCGATCCGGGAAAGCGTCTGGAATTTATCTTCAACGGGGATGAGGAGACGGGAAGCGCGGAGTCCAGTGAGATCATTTGTGAGCTTGCAAAGGATGTGAAAGCGGCGCTTGTGTGCGAACCGTGTACGGCAAACGGCGATCTGAAGACCGGAAGAAAGGGACTTGTCCGCTTTACGGTAAGAGTTCACGGAAAGTCCGCCCATGCGGGAAATGCGCATAAACAGGGCATCAACGCGATCGAGGAGCTGGCTCATGAGATCCTTGCGATCCAGAAACTGACAGATTACGAGGTCGGAACGACCGTCAATGTCGGTGTCTGCAGCGGCGGAACGAAACCGAATGTTGTTCCGGACACAGCCGAGATCGAGATCGACTGCCGTGTGAAGACGGCTGCCGAGGGAGAGCGGATCCGGAAAGCGATCCGTGAGATCCGGACGACCGTCCCGGGGACAACAAGGGAAGTCATCGAGCGGGACAGCAAGATGCCGATGGAGGAGACGGAAGCAAATCTGGCGCTCTTTGAGAAGGCGAAGATCTGCGGCGAGAAAGTCGGACTTTCCTTCTCCCACCAGTTTGTTGGCGGCGGAAGTGACGGAAATGAAGTTTCTGCACTTGGGATCCCGGTCCTGGACGGACTCGGAGCGTCTGGAGATGGCGCTCATTCCGCAAACGAATATATCCTGATCGACCAGTATATCCCGAGGATCGCGATGCTGGCGGCGTTTGTGCTGACGATCTGAGAAGACAGATGAGCCGTAAACGGTGATATAAAATGCCGGAATAAGGAATGTGACAAAACGACGAAAGTGGATTGAGAATCTCTTTTGATATGTTCAGAAAAACAGAAAGCGCATCATACAGCAAAACTGCCGGTATGATGCGCTTTTGTCATTTTCGCTTGTTTTGTTCATGGACATGACCCTGATTTCAGGTCCGGATCCTGGAATCAGTTTTTGATCGGAAATGTAATCTGAGCCTTAAAGAGGTCGCCGTCGATGATCAGCTCGAACTTTCCGCCCTGAAGTGTGGTGAGGTCCTTCGCGATGGAAAGCCCAAGACCGCTGCCTTCGGTAGTTCGGGAGACATCACCGCGGACGAATCGCTCGGTCAGCTCATCCGGGCTGATATTTAACGGGTTCGCGGACACATTTTTGATCGTGAAGACAACGTCGGCGCCGTGGTCCTCGATGGTGACGTAGACGCGGGTTCCCTCCAAGGCATATTTAAATGCGTTGTTGTAGAGGTTTTCAAGGACGCGCCATAACCGCCGCCCATCCGCCTCGATCATGATGACCTCGTTCGGGAGTGTATTGACGATTTCGAGATGGCGGATCGCATATTTTTCCTCAAATTCTCCGGTCGTCTGCTGGACGAGTTCCACGAAATCGATATTTGTGATCTCCAGCTTGATATTTCCGGAGCTTGCGCGGGATGCCTCGACAAGATCCTCAGTCAGCGTCTTTAAACGCTGGGATTTCTGATCCAGGACTTCCAGATATTTCTGAACGGTCGGATCTTCGATATGCTGGCGCTTGATGAGGTCCACATAGTTGATGATGGAAGTCAGCGGCGTCTTGATATCGTGGGAAACGTTCGTGATCAGATCGGCTTTCAGGCGTTCGCTCTTTACTTGCTCGGCAAGCGCAGTCTCGAGGCCGTCGCTAATGCGGTTTAAACCTTCGGCAAGTTCTGCCTCCAGGCTTGAGAAATCGTTTACGTCCACCTTGTAGCTCGTCTCGCCGGATGCCAGCTTCTCGATCGCAGCGTGGATCTTATCCGTCTGGTCTGCGTTCCGGTAGATGAAGTAGAATACCAGAAGGTTTCCGGCGATCCAGGCGATCATCACGATGATAAACGGAATGAACTGGAACACGCTGTTCTCATGACGGAAGATCATGAATGCGCCCAGTGTGATCATGAACACGTTGTATGCAAGATATAGAATAAAACCGACCGTGATCCGATAGCGGAAGGTGCTTTCCGACAACGTTTCCGTCAGATCATGGAAGAAGCTGTTTTTCCAGAGTGTTTCTGCCTTGTACCGGCGGAGCAGGCTGAAAAATGTCAGGATCACACAAAAATACAGGTATCCGAACGCAACGAGCAGATTTGCGCGGTCCCAGTAATCGGAAGTGACGAAAAGATGTAAAATCTTTGCTGTCAATGGTGCAAGAAACTGTACGCAGAGATAGGATACAAGCGCCATCAGAAGCAGCATAAAGTCGGTTTTTGTCCGGTCGAACGGATAGAGCGTGATCGTTCTGTCGGAGAGCGATGCATGACCGGAAAGGAACAGCAGGAATGCGAAGGTTACGATGGAACCGGCAAGACCAGCGATCACGATGTAGAGACCGTTTGCAAAATTTGCGCGTGATCTGGTATAGGCGGTGTATGCCTGGGCATAGTCATCGTTTGCCTTGTAGGAAGTATCAAGACCGATCACAACATAATAATTATTGCTGTTATACGGATTATTCTTTGACATCAGGGCCGGGATACTTGGAAAGTTAGATTCAAAATTCGTCCGGACTGCGAGATCGTTGGAATCACCGGAGTAATAAATATATCTTCCCATCGCCATCATGTCATCGTTTGACATTTCTGGTGCGTTTGTATGGATCTCATAGATCGCGTCATTTTTTGAGTAGTACGCTACACGGAAATAGAGGTTTGTGAAGTCGCTCATGAGTCTTGAGTAGATCGAATAGTAGGCGGAAAACCGCTTTAAGATCTCATAAGTCAGATCCGGCATCGTTGAAAAGGACTGATCCGGACTAGTCAGGTCGGCTTCATCCTGGTAACAGCGGTAGCGGACATAGACCTGGTCCTGATCTTCCGCAGAGAGGGATTCCGGACCGCCTTTTAAGGCATAGTTGTCGGATTCGTCCATATAGTAGCCCAGAGACTTTCCGTACTGGATGATATCGTCGAGTGTGTAGGACTTTTCTCCGCCTGGACCTGTGGTGACTTCCAGAACGACTTTTGAATAGTCAACTTCGCCGTTGGATTCAAAAATATCCTGATACTGGACATAATCGAAAATGTTGGTGATATCCGCCTGAACCTTTTTGCTGAAATCCGGGGACTGTTCGAAGGTCTCCGTTTTGATCCAGTCCAGACCGCGCCCGTAGTTGCTGTTTAAATACATGAACCCGATCCCCACGAGTGTCACACAGGCAAAGAGAAAGTGAAGGAAGCCGACGAGACGCTTGAAGAATGAGTTTGTCTTTTTTTCTGCCATCTGGACTCTCCTTACTGTTTCTCGATCTTATAGCCGACGCCCCAGACTACCTTTAAGTAGCGGGGCTCTTTCGGGTTGATCTCGATCTTCTCGCGGATGTGGCGGATGTGGACCGCAACGGTATTATCCGCGCCAATTGCGTCTTCATTCCAGATTTTTTCATAAATTTGATCAATAGAGAAAACTTTCCCCGCGTTCTTTACGAGAAGAAGCAGGATGTTGTATTCGATCGGTGTCAGCTTGATCGGCTCGCCGTCAACGGTGACTTCCTTGTTCTCATCATTGATCATCAGGCCGCCGCACTTGTAGACCTGTGAGCTGCCCTGCTGGTTTAAATTTCCGAGCTGTGTATAGCGGCGGAGCTGAGATTTTACGCGGGCTACCAGCTCTAACGGGTTAAACGGCTTTGTGATATAGTCGTCGGCGCCGATATTTAAGCCTAAGATCTTGTCGGTATCCTCAGATTTCGCGGAGAGGATAATGATCGGGATACTGCTGGTCTCGCGGACCTTTAATGTGGTGCGGATTCCGTCGAGACCCGGCATCATGACATCCACGATCATTAAGTTGACTTCATTTTTTTCAAGAAGTTCGAGCGCTTCATAGCCGTCGTAGGCTTTGATCACGTTAAAACCTTCGCCGGTCAGATAAATATTGATCGCTTCGACGATCTGTTTGTCGTCATCGCAGACGAGAATGGTTGGCATAATTGATTCCTCCTCATATCAGACATAATAAAAGATGAAAAATCGTAACTGACCATATTTCCAGTTACGAAAAAATCAAATCAAAGAAAAAATACATCATAATCCAGTATAGCATAAAAATGACGCAAAAACATAAGGAACGTTCTTAAATTTTTATGTAGAGATGTAAAGGGGTGTTACAGTACACAGGTACTCTATGCCCGCGCACTGTAACAGGATTTTGCCGATGCTTCGCATTCCGAATCGGCAAAATCCGCGGTCATAACGGTATCATACGGAATTTTCAGTTCAGAAAATTCCTACCCATGAAAAGTAACAAAGGGGTTACTGTATTGTACAAAAATTTCAGTTCAGAAAAGCTTTTGATACAACGCGTCGACTTGGTGCAGTGACATAGGTGAAAAAATATGAACGTAAAAATTTGTGTATAATGTTGTGAAAACGAAGAGTAAATAATCGCGCAAGAGGTTAAAACAATAAAAAAGTATAGAAAACTTTGTGAAAATTGTACAAAATATATATTTCTCTGTGAAAAGGTTGATAATAATTGTGCAATATGCTATGATTGAGTTAACTTAAAAAAGAAGCCGTGATAGGAGAGCAAAATGTAATCAGCTAACGATTAGCTGTTGCTTGGTGCGCTCCTTTTCTTTTTGAGAAATGGAGAAAAGTTTAGTGAAACATTATTTTTATCAGGCACTGGAAGAAAACCCGATCATCGCAGCGATCAAAAACATGGATGATCTGGAACTTTGCTGTTCTCTGGAAGAGATTCGCGTGGTATTCGTCCTGTTCGGCGATATCTGTACGATCCGGACGATCGTAAAACGTATAAAGGACGCTGGGAAGATCGCGATCGTGCATGTAGACCTGATCGTGGGCTTAAGCAGCAAGGAGATCGTGGTGGACTTCATTAAAATGTCGACAGAGACAGACGGGATCATTAGTACAAAGGTCCCACTGATCAGAAGGGGAAATGAACTGAATTTCATAACGGTCCAGAGGTGCTTTTTACTGGATTCCATGGCGTATGAAAATTTAAGACAGCAGCAGCATCAGGTGAAGCCGGATTATATCGAGGTTCTTCCGGGAATCATGCCGCAGGTCATCTCAAAGATGTGTAAGGTGTCGAAAGCGCCGATCATCGCGGGTGGACTGATCTCCGAGAAAGAATCCGTTATGAGCGCCCTCTCAGCAGGAGCGATGGCAGTTTCATCTACGAATCATGAAGTCTGGAAGCTGTGAATAGAATGATAACACAAGCTGTTTCAATGCCGGGAAAAGGGCAGTTGAGATAAAGCATGGGAAAAACTATATTGAAGGAGGAATTGGTATGGCAAAGTATGTAATGGCACTCGATGCGGGGACAACCAGCAACAGGTGTATCCTGTTCAACGAAAAAGGTGAGATGTGCAGTGTAGCGCAGAGAGAGTTTACCCAGTACTTCCCGAAGCCGGGCTGGGTAGAGCACGATGCAGACGAGATCTGGGCAAGTATGCTGGGGGTTGCTGTAGAGGCGATGAACATGATCGGTGCCACCGCAGAGGACATCGCGGCGATTGGTATCACAAACCAGCGTGAGACAACGATCGTCTGGGATAAGAATACCGGAGAGCCGATCCATCACGCGATCGTCTGGCAGTGCCGCAGAACATCGGAATACTGCGACACCTTAAAGGAAAAAGGCCTGACTGACAAGTTCAGGGAGAAAACAGGCCTCGTGATCGATGCGTACTTCTCAGGAACAAAGGTAAAATGGCTGCTTGACAATGTGCCGGGCGCAAGGGAAAGAGCGGAGAAGGGCGAGCTGTTATTCGGTACAGTCGAGACATGGCTGATCTGGAAACTCACAAAGGGAGCGGTCCATGTTACAGACTATTCCAATGCGTCCCGTACAATGCTCTTCAATATCAATACTTTACAGTGGGATGATGAGATCTTAGCGGAACTCGATATCCCGAAGTGCATTCTCCCGGAGCCGAAGCCGTCAAGCTGCATTTACGGTGAGACAGACCCGTCTTACCTCGGCGGACCGATCCCAATCGGAGGCGCTGCAGGTGACCAGCAGTCCGCATTATTCGGACAGACCTGCTTCAATCCTGGTGAAGCGAAGAATACATACGGAACCGGCTGCTTCATGTTGATGAACACCGGTGAGAAGCCGATCTTCTCAAAGAACGGTCTTGTTACAACAATTGCATGGGGCTTAGACGGAAAAGTCAACTACGCACTCGAGGGATCTATCTTCGTTGCAGGCGCTGCGATCCAGTGGCTCCGCGATGAGTTAAGGATTATCGATTCCGCACCGGATTCCGAGTACATGGCGAAAAAAGTAAAGGATACGAACGGCTGCTATGTTGTACCGGCATTCACAGGTCTCGGAGCTCCGCACTGGGATCAGTACGCGCGCGGAACGATCGTAGGAATCACCCGTGGTGTCAATAAGTACCACATTATCCGCGCGACTCTGGAATCCCTCGCATATCAGGTAAACGATGTTCTGGAAGCGATGAAGGCAGATTCCGGTATCGAGCTTGCGGCTCTTAAGGTTGATGGCGGCGCAAGTGCCAACGACTTCTTAATGCAGACACAGGCCGATATTATCAACGCGCCGGTGAACCGTCCACAGTGCGTAGAGACGACAGCTATGGGTGCTGCTTATCTTGCAGGTCTCGCAGTTGGTTACTGGAGCAGCAAGGAAGACGTCATCAAGAACTGGGCAATCGATAAGACCTTTGAGCCGAAGATCGAGGCTGCTGAGAGAGAGAAAAGGATCAAGGGATGGAATAAGGCTGTGAAATACGCTTACGGATGGGCGAAGGAAGATTAAACCAGATATTAAATGAGGAAAAGGTTTTGGGTAAGACGTACGGCTTGTAAAAAATGGACTTGAATGGGAATCATTATCCGAAGTTACAGGAACAAATCAGAAAGTTTTGAAAAAACAGAAAACTGTCTCCGGCTTTTGGGGGGAACGAAAGCCGGAGATGACTAAAACAACAAAAAGGGGGATTTTTTATGCTGCCTTATATTGCAGAGTTTCTTGGAACCATGATGCTTATCATCCTCGGTGATGGTGTTGTTGCAAACGTAAACCTTAACAAGTCCGGAATGAAAGGTGCAGGAGCTGTCCAGATCACACTGGCATGGGGCCTTGCAGTTCTGGTACCGGCATTTATCTTCGGAGAAGCTTCCGGTGCGTCCTTTAACCCGGCGCTCACGATCGCTCTTGCGGTTGACGGAAGTTTCGCATGGTCTATGGTGCCCGGATATGTGATCGCACAGCTGGCAGGCGCGTTTGTCGGCGCATCGATCGTTTATCTGCTCTTCAAGGGACAGTTTGATGCGACAGAAGATCCGGGAACAAAGCTTGGCGTATTCTGTACAGGTCCGTCGATCCCGAACACTGGATTAAACATTTTAAGCGAAGCAGTCGGTACATTTATCCTCGTTTTCGCGATCAAAGGTATCGGCAATGTAACAGGACTTTCCACAGGTGTTGATAAACTCTTCGTATTTGGAATTATCGTTTCCGTAGGTATGTCCCTCGGCGGACTTACCGGTTACGCGATCAACCCGGCAAGAGACTTAGGACCTCGTCTTGCACATGCAGTCCTTCCGATCAAGGGTAAAGGCGATTCCAACTTCTCTTACGGTCTTGTAGTTCCGATCGTTGGACCGATCATCGGCGCGATCGTGGCGGTTCTCCTTTATGGAGCGATCCCGTGGTAGGATAAAATAACAGAGGGCTGTGCCCGGTGCAGTACAGCTTAACAATCAGATAATTATGGCATGAGATGAGAGAGCCTGACAGGATAACCGCATAAGGGTATGCGTTTACTTGGCGGGCTCTTTTTTCTCAAGGACGGATGCCGCCGACTCCTCAAGGTTGTGGGATATGGCGGAAAACTTCTAAAAGAGACAGGATGTAAAGGAGTGAACGGTAAATGTATGATGTGATCATAATCGGAGCAGGAGTAGCCGGGGCGGCATCTGCGAGAGAATTGTCGCGCTATCAGGCAAAGATCTGCGTGCTGGAGAAAGAGGAGGATGTCTGCTGCGGTACTTCCAAGGCAAACAGCGCTATTGTCCATGCGGGCTATGACGCGGCGGAAGGCTCCTTGATGGCAAAACTCAATGTACGCGGAAATGAAATGATGGAACAACTGTCGAAGGATCTGGATTTTCCGTTTAAGAGAAATGGTTCACTGGTAGTCTGCCTGCATGAAGACGAGATGCCGGGGCTTGAAGCTCTTTATAAAAGAGGAATAGCAAACGGAGTTCCGGGCCTCAGGATTTTAAACCGGGAAGAACTCCGGGCGATGGAGCCGAATATTTCCGATGAGGCATGTGCAGCTCTCTACGCACCCACGGGCGGAATCGTATGTCCGTTTAACTTAAATATAGCCATGGCGGAGAATGCCAACGCGAACGGCGTGGAATTCTATTTTGATACGGAGGTCACCGACTTAAGACCGGTGGAAGACGGCTGGGAGATCCGGACAAGCAAGGGCACGTATAAGACGCGGTATGTCGTGAACGCGGCGGGTGTCTACGCAGACAAATTCCACAATATGGTAAGCGAAAAGAAGATCCACATCACCCCAAGACGTGGAGATTACTGTCTGCTCGATAAAACTGCCGGAAATCATGTGAGCCATACGGTGTTTGCTCTTCCCGGAAAATACGGAAAAGGCGTTCTTGTGACTCCGACGGTCCACGGAAATCTGTTGGTGGGACCGACAGCAATCGATATTGAGAATAAAGAGGGAACCAATACTACGAGAGAGGGCTTAAATGAAGTTATCACAAAGGCAGAGATGAATGTGAAGAACATTCCGATGCGTCAGGTGATCACTTCCTTCGCCGGACTCCGTGCCCATGAGGACGGACATGAATTCCTGATCGGTGAGCTGGAGGACGCGAAAGGCTTTATCGACTGTGCAGGAATCGAGTCTCCGGGCCTGACAAGCTCCCCTGCGATCGGCGAGATGGTGGCGGATATCCTGAAAGAGAAGATGGATCTCAAGAAAAAAGAGAACTTCATCGCGACGAGAAAAGGTGTTCTGAATCCGAATACTTTAAGTAAGGAAGAACGAATCCAGTTAATTAAGGAAAAACCAGAGTACGGAAATATTATCTGCCGATGTGAGATGATTACAGAAGGCGAGATCATCGATGCGATCCGAAGACCTTTAGGTGCAAAATCCTTAGACGGAGTAAAACGTAGAACGAGAGCCGGAATGGGGCGTTGCCAGGCAGGCTTCTGTTCCCCGAGAACTATGGAGATCCTTGCGAGAGAATGCCATAAGAGCATGTTTGAGATCACAAAATCCGGCGGAAACTCGCAGATTGTCAAAGGCATCAATAAGGATTCGTTATAAGAGGGAGGTGTCAGAGCATGAAAACGTATGATATTGTGATCATTGGAGGCGGACCAGCGGGTCTTGCAGCAGCAGTCTCCGCAAAGAAAAACGGAATCGATAGTATTCTGATTCTGGAACGTGACAGGGAGTTAGGCGGAATCTTAAACCAGTGCATTCATAACGGCTTTGGACTCCACACCTTCAAGGAAGAACTCACGGGTCCGGAGTACGCGGGACGGTTTATTAAACAGGCAGAAGAATTAAATATCGAGTATAAACTGAACACCATGGTCATGGACATCAGTGAGCAGAAGATCGTGACGGCCATGAACCGGGAGGAAGGTCTTTTTGAGATCCAGGCAAAGTCTGTGATCCTCGCAATGGGATGCAGAGAGCGGTCGAGAGGCGCTTTGAACATTCCGGGATACCGCCCGGCGGGAATCTTCTCAGCAGGTACGGCGCAGAGACTTGTCAACATCGAGGGATATATGCCGGGGCGCGAAGTCGTGATCCTGGGATCCGGAGATATCGGTCTCATCATGGCGAGACGTATGACGCTTGAGGGCGCGAAAGTCAAGGTTGTCGCGGAGCTGATGCCTTATTCCGGCGGTTTAAAGAGAAATATCGTCCAGTGTCTTGATGACTACGGAATTCCGCTGAAGTTAAGTCATACGGTTGTAGACATCAGAGGAAAAGAACGGCTGGAAGGAATTACGCTGGCGCAGGTAGACGGAAAAGGAAAGCCGATCCCGGGAACGGAGGAGGAATACAGCTGTGATACGCTGCTCCTCTCTGTCGGACTGATCCCGGAGAACGAGATTTCAAGAGGAATTGGCGTGGACATGAACCCGGTGACATCCGGTCCGAAGGTCAACGAGAGCCTGGAGACGAACATCGAAGGTGTTTTCGCCTGCGGAAATGTGCTCCATGTACATGATCTTGTGGACTTTGTATCGGAGGAGGCGGCGATCGCCGGAAAGAACGCGGCAGCTTATGTGAAACAGGGCGAAAACCGGACATCGGGAGCTCAGGAGATCGTTTTAAATCCGATCGAAGGTGTCCGCTATACGGTTCCGGGAACCATTGATCCGGCGAGAATGGACGAGGAACTTACGGTCCGTTTCCGTGTCGGCGGTGTGTATAAGAACTGCTATGTGAGCGCGTACTTTGGCGATGAGCGTGTGATCCACAGAAAACGCCCGGTCGTAGCGCCGGGTGAGATGGAAGAACTGCAACTTAAAAAAGCGGATCTTTTGAAGTATCCGGATCTGAAGACGATCACGATCAAGATCGAGGAGGCATAGGCGATGGATGAAAGAAGATTAACATGTATCGGCTGTCCGATGGGCTGTCCTCTTGTCGTAACGATGGACGGCGGTGATATCGTAAGCGTGACGGGAAATACCTGCAAGCGCGGCGAGATCTATGGACGGAAAGAGGTGACAAACCCGACAAGGATCGTGACTTCCACAGTGCGGGTATCCGGCGGAAGTATCGATATGGTGTCGGTGAAGACAAAGGAAGATATTCCGAAGGGAAAGATCTTTGACTGTGTGAAAGCGTTAAAGACGGTTGAGGTCGCAGCTCCGGTCCACATCGGGGATGTGATATTGAAGGATGTTGCCGGAACGGGAGTGGACGTTGTGGCGACAAAAAATGTGGAATAGGGTTTATTGCGATCAGTAAATGCAGATGGTATGGGTTATGAACAAGGTGCTGTCCGGCTGGTTTTCATGGAAAATGGACAGTATTTTGGGAAAAGGACCTCGCGGATCCATGATTCAGGATTTTGCGAGGTCCTTTTTTGTCAGAAATTGTCTCACCATTGTGAAGGTGAGACAATTTCTGATATTTTAGTTAAATTTAAAGATCGCAGCCCCATACGCCGGCAGTGGATATGCGAAGGAGTATGGCTGACCATCGCACTCGCTCTTTTTGGAGCGGACGGAGAACGCGTGCTCCCCGCGTTTATAAAGTCCGTGTTCGGAATCCAGGATCAGCGAGTAGGTTCCGGATTTCGGAACACCTACACGGTAATCGTCACGGGCAACCGGAGTGAAGTTGATGATGAATAAGAGATTCTTCTTTCCGGTCTCATCGCGGCGGATAAAACTGAAGATGCTGCGGTCGCCGTCATTTGCGTTGATCCACTGGAAGCCGTTCCAGTCGGAATCGAGCTGCCATAATGCCGGATATTTCTGGTATACATGCAGCAGATCGCTATAATACTTCTGCAGATCTTTGTGGAGCGGCTCGTCGGCGAGATACCAGTCGAGGGCGACTTTCTCATCCCACTCGTGATACTGACCGAAATCCTGTCCCATAAAGAGCAGCTTCTTGCCCGGATGTCCCATCATAAACGTATATCCGGCCTTTAGGTTCGCAAACTTGTCACCGTTTAAGCCAGGCATCTTGTTGATCATTGAGCATTTCAGATGGACAACTTCATCGTGAGACAGGGTTAAAATATAATTCTCACTGGTGGCGTATGTGATACCGAAGGTCATCTTGTTGTGGTTGAATTTCCGGAAATACGGATCGAGTTTCATATACTCTAGGAAATCGTGCATCCAGCCCATGTTCCACTTGAAGGTAAAGCCGAGGCCGCCTTCCTCCGGTGCCTTTGTGACGCCCGGCCACGCGGTGGACTCTTCGGCGATCATCATGGCGCCGGTGAGATGTCCGGTCAGGACGCTGTTTAAGTGGCGGAAGAACTCGATCGCTTCGAGGTTTTTGTTCTCGCCGTATTTATTCGGAACCCAGTTTCCATCGCTGCGGCCGTAATCCAGGTACAGCATCGATGCAACGGCATCCACGCGAAGCCCGTCGACGTGGAAGTTTTCCACCCAGTAGAGGGCATTCGCGATCAGGAAGTTTTTAACCTCATTTTTACTGTAGTCAAAAACCTTTGTGCCCCAGTCCGGATGTTCTCCCTTTCGCGGGTCCGCGTACTCGTAGAGCGGCTGTCCGTCAAAGTCGGCAAGTCCATGGGCGTCTTTCGGGAAGTGAGCCGGAACCCAGTCCAGGATCACGCCGATGCCCTTTTTATGAAGATAGTTTACGAAGTACATGAACTCCTTCGGAGTGCCGTAACGGGAGGTCGGTGCGTAGTATCCGGTGACCTGGTAGCCCCAGGAACCGTCATAAGGATGTTCTGCAATTCCCATGAGCTCTACATGGGTGTAGCCCATCTTCTTCACATAGTCGGCCAGCTCGTGGGCTGCCTCCATATATGTATAATAACCTTCCTTCTGCGGGCGGTCTTTCTTTCTCCAGGAGCCGAGATGAACTTCGTAGATCGCCATCGGAGATTTTACAGGATCAGCTTTTTTTCTCGCGTCCATCCAGCCTGCATCTTCCCATTTAAAACCGCTGATGTCTTCCGTGATGGAAGCGGTTCCCGGACGGAATTCTGCGTGGACTGCATACGGGTCAGCTTTGAACAGGATCTTTCCATCCTGTGTGGTGATCGCAAATTTGTAGAGTTCTCCAAGGCCGACGCCCGGAATAAATGTCTCATAGATCCCCGAGTCGGCTAACGGTGACATTGGTGCGGCATCCGGATCCCAGCCGTTAAAATCGCCTACAACGCCGACCGCTTTTGCGTGCGGAGCCCAGACGGCAAAATACATGCCGCTTTTTCCTTTATATGTTTTCTGATGAGCACCGAGTTTTTCAAAGATTTTATAATGAGTCCCCTGACCGAAGAGGTAACGGTCCAGTTCGGTGATGAAACCGAGACCGATTTCTTTTGTTTTGGCAGGAGCCTTGGTTTTCTTTGTTCTTGTCATCACTTAAACCTCCTGAAGTTTAAAGATCGCGCCGCCGTTTGCCGGGAGCGTGACGGAAAGTCTGCCGTTTTCAAGGGAGAATGGGATTTCCCCGGGCAGCAGGGATACGGCATCTGAAGCCGCGCATGGCAGCGGGATCGAGATGGATGCCGGCTGCTCATCATTATTGACGGCGGAGATGAGAGTGCCGTGTTCTCCGGACCGGCTGAATGCATACTGCCGGTTGGTGAGGAGAAGTTCTTTATAAGAGCCACTGTGGAACGCGTCATGTTCCGCATGGATCTTTCCGAGCGCCGCGATGTGGGAAATAAGTTCCGGAGCTTTTCCGTCCATGCCGGATAAAGTGAGCGCCGGGCGCAGGACTTCATCGGATGTTCTGGAGCGCTTTCCCTCGATCCCCCACTCGCTTCCATAGTAGATGGAAGGGATTCCCGGAAGTGTAAAGAGAAGCTGGTACACCGGAAAGAGGTTCGCCGGATGATTTAACTTGCTTGCGATCCGGTCCTCATCGTGGTTGTCCACGAAGGTGTAAAGCGATTTCCCGACTGCCTCCAGGCGCCGCACATTGTGGGCAATCTCAAAATAGTTGTGGTCGTTGTGACCAGAGTAGAGAGCTTTGTGGAGCTCGTAATTTGTGACGGAATGCAGCATTTCCGGATTGACCCAGCGGCTGTATTCGCCGTGGATCACCTCGCCCATGAGCCAGAAGTCCGGTTTCATGGCGGAAGTTTTTTCACGAAGCTCTTTCATGAACCCGAAATCCAGGACATTCGCGCAGTCCAGACGGATCCCGTCGATATCAAAATTGTCGACCCAGAAGCGGATCGAGTCGAACAGATACTGGCGGACATCCGGATTCCATAAATTTAAACACGGAAGTTCGAAATGCCCCTGCCAGGCTTCGTAGCCGAACGGATCGCCAAGAGGACTTCCCCAACCGAAATTGACGCCGCGATACCAGTCTTTATAAGGGGAAGCTTCGCGTTTTTCCCGGATATCCTGAAAGGCGAAAAATTCGCGTCCGGTATGGTTGAAGACACCGTCCACCACAACGCGGATCCCGTTTTCGTGGCAGAGCTGCACAAAATGGGCGAAATCCTCGTTTGTGCCCAGGCGCCTGTCGACAAGGCGGAAATCTCTTGTGTCGTAGCCGTGTGTGGATGACTCGAAGAGCGGACCGATATAGATCGCGGAGCCGTTTAAGGCGCGGATATGCGGGATCCAGGCCTCAAGATCACGGAGTCGGTGGGCGGTTTCTGTAAGTGTATTCGTTTTCTCAGCCCCCAGAAGTCCGAGGGGATAAATATGGTAAAAGACAGCCTGTTCGTACCAGGTATGCATGGTTATCAGACCTCCTGAAGCTCCCGTTTTTTCAGGCGGCGGAGAAGAAACTGATACCGGAGCTGCGCAGCGTTTAGCTCATAGATGTAACAGTCGACCAGAGTCGGGTCAACGACCTGTTCGAACTGGTTCTGGGCGGATAGGATTGCCGTTTTGCTGAGTTCGATCTGGCGCTTCAGTTCATTGGTCTCCCGGCTGAATGCCTGTTGGGAAGCTGATTTTTTAGAGAAAAACATCGTATCATACTCCAATTCCTTTATTTCCGGCGCGTATCGCTGCCAGATCCGGGCAGCTGCGCCCCTGTTTTGTCAGATCCTGTCTGCAGACCGGTTTGCCGCACGGCGTGCCTGTCCGCGGAAAGATCTGTGGTTCCTGTAATTGGTAGTATGAGATCCATTCATCCGGAATATTCAGGATTCAGGATATTTTTCAAGCTCTTCCTTTAAGCGGCCGAGCTTATCGATGGCGCTTTTGTTTGTAAGATAGTAGTAATTGCAGACGCCTTTTTTTAAAACATCGATCAGGCCGGTATCTTTTAAGATCTTTAAATGATGAGAGACAGCCGGACGGGAGAGACTTGTCCGGTCTGTGATCTCATTGACGTTCAAACCGGGGATCCGGCTTTCGCCGGTGGTCTGCGTCTCAAAGAGACACTGCAGGATCGTGAGTCTTGTCCGGTCTCCGAGCGCGATGAATAAAGGAATGCACTCTTCGAAGATATCGCCCAGAAGATTGTCTGAGGTCATGAATTCTCTCCTTTCCTGAAGGGTTTGGTTTAAAAATTTAAACTTAATTGCATTTTACCATTTTTCATGAATCACGTCAATGAATTGTTCAACATTTCTGGAAAATGAAAGGTGACATAATAATTTTTGGTGAAAATTGACGAAAAACGTCACCTTGATTTTACGAAAACGAAATTGACTTTCGCTCAAAATTCAGAGATAATAGTGGCACATTCAGAGATGAGTTCTTCATTTCTAAATAGCAGATGTATGACCGGTAGCTTCGCCGGATGCCCGTTTTCAGGGCATGAAATCCTTTTTATGTTACGAAGACCAGTACCGCCAGTCTGGCATCAGTGAAGATATTTTCACAAAGGATCTATATGGAAAAAGTACTGGGAATTCTTCACCTTTTTGAGAAAGGAGATGATCCTGTCATGATATTATTTACGATTTTACTGTCTGCGGCCGTGACGGACTGAAGGTATGGAAAGATCTTTCACGTCCAGATCTTTTTGGGGATCGCAGCCGGGATCGTGTCGGCCTGCATGGGCAACAGAGTGGACGGACAGACACAGATAAACTCTGTGCTCATTCCCGCGGGAGTCTTCGTTCTGCGGTTTGCCGGGACATGCGCTGTGTTTTATCTTTTTTTTCTATGCCGGATGATCGGCGCGGGAGATATCAAGCTTATGGGGCTGATCGTCGGATTTTCAGGACTCTGGGACGGGATCTTTATCTTAGGTCTTGGATTTGTGATCGCGGCTGTATCTGCAGCCTGCAGGATGACAAGACAGGGAACCGTCTGGCTGCGGTTAGAGAGGATCGCGCGGTTTGCGGTGGAGTCCGGGATCAATGGAAAGATCACGGAATATCCGGGATATTTTGAAAAGGAAAGTCTTATGCGGCTGGGACCGTATCTGTTCGCGGGCTACTGTCTGTTTCTGCTGATCCGATAGCAGGCAGGACCGCGAGTCTTGAAGGCTGGGAAACCAGTCCTGTCGATCATATGCCGGGTCTGCTCCGGCAGGGGAAAGGAAAAAGTATGAAAAAGATGATGGCGGTTTATGACGCGGATACGAGATACGCGGAACGATTGTCGGATTATGTTAACAGAAAAGAGCGGGGAGTATTCACTGCACAGGCGTTTACCTCGAAAGAAAAGCTGGCGGAATATGCCGCGAAACATGAGATCGATGTCCTGCTTTCCGGGGAGCGGACGGATTCCGGGGATATCTCCGAAATTCCGTCCGGACAGAAGATCTATATGTCGGAGGAAACAGAACGGCAGATGGAATCAGGGAAAGAAATCTATAAGTTCCAGTCCGGGGACGATATTATCCGGGAGGTGATGGCGGTCTACAGTGAGATCCCGGGGATCCGCCCGAATACCGCAGGAAGCGTGGATCAGTCCAGACGGATCATAGGCGTCTATTCGCCGGTCGGAAGATGCGGAAAGACCTGTCTGGCGCTGGCGATCGGTCAGATCCTGGCAAAAGAGGAAAAGGTGCTGTTTGTGACGCTGGATACTTTTACCGGTTTTACCGGTCTGTTAAATGAGCGCTGGAAGCGGGATCTCTCGGACCTTATTTACTACTATAAGCAGGAACGGTTTCATATAGTACGGCTGAACTCACTTGTCTACTATCTGGGAGATATGGCATGGATCCCGCCGATCCGGATCCCTCAGGATTATGCACAGCTTACCGCGCAGGAGATGGCGGATCTCATGGAACGGATCCTTCGGGAAGGAAATCATACGACACTTGTCCTCGACATCGGGGATTACGGGCGGGACGCCCTGCCGCTGATGGAAAAATGTCAGGTTGTTTACGCACCGATCAGAGAAGATCCGTTTTCTGCGGAAAAAATGCGTGAATTTGAGGAGTATCTGGAAACAACGGGAAATAACGCTGTCGCAGAAAAGATCCAGAAGATCCATGTGCCGATGGTGACCGGAGGGAGAAGGATGGAACATTTTCCACAGGAGCTTCTGTGGGGAGATATGGGAGATTTTGTCAGGAGTCTGCTGAAAGGACAGAGGAACTTATGGGACAATTAAAGAAGATCCTGCGGGAACAGATCCTGGCGGAGATGACATATGAGCGGCAGATGTCGGATGAAGAGATCGCGGACCTCATCGACCGGAAGATGGATGCCTGTCTGGAGGAGCAGCTGGGAGAATTCCCGCTGACTCTGGGGGAACGGCTGAAACTCCACAGGGAGTTATTTGACTCTTTCCGGCGTCTTGATATTCTGCAGGAGCTGGTGGATGATCCGCGGGTGACAGAGATCATGGTAAATGGTCCGGACCAGGTATTCGTAGAGACAGGGGGAAAGATCGGGCGGTGGGAAAAGTCTTTCGAATCCAGGGAACAGCTGGAAGATCTGATCCAGCAGATCGTCAGCAGTGTGAACAGGATCGTCAATACATCAACGCCGCTTGCAAATGCCAGATTGTCAGACGGATCGAGAGTCCATGTGGTCCTCGAACCGATCGCATTAAACGGACCGATCTTGACGATCCGGAAATTTCCGGAGCCGGTGACGATGGAACGGCTCATGGAATACGGAAGCATCTCAAAAGAGGCAGCGGATCTCTTGAAGACGCTTGTTGCGGCGCGCTACAACATCTTTGTCAGCGGCGGCACCGGAGCGGGAAAAACGACACTCTTAAATGCACTCTCAGAGTTTATCCCATCCGGTGAGCGGGTGATCACGATCGAGGACGCGGCGGAACTGCAGTTAAGCCATATCGAGAACCTGGTAAGGTTAGAGACGAGGGACGCGAATGCGGAAGGAGCCGGGGCCATCGGGATCGGGGAGCTGATCCGGGCGGCGCTCCGCATGCGGCCGGACAGGATTATCGTTGGCGAGGTGCGTGGAAAAGAGGCGCTGGACCTTTTGCAGAGTCTCAACACTGGCCATGACGGCGGCTTTTCCAGCGGTCATGCGAACAGTGTAAAAGACATGCTCGCACGCCTGGAAACGATGGTGCTGATGGCGGCAGATCTGCCGCTTCCGGCGATCCGGAGTCAGATCGCGTCGGCGGTGGATGTCATGGTGCATGTGGCGAGAATGCGGGATAAGACGAGAAGGATAACAGCGATCGAGGAGGTGGACCGGTTTGAAAACGGCGAGATCATCCTCAATCCCCTTTTCGCTTTCAGGGAGACAAAGTGCCCGGAGAGCCGGATCGGGGACAGGAGGAAAGTGGAAGGAAGCCTTGAACGGGTCGGAGCACTCAAACACAGGGAAAAGCTCCGACTTGCAGGGTATGATGTATGAGACGTATGAGTTGAGCAGAAAAGAATGGGGGATCTACGGGGCAGAAGGGATTCTTGGCATTGCGGTGATGGACTATGTTTTTTACCGGAATGCAGGGCTTTTTCTGGTGTTGCTGCCGGTTGGAATGCTGTTTCCTCTTATGTTGAGAAAGCAGTTGAAGAAAAGGCGGCTGGAGACCCTGCGGGGGCAGTTTAAGGATGCGATCCTGGCGGTGGCCTCGGGACTGAATGCCGGATATTCGGTGGAAAATGCGTTTGCGGTGAGCTTAAAGGAGATGGAGGAGATCCATGGGAGTGATTCCATGATCGCGCAGGAAATCCGTCTGATCCTGCGGAAAGTGCGCCTGAATCTGACGTTCGAGGAGGCATTGGGGGATTTTGCGAAGCGGAGCGGCCTGGACGATGTGAAAAATTTTTCAGATGTTTTTCTTGCAGCGAGAAAAAGCGGCGGGGAACTGATGAAGATCATCGCCAGGACCGCGGAGATCATCGGAGAAAAAATCCGGATCCAGGAGGAGATCCTGACGGCAACCGCATCGAGGCGGATGGAGCAGAAGATCATGAGCGCGATCCCGATCCTGATCGTGGTGTACATTGAACTTACGTCACCGGGATTTTTTGAGATTTTGTATTCGACCATGGGAGGACGGATCCTGATGACGATCTGTCTCGGGATCTATCTGGTATCCTGTCAGCTGGCAAAAAGTTTCCTGGAGATCGAGATATGAGTGAGAAGGTGGAAAAAGGCAGGTTAAAAAAGTACGGGAAAGAGTATGGAAAGTATGCGGCATGTGTCGTGACCGGATTTGCGCTCTATGGAGCGGCGGAAGTGAACAGAAAGCTGGGGGATCCGGCGCGAAATGCGATTCTGGAGCGAAAACGATACGGCGAAGGAGACCGTCAGTATGATCTTCTGGTGGATGGACTGGGAGAAAGGGAGGAGGAAATCTCAGTCACGATCCCGGAGCGAAAAATGTCGGCAGATGAAATGCAGGAAAAGTTTCCGGAGATCATGGAATGCCTGATCGGAGAGATATTGGGGGAGAATGAGTCTCTCTCCGAGGTGCGCCATGATCTGGAGCTGACAGGCAGGCTGGAACCGTATGGATTGTCGGTACAGTGGGAATCCGGAAAACCGGAGCTTTTGAGCGATATGGGGCTGATCGGCTCTGAAGTGCCGGAATCGGGGGAGGAGGTGGTCCTTGATGCCGGGATATCCAATGGAACCACAGTCCTGCGGGCAGAGATAACGGCTACAGTTTTTCCTGAAGAAAAGACGGTCGGGGAGAAATTTGAAGCGTTTCTGGAGAAACTCGCGGGGGAGAACCTGGAGAAGACTACGGTCAGTCTTCCTGAAAGCTTTGAGGGACAGCCACTCCATTACCGTCTGGCATCCGGCGGCGGAAATGGAGGTCTGATCTTTCTTGGGATCGCGGCAGCTTTATGTTTATTCTTAAAGGAAAAAAGTGATGAAAAAGAAAAGCGGAAACAGTGGGAAGAGCACATGATCCTGGACTATCCGGAACTGCTGTCCGGTTTCCTTGTATTAACGGGAGCCGGATATCCGGTGAGACAGGCCTGGAAGAAACAGGTCATGGATGGAATGAAGAAAAAACAGCAGGAGCGTCATCCTGTGTACCGGGAAATGCAGACGACATTAAACCAGATGGAGACGGGAACGCCGGAGATTCGGGCCTATGCGGAATTCGGGCGTCGGATCGGGATCGGCAGTTATATGAAATTTGCGTCTCTGCTCGGCAACAGTGTGAGCACAGGGGGAAAGGATCTGAGGAGGCTTCTTGAGGAGGAGATGGAGGCGGCATTCCGCCAGAGAAAAGATCTTGCGCTCAGAAAAGGCGAAGAAGCGTCCACAAAACTTCTGATCCCGATGTTTCTCATGCTGGGAGTTGTGATGGTCATGGTAGTCGCACCGGCGTTTTTGTCACTGTAAAAAATGTTTGGAGGTAAGTGTATGCAGTTGAAAAGATTTCTTATGGAAGAAGATGGCGTCGGAGTCATAGAAGTTGTGCTGATCCTTGTAGTGCTGATCGGTCTGGTCATTGTATTTAAGACCCAGATCAACAAACTTCTGACCGGAATTTTCACGGAGATCAATAAACAGGCGAAAGAGGTATATTAAATGCGGTACCGGGGAGAGATCACAGTGTTTCTGAGTCTGACGATCCTGTGTGTGATGTCGCTGATGCTTGGGCTTTTAGAATCAGCCAGGACGGCCGGGGCAAGACTGTATCTGAGGATGGCGTCTGACTCGGCAGTCTCATCGGTGATGAGCTATTATAACCGAAATTTATGGGATCGCTATCAGCTCTTGTTTCTGGAATATGACTCGGAGACGGCGATCCAGGAGACATTCGGGCGTTATCTTGATTTTTATCTGGAACAGACCAATATGTATCCGGCAAGACGGGAAAAGGTTTCTCTCTCCGGGGTACTCCGCATGACTGATGAGGATGGACGGTGGCTGGAGGAAGAGATCGCGGATTACATGAAGTATCGGGTCCCGGAACTTTTTGCATCCGGCAGCGGGCTCTTAAAAGAGGCGGAACAGGTAAAGAAAGCGGGAGATTTCCGAAATCTGTATGATTCCTGCCGAAAGTCCGGACGGGCAGTACGCAGACTGGAGAAGGCGGCCCGGGAGGTTGAAAATTCTTTGCTGGAAATGGAAACTTGTAAGAACCGATTCAGCAATGCAGCATCTGATGAGAGTGCGTCTGCGCTGAAAAGGAGTGCCAGGAAATTAAAGAAGGAATTCCAGGATTTCCCAAAGCTTGTGGAACAGTTTGAACAGGAGATCAGACGGCTGGAGAAAGAGAATGAAGAATCAAGGTTCAAGACTGTGGAGGATGAAACAGCAGCGGAGACTCTCGGGCAGGAAATTTCCGCATGCGGAGAGGTCGTAAAAAGCGCGAAGGAGCATCTGCAAAGGTATCGGGAAGCAGAAACACAGGTGGAACGAAATCTGGAACTTTTAGAGGAAGCCTGTGAGTATCTCGAGATGAAGCCGGACCCGGATGAAGAGGACGACGTGGACTGGGATGCGATCAGCCAGTGTGCTGATGAAATGGAGATCCCGGAGCCAGAGAACTCCGGACCGAAAGACGCGAAAAAAGTGGCTGCCCTGGAGAGACTGGAGGAGCTTTTTGACAAAGAGCTTTTTGAACAGCTGCTCCCGGCGGGAACGGAAGTTTCCGGGCGGGCAGTATCCTTAAACGGGATCCCATCTGCGGGAAAACATGAGACAGGATCTGAAAATACCGGATCAGGAGAGATGGGAATCCTGGAGACGGCAGAAAAGAAACTGCTTGTCAGCAAATATATTCCGCTTTATTTTGGATCATTTACGGACGGAACAGGGGAGGCGGATGCTGCTCTTGATTATGAGATGGAATATCTTCTCTCAGGGAAAAAATCAGACCGTGAAAACTTAAAAGAAGCGGTAAACAAGGTGCTTATGCTGCGCGGATCGATGAACCTTCTGTATCTGCTCAATTCTCCTGATAAAAAGGCGGAAGCAGAAGCGCTGGCAGCAGCAGTGACAGCGGGGATCATCCCGGCTCAGATGGCAGTCTCATTTCTGATCCTGACGCTCTGGGCATTTGGGGAAGCAGTGCTGGATGTAAAGACACTTCTGGCCGGAGGCAGGGTCTCGTTCTGGAAAACGGATGCGACATGGAAAACAGGACTTTCCGGTCTGCTGGATCAGTCGTTTTTAGGAGAAACAGCAGAGAGCGGACAGGACGGGAGAAATTATACGGAATATCTGAGCTACATGATGTTCCTCATGGACCGCGGGGTAAGAAATTTCCGCATGATGGATCTCATCCAGTGGAATATCCGGATGGGACAGTCTGATTTTTCTGTAGCGAGCTGTGCGTATCAGATCGAGATCGAGGCGGAGGTCATGCAAAAGCATATGTTTTTTCAAAAAGAGGAATACAGAGGAACAGTACATGCGGCGGGATCATATTGACGGCTGGAACAGAATGCCGGGATCATGCTGCCGGAGCAGATCTGGAGTGAGGTTTGCGGGTTGCTGTAAAAATGCTGAGAAATTAAAGAAAGGAGGTGTGTGGACGTGCTCTTCTTTGCCGGTTTCTTTATGAAAATCAATATACGAAAACTCTTCTTTCATCAAAAAGTGTCTCTCCAGGTACACGAATATACGTTTTTAACCCCGCCGGCAAGGAGAGTACATCCATGCGCCTCCGGATTTCAGGCATCTATGACGGCAGAGGCAGCCATTGCGCTTCCGCTCGCGATATTTTTCTTCCTGGCACTTCTGCAGCCGGTATCCTGGCTTGACCGGCAGAGAAAAGTGCAGACCTGCACCGAGCGGATAGGGGAGGAGATCAGCCAGTATGGTCTTCTGATGGATACGGATCCTGAAGAAGAAAATAGCGGACTTCCCGCATTCTGTACAGACGCGGCAGCAGCACTCTGGATCAGGGGAAGAGTCGGGCAGTATGCGGATCATGTACTGGTAAAACAGGCAGAGGTGTATGGAGAAAATGGGGATATCACATTTGAGGTGGAGTACCGGGAAGATGTTCCTTTTTATGGGAAAATTCTTGGAAAACAACAGAGAAATGCAGCTGTAAAAAGGCGGACATGGATCGGATTGAGGGGAAAACTGAGAGGAAATGGGACCGGATTGGAGACGGACCGCGATTCGGACGAAGAGATCGTCTATGTGGGGGCCGGGATGGGGCGTTATCATCTTTTTCGTGACTGCCATTATATTTCCAATGAGTACCAGAGCGTGACGCAGATGGAAGCGGAAAAAGGCGGGAGCTATGGGAAAAAGCGAACGCCCTGCGCAGTGTGTGCGGGAAAGGAAAACGGATCCGGGATCGTCTATGTCACAGCAGCGGGGGAACATTACCATTTCGATAAAAACTGTGCATCTATGATCTCTTATGTCCGTGAAATGCCGCGCGGGGAAGCGGAACATCTGGGACTATGTTCCTATTGTGCGAGAAAAAAGGGGGAATTGGAGTGAGTCTGTTTTTTCTGTTTTTAGGGATCGCTGCGTGGCAGGATCTCAGAACAAGAAGTATCAGCCTGGAGGTATTGACTGCGGGTGCGGCAGCAGGGATGGCTGTTTGTGTGCTGGAAGGCCGTGGCCTTGAAGAAATTGTTCCGGCGATGATCCCGGGGATTGCACTTTTGCTCATAAATCGGTTTGCGGGTGGAATTATCGGGGAGGGAGATGGATTATTTTTTCTTGTGACCGGTTTTTTCCTTGAATGGAAGGAGATAGTCTTGCTGTTGATCTCCGGACAGTTCTTTTGCGGTATTTTCGGACTTGCGATGGCGGTAAGTGTAATGACGATAGGAGGCGGAAACGGGAATCTGCGGAAAATACGGCTTCCATTTTTGCCATTTCTGCTTCCGACTGCGTTGTGGATGGCGGTGATGAGAGTTTTATGAGGGAAAAAAGGCAAAAGAATCAAAAATACGATGGAAGTATGACTGTTGAGGCATCCATAGTCATGTCGGTGGTCATCCTGTCGCTGGCCTCATTGATCCGGTATGCCTATACCGTTCATGATACTGTGACAGGGAGTATGATCCTGGAAGAGACGATCGAGAGGGTGAGAAATAGTGTTGATAAGAAAAAAACGCCAGATATGTTCGAAGCGGAAGGAACCCGGATGGGAAATCCGAGACTTTTTCTTGGAGAGTACACGATCGGCCTGAAAACGGGGATAACCGGGATTACAGGAGACGCATCGGCAGGAGACTGGCATCTGAGTATGGAGCGGACCGATTTTCAGCCGGCAACTTTCCTTAGAAAACAGGATGCCGCAAAGAAGATCATGGATAGGCTGGAGGACTGATGAGGACGGAATTTAAGAGAGAAATGAACCGGAATTATATGGTCCTGCATCCGGAAACGGAAATGAATGAAACATATTCGCTGCGCATGCTGTCAGAAAACCGGATCACAGGACTGCTTCCTTTCCGGGAAAAACGGGTCGATGGGGAAAGCTATCTTTATTTTAACATTACTTCAAAACAGGCACTTTCCAGGATGATGGAGTACCGCTTTTTTACAGCGAAAGAGATCCGGCAGATCATGGAAGATCTGCTCATGGCAATGGCAGCTTTAGAAAAGTTTTTGATGGATGGAGACCAGCTTGCCCTGGATCCCGATCTGATCTATGTGGATCCGGATGATCTCAAGGCAAATTTTTGTTTTATTCCGGGAACGGAAGGATCGTTTGAAATAAATTTCCGCAAACTCTCCAGATATATTCTGGACCATGTGGATCATACGGACGGTGATGCGGTGATCCTTGCGTTTGCGTTGTTCAAAGCAGGAGAAAAGGAGAACTTTGGGATCGCGGATCTGGAATCATGTTTGAGGGCGGGTGGAAAAAACGACAGGGAAGCAGGAAAAATGGAAACATATGAGAGAAAAATTCAGGGAGGATGTATAGATGATAAGAGAGAATTACGGGCAGATCAGGAAGAAAAGCAACCAGATCCGGGAGAATTTTATGTGGGAAAGCAGGAACGCAGAGAAGGAAAGAAACCGGGAAAATATATGGAACAGGTCCGGAAATCAGAGCAGGAAAAACAGGAGGACGCCGATGACACAGAAGAGCCGGACATAAAATGGAGAATTTTGCAGGTTTTGCTGGGAATATTGCTGCCTGCAGTTCCGGCGGCTGTATTTCTTGCCGGTGGAATGGAACTGGTGATCCGTTTAAAATGGGGCATCTTAGCTGCATGGGGAATTCTTCTTGCCGGGATCTTTGCTGTGGGAAAAGAAACGGGCGGGAAGAAAGGAGAAGATGAGGAGGAGAACGGAGAGGACTGGGAGATCATGTTCCGGGAGGAAGAGGAGCTGGAGCGGGGAGGAATCCCGGAAGCGGGATATTCAGGCGCAGCAAAACACTTTTTTCAGGAAGAACGGGATCAGAATGATCGCGGGTCACAAACCGAGCAAAAGACCGGGCGGGAAAAAGACGCGGATGAGATGCATACGGTCCTTCTTACCGGGCGGCAGATCTATCCGGTGACAAGGCGGCTCGTACCGGAGAACGGAGGCGAAGATGTTCAGGTCGGATATTTTCCCTTTTTGATCGGGAAGAACCGGGAAATCTCGGACCTCTGCCTGAATCTTCCCCAGATCAGCAGGATCCATGCGAAGATCGAGGAAAGCGGGGACGGATATATCATCACGGATCTCAACTCCACGAATGGAACGAGTGTGAACGGTCATTTTCTGGAAACAAATGAAAGCATGACGATCTCTCCGGGGGATCAGTTATCTTTTGCGGATCAGAGATATCGTTTCTTATAGAAAACGGACAAGCATATATTGAGCCATCGTGGATTTTGCCGGTTCGGAATGGGAAGTATCGGAAGAATCCTGTTATAGTGAGGAGATATGGAGTGCCCGTGTACTGTAACAGTGGAAAAATAAAAACAGGGGTGGTGTTTTTCTGATATTTGGTCTATGATAAATCCATCAATAATGAAAGGAGGGGGTATCATGGCATTTCAGATACCGGAATATCATCATCCCGATTTTTCACAGGAACAATTTTTGAAGGCTCCTGACGCAAGATGGGAAGTTGTGGAGATGGATGGGGTAGCTCCTGAATATTTTCACAGCACATCCATGTTCCCGGAATATTTTAAGATCCAGGGGAAATGGGTTTTGGCGGAAGAAAGCCGCATGGATTCCAGCGTAGTGATCTGTCCGGATGGACATCTGGAAGTGGTTGAAAACCGGAATCTCAAAAAAGGAGATAAGGTGATCCTGGGACGGAGTGAAGGCTGTGAAGAGGGCATCTATGTCCACAGCACCGGATTTCAGACAGAGGAAGAGGCGGCACTTGCGGATAAGTTTGTGTTTCGCCAGGGCCGGAGCAGAGAGACCTCCTATGCGAGAGACTATGACCGCCTGATGGATCTCTTGCGGTATGAGAAAGAACATGGAAAGATCGTCTGGGTCATGGGACCGGCGTTCTCCTTCGACTATGACGCGAGAAACGCGATGCAGTCGCTGATCGAGAATGGATACGCACATGGTCTGATGGCAGGAAATGCGCTTGCGACTCATGATCTGGAAGGTGCATTGTTACATACTGCGCTGGGACAGGATATTTATACACAGGTTTCCAAGCCAAACGGACATTATAACCATCTGGATGTGCTGAACAAGGTGCGGAGAAGCGGATCGATCCCAAAGTTTATCGAGGAAAATCATATTGACAATGGGATTATCTACGGATGCGTAAAAAATCATATTCCATTTGTTCTGACCGGTTCGATCCGTGACGATGGTCCGATGCCGGAGGTGATCGGAGACGCGTACCAGGGGCAGAGTGCAATGCGGGATATGGTCAGGGACGCAACTTGCGTGATCTGCCTGGCAACTATGCTCCATACGATCGCGACGGGAAATATGACACCGTCATTTCGCGTGATGAAGAACGGAACGATCCGACCGGTCTATCTGTACACGGTCGATGCAGATGAATTTGTTGTGAACAAGCTCATGGACCGGGGAAGCCTTTCGGCGACGACCATCGTGACGAATGTACAGGACTTTATCACGATCGTCGCAAAAGGACTTGGCGTCATGAAATAACAGCATGGAAAGGGTGGAACCCATGGGAAGCCAATATGGAAAAAAGGCTTATGTAAATGGACTCCTGATCGCTCTGAATGTGCTGTTTTTCCTGTATCTTGAGATCACAGGTTCGTCGGAGGACGCGTATTTCATGTATACAAAAGGCGCAATGTACGCGCCGGCGGTCCTGGAGGACGGTGAGTATTACCGGCTTTTGACGGCAATGTTCATGCATTTCGGGATCCGGCACATCATGAATAATATGCTGGTCCTGTTTGTTCTTGGAGATAATCTGGAACGGGCACTTGGGCATGTGAAGTATCTGATCTTTTACCTGCTCTGTGGGATTGGCTCGAACTGGGTGTCGATGATGGCGCATACAGCTGATACAATGACAGTATCAGCAGGAGCGTCCGGTGCAATTTTTGGAGTGGTCGGTGGGCTGCTTTACGTGGTTACGATCAATAAAGGAAGATTGGAGGATCTGAATACAAGACAGCTTGTGGTCATGATCTTCTTTTCCTTGTATCTGGGCTATACAAGTACCGGTGTGGACAACATTGCACACCTGTCTGGCCTTGTAATCGGCATTATTCTTGCTATAATTTTATATCATAGGCCTAAGGGAGACCGATGGCCGAACGGAGGTATCATATAATGAAAGACTGTAATTGCATTTTCTGTAAGATCGCAAATGGTGAGATCCCGTCTTCAACGGTATATGAGGATGAGGATTTTCGCGTAATCCTGGACCTTGGTCCGGCTTCAAAAGGTCATGCCCTGATCCTTCCGAAAGAACATTTTAAGGATGTTACCGAACTGGATCCGAAGATTGCCGCAAAAGTACTTCCTCTCGGGGCAAAGCTTGGAACAGCAATGAAGAAATCTCTCGGCTGTGCCGGTTTTAACCTGGTTCAGAATAACGGTGAGGCAGCCGGCCAGACGGTATTTCATTTCCATGTACATGTAATTCCGCGTTATGAGGGTGGTCCGGTCATTGCCGGTTGGACACCGGGAGAGGAAAAACCGGAAGTGCTCGCTGAAACTGCAGAAACGATCAAGAGTGCACTGTAAACGGTAATCAGAAAAGAGTTGAAGGAGATCATATGCCGCAGGACAAAGATGAACTGCTGCAAGTACTGATTACGCAATATACTCAAATGTATATGAAGCTGGCGTATGCGATCGGAGTGCCGTTTGACGATGTAGAAGATATTGTCATGGAGGCATTCTGGTCGTTCTACCGGGCGGATTATGGTGGGAAGCTGGAGAATAAAAAAGTCGTAAAGGCAATGTTGGCCCGTATTGTTGAAAATAAATGCATCGATTATTTCAGAAAAGAGAAACGAAGTATCAGGCCGAATGAGGATGAAGATCTGAGCGAGCTGGAGATCATCGCGGACTTTTCTGCACATGACCCGCTTCAGGCTGTGATCAGCAGAGAAAGCTGTGGTCAGATTTATGAGATCCTGGATGGATTACGAGAATCGTGGAAAGACGTTACGGTCATGTATTTCATTCAGGGGCTGACGACTGAAGAAATTTGTGAGCGTCTTGAAATCACGAACGACATGTGTCGTTCGCGAATTTCAAGAGCGAGAAAATACTTAAGAGAAGAACTGCAAAGTCGTATTGACAAAGGTCATTTGTGATTCGCACAGTCGTTGATCAGTTTCATGATCGTATCGATCGCGTTATTTAAATGACTCTTTTTCATATTTTCAATAAATGTCCGGCGATTTTCATAAGTATCATGGATCGCGTCAAAAAGAGTATCATCCGTTACTTTCTCTTCTTCCAGGACTGTGGAATACCCCTGTTTTGCAAAAGAATTTGCATTCAGGATCTGATCTCCACGGCTGGCAGCGGCGGAGAGCGGGATCAGGACGTTTGGCTTTCTGAGCGCAAGAATTTCACAGATGGAATTTGCGCCCGCCCTGGAGACGATCAGATCAGCTGCTGCGAATAAGTGCTTCAGCGGACTGTCAACATATTCATACTGAACATAACCGGAAGTCCCGATCAGGGATTCATCCAGGTTTCCCTTTCCGCAGATGTGGATAACCTGGAACTGCTCTAAGAGCTTTGGAAGAATGCTGCGGACTGCGCCATTTACCTTGACGGAGCCGAGACTTCCACCGATAACCAGGATGATCGGTTTTGCAGCGGAGAGGTTGGTGTATTGGAGACCGGCAAGTCTGTCTCCCTGAAGAAGTTCTGCACGGATCGGGGATCCTGTGAGAACTGCCTTTCCCTCCGGAAGATACTTTAGAGTTTCCGGGAAGTTGCAGCATACCCATTTGGCGGATGGGATACAGAGTTTGTTTGCCAGACCCGGGGTCATATCTGATTCATGAATGATCGTCGGGATATGGTAGTGCTTAGCGGCGAGAACAACCGGAACCGCTACAAAGCCGCCTTTTGAAAAGAGAACATCTGGTTTGTATTTTCTTAAGAGTTTTAACGCCTCCGCGTAACCTTTTAAGACGCGGAATGGGTCGGAAAAATTTTTAAGATCGAAATATCTGCGCAGTTTTCCAGAAGAAATTCCGTCATAAGGAATCCCTGCGTTTTCAATCAGTTTGCGTTCCATACCATTGTAGGAACCAATGTATTGAATATCGTAACCGGCTGCCTTGAGGGACGGGATCAGGGCGAGGTTCGGTGTAACGTGGCCGGCTGTGCCGCCGCCGGTGAGAATAATTGTTTTCATAAATGCCTCCATGGAATTTCCGGACAATTGTCCGGAGTTTTGGCTCCGGCAGGTTATGCGGGAACCCATGTGCGGTGATCAAGATACACGAGATTACCGATATTTTAATAGTAACGGCTGAAAAAGAAATGTCAACCCCTAAAAGAAACGAAGGAAGAAAAGAAGTGAGGTGCTGAATCATGGCAGACATGGAAAATCAGGAAGATCAGAAAATAAGTGAATGCCTTCAGGAAGCATTTGGATACTCCGATGAGCAGCTGTTAAAACAGCTGGATCATGTGAATGAAAATTTTAAGGATGTTTCTTTTGCCGGAGCCGAGGAGCGCCTTATGAAGCGGTTCATGGAGCGGAAAGCTGAAATGGAGCGGAAAGCCACTGAAGCAGAACCGGAAACGACGAAGTCAGATGCACGGACTGGAGCAATCCCGGAAATAACGGCAGGTGCTGAAGAATGTACATTGGTAGAAGAAAATAGACCGGAACTGTTGGAGCTGGAGAAAAAGCAGGATGAAAAGCAGAATAAAAAGAAGATTGTCCGGTTTGGGAAAAAGAAGGTCCTGGCTACGGCGGCGTTGGTTGCAGTGATCGCGGGGATGCTTGGGGGGACGGCGATTGGGAAGAAGAGTTATTTCTTTAGGAAATCTGGTAGTGCTGCAGAGATTTCATTAGATAATGATAAAAATTTACTAAAAGATTCCAAGTTGGAATCAATATACAAAGAGATAGAAGAAAAATTAGATATTCCAATACTGTTGTTTGGTTATTATCCATCAGGAATGAAATTTGATGGATATGATATGTATGAAGATGGCGTTGAAATCCGTTTTAGTTATAACGACAAATTTATTTACTTTATACAACGAAAAAAGGAGACTACATCATCGACGAGAATAGTATCAGATAGGGAGAATAAAAAAGTTGTTATAAACAAATGGATTAATCAAAAAATAGAATATTCTGTAAATTCTTTGGATGATGGATCTCAAGAATGTGGAGCAATTTTTCCCATTAAGAATTATTACTATTGTATTTATGGATCTATTCCGGAAGAAAAATTTAAAGAGATATTAGAATATTTATATTTTTCCTAAAAAACGGTCACATTTCTTTTTTGCATACGTTTATATTAATAAATAAAGTAAAGGAGAAATGAGCTATGAAAAAAGTTAGAAGATGTATCTATGGTGTGTTGGTGGGTATGGTAATGATGACGAATACGGCATACGCAATGCCAAATGTAACCTGGGGAGAATTGGCGCGCACAAATATGCAGAGTACTGTGTTGACTAATGGAGAAAGGACATCAACGAATATAACGGATAATATTACCAGAGGCAAAGTGTTTTCGACAGGAATGTTGGAAATCACTAATCAGCAGGATGGTACATTACATATTTCCGTAGATACATATGCACATGTAGTTGTTGACAAAATATATCAGACGGTATTTTTAGAGGTATGGGATGAAAAGAAAGAAGATTGGGTAAATGTTAATCACTGGGATTTTGTAAAAAGTATAGAAGAAGAACCGAGGTTATCATCCTACCATGTAGGTTTCACTGTATCAGGCTGTGAAGTCAACAAATATTACCGTGCACGGGCAATGCATCTTGTTGAGTGGGGAGATAACATGGAGGGAAAAGCCACTCAGACCGATGGTGTCCTTCTCACCGACCACGAGGTATAACTCGTAAATTCCGTATATTATTTCGGCCGAATAATATAAATACAATTTTGATAAAGGGAGATGGTTGATGGGAGGATACCTTAGATAAGGCCGACCGAGGTCGGTAAGAACAATGATTCCAAATTTATAAACTGAATGAAAGAGATAGCCCCGCGCAACACAACCTCTTGCGGGGCTATTTTTAAGCTTTATACCAGGCTCTATGTCAATAGTTGGCGGGATTCCTTAGAATCCTGCTGCATTGTTGATATAGAGCCTTTACTATTTCTGCGTATAAAATCGGTCAGATCAATAATATTCGGTCTGATCAATGGGTTCGAAGATGGATTAAGCCTGCTGCTCTTTATACTGCCTTAAAGCTCTCGCAAGCTGGTCTGGACATGAAGTTGGGCGGCCGTTGCAGCTTACGCCTTCGACTCTTTTGATTACTTCGTCGATATCCATGCCCTCAACAAGAAGGCCGATACCCTTTAAGTTGCCGTTGCATCCGCCAACGAAGCTTACGTTTTTGAGTTTGTTGTTCTCTACGTCAAAATGGATTTCTCTGGAGCAGGTGCCCTGTGTCTTGTATACCATATAAAAACCTCCGTTTGTAAAAGTCTGGCCGTATGGCCGAATTGAAAGTATCCTTATTATACTCACAGCAGAGAATCATTGTCAAGAGAAGCACTGAAGTCCATTTTATTGGAGACTCTGCCCGTACTATTCGCGGGACGGAAATTCGTTAAATGAACAATTCGCATCATACAGCTGCGGATACGGATTTTGCCGATCCCTAATTCGGTGTATCGGAAAATTTCCGTTGCAGTGTGAAGGCAGGGTGTATCAGCGACTTATATTAGTTCGCCAAAGATAACGATGAAAAGGAACTTTATTTGACCTGTGCCCCATTATCCCGTATAATGAAAACGATAAAGATGATGAGAATCTGTCTGAAACTCAGACAGGATCGATATTTTGGTAAAATAATGTTATAACACGGAGGAATTCAAATGCTTGGTATTATCGGAGCAATGGAAGTAGAGGTTGAGAAACTTCGCGCAAAAATGACAGAGACAGAAATGAAGACAGTGGCCGGAATGAACTTTTGCAAGGGAAAACTGGAAGGAAAAGACGTTGTCATCGTTCGTTCCGGTATCGGTAAGGTAAATGCCGGTATCTGCAGCCAGATCCTTGTGGACCTCTATCAGGTTGACGGGATCGTAAATACAGGAATCGCGGGATCCCTGAGAAATGAGATCAACATCGGGGATCTCGTTCTCTCCACGGTAGCAGTACAGCATGATGTGGACGCAGGCGGATTCGGATATCCGGTCGGAGAGATCCCACAGCTCGGTGTAAAGGAATTTCCGGCGGATGAGAGATTGTTAACTCTTGCGGAAGAGGCGTGCAGAGAGGCAAACCCGGACATCAGCACCTTCAAAGGACGCGTTGCCAGCGGTGACCAGTTTATTGACAGTAAGGAAAAGAAAAAATGGATCTGTGACACATTTGACGCGTACTGCGCAGAGATGGAAGGCGCAGCTGTTGCACAGGCGGCATACTTAAATAAGATTCCGTACCTGATCGTCCGCGCGATCTCTGATAAAGCAGATGACAGTGCCCATATGGATTACGGTGAGTTCGAGGCAAAGGCGGTTGAACATTCTGTAAATCTCATGCTTGCTTTAGTAAAAAGACTTTGATCTTGTCATTACCTTAAGAACTCGTTTCCTGTCCACATTTGACGAACGATTCTTCCGTTCTCAATCTTCTCAAAATCATTCTAGCCCGCTATAATTAGTGGCATCATCTGGAATGATCCGGACGGAGAAAGGGGAACTGATTATGCTGGAATTTTTACAGACAGGGAGAATGCTCTATGTTCTGGCGGCAATCTGTGCGCTCGGGACACTCAGCAAGCTCGCAACAGGAAGCCTCTACAAAAGATTGATCAAAGAAACCGGAAATATGGCGCTGACGAAAGATAAGAACTTAAAGACGCTGAAACAGCGCATGGAAAATGTGTTCCTTATCAACCACGGGATCCGAAATGTAAACGCATACATAGAAAAACAGCTCTACGGATTCCGATTCCTCCATGTAAGTCTCGATGGCTGGGACAAACTGTCCGTGCAGGCGATGATCCTCTGCTTTATGGTCGGAGGAGTGACGGCATTTGGCGCATACTGGTACCGATGTGACAATTCCTATATCGTATTATATGGTGCGGCAGGCGTCTTTAGCGGATTGTTTCTTGCATTTGTGGACAATTGGATCGGGACGGGAATGAAACGGAAACAGCTTGCGGATCATTTAGTGGATTATGTGGAAAACTCACCGCATTTCTATAAAAGTGTGGATAACATCGTTTATGCCGGACAGGAGCGGAAAAAGGCGGTGGGAGCTTCTCCGGCTGGAGATTTTTCCGGCAGTGGTACAGGCTATGGGAGAACTCAGGAAAGTGTGAGAAATGGCAGAGGAAATGGACGTTTTTCTGTTCTCAGAAGGAAAAAAGACGCACAGATTTCTGATGAAAGCGATGAAACAGAGAATCTGGAAAATGAAAACCTTACAAGAACCGGGGATGCCGTGAAGCTGTCGCGGCTGGACGGAAAAACATCTGTGTCTGAAGGGAATGGAACCGGTCCGGCCGTAAATGGAAATAGTATCGGCAGTTCATCAAAAAAGCCAACAGGAAAAACCGACTATAATAGAAGCACGGGCCAGAATGCCCGGGATGCCGGCTCAAAAAGCATGGGGACGGGTGGAAAGGTATTGACGAGTGAGACGGAACTTGCCCAGAGCATCAACCACCTGAGCGAAAGCCTGAGGCAGATCGCCGCAAGCCGGGAACAGCCGGGAGAAAGTCAGAAAATGCCGGATGATCTTGAGCTGATACGGAACTCGATCCCGGCGGAAGAAATGGCGCTGCTGAAAACATTATTTAACACACTGATTTAGAATGCGAAGCATTGTCAAGGGTTTCACGAAGTGGTATAATAACGGACAGAGATTGTGAATCTCACACAAGAAAAGGAGACAGGGTTATGGGTAAAGAAATCGTATTTGATTATTCCAAGACAGCCGGATTTATCAGTGAAGAGGAAATGAAAAACATGAAGAGCATCGTTATGGGTGCAAAAGATGTCCTGACAGCAAAATCCGGTGCAGGCAATGACTATCTTGGATGGATCGACCTCCCGGTTGATTATGATAAAGAGGAGTTTGCAAGGATCAAGAAAGCGGCAGAGAAGATTCAGGGCGATTCTGATGTACTTCTTGTGATCGGTATCGGCGGATCTTATCTCGGTGCCCGCGCTGCGATCGAATTCTTATCCCACAGCTTCTACAATGTGCTGCCGAAGGGAAAGAGAAAAACTCCGGAGATCTATTTCGTAGGAAACAGCATCAGCAGCAAATACATTCATGATCTTCAGGATGTACTGGAAGGAAAAGATTTCTCCATTAATATTATATCCAAGTCCGGCACAACCACAGAACCGGCGATCGCATTCCGCGTATTCAAGGAAATGCTGGTCAGCAAGTATGGCAAGGAAGAGGCCAACAAGAGAATCTATGCGACCACAGACAAGGCAAAGGGAGCTTTAAAGAATCTGGCAAACGAAGAGGGATACGAGAGCTTCGTTGTTCCGGATGACGTTGGAGGACGTTTCTCCGTGCTCACAGCCGTAGGTCTTTTACCGATCGCAGTCAGCGGCGCAGATATCGACGCCCTGATGACAGGCGCAGCGGACGCAAGAAAGGTCGCTCTTGAGACAGAGTATGAGAAGAACCCGGCACTTTTATATGCCGCAGTCCGCAATATCCTGTTAAGAAAAGGAAAACAGGTGGAGATCGTAGCAAACTACGAACCGAGCCTTCATTATGTATCTGAGTGGTGGAAACAGCTCTTCGGCGAGAGCGAAGGAAAAGACCAGAGAGGTATCTTCCCGGCAGCCGTAGATCTGACAACAGACCTTCACTCTATGGGGCAGTTCATCCAGGATGGTGCCCGCATCATGTTTGAGACAGTTCTGAACGTGGAAGAATCCCCGGCGGAGATCGTTCTCCAGAAAGAAGACGTCGATACAGACGGAATGAACTATCTGGCAGGAAAGACTGTTGATTTTGTAAATAAGAGTGCCATGAACGGAACAATCCTCGCGCATACAGACGGCAGTGTGCCGAACCTTATGGTAAAGATCCCGACGCAGGATGCTTACAGCCTTGGTCAGCTGTTCTACTTCTTCGAGTTCGCATGCGGCGTCAGCGGCTACATTCTCGGAGTCAACCCGTTCAACCAGCCTGGTGTTGAGAGCTATAAGAAGAATATGTTCGCGCTGCTCGGAAAACCGGGTTATGAGGAGGCAAGAGAGGCGCTTCTCAAGAGATTATAATAAAGAAATATAATATTAGACGTATTCGGCAAAATGTTGCCGGATAGGATGAGAAACGATAAAATAAAAAACGGCTGATCTCCATGTGTCAGGGCAGAAATGACACAACGGACAGATCAGTCGTTTTTTGATCACTCCTCGATCACCTGAAACTCCAGATAATCAAAGTCGATGGATTCGATAAAACTGTCTTTCGTAAACCGCGTCTTATCATGCAGCTGAAAATCGCGGATATTGGAATCGAGCCAGATCGGCTGGCTTAAGTCGAATTCGTGACAGATCTCATCCAGAGCCTGAAATACCATGGCGGTTCTCGACATGGAATAGTCGTTGTTGCAGGACACCATATCTTTGATCAGATGATTATCTTTCCATATTTTTCCCCAGATTCGGAACATAAAACAGTCCTCCATTCTTTTTCGTTCACGGTCATGATTTGAAAAACAGTATAACGGATTTTTTTAAGAAAGTAAAGCCACGTGAACAGCGGCAGCGCATTTTTGAAATTACAAAAGCACGTTTTGGCATCACACGGGGCGAACATGCGAATTTTACTGAAAATGCCTTGTATCGCCTGAAAAATTGTAGTAATCTATACCTATATGGACATTTGATGACATACTTGAACCAAAGCCAGGAGGACAAAAGATGGGACAGCCAATTACAGATCATGCTGCCTTTTTTGCCAGCGCAGGACAGGCAGTTGAGGAACTGGAAGCTCTGAATACAGAGGTGGAGCAGCTCGAAGCGGATGAGAAGAAGTTAGAGAGCTCCCTCAAGGGAAAACAGCGTTCTGTTACAGAAACCATCAGCCAGACGGTGAAGCAGCGGAAAGAGGAGATCACAAAAAGCTACGATGCGGAGCTCGGGAAGGCGCAGGATCGCCTGAAAAAAGTAAGAGCGAAGCGCGAAAAAGCGAAAAACCAGGGTGTCAAAGAGCGGATCGAGGAAGATACCAGGGGGCTTGTGCGGGAGAATAAAGAACTTGCGGACCAGATGAAAACTTTGTTTAAAGCAAACCATGTTCCGGGATTCTGCCGTGGAAGTTACTATTACGCACTCTATTTTACGAGAACATTTAAGGATTTTCTGGCACTTCTCATGACGATCATGATCTGCTTCCTCGCGATCCCGTGCGGAGCATATTTCCTGATCCCGGAGAGACGGACTATGTATCTCGTGGGAATCTATGTTGCGGCGATCCTGATCTTTGGCGGGATCTATGTAACGATCGGAAACATGACCAAGGTGCGCTATATGGAAGTGCTGAAAGAAGGACTTGGGATCCGGGCGAAGATCCGCACGAATAAAAAAGAGATGAAGGTCATCGCGAAAACGATCCGACGGGATAAGAACGAGACGGTCTACAATCTCCAGAAATTTGACGATGAGATCGCCCAGCTCGATCAGGACGCGGCGGAGATCAACCGGAAAAAGAAGGAAGCACTTACGACCTTCGATACTGTGACACGGACGATCATCTCTGATGAGATCACGGCAAACAACAAAGAGGAGATCAACCGGATGGAGGACGAGCTTTCTTCTCTGTCAGAAAAGCTCCGCAGTACGCGGACGGCTGCGAAGGAAAAAGCATTGTTCATTACGGATCACTACGAGGTTTATATAGGAAAAGAATATATGACGCCGGAGAAACTCGCGACGCTTGCGGATATCGTGAGAAGCGGTGCGGCATCCAATATCAGTGATGCAATCTCGGTTTATAAGAGTCAGGGAGATACGGCAAAATAACAGCTGATGCACTGGCCGCAATAAAATATGGTCAGGAAATACTGAGCAGTTACAAAAAGGACAGAATTACAGGGAATGGGACAAAAGATGAAAAAGTATGGAATAAAACTTGCGCTTGCTGCCGCTGTATTTTGCATGGCGATGCCGTTCGCATCGTTTGCCGGGACATGGAAATCGGATGCAAACGGAATGTGGTATCAGTTTGACGATGGAACATGTCCCAAGGGAAGATGGGCATGGATCGATACCGATAATGATGGAATGGCGGAGAGCTTTTACTTTGACTCCAACGGATATGTTCTTAGAAATACCACCACACCGGATGGTTACCAGGTAAACAGGATCGGTGCCTGGGTCGTTGGAGGCGAGGTAAAGCAGAAAGCCGGCGGCGAGACAAAGAACAGTACGTCAGGGAACGGCAGCAGTTCAGAAAATCAGAAGAATTCTAACAATAGCTACAGTAATGACCCGGAATGGTATTTGAAAGCAGATGGATTAAGCGAAATAGACATAGCGCAGTATCGTTATTACGAAAAATACTTTATTCTGGGCGCTCATAGTACAGATCTGGAGACAAAAGTAAAAGAACAGGTTGAACGGATCTCAACAAATCCAAATGATGCCACGGCATCCATGGAGATGGTCAGTGTAGAGATTCCTGTCTGGAGATTGAAGAATAATCAGAAAGTTGCCGGAACCGCCCATGTACAGGTTTTGAGTTCTATTGCAAACGACGTAAAAGAGATTTTTACAGAAATCTATAATGGACCGGAGAAGTTCCCGATTGAGAGTGTCGGTGGATATAACTGGAGAAGCAACGGTGTGAAAAGTAAACATAGCTTTGGGCTGGCCATTGATATCAATCCGGACGCGAATCCGCAGATCGATACAGACGGTACGACTGTACTTGTCGGAAAAAAGTGGGAGCCGGGCGTAAATCCGTATTCTATTGGTCGTGACAGTGATGTTGTGAAAGCATTTGGAAAACATGGATGGAGATGGGGGATCGGAGCCAGCAGAGCAGATATGATGCATTTTGAGTATTAAATTAAATATGGGATGTTATGAAGGATCGGGTATCTGAGATACCTGGTCCTTTTTTGACATGTATAAATTGCTTGAATCCCGCCTATAATGTCTCATAGAAACCAACCAGGAAACGGAGTGTTCACGATGAGATTCGGGAGGCGGAAGATCACTTATTATGATACGGAAGCGGGATTTGAGGCGGAGAAATTTGCAGCGAGACTTCTGCTTCTTCTGATGAATGAGATGCGGGCATCCGGGCGCCGCAGGATCGTATTTTTATGCATCGGGACAGACCGGTCCACGGGGGACAGTCTGGGACCGCTCATCGGCTCAAAGCTGGCGGCGGAGATGACCGGCGATGTGACGGTGATCGGGACACTGGAACATCCGGTCCATGCGGTGAACCTTGACCGGACGATCGAGGAGATGGAAGAACATTACCCGGATGCGATCATTGTAGCTGTGGACGCCGCCGTGGGCCGTTGGGATCATGTGGGGCTTGTGACGCTGGAAAAAGGGCCGTTGCGCCCGGGACTCGGCGTGCGAAAGGAACTTACCGCTGTCGGCGACATTTCCATCACCGGGATCGTCGGCGGGGCGGAGAGCGGAGACCCATTATTTTTACAGAGCATACGCCTGTCCCAGGTCATGCGGCTTGCGGACTGCATCAGCCGCAGCATCTGCCTTGGATTGCGGATCATCGGGAGACGTGTCGAAAACTTTTCCGGTCAGACTGTGCCGTTTTGACATGTTTTGCAGATCTCCCATGCTATACTTCGGAAAGAATTCGACGAAGCGCGTTTACGTGGTTCGCGTAAATAAAGAGGCGGCCGGCCGCTGTCTGGACATGCCGGCTGCCTGAAGATAGAACGAGGTGGCAGCATGGGAGAATTATACAATCCGTTTCCGAAACTTCCGAAAAATATCCGCCAGATCGGTGATACGGACCAGGTGGTCCGGCTGTATGTGGAGGACTATGTAAATACATATTTGAAACGCCTGTATCCGGCAGGAAATCAGACGCTGCGTGTGGGACTTTTGCTGGGAAATACGGAAAACTATGACGGGACTCCGTATATCTTTATCGATGGCGCCATCGAGATGGAGGACGTGGAAGTATCCGGGGAGAAGGTGGAATTTTCCGAAAATGCCTGGAAAAAGGCGTATCGTGGGATCGAGGAGTCGTTTCCGAAGCGGACCGTTCAGGGATGGTTTATCTGCGGCACTCCGTCGAGCCAGCTGAGTCCCCTCAATTACTGGAAACTGCACAACCAGTACTTTAACGGGAAAAACAAGCTGATGTATTTAAATCATGGCCTGGAAGGTGAGGAAGCAGTCTATATCACTTCGGAGGACGGCTTTTACCGGCTGAAAGGACATTGCATCTATTACGAGAGAAATCAGATGATGCAGGATTACATGGTGACCAGGAAAGACGTGCGCCGGGTGGAATCCGGCTCGCATGAGAAGGTCATCAAGGATTTCCGGCAGCGGATGACGGTCAGGAAAGAACAGGCGGATGCAGGGCGGCATATGTCCGGGATCCTGGGGACGGCGTGCGGAGTCCTCACGGTGGCGGTCCTGGCAGGAGGTGTTGTGCTCGTCAACAATTATCACAAGATGCGGCAGATGGAGACGGTGCTGACTTCCGTGGTGCCTGCCGGGACGGCAAACTGGAGCGATTATCTGGACAAGCTGAATCAGGAACCGGATTTTGTCATTGAAGAGCGGCCGGGAAATGTATTTCCGACGGATGAGAGCGAGGAAACCGGAGAAAGTTACGCGGCGGAGACGATGGAAGCGACGGAGGCAGGCACGAACAGCAAGTCTTCAGAAGGATCAGAGAGTACAGGAAATCCGGAGACAACCGGCGTGTTGGGGCAATCCGCTGCTTCAAGCCAGCCAGACAATCCAGATACAGCTGTTTCAACAGGAACCCCCGGCACTGATGGGACCGAGACCGCTGCTGCGTCCGGAGCCGTGGAGGAAGCAGTTCCATCCACCAGTGCTGAAGCTCCGACCTCGCCACGTGTCGGCATGGGAAAAGAGGAAGGACAGGGCGACGCATCCGGTCAGGAAAAAGAGCCGGTGGACTACGCCGCCGCAGTCGCGAACGGCTATCGGATCTATGAGATCGGTGACGGTGAGACGTTATATGGGATCTGCTGGAAAGAGTACGGAAATTTAAAGCGGTTGTCCGAAATCTGCGCGCTCAATCATCTGGACGATGTGAACCATATCGTAGCGGGGCAGAAGCTGGTCCTGCCATAGAAAACGGGCATTTCCGCCTGCCGGAATGAACTGGAATAAAAACAAAGAATTTAATGCGCATCTCCTGAAAATGGTGTATACTAATCTATATATGTCCATTTTTCAGGAGATTTTTTATGAGTGATATGCAATCTATGGACAGAGAGAACAAAAAGAGGCAGCTCAGACAAAATATCGTACAGATGCCGGACGCCGGATCGGATGAACCGATGGATGACGAACGGCTTGCCAGATATAAAAAGAAAAAGCGGATCATCGCAGTTGCAGCCGCATGTTTCCTTGCAGCATTGGGATTTACCGGATACAGATATATGAATGAATATGAATATACCAGCTACAGTGTTCAGTGGGAACGCTCTATGCGGTATACTGATACGTCCAACGCGGATAAGGAAACACAGGCGCCGGAAACAAGTGCGGCGGCCGATGAGGGAACAGATGGGACCGATGAGACCGCTGCGGCAGAAAGCGCTGCCGGTACGGACACCGGAAACTCCGACTCTGCGGCAACTTCCGCGGCTGAAGTCTCAAAGACAGTCAGCGACAGCAGTTTTATCCGCTTTGCCGTGTTCGGCGACAATATGATCAAGTACACAAAAGACGGTGCTTCCTATATTGACGCCTCCGGCAAGACGATCTGGACACAGAGCTATGAGATGAAGACCCCGATCATCAATATCAACGGGGATTATGCCGTGATCGCGGATCAGCAGGGAAATGAGATGTACATCTGCAACAAAGAGGGATGTACCGGAACCGCGAAGACACAGCTCCCGATCACGAAAGCGGCGGTATCGGCCCGCGGCGTTGCGGCGGCCGTAGTCGAGGACAGCACGGCGAGCTACATATTCTACTTTAAGAAGGACGGCGAGTCGCTCGGGATCAACATCAAGATGCTCCTTTCCGGTGACGGTTATCCGGTGGACATCGCACTTTCCCCCGACGGAAAACAGATCGTCATGTCCATCATGTACATGAAAAACGGCGCTCTAAAGAACAAGGTAGCGTTTTACGATTTCTCTGAGATCGGAAAGAATGTCAACAACCGTTTCATCGCCGCGTTTGAGGAAGAATTTGATGATAAGATGGTGGGGCGCGTCCGATACTTAAATGACCAGACCGTCTGCGCCTTTTCCGATAAAGGACTGACCTTTATCTCTGTAAAAAATGTGATACCGGACACAAATGTGATCTATGTTCCGGTAGAAGAAGAGATCCGAAGTATCTGCTACTCGGATAAATACGCGGCTGTCATTGTTGACAGCACATCCGGAAGTCCGTACCGGCTTGATGTATACAACACGGATGGAAAGAAAGTTACAAGCATTGATTTCGACTACGCCTACACGGGCGCTCTCATTGACGGGGACAGGCTTATCCTGTATAATGAGGAATCATGCAGGGTCTACAACCTGGACGGGCACGAAAAGTTTAACGGACAGTTCGATTATTCCGTATCGCTCGTCAGGGCTGGCAAAAATCGTACCAATTCTCTGATCACCGCAGGCAGCGAGGTGATGAAAGAGATTAATTTAAGGTAAATGGAACTGTGAAACTTCAACAGTTCCCAACACTTATGGATTATCAGGAGGAATGAAACAATGAACACAATCGACAATCTTGCGATCAATTCCATCAGAATTTTATCCGCAGATGCGATCCAGAAGGCAAATTCCGGACATCCGGGACTTCCGCTTGGCAGCGCACCGGCTGCTTATGAGCTCTGGGCACACCACATGAACCACAATCCGGCAAATCCGGAGTGGGCGAACCGTGACCGTTTTATCTTATCCGGCGGCCATGGCTCCATGCTGTTATATTCCCTGCTTCATCTGTTCGGCTATGGTCTGACAAAGGAAGATTTAATGAACTTCCGTCAGGTTGGTTCCCTGACTCCGGGACATCCGGAATACGGTCACACCGTAGGCGTTGAGGCGACAACAGGACCGCTCGGCGCAGGTATGGGAATGGCAGTTGGTATGGCGATGGCTGAGAAACATCTGGCAGCTGTATTCAACAAGGAAAACTATCCGGTTGTCGATCACTTCACATATGTACTCGGCGGAGACGGATGCATGATGGAGGGAATCTCCTCTGAGGCATTCTCCCTTGCAGGTACACTTGGACTTGGAAAACTCATCGTTCTCTACGACTCCAACCGTATTTCCATCGAAGGAAGCACGGACATCGCATTCCGCGAGAACGTGGAAGAGCGTATGAAAGCATTCGGCTTCCAGACGATCACAGTTGAAGACGGAACCGATATCGATGCGATCGGTGCTGCGATCGAAGTTGCAAAGGCTGATACGGAGCATCCGTCCTTCATCACGATCAAGACAGAGATCGGCTTCGGCTGCCCGGCAAAACAGGGAAAAGCCAGCGCACACGGCGAGCCGTTAGGTGTTGACAACATCAAAGCAATGAGAGAGACTCTCGGCTGGCAGTATGAGGAACCATTCTTTGTACCGGAAGAGGTCTATGAGCATTATTCCCGCCTTGCAGAGGAAAAAGCAGACACAGAGGCAGAGTGGAACGCAATGTTCGCTGCATACTGTGATGAGTACCCGGAGATGGAGAAGCTCTGGGAGCAGTACCATACAGCTCCGGATGCGAAGGCACTGATCGAGAACGAGGCACTCTGGCTCACAAAAGACAAGGCAGAGGCAACACGTTCCCTGTCCGGCAAGATGATCAACATCTTAAAGGACATCATGCCGAACATGATCGGCGGTTCTGCTGACCTTGCTCCGTCCAACAAGACAGCCATGAAGGATGCGGGCGACTTCTCCGCAGAGAACCCGGCAGGCAGAAACCTCCACTTTGGCGTAAGAGAGCTTGCGATGACAGCGATCGGCAACGGTATCATGCTTCACGGTGGTCTCCGCGCTTACGTTGCGACATTCTTCGTATTCAGTGATTATGTAAAACCGATGGCAAGACTTTCCGCTCTGATGGGAGTTCCGCTGACCTTCGTTCTGACTCACGACAGCATCGGAGTTGGTGAGGACGGACCGACCCACGAGCCGATCGAGCAGCTTGCAATGTTCCGCGCAATGCCGAACTTCCATGTATTCCGTCCGTGTGACGCGACAGAGACATCTGCTGCATGGCTCTCCGCAGCAACATCTGAGAAGACACCGACAGCGCTTGTTCTTTCCAGACAGAATCTCAATCCAATCCCGGGAAGCAGCAAGGAAGCGTTAAAGGGCGGCTATGTCATCGACGACTGCGAAGGAACACCGGATGCGATCCTCATCGCAAGCGGTTCTGAGGTTGATCTTGCGGTCAAGGCAAAAGCAGAGCTTGCAAATGAAGGAAAGAAGATCCGTGTCGTATCCATGCCGTGTATGGATATCTTTGAGGAGCAGAGTGCGGAGTATAAAGAGTCCGTACTTCCGAAAGAGGTCAGAAAGAGAGTTATCGTTGAGGCACTTTCCGACTTCGGCTGGGGCAAGTATGTCGGTCTCGACGGCGCTTATGTGACAATGAAGTCCTTTGGCGCAAGCGGCCCGGCAGCGAAGCTGTTCGAGAAATTCGGATTTACAGTTGAGAACGTTGTAAATACAGTAAAGACACTGTTCTAAATAACCCGAACGTGACGGTTCAGTCATGCAGCGATCCACATCGGAAGACCGCATGGCTGAACTGACACGGTTTTAAGGGCACGCGGGATCTGAAAACGTGTTTGAAATGGATCCGGCAGATTCAGGAAAAGGGGAACACACATGAGCTTAAAGTGTATTGGAATCGATATCGGCGGAACAAGCGTGAAGCTTGGTATCTTTGAGGAAGATGGGACTCTTGTAAAAAAATGGGAGGTCCCGACAAGAAAAGAAGAGAACGGAAAGTACATCCTGGGCGATATTGCGGCTTCGATCCGCAGAACAGCGAAGGAGAGCGGACTTGAACTCTCTGATTTTTCCGGCGCGGGAATGGGATTCCCGGGACCGGTTCTTCCGGACGGACACTGCGAAGTGTGTGTAAACCTTGGCTGGAAAGCCGGAAATCCGCAGCAGGAATTAAGCAGACTGTTGGACGGAATGCCTGTAAAGAGCGGTAACGACGCAAACGTGGCGGCTCTCGGTGAGATGTGGCAGGGCGGCGGAAAAGGATATAAGAACCTCGTCATGGTGACACTCGGAACAGGTGTCGGCGGCGGGATCATCCTGAACGAAAAGATCTGGACCGGCGAGCAGGGCGTTGGCGGCGAGATCGGTCATATCCATGTGATGGAAGGCGAGAAAGAGGCCTGCAACTGCGGTGGTCACGGCTGCCTGGAGCAGGTTGCTTCCGCGACAGGGATTGCGAGAACTGCAAAAAGAATGCTGGCGGCAGACAGCCGTCCATCCAGCCTCAGAAGCTTAAAGAATATCAGCGCGAAGAATGTGCTGGATGCAGCAAAAGCAGGGGATAAGCTTGCGCTCGATTCCCTCAACAAGTCCTGCTATTACCTTGGCTGGGTCCTTGCAACACTGTCCATGGTCCTGGATCCGCAGGCTTATATTATTGGAGGCGGCGTTTCCAAAGCCGGGACATTTCTGACTGACATGATCAAGAAATATCACGATGAATTATCTCCGATGGCGACAAGGAAAGCGGACATCGTCCTTGCAAAGCTTGGAAACGATGCCGGGATCTACGGAGCTGCGAAGCTGATCCTCGGATAAAAGAAGAGAGAGTCCGGTAAAACGGGCTCCCTTTTTACTGCCGGAAAAGGATACGAAGCGTGCCTGATGTGCATAGGCCTTGAGTGTATGGGAGACAAAGAAAAATGTCCGCCATAAGCGGACATATAAGACCCCTAAACATGAGGAGACCCCGGTCGCGACAACCGGGGCAATTATGAAAAATCTATGTGCAATTTGTCTAGTAAGCAAAGCTAAATGACTTTTTGTTTATGCAATAAGTATAAAAAACAAATATGAATAAATTATGAACGCACTATGAAGTTATTGTAACACATTCTCATTTGTGCGTCTGAGAAAAACGCATAAAGCTCCAGAAAAGGATATAAAGGGAAAACTTGCGAAGGAATACGACAGAGAAACTTTCTGGGGATATGCGCATGGAATGGAGAGGAGAAGATCAATGGCAGTTGAGGGACTGAAAAAAACACTTGTCCTTGGACACAGAAATCCGGACACGGATTCCATCTGCTCAGCCATCTGCTATGCAGGTTTCAAGCATCAGCTTACCGGCGAGAACTATGAGCCGTGCCGTGCCGGAAATGTAAACCCGGAGACACAGTATGTACTGGATTATTTTAATTTAAAGGCACCGCGCCTTGTCGAGAACGTAAAGACGCAGGTCAAGGATATCGAGATCCGCAAGACAAAAGGCGTATCCCGCGGAATTTCTTTAAAGAACGCATGGGGACTCATGCAGGAGAACAACGTCGTAACACTTCCGTGTGTGACGGAGGAAGGTCTCCTGGAGGGCGTTATCACCATCGGCGATATCACCAAATCCTACATGAACTTATATGACAGCAGCATCATTTCCAAAGCGTGCACAAAATATGCGAACATCCTGGATACCCTGGAAGGCAGCATGGTAGTCGGAGACTCCGAAGCATATTTTGATCAGGGAAAAGTCCTGATCGCGGCTGCAAACCCGGATCTGATGGAAAACTACATCGAGAAACATGACCTTGTCATCCTCGGAAACCGTTATGAGTCCCAGCTCTGCGCGATCGAGATGGAGGCCGGCTGTATCATCGTTTGTGAGGGCGCGGGCGTCTCCTTAACGATCCGCAAATTGGCACAGGAGCGCGGCTGCGCGGTCATCACGACACCGTATGACACATACACGACCGCCCGTCTGATTAACCAGTCCATGCCGATCAGCTATTTCATGACGAAAGAGAATATCATCGAGTTCTCCGAGGAAGATTATCTCGACGATATCCGCGAGATCATGGCGAGCAAGAGACACCGTGATTTCCCGGTCCTGGATTCTGATGGAAAGTATATCGGCATGATTTCCAGACGTAACCTCTTAGGTGCAAAGGGAAAGAGTATCATCCTTGTGGACCACAATGAGAAGAGCCAGGCGGTAGAAGGTATGGAAAGCGCCGATATCCGTGAGATTATCGACCATCATCGTCTCGGAACAGTTGAGACCATGTCCCCGGTATTCTTCAGAAACCAGCCGTTAGGCTGTACCGCGACCATCATCTATCAGATGTATCAGGAAAATCATATGGAGATCGATAAGACAACTGCAGGTCTGTTATGCAGTGCGATCATTTCCGATACATTGTTATTCCGTTCCCCGACCTGTACAGCAGTCGATAAGGCAGCCGGCCTTGCGCTTGCACAGATCGCCGGACTTGACATTGAAAAGTATGCGATCGACATGTTCTCTGCGGGAAGCAACCTGAAAGGAAAGTCTGACGGCGATATCTTCTATCAGGATTTCAAGCGCTTTACGGTAGGAAATTCCGTATTCGGAATTGGACAGATCACATCCTTAAACGCAGTGGAGCTGAAGGATCTGAGATCAAGAATGTCCATATACACGGAAAAAGAACGAGAGCAGCATGAGATCGACATGATGTTCTTCATGCTCACCAACATCCTGACCGAGTCCACAGATCTGATCTGCACCGGACAGGGCGCGGAGCAGCTGATCACCACAGCGTTCCATGTAGCAGATGAGGATGTGGAAAATGTGAGTGCGCAGACCGGAATCGTGAAGCTGCCGGGCGTTGTTTCCAGAAAGAAACAGCTTGCACCGCAGATTATGATGGCATTGCAGCAGTAAAAGTTGAATAAAGGCGGGATCTGCAAATGGGAAAACGACAGTTTAAACCAGGAAATATGCTCTATCCGGTTCCGGCGGTCCTTGTGACAGCGTCCGACCGGGAAGGAAATTCGAATATTTTTACGGTGGCATGGGCGGGAACCATCTGCACAAACCCGCCGATGCTGTCGATCAGCGTTCGGCCGGAACGCCACTCTTACCATATGATCAGAGAGACCGGGGAGTTCGTGGTCAATCTGACGACGGAGTCCATGGCGTGGGCGACCGATTACTGCGGCGTGCGCTCCGGGCGCGATACGGATAAGTGGAAAGACACGGGACTGACGCCGGAGAAGGCAAATGTTGTCAATGTGCCGGTGATCAAAGAAAGCCCGGTAAACATTGAGTGCCGTGTTGTGAAAGTCGAGGAGCTCGGAAGCCATCACATGTTTATCGCTGATGTCGTGGCGGTGGATGTGGACGAAGCGTACATGGATGAGAAAGATACGTTCCATCTCTCTATGGCAAAGCCGCTTGCCTATTCCCATGGAAGATATTACGGGATGGGCGAAGAGCTGGGAAGTTTCGGATACAGCGTGAGAAAGGCGGAGAAAAAGAAGATTCTGATCGGAAAGACCGCAGGAAAACAGGCTGGAAGAAAAGCACCGGAAACCGGAAAGAAGGCTGCGGAAAAAGAACTGCAGACGCGCCGGAAAGCCGGAAATGAGGTCAGAGGAAAAGCGCCGGAAACCGGAAAAAAGACCTCATCTGGAAAGAAAAACACAGGAAATCCGGGCGGGAAGGCCGGATCAGGTGCCGGAAAACCGCGCAGACAGTAGAGATCCTGCGATCGGATCATGATGCGTGAACCGGAAAAATGACAGGATATGTGACAGCAGAAAGGACTTTAGTGATGAAGAAGAAAAATATTCTGATGATCGGAATGCCGGCATCCGGAAAGAGCACCATCGGCGTGCTGCTTGCAAAGCGCCTTGGCTATTCCTTCGTGGATGTGGATCTTGTGATCCAGGAGAAGACCGGAAAACTTTTGAAGGAGATCATCGCGGAAGAAGGAGATGACGGTTTCCTTCGCGTTGAGGAGCAGGCGAACCTTGATCTGGATGTCGAAAAGTCTGTCATCGCACCGGGCGGCAGTGTGATCTATGAGGCGAAAGCCATGGAGCACTATAAAGAGACCGCAACGATCGTGTATCTGAAATTAAATTACGAAGACCTGGAATCACGTCTCGGAAATCTTGTGGACCGCGGGGTTGTCTTAAAAGACGGAATGACACTCAGGGATCTCTATAATGAGCGCCTTCCGTACTATGAGAAATATGCGGATATCACGCTTGATGAGACCGGAAAAGAGTTCGGTGAGCTTGTAGACGAGCTGAGAGCCTATTTTGAAGGTCTGGAAAAATAAAAGGCGGATTTTTATGCACAGGCGGGGTCTGTATGATCCAATAGAAAAAGAGCCTGCATTGAGATTTGGCGAATAAATGGAGAAGCTCCGGTAAATAGGCAGAAAGTGTTGCTGCCTTTCTTTACCGGAGCTTTTACTTACGCGAACAACGAGCCAAAGTCCGCGCTTGCGCGAGACCTTGGCGACTGTCGCGATGTTTTGGCTCATTCGCACTGAAATCATGCAGAGCAGTCATAAAAACAGAAGAGCATGGAGGCTGCGCTCAGAGTCCGAGACACTCGACACTTCTCTCCAAAATCCCTTTCATATATGCGATCGCGATCCCGTAATTTGTCATCGGAATCTCCTGGTCGGCGGCACTCCTTAAGCGGCTTCGCATTTCCCGTTCATTTAACATACAGCCGCCGCAGTGGATAATGAGCTTATAATCGGAGACATCTTCCGGAAATTCGGTGCCGGAGGTGAAATGAAATTCTGGCTGTTTTCCGGTGTATTCCCGGATCCAGTTCGGAAGTTTTTCGGTTCCGATGTCCCCGCACTGGCGATGGTGGGTGCAGCCCTCAGAGATCAGGATCTTATCACCATCCTGGATCGTATTCAGAGCCCGCGCGCCGTGGACGGCCTGGGTGAGATTTCCTTTATATCTCGCAAACAGGATCGAAAAAGAGGTCAGGCGGATTTCCTTCGGAGTCATGCGGTCCACGAGAGGAAAGACCTGGCTGTCCGTGATGACGAGAGACGGCTTTTTCTTTAAGGAATCAAGCGCTGCAGCAAGTTCCGACTCCCGACAGACGATCGGCATGGCGCCGGAGTCAAGGAGATCCCGGATTACCTGCTGCTGCGGCAGGATCAGGCGGCCTTTCGGGGCAGCTTTGTCGATCGGGACGACCAGGATAACAACGTCCAACGGATGTACGAGATCGGCGACAAGGCGTTTCCCGCTTCCATCCGGGGCAACGAGGCGTGCCATGCGCTCCTTTAAGTCGTGGATGCCAAAACCGGTTTTCGCACTGACATAGACCATATTGCTGTGACCGGATCCTGAAACTGCCGGATCTGATGCCGGAGAGTCCCCGGTCGCAATTCCGGTGGGAACGCCAGCCTGTGAAGCATTCCGGCTGGTTTTCCTGTCTGACGGGGCGGGATCCGGGAGCAGATCTGCCTTATTGTATACAACAAGATATGGAATCTCTTTTTTCTCAAACAACCGGATCATCTCAGTTTCCCAGCTGCCGGTTCCGGTCGTTGCATCCACGACCAGGATCGCGAGATCGGTCTTGTTCAGTACCTGGCGGCTTTTTCCGACACGTTTGATCCCAAGCTCCCCCTCATCATCGATTCCGGGCGTATCAATGATCACGACCGGCCCTAACGGAAGAAGTTCCATGGACTTTGAGACCGGGTCGGTGGTCGTTCCCCGGACTTCAGAGACGATGGAGAGGTCCTGACCGGTCACTGCGTTTACAAGACTTGACTTTCCGGCGTTTCTTCTGCCAAAGAATCCGATGTGGATCCTCTCGCCGGACGGCGTCTCATTCATTCCCATATATTACACCTGATGAACCTGTTGTGTTCCTGGCCTCTGCATCCGTAAAATGCTGCCGGGGGCATTAAGCTCCTGCAGGTATTCTGCGGACACACCTTGCACAGGCTTAAAACAGTCCATCCCTTTCTTTTTTCTGGATTATCCTTTGTGATCCCCGCGGTCCACAACGACATGATATCCGACGCTTTCCATCCGCCGTTTCATGCAGTTCACACATTCTGCTGCCTCATCGCCGGTGCAGATCTTATTGTCATAGAGAAGATATTTTGCACGGACCTGTACCGGGGAAAGATTCGGCATGACAACGTTTCCGCCAGCAAGGATCCCGAGCTCGCGCCCGAACGGATGGATCGTGCCGAGCGCCGTCGTTGCGGGAAGCAGGACATTCGGATCCTGAAGACGGAGAAGTCCCATCATAAACAGGGTGAGTTCCATGGTCCCTGCAGTCTGGTCTCCAAACGGCGTGTCATGCTGCGGGATAAACGGTCCGATCCCAACCATTTCCGGTTTGAGATCGCGGATAAAGATCATGTCCCCGGCGAGACATTCCGATGTCTGGTATGGGGAGCCGACCATAAAACCGCAGCCGGTCTGGTAGCCGATCTCCTTTAATGTTCTCAGACAGTTCATACGGTGCTCAAAGGACATTTCCGCCGGATGAAGTTTCTGATAGTGTTCTGCGTTTGCCGTTTCATGGCGGAGCAGATACCGGTCTGCACCAGCGTCAAAGAAGCGCTTGTAGCTCTCGTATTCCATCTCACCCAGGGAAAGCGTGATCGCACAGTCCGGAAATTCCCTCCGGATCATGGAGACGAGATTTGTGATCCGATCCTCAGTCATAAAAGGATCTTCCCCGCCCTGAAGGACGAAAGTGCGAAATCCCAGCGCGTAGCCGCTCCGGCAGCAGGATAAAATATCTTCTGTGGAAAGGCGGTAGCGGCTTGCGTTCTGATTTCCGGCCCGGATCCCGCAGTAGAGGCAATTATTCTTACAGTAATTGCTGTACTCGATGAGTCCGCGGACATAGACGTCCGTGCCGTACACGCGCTCCCGGACGGCCTGCGCCTTTGGAAAGAGGTAGGCTGCAAGCTCCGGGGAACGGCCGTCGATGAGACGGACCCATTCGTCTTTCGTGAGCGCTTCGCCTGCTTCCAGACGGTCGATCAGCGCTTTTAATTCATTGAGACAGACCGGATCAGTCACGCCGTTCCGGACCGGCTCTTTCCACCAGCATTTCGGGTTTAACTTGTTTTCCAGCAATGCGGTGTTCATAAAATCAGTATCCATGAGGTCCTCCTGTGGGGAAATATGACCGGAAGAAATGACAGAGAAAAGAAATAAGCCCGTACAAGTGTATGATACAGACCGAGTGTTAAATATGAAAGACTCCATGCAGTTCAAGAAGCTGCAGCGAGGGGATCAGACTTTCTTTTGCAGGGCATATATGTATGCCGGATAACAATTTCTTCCCTGTCAGAACATTCTTAAGGTCAGTAATAGCGAATTCGACTCTTTCCCGAAAGAATAGGAAACTTCTCGCAGGTCAGAGAACATAGAACTATCGTAACATATCAGAAAATAAAAATCAATTCCAGCCGAGCGAACAGGAAAAGATGTGGGAGTGATACTTTTTACGGACAGAAATTTCCTGAATAAAAATCCCCGCCGCAAGAGAGAGGAAGTGCGGCGGGGCTGGTGCTGGTCCGGAGCAGGATTGGAGACCCGGATCCAGTATTACAAAATAAAGGAAAAATCATAACGATCAAGCAGGCGTGAACAGATATTAAATATCTTTGCCGATACTCTTCATATATTCCACGAAATCATCCCCGAATTTCAGCTTCATGCAGTCGAGTGTGAGCTTCACGCAGCGCTCATCCCCGAGTCTCGCATTGTTGAACGTCAGGTCGTAGTTGACCGGGTTAGTCCAGTAGTTGCCGCCGGTGTAATACTTGTAGTAATCCGCGCGGTACTTGTCTGTCTTCGTGATCAGGTGATGCGCCTCCTCGACCGTGATATCATCCATCCGTTCCATGACGCGCCGCAGTGTGTAGCTTCTCGGCGCCTCCACGTAGATGCTGACGACATTGTCATAATCCTTCAGGATATAATCGGCACATTTTCCGACGATGACGCAGGACTCGGAGGCGGCAAGTTTTTCGATGATGATCTTCTGATAGTCGAAAAGCCGGTCATCGGAAGTAAACTTTGAGAGCTCTCCGGTCGGTGCATGATGTTTCGGCAGTGCCTGAAGCTGTTTGGTGATCAGACTGCCGTTTAAAGTCTCGTCAGCTTCCCGGAAAAAGTGTTCCGGATAGCCGCTGTACTGGGACGCAAGTGTCAGGATCCGTTTATCATAGCTGTGGACGCCCAGCTCGTCAGCAAGCATAGCGGCGATGTTACGCCCGCCGGATCCAAATCCCCTGGCAACCGTGATAACAAAGTTTTTCATACAAGATCTCCCGTCCTTTCTGAATGGTGCATTAGTGAGACACATTATTTTGTGAATTTCAGAGTGATCGTTCCATCATCATTATATACAACAGCATCCTGATCCATCGTGATCGCGTCGAAGGAAGCGCCGCGCACATAGGACTCCACCAGAAAACCTGCAGCAGGATTCTCAGACCGGACATGCATGGCATAAAATTGCGCATGAGAAGGCAGCAGGCAGGTTATTCGTATAAGAAACATGCCACCATATGTCCGTCTCCGGTGTCGACGAGTTTCGGGATCTCCTTTTTGCAGCGCTCCGTGCAGTGCGGGCAGCGGCCTGCGAGCGGGCAGCCGACCTGATCCCCGATCGGGCTCGGGATATCGCCGGTGAGCGGCAGGCGCTCTTTTTTCTCAAACGGGCTTTCTGGCGGGATCGCGGAGAGCAGAGCCTGCGTGTACGGGTGCTTCGGATCTGCGTAGATGCCTTCGGAGGTGTAGAACTCCATGACGCGCCCGAGGTACATAATCATGATCCGGTCACTGATATATTTGATGATGCCGAGGTCATGGGAGATGAACACATAGGTCAGGTTGAACTGCTTCTGCAGACGGCGGAAGAGGTTGATGACCTGTGCCTGGATCGAAACGTCCAGGGCGGATACCGGCTCGTCACAGACGATGATCTTCGGCTCCATCGAGAGGGCGCGCGCGATATTCACACGCTGCCTCTGGCCGCCGGAGAACTCGTGCGGGTAGCGTTCCATGTGCTGGATGTCGAGTCCGACCTCCTGGAGATACTCTAACGCTTTCTGGCGGCGTTCCCTTGCAGTGTCACCGATGTGGTGGACCTTCATCGCCTCCTCGATCGAGTAGGAAGCCGTTTTTCTGGGATCCAGGGAGGAATACGGATCCTGGAAGATCATCTGGATATCCCTGCGGGCCGCTTCCCGGTCGTAGACAGGCATGTTCCAGAGATCCTTTCCGTTATAGGTGATCGTTCCGCCGGACGGCTTGTGGAGCTTTACAAGGCAGCGGCCCAGTGTGGACTTTCCGCATCCGGACTCACCGATGATCCCTAATGTTTCCCCTTCATAGATATCAAAAGACACATCGCTCAACGCGTGGAGAAGCTTATTCTTTTCCCCTAACTTTTTTCCGCGGATCACAAAATCCTTACTGAGATGATCGACGCTCATGATTACATTTTTCTGCATGTCTCATTCACTTCCCCTCGTGTTAATCTGTGCTCTCCGTCCTGTCTGTGGCATGCCACGAAATGTCCGGGAGCGACCTCCTTCAGCGGCGGTACCTGATTTTTACAGATCTCCGTGGCATAAGGACAGCGGTTATAAAAGTTGCAGCAGTAACCGGTAAGACGGAGATCCGGCGGTGTTCCGGGGATCGTCTTCAAATCCTCTTTCGCGGAGCTGCTGAGTTTCGGCATGGAGTCCAAAAGACCCCAGGTGTACGGGTGAAGCGGCTCTTGATAAAGAGTCTTTGTGTCCGCATATTCTACGGTATTTCCTGCATACATGACCATGACGGTGTCACACATCTCCCAGACAACGCCGAGGTTGTGGGTGATGAGCAGGATCGCGGTATTGAGCTCCTTCTGGAGGTCCTTTAAGAGCTCAAGAACCTGTGCCTGTACGGTCACATCCAGAGCGGTCGTCGGCTCGTCGGCGATGATGAGCTTCGGATGTCCGCAGACGGCCATCGCGATGATGACACGCTGGCACATGCCGCCGGAGAGCTCATGCGGATACGCGTCCATTCGTTTCTCTGCCTCCGGGATGCCGACAAGCTTTAATGCCTCAACGGCTTTGTTCCAGGCGTCCTTTTTGCTGATCTTTTCGTGCTCCCGGATCATCTCGACCATCTGGTGGCCGATCTTGAATACCGGATCTAAGGAGGTCATCGGGTTCTGGAAGATCATGCAGCACTCATCGCCTCGGAATTTTTCCATCTGGGATTCAGAAAGACTCCGGATATCAACTCCGTCGAAGATGATGGAGCCGTCCACGATCTTTCCTGTTTTTGCCGGCATGAGCCGCATGACGGAGGCACTGGTGACGCTTTTTCCGGAACCGGATTCGCCGACGATCCCCATGGTCGTTCCTTCTTTCAGTGTAAAGCTGACGCCATCGACCGCTTTGGAAACGCCGCTCGCCTGGTAGAAATATGTTTTTAATCCATTTACTTTTAAGATTGCATCGTTTTCACTCATAGCCTGCACCTCCTACTGTTTCATTTTCGGATCCATGACATCGCGGATCCCGTCGCCCAACAGGTTGAAACCGATGACGGTCACAAGAATGAAGGCGCCTGCAGTTCCGGCTACATGGGGAGCTGTTGTCAGACAGTCACGGCCGACACGGAGAATGCTGCCCCAGGATGCGGTCGGAAGCGCGATGCCGAGTCCGAGGAAGCTTAAGGAAGCTTCGGAAATGATCGCACTTGCGATACGGAGTGTTGCGTACACGATGATCTGGGATACGCAGTTCGGTAAAATATGTAAGAATAAGAGTCTCACCGGGGAGACGCCGACAACGCGGCAGGCGTTGCAGTATTCCTCTTCCTTTACGATCAGGACCTGACCTCTCGTGACACGGGCAAATCCCGGAACACTCGCGATACCGATCGCCAGGATGACGTTCATGACGCCGTTTCCGAGAACGGTGATCAGGATCATGGCTAACAGGATAAATGGGAAGGAGAACATGCCGTCCATGACTCTCATGAGAACGGAATCGATCCATCCACCGAAATATCCGGCAGTGAGTCCGATGAGTACGCCGATGAAAGCGCCGACGATCGTGGCACCGACGGCGACGATCATGGAGACGCGGGAGCCATAGATGATACGGGATAAGATATCACGTCCGAGATCGTCCGTTCCGAAGAGATGTCCCGGCGTTCCGATCCCCTTAAACGGCAGAACAGGATTGATCGCATTCGGGTCATACGGCGCGATGAGAGGAGCAAACACGGCGAGGATGACCATGAAGGCAACGATGAAGAAGCCCACGAGAGCGGTCTTATTTCTGGCTAACTTATGCCATGCATTGTTGGCATTTCGTTCTTTTAAGAGCATTGCGATGTTGGCGTCTTTTCCAAGAGCATCGCCGGATGTGGAAGAAGCTGCGGCAGCAGCAGGTTTTTTCTTGAAGAATGTCATGGCATATCACCCCTTTTCCAGTTTTACTTTCGGATTCAGGATCGCGTAAGCGATATCGACTAACATGTTGCAGAAGACGAACATGATCGCGGAGAAGAGAACGGTTCCCTGAATCAGGGAATAATCGCGGTTGTTGATCGCGGTGTTGATCATGGTTCCCATGCCCGGCCAGGAGAAGATTCCCTCTGTGATGATCGCACCGGTAAAGGTTCCGGCGATCTGAAGTCCGAGAACGGTGATCAGCGGCGGGAGTGCGTTCTTTAATCCGTGGATCAGGATGACTTTCATTTTCCGGATGCCGCGGGCTCTGAGACATCGGATATAGTCACTGCTCATGATGTCGATCATGCTGGAACGCATGGTTCTCGCGAAAGTCGCCATCGGGATCGTCGCGAGACAGAAGCCCGGCAGGATCATGTGACTCACCACATCCCCGATGCCTTTGGAGATGTCGCCCATGCCCATGACAGGCAGGAGATTCATTTTAACGGAAAACTGGAGGACCAGCATAAGAGCCAGCCAGAAGATTGGCATGGACACGCCGACGAGCGTGATGACCATGACAATGTAATCGAAGATCGTATTCTGCTTTAAAGCAGCGATGATGCCGACGCTGGTTCCGATGATGAAAGCGAAGAAAAGTGATGTCAGCGTCAGAGTCAGTGTATTCGGGATCCTGGAAGTGATGAGCGGAAGAACGTCCTGGCGGTAACTGTAGGAGTAACCGAAATCACCGTGGACGAGTCCGTTTAAATAGAGTGCGTACTGTTCCGGGAGCGGTTTATCGAGGTTCATCTCGGCTCTCATGGCTTCGATGTCCTCCGCATTTGCCTCAATGCCCAGGATCGCCACAGCCGGATCGCCGGGCAGCATTCTTGTCAGGCAGAAGGTCAGTGTAACGACGACCAGAAGTGTGGGGATCGTCTGCAATAATCGTTTGATGATGATCTTTCCCATAAAAATCCAATCCTTTCATGACTGTCCGGATCCATCACCGGGACTGTGAATGGGGGAACAGTCGATTTTTGCGAACATTTCTACAGAAAAAGGGAAACAAATCAGATTTGCTTCCCCTTTCTGCAGATTTTGTAATAGTTTTATTCTTCGATCCAGATATTGTTGAACGGTGTTGCGACTAACATCTGGTTATCAGCACGGAGAACCGCGTTATGTACTTTCGGGGATACTGCCCAGTTCCGGCACTCGTATGCGTAGTAGATACCGGTGTATTCGTTCATAACTTTCTCAATTGCTTCCATGTAGTATTTGGCACGCTCAGCAGTGTCAGTGGAGCCAAAGCCTTTGTTGAGGAGGTCATCCATCTCCGGATCATTGTAGCCGCCTGCGTTGGAGGAAGCGTGGATGGTCTGGGAACTGAAGAACTTTCCAAGGAAACCGTAAGGATCCGGGTTGCTGTTCCAGCTTACGCCGTAGCTGTTTACGGTATCAGCCTGCCAGGAATCGACAACGGTTGCGGACCAGTCGGCCATCGTGGAGGACTTGATATCAAGTGTGACTCCGATCTGGCTCCAGTAGTACTGTAACATCTGCGCCATCTTCTCACGGTATGTAGTGGATCCGATGTAAAGGCTCATGGTGAAGCCATCCGGATAACCGGCCTCCGCGAGGAGTTTCTTTGCACCTTCCGGATCGTAGGAAGGTACGAGGTCATTGTAGGCAGTGTCATATGCGAAGGAGTATACCGGTAACGGCTGGTAAGCTCTTGTGCCCTCACCGTACTGATAAATGCCGGCTACCATGGAATCGATGTCGACTGCCATTGTGAGAGCTTTTCTGACATCTGCATTTGCAGTCGGACCATTCTGCATATTAAAGCGGACGTAGGTGACAGCGGAGCTTGCGGTCTGGAGTAAGAGACCTGCATCCTGGGCACGCTTGATCGCTTCGCCCTGGAGATACATCGCGATATCGACCTCACCGGTCTGTACTGCGTTGATCGCCTGATTGGAGTCGGAGATGATGCGGAATTCAATTCCATCGACGTTCGGCTCGGTCCCCCAGTAATTGTCATTCTTCTTTAAAACAACCTTTTCATCGGTTACCATCTCTTCGAGGGTGAATGGACCGGTACCAACGATATGGGAACCAAACTCATCTCCCCAGCCTTCGACTTCCTCTTTCGGAAGAATGACGTTTCCGATCTCAGCTAACTGGTTGATGAACGGTCCTGCAACGGACTTCATATGGATCACGACCTGAGTCGGACTTGTCACTTCGCAGTAATCGAAGAAGTCACGGCAGATACGGTCTGTGGTACTTTCATTTTTGCTTCGTTCGAGAGAGTACTTGACGTCCTCTGCAGTCATCTTTCTTCCGTCCTGGAACTTTCCTTTCTGGAAATAGACATCGTCTCTTAAGTTGATGGTGTAGGTGAGACCATCATCGCTGGCGGTGTAATCCGTCGCAAGACATGGAAGAAGTTCTTTGTAATCCTGATCCCAGATAAATAAAGTCTCCATGACGTTGTACATGATGTGGTTTTCATACATCGTGGAGTAGGATTTCGGATCGAGAGTCAGCGGGGAAGATGGCATGGACACTACCAGTGTTCCGCCCTTTACGGCTTCTCCGTCGGAAGAACCAACTGCGATACCGGAAGCAAGTGTCTGATCTGTGGATTTGGCATCCGGAGACACTGCGTTGGATGAGGCAGCAGCCGTCTCAGCGGTGGAACCGGCTGTTGTCTGGGAGGTCGTCTGGGAACCGCCGCATCCTGCCAGGGAAGATGCTGCCATAACGGCTGCGGCTGCAAGTGCGATCAATCGTCTTTTCTTCATAAGAATCTCTCCTCTCTCTTTTTTTACGAACGATCCGCCGGATCCTGGTACCGGTGAAATAAAACCGGCAGTCGCTTTGGAAGATCCGGGTAAAAAAGAAAGGCGCACTTCTGACAGAAGTTATCGCCTTTGATAAATGGGGGATCGTTAATAAAATTATGTGCTTAAGAATAAAACCAGAACTTAAAAAAGTCAAGTATTTTTTGCCTTTACCTTATTTAATTCGGCGAAATGTTCAAAAAATAATAATTTTGTAACTTCTGTATGTACATAATTGGAAAAGTCAGAATATTTTTTGGCATATAGTGCGATATGGTTACTTTTTACGGGTAGGAATTGGAGCTCTTTGACCAGCCCGCGAAAAAGATCACAGTGATCGGCGGCGGAGCGAGAGAGCGGCGATGGTGCCGGATCCTGAGCAATGTCATGGGACAAAAGATTTTTGTATACAAAGATCCGGACCTTCTTCCGGCGCTGGCGATCGCTTCGGCGGTATTCCTTGCGGAAGGCGTGATCCCGGACTATCAGGCGTTTATCAGCACGCTGGAGAGCCGCGGACACTGCGATACCGTGGAACCGGATCCGGAGATCTCGGCGAGGTATCATGGGATATACCAGAGATATAAGGGGATCTACCCACTGGTGCGTGAGTTTTACTCGGAGAAATACTAATAAGAAATTACTTGCGGCAGGATTCCGCCGCGATTCACTGAATCGGAAAAATCCGCGACTATAACTGTTCCATACGAAATTTTCAGTTTAGAAAATTCCTATTCGCGAAAAGTAACAATAAATGCACAATGTGGACAGCAGAAGTCAAAATGCAAAAAATGATCGACAAAGTCGATCTGAAACAATATCAGGCTACAAGAGGAGGAAACATCTATGTCAAAAGGCAGATTTGGCGAACATGGCGGTCAGTATATTCCTGAGACGCTCATGAATGCGGTACTGGAACTCGAAGAGGCATACAACCATTACAAAAATGACCCGGAATTCCAGAAAGAACTCACAACACTTTTAAATGAATACGCGGGAAGACCGTCAAGGCTCTACTACGCGGAGCGCATGACAAAGGATCTCGGCGGAGCGAAGATCTACTTAAAAAGAGAGGATTTAAATCATACCGGCGCCCATAAGATCAACAACGTGCTCGGACAGGTGCTTCTCGCGAAGAAGATGGGAAAGACCCGTGTCATCGCTGAGACAGGAGCAGGTCAGCACGGCGTGGCGACAGCGACAGCAGCAGCGCTCTTCGGCATGGAATGCGAAATCTATATGGGCATCGAGGACACGAAGCGTCAGGCATTAAACGTATACAAGATGCGTCTTCTCGGTGCGAAGGTCCATGAGGTGACAACAGGAACGGGCACCCTGAAGGACGCCGTTTCAGAGGCAATGAGAGAGTGGACGAACCGGATCGAGGACACCCACTATGTTCTCGGTTCCTGTATGGGACCGCATCCGTTCCCGACCATCGTCCGTGACTTCTAGGCGGTTATCTCCAAGGAGATCAAGGAGCAGATGTTAGAGAAAGAGGGATGTCTTCCGGACGCAGTTCTTGCCTGTGTCGGCGGCGGATCCAACGCCATCGGCGCGTTCTATAACTTTATCGATGATAAAGACGTTCAGCTCATCGGCTGCGAGGCAGCAGGACGCGGCGTCAACACAGCGGAGACCGCTGCAACGATCGCAACCGGCCGTCTCGGCATTTTCCACGGTATGAAGTCGTATTTCTGCCAGGATGAGTACGGTCAGATCGCACCGGTATATTCGATCTCTGCAGGTCTTGACTACCCGGGGATCGGACCGGAACATGCAAATCTTTATGACACCGGCCGCGCCCGGTATGTGGCGATCACCGATGATGAGGCAGTCGATGCGTTCAGTACCTTTCCAGGATCGAAGGGATCATCCCGGCGATCGAGAGTGCACATGCGATCGCATATGCGATGAAACTCGCACCGACGATGGGCAAGGACAAGATCATCGTAGTCAATGTTTCCGGAAGAGGAGATAAGGACTGTGCGGCAATCGCAAGATACAGAGGGGAGGATATTCATGAGTAAGATCAGAAGCGCCTTTGAGGGCGGAAATAAAAAGGCATTTATCCCGTTTATCACCTGCGGTGACCCGTCTTTAGAGGTCACGGAGCAGCTTGTATATGCAATGAAGGAGGCAAGCGCAAACCTCATTGAGCTTGGGATCCCGTTCTTCGATCCGACGGCGGAAGGTCCGGTCATCCAGGCGGCGAACATCCGGGCACTCTCCGGTGGCGTGACCACCGACAAAATTTTTGCAATGGTAGAAAAAATTCGGAAAAACACACAAATTCCGATGGCTTTCATGACATACGCGAACGTTGTCTTCTCCTACGGAACGGAGCGCTTTATCAAAAAGGCCTCCGAGCTCGGCATGGACGGCCTGATCCTGCCGGATGTGCCGTATGAGGAGAAAGAAGAGTTTGATTCGGTATGCAAAAAGTACGATATGGATCTGATCTCCCTCATCGCACCGACCTCCCACGAGCGCATCAGCATGATCGCGAAAGAGGCATCCGGCTTTGTATACTGCGTATCCTCTCTCGGCGTTACAGGAACGAGAAGCGAGATCACAACAGACATCGGTGCGATGGTGAAGCTCGTGAAAAAGTCGAAAGATATCCCGCGCGAGGTTGGCTTCGGAATCTCCACCCCGGATCAGGCAAAGAAGATGGCAGGACTTTCCGACGGTGCCATTGTTGGATCTGCCATCGTGAAACTCTGTGGAACGTATGGAAAGGACGCGGTTCCGTATGTAAAAGAATATGTGAAGTCCATGTGTGACGCGGTGCATGGGATCTAAGAATCGTCCAGGAAACGCTCCGCGAGGATGCAAAGTGATATAAGCCAGCTTCGCTGACCAGAATCACGCGCCAAGTCTCACGGACGTTCGACTTAAATGCAGAAGAATGTTGTCGAAATGGTAATTGGGACATGCACTTTTACAAGGTAAAGTGTTTACATTGTGCCGTACTTTGTGCTAAAATTAAATAACGAACTGTCAATTCTGCGGTGCAGGGACTCCCTTGCACCGCAGTTACTTGTGCAAAGGAGAAAGATGCATGCCGGTAGGAATTATCATCAACGCCCTGTCCGTCGCCATCGGTGGTGTGGTCGGGGCTTTATTTGGGCATAAGCTGCCCACAAGGATCAATTCGGAGCTCACGAAAATCTTTGGTGTCTGCTCTATGGGAATGGGCGTGAGTTCCATCGGACTCATGAAAAATATGCCCGCTGTTATCTTTGCGGTGATCATTGGAACCGCATTCGGTCTGGCGATTAATCTCGGCGGGATCATCAACAAAGGCGCCGGATGTATGGAAAAACCAGTCGGAAAGATCTTCCCGAATAAGAACAAAGATATGTCGAGAGAAGAGTATATGACGATGCTCGTGACAATCATCGTGTTATTCTGTGCCAGCGGAACAGGAATCTACGGTTCCCTGGATTCCGGAATGAGCGGAGACCACACGATCCTGATCTCCAAGTCGATCCTGGACTTCTTCACCGCAATGATCTTTGGAGGAACCCTGGGAATGGTGGTCGCGGCTGTTGCAATCCCGCAGTGCGTGATCTTTCTCGCGATCTTCGCTGCGGCGAAGTTCATCTTTCCGCTTACTACGCCGGATATGATCGCGGATTTTAAGGCCTGCGGCGGTTTCCTCCTTCTGGCCACAGGTTTCCGCATCGCAAAGATCCACAACTTCCCGGTCGCCGATATGATCCCCGCCATGGTGCTCGTCATGCCGGTGAGCTGGTTCTGGGGGAATGTGGTTGTGCCGATGCTGTAAATCAAAAAGCTTTTTCAGTACATGTTTTAGAGGAATAAAACTGATGCTGAAAAAGCTTTTTTGTTTGCGTGGAAGTTCAAATAGAACTGCCTATGTATGAGAAAATGATATAAAAATGGGAGGACTCAATCGACCGGAAGAAATTCTGCTGGGAGTATGATTCTTTGAATCGGCATATCAGGATGGGAAAGGCGTTCCAGAAGCTGCTTTCCTGTCGCGCGCCCCATTTCGGCAACTGGCTGCTTGATCAGGCTCATATGCTGAAGACCATACTGTGCCTGTTCACTGTCTTTGTAACCGATCAGATCAATATCATGGTGGGGGCGGATTCCACGCTGATTTAAGATCATCATAGTCTCAATCGCCATAATATTGTTGGAAATAACCAGAGCAGTACAGCCAAGCGCCAGAAGCGCATCGAGATTCTCAACTACCAGAGAAGTCATAGACGTTCCGGTACGGATCAGGGCTTCAGAAAAGATTCCATGTTTTTCCATCGTATCGCGATAGGCATCAAGACGTTCTTGTGTTGTGGAAATGCGGGGAATCCCGGTGATGAATCCGATTTTAGAATGTCCTTTCTTTATAAGGTATTCCACTCCATCGGACATGGCCTGATAGTTTGCGGAGATTACGGAATCATAGGGAGCGCCTAAAGGGGAGCGGTCAACTAAGACAATAGGAATACTGGGAGGAACGATTCCTGAAATATCAGAGTAGTTTTCAACCGTAGAGGCCAGAACAAAACCATCGACAATACCGCTGGATAAAATTCTCAGGTTGTCGATCTCGCGCTCTTTCGTTTCCTTTGTATTAATAACGAGAAGCTTGAAGCCTTCTTTGGAGATAACGTTTTCAACTTCCTCGATCATTGTCGCAAAGAAGGGATTTGAAATATCAGGTACAATAAATGCAATTAAATTTCTCTTTCCCGTCTTAAAACTTCGTGCAGTCGCATCAGGACTGTAGTGAAGTTCTTCGATACTTTTCAGAACGAGCCGTTTCGTTTCTTCTTTTACATAACGGGTATTATTGATGACATGGCTGACGGTGGCAGTCGATACGCCGGCAAGGGCAGCGACATCACGAATACTAACTTTTGACATATGCATTTATTCCCCCTTCGCGACATTGTAAAACGTTTAACATAAGTATATCACCCAAAAATATTGATGTCAATTAAATAAAATTGAGCAGAATAGCTATTGGACAAAAACGAAGAATATGTAAAAAGTACACAAAAAAGCAAAAAAACATTTGTAAATTAGCAATAATTGACAACATATATAAGGCGGGGGTATAATGAAACCACAGAACAAGTTAAACGTTTACGCAAACGTTTGACAGAACGAGTAATGGTCCACCGGGGACTAGATAACAAAAAAGGAGAGGACGATATGAAGAAAAGTGCGAAACGAATTTTTGCGGGCGCTATGGCAGCGGCAATGATGCTTTCGTTGACAGCATGCGGCGGAGGCAGTTCAACGGAAACAACGGCGGCGGCAACATCTGCGGCAGCTGGAACTGAGACAGCAGCACCGGCAGGTGATCAGGAGAAGGTTGTTAAAATTGCATATACTTCAGACCCGGGTTCCCTTGGAACATTCGATGAGGGATCTTCCAGCGGACGTTGGACAGTTCTGGCGTATACATATGAGAACCTGATCTATATGGGTGGTGATGGTGAGTACTACGGAATACTTGCGAAAAACTGGGCAAAGAACGAAGCGGAATCTACTCCGACAAACGTGGTATGGGATATCGAACTTTACGATTATATTAAAGATACAGCGGGAAACAATATTACCGCAGACGATGTAGTATTCAGCTTTAACGAGTGTCTTGAAAATGGTAAAGGAAACCAGCATACAGCATTGACCGGTTCCCTTGTATCAATTGAAAAGACCGGCGATTATACAGTAAAACTTGTGTGCAATAGTGAGGCAGCAGGAGAAGTTGAGAATATGCTGACTCAGGTTATGATCGTTTCAGAGAAAGCATACAAGGACAGCGGAGACTGCATGAGAACCATGCCGGTTGCAACCGGTCCATACAAAGTTGAGTCCTGGGTAACAGGTTCTTCCCTCACTCTTGTAAAGAATGAAGACTATTGGCAGAAGGAAGATCTTCGTGTTGAGTGTCAGGAGCAGAATGTCGATAAGATCGAATATTATTTCGTTACAGAGTCTTCTCAGATCGCAATCGGACTTGAGACCGGTATTTATGATGTTGCGACCTCTCTGAACTATTCAAATGCAAGCCGCTTTATGGAGGGCGGAGAGAGTGCTGCGAACTTTAATGTAGAAGAAGCTCGCGATAACTATATTCAGCAGATGTGGATCAACCGTTCTACAGAAAGTCCGTTAAACGATCTTAAAATTGCGCAGGCTGTTCTTTACGCGATTGACCAGCAGGGACTGATCAATGTGGTTATGGAAGGCCATGGTGAGCCGGTTTACTGCTATGGCAGTGATTTAAACATTGGATTCCAGGAAAAATGGAAAACAGAGGATTATTATAACTATAATCCGGAAAAAGCAAAAGAACTCTTAAAGGAAGCCGGAGTTGCTGATGGAAGTCTGAAACTTACAATTCTTTGCGATACAGATGAGGTTCGTGTAAAGACTGCACAGATCATTCAGGCATACTTAAAAGAAGTTGGAATTGACAGTGAGGTTACATCCTTTGAACAGGCTCTCTGGAATACATACCAGACAGACCCGACTAAGTTCGATCTTAATATTTCTTATAACTCCGCATACGGTTATATTACCCGTATCTGGAACCAGTTAAACAGCACACGTTACGCAGAGCATAACATGGCAATGGTAAGAGATGACAAACTGGACAATCTCCTGATGACAGCGGCTGTTTCTCAGGACGATGCGGACATTGATGCTGCAAAGCAGTACATGGTTGAAGAAGCTTATCATTATGGTCTCTTCCATAAAGACAACTACTATATTACAAACAAGAATAAGATTACAAGTGCAAAATACAGCATCCGTTCCAACTTCCTTCCGGGCGCATCTACTTACGTTTGGAACTAAGCTTATGGAATAAAAATGAATGAAAATTGCAATGCAGTTTTTATAGTTACATGACAACAATCATCGGCGTGCAGGAACCATATATTTGGATTCGGCACGCCGATTCCTAAAAACAGAGGTATTTGGGAGGAAGAAGAATGATCAGATTTATTGGCAAACGAATTCTGCAGATGATACCTGTAGTGTTGCTCGTTGCGACATTGATCTTCGGTATTCTGTACCTGGTTCCCGGTGATCCGGCGCAGATCATGCTGGGGAGTACAGCGTCGGAATATGAACTTGCGGAGATGAGAGAACAGCTTGGTTTAAACAGACCATTTATTGTGCAGCTTGGAGAGTTCTTATCAGACGTATTTCTTCATTTTGATCTGGGTGAATCTTATCTGACAGGTGCTCCGGTTGCGGGAGAAATTATGCAGAGACTTCCAAGAACACTGATTCTGGGAATTGCCTCAATGGTATTAGCGTTTGGTATCGGAATCCCGCTTGGCGTAACGGCAGCGGTTCACCAGAATGGCTGGGGAGACAGAATCAGCATGATCATTGCGCTTCTTGGCGTTTCGATTCCGACATTCTGGCTTGCAATGCTGTTTGTACTCTTATTTTCATTAAAACTTGGCTGGTTCCCGGCGAGCGGAATCGGCGGTTGGGAGTATTATGTGCTTCCGACAGTTTCACTTTGTTTCGGTGGTCTTGCCACTCAGGCACGACAGGCGAGATCAAGTATGCTTGAGGTTATCCGTGCGGATTATGTTGTCACAGCGCGTTCAAAGGGACTGACCCAGCGAGAAGTTATCTTAAAACATGCACTTCCGAATGCATTGAACCCGATCATTACATTGGCAGGAACAAACCTCGCGGTTATTTTTGGTGGTTCCATTGTTATCGAAAACGTATTCTCATTTCCGGGAATCGGCCAGTATATGATTACAGCGATCAATCAGCGTGACTATCCGATCGTTCGTGGCTGCGTTGTCATGCTTGCTGTAGTATTTGCGGTAATTATGCTGTTAGTTGACCTCTGTTATGCGTTTAATGATCCGCGAATCAAGGCGCGTTACGAGAATCAGGGCAAAAAGAAGAAACCGAGCAAGGAGGAAAAATGATGGCGAAGGACAATACATATAAAAAAGAAAATGCGTTTCTGGTCCTCGCAAAACGGATGTCCAGAAACAAAAACGCAATGTTTGGTCTGACATTATTTGTGATCCTGGTTCTGGCGATTATCATTGTCCCGATCGTTTCTCCGTATCAGTATGATAAGATGGACGTCATGGCAATCAAGCAGGGACCGTCATCTGCGCACCTGTTTGGCACAGATGATCTCGGAAGAGATATTTTTACCAGGGTTTTTTACGGCGGAAGATATTCCTTAAGTATTAGTATTGCGGCAGTATTATTTTCAACCGCTATCGGTACAGTCGTTGGAGCGATTGCAGGATATTTTGGTGGTGCAGCCGATACGGTCATTATGAGACTTCTTGATGTTATTCAGGCAATTCCGTCGATGCTTTTAACGATCATTATTTCCGCGGCTCTCGGTGTTGGAATTGATAAAACAATTATTGCGATTGCAGTCGGAACGATTCCTGGCAATGTCCGCCTCTTAAGAGGAACGGTTATGCAGACACGTGAAAATCAGTATCTGGAAGCTGCCGAAGCAATCGGATGCAGTACCGCAAGAAGAATTATGAAGTATGTTATTCCCAACAGCTGGTCTCCGTTGATTGTCTCTGCGACAATGGGCGTTGCAAAAGCAATTCTGGAACTGGCAGCTTTGAGTTACATAGGTCTTGGCGTACAGCCGCCGACTCCTGAATGGGGAGCAATGCTGGCAGGTGCAAGAGGATTCCTTCGCGATTATCCGTATATGCTGATTTTCCCTGGATTATTTATCGCAATTTCAGTTCTCTGCCTGAACATGTTTGGTGATGGACTGCGCGATGCACTTGATCCGAAGTTAAAGGACTAAAGAGGGGGATATGTTATGAGCGAAAAATTTTTAAAGGTGGAGGATCTCGTTGTTGAGTATCGTACAGGTGGAAAAGTTGTACATGCGGTCAACAATGTTTCCTTTGAATTGGAAAGAGGAAAAACATTAGGACTTGTGGGCGAAACTGGCGCAGGAAAGACAACCATTGCGAAAACGATTCTTCGTGTTCTTCCGGATGCTCAGGCGAAGGTCAAGAGTGGAAAGGTCATTCTGGATGGTGCGGATCTTTTATCTCTCAGCGAGGCAGCAATGAGAAAGGTTCGCGGCGGACAGGTCACGATGGTGTTTCAAGATCCGATGACAGCATTAAACCCGATCATGAAGGTTGGAGAGCAGATTGCGGAAGTAATTCGAAAACATCAGACAAGAGAAGATAAAACCGCAAGAGAGATGGCGGAAGATATGCTGGCAATGGTTGGTATTCCAAGAGAACGTTACGGAGAATACCCGCATCAGTTCTCCGGCGGAATGAAGCAGCGCGTTGTTATCGCAATGGCACTGGCCTGCAATCCACATCTTCTTCTGGCTGATGAACCGACGACCGCGTTGGATGTAACGATTCAGGCTCAGGTTCTCGATATGATGGATGACCTGAAGAAGAAATACAATACAGCCATGATCCTGATCACCCATGATCTCGGTGTTGTTGGAAGAATGTGCGACAATGTGGCAGTGATCTATGCCGGTGAAGTTTTGGAATATGGTTCAAAAGAGGAGATATTCCTTCACCCGCAGCATCCATACACCATCGGTCTTTTCGGAGCAATTCCGGATCTTTCTGTAGATACGCGGAGACTTGCCAATATTGAAGGACTCCCACCGGATCCGACAGATCTTCCGACAGGATGCTGTTTTAATCCGAGATGTCCGCATGCGACGGATAAATGCAGAACGATAAAATTCCCGTTGACAGAAGTAAGACCGGGGCATTTTTGCAGCTGCCCATATTGTGAAGCAGCAGAAAAGGAGGATTAGTATGGCACTTGTAGAGGTAAAAAACTTAAAAAAATATTTCTATGGTCCCAAAGGTGCTGTTCATGCGGTAGATGACGTAACGATGAATATTGGTGCCGGAGAGACAATGGGTGTTGTAGGAGAATCCGGCTGTGGAAAGTCAACTCTTGGAAGAACGATCATCCACCTTCAGAAGAGTACGGGGGGATCTGTTCATTTTAATGGAAAAGATATTACAAATCCGACACCGCAGGAACTGAAAAAATTGAGAAGTGATGTTCAGATCATTTTCCAGGATCCGTATTCGTCCCTGAATCCTCGAATGACAGTCGAGGATACGATTAAGGAACCGCTCTTAATTAGTGGAAAATGCGACAAGCAGAATGTAGACGCAGAGACAGAACGTCTGATGGATATGGTGGGTATTGCGAGACGAATCAAGATGAGCTACCCACACGAACTGGATGGCGGAAGAAGACAGAGAGTAGGAATTGCGAGAGCGCTGGCTCTGGATCCAAAGTTCATCGTATGTGATGAGCCAGTATCTGCACTGGATGTTTCCATTCAGGCACAAATTTTGAATCTATTGATGGATCTGCAGGAAGAACATGGACTTGCGTATATGTTTATTACGCATAATATGTCTGTAGTACGCCATATTTCACATAATATTTCTGTTATGTATCTGGGGCAGCTGGTAGAGACAAGTCCGACGAAAGAATTGTTTGCGGAGCCGCTTCACCCGTATACAAAAGCTCTTTTGTCCGCAATTCCGACAACAGATATTCTGCATCCAAAGGAAAGAATCGTATTAAAGGGAGAGATCACATCACCGATCGATCCGCCGCCGGGCTGCCGGTTTGCAGATCGCTGCGTTTATGCGACAGAAAACTGCAGAAAGCCACAGAAACTTGAGGAGATCAAACCAGGACATTTTGTATCCTGCTGCAGAGTACGTGAGATCAATTCTCTTTAAAAGTTGTGAGTTGAGATAAACAGGGAGGTCATCATGGAAAAATATCAGAGCTTTCATTTCAGCCCGCTTAATAACCGTTCGATGCTGATGCCCAGAATTCCAAAAGGAACAGAGTATCATGTGGACAGCAGCAGGCTTGTAAACCCGTTTGAACCGATTCTGGAGAAAGTACTGAAGGGAAGAGCTCCATATAGCCTGTTGAATTCCGGATTTTTCAAGAAGGAGATAGAACTGGAAGGCGCAAAACGGCCGTATGGACTTTATGCACCGCAGAATCTTTGGTCAAAAGGTGTCTGCGCAGTGATCTTTGCGGAAAGTGGTGTTACAGCAGAAGAATTTATAAAGACAGGAAACTGGAAACAACTAGCAGATAAATATCTTGTCTCGCTGCTGATCCTGGAGAGCCCGAAGTGGGAAAAAGAACAGATTGAAAGAGAATTTGACTATGCATGGACGACTGTTTATCATGAATTCAGTAAGAGACCAACGGTCGATATCTGTGAGTCGTTTTTCTATCCGATCGGTTTGGGGGACGCCGCTGGCATAGCTGCCGCGTTTGCGCTTACATATAGTGCGACATTTCCGGCATTTGCGGTATGCGGAGACTGCAGCGTGGATCCAGAACTCCTTAATGTGTTGAGAAAATTACCGTCCGATGGAATTGATACATGGAAGAAAACAGAAATTGCAATGCCGGGATTTCTCATTGATAAGAAGGGAAATGCTGAAGCTGTATTCGAGTATATAAAAGAGATCAACCGCGTGAAAGAAGAAAATCTGATCAATCAGTATGGAAGCGTATATCTGGAGCAGCCGAGACGCGGAGCTTATTATGTAAACGAGCAGCCGATTTCGCAGGTATGGCTTGCGGATGAAAATAGTACAAAGAAATTTGACCAGAATGAAATAAATGAAGCGATGCTTCGGTTTGTCCTTCGTTTTTCCCTATGGGGCGGATCTGGAAATAACCATCTGCGGCCGAAGAGAAGCTGGGAGGAAATCGGAGTAATAAGAGTAGAGAAAGAAATCGCAGGACTGCCAAGGTACTGGGATATCTATGTACCTTCCTGCTATAGGCCGGATGACAAAAAGGAATATCCGCTTGTTGTAGCAATTCATGGATTTTCCTGCAGCCCGGAATATTTTGAACAGACAAGTGACTGGCACCGGCTTGCCGAGGAACGTGGATTTTTTGTAGTTTATCCAGCCGCGTATCCGAGAAATGTAGGGAGAAGCAGATTTCCACTTCCAGGCTGGTGTGTTTGGCCGATGGATCAGGAAGGTGTGGACGAATCCGAATATTTCAAGGTAATGCTGGATGATATGGAAGAAAAGTATCCGATCGATAAGAAACGGATTTATGCAGTTGGACATTCTAATGGCGGCCGGATGACACAGAGGCTTTCAAGGACAATGCCGGAACGATTTGCAGCATTTGGGCCGACGGGTGCACTGGGCGGCAAGTTGGCGGACGCAATCGAACCGATCGATGATCATATGAAATGCCCAATTGCGTTTATGATGGGCGAGTATGATATGGCTTCTCCGTCAGTGGAGGAAGGAAGTATTGCCCGAGAGACTTTGAAAGCATACTGCCGTGCAAACCATATGACGCCGCAATTTGAAAACTGGTATGATAATGGAATTTATCATACGTTGGTGATGTATGATGAGGATCATGTTCCTATGATCCGATATACGATCATGAAAGGCTGCCCGCATACCTATACCGGAGAGATGGCACAGCTTACCTGGGATACATTCTTATGCCATTTTACAAGAGAGGCTGACGGAAGTATTCAATATCATGGATAATGACTGCTGCAATGCAGGAAGAGGTAAAGATTATGGGAAAATATGAGAGCTTTCATTTTAGCCCGGAAAATAACCGATCGATCTTAATGCCACGGGCACCAAGAGGAACAGAATATCACCCGCCGAAACGGAACAGACACAGAGAATTGTTTCCGCCGATCCCGGAAGATAAATTAAATCATAGCAGCCCGTATTATCAGTGTAATCTTGGAATTACAGAAAAAACGATCGTGATAAATGGCCAGGAGAGAAAATATGCAATCTATGTGCCGGATGGAATGATCTCAAAGGGTGCGGGGATTTTTGTATTCCCGGAAAATGGGACGAACGCGGAAACATTTATTCATTCTGATAACTGGATCGCGCTGGCGGAAAAATATCATACAGCTTTGGTAGTATTTGAAAGCAGCCAATGGGACAGAGAACAGATTGATAAAGAATTTGATTATGCGTGGGAGATCATCACATTAGAGTTTGTGCAGCGGCTGACAGTCGATATCTGTGAATCATATATGTATGTTATGGGATTCGGCGCTGGTGCGGAAATTGCCGCGGCATTTGCACTGACGTACAGTGCGACGTTTGCAGCATTTGCAGCGGATGGAAACTGTGCGGTAGATCCTGAATTGCTGGAGATACTCGGAAAACTTCCATCGGATGGAGATTTGACATTAAAGAAAACAGATATTGCGATTCCCGGATTCCTGATTGACCGAAGTGGAAAAGCAAAGGAAACATTCGAATATATGAAGACGATTCTTCGGGCTAAAGAAGAAGGTCTGGCAAATGCATATGGAGAAGTTTATCTGGAGCAGCCGGAGCGCGGACAGTATTATGTTAATGCACAGCCTGTTGCACAGGCATGGCTTGGAAATTCCGAGAGTGTGAGTGAGGTATCACGGGAAACACTTAATGAAGAAATGATAAAATTTGTCCTGCGGTTTTCACGCTGGGGCAGTTTTGGAAATAACTGTTTAAGGCCTATGAGAACGCAGGAGGAGATTGGGGTTGTACGAGTAGAACAAATCGTAGAAGGTCTGCCAAGATATTGGGATATCTATGTTCCGTCCGGATATCGATCTGGAGATGGAAAAAAGTATCCTCTCGTTGTGGCGATTCACGGCATGTCCTGCAATGCAGAATATTTTGAACGTACCAGTGACTGGTATCGCCTTGCGGAAGAGAGAGATTTCTTTGTATGCTTTGCGTCGGCATATCCTTATAATGATGGACTGGCAAAATTTCCGGTTCCGCACTGGGCGTTGGAATCAATGGGAGTTCCGCTTCATGATGAGGTGCCTTATTTTGAGAAAATGCTGGATTACATGGAAAAGACATATTCGATTGATCCATCCAGGATCTATGTGACAGGACATTCTAACGGTTCACATATGACGCAGGAACTGGCGCGGAGGATTCCGGAACGGTTTGCAGCTTTTGCACCAACCGGAGCAATGGACGGTTGGGATCCACAGGTACGGCCATTGGAAGGCTGCGCACAGAGACCGGTATGGTTTATGCTTGGAGAATATGACATCGCTTCCGTATCGCTGGATCCGGGCACAATTGCGAGTGCAACACTTGAAAATTACTGCCACAGCAACGGAGTAGAACCGAGGTTTGAGAATTGGTACGATAATGGAAAATATCATACATTGGTAATGTATGATCAAAATCATGCTCCGATGGTGTGCTTTACAGTCATTCGAAGCTGCCCGCATACCTACACAGCAGAAATGGCGCAGCTTACGTGGGATCACTTTATGTGCCATTTCCGCAGAAATGAAGACGGAAGTATCCGCTATGACGGCTGAAACAGAAAAATAACAGAGAAGGCAGGCTGACAGAGAATATAGAGGTGAAAGTGGATGGGCGACAGGTACATTTGGGGAGTGCAGCTTCTGGTAGAAGATGTGCCCGGTGCGAAAAGATGGCTTTGTGAAAATTTGTTTTTTGTGGAAGAAGATCATAAAGGGATGATTTGTCTGCGTAATGGAAATTTCCGGTTGGTTTTAAGAGAAGACAAAGAACATCTTGCAGACAAATACGGGCCGGATGATATGTGTCTGGGATTCCGACATATTGCGTTGGAGACACATGACATCGAGGCGGCGATTGCATATTGCGAAAGCCGGGGATTAAATCTGCAGCTCGGAGAAAACGGAGGACCGCGGTATAGTGGAAAAGTATATGGAACAGGAATGAATTATTTCAACATTATATCGGGATACGGATTTACGATAGAGGTCAGCCAGAAGCTGCACAAAAAGATTCCGCCGAACAGGACACCGATCTGTGGTCTTGAACATGTGGGACTACAGGTTTCAGACCTGTCTGCTGCAATTCAATTTTATGAGAATCTGGGATTCACCGCGTGCTTTGATCCGGTTGTAAATCATGTGGACGGACATACGATTCTCTGCTGTATGGTTGCTGCCGGTGAGACGGTAATTGAGATTTATAAATTTCATGATTTACCGGAACTTTCTGTCCAGAGACATCCGGTAATTGAGAGGCTTATTCTCGGGGGAAATGACTACTTGTCCGGGACAGCTCTGGAGAGAGTAAAATTTATGGAGGAGAAGGCATGTACGATATAACAGCACTGGGTGAAATCCTGATTGATTTTACGTATCAGGGAATCAGCAGAAACGGACAAAAACTATTTGCACAGAATCCAGGTGGAGCGCCGGCGAATGCGTTGACATCAGCGGCTCGTTTTGGGGCAAAAACCGCATTTCTGGGAAAAGCCGGAACGGATATGCATGGACGGTTTTTAAAGGAGATTTTAGAGAAGGAACAGATCGATACGAGAGGCTTTATTCTGGATGAAAGATATTTTACAACGCTCGCGTTCGTGGATCTGTCACCGGAAGGAGAACGTACCTTCTCATTTGCGAGAAAGCCAGGGGCAGATACGCAGATCACAGAGAAAGAACTGGATATGGAAATTCTTGGGAACACGAAGATATTCCATGTTGGTTCTCTGTCTTTGACGTCGGAACCGGCACGCAGCACTACGTTTGCAGCAATAAAGGCAGCCAAGTCAGCAGGCGCAGTCATCTCTTATGATCCGAACTACAGAGCAACGTTGTGGGAGAATGTGGAAACAGCAAAACGCGAGATGAAAAGTTTGATTCCATTTGTGGATATAATGAAAATTTCAGATGAGGAAACAGAACTTCTAACAGATGAGAAGGAACCGGAACAGGCTGCAAAAGTGCTGCTGGAGAAGGGAGTAAAACTTGTAGCAGTTACCCTTGGAAAAGACGGCTCATATATAGCGAATGCAAAAGGAGGAAAGAGAGTTCCCGGATTTGAAAGCAATGTGGTAGATACGACCGGAGCCGGAGATGCATTTTGGGGAACATTTCTTTATAAACTCAGCAAGTCAAATGAATCCATCGAAAAAATTACATTAGATATGGCGGTAGAATATGCCGAATTTGCAAATGCAGCGGCATCACTATGTGTAGAAAATTTCGGTGGAATTCCATCGATGCCGTTGATTGCAGATGTAGAGAAGCGAATGAAAATGAAATAAGAATGTTTGGTGCGGGAGTCTCTGAAATGTGGGACTCCCGTTTTTATGCGATGAGAAAATACTGAAATTAAAACAGAAGACCATTTTGCTGATGTCAGCAAAATGGTCTTCGCTGGGAAGAAGATTTTTTAATTGTACAAATAAGCGTTACGACTGCGCACCCAAAGCAGTCGATCAGTACGTCTGTAAACCGCCCTGCGCGGCCCGGGACAAAGAGCTGGTGGAATTCGTCGGTGCAGGCGTAGAGGAAGACGATGGCGAGAGCGGTGAGAAGACGGCGTTTCATATTTAATGGCTGGTATGTAAAATGGAGTCCAAAACGGACGGTGCAGTAAAATACAAGATATTCCGTTATGTGGGCGGTTTTCCGGACGGGGAAACTCATGAGTTCGATGAGCTCGGCATATTGCGTCGGATCCCCGCGGAAAAAGCCGAATTTCGTCCCGATCAGGAGGATCAGTCGGCTCACGGAATCGCTCATTTCCGTGGATTCGACGGCCGGCTTTGAGGAGAACCAGAAGATCGCGGCGGCGATAAAGAGTGCCGGGAGCCAGACGAGCAGGCGAAGATAGATTGATCGGTTGTTGTTGAAAGCATTTTCTGATGAAAATGCAGGAGTCGTTTTAGGTTGTTTGTTATTGATTATCATTTCTATATAAAATCTTATTTACAGTCTGTATCGTTCGCAGCAATGGCCTTGAGGGCAGGAAATTCGAAGCAATACAATGGTTACGTTGTTTCATGGCAGATGCCAGCCGAGGTTTTTGCCCCAATTCCTTACAGGGAAACATCCTCCTTCGCCCGCGCCCGTCGATCCATGATCGAGTGGATTACCGGGACCATGAAAATTGCAACAATTCCACCTGCAAATCCATTATTATATAAATTCATGCCACCATACACAATTCCGACATTTAAGGCGACGGAGGAGTGAAGGAATCCGGCGAGAAGTCCGACAAACACACCGAATTCTCCGGCGATGGGTGCCAATGTGGTCGAGAATAAAAGCGCCAGGATCGGTGACGGAGCATTGATGGTCCAGTGTTTCGTAAAACTTGCGAGGAGAACGCCGAACATGATCGGAGCGATGTTTCGGATATGTTTTCCGGTTGCGGAGAAGCCGATGATCGTGAAGATCCCGCCGATCGTCGGTCCGTTTAACTCGCCGCCGACTCCGAGAACAAAGATTGTTGCGAACAGCCCGTTGAGTGCCATGTTGAGGACGGTTGCAGCGCCGCCGTTGTCACGGAGATAGTCGGTTCCGCCGATCCCGGAACAGGATAAGATCTTCCAGTAAGAGTCTCCAACGTTCTTTCCGCCAAAGAGGAACGCGGCTGCGATCATGGCAATAAAGAGACCGCAGAGGATCGCAAACAGAAGCTGGTTGTTGCCCTCAGACCAGATCAGGCGGGATTCGGTGGTGATCCCGAAGGATTTCAGCACGGATACGATAACAGTGGCGATGATACCGGAGGAGAATCCGACGTTATAGAGCGAGTAGCCCTTATGCGCATAGTGGACATGGGTGGATAACGGCGGCAGCACGAAACCGATGATGAGCCCGACCGCGAGACTTGCAATGAGCCGGACTGCATAGGGCAGATCCGAGATATACATGATCTGCGTGATGATCGGGGACAGGCTGGTGCCGTAAAAACCGATGTAAATGTAGCTGGACATGTGTTTTTTGTGATAGTGGGAATAGAGGTATACGCCGAGAAGAATTGCCCAGATATTTAAAAGGTTCTTTCCAAAAAGGGAAAACCCGAACATCAGGCAGCTCGACGTGATCGTGTGTCCGTCCATCTCCATTCCGAGAAAATAGATCGTCCAGATGCAAAGAAGAGTCAGCAGACCGGCGTTGATAAAGGAAGTCCCGATCCCGCCGATCAGAAAGTAGTCTGTGATTAGGAAATCCGGTTCTTTGATGATCGTGATGAGACCGGGGATGATCTCAGTGACAGGCTGCAAAAACAGGCCGACGATCATGAAATAAATAGGGATCAGAGACAGAAGCCGGAACTTCTGAAGTCTTGTGAGTGGGTGGGAAATTGTCATGTACGTGTCCTTTCGAGAAAATAATATATGTGGGAGTATGTGAATGCACCATGTGTATCTTGAGATCATGAAGAAAATCTGGAAAACAGTGAATGCACGTTTTTTAGTATACCGTAATAATGGGAAAATAGGAAGAGTTTCCGCAGGGGACGGATGGAAAATGTGGATATTTTGCTCCGGGTTTCAAAAAACAAAAATAACCGCCCCTGTTCTTAGAAAACAGGAGCGGTTATTTTCGATAAACGTGTGAAATAAAATAAGATGCCAACAGAACATCAAACAGAGAACATCTTACTTGATAAACAGCGTATTCACATCCAGCTCGTTCTCGATCATGCCGGACTCATACATGAAGTCAGCAGTCTTCTGGAAACCTTCTTTGTCGGCGTCGGTGATCTCTGTGGAGAAATCGTAGTAGCCGTACATCTCTTTTACAGCATCCACGTCAAGGTCAAGTGCTGCGGCAACGGTCTCCATGGTCTCATCCTGGCTGTCAGCCATGTAGGATGCGATCTCGTCCTGTGCAGCATTTAATTTCTCGATGACATCCGGATGCTCATCGTAAAACTTCTGAGTTGTCGCAACAGCGATCAGGGCGCTGATCAGGCCTTCACCGTCTGCAACGAGGTGGTAGCCCTGCTGTTCTGCATTGTAAGCAGTTGCGCCGGCGATCAGGGCAACATCAACGCTGCCGCCGTCAAGACCTGCCTTTGCGTCCGGGATAGTCATGTTTACATAGTTTACATCGTCAAGAGTCATGCCTGCCTGAGCGAGGTAGGAGACAAGGAGTTCATGAAGGTTGGTGCCGGTTGGTCCTGCAATCGTCTTGCCTTTTAAACTCTCCGGAGTTGTCAGGGTCTCATCCTTGGAGTACATGCAGAATGCCTTCGGGGAACGGCTGTACATGTTTAATACCTTGATGTCAGCGCCGTTTGCCGCGGACAGGATCACGGATGTTGCGCCTACTGCGTAGAGAACCTGAACGTCGCCGGAAGCAAGAGCCTGTGTCTGGTCAGCGCCGGAAGTAAGCTCTGCATACTCAACCGGAACGCCGAGCTCTTTCTCGAAGATTCCCTGGTCTTTTTCGATGATGGTCGGTACGTTTAACGGGGATGTTACATAAGTAACGGTGAGTTTGTCGATGGAAGTCGCTGTGTCAGATGCTGCAGCGGAAGTTTCCGCTTCTGTGGAAGCAGCTGCGGTTGTCTCTGCTGCAGAAGCAGCCTCTGTCTCTTTGCTTGCGGATCCGGAGCAGCCAGCAAGGGAAAATGTCATGCACGCCGCAAGTCCTAATGCGATCAGTTTTTTCATTTTGTGTTGTCCTCCTCATATAAGTAAAAATTAAATGTATGATATGCCTGAGTTGCAGGCGGATATCCATAAGAAGTCAAGAGATATTCGCAATCTGCTTTTGTTGCTTGTTCATAATCAAATAGCTGTTGCGCAACTTGTCAGAGATGGCTTGCTCCCTCCCGATATAAGTAAGTCCCCGCCCATTGCTTATGCAATGCAGAGGTGTCCCTGACTTTGTTAAATTGAATTTTATATAAAATATATCTAATTAAGAAAATTCAACTGCTCTATAATCTCTCTCTTGAGCGCAATAAACTCCTCATCCAGCAGATTCCGCGCTCCGGCCGCTGCCTTCACCGGATAGACATGTTTCACGAGACCTTTTTCGATCACAACGATCTGGTCACCCAGGATCAGCGCCTCATCGATGCTGTGGGTTACAAACATGATGCTGGAATGTTCCTTCTGCTGGACGCGGAGAAGCTCTTTCTGCATCTGCTCTCTCGTAAAATAATCGAGAGCGGCGAACGGCTCGTCCATCAGGATGAAAGTCGGCTCATAGGCAAGCGCCCTGGCGATCGCTGCGCGCTGCTGCATGCCGCCGGAGAGCTGGGACGGGTATGCTTTCTCGAAGCCGGAAAGATTTACCGTCGTGATGATGTCCTGAATTTTAGCTCGATCGACCTGATTCTTTTTCAGCCCGAAAATAATGTTGTCCCAGACGTTTAACCATGGCATGAGCCGCGGTTCCTGGAACACAAAGGCGGTTTTGTGATCGCCGTCCCAGAGGATCTCGCCGTCGTCGGCGGATTCCAGACCGCCGGTGAGCCGCAGGAGTGTTGTTTTTCCACAGCCGCTCTGTCCGAGGATCACGGTGATCTTTCCAGCAGGGATTTCAAGATCGATGCCGTTTAGGACAGGAAATGCCCGGCCATCGACCTGATATGTCTTATGAATGTTTTTTAACTTAATTCCAGCCATTTTCACCGGCTCCTTTCAGAAAGATGCTGATGAGAAGACCGAAGATCCGGTCTGTCAGATAACCTGCGATGCCGATGGCGAAGATGCCGACGATGACCTTGTCGGTCCGGGACATCTGCTGGGCAAACAGGATCATGTGTCCGAGTCCGGTGGATGCCGCGACCATCTCCGCACCGATGATGGCACGCCAGCTGTAACCCAGACCGATGCGCATTCCCACGAGAATGTCCGCCATGGCGTAGGGCAGCATGATGCGAAAGAATTTCTGCCGGTCCGTGTAGCCGAACATGGTTCCAACCTCCAGAAGCTTCCGGTCACAGCCCGTAAATCCCTTGACGATGTTTAAATACATCGGGAAAAAAGATGCCAGAACGATGATGACTGTCTTTGTAGTTTCACCGATTCCGCACCATAAAATAAGAAGTGGGATCATGCTGAGCGGCGGCACGTTCCTGAAGAACTGCACCAGGTACTCATAGTAACCTGCGGAGGCAGGAATCATCGCCCGCAGCATGCCGAAGGCAAATGCCAGGATAAAGGCGATCACAAAGCCTTTTCCGACACGCAGGAAGCTGATCCTTAAGTCGCGGAAAAGCTCGCCGCTCTGCAGCATTTTGCAGAAACTCTGGAAGACCCGCCCCGGGGACGGGAGCACATAGGAACTTAAGATGCCTGCGCGGCAGACGATATACCAGACGGCAAAGACCGCAAGGATGCCGATCAGCGGTGGGAAATATTTTTTAAATTTCTGATTCATCGCACTCCATCTCCTCTGTGGCAGCCCTGAACACAGTACAAAAGCTCGATCAGCTTTGCGCTTTTCCAGTCATTTCCGGTCACATAGGACTCAATAGCCGGACGGCCGGATCGGCTGACAACGGAAAACGGCAGATTCTTAAAGAATCCCGGTGGGATCGGGCTTGCGTCCGGCGCGGGTTCCATTGGCTCGCCAAGTGCAGCGAGAAAGCGGTTCCATGGTACAAAATGAGTGTCTTTTAATTCCAACTTATTTCCCATGTCGGCTAAGATCCGGCATGGCGTTGTGATGATCTTTTCACCGTTCGCAAGATCCGGACGTTCTGCCAGTTCTCTCGCACAGTGGATCAGGATCGGCTCAATATCCGCGATCCGGATTTCAGGCTGCAGGGAATGTACCAGAGATGCCGCTGCCGGACATCTCGCGTCCGCAAAAGTTCCATCTGCATGTTCCAAAAGCTCCAGGTACTTCCGAAGCACGATCTCGCCCCAGCTTTCCTGACAGACCACTCGCGTCAGGTCATGCTTCTTAAGCAGCTTTTCAAGTGCCGCTGCCGAGATCATCCTCTCCGATACCGGATTGATCCATAGATATGTCAAAGTAAAATTCCTCCCAATTAGCTGCAACTAACCAACATTGTTTAGCATAGCAGATTAGTGGGGAAATGTCAATTGGGAATATAGGGGAGATGAAATATAGAGGAATAGACATTACATTTTTATAGAAGAGATTGATTGTGAAAGTAAAAATGGGTACAATATATATAAGTAAAGGAGGGGCGGTCATGGCAATTGAGATGCAAAAACTGATTTCGGAATATGTCAGAGCTGTGAGAAAAATATATGGTCATCACTTAAAGCAGGTGATTTTGTATGGTTCATATGCGCGTGGGGATTATACAAAAGATTCCGATGTGGATCTTATGCTGTTGGTGGACCTGGATGAAATGGAATTAGAAAAATATTCTGACGAACTGTCAGAGTTGGGTTTTGATTATAATGTCGAATATAATATCTGGATGATGCCTATCGTAAAAAACAGGAAAAATTTCTTTAAATGGAGCGACGCCTATCCATTCTACAAGAATGTAAAAACAGAGGGGATTTCATTGTATGAAGCAGCCTGAAGAGTTTGATATGGGGGATCAGTGGGATTTGGTTTATCACCGTTTGCAGATTGCGGAAGAAGATTATGAGACCGCAGAGTTGTTAATGCAAGGTGAGCGATATCGTGGTGCAAATAACCGGGCATATTATTCGATTTACCACACGATAGATGCGGTCTTATCGATACATGGTGTTGCATTTAAACGTCATAAGGATACATTGGCATATTTTAATAAGAATTTCGTGGCAACAGAAATATTTCCACGATCAATGGGGAGACAGATCGTTCAGGCAGAAGAAATCAGGCATGCAAGTGACTATGATCCGTTTTATATTGTGTCAAAGACAGGAACACAGAAACAGATTGAAACGGCAAAGCTTATGCTGGAATATGCAAGACAATATATTGATGAACAGAGAAATAAATAATATTAACAATTGATTTCTAAAGAAAACAGTTGAAATATAAGGAATGCAGTGATATACTTTCAAACGTTGCAAAGCCCACAAAAACCAAGGTCCTAAAGGGCTTTTCGCCGATTCCCGGCGTAAGGTCATATACTTGCAGTATATGCCTTCCGCAGCATTCGTCAGATATACATGCGAGCATGTCCGCCTGACTCATTGCTGCGCGAAAATGAATCGAGTGTTCGTGACCTTCCACTCGTAAAACAAAACTAAAGGAGAAACTGAATATGAAAAACAACGCAACAAACAGCCCGGTACTGACACTTGTATACGGGGCGGCTATCGCGGCAATCTATGTGGTGCTGACGATGGTGTTCCTGCCGATCAGCTTTGGACCGATCCAGTTTCGGATCTCTGAGCTTCTCTGCGTACTTCCGTACTTTACCCCGGCGGCAATTCCGGGACTCTTTATCGGATGCCTGCTGGCCAACTTCCTTGGCGGCGCGGCGGCTCTCGATGTGATCTTTGGAAGTATTGCGACCCTGATCGGTGCGGTAGGTTCCTATCTGCTTCGAAAAAACCGCTATCTGGTATCCGTTCCGCCGATCCTCGCGAACATGATCATTGTTCCGTGGGTGCTCCGTTTCGCATACGGTTCTGAGGACATGATCTGGTTTTCCACGATCACAGTCGGAATCGGAGAGATCCTGGCTATCGGTATTCTTGGACAGATCCTGTTATCCGTTTTGATCCGGTATCAGCATGTGATTTTTGGAAAAGCTGCAGCGTAAAATTAGTGATCCCGTATCTGTTGGATGAAAAATCCAGTAGATGCGGGATTTTTTATGGACCAGGAAATTTCGAGAAATTCCCTGGTCCATAAAAAGGCACTAACGTGCCAAAGATGCGCACTCGCGCGAAGATGTAGATTGTTGCAAGTGACCGCGCGAGGGGCTGTGAAAAAACATAGCCTATAAAAAAGAAGGGCCAAATGATTTCTCATTTTTTCACACGCCCTTTTTATATAGAAAGTGCTGCACAGAAAAGAAAAGATCTGCGTGAATTTCGCCTCATGTTAATTTTCCCTCGAGGATAGATTTTCTTTAATTTTTGTGATATCATGTGTAAAAGACTGTGTATATTTAAACACATATTTTATACGTGCTTAAATGTATACAGTGTAAAACATTTAAAATAGAGATCAAACATCCGAAAGGAGACAACGATGTATCATATCGATTTTAATAAACCAGAACACATTCACTTTATCGGAATCGGCGGAATCAGCATGAGCGGACTGGCTGAGATCCTGCTGGAGAGAGGATTCACAGTAAGCGGTTCCGATGCCCATGAGTCCGAGCTCACCGACAAACTCACAGCCCACGGAGCAAAGATCGTCTACGGACAGCGGGCGGAGAACATTACCGACGATATCGACGCTGTTGTATATACAGCGGCAGTTCACCCGGATAACCCGGAGTACGCAGCGGCAGCGGCGAAGAATCTGCCGATCCTTTCCAGAGCAGAGCTTCTCGGCCAGCTCATGAAAAATTATGAGAAATCCATCGCTGTATCCGGTACCCACGGAAAGACAACGACGACCTCCATGCTGACGGAGATCCTCATGGACGAGAAGAAGAACCCGACGATCTCTGTCGGCGGAATGCTGGACTCCATCGGCGGCAACATCCGTGTCGGCGGTCCGGAGCTCTTCGTGACAGAGGCCTGTGAGTATACAAACAGCTTCCTGTCCTTCTTCCCGAACATGGAGATCATATTAAATATAGAAGCAGATCACCTCGATTTCTTCAAAGATATCGAAGATATCCGCCATTCCTTCCGGAAATTTGCGGAGCTTCTCCCGGAAAACGGAATCCTCATCATCAACAGCGATATCCGTGACTACAGAGAGATCTGCGACGGACTTCCGATCAAGGTGATCACCGTTGGAAGTGATCCGGAAAAGAGCCATTACAGCGCCGCAGACGTGACATTCAACGAGAATGCCTGCGCAACCTATACTCTTTTAGAGGACGGAAAAGCCATTGACACGATTACTCTCGGTGTACCGGGGATCCACAATGTATACAATTCCCTGGCGGCCATCGCGGCGGCCCATGAGCTCGGGATTCGCGGTGAGGGGATCCGGAACGGACTGTTAAGATTTACCGGCACTCACCGGAGATTTGAGAAAAAAGGCGTGATCGGCGGTGTGACCGTGATCGACGATTACGCGCATCATCCGCAGGAGATCGCAGCGACTCTGGCGGCGGCAAAGAATTATCCGCACCGTGAGATCTGGTGTGTCTTCCAGCCGCATACCTACACGAGAACAAAGGCGCTGATGGACGATTTCGCAAAAGCGTTAGCCGCAGCGGATCATGTTGTCCTCGCAGATATTTACGCAGCGAGAGAGACGGACAACCTTGGGATCAGCTCCGGGACATTGGCGGAAAAGATCGCGGCACTCGGAACCGATACCCACTATTTCCCGAGTTTTGATGCGATCGAGACATTTCTTCTTGAAAATTGTGTCAACGGCGACCTGTTGATAACTATGGGGGCCGGAGATATTGTAAAAGTGGGCGAAAAGCTCCTTGGACAGTAAGTTATCCACATTATCCACAGAGTTTTCAACAGAAATCTGTTGAAGACCCTGTGGATTTTTTGATTTACATAACTGAAAATCGGGAAATGCCGGAAAGCCGGGAAAAATAAGGAATTATGGGGATTTTAAGAGCTTTTTTGACAGTTATGTAATGCGTTTATCCACGTTATCCACAATATCCACAATTAGAGTAGTGGATAATTCCGGCTATTTCATTTTTTGTGGGGGTATGTTATGATATTTCAAGGTGAAAAGAGAGAATGAGTGTGCCGGAAAATGCGGTGCTGCCCGGAAGAACTGAAAATATGAGACGTAAGTGACCGATGGGGAGAACAACCGACAGGGCAGCAGGTGGATATATCAGGCAGATTTGAAATGGAACGTGAACATAAAGGGTGAAGTAAGAATGGGTTTAGGCTATAAAAATAACATCAATACGGCGGTAACCGCCGTATCCAACACATTTATCGACGAATATATGGGGACAGCCAGCGGAGAATATGTAAAAGTGTACTTATATCTTCTGCGCCACGCCGGGGAAAATGTGGAGATCCCGGATATTGCAGAGGCATTGAATCATACGGAGGCGGATGTCCGCCGTGCTCTGGCTTACTGGGAACGCGCCGGTGTGCTTGCATCGGAGAAAGAAGAACCGGCGGCGGGCGAAGCTGCGGTTACGAGAGAGGATCTGACAGACGCCGGCTACATAACCCCAGAATCCCGGAGAAGTTACGGGGATTCTGATATGGAAGGAAGAATGCCGGAAGAGAGTGCAGCTGACAGCGGGAAACAACTGCAGGGCAGCGAACGCGGTATGGCAAAGCAGCCCGGAACGATGGATATCCCGGATGCCGGAAACAGCTACGACCGTATGAAACGCTTATCCGCGGATGAGGAATTTTCGGCTCTTCTCTACGCGGTCCAGCAGTACCTCGGAAAGACCTTCAGCGCCATCGAGTGTGAGAAATTTGCTTATTTCTATGATGTTCTCCATATGTCCTGTGAACTTTTGGAGTATCTGGCGGAATACTGTGCCGAGGGCGGACACACCAGTATCCGATACATCGAAAAAGTGGCATTGAACTGGTATCAGGCCGGGATCCATACCCGTGATGAGGCGCGGGAACACTCTGTGAGGTACTCGAAAGATACCTCCGCAGTTATGAAGGCGTTCGGGATCATGGGCCGGAATGCGGGAACAGCAGAACAGGAATTTATACGCCGCTGGTTTAAGGAATTCGGTTTCGATTCCATGCTCGTCACGGAGGCATGCAACAGGACTCTCACAGCCACGGGATCGGCAAGTTTTCCATACGCGGACAAGATCCTCGCCGGCTGGAAGGAAAACGGTGTGCGGACCTTACAGGACGTTGAGACCTTAGATAAACGCCGTCAGGAGAAACAGGCAAAGAAATCCGGCCCGGCATCGAGACAGACCCGGAACACATCGACGAACCGGTTCAACAACTTTGAACAACGGTCCTACAATTACGATGATTATGTCTGGGATGATATAAAGAACAGAAAATAAGGAGGCAGTGCGGATGGCACTCAGTAATTCCCAGTACGATGCGATCATGCGTGTCTACAATCAGAGACAGTTTCAGGACAAGCGTGAGCAGGATAAGCGGATCGCGGAAGTGTACGAGAAAGTTCCACAGGTAGAGGCACTGTCCGACGAGATCGCGGCGACTATGGCTCAGGCGGCGAGAAAGATTCTCGCCGGTGACCGCGCGGCGGCGGATCAGTTGAAAAAAGACGCGGAATTTCTAAAAGAGCAGAAAGCAATCTATTTAAAACAGAACGGATATCCGGCAAACTATCTGGAGCTCCAGTATGTCTGCCCGGACTGTAAGGATACGGGATACGCGGACGGAAAAAAATGCCACTGCTTCAAGCATATGGAGATCGAGATCCTGTACGACCAGTCGAATATCCGCGAAGTTCTGGAACGGGAGAATTTTGACACACTTTCCATGGCATACTATGACAGAAATCATGTGGACGAAAAGACAGGAATGACCGTCTACGACTATATGTCCAGAGTGATCAGGGAATGTAAGGAATATGTGGAAAACTTTAAAAATGAGAAAGGAAGTATCCTGTTCACCGGAAATACGGGCTGTGGAAAGACATTTCTGAGCAACTGTATCGCGCGGGAGCTGATCCGAAGATATTTTTCTGTGGTCTATCTCACGGCAACGGATATGTTCGACATTCTGGCAGGAAGCCGCTTCAGTGGAGGCGATGACGATGAGGCGAAGGACCGGGCGTCCTATATTCTGGATTGTGACCTCCTGATCATCGACGATCTTGGAACAGAATTGATCAATACATTCACGGCATCCCAGATGTTTTACTGTGTCAATGAGCGGCTGAATCGAAATAAGGGAACGATCATCTCTACAAACCTGACACTTGGCGAGCTTCAGGACGCGTTCACGGAGCGCGTGACATCAAGGCTCATGAGCCGGTATAAGATCATACCATTGATTGGGGATGATCTCCGTCTTGTGCGCAGAGGATTTATGCGCAGAGGATAATAAAAACGTGCCGGATGGCCGGAGAAAAAAGGAAAATCCTGTCGGAGACGGCCGGAAATCCGGTTGACGGAGCGGGTGTATGGTGCTATAAATGAAATGTATGTACGCTGCAAAATGGGGAACCGGGTAAATACTGTGAAGAACAGGCAGACCGGAGAGCGGCGGATAAAAATATCAAATAATGAGTAGAAAAAACAGGGAGGAACAGGAATGCTGTACGAAGAAAAGCAGATTGAGACAATACCGGTTGGACCTTTAGGTCTGATTCCGCTGAAAAGCTGTGAGGATCTGGGTAAAAAGGTAGATGCCTGGCTGGTTGAGTGGAGAAAAGAAAGAGAGAGCGAGCACAAGACCACGATCGCTTTTGCTGGATACCAGAAAGATTCCTATATTATCGGCGCAAAGACTCCGCGTTTCGGCTCCGGTGAGGCAAAGGGAGAGCTGACAGAGTCTGTCCGCGGTGATGACCTCTATATTATGGTAGACGTCTGCAATTATAATATGACATACACGATGAACGGCTTAAAGAACCACATGTCTCCGGATGACCACTATCAGGATTTAAAGCGTGTGATTGCAGCCGTAGGCGGAAAGGGCAGAAGGATCAATGTGATCATGCCGTTCCTCTATGAGAGCCGTCAGCACAAGAGAACCGGCCGTGAGTCCTTAGACTGTGCAATGGCGCTTCGCGAGCTCGTCGACATGGGCGTTGAGAACATCATCACCTTTGATGCCCATGATCCGCGTGTCCAGAACGCGATCCCGTTAAAGGGCTTTGAGACGGTACAGCCGACATACCAGTTTATCAAGCACCTGTTAAAGAATGAGAAGGATCTTCAGATCGACAGTGACCACATGATGGTCATCAGCCCGGATGAAGGCGGTATGGGACGTGCAGTCTTCTTCGCAAACGTTCTTGGACTGGATCTCGGTATGTTCTACAAGAGACGTGATTACACAAAGATCATCAACGGCCGTAACCCGATCGTTGCCCATGAATTCCTTGGCGCAAGCGTAGAGGGCAAAGACGTGATCATCGTTGATGATATGATCTCTTCTGGTGAGAGCATGCTCGACACCGCCAAAGAGTTAAAGAGAATGAAGGCAAGAAAAGTATTCATCTGCACAACCTTCGGCCTCTTCACGGGCGGCTTAAAGAAATTCGACGAATACTATGAGAATGGCATTATTGACCGGGTTCTGACAACAAATCTTATCTATCAGACACCGGAACTGCTTTCCAAGCCGTACTATATCAACGTGGATATGAGTAAATACATTGCTCTTATCATCGACAATTTAAACCATGACGCATCCTTGAGCGAGCTTCTGAACCCGACCGGAAGAATCAACCGGGTTCTGGCGAAGTATCGCGCTGGAGAAAGATAAAAAAGCGCCTGACGTTTATTTGGACTCCGAGGTTCGGAAAACGTCAGGCGCTTTTTGATGAAAAAAATATAAGGATCATGGCGGACTTGCAGGAAGTTGTTTTGACGTGATATACTTGTCTTGCTGAGTAAAAAACAGTGACGAATGATTTTTGGGAAGGCAGGAGTACGATGATGGAGATAAAGACTGGAATTTCCTTGCAGACAAAGCAGGTGCTCTCACAGATGCAGGTGGAGTCCTTAAATATTCTTGCTATGTCCATGACAGAATTAAAAGATTTTCTGCAGAAGGAAGAAATTGAAAATCCACTGCTGGAGTTTTCGACAGAGCGCGGAGAGGAGGCTGCGCCTGTTACATATAAGGAGACGGAACGGTTTTATAATGGTACAGAACGGGAAAACAGCCGGGAGAATGAGCTGTATGAGATCGAGGACAGCGAAAAGTCCATTGAGGATCTGGTAAACATGCAGCTTCACTGGAAGAAGATCAGCGAAACGGATCGGAAGATCGTGGATTTCTGCGTGCAGTCCATAGAACAGAGCGGATATTTTCTGATTCCGGTTCCGGAGATCGCAAAACGGTTAAATGTTCCGGAAGAACAGGCCGGGAAGGTTCTGTCCATGCTGAAGGAGCTGGAGCCGCAGGGAATTTTTGCGTCCGGACTTGAGGAATGCCTTCTGATTCAGGTTCAGGGGATGGATGAGGAAGAGATCTTGTCCGAAATGATAAAACATCATCTTCAGAATATCGCGGAGGGAAAGATCAGTACGATCTCGAGAGCACTGAAACTATCATCTGCGGAAGTGCGGAAGATGATCCATGTCATTAAAGAGCTGAATCCGCGCCCTCTGAACGGAATCGGTGGTGATAAGGCCCAGTATATTGTCCCGGATGTTCTTTTAAGCCATCAGGACGGGGTGTGGAACATCGAGCTGAATGATAAATGGACCGGAAATCTTCAGAGTAATGACTATTACATTCATATGATGGAAACGGCTCAGGATCAGGAATTAAAGTCATACTTTGAAAATAAGTTACGAAGGGCACGGTTTATTATAAATGCGGTGGAACAGCGGCGGGAGACACTTACAGCCATCACCAGAGAGATACTGAAACGTCAGGAGCCGTATTTTCTCGGAACGGGGCAGCTAAAGCCGATGACGCTGGAGGAGATCGCTGATGCGCTGGAGATCCACAAATCTACAGTCAGCCGTGCGATCCGTGACAAGTATCTGAGGGCACCGTCGGGATGTTTCCTGTTCCGCAGCCTGTTTACAACAGGGATCCCATCGGGAGATGGGAATGGCGATGTGAGCAGAAATGCCGTGAAAGCAAAATTGAAGGAACTCGTTGCTGCGGAGGACAAGAAAAAACCGTGGAGCGATGAACAGCTTGCCGGACTTTTGCAGGATGCCGGAATGCCGATCTCAAGACGTACGGTTGCCAAATACCGTATGGAGTTGGGAATCGGTGGGGCGTTCCAGAGGAAAGATGGATGAGGGAACATATTTCGGAATCCGTTTGCACAGCGCGGGACATTTTTAGAAATGAGCACATCAGCAGCTAAAAACGATAAAGCGCTGAAATAAAAAGATGCGGTCAGGGATGCGGCAGCCTGATTTTACCGGAATCGGTATAGGGCAAATGTCGTGAGAAAAATACGTTTGAGGGAGAAAATCATGTCATTCAATTACAAGAGTCTACTTCCGACACCGGCACAGATCAAAGCGGAATTCCCGCTGACACCGGAGTGTGTGGAATTAAAAGTGGCAAGAGATAAAGAAGTTGCGGATGTCATCACAGGAAAGAGCAAAAAGTTCCTTGTAATTATCGGACCATGTTCCGCGGACCGCGAGGACGCTGTATGTGAGTATATGAGCCGTCTTGCGAAGGTTAATGAGCAGGTAAAGGATAAGCTTGTGATCGTACCGCGTGTATACACGAACAAACCGCGTACCACCGGCGGCGGCTACAAGGGAATGCTTCATCAGCCGGATCCGGAGAAGAAGCCGAATATGTATGAGGGACTTGTTGCAATCCGTAAGCTCCATATGCGCGTGATCGAGGATTATGGATTTACAACCGCTGACGAAATGCTGTACCCGGAAAATTACAGCTATCTCTCCGACGTACTTTCTTACGTTGCGATTGGCGCGCGCTCCGTTGAGAACCAGCAGCACCGCCTTGTATCCAGCGGCATGGATGTCCCGGTCGGAATGAAGAACCCGACCAGCGGTGATCTCGGGGTTATGTTAAATGCGGTCTATGCTGCCCAGCATGGCCACGATTTTATTTACCGTACATGGGAAGTTGAGACAAAGGGCAATCCGCTTGCCCACACGATCTTAAGAGGCGCAGTCAGCAAACATGGCCAGTGTCTGCCGAACTATCACTACGAGGATTTGGAACTTCTCTACAGCCTGTATCAGGAGCGGGAGCTTTTAAATCCGGCCTGCATCATCGATGCAAACCACTCCAACTCCAACAAGCGTTACATGGAGCAGATCCGTATCGTGAAGGAAGTTCTTCACAGCCGTCGTCACTCAGAGGAGATCCACAACTTCATCAAGGGTGTTATGGTCGAGAGTTACTTAGAGCCGGGCTGCCAGAAGATCGGCGAGCATATTTATGGAAAATCCATCACGGATCCATGTCTTGGATGGGATGATACGGAGAAGCTGATCTATGACATTGCGGATGAGATCAAATAAGAGATAGAACTTATCGGTATCAGCGCGCGGAAAGAGTGCGAGAGAACAGAAAACAGAACAATGAAAGCCATCGGAATGAAGAATGAAAGTTACCATTCCGGTGGCTTTTTATGTAATTAGGAAATTATGAGGAATGATGTGTATTCGCGCGAGGATATAGATCGTTACAAGCGACCACGCGAGACGCTCGGATGTGCCAAGGCACATCCTTTTGCATAAGATTATTTGATTACGCTCGTATCCTGCAGGGCTTTCCGCAAAAAGTCTCTCTCGTAAAAAAAGATATACTGCTGCAGCACACCCGCGAATCCCGGATATTTCGAGAAGTTCTCCTCGATCAGCGCTTCGCAGAGCCGCGTTTCGGGAACATGTCCGGTGCAGTGGCTTTTCGGGGCATACTCCCGCAGCAGGATCTTTTTGATCCAGGTGTCCACCGGGAAAGCGCCGATATGGTGAAGGCCGAAGAGACAGATGCAGTTGGCGACCTTGACGCCGATTCCGTAGCAGGAGAGGAGAACTTCCATGGAGTCAGCGTAATTCAGTTTCCTCAGGCGGTCAAGATCCAGCTTACCGGAGCAGGCATCCTCGCAGATCCGCTTGATATATTTTGCGCGGTAGCCAAGCTTTAAGGCGAGAAGGTCATCCAGAGAGGCACGGTTTAACTCTTCAGGGGATGGAAATGCATAATAGTATCCAGAGACAGTCGGCGGAATTTTATGTCGTGTCCCATATTTTTCGCTCAGCGCTTCCACCAGTGCCCGGATCGCAGGGATCGTTTTTTGCTGTGAGATAATAAATGTGATGACCATCTCCCAGAGATCCTGATTCAGGATCCGTATCCCGCTGCCGAAAGCTGCCGCCCTCGAGAGATAATCATCCATCGGATCGATCGCCCGGATATAAGTATCATAATCCGTCTTAAGGTCAAAATAATGTTCCCAGAATGCAAACTCATCACTTAGACAGTGAAAAGTTACCTCGTCTCCAGTTTGCTCTACGATAAGAAAATGTCTGCCGCTGATGACCCGGTAAGCCGTCTGTGAACGATTCGGATCACACGGAACCATGCGGAAACACTGGCCGGAGTCGGCGATCTGACGGAGGTTGAAGTTTTTTAAAGCTTTTGTGATCATAAAGTCTCCATAAAGATGTATGAAATAGTTCCCGGATAAAGCGGGAAAGTATTTGAAGTTCCATGCAAATGCGGGAACTGCAGGTATCAAAAATACCACCCGGCAGGAAGCTCCAGCGGGTGGTAAAAATGAATGTCATATTTCAGTCTGGCGGAAGAAAATTACTGCTCAGCTTTCTTATTCGCTTTCGCCTGAAACTTTTCGTTCTGGATAATGAAGCGCTCGTGGCGGCCTCCGCCGATCTTTCCTTTGGCATCGTAAGCGGCAACATCAAAAACGAGACGGCGTCCGTCTACCTCGACAAGTTCTGTCTCGCACCATACGGTCATTCCAAGCGGTGTCGGTGCGTCGTGTGTCACGTTTAAGAGTGTACCCACGGTACCGCAGCCCTCATCGAGATGGTCTGCAACACTCATCCATGCGGTTTTTTCCATTAAAGCGGTCATAGCCGGTGTCGCGAACACGTCGAGTGTGCCGCTTCCCATTGTTTTTGCAGAGTTTGCGTCAGATACAACAACTTCCTGTCTTCCTTTTATTCCAGCTTCCAGCATAAGTTTGTCCTCCATGATTAAATGAATACTGTAACTGTTCAGTAGCCTCACAGTTACGCGCAAAAATCCATTCCAAATCGGCTGTGCCGACAGGATTTTTTCCTTATAGTCTAAGTTTTCTTACGGTCAGTGCAGTAAATGCGCAGACCTACTGAATAGTTACTGAATACCACAGTTTACAATACCGGAGATCCTGACAGTGACAGCAAAGATCCGGGATTTAAACCGGGGAAGTGTGATCAGCGCGGCGTTTTCCTGCCGGACACTGACATATAAAGTATAGAATACTTGTACACGAATTGCAAGAAAAAGACTTACTGGTCTGTGATCATTTTTTTCAGATTCTCAAAAAGCTCCAGATCGGATTTTGTCACACGGATGTTGGAGGCGAGTTCTTTGCCGTCCGGTTCGATAACCTTAAATTCGATGATCATGTTTTCCTGAATGCCATGTTTGTAGACCGCGCGCCAGAAAGCCGGGAATTTCGGATGGTTTCTGGTAAAGGTCTGCCAGGAGTTTTTGAACTGCAGAAACATCATTGGGTTTATACTCAAAATATTTTCCTCTTTCTTAAAATTGTGTTTCGGATAGTCACGCAGCGGGGCGGCTGGACGCCGAGTAACATGCTGCTGGATTCCAGTATAAAATATTTGAGCAGGAATTGCAAGATGTGGGAATAGTATGCTACAATTAGCACAGCGGTGGATTTTGCCGATTTGGAATGCGAAGCATCGGCAAAAAGATGGTCAGGCAGTTGTAAAGGAGGGATACGATGTTGGAGGACGCAAAAAAACGGATGGCCGAAAATGTCATTTGTAATTTGGAAAAAAGAAATATGGAGGGAATCTATTGCCGGGATAAGAAAGAGGCAGTGGAAACGATCCTCTCGCTGATCGAACCCGGTGCTTCCATCGGCTGGGGCGGCTCGGCATCGATCCGGGAGCTGGGAATTCTGGCTGAATTGGAAAAATCCGGGCATGAGATGCGGGATTACCCGATGAAAGATAAAGAGACGATGGGAAATCCGTCATATCTCGGCTCCTGCAGTGCGGACTGTTTCCTTATGGGAACAAATGCGATCACCGTAAAAGGCGAACTGGTCAATATTGATGGTGCGGGAAACCGTGTGGCCTGTCTGATTCATGGACCAAAGCAGGTGATCATTGTTGTCGGAATGAATAAGATAGTGCGGAGCATTGAGGATGGGATCGACCGGATCCAGACGCAGGCCTGTCCGATCATTGCAGATGCTACCGGCCGGAAAACGCCATGTGGTGTAAAGGGAGTCTGCATGGACTGCCAGTCCCCCGACTGCATGTGCTGTTCGATCGTTGTTACACGGAGATCCCGATATGACGGACGGATCAAGGTTGTGATCGTTGGGGAAAATTTAGGCTATTAAAATAAGATTACTGGAGGAACCCAATGTTTTTTATTGGAGGAATTACTCAGGGGACAAAAGAGCTTGTTTATAACGCGGCGGCGATGATCTGTGGCCGCTGCGGGAGATATGGACGGTATCAGGTGTTTATGACCTATATGTGCCTGTCCTTTTTCTTTATCCCGATCTTGAAATGGAACCGGAAATATTATGTGAAGACGAGCTGCTGCGGGACCGTTTACCAGCTGGACGAGGAAGTCGGAAAGCGGATCGCCGCAGGAGAGGATGTGCCGATCCGGGAGGAAGACCTTACCCTTGTTTCAGAGGGGCATGATGCCCCGGCCTGGGATGTGCCGGTGAAACGGTGTTCGAACTGCGGCTATGAGACGAAGGAAAATTTTGAGTACTGCCCGAAGTGCGGAAAGAGGTTTTAAGGCATGAAGATCACATACATTCATCACAGCTCATTTCTCGTGGAGACGGAGGCGGCATATCTGCTGTTTGACTATTTTCAGGGAAAGCTTCCGGAAATTTCACAGGAAAAGCCGCTCTATGTGTTCGCGAGCCACAGACACCCGGACCATTTTTCAAAAGTGATCTTTGAACTGGAGGAACAGCATCCGGATATTCATTATATTCTGGCGTTTGACATCTGGAGCAAGCGGGTCCCGGATCCGTGCAAAGATAAGACGGAATTTTTAAAGCCCGGTCAGGTCCTGGATGACGGACGTTTGAAGGTCGAGGGATTTAAGTCAACGGATGAAGGCGTTGCATTCTGGTGCACCGTCGATGGGCTTGAGATCTACCATGCAGGCGACCTGAATCACTGGTACTGGGATGGGGAAGATCCGCAGTGGAACAAAAACATGACGAAGGCGTACCGGGATGAGATCGCGAAGATGCATGGACGGACGGCAGACGCTGCGTTCCTGCCGCTGGATCCCAGACTCGGAGAGTATTTTTACCTGGGGATCGATGATTTTATGAAAGAGGTCGACGCAAAGCATATTTTCCCGATGCATTTCTGGGGTGAGTATGATGTGGCGGAACGGCTGAAACAGCTCCCGTGTTCGGCAGGATACCGTGACAGGGTCGTGGAGATCCATGAAGAGGGAGAAAGCTGGGAGATATAGAAACAGCAGAGTCGTGGACTCAGCTTCGGAATTTAACGACAACGGCGTCGGAGAAAGACACCGGGAAATATTGAATACTGAAACAGAAAAGTAAAATGAGAGGAGAACACCATGAAATTTACATTCGCACACAACAATTTTAACGTGATGGATCTCGAAAAATCCCTGAAATTCTACGAGGAAGCTCTTGGATTAAAAGAAGTAAAGAGAAAAGAGGCAGCAGACGGAAGCTTTATCCTGGTCTATCTGGGAGACGGCGTGACACCTCACCAGCTGGAGCTCACATGGCTCAGAGACTGGGAGAAAGATCATTACGATCTCGGTGACAATGAATTCCATCTGGCATTCCATGTGGACGATTTCGAGGCGGCTCATGCGAAACACAAGGAGATGGGATGCATCTGTTTTGAGAATGAGAAGATGGGGATCTACTTTATCACGGATCCGGATAATTACTGGCTGGAGATCGTGCCGACAAGAAAGTAGGGAGCAGCAGACGAAAACACAGGAATACAGAATATACAGGAGGAACAGACGATGATTCTGATCAAAAACGGACGTGTGGTAGATGCGAAAAGTAAGACTGATGAGGTTCTGGATGTTGTCATTGACGGCGGAAAGATCAAAACGATCGGGAAAGTGGAAGATGACGGAAACTATGAGCAGGTGATCGATGCATCCGGATGCGTGGTAGCACCTGGACTGATCGATGTCCATGTCCATTTCCGCGATCCGGGACTTACGTATAAAGAAGATATCCAGACGGGTTCCGCAGCGGCGAAAAAGGGCGGCTACACGACCGTTGTCACCATGGCGAACACGAAACCGCCGGTGGACAACGTGGAGACTTTAAAATACATCATCGAAGAGGGAAAGAAGACAGGCATCAACGTTCTTCCGGCAGCCTGCGTTTCCGTTGGAATGAAGGGCCAGGAACTGACCGATATGGACGCCTTAAAGGCAGCAGGAGCCGTTGGATTTACGGACGATGGAATCCCGCTGATGAACGAGAAACTCGTCTACGAGGCCATGAAGAAGGCGAAAGAGCTAAATGTACCGCTGAGCTTCCATGAGGAAGACTCGGCATTCATCTCCGAGAACGGAATCAACGCAGGTGCAGTCGCAAAAGAGCTTGGAATCACAGGTTCCCCGGCACTTGCCGAAGATTCTCTCGTGGCTCGTGACTGCATGATCGCCCTGCACACAGGCGCGTCAGTCAATATCCAGCATATCAGCTCCGCCACATCTGTAAAGGTTGTGAAGCTTGCGAAAGAGCTTGGCGCAAACGTGACAGCGGAGGTCACACCTCACCATTTCACATTAGATGAGACGGCTGTTTTAGAACATGGCGCAATGGCGAAGATGAACCCGCCGTTAAGAACCGCGAAGGACCGCGAGGGCATTATCGAAGGAATCAAGGACGGCTCCATCGATATGATCGCCACCGACCACGCTCCGCACAGCGCGGAGGAAAAGGCAGTGCTCCCGGTATGGAAAGCACCGAGTGGAATCATTGGTCTTGAGACTGCTCTCGGCCTTGCGGTGACAGAGCTTGTGAAGAAAGGCCACCTGACTACCATGCAGCTTGTGGAGAAGATGTGCGTGAATCCGGCGAAGCTGTATCACTTTGATAAGGGATATCTAACAGAGGGCGGGGATGCCGATATCGTGATCTTCAATGAGAACGAGGAATGGACCGTTACAGATGATGAGATCGCGTCCAAGTCCCACAACACGCCGTTTATCGGAACAAAACTTTTTGGACGTGTGAAGTATACGATCTGCGGTGGAAATATTGTATACAAAGATTGATAAGAGAACAGGAGAAAACAAGTCATGAAAAAATACCAGGTGCTTCTTTTTGATGTGGATGGAACACTTCTGGATTTCGACAAGGCAGAGATGATCGGCATCGAGCGGGTACTTACCCATTTCGGCGTGCCGGCCACTGAGGAGAACATGCAGAAGTATCATCATTTAAATAAAAGCTACTGGCAGAAGTTGGAGCGCGGGGAACTTACGAGGGAGCAGGTGCTGAGCCTGAGATTTGAGGACTATTTTAAGGATTTCGGGATCACCGTAAATGGCGCGGAAGTCGACGGCCTGTACCGCCGGACATTAAACGAGAGCGCATTCCTCTTAAATGGGGCCATGGAGCTTCTTGACAGCTTAAAGGATCGCTATGAGCTTCATATCGTTACAAACGGTGTCGCTGAGACCCAGTATAAACGTCTCGCGGCAGCAGGCCTGGACAAGCTGTTTAAGGGAATCTACGTTTCCGAGGAATCCGGATACCAGAAACCGCAGCAGGAGTATTTCGATTACTGCTTTGAAAAGATGGGCAGAAACGACGTGGAGAACATGCTGATCATCGGTGACTCCCTGACTTCTGACATCCGTGGAGGAAACAATGCCGGAATCGATACTCTGTGGTACAATCCGCACCATCAGGAGAATACAGCCGGTGTGCATGTGGATTACGAGACGGATACGCTGGAAAAGATAGGTGAGATGCTGAGTTAATTTCGGAAAGACAGCAGCAGGTAATTTTTCTGAAAAGTTATGTAAACTAAAAGCACCTGGAACGAGATAAAATCCATTTGAAGGCTGGCTTTAATGCCGGTATCTTTCAAAATTGCAAAAAGTCATAGCAATACTGAGAAATATTGTCAGACATCTTGACAAATACGAGGATTTTTCTTATAATTAAGCTTTCCCGGAGAGCATTGTCCGCCGCATACGGATCCGGTGAAGGGACAGAAAGAGCGGCGGCGAATATATAGAAATGAGGGGTGTATTTCATGAACAAGAACACGACAGATATCACATTATCGGCTTATTTTAATGACATTGTAATCGGATATTACGAGGACGAGGACCTGGTGAAACAGTTTGGAAGACAGCTTGGATTCGACGTGGATATGGACACCTTTATGGCGGTATCATTCCAGTACCCGTCTGATATGAACGTAAAACCGGAAGACCGTGAGAAACTTACAAATGCGGCAAATGCGATCATCGCTCTCTCCGACATCAACAAAAAGATTGGCGGCAAACAGATCATTACCTGCGACAGCGGTGACTGTGTGATCCTGATCATGAAAGATAAGTCCGGAATGCGCGATCTGATCCCGCAGATCAAAGAGACTGCTCTTCAGGAAGTTGAAAAGATCGAGTCCGACAGAAAGATCCGTGTCGGCATCGGTACGATCGAGAGCGGCATCAAAGGCATCAAGCATACATACAGCAATGCCCAGGATGCGGTAAAGGCCGGCGAGATCTTCAAGAAAGACCGTGTGATCCTTGAATACATGGGAATGGAGATCTACAGCAGTATCAACCAGATGGTTGTAAACTTCGGCGACCGCCTGACCAGAACCGTATTAAAACAGCTCGGTGAGACAGAGAAACGCGTTCTCGCGAAATACTATAAATGCAAGGAAGATATTGCTGAGACAGCAAGACAGCTCGGAATGTCCGAGGATGATGTAAAGACAAGTTTAAATATGGTGCGCATCAATACCGGTCTTGATGTAAACGATACGGAGGATAACTTCAAGCTTCATTTCATTATGATCGCGAAGAAGGTTCTTGAGAACGACGAGAAGATCAAGAGAAACCGTTAGAGTTACAAAAAGAAACCGTGGAGACATGTTTCCTGTTCGCGCAATTCGCAGCCCTGCGCATATCCTGTGCCGGGCTGTAATCTTATTTACGCGAACAACGGGCCAAAGTCTGCGCTTGCGCGAGACCTTGGCGACTGTCGCGATAACAAGGGGAAACTCGCGAAGTGTGTTTTCACTTGTTATAGAACACAGCGTGAACGGACAGAAACGATCTTCCACAGGAAAAGGGGGATGCACATATGAAAACAATGCTGGAGAGAGGAGCCGGAATTCTGATGCCGGTGTCGAGTCTGCCGTCTCCGTATGGGATCGGTACGTTCGGCGCCGCCGCTTATGAGTTCGTAGACTTTTTAAAGAGAGCGAGACAGAAATACTGGCAGGTCCTGCCGGTGGGGCCGACAAGCTATGGGGACAGCCCGTATCAGTCATTTTCCGCGTTTGCGGGGAATCCGTATTTTATTGATCTGGACACACTGGTGAAAGAGGAACTTCTCACACAGGATGAGATTAACGCCTGCTACTGGGGCGATAATCCGACCCAGGTGGCATATGATGCAGTGTTCTGGTACCGTTTCCCGCTGCTTAAAAAAGCGTATGCGAGAAGTGAGTACCGGGAGGAGCAGGGCTATGAGAAGTTCTGCATGGACAGCTGGTACTGGCTGAACGATTACGCGTTCTACATGGCACTAAAGTTCCATTTTGATAATAAAGAATGGCTGGCCTGGCCGGAAGACATCCGCTTCCGCAAAAAAGAGGCAGTGGAGTCCTACCGTGAGGAGTTAAAGGATGAAATCGACTTCTGGAAATTCCTGCAGTATAAGTTTTACCAGCAGTGGGGAAAACTCCGCGCATACGCGAATGAACAGGGAATCTCCATCATCGGTGATATTCCGATCTATGTGGCGCTTGACAGTGCGGACGTCTGGACACATCCGGAATTATTCCTTTTGGATGAGGAGAACCTGACTCCGCTCAAGGTTGCCGGAGTTCCGCCGGACGCATTCAGTGAGACGGGACAGCTCTGGGGCAATCCGCTTTACCGCTGGGATGTTCAGGAAAAGACCGATTTCGCATGGTGGAAAGAGCGCATGAAAGCGTCTGCCCGCCTGTATGATGTGGTCCGCATCGACCACTTTATCGGTGTGACCCAGTACTATGCGATCCCGGCGGGTTCCGAGGACGGAAAGACCGGAGAATGGTTAAAGGGCCCGGGAAAGAAGCTCACGGATGCGATCAACATGGTCATCGGTGACACGAAGATCATCGCGGAGGACCTCGGGATCTTTGTTCCGGAAGTCAAGGAACTCCTCGAGGAGACCGGTTATCCGGGAATGAAGATCATCGAGTTTGCATTCAGCGGTGACCGCTTCAATGAGCATCTCCCGCATATGTACTCTCCGAATTCTGTCGTTTACGGCGGAACCCACGACAATGAGACTCTGGTGGGCTATTTTAAGCCGGAAGCGCGCCAGTGGTGGGAATTACAGTACATCGCGGATTACATGGGCGTCTCCCATCAGCATGAGGTCGTAGACAAGGTCCTGAAGACCGCCTATGCGTCTGTCGCGAGTGTTGTCATCTTCCAGGCTCAGGATATCCTGAAACTGGACAACTGGGCGAGAATGAACACGCCGGGTACGGTCGGAAATAACTGGAGATGGAGAATGAAACCAGGCGAATTGAACCAGGATCACATCAACCATCTTTCATGGCTTGTAGATACATTTGGACGGTTCTGACGGTGCAGTCACAGGACAAAAATACCGAGTGACAGAGTCGGCTTTTGTCGATAAAAACAGATGTGTGCCGTACGCGGTACAGTGCCGGAAAATAAGGAAAAACGGGCGGTTTGTAAGGGGAAAACAGACCGCCCGTTTCTTGGAAATTCGATTGACACCGGACCGGAATTGTGATATTGTTAAGTTAATTCCGATGCACTATTGAACTCACATGTTTTTGTAAGTCATTTGCGCGATACGATGAATTACAAAAGCATGTGAGTTTTTTGAAATAAAGACCATCAGCGATGTGTGGAGATTTCCAGTAGGGCTTAGTACGGAAAAATTCAATTTTTTATGGAGGTACCAAAATGAACAACGGTACAGTTAAGTGGTTCAATTCTGAGAAAGGCTACGGATTCATCTCCAACGACAACGGCGGCGACGACGTATTCGTACACTTCTCCGCAATCGTAGGCGACGGCTTCAAGACTCTTGAAGAGGGCCAGAAGGTTACTTTCGACACAGAGCAGGATCCGAAGAACAGCAAGAAGCTTCGCGCTGTTAACGTAGTTAAACTCTAATTCGAATAAAAGAGAAAACAAAGAGCTGCCGTTCCAGAACTGACTGGGACGGCAGCTTTTTTGTTTGACAGGAAATTCCGATGGAACTTCCTGTCAAACAAAAAGGCACTGTGTGCCTAAGATGCGCACTCGCGCGAAGATGAAGGCTGTCGCAAGCGACCGCGCTCGGCGCGAGAATGTGCCGAGGCACATTCTTTTTTTGCACACATGCGAATCTGAAGATAAAAAACAGGCTTTTTTCAAGAAAAGCCTTGCAAAATGCGGCATTTCCTAATAGAATAAGAAGGACTTTGGTAACTGCTCGGCTTGATTTTATGATTTGTGGACAGTTGCCATTTTGATTATGCCCGGATATATCGATCTGCGGCAGAGTGTTTGTGCCCGGCGCGGGATGCGCTAAGGCGCATTTTGTGTTATGATCCACATTGTACGTGGATCCGTAAGTATTTCACAGGTACCCCTTGTCAGTCAAAAGGAGATTTAGAAAATGATTAGTGCAAATAATGTGACACTCCGTGTCGGCAAAAAAGCTTTATTTGAAGACGTAAACATTAAATTTACAGAAGGAAACTGCTACGGTCTCATCGGTGCCAACGGTGCCGGAAAGTCCACGTTCTTAAAGATCTTATCCGGTCAGCTCGAACCGACAAACGGTGAGGTTGTGATCACTCCGGGCCAGCGTCTTTCTTTCTTACAGCAGGACCACTTTAAATACGACGAATATACAGTTCTTGATACCGTTATCATGGGCAACAAGCGCCTCTACGATATCATGAAGGAAAAAGACGCGATCTACGCAAAAGAAGAGTTTACTGATGAGGACGGGATCAAGGCAGCAGAACTCGAGGGCGAGTTCGCAACAATGAACGGGTGGGAAGCAGAGTCTGACGCTGAGAACCTCTTAAACGGTCTCGGAATCGAGACAGAGCTCCACTACAAAATGATGAAAGACCTCCTCGGCGCGCAGAAGGTCAAGGTTCTCCTCGCACAGGCGTTATTCGGCAACCCGGATATCCTGCTCCTCGACGAGCCGACCAACCACCTGGATCTCGATGCGATCGCATGGCTCGAGGAGTTCCTGATCAACTTCGAGAACACGGTCATCGTTGTATCCCATGACCGTTACTTCTTAAACAAGGTCTGCACACAGATCGCTGATATCGACTACGGCAAGATTCAGCTCTATGCCGGAAACTACGACTTCTGGTTCGAGTCCAGCCAGTTAATGATCAAGCAGATGAAGGAAGCAAACAGAAAGAAAGAGGAGAAGATCAAAGAGTTACAGGAGTTCATCCAGAGATTCTCTGCAAACGCTTCCAAGTCCAAACAGGCGACATCCAGAAAACGTGCCTTAGAGAAGATCGAGCTCGATGAGATCCGTCCGTCCAGCAGAAAATACCCGTATATCGACTTCCGCCCGGCGCGTGAGATCGGTAATGAAGTGCTTTCTGTTGAAGGACTTACAAAGACGATCGACGGTGTAAAGGTTCTCGACAACATCTCCTTTACACTCGGAAGAGAAGATAAAGTTGCACTTGTAGGCCCGAACGAGATCGCGAAGACAACACTCTTCAAGATCCTTGCAGGCGAGATGGAGCCGGATTCCGGAAGCTACAAATGGGGTCTCACAACGACTCAGGCGTACTTCCCGAAGGACAACAGCGCCGAGTTCAACAACGATGATACGATCGTAGACTGGCTGACCCAGTATTCCCCGGAAAAGGATGTTACTTATGTCCGCGGATTCCTCGGAAGAATGCTGTTTGCCGGTGAAGACGGTGTGAAGAAGGTAAAAGTTCTCTCCGGTGGTGAGAAAGTGCGCTGTATGCTCTCCAAGATGATGATCTCCGGCGCGAACGTGCTGATGTTCGATGAGCCGACTGACCATCTCGACATGGAGTCCATCACTGCGTTGAACAACGGAATGAAGAAGTTCCCGGGTGTGATCATCTTCTCCTCCCGTGACCACCAGGTTGTAGAGACAACTGCAAACCGTATCATGGAGATCGTCAACGGACAGCTGATCGATAAGATCACAACCTACGACGAGTACCTTGAGAGCGATGAGATGGCGAGAAAGAGATTCACATATACTCTTACTGAGAGCGAAGAGAATGATGACTGATCTTGCGGCCTGACTGATCTGCTATAAAAATCAGCAGCGTGTAAAAATAAAAAAAGAGCACAGGTTCTGTGGATTCCATGGATTAAACTAAGGAATCTATAGAGCCTGTGCTTTTTTGATCAAATCAGTTTTTCCCGGCTTTTGCCAGGATCCCCTTCATTGAAACGATATATACGATGGCCGATACGACCGGTCCGGCGATATCGGAGACCGGTTCTGCAAAGAATGCCGCTTCCGCGCCGAACATTGCAGGAAGCAGGAACAGGGAGACGAAATATAAGCCCTTTCGGAAGAATGAGAGCGGCAGAGCGACCTGTACCTGACCGAGCCCGGTGAAACCGTCGACGATCTCATACTGGAACGCCAGCGGGATGATTGCGAGCGTGAAGATCCGGATCGCCCGGAGCGCCTCAGCGGCAACCGTCGGATCGGATGTAAAGAGACGGACGAACAGGCCGCCGACGGTGCGTGCGAGGATAAACAGCAAGGTGGTGTACGCCGCTGCCAAGATAAAGATATATTTCTGGGCACCTTTTACGCGGTCGGTGTTTCCTGCTCCGAAATTGTAAGCGAGGACCGCCTGGGTTCCGCTCGTGATGCCTCCGAGAGGCATAGTGACGACCAGCATGAAGCTCTGCGCGATCGTCGCGCAGGTGATGAGAAGATCGCCGCGTGCCGCACCGCCGTATTTCTGAAGGATCGCGTTCATCGTGATGATCATGACATTGTCCATCGCGATGATGATGAATGGGGTGAAGCCGATCGTCAGGATCCTGCGTATCAGCCGCCAGTCATAACCGCCGAAAGTGATGCGTACCGGCACAGTCTTTCCGAAGAGCGTTTTCAGCACGAAGGCGCAGCTTGCCGTCTGGGAGAGGACTGTTGCCGTCGCGGCGCCGGAGACACCCATGTGAAAACCGAAGATAAATACAGGATCCAGGACAATATTTAACACCGCACCGATGATGACGGAGTACATACCGGTTTTCGCAAATCCCTGACAGATGATAAACTGATTCATGCCGGTTGACATGAGCGCGAATACGGTCCCTGTCAGATAGATCGTAAAGTACGCGTTTGCGTAGGGCAGTGTGGTGTCGCTCGCACCGAAATACCGCAGCATCGGGATCCGGATCGGGTAGATACAGGCGACCATGAGGACAGAACACAGCGCGAGCATTAAAAAACAGTTGGCGAGGATCCGTTCGGCGGCCTTGTTATCGCCTTGTCCCATCTTCATGCTCATAAGCGGGGCACCGCCGATCCCGACGAGAAATGCGACGGAGCCGATCATCGTCACAACGGGACCGCAGACACCGGCCCCGGCGAGCGCCATATCGCCGGAAACAGGGATGTTTCCGATATACATGCGGTCAACGATGCTGTAAAGAACGCTGACAAACTGCGCCAGCATACTGGGGACCGCGATGCGGATCACAAGTTTTTTTATATTGTCACGGCCGAGATCATTTTCTGCTGCCATAATTACCTCCTGATGATTTACTCCAGGTCGAAAACAGGATGTGTGTAAGACCTGGTGTGATCCTGATCAGTGCAGGCTGAGATCAGCTGCATGTGGCTGTAAAAGACCTCTGAATGTGTCGGAACATGATCTTTTTCAGGATCACAGCCCATAGAGTATAGCACGATTTCCGGAAGCGGTAAATGGAATGAAAGAAGATTGTAAATTACTTTTTTCCGGGAAGAAAGATCTGGATGCGGCGGCATTTGTCAACAATGGGACAAAGAAATGTAAACTATAAAACAAAAACAAGTTGACAAATGGACGAAACATGCGTATGATATGGGAAGAGTCAATCATAACAATTCCATCTTGAGATACATATGCCGGAATGCGGAATCCAGAAGATCCACAGTTCAGATCACGGCAGCGGAAACGATGGATGTTGGGAGGAAAATAAAAATGGAAAACACAGCAGCAAAACACCACATGTCAACTGCACAGATGACGGTGACAGCGCTGATGACAGCGATCACCTGTATTCTTGCCCCGATGGCACTTCCGATCCCGGTAAGCCCGGTACCGATCAGTCTGACAAACCTGGTGATCTTCTTTATGGCATATATTCTTGGAACAAAGCTTTCTGTAGTGAGCTATGTCTTATATCTGCTCCTGGGAACCGTAGGACTTCCGGTATTCTCCGGATTTTCCGGCGGTGTCGGCAAGCTTCTCGGACCGACCGGCGGATATCTCATTGGTTTCATCTTCCTTGCAGCGATCTCCGGCTTCTTCGTTGAGAAGTTCCCGGCAAAGATCTATATGCATGTGATCGGCATGATCCTCGGTATGGCAGTCTGCTACGCATTTGGTACGGCATGGCTTGCAGGCCAGCTTGGAATGAGCTTTGTCGCAGGACTCGGAGTCGGCGTGATCCCGTATCTTCCGGGCGATACCGCAAAGATCATCATCGCGATCATCGCAGGACCGCAGATCCGCAAGGCAGTATCCAGATTCATGTAGGTATTTCATAAAACTCATATACATCTAAAAAAGTCCGCAGCAATTTTTATGCTGCGGACTTTTTGATGACCGGGGAAATTTGCGGAATCTCCGATCCGGACAAAACCGGATCAATATCCGTAAGCCAGTGCGCCCCCATCAACCGCGAAATCCTGCCCGGTGATGTAGGTGGCACCGTCGCTGATCAGGAACTTAGCCATTGCACCGAGATCCCTGGTATCGCCGAACGCATGAACCGGCATTCTTGCGAGGATCGCGGCTTTTCTTTCTGGAGTCATGACCTGCTTGTTCATCTCACTCGGGAACCAGCCCGGCGCGATGCTGTTGACACAGATGTTGTCGTTTGCCCACTCGATGGCGAGCCCGCGTGTCAGACCGCAGACCGCAGATTTGCTGACGCAGTACGGAACGACTTCGGTGAAGCCGAGATGCGCGGCCATGCTGCTGATATTGATGATGCGTCCTTTATGTTTACTCTCTTTTAAATACGGGTAGCAGATCTGGCTCAATGCGAACAGACTTGTCACGTCCACATCCAGGATCTTTTTAAAGTCATCCATCGGGAAAACTTCCGCGCGTGCCTTTTTGGTGATCCCGGCATTGTTTACGAGAAAATCGAGACCGGATTTTCCTGCGATCTCTCCGATCAGCTTTTTCATTGCATCATAATCCGTGACATCTCCCTTTACATGGATCACGCCGGGAGCAGACGGCGCAAGACCTTCTTTTTCCTTTCCGGTACGGCTGATCACATATACGGTTGCCCCGTTTTCGGCCAGTACATTTGCGATCGCGTATCCGATCCCGCTGCTTCCGCCGGTAACGATACCGGTGCGTCCTTCAAATTCTTTCATGATGATATATGCCTCCTCAAAATCATAAAACAGATCGAAGATCTGTAGTTATAAGCTCTGGCAGCGATAGCTGTGACAGTTTTCGTTGATCAGATCCCAATCGAGCTCGGCCCCGACACCAGGTTTGTCAGGTACATAGATATATCCGTCACGGATCGGCAGATCACCTTTCATGGGAAGTCTGTAGTTATCTTCCGGGACAAAGTACTCGAAATATTTACAGTTCCGGATGCTGCAGCTTACATGCACGTTTGCAAGATCCATGTAATTCATGGTCGTTGTGTGGATCTCACAGTTTAATCCGAAGCTGTCTGCCATGTGGGCAATCTTTAAAGTCCCTGTGACGCCGTCCTTCCAGCTTACATCTGCGCGGACGATATCGGCTGCATGCTGTGCCACACTCTGTGCGACGCCCCAATGACAGCCTCTGGTCGTCTCTGTAGCGGCGATCGGGATGTCTACGGTCTTGCAGAGTTCGGTGTATTTGTAAAGTTCGAAATCGCGGAACGGCTCCTCAAACCACTCATATCCAAGCCGCTCCAGCTGTCTTGCGACACGGATGGCATCGTCCAGCGTATACTCGCCGACCGGGTCACTCATGAGCGTATAATCCGGACCAACGGCTTCCCGGACAGCTTCGTGGACTTTCATGTCAAATTCGACCGGTCCGCCCGGATGTGCCTTGTATCCTAAAATCCCCTTGCTCTTATAATAAAGTGCTTCGTCGACATATTCCTGCACAGTGGCGTGGAAATTTCCGCTGGCATATACCGGAAGCTTTGTGCGGTAAGCGCCGATATATTTATAAAGCGGAAGACCGGCTGCCTTTGCACACATATCCCAAAGTGCGACATCCACCGGACCCGGAAGAAATACGGGGAAAAATGCTTCGTGACGGTCAACATTCCACAACTCATAAAAGATCGCCTCATGATCGTGCGGATCACGTCCGAGCAGGATCGGAGCGATACTGTCGTGGAGATAACTTTCGGTTACACCGCCGCTGCGGGCAGCCATACAGGTTGCGATCCCTTCGGTTCCGTCATCTGCGGTCAGCCGGATCGCGAAAACATCCCACCCCATTTTGGCGCCGCCCTGGCGTTTTTCGTCGAAGAGACATTTATCGCGGGTTACCCACCATGTCTCGAACTTTGTAATGATCATAATGATTCTCCTGAAATGAATAAAGTCTCTGCACTGTAAGATAAAAACTCCATTCCGGAAGTTTTCAGCGCAGAATGTCACAATTACACAACATAGATATATCACAATGCCAAATTTGATGATTGAATTATATCACATATTGCACTATAATACAAATATAATATAGAAAATAAAGGAGAAAGTGCACAATGAGCAAGTGGAACGACGACAAAGAACTCTTTAAGCTTATGAAAGAAAAACTCTATACTCCGGTCGTAGGAGACATCCTTGATACCATGGGATATAATCACCAGTTCCTGCCTCCGGAGATCATGCCGTTAAAAGATGACATGAAACTGGCCGGGAGAGCGTGTACGATCCTGGAACATAATGTCTATGAAGCACAGAAAAAGCCGTTTGGACTTCTGACAGAAGCACTTGACCAGCTGAAGAAAGATGAGATCTATATAGCGACGGGAGCGGGAAACAGTGCTCTCTGGGGAGAACTCCTCACGGCGACAGCCAGGACACGCGGAGCTGTGGGAGCAGTTCTTGATGGATATACACGTGACACTCCGCAGGTCCTTGCACAGAATTTCCCGGTATTTGCAAGGGGACGCTGGGCACAGGACTCTTCGATCAGAACGAATGTGGTGGATTTCCGCTGCACGATCGAGATCGGACAGGTTACGATCCACGATGGCGACATTGTGTTCGGAGACATGGACGGTGTGCTGATCATTCCGAAAGAAGTGGAAAAAGAATGTATCGAGAAGGCGTTTGAAAAAGCAGCGGGTGAGAAAAAAGTCCGCAGTGCGATCGAAGGCGGGATGAGCGCGACGGAAGCGTTTAAAGTATTTGGCATCCTGTAATAAAGCGGACGAATATTAAAAACGAAGACAAAAAAGACGGATTATCCGATTCCGGATCGCGGCAGCCTTTTGGTTTTATCGTCAGTTATCGTTTTCCATCATTTTCAGTGATTTGATCAGAGAGTGGTTGATGTGCAGGATGATCGCATCCTGGACGGCATCTTCGTTCTCCCTTAAAAGTGCATCGATAATGGCACGGTGCTGTTCAAGGTTGTCAACACGGTTCTGGTCATCCTTCAATGCGGCGTAGACGGCGAGACGCATCTGCTGGATCATCACAGACTGATATAGGTTGATCAGGATCTCGTTCCCGGTGATATCGACCAGATAGGAATGAAAAGAGGTATCGATCTGAAATTCATCATAATCCGGACCGGCGGCAGCTTTTTCAAACTGCTTCAGATATTCTAAAAGCCTGCTCTTGGAGTACATGGAGATATATTTCCTACAGACAGTCGGCTCGATCAGCTTACGTGTCTGATAGAGATCGTCGATACTTTTTTCGGTAAAAGGAGTGATCCGCATTCCCTTGCGCGGGAAAATATCGATCAGATTCTCAGCCTGCAGCATGAGCAGCGCCTCGCGGAGCGGTGTCCTTCCAAAGGATGTCTCTTCCAGAAGCTGCTTTTCATTAAGTTCCTGTCCCGGCAGGTATTCACAGGATACGATCTTGCGATAGAGATATTCATATGCCTGATTTGTCAATGCTTCTGCCATTATTCTCCTCCTTTTTGGTAAATATGCTGTAACAAGCATATATAATTTTGTGACAAATTGCAAGTGAAAATTCACAGAAATCCATTGAAATATATCACAAAATAGTGTAATATAATGATAGATATATCACATGACAAAAACAAAGACAAAATAATAACGGGAGGAACAGGAAAAATGAATGAAAATGAGACATATATCAAAGATATACGAATCTACCAGGCTGTCAGCAAACTGAGCCATCCGATCGCAGATTCCACTCATGATATCAGCAAGATCGCATTTTACGTTCTTGAGGTTGAGACAAAGGGCGGAGTGATCGGTCAGGGATATCTTTTAAGCTTCCATTACAGCCCGAACGCAATTGAAGGCGCCTTAAAAGATATGAAGAATTTCGTACTCGCGAAAGATTATCATGTATATGAGACCGCACAGGTCCAGAAGGATTACGAGATCGAAAGTGAGTATTTCGGAATCGTCGGACTTCAGAGATGGGCACTGGCGACTTTAAACGTAGCAATGTGGGATGCATGGGCAAGAACCATGGGACAGCCGATCTACCGGATGTTCGGATGCCACAGAAAACCGATCCCGGTATACGGAAGCGGCGGATGGATCAGCTACACGGACGAGGAACTTGTTGATGAGGTTGTAAACTACCAGAAACGTGGATTTACAGCAGTCAAGATCAAAGTCGGAAGTCCGGATATGGAGCGTGATATCCGCAGATTAAACCTTGTAAGAGAGGCAACCGGTCCGAATATGAAGATCATGATGGATGCGAACCAGGGTATGGATGTTCCGTCAGCCGTTAAACTGATCAGCAATGTGGAACATCTCGGAATCTTCTGGTTTGAGGAGCCGGTCGTTAATACAGATTTTGAAGGATATGCAACGATCCACTCAAAGACAAAGGTCAGCCTTGCAATGGGTGAGAGAGAGTACTCCACAGTTGCTCTCCGCGAACTGATCGGAAGACGTGCCCTTGATCTTTGGCAGCCAGATCTGATCCGTCTCGGCGGTGTTGAAGCATGGAGAGACAGTGCGGCACTTGCAAACGCTTACAATATTCCGGTACTTCCTCACTACTATAAAGACTATGATGTACCGCTTCTCTGCACAGTTGCGAACCCGTATGGCGCAGAGAGCTTTGACTGGATCGACGCGATCATCGATAATCCGATGGTCATCGACAATGGTTTTGCCCGCCCGCGTGAAGGCGAAGGCTGGGGCTTCCGCTTCCTGCATGAGTTCATGACAGAGGTAAAATAAGGAGTGATCTGAAATGAGAGCGATCGTTCTTCCGGAACCGTGGAAGGCTGTGACAGCCGAAAGAGAAATTCCGGTTCCAAAACCGGGAGAGGCATTACTGAAAATGGTCTGCGGGGGGATCTGCGGAAGTGACCTGGCTTCCTACCGCGGCCAGTCCGCATATGTCAGCTACCCGCGTACGATCGGACATGAATTCGCAGCCGAGGTTGTGGAAGTCGGCGAGAATCCGTATGGGATCAAAAAAGGAATGCTGGTGACGGGAAACCCGTATTTCAACTGCGGGACCTGTTATTCCTGCCGGCGCGGTTATGTGAATGCCTGCATCCACAACGAGACGATGGGTGTCCAGAGGGAAGGAGCTTTCAGCGACTACTTCACGATGCCGGTAGAGAGGCTGTTTGACGGTGCCGGGATCGATCCGAAGGAGCTGGCGCTCGTTGAGCCATTCTGTATCAGTTACCACGGTGTGTCCAGAGCGGAATTAAAACCGGGGGACAAGGTGCTGATCTTTGGCGCAGGCGCGATCGGGATCCTAGCCGGTGTTGCGGCAAAGAGTTTCGGAGCGAAAGCTTATATTACGGATATTGCCGAAGAAAAGGTAAAAAAAGCAGTCAATGATTTCGGGCTGGACGGTGGATTTGTCAATGACAGTCCGGAAAAACTGGCGGAATTTATCGAGACGGTCACAGGAGGAGACGGATTCGACGCAACGGTGGAAGCTGTTGGTGCCCCGGCAACATTCTTAGCCTGTGTGAAGGCAGTTGCCAGCCGCGGAAAGATGGTTGTGATCGGTGTCGCAAAGAAAAATGCGGATTTCAATTTCCTGGAAGTTCAGAGAAAAGAATTGAATATGTACGGATCCAGAGGTGCAACCTCAGACGATTTCCGGGCAGTATTAAAACTTGTCCGCGAAGGATTTGTGGATCTTACAAAACTGATTTCCAGAACATATTCCGCAGATCATGCGGAAGAAGCATTTGAAGATCTCGATAAAAATTATGGGGAAATCGTAAAAGCTGAATTCGAGTTTTAAACAGAAACTGTAAAAATGTATTTTATTTATGGGAGGAAAAAACTTATGAAGAAAAGAGCAATGGCAGCCGTATCAGCAGTTATGTGTGCATCCATGGTCCTGAGCGCATGTGGCAGCAGCGCATCAACAAGCACAACCGCAGCACCGGCAGAGACAAAAGCAGCTGAGGAGTCCAAAACAGAAGAGACGACCGCAGCGGCAGCATCCGGAGACGTTGTAACGATCAACATCGGTTTTGAGAACACGACCGAGGAGCCGATCGGACAGGCTGTTGAAAAATGGGCAGAGCTCTTAAAAGAAGAGAGCAATGGCACCATGGAACTCAAAGTATTCGCAAACAGCGCACTCGGAAACAAGAGTAAACTGATCGACCAGATGGTCATGGGTGAGAATGTGATCACGATCGCAGACGGCGCTTTCTATGCTGATTACGGTGTTCCGGATCTTGGTATCCTCTATGGACCGTTCTTCTTCGATAACTGGGATGAGGTTTGGAAACTGATCGACAGCGACTGGTACAAAGAGCAGTGCAGCAAGCTTGCGGATAAAGGACTCACCGTTCTTGGTTCCAACTGGGTCTATGGAGAACGTGAGTTAATGACAAAAGACAAAGCTGTTGTACCGGCAGACATCAAAGGTAAAAAGATCCGTCTTGCAAACAGCCAGATCTATGTAGAAGGCTTCAATGCATTAGGAGCTACAGCAGTACCGATGGCGCTTGGTGATGTTTACACCGCATTACAGAACGGTACTCTTGACGGCGTTGAGAACCCGCTTTCCACATTATACGGACAGAGTTTCCAGGAAGTTACAAAGAACATCCTTATGACAGGACATATCTTAAACTTCACAACATGGTGCATCGGAACAGATTACCTCAACACCTTAACACAGGAGCAGCAGGATCTGTTATTCAAGACATGTGAAGAAGCTGGTCTCTACAATAACGAGAAGCAGGAAGCAGCTAACGACGACTACAGAAAGAAACTGGAAGATGCAGGCGTAACATTCACAGAGCTTACAGACGAAGAGAGAGCGCAGTGGAAAGAAGCAAGCCTTTCCTTCTATGAGAAAGGTTCCCAGTTTGGATGGAGCGATGGCCTTTATGATACTGTAAAGGCAGCAATCCAGTAAACTGCAGGATGTGACAGAAAGAAATCTCATGGCGGTCTCAGTCTTCCATGAGATTTCTTTTATAAAGATCCGGAAAACATGATTTGCCGGATGATCGAAGGATGGTGAGGAATGACAATGAAGAAAATACTGGATATCCTGGATAAAATCGAAGTTGCTGTAGCGTCATTGGTTCTCCTGGTCTTGATCTGTGTGACCTTTTTCGGCGTACTGATGCGTTACATCTTTAATAATCCGTTTACCTGGGAAGAAGAACTCCAGCTGGCATGCATGGTATGGATCACATTCCTGGCGGCTCCGGCGGCGTTCCGTACAAAGAGCCATGTGGCAATTGAAATTCTTGTAGACGCATTGCCAAAGAGCCTGAGAAAAATCGTGGAACTTCTGATCCCTGTTGTTGTATACGCAGTTCTGATCTACTTCTTCTTCAGAAGCCAGAATTATATCGCTGTTATGCTGCGTACAAGCAGAAAGACCCCGATCCTGATGATTCCGTACTCTACGATCTACGCGATCGCGCCGGTCTCCATCGTGCTCATGCTGATCAGCTATACGGAGCAGAAATATTATGAATTAAAAGAATTATTTAAAGGCGACGGAAAGGAGGAGAAGTAATGAACTCAGCAGTTGGTATTATGGCAATTGTTCTCCTTGCGCTGTTATTTCTTAAGATCCCGGTTTTTGTAGCGGTACTTGGAGCTTCCGTTATCTACTTTGTCATGACTCCGGGAATCAATCCGGCGGTATTTGCCCAGCAGGCAATCACCGGATCTGAGAGCGTGACACTTCTCGCAATTCCGTTTTTCGTATGTGCCGGTGTTCTGATGAATTATACGGGTGTTACGAAACGGATCATGGACTTCTGTTCCGTACTGACCGGAAGAATGTACGGTGGACTTTCTCAGGTAAATATCTTATTAAGTACATTGATGGGCGGACTTTCCGGTTCCGCGCTTGCAGATGCGGCGATGGAGGCTAAAATGCTTGTTCCTGAGATGGAAGAAAAAGGAATCGGACGCGCATTCTCCACAGTAGTCACCGCGGCCTCCAGCATGATCACACCGCTGATTCCGCCGGGAATCGGACTGATCCTTTATGGATGTATTGCGAACGTGTCCATCGGTAAATTGTTTATCGCAGGTTTCGGACCGGGAATTCTCCTCTGCGCGACCATGATGTTTATGGTATCGAAGATCTCCAAGAAGCGCGGATATCTTCCGCTTCGCAAGGAGAAAATGACAGGATCCATGTTCTGGACATCCTTTAAGCCGGCAATTCTCCCGTTATGCCTTCCGATCATCATCATCGGCGGCGTTCGTCTCGGTATATTTACGGCCACAGAGGCCGGTGCTGTTGCGATCGTATATGCTGCTGTCCTCGGATTCGGCTACAGAGAGTTGGGACCGAATGAAATTCGTCAGGGCTTAAAAGAGACTCTTATGACAACGTCATCCATTATGCTGATCGTTGCTGCGGCATCCACATTCTCCTGGATCCTCACAAAAGAGATGATCCCGCAGATGTTCACCCAGTGGATGATCTCTGTGATCCATAATAAATGGATTTTCCTCGTTGCTGTTGATATCTTCCTGATCTTTGTCGGCATGTTCGTAGAAGGAAATGCCAGCATGATTGTTCTCGTGCCGTTATTTGCGCCGGCTGCGACAGCATACGGAATCGATCCGATTCACTTCGCAATGGTATTTATTTTCGCAAACGCCATCGGTGCTTTCACACCGCCGATGGGAACATTAATGTTTGTAACCTGCGGTGTTACAAAGTGTTCCACAAAGGATTTCATCAAGGAAGCCGTTCCGTTCTATGCACTGTTATTCGGCTGCCTTCTGATCCTTACCTTTATCCCGATCTGCTCGACCGGACTCGTAAACATCATTTATTAGGCGCAGAAATCATAAAAACTGATAGAAAACACGCTGGTTTCATGATGGTGAAACTGGCGTGTTTTTGTATTCTACAGCGGAAAAAAACGGGAGTTTTCCCTTGAAAACAGCAGGGGTTCCACTCGCCGGAACCACTTTCCGGCATAATATCTAAAAAGCAGTTCTGCAATTTGTAATGTACGACAAAAAGGTGATTCATAGTTACAAAACATTGCATTGTCAGTCAACTGATGATAAAATGTACAAGAATAAATGGAATTTACAGAACACCATTCCACTTGGCGGAATAATAGATGCATAACTCATAAGGCACAAAGCGGTTGCCTCAATGGAGACTGCGATCATTACATGACAGAAAATGGAGGAAATTATGCAACTGGTTGATCGTGCATTAAATGCACTGGATATTTTAAGCCGGAATATGGACGGGATGTCTGTTACGGAGCTTGCAAATCAACTTGAAATTCCGGCTAGCTCTACCCATCGGGTACTTGCAAGTCTGAAAGGAAACGACCTGGTCGTACAGGATAAACATACAAAGAAATACCATCCCAGTTATCGAATCTGCGGAATTGCTGCCAATATCATAAAGAGCAGCACGCTGGTACGGAACGGGAATCCGCTGGTAAAAGAACTCGCGGAGAAGATTAATCAGAAGGTGGATCTCTGTGTGATGGAGCATGGAGTGATCCGCAACATCGTGAGCAGTGACTGCGGTGCACCGGTCCAGTATATGGAACAGCCGGAGTGCGCAATGGCAGCTGGACAGGTATTCCGCGCTTATCAGTATATGGAGCCGGATATGAAGGAGATGGAACATATCCGCAGGCAGGGATATACGCTCGTTGACTGCGAAGAGAAGAGCTACAAGCAGGAAGCGGCATGCCCGATCTTTGATTTTTATGGTGATATCATGGCAGCGCTGACATTTGTGTCGATCAAAGATGGAAATACGAGAGAACTGGTCAGAAGGATCTGTCTTTTACGACAATTTGCGGAACAGATCTCCAAGTCAGTGCGACAGAGATAAAAAGACCGGAGAATACAGTTGGCAAGTGGGCTGCCGCATGAAATGTGCGGCAGCCTGCTTTTTATTTACCAGGAAAAGAAATATTCTTGACATTTACCTATAAAACTATGTATGATAAATTCTGCACTATACCAGTAGATCATGAATGATCAGAGGGGTCCGCAGACACAAAACAGAGCACTGGTCCGGGAAGGGACAGTCGATGGGCAGATCCCGCAAGTGTAGTGAAGGAGGAAACAAAAGACCATGAAACAGGTTCATGAAACATTAGACCGGATCCTTCCGGAGATCATCGCGATGAGTGAGGACATTTACCGCCATCCGGAACTTGGATTCAAGGAATTCAGAACGAGAGAAAAAACGATCGAGGCTCTGGATAAAGCAGGGATCCCGCATGAGGATGTTGCTTACACGGGAATCCGCGCTGTGCTGGATTCGGGAAAACCGGGTCCGAATATCGGTCTGATCACGGAATTTGACGCAGTTCCGACTTTCGGACATCCGTATGCCAGCGAGGACAGCTATGCCGCCCACACATGCGGTCATTACGGTCAGCTCGGCGTCATGATGAGTTTATTCCTGGCGATCAAAGAATCAGGGATTTTGAAAGATCTCTGCGGCAAGGTTACACTTCTTGTAACGCCGGCAGAAGAATTCTGCGATATGGATTACCGGAAAGAGCTGATCAGAGAGGGAAAGATCTCCCACCCATCAGGAAAACAGGAAATGATCGCCACAGGCGTGTTCGACGATGTGGATCTCATGCTTTCCTGCCATGCAATGGGGATCGACATGACAAAATATCATGCGGAGATCGGCTCCAGCTTAAACGGTTTCATCATGAAACGCGCGATCTTTACTGGAAAGGCGGCGCATGCGGGCGCAAATCCGGAAGGTGGTGTAAATGCATTAAATGCAGTCAATCTCGCAATGACCGGAATCAACTTCCTGCGCGAGACATTCCGCGCTGATGATGCGATCCGTGTCCATTTCTTCGTTCCGGAAGGCGGACAGTCCGTCAACACGATCCCGGCGAGAACGCAGCTGGAAATGTATGTCCGGGCGAAAACCGTTCCGGCGATCTTCGAGACGAACGCGAAAGTAACGCGTGCGATCCGCGCAGGTGCACTTGCGATCAACTGTGATCTGGAGATCCAGGATACTCCGGGATACTTCCCGCTTCATCAGGACGAGAACCTGACAGCGCTTGTGAAAAAACATATTCTGGATTACATCGATGAGAGCATGATCGCCCAAGGAACCCACGGATTTGCTTCCGGTGATATGGGAGATCTGTCACTGATGTGGCCGATCGTCGAGATCGGAGTTGCCGGATTTGAAGGCAGCATCCACGGAAAAGATTTTAAGACGGTGGATCCTGAACAGGCATATTGTGTTCCGTCACATTATTTTGCGGACACCGTGATCGACCTGCTGTCTGACGGCGGTGCTTCTGCATGGAAGATCAAAGAGGCATTCCAGCCGGTAATGAACAAGGAAAACTATCTGGAGACCCTGGACAGTTTGAATAAATCAACGTTTTACGAAAAGGAGAACAACTAGTTATGAGAAAGAAAATCGTATGCAGCACATTGGCTATGGCACTGGCAGCTTCCATGCTGTTCGGATGCGCGAGCGAGAGCAAGACTGAGACAACAGCCGCAGCAGGAGAGACAACTGCAGCTGCTGAAACAACTGCGGAGGCAGCAAAGGCAGAGACAAACGGTGAGAAGTTAAAAGTGACACTTCTTGTTACCGGTTCTTTCGGCGATAAGGCATTCAATGATTCCGCGCAGGCCGGCATGAAGAAGCTGGAAGAAGAGCTCGGCGACAAAGTTGAAGTCAACATGGTCGAGATGGGAAACGATAAGACAAAATTCGAAGGTTCTATGTTAGACGCATGCGAGTCTGATGCAGACCTGATCATCACAGGTCTCTGGGACATGAAAGAGATCACAGAGAAAGTTGCACAGGAATTCCCGGAGAAGAAATTCATCATCTTCGATACAGACGTTGATTACACAGTTGGCGATCTGAGCAACGTATATTCCATGAGCTACAAGCAGAACGAGGGCGCTTTCCTTGCAGGTGTTCTTGCAGCAAGCGTAACAAAATCTGACATGGAATTTGCAAATGAGGACAATGTGATCGGTTTTGTAGGAGCAAAAGATACAGCGGCTGTTATCAATGACTCCGCAGTCGGCTTCATCGAGGGCGCACAGTTTGTAGACCCGGATGTAAAGGTACTCGTTTCCTATGTTGGTTCCTATGTGGATTCCGCAACTGCAAAAGAGCTTGCGATCACTCAGTATTCCAACGGTGCTGATGTCGTTTTCGTAGCAGCAGGTCCGGCTTCCGTAGGCGTTATCGAGGCAGCTGCTGAGAGCCAGAAATACTGCATCGGCGTTGACTCTGACCAGGCACTTGCTTACGAGGGCAAAGACGAAGCAAACTACATCATCTCTTCCGCGATCAAAAACGTTGGCGAGAGCCTCTACAATGCGGTAGAAAAGGCCGTTGACGGCACACTTCCGTATGGTGAATATCAGATCCTTGGTATCGAGGACGGCGTTGTAGGTCTTGCTGACAATGATATCTATCAGTCTGTTGTATCTGACGATGCAAAGAAGGCAGTCGAGGACGCAAAAGAGAAACTGCTTTCCGGCGAGGTCAAGGTTGATTCCGCCTACGGCATGGATGAGGCAACCTTAAAAGGCATCATCAACGGAGCACAGTAAAGGAAAACAGCTGAGACATGCACCCATAGTTTAGTTCACATCTCCTGTATCAGGCAGAAATGAAGCAGCAGGCGGAAAATGCTGTTCCCGGGGTCATCCCGGAGCAGATCGCCCGGCGCTTTCCCTGTCCGCGGATCGCAGGAGATGTTGCTTTTTATCATCATGCATAACGGTGGGGACGACTGCCGGAACATACAGGCGGATAAGAGCTTTACCTGGAGGAGAATGAATGGAGCAGGAGATCATTTTAGAGGCCCGGAATATCACAAAAGTATACCCGGGCGGCGTTGTGGCAAACCATAATGTCAATCTGCAGATCAAAAAAGGTGAGATCCATGCGCTGGTCGGAGAGAACGGTGCAGGAAAGTCAACTTTGATGAAAATGCTGTTTGGTATGCTGGCACCGACGGAAGGCCAGATCTTTGTGGATGGAAAAGAAGTACACTTCTCTTCATCCAGCGATGCGATCGCGGCCGGACTCGGCATGGTACACCAGCACTTTATGCAGGTCCCGTCCATGACTGTGGCGGAGAACCTGATCCTCGGTGCAGAGCCGGGAACCGCACTGAAAGTAGACAGGAAAGAAGCGGTGCGGATCACGACAGAACTTTCCGACAAATACAATCTGAAGGTAGAGGCAAAAGAAAAGGTCGAAGACATTTCTCTTGCCATGCGCCAGAAACTTGAGATCTTAAAGGCACTCTACCGGGGCGCGCATATCCTGATCCTGGATGAGCCGACAGCCGTGCTGACACCGCAGGAAACAGAGGAACTGTTTGAACAGTTAAAACTTTTAAGAGAACATGGCCACACGATCATCTTCATCTCACACAAACTAAATGAAGTCAAGGCACTCTGCAACCGCATGACGATCCTCAGGGACGGAAAGACCATGGGAACGTATGAGATCTCAGATCTTGATGAGAGGGAGATCTCCCGCCTGATGGTCGGCCGTGATGTCAGCCTGGATATTGAAAAAGAGGAGATGGAGTTTGGAAAAACCGTCTTTTCAGTAAAAGATCTTGTCTATGTGGACCAGTTCGGAAAGACGAGACTGGATCATGTCTCGTTTTCCATCAAAGAGGGCCAGATCCTCGGAATTGCCGGTATTGATGGAAACGGACAGTCGGAGCTCGTTGAGGCGATCGTCGGAACCTTAAAGCAGCAGCAGGGAACGATCACGATGAATGGAAAGGATATTTCCAATGCTCCGGTACTCGCCCGTCAGGAAGCAGGAATCTCCCATGTCTCAGAAGACCGTATGAAATTCGGAACGGCTCCGAAACTTTCCCTGGAGGACAACACGATCTCAAAGGTTTACTATACGGATAAATTAAAAACACACGGACTTCTCGACAGCAAAAAAATCAGTGAGTTTACAAACAGGATCTTAAAGGAATTCCTCGTAAAATACGATAATTCCAAACAGTCCATCGCGGAACTTTCCGGTGGTAA
>ERZ772805.63-NODE-63-length-117713-cov-8.522608_pt1 | contig 117713 bp, 109 predicted proteins | sample MGYA00511344_ERZ772805 | MGnify/ENA primary metagenome ERZ772805 (study PRJEB29015, sample SAMEA2737730) | human gut metagenome | biome: human gut; feature: human-associated habitat; material: faeces | place: China | collected 2012 ...
TCAAATCTGGTTGTCGCCTCTCTTATGAGAGCCTCAGAATCCTTTATTTATAAGGGTTCTGGGGTTTTTGTTTTATAATTTTGATGTTTGCGCGTGTTTGCGGTCTGAAAACAGTGTGTTGTATGGGCATTTATTTATCTATATTCATACAATAAATTGATTTGATCTTGAATATAGCACATTTCCAATGCATTAAAGAGACTATATATCGTTTGCGCAAGCGGGCCTATCAATGGCAATGAATATTACTGATCCGCTCATACATATAAAAAATTTGCGGATCAATAAGATCCTTTGTCTCAGTTATCTCTCGTAAAAAATATTTTGAAGAGTAGTTGTTTGCGCAAACAGCCATTCATAACTCTCTCATTAGGTTAGTAAAATGGTCGCTATACCTTTAACCAAGGATAGCGGCCATTTTATTTGCAGTCTCTTCGCTGGAAGTGATATTGCATAAATAGTGTCGTGTCATGGAAAGCGTCGTATGTCCAAGCAGTTTTTGTAATTCGGTGTCTTCCATACCGTTCTTATACATGATAGATGCTGTCGAGAAACGCAGCTTATGAGAGGAACGGTATTCAATCCCTAATTCGTCACAACATTTTTTCAAATGCCGATTGAAGGTAACGGTTGCCAAAGGGCTGTCGCCACGATAGAAAATAAATTCCTGATCGTCAGGCTGTAACTTCTGGACCTGGCTAAGAATCGCTTTTGTTGCAGGTGTCAGCGGCATAGAGCGAATTCCATCTGCTGTGTTGCCCTTAATGGAATTGATGACACGGTTCTTGTCATCTACAAAGCGCTGTATACGTATGGAATCCCCATCAATGTCGGACCATTTTAATCCCTTTAGTTCTCCGATTCGCAGTACCATGTGAAAATCAAAGAGAATGGCCAGGGAGTAGAAGTCAGTCTCACCGGATAAATGCTCAATGATCCGTAGCCGATCTGCCTCTGTGTAAGGTGTTATTTGCGTATTTACAGGCTTAAAATCGAACTGCTTATAATTAATGCTATTCAGACAGTTATAGCCTATAATGCCTTGCTCAACGGCCAGGTAGAGCATTCCGTTTAGAATACTCTTCATGTCATTGAAACGCTTTCTTGTCAAGGTACGCCCTTTTGTGATCCGGCGGAAAAAGGATATGTAGTTCTGAACCGTGATGTCCTTTAATTTTTTAGAAGCTAAACTGGATTCCTTAATCAAGGCATTCCATAGAAAACGGTTCTCCTTTATGGTCTTTGGAGTAACGTTCGTTTCTTCTTCTCGCCATTTCATCCAGATCTCAAAATATTCTGCCAGAGTCACATTCAGAGTGCCAAAATAATGATCGTATAATTTTTCAATGAGACTCGGATAGTCAGCACTACTGATTGTTTTGCGATTTATGAGGATATAAATCCGTCCGTCATCGGGACGAACTTTAATCCTGCTCAAATCGCAGACACCTTTGACTTTCTTTTCTTTGGTTGTAAAATTCATAATCTTACTACATGCCGATGGGGTCATTTTACCATTAGGAACCAAACATTGCAAGATAGGTTCCGGCATGTAGTCTGGATCAATGTCCGAAGAATGCGGCGTTGATGCCGCCAGAATATTTGCAATGGCAATATTCTGTTCTCGGAATTTGCTTTGCGACATGCGCCGCACCTCCTTTCTCTGATGTCAGATGTATAATATATATTTAAGCAGGCTGGTAGTACAGCTACGGAGTTGACACATTATTCAAGATATGCAAGCATCCGACCAGTGTCTTTCATTTTGGTTAGCCAATCAGTCTGTATTCCACATTCTTTGGAACAACTGCTAGAAGAATCAGATTCCCTTGATGTGAGATCCAAAACCGGTTTGATTAAATCATTAGGAAGATTTAGTACATATACCGACTCATCCTTCAGATAAATATCTTTGCTGAATGGGTCAAGGTTAATACAAGGGTACTCAAGCGAATAATTTAAATAGTTTTTTTCAGCATCGTTGCGTGGCTCTCCAAGTAATACTTTGTTTTCCTTAAGTGCTTTTCGAAAGTCTTTAAATGGTACAAGTTGTGTATGCGGGACAAAACTACTGGTACACGATAAGGCTGTTTCATAGGCAGTCATAAAAGCATCACGCTTTAGTACGAGTAAAACACGCTTGCGAGAGGCATTGCGATAATTTTCAACCTGATAGCAATCCTCAATAAAAACTCCGTTGGATTCAATGCGGTTATCGATAAATACGGTGTGACCATAATTTTCGAGTTCAAGGATATCGTATCTGCGTCTGGGGTATATGGAGGATTTGCACCTATAATCTGGATATATACGTTCTCCGACAGATGCATTTGTAATCTTCATATTTTTAAGGACGCTGAGTAGAGTGCCGCAGGTGTATTGCAGAGGATTGAAGGTCATCTGCTTTTCAAAGCTATTTTTTAATATCTCAATGTACTGAAGTAGCAGAGCCTCGGGCCTTTCTTTTGAAATTGCCTGTATAGAGACTCCATACATTAAATAGACCTTCAGCGCCCAGTATGAGAGCATGAAATTTTCTTGCTGGCGGTAAGAAGCATTGTCTCTAACGGGAAATAAGCTAGAGAATTCATCTATGACTTCACTCGTTAGGGCATGGAGTTCACCATTGTCCATATTGGCGGCAAGATACTGGATAAAATAGCGGTAACCTGTACGGAACAGGAGTGGGTTTTCTGTTTTCAAGGATCGGATAATAGATCTCCGGTTATCAAGAGATTCAGCATCATAGTTGAAAAATACTTGGATCAAACGATTGCCCCAGGATCCAGACATTCTAAAAAATGAATCAGCTTCCCCAGTTATGATAGGGAGTGCTGCTTTATGATTGTCAAGGAAGAATGAGCGCAATGTGTCATCCATGACCGTAATGCTCTTATTCTGGATATTGTAGGAGCCGGATTTCCGGTTATCATCCAGAATATTTGTGCAGTCAGAGAGATCAGAATAATCCTGTTTGTACTTTTTTAGTGAATCCTGAAGGATAAAGGTATTCCGAAGATTTCCGCTTCGATTGGTCAGAATACGCCCAATATGGATTGCAAGCTCCGTTTTACCGGTCTGGGTCTTTCCGCTGATCATACAGCCAGGAGTGCTGTATGAAAGGGCTGTGCCTTTCAGTGGCTGCATGAGGCTTAATAATGCGCAGCAAAAAATCGGGTAAAGCTCATCAGGAGCCTGATTCAAAATCTTCAGAATCTGCTTGTAAGTGTCTTCCGGAGTTCGTATTTTGTCATAGAATAAATAACCGTTTGAGGCCAGCGAACGGCAGTCACTTCGTTCTCCAGCTTTGTCAATCCCATATCCAGAAGTGAGGTAGATCCAGGATTGATTATCACGGATCCATCCGGTACGTTTGGAAATGTGGTAGATACCATCAAAGTTTGCCTCACTTGCAGTGTCGCATATAGTTTGCAGACAGGACAGTACCGGAAGCTTTTGAGATTTCTGACGGATCAGCGTGAGTGTACGCAGTTCTTTAAGGCTTTCATCCATATTCTCTGGGTAGTAGAGAAAGGAGACGGGATGATTGGTGGCGTAATCCCGCAATACAATTGAAAAACGATAGTGGCAGGGTAATTCTGTAGGTATACTTTCGGCGTAGCCATCATGTTCAATGAACTTCTCAATTCTGACGATATTGATGGAGAGAAGATCTTCGAGTGCGGATTTACTTGTTTCAAATGTTGCTGATGATGTTTCATTCATAGGTACTCCTCCTTTGTCCTAAGTGAAATATTAAGTATGGCGGTATTCTATCATATATCGTCGAATGAGGTATGCTAAAAAATGTGGGTCCGAAATAGGAATAATAGCGAATGAATACGCAAAACACAAAAAAATATTATTTGATATCATATAAATATAGTAAATATAAAAAATAAATAGATAATTATAAACTGGCAGTTTGGATCAGAGCTATTATTTGAATGATTAGAAATTTTTTTGGTTGCAAATAAGACAACTTTAGAAGGTATACGAAGGAAGAATTTAATTATTTAGAAATTGCGAAGACAATTGTTGACATTTAGAAATATGCGACTTGAATTAATAAAAGAACCATACCGTTGGTAAGGCATGGTTCTTAAATAAAATGCTACTCCCATTTTTTGTCAATATCAATCAGATGGGGTGGACGGGAGAAATAGGATTTATAATTCTCAAAATATGCTACAAAATCTTTATGATAGTATTCCTTAATTGAATCGAGGTCTTCCGTGTGGGCGTTTAAATCGTCGGCTATTATGTCATGATATGTATCAATCCAAGATATAAATGCCAACATTTTTCTATACAACTTTTCAAAATCGTATTTAAAGGATTCAGTGAAAATAAAATCCATTACGTCAAATACATGTGGATTCTGATAGCCTTGAACTGTTTGATAAATTGAAGTAAGAGGCGTAGGGAGGCGGTTAAGTGCATCGGATAGCTCGTGGACTTGAGCCATATTGTTGAAAAGAGCATTTATTTCCTTTGCTTGCGTAAACATTAAATTTTTAGGGTTTTCACAGTATGTATTAACATAACTCTTAAGCGCACGCCGGAACTTTTTGTAATCATTTGGAAAGTCAATTAACAGGGATTCCGTATCATATTGATTAATAATATTATGAATAAACTGACATTCTTGTTCAAGCTGTTTTGAGTCTTTTATACGAAATAAGGTTATACGATTTGCAGTACATCCATCTCCAGCGTGAGAGTCAATGAGGGAAAGAGGTAAAATTAAAGAACATAGGAACTCATCGATCTCCTCCAGATAAAATGGAATTACACCCCAGATATAGATGTTGCGTAATTGTATTATGTTATGCAAAATGTTGAATACAGCATTGGAGTATGCTTGACGATTTCCATTGAATGGCAAAGGATAAAAATTTTTTTCTTTCTCTTTTAGACGAAAAAGAGGAAAGGCATATGTCGAATGGTTTATCAGATTCATGCCAAATAACGAGCGCAGATTTTTATAGTTCTCATTAGCGATGTCACTGTCAGCATGACTATGTGAGCATAATGCAGAGAGAATGTTATCGAAGTCTTTCCGCAAGCTAGTACCGGATGCATCAGATTTTAACCGTCGCTCTAAATGAGTAATCATACCCCTATTAAATGGGTATTTTTTCTTTAAATATTCAAAATCAAGGTTTCGTCCTCCATCTGAAAATTGAGGGAGTGTATCGTTATCAGAAAAGTACCAGAAATCTGTGGTTTTAACTTCTTTTAGAGAACCATCTTCATAGAGTATTTTATACTGCCTACTTTTTCCCATAAATTCAAATACCTCCTTAATACATTTGCTGACGTTATAGTCAGTTTTACTATGGAATAGCTGTTGAGTTTCAACATGATTCTATTTTATAAAACCAGCAGTATCCAGATAAGAAGACATAGGAATGAAAGTTCATTCTAAGAATTATTTTTGAAAAAAGAAAAAAATTTGTAGTATTTGTGGTTATTAGGGAGTCTACAGCAGGGGATTTTGAGTTTATTTATTTTAAAAAATATTTTTGCTCTTCTCCAGGTCAGCAATCACGCTGAGTGGGACTCTGTAATTTCTTCCAACCTTATATGCAGGAAGCTGTCCATTCCGGATCATTCGATAGGCAGTTGAGCTGCTGATCTGAATCCTTTCACAGAATTCTCGTAATGTAATATATTCCTTATTCATCTATAAAAACTCCTTTCGTATAAGAATTTATTTTGAAAAGAGATCCGCTAATCTCTTTAAATAAGTGTTGTTGAATACGCATGAGCATTTAAATACGTCATCAGAGCATAGGGACAAAATAAATGTAAAAGGCAGCAGGAATTTGATCGGGTGATTAGCGATTAAATCTATGTTGGTGGTATTTGATAATCTATGAGTATTCATGAACGTAATAGAATTTAAAAGAAGCATAACATATCACTAAATCTACAGAAATGTAGAAATTGATCATGAAATCGATAATGCCCATATAGAGGATAAATCGTAGATGGTAGAAGAATACTTATTGATAGATATGGTATGGTATATAAAGAATGAGTAGTAACGTTATGCAACATCATTTCCGGCCATAGGCCTTAAAGAATAATACTTACGTCCAGCGTATTACCAATAAAATCCTCATATGGCAATTATCGGGATTGGAGCAATTATGAAAGAAAAGAATTTGACACCGATATCTGTAAAGATACCGAATAAACTAAAGGATCAGTTGGGGGAAAAAGCCCGTGAAGAGGGATACCAAAGCACGTCAGAGTTTATTAGGGAAACCTTAGAAGAAAAGGTATTACCGGAGGCGGCAGTTGCGATGAATGAAAAGAAAATTTACCAGAAGTTGGTCAGACTATTGGTTAATCTGGAAACACAGGTGCAGCAGAATCATGTTGAAGATCCAGAGATTAGGAAGACCATTCAGGAATTGAAGAAAGAGGTAAAAGAACATGGCTGCTGTTAAGATTTTTGGACGTAAAAGCTATAACGAGAATTACAAAACGCACTATTATACGAATCGTGACTCAACAGCGGCAGTATTAAAGTACATATATAGAGTTGGAAGAGACAAAGGAGATTTAGTGGAAGATTGTATAGGTGGTTTTGGTGTGAATATGCACTCGGTCAAGGAGATTTGTAATGACATGGATATGGTTCGGGCTGTGTATAATAAAACAGATGGAAGACAGATCCGGCACTTTGGAATCTATCTCAATGATAAGGAGATGGAACAGATAGACGACTTTAATGTCCTTGCAGTGGACATTGATAAATATTATAGTGATCGTTTCCAGATTGTTCATGCAGCACACCGGAAAAACGGAAAAATACATTTTCACATGTGTATGAACTCTGTGAGCTATGTAGACGGGAAAAAGTACACGGACAAAGATGGGGATTTGAAACGGTTCAAGAATTATGTGGATGAGTGTGTCCAGAGACATATGGGAAAGATTTCCTAGAATTAAGATAAAAGCATATCTTGACAGATAGAAGCGTAGAGATTAAAATAATAAACAGAACAAATGTTCGATAAAAGGAGAGCGCCATGAAACGAGTCATCTTCCATGTAGATGTTAACTCTGCATTTCTATCGTGGGAAGCCTGCTATCGGATTCATCATCTAGGAGGCACTCAGGACCTGCGAAATTTGGTAAGTGCAGTGGGTGGAGATCAGGAAAAACGTCATGGAATCATCCTTGCAAAGTCAATTCCTGCGAAGAAATATAAGATCCAGACAGGTGAGACGGTGGTATCAGCAAAGCAGAAATGTCCGGGGCTGATCCTTGTGCCACCAAACTATGACCTGTATAACCGATCATCGAGGGCGCTGGTGAAGTTATTAGGAGAGTATTCTGACCGGATCGAGCAGTACAGCATTGATGAGTGTTTCCTGGATATGACCGGGTGTTGTGCTGATCCGATTCAAACAGCGTATGAGATTAAAGACAGAGTTAGGCGGGAGCTTGGTTTTACCGTAAATATTGGTGTCTCTGAGAATAAACTTTTGGCAAAGATGGCATCTGACTTTGAAAAGCCCGACCGGGTTCATACACTATGGAAGTCGGAAATTAGGGAGAAAATGTGGTCTCTTCCCGTAGGGGATCTGTTTTATGTGGGACACAGTTCTCAGCAAAGATTACGCGATCTAGGGATCTTTATCATTGGAGAATTGGCAGCTATGGATCCTGCAATTCTTCGATCCTTTATGAAATCACAGGGAGTGTTGATCTGGCAATATGCAAATGGGATTGATGAATCTGAGGTGATCGATGTGCCACCACCAGCTAAGGGATATGGAAATTCTCTTACAACACCAAGAGATGTTACTGACAGAGAGATAGCAAAGCAGTATTTATTATCACTCGCTGAAACTGTTTCCGCAAGGCTCCGGGCAGATGGGGTGAAGATCGGTGTCGTATCGATTCGTCTCCGCGACTGGAACTTGCAGTTTTTCGGACACCAGATTCCTTTATCAGTGCCGACAGATCTGACATTAGAAATTTACGAGGCAGCCTGTAAATGCTTTGATGAGCTGTGGGATGGAACACCACTTCGACATCTTGGGATTCATACAAGCCGTGTATCGGCAGATTCTTGCCGTCAAATTCAGATGTTTGAGCGGATTGATTATGAGAAAGTTCATAAAATGGAAGTAGCAGTAGATGGGATTCGCAGGAGATACGGAGCAGATAGTATTAAAAGAGCGTGCTTTTTGCCAGAATCAGGTAGAGAATGGATTGATCACATGGGCGGTGGAGTAAGCCGGGAAAAACGTACCGTGGATTATTCCAGAGAGAAGGTATTATAATAAAGGAGTTGATGTAGCGTGGCAGGGTTTGCGGATGCAACAAAATATGGAATCGAAACAGATAGCGGTGTACCGAAAGGAACCAGATATGAAATTGCGTGCATGACCTGGTTTACCTCAACAGGGAAAACTATGCCACGATACTTTAAGTTCGAGGATGACAGTGGTGCGATCCAGACAGTGACGGATATTGTGGTAAATTATACCGAAGAAAAGAATTACTGTGGGATTCCGAGTAGAGAATATGGCTGCAAGGCAATCATTGGCGGTCTGAACCGGGAGTTTCGCCTGATCTTTTATCAGGAAAACTGCAAATGGGTGATGCTGATATAAGGAGGATGTATGTGCGGACGGTATTTTGTAGATGATGGAATGGAAAGAGAACTAAAGAATGCGTTCCAGTCGGTTGATATTTCTAAGTTCCAGGCCAAGGCGGGAGATGTGTGTCCGACAGATCTGGCATTCATCTTAACTGGAACGAAAGAAATCTGTCTGACACAGATGAGATGGGGATTTCGGAAAAAGGACCAAAAGGATCTGCTCATCAATGCGAGAGTTGAGACGGTGAAGGAAAAGCCCATGTTTAATGAGAGCATACGGTATAATCGTTGTGTGATACCAGTGGCGGGGTTCTATGAGTGGAATCGAATCGGGGAAAAGGCTTCATTTTGTCTGCCGCACAGGAGTATTTTGTTTATGGCGGGGATCTGGCAGAAAGTAGAAAATGAGAATCAATTTACGATTCTGACAACGGTTCCGAATGCGTCTGTAGCGCCGGTGCATGATCGAATGCCGCTGGTGCTTGACAAAAATGAAGTTCCTCAGTGGCTTATGGATTGGAAGCAAGCTGAAGAACTGCTAATAAAAAAACCTGCACTTTTGGAGCGCAGGCAGGAATTTGAACAATTATCTTTATTTGAGTGAGGTCAGCGATATATGCTGGCAAAGTATAAGATCATTTATCAAATCTGAATCATTCTATAATCAAAGCTGATCGGTGATGTTGACCAGAGCTTCTACTAAGCGGATATACTTCTTATATTGCACATCACCGTATTTCTTTGCCTCAGAGATGGCATGGAGAACTGTGTCATCCGTATCGGGCATCATATCTTTTAACAGATAATCTGCACTTACAGAGAAAGCTTGGCAGATCGAGACGAAGGTTTCAAGGGACATGATCTTGATGCCTCGTTCAATGTTGCTGTAAAAGGAAGGAGAAATACCACAGCGTTCAGCAGCCGCTTCCTGTGAGATTCCAAGTTCCTCGCGGCATCGTCGGATCCGTCTGCCAATTTCTATATAGTCCAGTTTGTTCAAGATAAAACTCCTTTGATAATGTTATATAGTTATCATTTTAACGGAAATATTGTGCCTTTTTAACATTCTAATAGAATGATAGTTGTCCATAGGAATTTATGATGATATAATTGTTGTGCGAACTTCAATGATAAAAATTGCTCTATTGAAGTAAAAAAGCGATAAGATCAAGAAGTTTGGAAGAAATAAGCAGATAAACGTGAATTACGTAAATACAAAACGGAGGATAATAAGAATGGAAAAGTTTCAGCTCAATGACGCAGAAGTAAAACGCATTTATGAGAGCAAAGTACAAGAACTCAAACAACTGACAGCGGCTCCGGTAGATTCTAAGGATTATTTGTGGGATGAAGGGGTAGAGCGGTACGCAGTTACAATTGAAAAGGTAAAGAAGATGTTCGAGTCTGATACTTTAAAAAATCAGATTACATCTAAAATGATTAAAAATATGGATACGTTCCTAAAAAAATGCAAAGGGGCAGAATTCCATATTGCGCTTGTTGGAGCCATTAAAGCGGGAAAATCAACATTGATCAATGCAATTTTGGGATATGATTATGCTTCCACCAAGGTAACTCCGGAAACTGCATCGCTGACAAAATTTAGAAAAGGGGATAGAAACTATGTAAAAGCCACTTTTTATTCAAAGAGTGAATGGGATCGCTTGTGGAAGAGTGCGCAAAAAGCGAAGGCAGATGTCTTCCTAAATGAATATGCAAGTCTTAATGCAGATGCCGTCAAAGATAACTGGCTTGCTCACGAGGAAGAAATAACAGAGTGTGAGACAAAAGAAAAGTTGGCAGAAGTCATTACGAGATGGACCTCGTCAAAATCCCCGGAGCATTATTTTGTAAAAGAAGTTGAGGTAGGAATTAAGGATCCGGAGCTTGATTTACCTGAAGGGGTTGTATTAGTCGATACTCCAGGTCTTGATGACGTAGTAGAATATCGTTCCAATATAACACGTAATTACATTGATCGTGCCAATGCTGTTCTTGTGTGTGTAAAGGCTGATGCTTTGACTGGACAGGAAATGGGAACAATTTACAGTGTATTTGCGAATGCCAGATATAATCCAGAGAAGGTTTATATTATTGCTACGCAGTTAGACACTCTGAATCAGCCGGAAAGAAACTGGATGCAGCAGAGAGAAGAGTGGTTGAAATATTTACGAGAGAAGAGTGCATATAACAGTGTTACATTAGCGGAAAAGAACTTAATACCAGTGTCAGCATACCTGTATTCTTTATTGAAGATAAGCGGGTCGCTTGCAGATGATGATGACAGACAATTTGATTTGGATTCCATACTGCTAAAGTTCCGGATTCGAAAGATGACCGAAGAAGATAGAAAAAGACTTCTGGCATTTACGAACATTGAAAATTTAAGTATTCGTCTTAATGAAGACATTATTAAGAACTATAAGAAGATATTGGTTGATGATATTCAGAACTCATACGATATATGCCGGGATGAGATACGAGATTGTATGGAAAAGCTTAAGGTTGCACAGGAGGATATTATAAAGACCAGCCAGGGCAGTTTAGAAGATATTCGTAAAAAGCAGCAGGAGTGCGTTGAAAAATATCAGGAGACAGAAAAAGACAAAAAAGAATTGGAAAGACTGATGAAACAGTTCAAGATGGCAACACAGCAGCGTGCAGATCAGCTTGAAGCATCTATTAAAGCTTTAGGAGGTAGATAGTATGATTTCAATACCTGCAATTGGTGCATTTTTATCAGAAGTAGCAGTCCCTGCGTTTGTTGCAGCAGTTCCTCAGCTGATTAAAATGGCGAAAAACGTCATTGACCAAATAGGACAAGAATCAGCAAAAGAAGTGTCGGAGTTAAAGCCGGTTAGTTCTAGCTCTTCAGTAGATGATATTAAGCAGACATCGGAAGTGTTAGACACTTTCAGAAATCAAATTAAAACTGAGTCCCAGAAGGTACAGGAAGCGGCTACGAACGAGATAAAAGATTACTTAGATGAACTGAATATACTAATTCAAGAAAATGATGCTTTGATGTCAAAGTATCATATTAAGCCCAGGGGAATTGATCGGAAACTGGGGAAAATGCTTGATGCAATCGGACAGGATATGGATATCGCAGTTAGTCGGTCAATTGCATTTAACAATCCTGCTTGCAGAGAAATAATAGAAATGCTTCCGGGAACGAAAAAGGAAGAGAAGGCGGCATCATTTTTGCAAAATACCTTGTGCGATGCATTACAAACGGGCTGCGAGGATATAAAAAACATTCTTGATGACACATTTGGGGATCTTAACGAAGAGATTCCAGATGCCGTTGAGAAAGTCAGCGCAGAGTTAAAACAGGCCAATGAAGAATTGCAGAAATTATCTGCGGAATACTCTGAGGAAAATGTAAAGGCAACTACAGGAAATGCATTACAGAAAATTTCGGCATGTGATCTGGTATTGGGTTTATTGGAGGTGTCGTAAATGGGATTTTTTAGCTTTTTGGGAAGCGTTGTGAAAGGTGCCGGTCGTATGCTTGGAACTGTAGTAGAGAGCGTAGGAGAATTTACAGGTATTCAGGGAATAAAGAATTTTGGTCAGGGACTAAAAGACTTATGCGCTGATGAGATTTCGACAGAGAATACATTCAGAAAATCAAGTGCCAATATCAACACGACCCAGAGAATATCGGATATACTTACGGAATTTACGGCGCAAAATTTAAAAGAGGCGGAATCAATAGAAGAGCAATGTATAAAAATCGTTGAAAACTATTATGACAGGTTAATATCCGTTCTGGAGTCGGCACAGGGAGAAATGCCTACTGGTGCTGGTCTTCGCAGACTAAAAAATGCACGATCACGAATCCGTAGGACCATAGAAGGAAGTATCAAGGAACCTTTGGCGAAACGAATGTCTATTGATGATTCGGAGTGTCTGCGGATTTTAAAAATGAATGCTGGTCCAAACAAGAAACGAGCAATGGAAAACTTCTGTACGAAGGTAATCAACGAGGCTTTGCGGAATACTGCTACAAATGTACGGAAAGCTTTGGATGATCAGTTGGAAGATATTCAAGATTATTTGGAGAATATTCAGGAGGAGCAGGAGCGTACTTTCGCAAATGCAAAGAGAGTGTATGAGCAGTTTATGAGCACAGGTAGTGCTGTAGGAAAAGAGCAGGAAAAGTTATGCTTAGAGCCTGTTGTAATTATGGAATCTATTCAGATGATAGAGGCGTTATTATAGGATAGGGGATGATATATATGAATAGATGGACATTAAAAAATTATTCTAGAAGAGAGGAGGTCAGACGGATAGCTGAAATGCAAGAAAAATTATTTCAGGATGTCCAAAAAGAGCAGAAGCAGACTTTCAAAGAAATAAAAAATGGTCAGGAATCGCTTAGAAAAGATATAGAAAATAAGAAAGAAGAAGTTATTCAAAGCATGAAACAGATTCAGTCTGAATCGACAAATGCAATCATAAAGGAGCAGGATAGCATTGCTGAGAAACAGACAGAATGCGCGCAGATGTTTCAGAAAGAGCAGAAGCAGATTTTTCAAACAATAAAAAATGGTCAGGAATCACTTAGAGAAGATGTAAAGAAAGAGAGTGAGGGACTGCTTCAAAGTGTACATGAATTTCAAGCAGAGTCAACAGAGGCAGTTATCAAGGAGCAGAAAAGGATTGCAAAGGAACAAGCAAAAAATACTCAGATAGTTCAGAAAGAGCAACAAAATTTTTTCCAGGAAATCAGAGAGTCATATAAGGCAATGATTGACGAGGAACGTGAAAAATGTAGTGAGTTACTTCAAAACATAAAAAATATACAAGATAATCAGGAAGAAACTCTGAGAAAAATGGAAGAAAATCAGAATGAGATTATTACTATTGCAAAGAAGGCTCAAGAAGCATTAGGAGCTCTGCGGAATCAGCTAGGAAAAGACAGTAAGCAGAATGAACAGAATTTTGAAACTGTTGAAAAACTAATTAAAATTGTGCTGATGGACTCATTGATTGATGAGGTAAAGGACGGATTGCCGAAAAAGTAAACTTCGAGGTTGATTCAATATGGAATGAGTCTTATTAACGGTGGTTATTTTGCATTGTGGATTCAAGGTAAGACTTGATTCGGATGATGAAATAGTGGGAGGATAAAAGTTAACATGGAAGATATAATAATTAAGCTCTTGATTGTAACGGTTGTCACATATTTGGTTCTTCGTATTGTGGCGGCTATCGGTAAAATACCGGTTCACACATATGCGGAGAAATTAAAATGTGCGCGAGATAATAGAATTGTAAATAAAAATCTTGTACGGGTTCCTGATCTGCCGACAACAACGATCATGGAAAAACTGCGGGAGACGATTCCGTTTGCGAATAGTAAAATCGAAGAAAAAGATGGAATGCTTAAGATTACCTGCGTAGTTCCGGGAGTAAGAAAGAAGGTTATTATTGGTATCCAGCAGCAGGAGGGTTATTTTGTAGTTAAACCTATCTCTGATTTTGTATTGGGCGAAAATATTGCAGACCGTATTGAAGATGCTTTATCTATGGCCTGCTGGAATACTCACTTGAATATGGATATCAATTCGGCTTACGATTTTAATAAATGGAATCGTTGGTGGAAGACGATGGGGATTGTTCGATTCTTGGCAAATTTTTCAATAGTTGCATTGATCATAGCTATGCTTTATATGGCAGGTACATATGTGGATTATGCAGCTAATGTTCGGGAGTCAAAACTTGCGGATACTACGGGTACTATCGGGTATGTATTCGATGAATTCTTTGGAGACTCTAAATGGTCAAATGTAAAAGCCACAGATGATCGATACATGTTTGTAGAGATGACAGGTAAATGCTATTTTGTAGCAGATGCGTTCCCAGACAGTCGGAAAGAGGTAAATGCACAGGTTGATTTCCTTGTCACAAAGGAATCAGGAACTTTCATGATTCAGAGTGTGAAAATCGATGGTGTTGATCTGGATTATACATCAATGAATAGCTTTATTGATGATGTCTATAAGGATCATATGGCAGTGCATAATTATGATTCATTGGGAAGCATTCTGGAAGACTTTGGAAATGTGATTGGTGGTACAATCAGCGACAGTCTGTATGGACATTATGTGAGCTATTATTCCGATACAAGTTCTGCACAAACACCTACGACAGAGGCGGGACAGTCAGCAGCTACAACACCGGAGACCGTACCGCAAACAGCGCAGGAAACATCTCCTACAGAAGCATCAACAGTGGCTCAGCATACAGAGATTGCCAAAATCACAGATTACAGCGGACCATTTGATGTTAACAGCATCATTGATACTGAGTGGTCAAAAGCTGTAGATGATATGACAACAGCGGATATGATCATTACAGAAAATGATGATGGAAGTCTCCATTTAGAGATTACGTTGATTTCCGTGAGTGGTCCAGCGGAGATGTTTGAGGGCGATTCAAGAGAAATTTCTGGTACGGAAATGGCTGATCTGTATATTTTATTCAAGAATCCGGATTATGAAGATGAAAGCATGGAAGTTTCATGGACAAGCATGGATGAACACGATATTGTGAATGTGTATGGATCAGGTCCAGATGATCCATATACTGGAGAGTATGAGATCGTAGAGTAATATACTGAGAATAAATTTATATGTAAAGATACCGAGGACATGTTGGTTTGGTCCTCGGTATTTTTATGCCATTACAGGAACACATGTTTCCTCAATAACTGGTTGAAAAATAGCCCTATTAGTAGTACAATGATAAGTAGAGATTCCTCAATAAGTGGTTGAAAATTAGCATTTTATATCGGCTCAATGAGCTGATTTCAGACATATTGATTTATGAAAGATACAAAATAAAAGGAGAACGATGATGGCTGAAGCACAGAAAAAAACGAATCTTGATTACGTCAACGAAATATGGAACATTGCGGATTATGTAAGGGATGTGATTTCCCGTGCAGATTACAACAAGGTGGTACTTCCGTTTGCACTTCTTCGCAGACTGGAATGCGCTCTTGAACCAACAAGAGCTGCTGTATGTGATGCAGTAAAGGAACACGAAAAGGACTGGGGACGTGAATCTGATAACTATTGCCAGTATTCCGGCAAAGCATTTTATAATGTTACCCCGTTCAGACTGAACAATCTTGGTGCTGGTGATACATATGCAGCCCTCGATTCCTATATCAATGGTTTTTCACCAAATGCCCGTAATATCATGCTGAAGTTCGATATGGAAAGCACATGTAAGAAGCTTCAGGATCACGGTATGCTTTATTCCGTCTGCCAGAAGTTTTCTGCCCTCCCGTTCGATTCAGCTACAGTTTCTGACCGTGATATGTCTGACATCTATGAGCATCTCATTCAGAGATATGGCGATGAGATCGCGGAGGATGCCGAGGACTTTATGACTCCGAAGGATGTGGTCCGTCTTTGTGTAGGCATGATCTTTGCAAACGATGATGAGCTGATGAGTTCTGATACAGGTATTGTCCGTACACTGTATGATCAGACCTGCGGAACCGGAGGATTTATCACGGATGCGCTCGATCTTCTGAATGAGTGGCACGAAAATAAAGAGATGAAGGCACCGGCAGTTATTGTTCCTTATGGGGAAGAGCTTTCCGGTGTTACATGGGCGATGGGTAAGGCAAATCTCCTCATTCGTAATGTTTCAGATGAGCAGAAGGACGTTTATGACCAGACCAAGGATTTATCCGCACACATTGAAAATGGGGACACTCTTTCTGATGATAAGTTCCCAGACAAGAAGTTTGACTATTGCGTAAGTAATCCACCATACGGTAAAAAGTGGGAAAAGGAAGCTGACGAAGTAAGGTCTGAGGCAGCTCATGGATTTGCAGGAAGATTCGGCGCAGGGCTTCCTTCCATCAGTGATGGCTCCATGCTTTTCATTCAGAATATGGTCGCTCATATGAAGACAGCCGAGGAAGGTGGCAGCAAGGGTGGTATCGTGTTATCCGCTTCTCCGCTCTTTAATGGCGATGCAGGTTCCGGCCCATCTGATATCAGAAGATGGCTTTTTCAGAAGGATCTCGTTGATTGCGTAGTGAAGCTCCCGACTGACATCTTCTTCCGAACGGGCATCAATACCTATTTATGGATCTTAAATACAAAGAAGGATGAAGCACGTAAGGGCATGATCCAGCTTATCGATGCTTCTGATTGCGGAGAGCTTCGCAGAAAGTCTCTTGGTAACAAGCGTAAGGATGTCCCGGAAGATAAAATGAAGTGGATCATCCAGACTTATATCGACGGACATGACCATGGTAAATCCGTGCTGCTTCCGGTCGAGGAATTCATGTACCGCGCTGTTACGGTCCAGCGCCCATTAAAGCAGGTCATTACCTTTGATCTTGATAAATGGGATGATTTATTCGCAATCAAAGCCATGCAGAAGCTCTCTGATGATAATAAGGATTCTTTGAAACGTGCTGTAGCAGCTTATGACGGACAGACTGTAAAGCATAAATGGTTTATTAGCCACTCTTCTGACTTTAGAGATGCACTTGATAAACCGGAAATCACCAATAAGCAGCTCCAGGATGCGTTTATCAAGGTATTTGGTGTAAAGACGGAATCAGATGAAGACATCGTTTATGATAAGAATGGAAAGCCAGTGGCAGACTCTGACTTGAAAGATACTGAGAAGGTTCCATACACGCAGGACATTAATGAATACATGGAAAAAGAAGTATATCCGTATGTGCCGGATGCGTGGGTGGATGAATCCGTGATTGATACAGGCATCATGGGTGATCAGCAGGTAGGCATTGTCGGAACTCAGATTTCCTTTGATAAGTATTTCTACCATTATGAAGCTCCACGTAAGCCGGAGGACATCATGACTGAAATTAAGGCACTGGAACCGGAAATTGAAAAAGCTCTGAAAGGGGTGTTTGCATGAGTAGGGAAATGAAAGATTCTGGTGTGGAATGGATTGGGGAGATACCTGAGGATTGGAATATCTGTAAAATTGATTCATTATACTTTCCTCGTTCCACAAAGGTGAGCGATAAAGATTATCCTCCGTTATCCGTTACTATGAAAGGCATTGTTCCGCAGCTGGCAACTACAGCAAAAACAGATGACCACGACAATAGAAAATTGGTTAAAAAAGGTGATTTTGCAATTAATAGTAGGTCTGACAGACGAGGTTCGTGTGGAATATCTGAATATGACGGTTCTGTATCATTAATAAATACCGTATTGCAGCCACGCCATGGAATGAATAATGAATATTATAATTGGCTTTTCCATTCTGATATGTTCTCATCAGAATTTTATCGGCTTGGACATGGAATCGTTGACGATTTGCGCACAACATCGTGGCAGGAAATGAAAAAGATGGTAATACCCGCACCTTCTCCTACCGAACAAACGCAGATCGTCCACCTCCTCGACCGCAAATGCACTGCCATCGACACTGCCATCGAAAAGACGAAGAAATCGATTGAAAAACTGGAAGAATACAAGAAATCAGTCATTACAAAGGCAGTTACTAAGGGAATTGACCCGAATGCGAAGATGAAGGACGCTCATTTCCTGTGGCTTACTGCAATACCAGAAAATTGGGGAATCTATAAGTTGAATCATATACTTGACTACAATCACCCTTATCCATTAGGAGATGGAGATCATGGTAGCATAAAGGCAGATAGCTATGTGTCCAGCGGGATCCCTTTTATTCGAGTACAAAATCTTGGATATGCAGAGCCTATAAATATAGAAAACGTTGTCTATATTACTGAAGCACAAAATCAAAAAATCCAAAACAGTACATTAGCTCCGAATGATATACTATTTGCTAAAACAGGAGCAACAATTGGCAAAACTGCTATTATGCCTCAAACAATATCTCGTGCAAATACAACCTCTCATATTGGGAAAATCACTGTTGATACACGATATTATGTGCCCAAATATATTTTTTATGCGTTAAGCTCCGAGATTGGTAATCATCAATTATGGAGTATTGCCAATAAAAAAGCGACACGTCCAGAAGTTGGCTTAGATGAAGTAAAATATATAAAATTATGTATTCCGCTTTCGGTTACTGAGCAAAAACAAATAGCAGATTTTCTCGACGAAAAACTTAATCAAATAAACAATGCAATTAGTAATCATGCTAATTTAATTCGTAAACTTGAGGAATATAAGAAATCTCTCATTTACTATGCAGTAACAGGAAAAATTGATTGCAGGAACGAGGTGATTGAATGAATGCGGAAATAATTTTTAACGAATTTGCTAAATTTGCAGAATCAAACCATCATTACTATACATTTGAAAAACATGGCATTATCGAAGACGTACTCGCCTTTATGGGATTACCTTCGAAAAAATTCTTTGGTGCAAGTTCGGTGGTTCATGCAGATAATTTGGAAACCTTACATAATTTCTTGACCACTCGTGCTTCGAATGAGCAGCTTAAATATGTTTATGATATTGCTAAAGGGAATGCCAAGACACCAGAAATTTCACCGCTTACAGACTGTGGCGGAAAAGTTTTTGTATCAATGCCAATGAATAAAGAAAAATGTCAGTATGTCGATGAAATTCGTCTTGGAATCAAAACTGCTTTAAAAAATACAGGAAATATACCATATTTCTTAGATAAAGATTCTCATAACGATAATATCTATGTAAAAATGCTTAATGAAATAACAGCATGTAAATTCCTTGTGGCTGATTTAACCTCACAAAACAACGGAGTTTACTATGAAGCTGGATATGCAAAGGCATTAGGCAAAACCGTAATTCTGACATGTAAGGATACGGACTTCAAGAACAGACATTTTGATATTGCACAGGTTCAGACATTATCATGGAAGAATGCAGATGAGTTGGCTACCGTATTGAGCCAACAGATCAGACAATCTGGATTGGTATAAAGATATGACTAAAGAATTTGACCTCAACATAGAAAAGATACTGGAAAACTGGGAAGTCTACCATGCCGTCCGTGAGATCATCGCAAATGCTCTGGATGAACAGAAACTGACGGGAACTAAAGACATCAGTATCCGTAAAGAAAACAGCATCTGGCATATCACGGACTACGGAAGGGGCCTCAACTATCACCATCTCACGCAGAATGAGAACGATGAAAAGCTCTCTGCGGAAGGACTTATCGGAAAGTTTGGTGTTGGCTTAAAAGACTCTCTTGCCGTGTTCTATCGTAACGGGATTCATGTGACAATCCGTTCCTGTTATGGAGTGATCACGCTGAAGCAGATGAAAAAGGCTGGATTTGATGATGTTATGACGCTTCACGCTGAAATTGCAGATCCAGATGATCCAAACATGGTCGGCACGGATGTTTCACTTGATGGCTGTACGGATAAGGATATCGAAAAGGCAAAGAATCTTTTTCTCTGCTTTTCGCATGAAATCGTACTGGAAGATACAGGTTTTGGCGCGGTCCTTGAAAAGCCGATTCACGAAAATGCAGGCATCTATATTCATGGCGTAAAGGTAGCGGAAGAAAGCAATTTCCTCTTCTCTTACAACATCACGAATCTTCCGAATAAACTTCGTAAAGCCCTCAACCGTGAACGTGATAATGTTGGACGTGCAGCTTATACGGACTCGATCAAAAACATCGTAAAAAGCGTTGAAGATGAAGTTGTTCTCAGAGCCTATATGCATGATCTTGAGCAGGTTACGAAAGGCAGCGGCCATGATGAAATGAACTGGATCGATGTTCAGCTTTACGTCCTTGAACAGCTTTCCCGTAAAAACGACAAGCTCCTGTTTATTACAGGTGATGAGGCGGTCAAACGCCGTGCCGAAGTATCGGATGCACAGGATGAAGGATATCAGATTTTCATTATTCCAGATAAGCTGAAGGAAAAGGCGAAATCGATCCGTACAGTTATGACGCTGGAGAAATATAATCAGAGTAAAAATAACGCTTTCTCCGGTGATGCCTTAAATATCTCCGATCTCACACCGGCGGAACAGGAAGTCTATAACATGATGCCTGAAATTTTAGCATTTATGAATGGACTTCCGGGTGTGATTGCAAGTGTAAAAATATCAGAAGAATTATACACAGATGAAAAGAAAACCATTACATTAGGTTTATGGGATGCCAAAACACGCACCATCTGGATTCGTCGGTCGCAACTTAGCTCTATCGAAAGCTTTGCCGGAACATTGATTCATGAATGCACACATGCCGCAAGCAGATGCGGTGATGTATCAAGAGCATTTGAAACAGCACTTACAGAAAACCTTGGCAGACAGGCTGCCTATTATCTCAGATAAGGAGGGTAAGAAAAATGCCTGATGATCTTAGACTTGAAACAAACTTTGAACATTATATAAGCCGGAAGCTGAATGAGCTGTCGGACAGCGGATGGCAAATCAGCGAAAATGATAACGGCTTTGACGCAGATACTGCGCTTTACATGGATGATTTTATCAGCTATATCATGGCTACTGCTCCGCAGAAGATCGAAAAGATGAAGAAAGACCTTGGTGGTAGTTGGAAGTCAAACCTCGAAAAGAATCTCGTACATAGTCTTGAAGTGGATGGTACAGTACAGACGCTTCGAAATGGATTCTTTATGGCCGGATATCAGACGATTGAGTGCTCCGGTCATTACCCGGATGATGTACGTATCCCGAATATCAAGGAAAAGTATGACGCCAATATCCTTCGTGTCATGCATCAGGTCCATTATCAGACGGCTGGCAACAAGTCGCTTGATTTAGTGTTCTTTATCAATGGTATTCCGGTTGCAACAGCAGAAGTAAAGACAGAACTTACGCAGACGGTTTATGACGCTATCGAAGAATATCAGACTCAGAGAAAGCCAATCGAGCCAGGAACCAGAAGAAAGAATCCTCTTCTCATGTATAAGCGTGGTGCCGTGGTGCATTTCGCTATTTCAGAGTCAGAAATCTGGATGTGTACGAATCTTGAGCCGGAGGTTCCGCGTTTCCTTCCGTTCAATAAGGGCACATCGGATGGACATGCCGGTAACGATCCAATGCAGGAAGGCGATACTGATTATCCAACCGGATATTTCTGGAACGAAATCTGTCAGAAGGAAAACTGGCTTCGTATCTTCCATGATTTTATTTTTGAGAATGTTTCTAAGAAAGAGGATGCTACAGGACGCTTAAAAGAAGTCCGCACACAGTTATTCCCACGTTTCCATCAGTGGAGCTGTGTAACGAAATGCTTAAATGATGTAAAGAATCACGGTGTCGGACGGCGGTATCTGATTGAACATTCCGCAGGTTCCGGCAAGACGGAAACAATCTCATGGACTGCACACGAGCTGATCAACCTTCGGAAATCGGATGGGGATAAGGTATTTTCATCTGTTATTGTCGTTACGGACCGTGTAGGCTTGGACTCCAACATTAAAGGAACTATTAAGCAGCTTAAAAAGACACCGGGGCTTATTGAAATGATCGGTGGAGATGCGGATACGCGCTCACAGGGAGCAAAGAATAAGCAGCTTGCCGAGGCGCTTCATCAGCGTAAAGAAATTATCGTTGTTACCCTTCAGACATTCCCGTTTGCACTTGATGCGATTGCGACAGATGATATGCTGACCGGTGCAAATTTCGCGGTTCTTATCGATGAGGCACACTCTTCTCAGACTGGACAGTTTGCAGGAAAAATGAAGGCAGCATTAAAGCTTGCAGCGAAAGAAAAGACAAAAAAGACCGGCGAACCGGATGCAGGCGTTACAGATGAGGAAATGATCCTTGCATACTTCCAGAAAGAACAGAATGACCGCTCATGGCCGGAAAACGTATCTTTCTTTGCTTACACCGCTACACCAAAGCCGGAAACAAAAACACTGTTTGGGCGTGATTCCGAAAAGATTGATCAGAAGACTGGACGACCGATCCCAGAGTCTTTTGACCTTTATCCGATGCGTCAGGCGATTGAAGAAGGATATATTCTGGATGTCCTGAAGGGGTATATGCCTTATAAAACAGCTTATCAGCTGAAAGATGAACTCGCTTCCGATAAACTTGTAGATGAGCGTGCTGCAATGCGGACGATTGCCATGTGGGAGTCCCTGCATCCGACAAACGTCATGCAGAAGGCACAGTTTATCATCGAGCATTTTATGAAGAATGTTTCCAAGATGCTTGGCGGACAGGCAAAGGCTATGATCGTAGCATCCTCACGTCCAGCAGTTATCCGCTATAAGTATGCGATTGAAGCGTATTTACACGCACATCCTGAGTATGACCGGGAACAAGTCGCAGAAGCAATCCGTTTTCAGGTTCCGGGAGAACCACTTGTTGCTTTCTCTGGCAAGGTAAACGGCGCAACGGCGATCATGGATGAAGACGAAAGCACAATCACGGAATTTGATTATTTAAAAGAGAATCCATTCGCAGCCATCCGCAGAGATTACGATTATACGGAAGAAAATTCAAATAATATTGGCTGGCAGAAGGTAGACGTTGCATTCGATAAGCCTGAGAACCGCATTATGATCGTATGTGATAAGTTCCAGACCGGCTTTAATCAGCCAAAGCTCTGCGCTATGTACATTGACAAGTCTCTTTGCAATGATATCGAAATCGTGCAGACCTATTCCAGACTGAACCGTACATTTTCCGGCAAGGACCATGTGTTTATTGTCGATTTTGTAAACGACCCGGATACCGTTGAAAGAGCGTTTGTTAAGTACGATCATGGGGCAAAGATGGAACACGCTCAGAGGCTTGAGATCGTCTATGACACGAAAAAACGCCTTGATGAGCGGGATCTCTATACTCAGAATGAGATCGATACATATAAGGTGATCCGGTATAAGTCCATTGATGCTCTCTCTGCATCCATGAAGGATACTTATCGGAAAAAGCTTTTCATGTCGGTATCAGCTCCTGCTGAAAGATGGAATAACGCTTATAAGGCAAATCATAATGCTTATGCTACATGGTCGGCAAATAAAGAGGAAGCAGAAAGAACAGGCAACAAGGATTTACTTGAAGCGGCAAAAGCACAGCTTGAAATCATTTCAAAAGAACAGGAAAGCCTGCTCGACTTTAAGAAGGACTTAAAGAAATACTGTTCCGCATATACCTATATTTCTCAGATTGTAGACCTTGGAGAGCCTGACCTTGAGATTTTCTATGGATTTGCGAAGCTTTTACTGAAGCGTCTTGATGGTACGCCGCTTGAAGAGATCGATATTTCAAGTCTTGTACTGTCTGATTACCGCATCAGTGAACTGACACACGTGCCGTCAGCTCAGGATGATCCTGCTGTTCTTCGTCCAATGGGCGGTGGCGCTGGAACGTCCAAAAAGAAGCGTACAACGCTTAAGGAAATCATTGCGAAGCTGAATGAGGCATTCGGTGAGAATGTCAGCCCTGTAGATGGTGCAAGAACTGTTAATGCGATCGTTGACTCCGTATCTGCGGATGATGTAAGTCGTATCCAGATCCGAAACTCTACCAACAGCCGCGAAGCAATCATTGCAGATGGCAGACTGGAAAATATCATCAAGGTAGCTGCATTATCACTTAAAAATAATGAACTCGGACAGCTTGCAACGCAGATTCTGGATGATCCACAGGCGATCAAACCGATTGCAGAAATGATTTACGATCTTGTAAATAAAAAGAAACACTTGGATGTCGAAGAGATCTCTGAATACGCAAATAACAAGGAGTAAACAGATGGCAGATAATATGGCTTTAATGCTTCTCGGCTTTAAAGATTATGATATCGAAGGCATTGAAGATGCGTATGATAAAGCTAAACATTACAAGCGCATTTCTTTGACATACAGCGGGGGTATCCCTGCTGTATGCCCAGTATGCGGAAATCCATTGTATAAACACGGCAAAAGGACATTACAGGTAAATGATACTCCATTACAGGGATGTCCGGTTGTTCTGAATATTGAGATACCTCGTATGCGTTGTCGAAATGAGGGAAATAAGCATATTTGGACGCCGGAGCTTTATAATGTCGATGAAAACCATAAAATGACAAGACGTGCGCTTCTTGCTCTTACGGAACATTCCATGAGAAAAACATTTGAAGATGCTGCGATTGATTTTGTATTAAGCCCAAATACAGTAAAAAATGTATTTGTTGATTTCTTAGAGGATAATCGCAAGAATCTTCGTTTCAAAACGCCTACTTTCATCGGCATTGATGAAATAAAGGTAAAAAAGCTTGGTGAACTCACAGTTATTACGGATATCGAGCATCGTACATTATACGATATTCTTCAAGGACGCAACCAGAAAACTCTGACAGAATATTTTATGAGCCTCAGAGATAAGGAAAAAGTGCAATGGGTATGCTCGGACATGTATCGTCCATTTGAAAAATCGATATCAGATGCTATGCCGAATGCAAGATGGGCAATCGACCATTTTCACGTTGTTATGAAGGCAAACGAAGCTGTCGATGCCGTAAGACGTGAGATTCAGAAAAGAATGGTCCGTGCAGATCGTATCAAACCCAAAAAGGGACTTGCCTATACTTTGAAAACACGACTTAAAGATCTCGATCCTGAAGACGCAGCTAAAATCAAAGCGGCGCGAAGCAATCCTGAGCTTGCGCCTCTTGCAACAGCCTTTGATCTCAAAGAAGACTTTTTTAATATTTATGATGAAAACCCATCATCTAAGGATAATGCAAAGAAGGCATTCAAACAATGGGAGCAATCTATTCCGAAGGATGCGATATACGATAAGTTCCGAGAGCTTGCTGCTACGGTCCATCGCTTTGAAGACCAGATCTTCGCCTACTGGGATTGCCCTATTGCAATTTCCAACGGCTATACGGAATGTACTAATAGACTTATTCGTGAGAATAATCTGCGTGGACGCGGGTACTCTTTTGAAGTCCTACGTGCAAGAACCCTATACCGAAAAACAAACCTTCGTGCAATGCTTGAAAACAGTCTTATGGATGTAGGACCGGTCATCCCGGAAGATCAGCCAGTCTTTCATTTTGAAAGTGCTAAAGAGGATGAAGATGAGGATCTTGAGGATGACTATGAGCCATTCCCAAATCTAGAAGAAGAATAATTTTCAACCTGACGATCAAATTACCACGGTTTACAAAAATAGTAGTTTTCAACCTGAACACTATTTTTTAGACCGTGGATTTTTTTTATGCTCATCATTAGCTTTTTCAACCACTTATTGCGACCGAACGAACATAAGAAAAGGGTATCTGTATAAGCAGTTTCAACCACTTATTTCAGATACCCATTTTTTAGTTGAGTTATAGTGCTCCACGTGCTTCTAACTGCCAACGAATGACGCTATTTGTGTAATTACAAGCAGTTGAAAGGACATATTCATTCCAAATGTAGGCGATGATTTCATCTTCGCAATAAGGGAACCCTTTGAAATTGACAATATTTTTCCCCTTATAGATGCAATCATTATCTTCGTAAATACAATCGTTATTGTCAAGATGAGAATCACCAGAATGTAAAACATACTTCCACCATATTGCCATTTTTATATATTCAGGAAGGGGAGCTACAAGTTTGGCAATAATATCACCGCCATAGCTCTCATATAACCACATATCAGAAGTAGGATAATCTTGCATACTTACGCAAAGAATATTCCAAACATTCTTGCAGCATTGATCATCAATCAAGGTACCGATGTGATCGGTTCCTAAAGCTTGAAGTTGTTTAATGGCCGCATGGCAAATTCGGTTACATTCTTTATCGGCGTATTCGTAAATGATATCATCTTTAAATGTCCAATTAAATATATCCAATTCTATTTTCGTCCCCTTATGCGTTTAAATACTTCGTCTGCGGAATAGCGAACATCGGTGAAAGCCGCAGCACGATCCGCTTCATCTAGTTTAAATTCCACATCGTCAGTTAGAGAGGAATGCTGTTCAACACTAATGCTTTCAGTTCCTGGAAATTTATTCCGCAGATCCAAAACAGGTTTGATATTGATCATAAAAGCGTCTCCTTGTAGGGTGTTGGCTTATCATTATATTATCATGACTTTATTATAAAGACAATTGATGTTTCGAAATAGAATATTTCATGGCAGGAATCCTAAGATCGGAGTTTGTTTTATAAAGAGTTATGCATATATATTATATCCCTGAATAAACAATAAACCATATTTCAAGGAGGTAATGTATATGTCAGCAAACGTAGAGACCATGTTTTACACCAGAGAGAAGCCGTGGCACGGATTGGGAACCAGAGTGGAGTATGCTTTGGATTCGAAGGAAGCGCTTGTAGCGGCTGGTCTGGATTGGAAAGTCATTCAGAAACCAATTATGACGGATGACGGGAACCGGATTCCGGGATTCAAAGCGAATGTCCGGGATAAGGATCAGCAGATCCTTGGAGTTGTCACAGACCGATACAAAGTAGTACAGAATGAAGACGCCTTCGCCTTTACAGATCAGCTGTTAGGTGAAGGCGTTTCTTATGAGACAGCGGGATCCTTGCAGAATGGAAGGCGGGTCTGGATACTTGCAAAGCTGCCGCAGAGATATATTATCAGCGGAGATGAGATCGAGCCGTATCTGGTATTCATGAATGCTCATGATGGAACAGGTGCGATCAAGGCGGCAATGACACCGATCCGGGTTGTCTGCCAGAACACCTTAAATCTTGCACTGAGTTCGGCAAAGCGTGTATGGTCCACGAACCATACGGGAGATATGAATGGGAAGATCATGGATGCCAGAGATTCGCTGCTCTATGCTGAAAAGTACATGACAGAGTTAGGAAAGACGATTGAGCGAATGAATCAGATCAAGCTTTCTGACCAAAAGGTCAAAGAGTATATTGATGCGTTGTTCCCGATCTATGAAGATCCGACTCCACAGCAGGTGAAGAATATCCGCCGGATGAAGGAGGATATGATGGCACGGTATTATGATGCACCGGATCTTAAAGATGTGGGGCAGAACGGCTATCGATTTATCAATGCGGTATCAGATTATGCAACTCATGCAAAGCCATTGCGGACAACGGCAAATTATAAGGAAAACCTTTTCGCCAGAACCGTTGAAGGAAATGCTATGATCGATAGAGCCTGTGAACTGTTAAAGGCGGCGTGACGACAAGGCAGTATGAAAAGAAAATTACAAAATAACCTCCTGAATGATCTATCGAAAGGAGGTGAGAGCGATGCCGTGGATTGTGATTGAGCTTATCATTAAGATTTTTAGACCGTAAGAAATGATAGAGGACAGGACGTGTGAATGCGTTCCTGTCCTTTATTTATTTGCGAGAAACCCAATAAAACTGAAAGATGCATTGGTTTAATAAAGAATATCTACGATACTAATGAGAGGTTAGCTAAAGAAATGGAGGAATATCATGAACGAAGAATTACAGAAGAGAACGATTGAAGATATGATGAAACGTCCGATTCCGAGAAAAAGAGTAGAGATTGTAAAGCTTCAGATGATTCGGGAGGGAAGCGTTTTATATGGGACGAGGCGTTTTACATCGGCAGATGGAGCGGTTGAAGCAGTGCGCCCGATGCTTTCTAAGACAGACCGGGAGATGATGCTTGTCATGAGCGTAAATGCGAAGCTGGAGCCGATGGCAGTGGAGATTGTTGCAGTAGGCGGTGTGGATTCCTGTGCGGTAGATGTAAAGAACATCTTTAAGCACGCATTATTGAATAACGCTTCATACATTATCTGCTTTCATAATCATCCATCGGGGTATACGCTTCCAAGCCGGGAGGACGAAAAATTTACAGAGCGTCTGGTGGCAGCAGGACGTATTCTGAATCTTCCGATGATAGACCATATTATCGTAGGAGATGATGACTTTTATAGTTTTAGAGAGAATGGAAAGCTTGAGATCTTTCCAGAGAGTGATGCGGTTGCTTGAGAGAGCAACTGAATGGGAACAGGAATCACCTGCCGCGCCGGAGCGCCTTGAAATTATCAGGGATCTTTCGCTCCATATATACATTGAATAATTTGCTCCAAAACGCATATTTACATAATTCCTTTTGGGGCGAAAGATAACTGGGAATTTCATGAAGCGGAGGTGCGGCAGCCAAATATAGTAAGAGGAGAGATTTGATGGAGACAAAAATGTCATTACAGGGAATCGAGAGAACGGAGTGGTTACATTTAAGGAAAACAGGTCTTGGCGGATCTGATGCGGGAGCAGTGTGCGGGCTGAATCCATATTCCAGCCCGTTGCAGGTCTTTTATGACAAGACCAGTGAAGAGGTGCAGGATAAGGACAGCGAGTCAATGAGGCAGGGACGGGATCTGGAAGAGTATGTAGCACGGCGATTTATGGAAGAGACTGGAAAGAAGGTGCGACGGTCAAATTTCATGTACCGTTCAGAAGAGCACCCGTTTATGCTTGCGGATGTGGATCGGCTTGTGGTAGGAGAAGATGCAGGCCTGGAATGTAAAACAGCGAATGCCTATAACGCTGATAAGTGGAAGGACGGCAAGATCCCGGCACATTATATGATCCAGTGCTACCACTATATGGCAGTAACCGGGAAGAGGAACTGGTATATTGCTGTTGTCATTCTGGGGCAGGAATTTAAGTATGCGAAGATCAGCTGGGATGAGGAGATGATCCAGAACCTGATTACAGTGGAGGAGAACTTCTGGAAGAACCATATTCTGACGGGAAAAGCACCACAGCCGAATGGATCTGAAGCAGATGATAAGTTCCTTTTACAAAGATTCCCGGAATCCAGCGTTGAAGAAGTTCTTCCGCTGAAATCTTTCGATGCGAAGCTGTGCCGGAGAGCAGAGATCCAGGAACAGATTAAGGATCTGGAGCAGGAACAGGGGAAGATCGATCAGGAGATCAAACTCTACATGGGAGATCATGCGACCGCTGTGAGTGAAAAGTTTCGGGTAATATGGCAGTCTGTAAAGTCAGAACGCTTGGACAGTAAGAAGTTAAAGCAGGAGAATCCAGAAATTTACCAGAAATATACAAAGGCGATATCATCCAGACGGTTTGTCGTGAATCCGGCTGCATGATGAGGGGAGGATTTTATTATGGCGTATAAAGAGATACGTCTGCTTCATGCAGATGAAATCGAATGCAGGGTTGCGATGGTGGCGGAAACGGGAGTGTCCTTGTTATTGTATAAGGATGCCCGCGTGGATCAGCGGATTCTCGATGAAACGTTCACGACATTTGGCTGGAAGCGCAGCCATCAAGTGATTGACGGGAACCTCTATTGTACCGTTGAGGTATGGGATGCAGAAAAGAGCCAGTGGATCGGGAAGCAGGATGTCGGGAAAGAAAGTTATACGGAGAAAGAAAAGGGACAGGCATCGGACAGTTTTAAGAGAGCGTGTGTAAACTGGGGGATCGGAAGAGAGTTGTATTCTGCTCCGTTTATCTGGGTTCCCGTAGAGAAGGTAAATATTCAGAAAATCAAGGAGAAGTATGTTACCAAAGACCGTTTTCAGGTCACGGATATCAATTATAACGATAAGCGGGAGATTATCGGATTGCAGATCCAGAATCAGAGGGGTGAAATTATCTATTCGTACTATGCGGGAAAGAGAAAGGAGGAAGCGCAGAGCCGGTCAAAACAGACCAAAGGGAACTCAACGGAGGTCAGGACGAAACTGGCGGAGAAAGCGATGCAGAACCGCATAGATGAGTTACAGAGGGAACTGGACCGCACCGGGGTATCATGGCAGACCGTGTTAAGAAGATATGGCTTGTCCGATATCAATCAGATGACACCGGAGCAATACCGGGATGCCATGTCAGGCCTTAAAAAGTCCAGATCAGTAGCTTAAGGAAGGAGACATAAGACAATGATATCATGTGATGGAATTTTGGGATTATTCAAAGAGACAGCATCAAAGCGGATCGAACAGGTCCTTCTTGCGGAATGGCGGGAGAAAAAGGATTTTTACCAGAGAGAGGGACAGAAACGAGATGAACTGCTTGGAAGACTGAATGATGTGGAGAAGCAGCTCTTCGAGGAATATATGGAGATGGTCCTGGAGGGTAACAACGAAAAGGAAATGGCAATCTATCAGAATGGATTCTTAGACGGATTCTATGTAGCGAATAAGATCCAGCACTTAGATAAAATTGAACGGAGGAAATAGGGATGGAAGTAAAGATTACAATGGAGAAGTTTATGGAACTGGTAAAACGGACTGCAAAGCTAAAGATTGGAAGGTCAGCGACGATTGAAGAATCTACGATAACTAAGAACAATGAACTGATTTATCAGGGGACAGAAGCAATGATTCATGGAAACAGGATCCATCGAAGTGCCTATCTGGAGCAGTTCTACGGATTCTTTGATCATGATGCTGATCTGCGGGAGTGTATCGGTAAAATGATCCGGGTGGATGTAAAACCAGAAACGATTACAGAAAGCAACTCTATTTTCAGAGATATGTCTGACTGGGAAAAAATGCGTCCAAGGGTATGCTGCCAGATCATCAATAGGGCGAGAAACTTAAAATTACTGCGTAAGGTTTCAAACACGGAATATCTGGATCTGGCAGTTGTTTATAGCCTGGAATTTCAAGAATATGGACCCTATATATATAGCGTCAGAGTCACAAAAAAGATGCTGGAGCAGATGAACGTATCAATGGAAGAATTGCATGAGCAGGCTCTTATCAATATGAAGAGGAAGTTCCCCTATAAGATCGAGCTGTTGGAGGATATTATTTTAAATCAGACGGCTTTTGACAGGGATCATATACCGAATGGAGACAAGTTGGATCTGCCGGTTTATGTAATCCAGAATCGGTTGGAGGCAGACGGAGCGTCAGTAATTCTTGATAAGGAGCCATTTGAGAAACTTGCACATCAGCTTGCTACAGATCTGATCGTGTTCCCGACATCGGTTCATGAATTGATGGCAATACCAGAGATGCCGAATGCACCTATTGAGGATATGAAAACGCTTTTAATGGAGATGAATCTGGGGTGCGTAAAAACAGAGGAGCAGCTGTCACCGCATATTTATCGGTATAGGTGGGGGAAAGAAGAGTTGGAAATAGCAGCCTAATCGATGTGGATCAGAAATCTTATATAAATGCATATGGAGGAAATGGATATGAAGACATTAAGAGAATTTGCAGAGGATGTTTTAAATCAGGTAACAACCGGTACGGGATATCTGGGAGAAATTGTAGAGAAAGCAGAAAATAATGGAAAAATCACTGTGTGCATCTCCATTAGAAAATCCGGTAGTATGGTTGGACCGATGATCAAATTAGAAGGTTATTATGAAGAATATAAGGAGAGCCAGAAAGAGGAAACACTGTATGGGATAAGCAGGGAAATAGAGACGATAGCCGATAAAGCGTGGGAGCAGGAGACGGAAATAGTAGAACTTGGAAATGAAATCAAGAAGGGATTTCCTGCGGTGAAAGACCGGATTCATATGCGGTTAGTGAACGCAGAAGAAAATCAGAACCGATTGAAGAATATTCCATGGATTCCTTATTTAGATCTGGCGATTACGTTTCATCTGAATTTCGATGGGGATGGTGATGAGCAGAAGTCGATTGAAGTGAATCACCAGCTCATGAATACCTGGAATGTGACACCGGAAGATCTGTACCAGACAGCACTTGCAAATATGGAACGAGAAGACGATGGAACCTTTTACCGTCTGTCAGATTTTGTGGAGAGTGTGTTACATACAACGCCTGAAAGTAGCGGTCTGGATATGTATATTATGACAAATAAGAAGTGCGCTTATGGAGCAACCGAGATTTTACGCTCGGGAGAACTGAAAAGAAGAGCGGAGGAGTTTAAGAGTGATCTGGTGGTACTGCCATCATCCGTACATGAAGTATTGGTTCTTCCGTATGAGGAATGGATGGATCTGGACGTATTTCGCAGAACGGTACAGAATGTAAATGATGATGCGGTAAAAAGGGAAGAACAGCTTTCAAATCAGGTATACTTGTATCAAAAGGACAAAGACAGTCTGATGGTTGCGTAAATAGGAAATAACAGGTGGAAATGCCGACAGGATCAAAAGAAACGATTCTGTCGGCATTTTATATTTGGTAATGAGAAAAAATAGGTGGATCATCCACACAGAAAGAGGAACGATATGGCATTTTTATTAAAAGAGACGTTTAAATTTCCAAAGGATAACTTTAAAAGCATGAAGTATCAGCCGTATGAGCTGAAACCTTCATTTTCAATGTACCGGGTGTATGAATGGTATCAACACTGGAACGGAATGGTATATGTAGCGTTTTCAGGAGGTTTGGACAGTACGGTGTTGGCATACTTAGTCTGCGAGGCATACAGGAAGTATCAGTTGAGAGGAAAACTTCCATTGGTGTTTGTCAATACAGGAACGGAATTTCCTGAAATCAGAGTGTTTGTCGAGGAGTATACGGAGTGGTTGAAAAAGAAATTTCCAGAGCTGGATATCGAACTGGTGACATTGCATCCGAAGCATGGAATCCGATGGGTAATGGAACATAAGGGCTTCCCGATTATCAGCAAAGATACAGCAGCTAAGATCAGAAAGCTACGTCATGGAAAGTTAGGTGATCGCTATCGAAATTACTTACTTAATGGAGATGAGAGAGGTCGCTTTGGAATGCTTGCGAAAAAATGGCAATATTTAATCGATACTGAGAAGGTGCTGGAGGACATTTCGGATGTCTGCTGTGAGATCATTAAGAAAGAACCATTTCGGCGATATGCACGGGAAAGTGAACGATATCCAATTATGGGGATTACCCAGGATGAAGGATTCCGAAGAGAAAATCAGTATAACCATACTGGCTGCAATGTCTATGATGGTCATACGATTAAGAGTCAGCCAATAGGCTTTTGGACCAAGGAAGATGTATTGCGATACAAGATAGAGCATAAAATTCCTATTTGCTGCATATATGGGGAAGTGGTGTGTAACGAAGCAGGTGAGTGGGATACGACAGGCGAGAAACGGACTGGCTGTATCATGTGTGGATTTGGCTGTCATCTGGAAAAGAAGCCAAACAGGATTCAGAGACTGCGGTGTTCAAAAAATCCGGTACATCGTCGGATGTGTGAAGGAATCTTAAAAATTGAGAATCATGGAGTTACATATGAAGAGGCGTTACAGAGGTGCCATATTGCGACAACAATAGAAGAAATTCAGCCAGATACAGACAATAAGAGAAGAACTGCATAGTCAGATATTTTTTACGGGTGATGATAGGAATTTTAAATGGAGTTTGCTATAATGATAACAGCGATGGTTGAGGAGCAGGAAAGGAATCAGGGATGACTGGATTTGTAAAAAATGAAATTGAGTTGGACCGGGACGTTGAAAGAGATCTCTTAGACTGGAAGAATAAACGTCACCGTACCGTGTTACAGGTGGAAGGTCCGAGACAGGTTGGAAAAACGCATGAGGTCAAGAAGTTTGTATATAGCCATTATAAACAGGTCGTCTATGTGAATCTCGTGCGTGATGAATATGGATTTGAAGATCTAATGCTTACAGATCATTTTATGCGGGAATATTGCAGGAATGCAGGAATTGGTGAGTATGTGGATGATGAAAGTACAGTTCTCGTGATTGATGAGATTCAGGAGCGTGCGAATGTCTACAATGCGATCCGTGATCTGCGGGAACAGCTTGGATGCGACATCATTGTCAGCGGCAGTTATCTTGCCAGAACCGTCAATTCCAGAGATTTCTTCCTTCCGGCAGGGATTGCATACCTTCGTATGTACCCGCTGTCATTCAAAGAATTTTGCAGAGCATTGAATATAGAAGATATATTGGAAACAATCAGCTTGAAGTCAGAATCTAAGGATGAAGATTATCAGAAACTTGAAGAGGCCTATCAGGTATATCGAAAAATTGGTGGGTATCCGCAGGTTGTCACAACATTTATAGAATCCAGACAGATTGATGACTGTATGGTGGTTCTTGAAGATCTGATCCGTACCTTTACAGCGGAGTCAAGCCGATTCTTTACCAATAGTACGGCGCTTAGTATCTTCCAGGAAGCGTATAAAGCAGTTCTGGTGCAGATTGCGGAAGAGAAGAAGGGAACCGGAAAGACATTCCTGGAATTTGTCACGAACTTTGTGAAAGACACGGTAAAGGAACCGGTGAGCAGGAATGAGGTGCGCACAGCGGCTTCGTGGCTGTTATATTCCGGAATTATCGGCTACTGCGATCTTTATAATAATGGGGATGTGACCGATGTTGTCAGCAATCGAAGGGCATACTTTGCTGATCCGGGAATCGCAAATTATATTTCCAGTATGGTTACAGTTCCGAAAGATGCGATCGAGGGAATGTTGACAGAGACATTTGCGTATACAGAGCTTAGTCGTTTGTATCAGGCTGCTCCGGGGAAAAAGCGTGTTCGGGGTGATAAGCCGTGCTTTTCTACCTGTGGAGACTATGAACTGGATTTTGTGGTTGTCGATAAAGATGATGTTCGTTATGGACTTGAGGTAAAGAGCGGAAATAATCGTGCCAAATCTTTGGAGTATTATAGAGATAAGGGCATGGTTGATAAAGGATTTCGATGTGCGCTTTCTCATGGAGGTCAGGGATCACGCTTTGCAACGATACCGATTTATACGATCGGATGCCGATTCCCCTATGAGACAGTATAAAATGGATGAATGAGTGGACGGGAGGACAAGATGCAAATCGATTTAGAAAGAAAAGCATACAGTAAATTGCTTGCATGGAAGAATGAGCCGAACCATTCTACGCTTGAAGTATCAGGAGCAAGACAGGTTGGAAAGACTTATCTGGTTAATAAGTTTGCAGACCGGGAATATAAAAGAAAAATTTATGTAAATCTTCTGGAACTTTCTGGGGAATTACTGGTGAGTCATTACAGAGATCTCATTCAGGATATGAAACGGGGAGAGCGGTATGAGAATCCTGTATATGAGTTAATTAAACGATATGACCCTATGTTTGTTGATGACTCAGACACGGTTGTGATCATTGATGAGATTCAGGAATCAGCAGATATTTATAACCGAATTCGGGAGTTCACAAGAAATCTAAAGAGTGATTTTATCATTACAGGAAGCTATCTGGGGAGAATCCTAAACGACGATTTTAAATATTCGGCAGGGGATCTGGACGCAATTGATATTCAGACGCTCAGTTTTGAAGAATTTTTAACGGCATTAGGAAAGAATAAGCTATACCAGCAGATGGATTTATATGGAAGTAGTGATGAAAAGACTTACCAGGAACTGGAAGAACTCTACCATATATACTGCACGATTGGTGGATATCCGGCTGTTGTACTGGCTTACATGGAGACAGGCAGTATTTCACAGTGCCAATTGACTCTTGAGAAGATCGTCCGCCTGTTCGCAAATGAGAGCCGGAGATACTTTAAAGACATCCTGGAATACGATAGCTATGAGAACCTGTTTACGAGTGTCGCAAGACTTCTTGTGAAGGAAAAAAAGGGATTTGAGGAAGACAGTTTCAGTGAAGAACTTCAAAGCCTTGTTGTGAGAGAATACTCAAGCAATCTTTCAAAAGCTGCGGTAAACCGGGCAATTGACTGGCTCCACAGTGCAGGGATTATCGGATTTGCCGGAAAACTGACTGGATGTGATATTCTGTCTTACAAGGCAAAATCAAGAGCGTTCTTCATGGATCTGGGACTTACAACGTATTTTCTGACACAGACAGGATGTAGTGCAGGTGATATACAGGGAGTAGTCAATGAAAACTTCGTGTATCTTGATCTGAAACGGAGAATTTCATTTCCAAGGGAAATTGCATTGGAAACCCCGGCATTTTCTACATGGGGGAAATATGAGATTGATTTCTTCGTAAAGTCAGTTCATGCAGGCCAACACACATATGCTGTTGAGGTTAAGGCTGGAAAAAACAGTGGAAAGACCGCGGAGGAGATCCTGGAGAAGAGAAAAGCAGATTATGTTTTGTACGCAAAGGGAAATACGCATGGTGGAATCCATGGAAATACTTACACGATCCCGATTTATGGGATAGCGAAGTTTCAGTTTGATTAGAGGAAAGTCGGAAACTAAAGCATTTTACAAATTTTGAGAGCAGAAGCTATGTGGATAGCCGCTGCTCTCATTTTTTTGGTGGGGCAGAAGGTGAAAATCTATGCATTAGTTGTCTGCTGTAAGTCCTTGCGATATCGATAATAGGTGTTGCGGCTGATGCCTATTACCTTCATGCAGTCAGTCGGACATAGATCTCCGCCAAAGAGTTTGTCCCGCTTGATGATGATATTTTTGGCTTTCCGTTCCTTTTCTGTAATACAGCGACCATGTGGACGACCGAGTTTTTTCCCGGCTAAGCGGGCGGTTTGCAGGCCTTCAATAGTACGCTGGCGGAGATCGTCAACTTCCTTCTGTGCCTGGTCAAAGGCGATTTTAATTTGCTTTTCAGCCAATTTCATCAGATACTGCTCTACGCCTTTTAAGATCAGATCAGCATCGGTACCGGTCATTGGAATATCAATCTGAAGAGATTCGCGGTACACAGCAGTATCGATTTGTGGCTCATTTATAAATTCTAATGTAATGCCCCGCTGATAGAGCGCTTTATAGTCTGCAAATCCTTCATCTGAAGTACGGGACATTCGGGAGACAGAGTCGAAGACGATTTTGTCATTTTCTTTTACCATTGAGATCAGATTTACCCACTTAGGGCGGTCCTGCGTTCGCCCAGTATAAACTTCAATGATCATTATGGCATTTGGGTAGCGGGATTTAATGTTGCGAATCTGGCGGTCGATGTTTTGGTGCTTGCTGGAAATTCTTGCGTATCCGTATATCAATGAGGTATCCTCCGATATGTATGATAAAAAGCTAATGTTTATATTATACAATAAGTGCTCAGATAATGAAAGATATAAGTGTACGAAAAAAACGGTCGTTTTTTTCATATGCGTTGATAGAGAGAATAGAGTTCCGTTAAAACAAGGGTTGGAAAAACTTGCAAAAACATGACGATGTTATATAATGACTTTATAGATGTGAAATGTGCTAATTAGGGGGAAACTTATGAGAAAATTTTTCTTTAAGGGAATGGAATTTGATGTCTCTGATGAAATAGAAAACTATGTCACAGCATTAAAAGATAATGAAAAAATTCAAGAGACACAAGTTGAAAAATTTAAAGAAATTTATAAGCAATACAAAGATATGGATACTACCATAAACAATATGGAAGCGGACTTGTATGGCTTATTAAGTGAAAGTATAAAGCTATATGTAGATTATTTAATAGATAAGGGATTTTTTGAACTTAGTATAGAATCATTTGTGAGAGATTATGTTCAGAATCTTGATCACATAGATAATGCCTGTATGTTTGTGGAGTCACAATATGGCAATATAGTGTTAACACAAAAACAGCAAGAAGAATATCGCCGAGCAAGGAAAGAGTTAAGAGGACGTTGGGTTGGTGGTGGTTTTGGCATAAGTGGAGCAATAAAAGGCGCTACTATAGCGGGGGCCGCTAATGCAGTCAGTGGAATGGGACATTCTGTCTTTAATATGGTGGGAAATATAGGATCAAGCATCAGTGCGTCAAATGAAAAGAAAAATCTATATGACTCATCAAGCACAATTCGGAAATTGCTTGAGGGATTAATGAACGATATCCTTGAAGTATTAAATGGGTGTATTAGATTTCAGAAAGAAAGAATGGGCATTGAGTTTAAACAATGTTCAATAAAAGAAAGCGAAACAGCTGCTAATATACTTAAAAATATAAAAGACCGTAATTTAGAAGAGGACGTATATAAAAGAGCAATAAATACTGCATACAGTAACGATCCTTATAATGCGGATATCTATTTGAGTCTATTAGACCGATATGGTGACGAAGAAAAGGAGTTAAACGTAATTGCTGATTTCTTTGGTTTTTCAGATAGTCTGCAATTTGAAAAGAATTTGAAATTACGGGCATTGAAAATTTCGCCACAAGATATTCAAACATTTACAGATGCAAAACAAGCGTTAGAAAAAGCAGAACTTGTTGTTAAGAAATATGGTATTGACCCAAATAATCCACAGTATAAGGCAATACAAAATAAGTATTTAGATATTAAGAAGGCGGCAACTACATTTGAGGGAGTTACATATCCAACAGTTGAAGCTGTTCAACAGGCTAAGTCAGAGAAGAAAATATTAGATGAGATTATTACTCATTTGAATACATCTGATTTTGAAAATATGAAAAAGATAAAATCAGAAATAGATAATGCAGAAATATCTGTTTATCCTAAGTGGTCATATATCGCAAAGATTGAAATGGAGATGGATAAATTAGAGCGGCAACAACGTACTTTTAATGGTATTGAGTATCCTACAGTACAAGATGCGGGGGCTGCTCAAAATGAGAGTATAGCGATACATGAGATAAAAGAAAAAATAACGCAGGGTATTGCGGAGAAAAATAAGGATAAAATTAGTGCTGGAGCCAATGAATTAAGGACTTATCAGTATAAATATTTGCAGTTGGATCAGGACTATTTAAAATCCGTGGATAAAATTATTAAAGAGTTTGATTTTAATACAATATGGGATGTTGCACGAAATTTGATTGGCAACAAAGATCATGAGAAAGCAATTCAAGTGATACAAAATGCAGATCTTACAGCAGAGGAGCGAATAAATTTATTTAAACGCTTAGATGAAGAGGCAGATAAAGTATTCGAAAAAGAGAAGAAGGCGGCGGATTCCCATGTACCGGTGTGGACATGGGTAATTGTTGCGATAGTTGCTTTTATTGGAGCAATGATATTATGCATGATACCAATATTGGGAATTTTAGGATTTGGAATAGTAATATTAATTCCCATTTTCTTTGTAGTGCTGTCGATAGATAGCCTTCGTACTGCTAAATCATATAGATTTATAAAAAAACTTAAAGAGGAAGGATATTGGAAGGAAAAAGTATAACAGGCATTAACTACATTTGGTGCTGTAAAATATAATTTATATAATGTTTGCGCACTGTTTGCGCCCGCAAACACAAGCATCAATCGGCATGTAAACTCCTTTCTTTATCTGGGTTTCGAGAGATGACATGAGGTTCAAATCTGGTTGTCGCCTCTCTTATGAGAGCCTCAGAATCCTTTATTTATAAGGATTCTGGGGTTTTTGTTTTATAATTTTGATGTTTGCGCGTGTTTGCGGACCGGGAATATAAAAGGAAAATTTATCCTGAATTATTCACGGTAAAGCCGTGAACGTGGCTGAATGCCACATAGTTACTGTATTTTAATTGCCTATTGCTTTTAATTGCTTTTCACTTGTTAAGTGAATAAAAAAAGAGCATCCATTTGTGGTAAAATTAAGGTGTCTATAGTCTTAACAATCCCAAACAAAGGAACCCTTTATGAGTATTGTAAACACCTTTTCACTTCAAAGCAATAGGTAAGCTGAATGTACACCCGTGCAGAACTGACAACTCCTGGATCTCATCCGGTTTCGTTTTCATCGTAATGACATCGGGACGAGATATGATATTCTTTGATCTTATACTGCAGAGAGCGGCGAGAGATCCCGAGGTATTTGGCTGTCTTCGCCCTGTGACCGGAACAGACTTTCAGGGCAGCAAGAATCTGCTCTCGGGACGGTGTACCGGATGTTCTGGGGGCTGTGTCGGCTGAGGAGAACGGGACAGCAGGGATTGCGGAAGAAAAGGCTGCCGGGTGGATCGGTACATCAGGAAAGATCGCGGATGTGGAAACTGCAGGTTCCACATCGTTATCCGAATCGATATCCAGGAATCCGTCAGGGATCTGACTGATCATTTTTGTTGCTCTTGGTGTCATAACGACCATTCGCTCCACAAAATTGCGCAACTCACGGACATTTCCAGGCCATGAATAATGCTGCAGAGTTTCCAGAACGGAGTCAGAAAATTCTTTCTGGAGGTTGTACTTCTGTCCAAAATAATGAAGAAAGTGAAGACAGAGTGGAATAATGTCTTCTTTCCGGTTGCGGACCGGTGGGATCGTTAACGGGATTACCTGGATCCGATAATAGAGATCTTCACGGAATTTCCCCTGTTCTACAAGTTTCTGGAGATTTCGATTGGTTGCGGCGATCAGGCGGAAATCCACTTTCTTTGTCTTGGTCGATCCGATCCGCTGGATGCTTTTTTCCTCTAGGGTGCGCAGCAGTTTTCCCTGCACATTAATAGGGAGAGAATTGATCTCATCCAGAAACAAGGTTCCTTCGTCGGCCGCCTCAACAAGTCCCATTTTACCATCCTTGGAAGCGCCGGTAAAAGAACCCTTTTCATATCCGAATAATTCTGCTTCGATCAGATTCTCAGGGAATGCGGCACAATTGACGGTGATCAGAGGTTTCTCAGAACGGTCGCTGTGGTCATAAATATAGTGGGCAAGAACCTCCTTTCCGCTTCCGGATTCCCCGTAAAGGAGGACCGTGGAGTCTAGAGCAGCTACATTTTCGGCTACCGACAACAATTGCCGGAAGGCAGGACTGTTTGCAACGATATTCGGTTTCTCCCGAATAGTCGGCCCCTTTCCACCATAGTTAATGATCTTATGTTCCTTCAGCAGTGCCTGATAAACATCTTCAAAGGTCTGGACATCCTGCATGAGACTGATGACATACTGGATGTTTCCGAATGCATCGAAGATCGGGGTTCCCGTTACGATCCGCATTCGTGTGCTGCTGTCCATATTGTGAAAGCCGCGATACATTTGAAGTCTGGTGACACGCTGCTTTTTCTCCATGACCAGATCAAAAACGCAGACATCCATGATCTTTAAAAAATCATGAACGTTCCGGCGAAGAAATTCGGCGCGCGGGATGTTTCTCCAGTTGATCAGGTTCGTATTGACAAAAAGATAATTTCCCTGGGGATCGAACAGGGCAATCCCGACGTCGATATTATCAAGAATTTCAGCAAAGGGAAGCAAGTTGTGAAGTTCGCTGCCAGCCATACAGTACTCCTTTCTGACCTTTTGACCTTGGTATCATACAGAATATTATAGCATCAAATGTTGAAGAAATCCTGTTTTTTTACATAAAAACGCAGAAATCAGGATCGTGTGGGGAGAGTCCTGATTCCTGCGTTTTCCTTTGCGGGGGAAAAGGTATAAGAGGATTATTGTGTATGTTTAAAGCATTTCAGCAAACGTCTGAACACGTGTGCGGAGCTGCTCAAAACTTGTGTTAAGGGGATCAACTTCAACAGTCAGGCATGGATAACCGGCTTTTTTCAGATCTGCTTCGAACCATGGCTGGTCATATTCTTCCGGATCACAGAATTTCATCAGACAGTTGATAACGCCGTCCGCATGGTTTTCCTTGCAGAGATCGGTTAAGAGCGCTCCGCGCGGTTTTCCGATCTCATGGATCAGACTGCAGCAGGTGCGGTCTTTCCACTGGAGTGCAAGACGTTTTAATCCGCCGCCACCGGAGAGCGGGGTATCAGTCCGGATCTGGCGGCTTTCCTGTGCGAGGTCATCACCGACAACGGCGATATGATTCTTTTCAAGGATTTCAAGAAACTCCTCCGGTTCACCGGTAATACCGGTGAGAATGACTTTCTTCCCGGTAAACTCGTATTCCGGCAATGCGCTTAAACTTTCGTTGATCTCTTTTACAATCGCCGTGTGTTCGCTCTTTTCGAAGAAAAATGCGCTCTTCATAACTGCATGGCGGACGGTCGGAGTGATCACGTCTAAGTGTTTTATTGCCAGTTCAGAAAATTCCCTCATCACGGCATTGTGTTCATTGTAGATTTCAATGGTCTTACAAAGCGCTTTTTCCGTCATCATCTGACCGGTGATCGTTGCCAGCATGACGAGTACATTTTCATATTCGCTGATCAGATAGTCCGTGCTGGCCGGGGAAGTCCGGTTCTGCGGATATACGATCGGGATCATCGGGATATCCGGAACGCCGAAGCGCCAGTTCTGGGTCATGCATCGAAGCGTATCGCAGATTGCCGGAATGATGACTCCGCTGAGTCCGTGATAAGTCCCATTTAATCCGAATTCCAGGTTTGCCTGCATGATCGGGCAGGCGAATGCCGGAAGATAACTCTTTACGAGTTTTAATTCGGTATGACCGCCCCAAAGTCCCATTGGGATCATACCGCTGGCATGGACGAGTTCCTCCGGTGTATATGGCTCAAAACAGCCAATCACTTTCTTCCCGGCAGCCAGGTATTTGTCAAGCTGTGCCCGGGGATTTTTACAGGCGTTTTTCAGACATTCGATATTTGTATGTAAATCAGCCATCTTACAAGTCCTCCTTATTCTGCTTCATGACTTCTACAAGCCCCTGGATTCTTGTCTCAAACTGAGCCTCGCTGTAATTTCGATAGTCAGCCTGGTCGCCGTCAAAGGAGGTGAATGGTACTCCGGCAGCCTTGGAGAGCTGGCGCTGTACTTCCATCATCTGACAGTCCATAACTTTACAGCTTCGGTTTACATGATAGATGGTTCCTTCGCAGCCAAAACGTTTGAGGGCTTCCAGACGGCGGTCGATCATGGTGCTGGCATTGTCGCCGTTTGTGGAGGCGAAACAGTAAGCGCGGGCCATTCCGTCAAGGTCATCATATTCGATCGCCCATGCCTTTCCGTAGCTGGATGCGACCATATTGATCCCATACTTTTTCAGAGTCCTGAGGTTATGGCTCAGATACGGCCAACAGGCGATGCCATCCCAGGAGATTCGGAACTGTTCTTCTACCGGGAATGTGGAGGTGCCCTCTTCGATATGTTTTTCGATCTCGCTGTTGAGCTGTTCCAAGATCGCGGTGGAGGAAATTTTCCCGCGGTTGCAGACCATTGCGGACATGTAGTTGAAAAGCTCAAATCCGCTTAACGGAGACGGTTTCCGGTCAAGAAGATTATTAGCGCGCTCCCAGAGGTAGCTGTTTCGCTGGCTGATCTTCATGACTTCTTTAAAGCGCTCGTCATCCCAGGTTTTTCCTGTAAAAGCGCAGAGATCCTTGATCAGCTGATCGATCTGGGCACGGACATAGCGGACGCGGGTTTCTGTTACATAATCCCATGGGTTATAGCAGGTATCGATGAAGAAAATCGGAATGTTCATCTGGCGGGCCAGATTTTCATACCATTTTGTAAGCTGATTGCAGATATTGTTGGTGAGGAGAAGAAAATCCGGTTTTACCATTTTACCGCCATCCGGCAGTTCGACGTCACTTTCACCATTTAAAACGGATGCATAGGCAAGGTTTACCTTTGCGTATGCGCAGAGATCATTGGAATAGCCAAGAGGACCTTCGCATTCCTGCAGAAACGGATCAGCCTGATGTCTGGCAGCGATGCCTGCAGAGTGATTCTCCGGATAGAGAACATTGAGACCGAGCGTCTCTGCGATCTCCTGCGGGAAGATTGATGCAGACCAGCCGACTTTTTCCCCACGCTCTTTCGCGAGACGTGCATTCTCAAAAAGCGCAGCAGTCTGTTCGCCGAGCATGATCATACTCTTTGGTTTCGGACGTTTCGGCTTTGCAGGTGCAGCAGCCTGTGGAGCGCTTGTTTCTGTTTTTATGGTTTCTGTCTGTTCACTCATAAGATTCACTCCTTCGATTTCGATAATTTTTCATAAGCCAGTAAAGCGGCGCCGATCGCGCCTGCAGACTGGCATAAAGGATCAACCAGGATCGGGCAGCCCATTTCACGTTCCATCGCATGGACCACGCCGGTGTTTAAGGCAACGCCTCCGCTCATTGCCATACAGTTCGGACGGCCGAGACGGAGCGCCATACCGGAAACGCGTTTGGCCACAGAATTATGGATCCCGGCGGCAATGTCAGCAAGAGAGACCTTTGCAGAAAGCTGACTGATCACTTCTGATTCTGCAAACACGGTACAGGTGTTGCTGATCACAGCAGGATGTTCACTTGTTTCAGATAAAGGACCAAGCTGTTCGATCGGGACATTTAAGACACGGGCCATGACATCGAGAAAACGTCCTGTTCCGGCCGCGCATTTATCATTCATCTGGAAGGCGATCAGCTTTCCTTGAGGAGATATCGAGAGGGCTTTGGCATCCTGACCGCCAATATCGACGATGGTATCTACCTGCGGGAGAAGAAAATGGATTCCTTTTGCGTGACAGCTCAGTTCACTGATCTGTGCATCTGCTTCCGGACAGGTCAGACGCCCATAACCGGTTGCGACGGTATAGGTAATCTGTTCTTTTGAAATTCCGGATTGTTCAAAAATTTCGGAAAGTGCCATCTGCGGACCGATGGTGCCGGTCCCGAGCGGGATGACGACATGGGCGGCAATGGTTTTCCCATCTTCCAGAATGACAGTCTTGCTGGAAGTCGAGCCGATGTCAATTCCTAATGTATACATGAAGCAGATCTCCTTTCATATGAACCGGCAGCCGGAGAAAAGAATGGGGGAATCTTCCGGCTGCCCTGACTGTTAAAAGATAGATCAGCGGATATCACCTGCGTCATACATGGATCGGATTTTTTCATCACTGTACCCAAGTTCTTTCAGGATCGCAGTCGTATCGCAGCCGATCGGACCGGAGATCTTGTGCGGGATCGTTTCCGGATTGATCGAGCGGAAGTGGGACGGACCGTTTGTAAAGACGGTCTTTGTTCCATCACTGTATTCGTAATGGTAAGCGTAATGATTGGCAATTACCTGCGGATCATCCGGGACATCTTTGAAGTGTGCCAGGATCTCGTGCGGCAGGTCATGAGCGCTTAAAAGCTCATGCCAATAGGAGAGCGGCTGTTCTTTGAATTTTTTATCCAGAATGGCAACCAGTTCCCGCTTGTTGGTATAATAAGCGGTAGAAGTGGAAAATCTCGGGTCAGTTGCCAGTTCAGGCAGTCCAACGACTTCGCAGAACTCTGGGAAACGGCGATAATCGACGATCGCGAGATACAGCCATTCTCCGTCGGAACCCTGATAAGTGTTGCTGCAGGCATGACTGCAGTCCTCGTGACTTCTCGGGAATTTCCGTCCGTTAAATCCATTCAGAAGACCGGTGGACAGGATAAAGGTACCGATCTGCAGAAGGGAAACATCGACTTTTTCTCCTTCTCCGGTTCGCTCTCTGCGGAAGAGTGCTGCAGCGATAGCTCCGGAAAGCGCCACGGCAACACTGTGGTCCCCAAGTCCGGCTACAGTCATCATCGGCGGGCCGCCTGCCGGTGCCATATCAGCCAGAAGTCCGGTTCTGGCACAGAATGCGGTATAGTCATAACCAGGCCGATCTTTGTCGGGACCTTTTTCACCGTAGCCGAGAACAGAAGCATGGATCAGCTTTGGATAATCCGTTTTCAGCTGGTCGTAAGTAAGTCCCATTTTTTCAAGAGCCTGTACACGGTAGTTTGTCAGGAAAACATCGGCAGTCTCCAAAAGTTTCATCAATGCTTTCTTTCCGTCATCGGTTCTGGTGTTGATGGAGAGGAAACGCTTGTTTAAGTTCTGCATATCAAAATTCGGGTTCGCAATTTCGGTTCTTGGAGAGAGAGAGGTGCCGGCCTGTTCTCTCCAGGCATCTCCGTTTGTGGATTCTACCTTGATCACATCTGCTCCCCATTCAGCCAGGATCCTTGCGGTCATCGGGCCGGCTAACATGGTGGAGAGTTCTACTACTTTAATCCCTTCCAGCGGTTTCATATGTCATATCCTCCTTCAAATATCAGTTTTCCCTCTATTTATTGATCCGGTTCAATGTCCGGTAAAATGTGCATCCCGCTTCTCGAGGAATGCTGCGGTGCCTTCTTTTCGGTCATCGGTTCCGAATGCAACGGTCTGTGCGACTCTCTCAAAGAGAAGACCGGTGTTGATGTCGGTATCCATGCCGACATTGATTGCCATTTTAGCCATCGTGATCGCAACCGGCCCTTTTTTCATGATTTTCTGCGCCATGCTCTTAGCGGCTTTCATGAGTTCCTCACGGGTATCACCGGTCACCTGATTGACAAGACCGATCTCTTTTGCCTCTTCCGCAGAAATGATGCGGCCGGTATAAATCAGTTCTTTGGCGCGTCCAACCCCGACTAAACGCGGAAGGCGCTGTGTTCCTCCGGCTCCCGGAATAATACTGAGGTTCGTTTCCGGCTGCCCGAATTTTGACCTGCCAGTCGCGATCCGGATATCGCAGGCCATTGCAAGTTCACAGCCGCCGCCGAGTGCATATCCGTTGATCGCGCAGATCACCGGCTTGTACAAGTCTTCCAGCTGTTTTAAAGCGATCGTTGAAATTCCCTCCAACATTTTCAATGTCTGGCGATCATGGATCTCCTGGATGTCGGCTCCACTGGCAAGTGCCTTATCTCCGGAACCACTGACGATCACAACTTTTACGTTATCATCAAAGCGCGCCATTTCCACGGCGGCCTGGATATCTTTCCACATGCCGGGGGTCAAAGCGTTGCGTGCCTCCGGCCGGTTTAAAGTCAGATATAAAATTCCATCCTGTATTTCGTAAAGTACGTTTTCGAATCCCATGTAAGAAAGCTCCTTTCCTCCGTCTGTATCAGATATTTTTTACGATTTTATCTACCCATATATATAGCAAAATATGTGCCAACTCTGCTTAGGACTTTACTGCGCATATGAGAGGATCCGGATCATTTCCATATAAATGCGCTTTTTAGAGAACAAGAAAAAGATCTGCGGAAGCATTTTGGGAAGATATGGAAACTCCGATGACAGAAATGTTTGAAATACAAAAGTGCAAAATGCACATTTATTGCACAAGTGCGCAAACGAAAAGTGCAAGAAATTGTGCAATGTGTTTAAAGTCACAGTGCAATGAAAAGAAAAAGTATGTATAATGCCGGAGAAAAGTGCGATGGAGAAAAAACAGGCCTTTACAGTATCTTATATAAGGAAAGGAAAGGTGCAAAGCAGGATGAATTTCCGGCAACGGAAGATCGTGAGATGTTTTTTTAGAGATTGGCACAGAAATTGCTCATAAAAAGGACAGAAAGCAAGGCATTGATTGTGAATAAAGAACAGGAGGATCAAAATGGAAGAAGTTTATATTGTCAGTGGAGTAAGAACTGCAATCGGTAAATATGGCGGATCCCTAAAAAATGTGCCTGCACATACGATGGCTGCCGAAGTCATGAAGGAGGCTGTGAAACGTGCCGGTATCAAGTCGGAGATCATTGATGAGGTCATTCTCGGAGAAGTCCGTCAGAGCACGGAAGCTTCCAATATCGCACGTTCGGCACTTTTGGAAGCCGGTTTTCCGGAAACGATCCCAGGATACACAGTAAACCGCTTATGCGCTTCTTCGATGCAGGCAGTCAATTCCGGATGTCAGGAGATCTGGCTTGGAGATGCCGACTGTATCGTTGCAGGAGGAACTGAAAATCTGAGCCGTGCTCCGATCTATCTGAGAGGAACGAGATGGGGCGGAAATAAAAATACATTAGTGGATTCCAATATCGAGGCAGGAACAACCGCTCAGCCATATTCCGTATACGGAAGCGGACTCAGCATGTCAAAAACGGCTGAAAATGTTGCGGAGCGTTTCCACATCACCCGGGAAGAACAAGATGCATTTTCGGTAGAGAGCCAGCATCGTGCGGCGAAAGCCATCGAGATGGGATATTTTAAAGACGAGATCGTTCCGCTCGAGGTAAAAGAAAAGAAAAATACATTTATCTTTGACACCGATGAATTTGTAAAGCCAACAACAACCATGGAAATTCTGGCAAAGCTGAAACCGATCGTAAAACCGGATGGAACGGTGACAGCCGGAAATGCCTGCGGATTAAATGACGGCGCTTCCTGCCTGGTCTTAATGAGCGGGAAAAAGGTAAAAGAAACAGGAGTGAAACCAATTGCGAAGATCGTTGACGTGACGGCTGCTGCCCTTGATCCGGAGATCATGGGATACGGACCTGTCGTATCAACAAAGAAGATCTTAGCCAGAAATAACTGGACCATAGAGGATATCGACCTGGTAGAACTGAATGAAGCTTTTGCGGCTCAGGCAGTTGCCTGCATCAGGGATCTGAAACTGGATCCGGCGAAGGTTAATATCAACGGAGGTGCGATTGCACTGGGACATCCGCTTGGATGCACGGGAGCAAGACTGATCGTGACTCTGATGAACAATTTAAAGAGAACAGGAGGGAAACGTGGTCTTGCAACGCTTTGCATCGGCGGCGGTCAGTCGATGGCAACGATCATAGAGATGGTGTAAAGCCATAAAAAGCGAAAAGGAAAGTGGAAAATTAAAAGATACATAACGGTGAATCACTTGAGAATCATGAGACGTGTGAGGTAGAATAGATGAAAGCAGAAAATATTAAAATCGTAGCTGTCATCGGAGCAGGAGCCATGGGACAGCAGATCGCAATGAATACAGCACTGAATGGACGGGAAAAAGGTTATAAGGTCATTCTTTGCGACAGTTTTCCGTCTGCAGTCGAAAAAGCAAAAAAATGGTCAGCAGATTATCTGGCAGGGCGTGTTGCAAAAGGACGTCTGACACAGGAAGAAGCCGATAAAGTGGCAGCGAGTCTGATCATTCACGGAGATGTGGATGAGGCGGCAAAGGAAGCCGATCTGGTGATCGAAGCGATCATTGAAGACCTGAAGACAAAGAGAGAGTTATTTGCAAGGATCAGCAAGATCTGCAAACCGGATACGATCCTGAGCACGAACAGTTCCAATATCGTTAGCTCGAAGATCGCAGACGTGACAGAGCATCCGGAACGTCTGTTGAATATCCATTACTTCAATCCGGCACTGGTCATGAAATTAGTGGAGATCGTAAAAGGACCACACACTGCAGACGAAACGGCAGAGGCAGCGAGACAGTTTGCAATCGATACCGGAAAGACGCCGATCGTTCTTCACAAAGAAGTACCTGGATTTGTTGTAAACAGGATCAATGCGGCGGTTGTCCATGAGGCATTATCACTCCTGGAACAGGGAGTTGCATCGGTGGAAGATATCGATACCGCATGTGAAAAAGGACTGAACTATCCGATGGGGCCGTTCCGCCTGATGGATCTGACCGGAATTGATGTAAACTATTACGTGCGTGTCGATCGTTATGCAGAGAGCCATGACCCGTATGATGCACCGAATCCGCTCGTGGTCGAGAAATTCAAGAAAGGCGAATTTGGAAGAAAAACCGGAAAAGGCTGGTATGAGTATCCGGACAGTAAAAAATAGAGAAACTGTGAAACTGCAGATTGCTGCAGATAAGGAAAAAGCCGGATAGGGGAAACCGGTAGAAGGGGGCAGAATATGTCATCTAGTACAATAGCGATTATCATAACCTTTATCACGATGATCTTGTTTTTCAGCAACAAATTTGCAATGAGTGTTGTATCCTGTGCAGCGGCACTGGCGATGGGAATTTTAATTCCGGAAATGAAGCTGTCACAGATCTACTCTGGTTTTGGCGGAAGTACGGTTGTCATGGTAGCCGGCATGTGTATCGTCGGCGATGCGTTATTCCAGACAGGCGTTGCACAGAAACTCGGAGCCAAGATCGCAGCGACTCCGCTGGCAAAGAATGAGCGTGTGTTCATCATCTCCGTCGTTCTGATCTGTACCGTTATGAGTGCATTCCTTTCCAACTCCGGTACGATCGCGATGTGGATGCCGATCATCGCATCGATCGCAGCAGGTTCCAACGGAAAGATCCGTTCCAAAATGGTGATCTTCCCGGCAGGTATCGCATGTATCATCGGCGGCGGATGTACTCTGGTCGGTTCTGTATCCCAGCCGGTTGTAAACGGTGTCTTAATGGGAACAGCCGGATTTGAAGAGGGTTTCGGCGTATTTGAGATGACCAAGATCATGGGTCCGGTAGCAATCATTCAGGTAATCTTCTGGGGAACCATCGGATATACACTTCTTGAAAAAGTGTTAAAGCCGGGCAGCCTGGACTTCGATAAGAACAATGCATTTGCAAATCCAGAGCTTTTATCCACTGAGGATAAGGCAAATGTCCCGGCCTGGAAGGGAACAGTTTCCCTGGTTGTTATGGCAGCATGTATCGTTCTGTTCATCGCAAGCGGATACAAACCGTTTAAGAATTACTTCAATATTGCCAACATCGCGATGCTCGGTTCTGTTGTTCTCTTCCTGACAGGATGCGTGCCGGTCAAGAAAGCGCTCCGCGATCTTCCGTGGGACATCCTGATCTGTATCGGTGCTGTAACAGCAATCGGAACCGGACTTGATGTTTCCGGCGGCGGTGCCGTTATCGCTGACACAGTCCTCAACATGTTTGGCGGTGCAAATGCATCGGTTGTTGTTTTAACAGTTGTTATCTGCGTACTTTCAAGTGTACTGACTCTTTTCCTCCAGAACAGTACTGTTGCAGCCCTGATGTCTCCGATCGTAATCTCCATGGCACTTTCCATGGGAATCAGTCCGGTTCCGTGGTGTGTTGTTCTTGCAATCGGTACTAACCTTGCGATCGCAACTCCGATTGGTACAGCAGTTAATATGCAGATCCTTCCGGCAGGCTATACATGGAAAGATTTTGGACTGATTGGCGGACCGTTGTTCCTGATCACGGTAGTGCTTGTTTCGATTCTGGCATGTGTTATTTATTTCTAAAGGATCAATCATATAAGAAAACAAATCGAAGCCCAAATGGTAAACGTAAACCGAAATTGTAAATCAAGAGGTTGTGGACTAAAAATAGCCAGTAAAAAGTTACCCAGAAATTAAACGCTTACTGTAAATGAGAGCAGAAGCTATGTAGATAGCCGCTGCTCTCATTTTTTTGAGGACGATAGATGAAAAACTATGCATCTGTTGTCTGCAGGGATATGGGTAATGCTCTATATGACTGTTAAATCAGCTTAAACTAATTCACGAATCACCCGGGCTACGAGAGTACGGGAAAGAAGGACTGGCTTCTGGGTCAGAGCCTGGATACGCTCCTTCATTTCGATGGTGTATCCGATGCAGTCTAAAAGGATCAGATCCGTATCAGCGGGGATCTCCTTTGCGGCTGCAAAAACAGCGAGAGGATCACCGTATGGGGATACGGAGGTCACGTGGAGAGAGTCACAGCAGTCTTTCCACTTTCCGGGCATCTGTTCCTCCTGCGCCTTTGTAGGAATGATGACAGACAGATTTTTCACGCCGATGGCCGGGATCAGTCCCTTTAAGATATGGTCAGGGAAGATAAGAGGGACATTGGAGTGAAATTCAGCCGGAAATTCTCCGGTGCAGAGGAAAAGGATCAGAGAAACGCCCTGCTGTTCGAGATCGTCAATGCAAAGCTGCAGGCGGGGAAGAATGTAGGATTCTCCGAATGTTGCTGAGGTTCCGTCCGTGAGTCTGGACACAAGGACGTTTTCACCGGGACGCGGAACAAACTTTGCGATCTCTTCCTTTGAAAGTCCGTCCAGTGCTCCGGCCTGAATGATCTCAACCGAGTCTCCGAGGATGGGCTGGATCTCAGGAATTAGGTCAACTCTGGGAGACTGGCCGACAGTAATCGCGCCGATTTTTTTCATAGTGATACCCCTTTCAGAATCATTGGTTTGAGGGCTGCCTGTGGCAGTCCGCAGGAACATGATACCTTTGCTCAGATATCATCAATATATCACATCTGCAGCCTCAAAGCCAGATAAACATTGTGCTTCCCATCTATCAATCCGCATCTTTCGTATATTTCTGTCTCTTCCGGACGAACGTTGACGGTGTCATTCCGAGGCTCTCTGCGGCCTCACGGACGTTTCCACACTTTTCGTAGGCATGGTTGATATATTCCAGTTCCAGCTCTTCCATAGCGGTTTTCAGGTCCTTTACAGGGTCGAGGACTCTGGACTTTGTTTCCGGGCGATCTTCTACTGTGAATAAGTGGAGAGTATCGAATGGACCGGGAGCTCTTAAGGACGCTGATCGGGACCTATGAGCCGGATTATCTGATCAGAATGCCGGAGGTCTTCTTATGACCTGCCGCTTATCGAGGGGCATGTCAGGAGGTAAAACAAATTTAAAAGAAATTTAGAATTTTCCTCTGTCCGGATGTGGTATGATAATGGCACAGAAACGCTGATGTGCGTCAGCAGTCTGATTGATAAGATATAAGAAATATGCTATAATGAAATGCAGCTTGCAGAGAGGAGACAGCTATGAGAAAGACGTATTTGTACATGACAGCAGTAGTAATGAGCGCAGCTTTGGCGACCGGATGCCAGAAGGCAGAACCGGTGGAGACAACTGCGGCAGCAGAGACAGTGGCTGAGTCAACCGGGACAGGGACGGCAGAGAATGAGTCTTCTGAAACCAGTGGAACAGCGGCGCAGGACGATGAGAGGCTTGCGGATTATCACCTGCTTCAGGGGATCGTGACGGGGACGAATGACGAAAAAGGAACGTTTACGCTCAAAGCAGATGACGGTGGAGAATATGTGATCACGACCGGGAATATCGGTGACGTGGAGACCGAGATCGCGGATGACAGTCTTGTTGTGATCGGCTATATCGGCGTCGAGATCCATGACAATATGGATCTGGAGAAAGTCAATATGGTGATCGCGGCACCGGGAGATGATGACTGGACGATCGCATACGCAGAAGGAACGACGACGGCCAATGCGATGAGCACGTTTATGATGGTGACGGCGGATGGAACTGAGATGGGGTTCATGAAGGATGGCTGTCCGATGGATGAAGATGCTCTGGGCGGAGACAGCGGAGCGAAGATCAGTGTTGTATATATGGATTCAGAGGATGTAAGTTTCCCGTTGGAGATTAAAAAATTGCAGTAAAAAATTTAAATATGGGAATCTTTCCCGGAAAATAGCTGGTTATAACGGCCTTCAGTTTGGCTGGCCGGGAATAGGGAATGGCGGCAGGAACAAATTTTAGAATAGAATTGAAGAGCCGTGGAATAGCATGGCTTTTGAGAATCATAACATATCAAGAAGGGAAAAGAGGTCTAAAAATGGCAGATTTATTTCACCGCGTAAGTATTAGAAAATTTAAAGATGAGGCTGTATCAAACGAAGATATCGGCTATATCCTGGAGGCAGCGATGGCAGCGCCGTCCGCGAAGAACCAGCAGCCGTGGGAGTTTTATGTAGTGGAAAACCGTGAAGTCTTAAAACAGCTCGGAGAGTCCAGTCCGTTCTCCGCCCCGGCAGGAAAAGCGCCGGTGGCGATCGTGACCGCATACCGTGAGGAGTGCGATCTACCGGAATTTGCACAGATCGATATGAGCATCATGATGGAAAACCTGTGGCTTGCAGCGGATGAGATCGGGCTTGGCGGCGTATGGCTCGGCGTAGCTCCGAGAGAGGAACGGATGAAAGATGTTGAAAAGATCGTCGGGATCCCGGCGGGACAGCGTGCATTCGGCGTATTTGCTCTCGGTTACCCGGATGAGGAGCGGACCCAGCAGGATCGGTTCGATCAGAACAGAATCCATTATGTGAAATAGGACGGTCTTTTTCTGACAGATTCCATCGACGGAGTCGGTCTGGAATGAATTTTTCGTATTTCTGGGGGAGAAAAAGCAATAAAGGATCGGACAAAGGTAGATATTTCGACGGCGTTGACGACGCTGTTAGCAAAGAAGGCGATCGACGATATTACCGTGCGGGAGATCGTAGAGCTCTGCGAGATCCGGAAACAGACCTTCTATTATCATTTTGCGGATATTTATGCACTGATGGACTGGACGCTGGAATTATATGGAAAGCCGTGCCGGATCAGAATGTGGAAAAATGGTTGTCGGAATCCGACGAATAAACGGAAAAGAATATTCATTTGATGTAAATGGTGCGTGTCAGACCTTGTAAGGCACAGCCGGAGGATGAAAAACAAAGAGGAAAAAGGATCAGAATAAGTAACTGTTCAGTAGGTCTGCGCATTTACTGCGCTGACCGTAAGAAAACATAGGCGGGTAGGCAAAAATCCCATTGCCGCAGGCAATTTTTCATGGATTTTTGCTCGTGACTGTGAAGGTACTGAACAGTTACCAGAATAATAAAGAAGACGGCTCGATGCATAGGGATATGCGGAGCCGTCTTCTTGTGTAACAGGAAATTACGGGGAATTCCCTGTTATACAAAAGGTACTGACATGCCAATGATGCGTACTTGCGCGAAGACGGATGTAAACTATAGATTTTTCCTGAAAAATTCTTCTGCGTTCCGGAACATGATTCCCTCTGCCAGATCCTTTGACATTCCCTTTTCCAGGAAATATTCGTAGAGATCAGCAGCCTTTGCCGGAGTGTTCAGGTATGTAGGAAGTGTCGTACCGTCAAAGTCAGAGCCGAGAGCGATGTTTTCATAGGCACCGAGGCTGAAAAAGTGCTCGATGTGGCGGTAGAGGTCGTCGGGAGAATCGCCGATGCCTCCGTCGGTAATGAAACTCTTACAGTAGTTGAGGCCAATGAGGCAGTTCCGGCGGACCATCTCGCGGATCATGTCATCCGTCAGGTTCCGCTTGTGGGAACAGATGGAGCGTGCGTTGGAGTGGGTCGCAACGAACGGGCGGCGGGCGGTCTCAAAGAGGTCGGCGTAGCCGGTGTCGTTTAAATGGGAGACATCAACGAGGATCCCGCGGTCTTCCATTTCACGGACTGCCTGCCGTCCGAAGCCTGTCATTCCGTGAGTGGTGGTGTGGCCGGAACCGAGCTCATTTTCGCCGTTCCAGGTGAGCGTCATGCAGCGGACTCCGTCATCTGCCAGCTTTTTTACGCGGGTGATATCACCGGCGAGAGCGGCTCCGCCCTCGATGGTCAGAAAAGCAGCCGTCTTTCCTGCATCCCATGCAGCTTGCATATCGGAAGCGGAGCGGCAGGGGGAGATGCGGTCATGAAATTTTTCCATCTGGCGGTTAAAATTGTCACGGTTTGTTTCGTAGTAATCGATGGCAGCCTGCCCGCGGTACTGATCCGGGATGAAGATGGCATAAAACTGTGCCCAGTGAACGTCAGACGGGATCGCGTTCAGGGAGAGCACACGGTCCGGATCATCAAGCGTGTCCGGGGTCAGCCCCTTATGGGTACAGTCTGTGAGTGTGTCACAGTGCAGATCGATCAAAGCATAGGGATTCATGGGAAATTCCTCCTAAAAATATATTTTGAATTTATTGTAACGGAACTGTTCAGACGTTTCCGTCAATTCTGTCTCCGGATCTCGCCTTTTAAGATCATCGGGTAGCGGATCAGGGAATCGGAATCAAGCGCCTCTTTTTTCATATCCACCGCCGTGATCTGATGATTTTCATAAGTTGTATAGTAATAAGTTCCGGTCTCCGCGCTGCAGCAGGAGGTGTAGATCGTGATCTCATACTTTCCTTCCGCAACCTCACAGCATCCGCGCTGCTGGTCCACAGAGCCTAAGATATGGAAGAACTGGCTGACGCTTTCTTCTTCGCTGTCACCGGAGACAGAGTGTGCACGGGTAAACGCCACACGCGCAAAGCGGGACTGGGAGGAGAGATCCCCCGGGAGTCCGAGGGCACCCATGCCGCGGCTGTAGGTGGAAAGCGGTGCATCCGGCGCGAAGTGGTTCTCCGGCTGGCGCGGGGAGAGACTGAGGTAATTATTTAAATGGAACATCTGCATATCAAACGGCGGATTGTTTGTCAGAACTCCGACTGGATCGTCATGAACATGGAGTCCGTCTTTCATGGACTCGACAACGATCGCCTCGTCTTTGTCTGCGATGATCCAGTGAAGGCTGGCCGCCGGCAGCTGGGGATTAAACGGGGTCCCGACAAGGTTCATAACGGCGAGTTTTTCTTTCGCCTCGCTGACGGTCGCGCACTGGCTTAAGATCCACGGAATAAATTCGAACTGGGCGACATTTTCAACCCCGTCTTTCATATCCGCATATGCCGCATTGCCGACAAAGTTGAGTCCGGCCATGCCGAGCCCTTTTTCGTTCATGGCATCGTAATATAACGGATAATCCCCGGCGACATGTGCCATGCCGATGATCGCATAGTGGGAGTCGTGCGTGCCCATATGGCGGAACGGGATCGGGTAATTGCGCGGGGTGATCGTGATCTCTTCTCCATAGGAAAATTCATAGTCTAAGGTTCGTCCGAAGTAAAATCCTTTTGTTTTGTAAGTTGCTGCTGTACACATAAGAGAAAACCTCCATTCCTGTTGTGAACAAAGAACTGTCGTAACTGTGAGGGTACTGAGCAGTTACGAACTGCCAATAGAAGACTACGCAGATGCCCGGACAGATACCGAACTGCCTGCCAAAGGTGCAGAATGGACTGCATGTCTTCTGAAATGAGTTTCGAATCAGTAAGAAATCGTCTGCAGCTGCTGATCCGCCTGGACTCGAACGCGAAATGACGGCAAAAGCGGCTGCACGTGTGGACAAAGAATGCCCGTACTGTAATAGTATACAGCATTCCCTGAAAAAATTCATTAAAAAGATCTTTACAAAAACACTTTAGTATGGTAACATGATAACACGATGAAAATAGAGAAACAAAATCGAATACAAAAACGCGACATTCAGTTTTAGGATAGGAAAAAAGTCAACGGAAACCGCCTGATCAAGGGCGGGCAGATATGAGGAGGACAATTATTATGAAGAAAAGATTATTAAGCGCAGTTATGGCATCCGCAATGGTACTTTCTCTCGCAGCATGCGGAGGAGCAAAGACAGAGACAACCGCAGCAGAGACATCTGCTGAGTCCAAAGAGGAGACAACCGCAGCTGATACATCCGCAGCAGAGGAGACAAAGCCAGCAGGCGGCACACTGATCGTTGGTTTTGACCAGGATTTCCCGCCAATGGGATTCGTTGGTGATGATGGAGAGTACACAGGATTCGACCTTGACCTTGCAAAGGAAGTTGCAAAACGTCTTGACTTAGAGTACAAGGCACAGCCGATCGCCTGGGACTCCAAGGATATGGAGCTTGAGTCCGGAAATATCGACTGCATCTGGAACGGATTTACGATTACAGGCCGTGAGGATGATTACACATGGACTGAGCCGTATATGGCAAACAAGCAGGTATTCATTGTAGCAAACGATTCTGATATCAAGAGCCAGGCTGATCTCGCCGGAAAGAATGTGGAGGTACAGGCAGATTCTTCCGCTGAGGCAGCATTAAAGGAAAATCCGGACCTCACAAACACCTTCGGACAGCTTTTAACAACGGCTGATTACAACACAGCGTTCATGGATCTGGAACAGGGCGCTGTTGATGCCGTAGCGATGGACGTTATCGTTGCAGGATATCAGATCAAACAGAGAAACGCAGATTTCAAGATCCTTGACGATTCCCTTTCCGAGGAAGAGTACGGTGTTGGCTTCAAGAAAGGCAACACAGAGTTAAGAGACAAGGTTCAGGCAACTTTAGAGGAGATGGCAGCAGACGGAACACTTGCAAAGATCTCTGATGAGTGGTTCGGTGAGGACGTTACAACGATCGGAAACAGGTAAAAACATGCTTTGCGAGTTTCCCCTTGTTATCGCGACAGTCGCCAAGGTCCCGCGTAAGCGCGGACTTTGGCTCGTTGTTCGCATAAATAAATGATATTTGACACATATGTCAATATCATATAAAATGAATGCAGGATTCAGATTACGGGAACCGGTTGACAGTTCCCGTAATTTGTCTTGTTAAAAAAGAAACTTTACAAAAGCACGGTCAGATGATATGGACCGTGAAACCATGAAGGAAAGCAGGTAAGATCGTATGGGTAAAATGACAATCGGGCAGATGATCGCTCAGCTCGGAAGCGGTATGCTGATCAGTACGCAGATCTTTGTGATCACGCTGCTGTTCTCCCTGCCGCTCGGGCTTGTTGTAGCGTTCGGGCGCATGTCGAAAAACCGCGTGATCAGCATGATCGTAAAATTTTATATCTCGATCATGCGTGGAACTCCGTTAATGCTGCAGCTGATGGTCGTTTATTTCGGACCATACTATCTGTTCCATATCAAAGTCGGGAGCAGTTATCGTCTGACAGCGACATTCATCGGCTTTGTGATCAACTACGCCGCGTATTTTGCGGAAATCTACCGCAGCGGCATCCAGTCCATGCCGGTGGGACAGTATGAGGCAGCACAGATCCTGGGCTACAATAAAGCACAGACATTTTTCAAGATCATTCTGCCGCAGGTCATCAAGCGGATCCTGCCGTCGATCACGAATGAGGTTATCACACTTGTGAAGGATACTTCTCTGGCGTTCACGCTGAGCGTTGCCGAGATGTTCTCGATCGCGAAGGCGCTGGCGGCTTCCCAGACAAACATGATCCCGTTTGTGGCAGCCGGAATCTTCTATTATGTGTTCAACCTGATCGTGGCGGTCGTTATGGAGTGGATCGAGAAGAAACTGGATTATTACCGGTAGGATGGAGGTGTTCGGATCATGAATCTGTTAGAATTAAATCATGTGGAAAAATCATTTGAAAATTTATCCGTGCTGAAAGATATCTCCATCAGCATCGGTGAGGGCGAGATCGTATCCATCATCGGACCATCCGGATCCGGAAAATCAACGCTGCTTCGCTGTGCGACGATGTTAGAAAAAATGGATGGCGGCGAGATCGTCTATCTTGGGAAAAAGGCTGCATGGACAGACAAGGACGGACGTGTCGTTTATGCGGACAAAAAGGAAATGAAGGAGATCCGGAGCCAGTATGGCCTCGTATTCCAGAACTTTAACCTGTTCCCGCATTATTCGGTCTTAAAGAACATCACGGACGCACCGATCCATGTTCAGAAGCGCGATAAGGAGACTGTATATAAGGAAGCGAGAGAGCTTTTAAAGAAGATGGGACTGTCGGATAAAGAAGATTATTATCCGTGCCAGCTGTCCGGCGGACAGTGCCAGCGTGTGGCGATCGCAAGAGCCCTGGCGCTGAACCCGAAGATCCTGTTCTTCGATGAGCCGACCTCTGCGCTCGATCCGGAGCTGACGGCGGAGGTGCTGAAGGTGATCCGTTCCCTGGCAGATTTAAATATCGCCATGGTGATCGTCACCCACGAGATGGCGTTTGCGAGAGATATCTCCCACCGCGTGATCTTCATGGAAGGCGGCGTGATCGTGGAGGAAGGAACGCCGGAGAAGGTATTCTCCTCTGACAATGAGAGAATGAAGAGTTTCCTCGGAAGATATGGGGAGATCCTGTAGGATCTTGCGATCGGGAATGTGAAACACTGAAAAATATGATTTACAACCGGAGATAGGTATTGTATAATCTTCGACGGGAATGAAGTTCTCCCATGGGAAACCAGAACCGCTTATGATGAGCTGATGACTTCTGTGATGATGGGCTGTCCGGGACGGCGCTTTTTAGCGTGTGCTGCGGGGCTTAAGTCACAGGAGAGTCAGCTCTTTTTTTGTGCAGCAGGAAATTCCGATGGAACTTCCTGCCGCGCAAAAAGGCACATTTTTTCGGGAAAATATTTTCTCGTTAATAAAATTGGGAGCAATCGTTTCGTATGGGATAGGAACTTTAAAAGTGGAATTTTGAGCATGGAACAGTTCCCTAAATAAAGGCAGAATCGTGGAAGGCACGTTTTTGCAGAAAAAAGGAGAAAAATTATGTTGACATCACTTGCACTGATCTTTCTGATGGGACTTTCCGCGGCGGCGATCTGCGGATATCTTCACCTGCCGCGTATTATCGGAATGCTGTTTACCGGCATCATCCTGGGACCGCATGTCCTGGGACTTCTCGATGATAAGATCTTATCGATCTCCTCGGAACTTCGCCAGATCGCGCTGATCATCATCCTGTTAAAGGCAGGACTTTCCCTGAACCTTGCGGATCTGAAGAAAGTCGGGCGTCCGGCCGTCATGATGGCTTTTGTACCGGCGAGTTTTGAAATCTGTGGATATCTTCTCTGCGCTCCGATGATCCTGGGGATAACGAGAATTGAGTCTGCTGTCATGGGTGCGGTCCTCGCGGCTGTTTCCCCGGCGGTCGTTGTGCCGCGGATGGTACAGCTGATGGAAAATGGATATGGAACGGAAAAGAGTATCCCGCAGATGATCCTGGCCGGGGCATCGTGCGACGATATCTTCGTGATCGTCCTGTTTTCCACATTTGCTGGAATAGCACAGGGAGGAACGGCAGATTTTACGCAGTTTTTGAATATTCCGGTGTCCATTGTGCTCGGAATCCTGCTGGGCGCTGCTGTCGGGTATCTTCTCAGCCTTTTCTTTGAGACCGCTTATGCGAAGGAACATTATGTGAGAAACAGCATGAAAGTCATTGTGGTCCTCGGGCTTTCGTTTCTCCTGATGGCGGTGGAAACATGGGCAAAACCGTATGTCTCCGTCTCCGGACTTCTTGCGGTTGTCAGCATGGCATGCGTCCTCAAAATGAAATGTCCGAAATCAGTTTCCGGAAGACTCTCAGAGAAGTTTGGAAAACTTTGGATCGCAGCGGAGGTAGTCCTGTTTGTGATGGTCGGCGCTGCAGTGGATATCCGGTATACGGCGACTGCGGGAGGCGCGGCTGTGGTGATGATCCTGCTTGCACTTATTTTCCGGGCAGCCGGAGTCTGCGTGTGCATGGCGGGAACCGCGCTGAACAAGAAAGAGCGCCTGTTTACCGTGATCGCGTATCTGCCGAAGGCAACAGTCCAGGCGGCGATCGGTTCTGTTCCGATGGCGATGGGGCTTTCCTGCGGACAGATCGTTCTCTCAGTGGCGGTTCTCGCGATCCTGATCACGGCGCCGCTCGGGGCGATCGGGATGGATATGACGTATCGGAGACTGTTAAAAAGACAGGAATAGTAAAAACATCCAGAGAACATTTCAGGGTTCACAAAACGGGAATGATGAGATATAATGAATGGCACAAAGATAGTAGGAAAATAGATGTTCAGAAACTGACAGGAGGAGAACAATGGATTTCGAAAAATTATGTGCAGAGAGATATTCGCTTAGAAAGTTCAGCGACCGTCCGGTAGAAGCAGAAAAACTGGAGAAGGTTCTGGAGGCAGGCCACAATGCACCGACGGCTCATAACCTTCAGCCGCAGCGAATTCTCGTGATGCAGAGCAAAGAGGCACTGGAAAAAGCGGAAGAGTGCACCGCGTGCAAGTTCCACCCGCCGGTGATCCTGGTTGTCGCTTATGATCCGGCGAAGGCATGGAACCGTGAAGGCGATATGAAGAATCATGGCGAGATCGACGCAACGATCGCAGCGACCCAGATGATGCTGCAGGCTGCGGATCTCGGTCTTGGAACCTGCTATGTCGGCATGTTCAGCCAGGAAAAGCTTCATGAGACATTCCCGGAGATGAAGGGACTCGTTGCGACAGCGATGCTCCCGCTCGGTTATCCGGCGGAGACGGCACATCCGTCAAGACTTCACACAGATAGAATGCCGATCGATGAGATGGTGGTTCGCCTGTAGTTCTGATGTCCGGGATTCGCAGAATTGCAGAACGGTATTAGAATAAGAATACGAAGGAAAACAGGTCTGCAGGGTGAAAAGTGACAGACCTGCCTTTTCACCTGCGTGTGCGCGTGAAGAAAACTTTTATACGTATAAAAAATACGCAGGAGGAGCTTTTTGTGGTACACTGGCAGACAGCATAGAACGACTGCCCGTGTGTGCACACGGCAGGACATTCAAAAAATGGAGGAACACAGATATGGAATACAAAGTTTCCGAAAAGGTTCAGAAGAAATTTGACACCCTGACAAAGGATGCAAAGATCCAGAAAGCGTTACAGTTCATGGAAGAGGACCAGGATACCGTAATCGACAAACAGATCGAGCTGACATTGATCCCGGCTCCGACGAACCATGAGCAGAAGAAAGCTGCGAGACTTCTTGAGATGTTTAAGGAAGAAGGACTCACCGACTGCCATATCGACGAGTACGGCAACTGCGTTGGTATCCGGAAAGGTACCGGCGGCGGAAAGACAGTCCTTGTGGAAGGTCACATGGATACGGTATTCCCGCTTGACACGAAGCTTGAGATCGTCCGTGAAGACGGTTTTATCAAGTGCCCGGGCATCGTGGATGACACAAGAGGATGTGCGACGGTCCTCTCAACAATCCGTGCGCTGAACGCAGCCGGAATCCAGACAAAGGGAGATATCCAGTTCGTCGGAACGGTCCAGGAGGAAGGAACCGGCGCTTTAAAGGGAATGCAGTATTATGTAAACCATCATCCGGAGCTGGATGCCAGCATCTCCGTTGACGGACCGGGATTTGAGGAGATCACCTACGAGGCAACCGGAATCCAGACATATGAGATCAATTTCCATGGCGTCGGCGGACATGCATGCGGAGCTTTTGCAAAGGTTGCGAACCCGATCCATGCGGCAGGACGCGCGATCGCAAAGATCGCTGAGATCCAGGTTCCGAAGGAGCCGATGACCACGTTTGCGGTCACAACGATGCAGGCAGGCAGCTTTGAGGCTGTCCATGCGATCGTTCCGGTCGCACAGATCCGCTTCAACTTCCGCTCCAACTCCCAGGAAGAACTCGAGAAACTCCGCAAGAAGATCTTTGATGCAATCGATGAGGCATGCAAAGAGGAGACCGAGCGCTGGGGTATGGACACCATCACATATGACGTAAAACATATCTGTGATGTCAATGCCGGTCACCAGGATCCGCATGCACCGATCGTAGAGGGCGCGATGGCGGCAGCAGAGTACCTTGGATGTGCGGAGCCGAAGCTCGGAAACGGCGGTTCCACAAACTGCAACCGCGCACTGGAAGCGGGACTTCCGGCCGTCTGCCTCGGAATGGGCGCAGATTACGATATCCATGCGCATATGCTGTCTGAGCAGTTTAAAGTCGAGGGAGCTTATAAGGGTTGCCAGCAGACACTGCTCCTGGCACTTCTCTGCGCAGGAACGGATGTAGTGGAAAGTATCATCGAGAAATAAGATCGTAACTGTTCAGTACTCTCGCAGTTACATAAGAATGTCAGAAAAAGGTACGGAATTGTTATATTTTGATCGAAACAGCGCAGGTTTGTCCTATGTGGACGGACCTGCGTTTCGTTTTTACGGAACAGGAAATCCAGGGATTTGTTCTGCAATACGGAATGAACTTTAGAGCCGCACTTTTGCCGTAGAAAAGCAAGGAAAAAGCAAGAAATAATCACCTTGACACCATGTATAGGGTTGGATAAAATAGATGGTAACAGTTGGGATTGCGCAGATTTTTACCCGGAATTGTGTTGCAAGCTTGCTTGCATAAGCAATTCTGGGTGAAAAGCTGCATAAGCCCAATTGTAAAAATAATAAAGGCAGGACAGAAACATGAAAAAATTAAGAATGCTTTTTCCGACCGGCGCTGTGATCGGTATGCTGGCGGTGGGAACAGCGTTTCCTGCAATGGCGGCTGTTGTTGATATGGACACGGCCAAGTTTGTGCGCGGCACAACGATCAATGCGGTAGATGTGTCAAAGCAGACAGCGACACAGGCGAAAGGCTATCTTGAAGGCTACTTCAACGAGCATTACGAGATTAAAATACAGGACGCGGACGGAAATCTGGAGACCTTAAAGGGAACAGATGTTGGATATCATCTGGATGTCACCGGCAGCGTTGATGATATTTTAAAGGAGCAGAATGACGCAGGAAGAAAGACAGGGCCGGGCTCTGACCAGAGTTATACCGTGACTGTGAAGGCGACGGTCGACGATGAGAAGCTTGCCACAGCGCTTGCAAATCTGCACTGTGTAACGGCGGCAACACCGACCTCGAATGCGTATATCTCTGCTTATGAGGAAGGAAAACCGTTTACGATCGTTCAGGAAGTTCAGGGAAATGAGCTTGATATGGACAAGTTGAAAGCAGCTGTCAAGGATGCGCTTTTAAACCAGAAAAAGCAGATCAAACTGACAGATCATGACTGCTACAAAAAAGTCACGGTGAAGTCAGATGACGCAGCCCTGGTACAGCTCTGTGCGACCTTAAATGCGTATAAGGACATCAAGATCACTTATGATTTCGGTTCAAAGAAAGAGACTCTGGATGGTATGGAGCTGGCAAAATGGGTGACCGGGACAAATGGAAATGAGATTCAGGTGGACCGTGAAAAAGCCGCTGCATATGTGAAATCTTTAGCGGATAAGTATGACACTTACGGAAACCACAAATATAAGACGACATCCGGCCGCGATGTTGTCGTATATGGAAAATACGGCTGGAAGGTCAATCAGGCTGCAGAGACGGATGCGCTGGTAGCGGCTGTGAAAGCATGCCAGACGACCGAGCGGGAACCGATCTACGAGAGCCGCGGTGCGACCCACGACGGATATGACTTCGGACAGACCTATATCGAGGTGGATCTTGCGACCCAGCATCTCTATTTCTATAAGGACGGAAAAGTGATCATCGACAGCCCGTTCGTATCAGGAAACGTGTCAAAGAATTATACGACGCCTCCGGGACTGTTTGAGCTGTATTATAAGCAGACAGACCGCGTATTAAAGGGAGAAGATTACGCGACTCCTGTAAAATACTGGATGCCGTTCAACGGCGGGATCGGACTTCATGATGCGAACTGGAGAAGCAAGTTCGGCGGTACGATCTACCAGACAAATGGTTCTCATGGCTGCATCAATCTGCCGCCGAAAGTAGCAGCGCAGGTCTATGAGAATGCGTATAAGGGAATTCCGATCATCTGCTGTAACTAGGGAAATTTGCAGAGTATGAGAGAGTGAGTGGGGTTTGAACTGAGAAAGCGGATCCTGCGCATCTGGAATTCGAAAAAATAATAGAAAACTGTTGGGATAAACAGCAGGAATGAAAACACCGGAAGGGAAAACAAAAATGGATAAACAGCAGGTTTTAAATCAGTTAAGAAACGCGAAGGAGATCTATGTGATCATGTCTCTGTGCACAAGAATGCCGTATGTGGTATGCGACAAGGAGACATTTGATGATGAAGTCCTGATCTACTTCATGGAGGAAGATGTTAAGCGCGAAGGTAAGCGCCTGGTTGAAGAAAAGATCCCGGTACAGATCGCAAAAGTGGATGCGAACCAGATGCTCCACTTCTACGGAAACCTTTACACGATGGGCGTGAACTGCCTGATGGTGGACCAGTACATGGATAGCGAATGCCGGATCCAGCTTCCGGAACTCGTAAGCCGTCCTGGCCAGAATAAGCCGGATGCTCCGGAAGACGAGAAGAAGACATGGATCGAGAATCCGAGCCTTCATTTGACAGCCCTGTACTTCATGCAGGAGCTCCGCAGACAGAAATTTGAGACGATGCCGGAAGAATTAAAGGAAATGCAGGAGGAGATCCTTGCGGACTTCACCAAGGGAACCTATATTACCGCATTCCAGGAAGGCAGCGGCGTTCCGTTATTAAAACAGAAAAACGGCGATGCGTACCAGCCGATCTTTACAGATATCATCGAGTTCGGCAAATTCAATGCGAAAAACCAGTTTAAGGCGATCGCGGTTACAGCGAACAAGATCCCGAGCATCCTCGTAAAAGAGGCAAAGGGCGTTGTTGTAAACCCGTTCGGCGTAAACCTTCAGATGCCGATCACAAAGCGTACCGTGCCGAATCCGGAAGCGGCTGCACAGGCAGGCACACCGGAAGAGGTCCAGGCAACTCAGGTGGAAGTGAAGGCGGACAGCGAGAGAGCCGGAGCACAGGAAGAAGCCGAAGCTGAGAACAAGACTGAAAACTAAATAAAAGTAACGGTTCTGTTACGGGATCAGACTCCGGCGTGTTCGCGTCACTGGGAATAGTGCGCAGGATGCGGCGGAGTTTGTGATTGCGCGGGATGAGGAGGATGACAGCTGTGGAGAGCGACAGAAGGAAGATCGAAGAAGCATATTTAAAAGCGGTGGATATCGGTTATTCCTACCATCTGGCGAAAAAGATGGAGGAGTTTAAGAGCAATCCGGTCTTTGGTTACCGTACAGCGGGATCGAAAGCGGAATTTGATACCGGGGAATTTCTGAAAGAGGAAATGGAGCGGATCGGGCTTTCAGATATCCATAAAGATGAACTCTGCCTGGATTCCTGGGAGTTCGAGAAGGCAGTCCTGCGTTTTGCGGACCGGGATGGAAAGGAACATGAATTCCAGCTCGGTGCCTATCAGACGGAGTTTGTGACGGATGGATGGAAGGAATATCCACTGGTCTACGCAGGCCGCGGAAAGGAAGCGGACTACGACGGCGTGGATGTGACGGGATGTCTTGTGATGGTGGACATCAACCAGAGAGATGAGTGGTGGATCAACTATCCGGTCTATCAGGCTCATTTAAAGGGTGCAGCGGCGGTGATCGCAGTTCAGGATAACGGTTATGCGGAGATCGACAGCGAGGCGCTCAATGCCCAGGATATCGCGGGCCCAAAGGATGCCCCGGCATTTTCCATGTCAAAGAAAGATGCGGAGATCCTGAGGACTGCGTTAAAAGAGACTTCGCGGATTACAGTGCAGTTTGATGCAAAGTCTGTCGTGAAGGAAGATATGCCTGCCTACAATGTATGGGGAACGATCCCGGGAAAGTCGGACGATATGATCCTGCTCAGCGGTCACTATGATTCCTATTTTGACGGATTCCAGGATGACAACTGTGCGATCGCGCTGATGTTCGGGATCGCAAGGACGTTGTTGGAGATCGGTTATCAGCCGGAAAAGACCATTGTATTCTGCTGTATGGCGGCGGAAGAGTGGGGAATTGAAAACTCCAAGTACGACTGGTCGACGGGGGCATGGCAGCAGGTCTTTAAGATCCGGCCGGAATGGCAGGGAAAGGTGATCGCGGACCTGAATTTTGAGCTTCCGGCCTATGCGCATAATCCGTGGGATGCGATCCGGTCTACCTATGAATATGAGGATTTTCTGAAGGAATTTGTAAAAGAGTTTCCGGTGGACGCAAAAAAGGTCTACCCGGAAGGTCTCGGCGTCCAGTGCCCGATCGAGACCTGGTCGGATGATTTTTCCGTCGCGATCTCCGGAATTCCGTCGATGGTGAATGAATTCAGCAGCGCAGAGTTCATGGAGACACATTACCACTCCCAGTTTGATAATGACGAGTATTATAACGCGGATGTATTTCAGTTTCATCATGAACTCTACGGACTTCTCGTCATGGCGTTTGACCGGGTAAAAGTAGCTCCGGTGAATGTCGGACGGACACTTCAGGCGCTCCAGGAGAGCGTCAGACCGGTTACTGGCCGGGAAGATGAAAAGGGCATCAGGATCCTGCTGGAGCGGACGGCAGAGGCGAAGAAGATCGCGGATGCGGTATATAAAAGAGTGAAAGAGATTAATGAGATCTCCCGGGACGATGAATGCAATTTGCGGAACAAATATGCTGCGCTTCAGAGGCAGCTCCTGTATTTGTTCCGCAAATGTCAGGACTATTTTGTCCGTCTCAACTGGCACGATGAGGTCCTGTTCCCCCACGAGGCCGCCCAGAGCAATCTGCGCCATATCGGCGATGCAGTGCGCAGTCTGGAAAATAAGGACGTCAGAGGGGCTCTTGACGCCTTGTACCTGGTGGACAACAATCAGTATGCGTTCCAGTTTGACGATGAAGTATATCACTATTTTACGGAATATGTCCTGAACCAGGAAAAAGACCGGCTGCAGTGGGGAGCCGGACGGATCGTCCATCATGTGGATCTCTCGAAAGAGGTCAAGAGTCTCAAAAAGAAGATCGCCGAGGGCGGACATGACGTGACGGAAGAGCTTTGTGCACTGAAAAAAATGGAGGAAGAGCAGCTTGCCTGCTTTGACGATGACATAAGATATATGACCCAGGCCGTGGATACCCTGACGGATGGGTTAAAAAAAGCGAAAGAGGTGTTGGATTTTTAGTTATGGACAGCCAGATATTGTACCGGGTACAGAGAGAAGATCTGCCCCGGCTCCAGAAAATGCTGGTAGAATGTTTTGCCAGAGACCCGCTTTATGAGACTCTGATCCCGGATGCCGAGACGAGAAAGCGGCTGATGCCGGAACTTTTTGAGTGTGATCTGAACGAGTTTTATGAGACATGTGAAATTTTTGCGGATAGCCCGGAGTTAAACGGACTCCTGGTTGTCTCCGATGAGGCGGAGGAATATGATCCGGTCCGCTTTTACCTTACAGAAGCGTGGGCGTCCTTAAAGACAGATGAGTATCTGATCAAGGAGGACAAGAGCTTAAAGACGCTCTGGAACTTTATCAAGGGCCGCGACTACTTAAACTCCCATTGGACGGCCCAGCTTCACCAGGAAAACCGCTTACATATCATCTACCTTGCGGTGAGTCCGAGTGTACAGCATCACGGGGTTGCGGAAAAACTGATGGATGATGCGATCCGGTATGCCGGAGAACACCGGATGATGATCTCGTTGGAGACGCACAATGAGAAGAATGTGGCGTTTTACGCGCATTTCGGATTTAAGGTGTTCGGGATCGTGGAGAAAGGCATGGGACTGAAGCAGTATTGCCTGGTGAGAGAAATTCAGTAACCTGAAGAGGACTTATCCGGCCATGGCGGCTCTGCGGTGCACCGGAAACGGTCAGGAAATTTCATAACAGATAAAAAACAAGGACCTCAGCGATTGGCAGCCGCTGAGGTCCTTGTTTTTATGGTATATATTGAGGAATAAACTTGCCCTTATTGGCAAATTGGGCAACTATTTCATGATCGCATCACCCGATATACAGGTGATGCAGGATTAAAGATTTTGATTATCTCTGTACACGTCCGGATCCGTCGCCGCCAGCTAATTTCTTAACTTCGTCTACGGAAACCATGTTCATGTCGCCTTCGATGGAGTGCTTTAAGCAGGATGCAGCTACTGCGAACTCGATGATGCTCTGAGCATCCATGTCGCTTAAGCAAGCGTAGATCAGTCCGCCGCCGAAGCTGTCGCCGCCGCCTACACGGTCAACGATGTGCATAGCGTATTTCTTGCTGAAGTAGTAGTCCTTGCCATCGTATAACATAGCGGACCAGTTGTTGTCGTTAGCGGAGATGGACTCACGAAGCGTAATAGCAACCTTCTGGAAACCGAAACGGTCAGCAAGCTGTTTTGCAACGTCCTTGTAGCCCTCGTGGTTTACAGCGCCCTTTGTAACGTCTGTGTTGGAAGCTTTGATACCGAATACATCGGAAGCATCCTCTTCGTTTGCGATGCAGACATCAACATATTTGCAGAGCTCGCCCATAACTTCGCCTGCTTTTGCCTTTGTCCAGAGTTTGTTTCTGTAGTTTAAGTCGCAGGAAACAGTGATGCCGAGTTCTTTTGCTTTCTTACATGCTTCAAGGCAGATAGCAGCAACAGTGTCGTTTAATGCCGGTGTGATACCTGTGAAATGGAACCAGTCAGCGCCCTCGAAGATCTTAGCCCAGTCGAAATCTTCCGGAGTTGCCTCGGAGATTGCGGAATGTGCACGGTCGTAGATAACCTTGGACGGTCTCTGGGAAGCACCTTTCTCAAGGAAGTAGATACCTACACGGTCGCCGCCGCGGGTGATAGTGGAAGTATCAACGCCGTATCTTCTTAACTCGTTTACAGCTGCCTGGCCGATCTCGTGCTTCGGAAGCTTTGTAACGAATGCTGCGTCAAAACCGTAGTTTGCAAGGGAAACAGCTACGTTAGCCTCGCCGCCGCCGTATGTTGCGCCGAAGTTGTTAGCCTGAACGAAACGATAGTATCCCTCCGGAGCGAGACGGAGCATGATTTCACCAAATGTAATAACTCTCTTGGACATGAGGATTCTCCTTAAAATTAATATGATTTATAGTCATGGACCGCGCGGAGCAGGGAAAGCGGTTAGCAGAGTCCCTGGTTACGCGGTATAAATTACGATTTTTATAACGGAAGATGAAGCTTATTTCTGTACCAGATGTACTGCGAAGCCGCCGATCTCGTCTGCGAGATAGATTGCTGTCATCTTGTCGCCTTTGAACTTAGCGGACTCTTCGTTGAACTTGTAGCCCATCATCTCAAGGTAGTTCTTTGCTCTTACTACAGAGTTTGTAGCAACAGCGATGTGACCCTTTGCGCCAAGTCCTTTGGACTTCATAGCCTCAACAGCTTTTCCTGCGAATACAGAGCTGTTGCCAACTTTCTTTGTGAATCCGAACAGACCGTCAAATGCATCAGCAGTCTTTTCAGCTTCAGCTTCGCTGTCGCAGTTGATTCCGATGTGAGCAAGCTCAAAGCCGAGCATTGTCTGAACAGCTTCCTTTGTAAGATCGCGGATCTTATCGAACTCACCGGCAGCTACGAGGTCTTTCTTAACCATCCAGCTTCCGCCGCATGCAAGGATCTTGTCGAATGCAAGGTAGGAGTTGATGTTCTTAGCGTTGATTCCGCCTGTCGGCATGAATTTCATCTGTGTGTACGGAGCAGCCATAGCTTTGATCATGTTGATTCCGCCAGCAGCCTCAGCCGGGAAGAATTTAACAACATCAAGACCAAGGGAGATAGCCATCTCAACGTCGCTCGGGTTGGAAGTACCCGGAGTTACCGGAATTCCTTTATTTACACAGTATTTAACAACTTCCGGATTTAAGCCCGGGCTTACGATGAATTTTGCGCCGGCGTTTACTGCACGGTCAACCTGCTCTGTTGTAAGAACAGTACCAGCTCCGACTAACATCTCCGGGAACTCTTTTGCCATAATACGGATGGACTCTTCAGCAGCTGCTGTACGGAATGTAACCTCAGCGCACGGAAGACCGCCCTCGCAAAGTGCCTTTGCAAGCGGTGCTGCGTCCTTTGCATCGTCCAGAACTACAACCGGAACGATACCAATTTTCTGGATCTTCTCTAAAACTTCGTTCATGATTCCTGTCTCCTTTTGTTTTTATAAATTTAGGAAATTTAGTTTTAGTCAATAATTAAGTCATATTGAGTTTTAATACCGAGTTTCATAATGCGGAACCATGTTTCGCATTGCGGTATCATCTAAATTAGATTATACTCACGCGATTCAAATTGTCAATAGCGAAAAAGCCTAATTTTACTGGATTTTCTGAGTAAAACTGCCGAAAAACAAATCGCTTCATTTTATAATGGAAGTGTGGTAAACTATAAAAAGTAAAAAAGGCAGCTGCCTGATGGGTTTGTGTATTTAACACGCCGGCCAAAACAGCTGCGAGAGATGATGAGCAGGTTAGAAAGGAAAAAATAATAATATATGGATATACAGTTTCATAAGCTGAGCGCTGAGAATTTTGAGAAGCTCAGCAAGTATTACGGAAGACGCCACGACAATACATGCGACAGCGTGATGCTCGACAACTTCCTCTGGGCGGACTATTATCATGTCCACTTCTGCGAGAGAGACGACAGAGCAGTTCTCTGGACGATGAAGATCATGGGCAAGATGTATGCGTCTCTTCCGGTATGCGCGATCGAGGATATGCCCCACTATTTCAATGAGATCGAACGGTATTTCAATGAAAATCTTCATTTGCCGCTGGAGATCTATCTTGCGGATCAGGAAGCTGTGGACTATTTAAATCTCCCGGCTGAGCGATATTCCGTGACGGAACTCCCGGACGCGAAGGACTATCTTTACAGCGCTGAGGCGTTAAAGACACTGTCAGGAAAGGCACTCCACAAGAAGAAAAATAACCTGAACGCCTTTAAGAAGGCATATGACGGACGGTATGAATACAGGACTCTCTGCTGTTCCGACGGCTGTGAAGTATGGAAATTCCTGGACAAATGGAGAGAAGGAAAAGGACAGGAAGTCGAGGGACATCTGGATTATGAAGTGGAAGGGATCCATGAGATCCTGAGAAACTGTTCGATGTTATCGGTCCGCATGGGCGGGATCTATGTGGATGACCAGTTAGAGGCGTTCTCGATCGGAAGCTATAACAGTAAGGAAAAGATGGCGATCATTCATATTGAAAAGGCAAATCCGGAGATGCGGGGACTTTACCAGATGATCAACCAGCAGTTCCTGATCCATGAATTCCCGGACGCGGAGATCGTAAACCGTGAGGACGATATGGGTCTTCCGGGGCTCAGACAGGCAAAGATGTCCTATGTGCCGATGGGATTTGCGAGAAAGTATCGGATTAAGCAGCTCGATTATCAGGCAGGAAGCGCGGAGTAAACTATGATACGGTATTTGGAGACAGAAGAAAAGGGAAGATGTCTGGATCTCTGGAGAGAGGCATTCCCGGAAGATTCCACGGAATTTTGTGATTATTATTTTAAGGAAAAGATGAAGGACAACCGGGTCCTTGTACGGGAGGAAAACGGTGAGATCGTGTCTATGATCCACCGGAATCCGTACCGGATCTATATGCGGGGAAATGAGGCGGTCTGTGATTACATTGTCGGTGTCTCAACGCTGGTTTCTGAGCGCCACAAGGGATATATGAGAAGTCTCATGCTGGCGATGCTGCGGGATATGCAGGAAGAGCGCATGCCGTTTACCTTTCTGATGCCTGCAAGGGAATCCCTGTACCGCCCGTATGATTTCCGGTATATTTATGATCAGCCGCGCTGGGTCCTCAGATATAATCCCCATATCCACAAGGAGCCATGTGATCTGAAGACACTTGGGGCAGATCTTGCGGAATGGCAGACGGCGTGGTTAAAGAGACAATATGAGGTCTTTGCGATCCGTGATGAGGCATATTTACAGCGGATGGAGAAAGAACTTGCCAGCGAGAACGGAACCTGCACACTGCTCTACGATGATGACTGGTTTATCGGAATGCAGAGCGAGTGGGGCTTAAAGGAGCGGGAGATGCGATACCTCTATACCGGAGAGCACTACCGGAGTGAGGCGGGGCGGAAACCGGCGATCATGGCGAGGATCGTCTGCATGCCGGAGTTTGTGACAAATATCCACCTCTCAGAAGACTGCCCTCAGGACGAGGTGACAGTGGAGATCGGGATCAACGACCTCTTCGTTCCTCAGAATCAGGGGGCGTGGCTATGGCATCTGACGAAGTATGGTTCCAGGATGACGCAGGAATCCAGGTTTATCGCGAAAGGCAAGATGGAGGTCCTGACGATCTCGGAACTCACGGAGTGGTTGTTCGGATACCGGATGCCGGCTCAGGTAAAGAAGATCCCATATGGGGAATTTATCGAGCCGTTCCATGGAGTGTTCCTGGACGAAGTCGTGTGATACCGGCCGGAGCTTTTGCAAAGCAGGACACAGCCGGATATGTGAAATTGTGAACGGTTGATTGAGAATACTTTTATAATAGGAAGGAGAAGATCTGTCATGACAGAGCGGGAAACATTAAAAAAATGGCTGGATGAAAGCAGCAATATTGTATTTTTCGGTGGGGCCGGTGTGTCCACGGAGAGCCATATTCCGGATTTCAGGAGTACAGACGGACTGTACAACCAGGAATACGATTATCCGCCGGAGACGATCCTCAGCCATTCCTTCTATATGAGAAAGCCGGAAGAATTTTACCGGTTCTACCGGAATAAGATGCTGTTCCCGAACGCGGAGCCGAACCGGGCGCACAAAGCGTTGGCAAAGCTCGAGAAGATGGGAAAGCTGAAGGCAGTCGTAACGCAGAATATCGACGGACTCCATCAGAAGGCGGGAAGCAAAGAAGTTCTGGAACTTCACGGTTCTGTCCTCAGAAATCACTGCACCCGCTGCGGAAAATTTTACGGTCTGGATGCGATCTTAAATTCCACAGGTGTGCCGAAATGTACCTGCGGAGGAACAATCAAGCCGGATGTTGTGCTCTATGAAGAGGGACTGGATTCGGAGACGATCGAAAAGTCTGTAAATTATATCGCAAATGCGGATGTTCTGATTATCGGAGGAACTTCCCTGACTGTATATCCGGCGGCAGGACTGATTGATTATTACAGAGGACATAAGCTGATCCTGATCAACAAGTCAGTGACGCCGATGGACAGCCGCGCCGACCTTGTGATCAGCGGACCGATCGGGGAAGTGCTCGGGGATGCAGTCGGAGTCTGAGTATGGAAATCGGGTATACAAAAAATAAAGGACCTGAAAACAGGGACTGCAGGTGTTTATGATGGAATAGAAAAAGCCGGAAACATACATAAGGGATTCATCCGATGAAAGGAAAAGATATGGTCCGGCAGGAGACGGGGAGAAGACAGAATGTATCAGGCAGCAGAAGATCGTTATGATTTGATGGAATATAAGCGCTGTGGAAGAAGCGGGTTAAAACTCCCGCGGATCGCGCTGGGACTGTGGCAGAATTTTGGACTGGAGAAGACGATCGCAGACCAGGAGGAGATTCTGTGTCATGCGTTTGACTGCGGGATCACACACTTTGACCTCGCGAATAACTATGGTCATCCGGCAAATGGACTTGCGGAGAAAAACTTTGGCCAGGCGTTGAAGGACTGCCTCGGTACATACCGCGATGAGCTTGTGATCTCCACAAAAGCCGGCTATGATATGTGGCCGGGCCCGTATGGCAACTGGGGGTCCAGAAAGTATCTGATGGCGAGTCTTGACCAGAGCCTGAAACGCATGGGACTCGATTATGTGGATATTTTTTACCACCACAGACCGGATCCGGAGACGCCTCTTGAGGAGACGATGGGTGCGCTCAGCGATATTGTCCGCAGCGGAAAAGCACTTTATGTCGGACTTTCCAACTATAAAGAGGAAGAGACGAGAAGAGCGGTAAAGATCTTAAAGGAAAATGGAACCCCGTGTCTGATCCATCAGCCGCGCTACAATCTGCTGGAACGCTGGGTGGAGGACGGACTGCTGTCTGCACTTGATGAGAACGGCGTCGGCTGTATCTGCTTTTCCCCGCTGGCGCAGGGTGCGCTGACGGATAAATATCTGAAGGGGATCCCGGCGGACTCCCGCGCTTCGCGTGCAGGAACGACCGTCGCACAGAGATACCTTTCGGATGAACAATTAGAAAAAATCAAACAATTAAATCAATTTGCTGCAGAGCGTGGTCAGACACTGGCGCAGATGGCGATCTCATGGATCTTACGCCGTCCGGAGGTGACGACGGTCCTGGTCGGAGCGAGCCGGGTTTCCCAGCTGGACAACAGTCTTGCGGCGTTAAAAAATACAGCTTTCTCCGAGGATGAGCTGAAGAGGATTGACGAAATTCTGGCATAGGCTGCTGGTCGTTACTTTTCACGAGTAGGAATTTTCTGAACTGAAAATTCCGTATGATACCGTTGTGGTCGCGGATTTTGCCGATTCGGAAAAAAGATAGGAGACAGAATGATGGTATATGAGGTAGGAGATATTGTAAAATTAAAGAAACCGCATCCGTGCGGCAGTCAGGAGTGGGAGATCCTGCGTGTGGGCGCGGACTTCCGCCTGAAATGTATGGGCTGTGGCCACATGGTGATGATTACGAGACGATTGGTGGAGAAAAACACCAGAGGACTCCGGAAACCGGACGGGACGGAAGTGAAGTAAATGGAGACTGGAAGAGAAACACTAAAACAGCAGGCATACCGGATCATAAAAAATAAGATCTTATATTGCGAATATGCCCCAAATGAGGTCCTGAATGAAGAATTACTGCTTCAGGATACGGGATATAGCCGGGCGCCGATTCGAGACGCTCTGGGCCGGCTGGAACAGGAACATCTTCTGGTGATCATGCCTAAAAAGGGAATTCGCATCTCGGATGTGAATATGAATGATATCAGTTCTGTGTTTGAAATGCGATGCATGGTAGAACCATATGTGATCCGGATGTATGGAAACCGTCTGGATAAGGAAAAACTGAGGGAATATAAGAAAAAGTTCGAAACTGATATTACGCCGGAGAAAGTTATGGATGCGGCGAAAGAAAAACGATTGATCGAAATGTTTACTCTGGATGATGAATTCCATCAATATATTGTTCGGAACAGTCCTAATCCATATATGTGGATGTCGATGGAGCTGATCTATAATCAGAATACCCGTCTTCGCGTTCTTACAAGTCTTGACCTGAATCGATTGATGCAGTCAAAACCGGAACATGCGGAGATTATTGATGCTCTTCTTGAAGATCGATATGAAGATGCTGCAGATAAGATGAAAAATCATTTAAGAAAAGCAAAACAAGGATCTCTTGACACGTTTGCGTCATATGGAGACTGGCTCCGGAAGAAAGAGCAGGATCCTATCGGATTCAGACCATAAGAAATATTTTTTGAGACAAATCAGAAATGAAAGCGACTGCTGATCGGAATATACGATCGTGGTCGCTTTTTGCTTGACTGCATTTGTTTTGTGCATATCGCCAAATATGTAGACGAAAAATATGTAAATATGTCAAATTGACAAATACAAAATGTGAGAGTATGATGAAATTATCTGATACATGTAACAGAAAGACGACCTGAAGGAGTTCTGACGATGAGCAAAATGGAAGATGAAATGACAGCGTTTCAGATTGATGAGCGGGATAATGTGGCAACGGCTCTGAAAGTGCTGGAACCGGGGACCGTAAGACTTCTTGGCGACAGCCGGGAAAAAAAGCTTTCAGTCAGAGAAGAGATCCCTGCGGGACATAAGGTGGCATTGACAGATATTGTGGCTGGAGAAAATATCGTAAAATATGGGGTTGTGATCGGTCGTGCAACGAAAGATATCCGTCAGGGGACGTGGGTTCATCTGCATGTCATGTGCAGCATTTATGACCAGCGGTCCAGCCACCTTGATGTGCATACAGGAGCGCCGAAAGATACACGCTATGAATAATGGAGAACGGACATGAATCACACAGAAATTTTCTGGATGGGCTATAAGAGAAAAGACGGCAGAAAAGGGATCAGAAATCGTGTACTTGTGATCTATACAGTAAAATGTGCAGAGCATGTTGCAAGGAAAATCGTGGATGAAGTCCATCATCCGGAAGTGGAACTTTTAGGATTTGATGGTTGCACGGATAATCAGTATGCTGTAAATATGCTGATCAGTCTGATCCGTCATCCAAATGTAGGTGCGGTGCTTACGGTTGGACTCGGATGCGAATATGTTCAGCCGGAATGGCTGGAAAAGATCGCACTTCAGGAAGAGAAAATTTCATCCTGGATCCGGATCCAGGATGAAGGAGGAACGGTTCCGTCGATCAAAAAAGGAGTCGCCTGGGTTCGTGAGGCGCTGAAAGAGCTGGAGCATACTCCGAGAGTGCAGATGACGCTGCAGGATCTGGTAATCGGAGCAGAATGCGGCGGAAGTGATTATACGAGCGGACTTGCCGGAAATGTTGTAGTCGGCCGCCTTTTTGATCAACTTGTAAAAGCCGGAGGTACCGCGATCTTTGAGGAGATCGTTGAGGCAGTCGGCCTTGACTGGCTGCTGACATCCCGTGCGGCATCTGAGACCGCGAAAGAGGAAATCCAGTATACATACGACAAGGCACTGGAGTATTGTAAATCCGTGCGCCAGTATTCGGTGAGTCCCGGAAACTTTGCCGGCGGTCTTTCGACGATCGAAGAAAAGAGTATGGGAGCGGTGATCAAAAGCGGTTCCAGTCCGATCGAGGGAGTGATCAAAGTCTCGTGCCCGCCGAAAAGACATGGCCTTTGGCTTTTGGATTCGACACCGGATCCCTATTGGATGCAGTTTGGGATCACAAATCCGAATGACTCGGAAGGTCTGATGGATCTGATCAGCTGCGGCGCTCACATTGTCTTTTTAGTTACAGGAAGAGGAAATGTTGTTGGCAGCGCAATAAGTCCATGCATCAAGATCACGGGAAACCGGGAGACATTCCGACGAATGAATGGAGATATGGACTTTGACGCCAGTCCTGTTCTGTACGGAGAATGTACACAGGATGAACAGGCGGACCGGCTGATGGATTATGTGGTACAGGTAGCAAAGGGAAATCTATCTAAAGGTGAAGAATTGGGACATCGGGAATACTTTGTGCCATATAAGTATCAGGAAAAAGAAGTTGCATTTCGAAAATGTGAAATGACAGAAATATAGGGGATCTGGAGGAAATCATGGCAGCTTTTACAGAACAGCAGAAAACAGAATTTTCTATGCAGAAATGGTATGATCTTTCCGGAAAAACAGCAGTTGTGACGGGAGGAATCACCGGTCTGGGACTTGCGATCACAAGATGTCTGGTCAGTGCCGGTGCGAAAGTGATCGCTTTGAGCCGGACAGATGAGAAGAAGGGAAATGAGATCCTGAAGGAATTTGGCGGAAAAGCAGTTTTCTACCAGTTTGATATCACAGATACGGATCATGCACAGGAAATCGCAGACAGAATTCAGAAAGAACAGGGACCGGTTGATATTCTGGTGAATAATGCCGGAAATCACTGCAAGAAATATATTTGGGATATGAGCGTGGAGGACTATAAAAATGTCCTGGATGTTCATCTTGTCGGTGCATTTGCATTGACAAAGGCCTTTATCCCGCAGATGAAGGAACGGGGCTGGGGAAGAATTATTTTCCAGGCCAGCATGACAAGCTATATTGGACAGCCGCAGGTATGTGGCTATTCTACTGCAAAAGCAGGATATCTTGGTCTGATCCATACCTTGACAGCGGAGGTGGCGGAATACGGGATCACAGTGAATGCGATCGCACCTGGCTGGATCGATACTCCGATGTTCCACAAAGCCGTGGACAATGATCCGCCGCGTCTCGCGAAGATCCTGGGGCGTATTCCGGCAAAAAGTGTTGGAGATCCGATGGATGTCGGTATGTGCGCAGCATTCCTTTGCAGTGATGCGGCGAGATATATTTCCGGTACATGTATTCCGGTTGACGGCGGGGCACTGATCGGATTCTAAGATGATTTGCCCCTGTAACATATCAAGAAAAGGAGAAGAAGAGATGAAACTGAAGAAAATCACAGCACTCACAATGGCAGGAAGTATGGCAGCACTCAGTCTGACCGCATGCGGCGGCGGAACATCTACAACCGCAACAACAGCTGCAGCGGCAGCAGAGACAACCGCAGCGGCAGCAGATGCAACAACTGCAGCAGAGACCTCCAATTCGGATGCAATTGTTCTCCAGGTCGCATTTGAGAACTCTATTTCCGAGCCGATCGGACAGGGTATCGTAAAAGCACAGGAACTTCTGAAGGAAAAATCCGGCGGAACGATGGAAATCCAGATCTATCCGGATTCACAGCTGGGCGATAAGTCTTCCCTGATCGACTCCATGTTGTTGGGTGAAAATGTTTGTACCGTAGCAGATGGTGCATTCTATGCAGATTACGGGGTTCCGGATTTCGGTATCGTATTTGGACCGTTCCTCTTTGATTCCTGGGATCAGTGCTGGACATTGATCGAATCCGACTGGTACAAAGAGCAGTGCGATAAGCTGGAAGAAAAAGGTCTGAAGCTGGTTGCCTCCAACTGGATCTATGGAGAGCGTCATACTCTGACAACTGTTCCGGTCAATACCGTCGATGATTTAAAGGGACTTAAGATCCGTGTACCATCCAACGAAATTCAGTCCAAGGGTTTTGATGTTTTAGGAGCAACTTCCACAGGTATGGCACTTGGCGATGTTTATCAGGCTCTTCAGACAAAGACGATCGATGGTGCGGAGAACCCGCTTGCAACTCTGTACGGAAGAAAACTTCACGAAGTTGCTAAGTATTTAATCCTTGATGGACATGTAAAGAACTTCACAACATGGGTTGTATCTGCAGATTGGTTCCATGGTCTGACGGATGAACAGCAGGGCTGGGTTCTCGATTCCTTCAAGGAAGCAGGAGAATACAATAATGAAGTTCAGCAGGCAGCGGATGCAGATTATCTCCAGAAGATGAAAGATGAGGGAGTAACCGTTGTAGACCCGTCCGAGGACGTATTAAAGGCATTCAAGGAGAAAGCACAGCCGTTCTACGATTTAGGATCTGAGTTTGGCTGGAGCGATGGCCTTTACGATACAGTCAAGAAGGCTATGGGCGCTGAATAAAAATATCGATAGCAAGGGGAAACTCGCGAAGCGTGTTTTCACTTGTTCTGAGCGGAAAAAGAAGGAGAATCCGGAATTACCCCGGATCCTCCTTCTTTGTTTCTTATTTTAACAAATCTCGGATTTTTTCAGCCGCTTCGCCTGCCGTACCCGTGTTTTTAATATCAAATTTCGCATATTTGCGGTAAAGATCACGGCGAATGAGGTACATATCCTGAACTTCTTTTTTTGTATGATTCTTAAACAACGGCCGCTCCGGATGCTGTGCAAGATTGGAATAGCAGTCCTCAAATGGGCGGTCAATGTAGAAGATCATTCCGTTTTTGGCGAGAATCTCGCCATTCCGGTCAAAGGTCAGCATGCCGCCGCCGGTGGAGACGACGGATGGACCAAGTGTGCATACCCGGCGGGCGATCTCGTGTTCATAATCGCGGAAAAGTGTTTCGCCGCCTTTGGCAAAGATTTCCGGGATCGTCATCTGATAATGTTCGATCAGCATCTGGTCAGTATCGTAAAATGGAAGTCCAAGACGTTCGGAGAGCAGCTTTCCGATGGTGGTCTTTCCGCTGCTTGTAAAGCCGCATAAAATAATGGGACAGTTTTTTGTCATATCGAATCCTTTCATTATATAAGAACATATCACTTCAGCAGATCTCATAATTTCCAAACCGCTCATGTGAAAATGCAGATTGACCGTAAAATCAGTAAAAACACATATAAAATACCATAAAAACAGAGGAAACGCAACTTATGAGTCAGCACTGCAGCAGCTATTCCGCCTTCAGAAGTGGATGATGTCCCAGAAACTGCTGAAGAGCCAGATTCCCGGACGCTTTCTTCCAGGCGGCGATGATCTCGACGACTTCCTCCTCGCCGATCAACGGAATAAAGACGAGGTTATCGGCGTTCGTCAGTTTCTGAGTGACGTAAGCCGGGATGATCGAGATCCCCTCTTCGGCGGACACCATCATGAGGATACTCTCGACGTCGTTGGACCGGAAAAAGATATCCGGGTGGTAGCCGGCTCGCTCGTACATCTCGTAAAAACGCAGATCACTGACGGAATCGCCGGTGCTGGATGGGGTCATAAACAGGAGACGTTCCCCGTGAAGCTCCGTGCGGCGCAGAGATGACCGCCCGGCAAACGGATGGCTGCCGTAGACCGCAACCATGAGCGGACTCCGCTCGATCAGCCGGTATTCGATGGAATCATTCTTTACAAGCTCGGTACTGTCCCATGTAAAAATAATATCGTATTCATCCTTCAGGAGCCCTGCGGCGAGAAGATCTGTGTTCCGACGGTAGCAGGAGACGAGAATATTCGGATATTTATTATGGAAGAAACGCAGCGAGCTGGAAAAATTGCTCCGCTCAAACCCTTTCGTGTATCCGATGCGGAGTGTACCGACCATGCCGGTAGAAACCTCCTGGATCCTGTTTACCGCCTGGTCGATCCGGTCGAGGATGGATCTGGCATCGTTCAAAAAGGCGCTTCCTGCGGGAGTCAGTGTGATCGGACGGCTTGTCCTGTCGAAGAGCGGGACGCCGAGACTGTCCTCCAGGGCATGGATCTGCTGGGTGATCGCGGTCTGCGTAATATAAAACTGATCGGCTGCTTTCGTGAAGCTGCGGCACTCGGCGGCAGCCACGAAATATCGGAGCTGGTTTGTATTCATAACGGAAACTTCCTCTCAAAAAAATCTGTATCGCCTGAAGAATATACATAAATTCCACATGTTTGATGAAAATGATCGATGATTTCTACATAGCATAAGTTTTCCTTATGATACCATACAAAAAGCGCGGTTGCAAATCCTTTTATCGGGCAGTATCATAAGGTTACTGACGTCGGGGCTGCGGATTTTGCCGATTCGGGCTGCGAAGCATCATCGGCGTCAAGAACCCCTGACGGCATAAAAGCCGACAGGAGATGGAAAAGGGGAGTTATATCATGAAACGAGAAAATTTTGGTTCGCGCCTGGGATTTTTACTGGTGAGCGCGGGCTGCGCGATCGGAATCGGAAACGTATGGCGGTTCCCGTATGTGGCGGGACAGAACGGCGGCGGAGTATTCGTCCTGTTCTATCTGCTGTTTTTACTCTGTATGGGCGTTCCGGTCCTTACAATGGAACTTGCGGTTGGTCGTGCGGGACGAAAGAGTGCTGTCGGTGCTTACAAGGCACTTGAAAAGCCGGGAAGCCGGTGGCATGTACACGGATGGTTCTGTATGATCGGCTGTTATCTTCTGATGATGTATTACACGACGGTTTCCGGCTGGATGCTCAGCTACTTTGTAAAGTTTGCGACAGGAACTTTCACCGGAATGGATGCAGACCAGGTGGCAGGAGTATTTGGGGAAATGCTCGGCAATCCCGGCGAGATGGGTCTCTGGATGGCAGTAACAGTCATTGCCGGATTCTTTATCTGCAGCAGGGGACTTCAGAACGGACTTGAAAAGATCACAAAATGGATGATGGCAGCTCTGCTCGTCCTGATCCTTGTGCTGGCCGGACACAGCCTGATCCTTCCGGGAGCGAAAGAGGGACTCAGCTTCTACCTTCTTCCGGATATTAAGCGTGCGGCGGACGTCGGACTCGGCTCCGTGATCATGGGCGCCATGAACCAGTCATTCTTTACATTGAGTCTTGGCATCGCGGCGATGGAGATCTTTGGAAGTTATATGTCCGAGGACCACACACTTGCGGGCGAAGCGGTCCGGATCTGCGGTCTCGACACGCTGGTAGCGCTTTCCGCCGGACTCATTATCTTCCCGGCCTGCTTTTCATTCGGGGTACAGCCGGATGCAGGTCCGCAGCTGATCTTCATCACTCTGCCGAATGTGTTTGCCAACATGGCAGGCGGACGGATATGGGGAATGCTGTTCTTCTTATTCATGTCGGCGGCGAGCTTTTCCACAGTCATTGCTGTGTTTGAGAACCTGATCTCCAGCTGCATGGACAACTTTGGATGGAGCAGAAAGAAAGCTTCTATATTAAATTGTATTTTTGTATTGATCGCAAGCCTGCCTTGCGTATTCGGATATAATGTGTGGAGCAGTCTGCACATTATCGGTGCGAGAGATGTCCTGGACTCTGAGGATTTCCTGGTCAGCAACCTGCTCCTTCCGCTGGGATCTCTGGTCTATCTTCTGTTCTGCGTGAGCAAGTGGGGCTGGGGATACGATAAGTATCTTGCGGAAGCGAACCATGGAACGGGACTTAAGATGCCGGAAGCGAAGTGGGTAAAGATCTATTTCCGCTATATTCTCCCGGTCCTGATCCTGGTGATCCTGATCCAGGGACTGGCGTAAGACTTAACAATTTAATGTGATATACGCATAAAAACTTTAAAGTGGAAAAGTTTTTGTATTGAATCTGAAAAAACAGTGTGTTATAATGAGCACAAAAGAAAAATAAGCAGCTGCTTGACAGAGCTTCATTTTTCTTTTGCCATTAACAAACAAAAAGCCTGTAAATTCAGGCAGTGAGTGCGTCAGCACGGGGTTATGAATTTGATGGCGGAAGCAAAAACTAAAAAAGAGGAGAGTACCACAATGAAAAAAATGATCGCACTGGGCATGGCAGCAGCTATGATGTGCATGTCCCTGACTGCATGCAGCGTCTCAACATCTTCCAAGACTGAGACAACCGCAGCAGCAGAAACAACAGCAGCAGACACAACCGCAGAGGCAGCCGGCGATCTCGTTGCAACTGCTGATTATCCGACAAAGCCGATCACAATGATCATCCCTTACGGCGCAGGCGGAACAACCGATACATGGGGCAGAAAGCTGGCAGTTCTGCTTGAGAAGTATTTAGGACAGCCGATCACGGTTACCAACCAGGGCGGTGCATCCGGATCCATCGGCAGCCAGTTCGTAAAAGAGCAGCCGTCCGACGGTTACACACTTCTTGTTTGTGCAGAGACAATGGGAACCTACAGAACCATGAACATCTGTGACCTTGGATATGATGACTTCACCGTTATCTCCCCGTTAGTCGGCGATCCGAAGGTTCTCGTAGTTGGCAAAGATTCCAAGTACAACACACTGGAAGAGCTTCTTGACGATATCAAGGCAAACCCGGGCAAGATCACAATGTCCCACTCCGGTCCTGGAGGAAGCGGACACAACCAGGGTCTCGTATTAAAGAAGCTCGGCTATGAAGTAGCAATGACAAGCTTTGATTCCGGTAATGACGCACTTCTCGGAGTTATCGGCGGACAGGTTGACTTTACAAACCCGAACATCTCCACACTCGGCGGCTATATCGAGAGCGGCGACGTAAAACCGTTAGCAGTATTCTCTGACAAGAGAATGGACGCTTACCCGGATATCCCGGCATTCACAGAGACAGTTCCGGAAGCTGAGAAGTACTTAAATATCCCGTACACACTTCTTTCCTTCGTTGTAAACAACGATACTCCGCAGGAGGTTGTCGATGTATTAAAGGCAGCATCCCAGAAAGTATTTGCTGATCCGGAGTGGACAGAGTTCGTAGAGCAGAATGCAGCTGATCCGGTATACAAAGAGTATACAGATGACGCTTCCATCCAGGCATTCTACGACAACTGGAAATCTGTTATCTGCTGGTTACAGTATGACAACGGTGTTGCTGAAAAGAGTCCGGAAGAGTTCGGCATCAAGAGAATTGGAGAATAATCAATGAAGAATAAAATTCATTCGCTGATCGTCGAAGGAATTGTATTTTGCGGGAGCGGCCTTGTGCTGCTCTCGTATTCTCTTTCATCCTACGCAAAGGGATTTAACAAGAGCTGGGTGCAGTCCCCGTATCTGTTTCCGCTCATCGTGGCGCTTGCCATGATCGGTCTATCCTTATGGATCGTCGGAGAGGGAGTTACGGCAATGAAAAAAGAAGCCGCGGTTCCGAATGACAAGAAGGTGTCAAAAGCAGAAAAAACAGAAAAGCGGCGCTGGGTCGTGATCGCGCTGATCCTCTGTGTGCTCTACTATGCAGCACTTGCTTTTATAAAAGTTCCGTATGTGACCATCGGAATTTTATCTTTTGCGTACACATTTTCAACATTTGAAGTTGTGACCATCGTGTTCCTGATCGCCATGATGACCTTCATGGGCGTCAGAAAGATCCCGGTTCTTGTATTTGTACCGATCGGAACTACATTATTTTTAAGCCTTGCATTCCGCACATTCTTACATGTGCTTCTGCCATAGAAAGGAGAAAGGGAAAATGTTACAGATGCTATCCGTGGTCGACCCGCGGTTTATCCTCATGGTTCTCCTTGGTTCTGTGGCTGGTCTGTTCGTAGGCGCGATCCCGGGACTTTCCGTGTCCATGGCGACAGCGCTTCTTGTATCCATTACTTATACCTGGGAACATTCAGACGCCCTTGCGATGATCATGGGCGTATATGTAGTCGGAGTATTCTCCGGCGCGGTATCGGCGATCCTGATCAACATTCCGGGCGCTCCGTCCTCTGTTGTAACAACGCTTGACGGATATCCGATGTCGAAAAAGGGACAGTCCTACAAAGCGCTGTTTACCGCAACGATCTATTCCTTCATCGGAAGCTTATTTGGACTTCTGGCACTCGGACTTCTCGCAGAGCCGGTCTCCAGAGTTGCGATCAAATTTACAAAAATGGACTATTTCCTGTTAGCTCTGTTCGGACTTGCGACGGTCGGATCCGTCAGCACGAAGAACTATGCGAAGGGCCTGATCAGTGTTATGATCGGTCTCGTGATCAGCATGATCGGACTTGACCCGTTAATGGGAACAAAACGTCTGACCTTCGGGATCCAGAACCTTACCGGCGGCGTCAGCACGGTACCGGCACTCGTCGGCTTCTTTGGATTCGCGGAAGTTCTCTCTGTTGTATACAACATGAAGCAGGAGCAGAACGTCCTTGCAATGGAAAAGACGAAAGTCAGCTTGAAAGAGATCTTAAAGAGCTGGAAACTTTCCTTATATACATCGACGATCGGTCTTTTAGTCGGAGCTCTTCCGGGAGCCGGCGGACCGGTGGCATCCTTTATCGCCTATAATGAGGCAAAACGCCTCGTGAAAGATCCGGAGGTTCCGTTCGGAGAAGGCGCGGTCGAAGGAATCGTGGCGAGTGAGTCCTCCAACAACGCCTGCATCGGCGGTGCGCTGATCCCGATGCTGACACTTGCGGTTCCGGGCGATGCGGTCACGGCGATCATTCTTTCTGTATTCTATGTTCATGGTTTACAGCCGGGACCGTTATTCATCACACAGAATAAGGAGTCATTCTACTCGATCGTGATTGCCGGAATTATCGCATGCTTTGCACTTTTGCTTTTAGGACTTTTAGTCGCACCGAAAATCTGTAAGGTCATCACGATCCCGAAGAACATCATGATCCCGGTGGTAACGAGTCTCTGCGTGATCGGTTCCTTTGCGTGCAACAACCGCCTGTTTGATGTCGGACTGATGTTCTTCTTCGGACTCATGGGATTTGCAATGCGCCGGTTCGATTATCCGGTCGCTCCGCTGATCCTCGCGATGGTGCTTGGAAAGATGATGGATTCGAACTTCCGTCAGGCTGTATCGCTCGCGTCCTCATCGGACAACCCGTTCATGGCGATGTTCGGTCATCCGATCACGATCGTATTGTCCATCTGTACATTATTCGTACTGCTTGGAAATATTCCGTGGACGAAGCCGTATATCGATAAGTTAAAAGGGATCTTTTCCAGAAAGAAGACGGCGTAGCTGTTACAGTGTGCGGGCGGAGTGCCAGTGTACTGTAACAAAATAATAAAAAGAGCAGGAAAACAGGCAAAAAGTGCTTGCATTTCCTGCTCTTTTTTGATAAGATTATTACCTGTGACATGTAAAAAATCCTTGCTCCTGATACTGAAAATCGGGGGCCGGAAGACCAGAAGGAGGTTTAAGAAACTATGAACAAATACGAGTTAGCAGTTGTTCTTAGCGCAAAACTTGAGGATGACGAAAGAGCAGCCGCACTTGAAAAGGTGAAAGGCTATATCACACGTTTCGGCGGCAATGTCGTTGATGTGGACGAATGGGGCAAGAAGAGACTTGCATATGAGATCCAGAAGAGCAAAGAGGGATTCTACTACTTCATCCACTTCGAGGGCGAGGCAAACTGCCCGAACGAGGTAGAGGCTCATATCCGTATTATGGAGCCGGTTGTCCGTTATCTTTGCGTAAGACAGGACGCTTAATAAAGAAAGAGTGAGAATATGAACAGAGTTATCCTTATGGGTAGATTAACCAGAGACCCGGAAGTACGCTATTCCCAGGGCGAGCGCTCTATGGCGATCGCAAGATATACACTTGCAGTTGACAGAAGAGGCAGAAGAAACCAGGACGGCGATCAGGGCCAGACGGCCGATTTTATCAACATCGTAGCTTTTGACCGCGCAGGTGAGTTCGCGGAGAAATATTTCCGCCAGGGCATGCGTGTACTGGTTTCCGGAAGAATCCAGACCGGAAGCTATGTAAATAAGGATGGCCAGAAGGTCTATACAACGGATATCATTGTAGATGACCAGGAATTCGCTGACAGTAAGGGTCAGGGCGGCGACAACAGCAGCTTTGGCGGCGGAAACAGCTACGGCGGCGGTAATCGCGGCGGCTACCAGCAGGCAACAAGACCTGCTCCGTCCAGTGCGATCGGCGATGGATTTATGAATATTCCGGATGGAGTCGAGGACGAAGGACTTCCATTCAACTAAATATCAGTCTGAGGCAATACAGTGCGTTACTCCTAATTCGCTGTGAGTAGACTGAGTTTGCACGTGACCGGACAAGCGTTGGACGGTTACAGACAACGAAACTAACAGGAGGTAATTTAAAATGGCATTCAATAAAGGTGACAAGTCCGATTCTTCCAGAGTAAGAAGAGGCGGCATGCATAGAAGAAAAAAAGTTTGCGTATTCTGCGGCGATAAGAACGGCGAAATCGATTACAAGGACGTAAACAAGTTAAAGAGATATGTATCCGAGAGAGGAAAAATCCTCCCGAGAAGAATCACAGGCAACTGCGCAAAGCACCAGAGAGCTTTAACAGTAGCTATCAAGAGAGCACGTCATATCGCTCTTATGCCGTACACATGTGAATAATTCCTTAGAATAAGGATTTTCACTGATAAAGTAAGGTTTTATCTAATTAATTTGAAGCATCATTCGAGGATTCCATATGAGAGATCATGTGGGATCCTTTTTTGCGTAGCAGAAATTTCCTGTTACACAAAAAGGCACTACATGCCGATGATGTGCACTCGCGCGAAGATCGCGCTGAACAGATGGAGTTATGACAGGTATTAACATTAAATCGAAATAAGAAAAGAAATTTGTTTTTCCTGAAAGCTGGAAAAATACAAGAAGCTGAATCAAAAGGGCTTTTAAGGATATTTATGTCTGAAAATTGACTTTTTTGCTGACACCCTTTATACTACATAGAGGAAAAGTCAAAAAAGAAACAGCAATGTGGAAGGGCAGTAAAACTATTCAAGATGTAATTCAAAGATCCAGAACGTTATTCTGGACCTTTTTTTACAAGCTTCTGTATCAACGTTGTGAAGAGGCAACAAGTTGCTGTGCTGTTCCCACATTGGTTTGCGGTTCGTGAAAAGGCATCGAAAAGGAGAAGAAAGGGGGAGCCGAAAATTTCAACCGCCCGTTTTGACTTGTTCTGAATAAGAAAATAAAGCCCACCGATATCAGGTGGCGGAATGGAGCATTTCAAATGATTCATGATGGATTTATCTATCTGGCCACTTTAATGCTGTTAGCAGCAATTCTGGTCAATCTTCCTGTGTACCTGCGGGGAAAAGGCGCACAGACCTTTTTTAAATTTGCACCGCCGATCGTTCTGATCTATTTAGGCATGATGCTTTTATGTACCATGAAAGTATGGGATCTGCAGGATACGTCAGACATTTACGTAGCGATCAAAAATCCGTTACTCTACGCAATGCTGTTTTTAATGCTGCTGCGTTGTGATCTGAAAAAGATCATTAAATTAGGACCGAAAATGCTGATCGGTTTCTTCTCAGCGAGTATTTCAATCGGTGTTGGTTTTGTAGTAAGCTATGGCATTTTCCATAAATTACTGGGCCCGGAAAGCTGGAAAGCACTTGCAGCACTGTGCGGAAGCTGGTTAGGAGGCGGCAGTAATATGCTGGCGATTCAGGCAATTCTGGATGTAAGTGAAGAAAGTCTGGCATATTCTCTGGTAATGGATTCGGTTTGTGCAGTAATCTATGTTATGTTCCTTCTGTGGGTGATCAACTTCTCTAAGGAATTCAACGCCTGGACAAAGGCAGATGTACGTCTGATCGATGAAGTAGGAGCATCTCTGGAAAAAGAGGCAAGAGAGGACAAGAGACCTCTTACCTGGAAAAACATGCTTCTTTTAATCGGCGTATCCTTCTTTATATCCTCTCTGTCCAAGGATGCCGGTGTTATGGTTGCATCCGTTCTGCCTGTTTTTGATAAGGCAACCTGGACAGTTCTTCTTGTAACAGCTACAGGTCTGATCGTAGCAATGACTCCTTTTGGAAAGATTAAGGGAACGGAAGAAGTTTCCAATATCATGCTTTACATTGTCATCGCGATGATCGCTTCCAGAGCAGATATTTCTGCTATGGGAAATGCACCGGTATGGCTGGCTGCCGGATTCCTGATCCTGCTGATCCATATAGCGGTTATGGTAATCCTTGCAAAGCTGATCCGACTGGATATCTTTACCTGTGCGGTTGCTTCTCTGGCAAATGTCGGAGGAACTGCGACAGCGCCGGTACTTGCAGGTGCATACAGCAGCGCGCTGGTTCCGATCGGTATCCTGATGGCTCTTCTCGGCAATATTATTGGAACGCCGGGCGGCGCATTTGTCGGATACTTAATGAGCCTGATCGGGTAGAGAACAACAATTGAAAAACGGGTAATACAAGAACTCCGCACGAGAAACTGTGCGGAGTTTCTTTTAAAACTCCATCACAAGCCCCGCATGCAGCTTGTGAACGGATTCTCCTAAGGCCTCTTTCAGGAGATCAAAGGCATGATCTCCGGTACAGTGGCCGGTGTAGATTTCAGAAATACCGGTGGAGCGGATCCCTTCGGCGAGGGCAAGGATCTCTGCATCGGTCTTATTGTAGAGATGGAAGCCGCCGATCAGGGCTTTTACTTTTTTATCCGGGAAAGTCGCGGTGATCTCGCGGATAATCGTATCGGCGCCGCCGTGGGAACAGCTGTTGAAGATCACAAGGCCGTCCGGGGTGTCGAAGACGAGACTCTGTTCGTGGGAGAAGGAATCCGGCTTCCAGTGCCGTTTTTCCTTCAGGTACATGTGCTCCCGGATCCCTTTTTTTTCCAGTCCCGGAGTCTTATGCGGGATCAGATAAACCCCGTCCCACGGTGAAAAGTCCCCGGAAACGAGCTTGATCCGGTCCGGATACTTTTTTAACATGCCCTTTGGAATACCGATGTATTTCTTATAATTCCAGACACCTTTGCAGCAGTTTTCTTTGGTGGTTTCCCTAAAATAGAACGGTGCGGACGAATTTACCTTGAAAAATTCCGGGATTCCGTCTGCATGGTCATAGTGCGCGTGGGAGAGAACTCCGAAATCCACGTTTTTCATGTTCAGTCCAAGCACATCAGCATTCTTCAGAAAAAGCCCGGATGCCCCGGCATCGAGAAGGATATGTTTTCCATGATATTCAATGAAAACGGATAATCCCCATTCACAGCCGAGATTTTCGGCGGGGATGTTGTCGCTGAGTACGGTTGCTTTCATAAATGAAAATCCTTTCGTAAAGTATTGATTGATAGTTGCCTTATAACTTTATTTTTTTCATTAAACACAAATGCGAACTTCCTGCAGGAAAGAGGTTTTGTATAACTTCGCGGCTTTACAAATTTCTTTTGCAATCTCTTTCTTATCGATCGTTTTCCTCATTAGATTTTTCCTATCAACGGTATTTGGGTAACAAAAACGCCGGACAACCAAAGTTATCCGACGCATTTTTTATGATTGCGTGTTTTATGCTGGCTGTCAGCCTCGATGCCTTGCCGAGTATCATAAAGTGCTGGTAATTACCCTCCCCAGCCGGAGTACAGCTTTAATGTGTCGCCACACGGAAACCTTTCTGGTTCATTTATATTATACTTAAATCCCGTCCTCTTATCAACTGATTTTGAAAATATCCAAGATTTTAACGGAAATAGCATGGAAAAGTGTTACAGGAAAATCGCAGAAAGACCTCTTGAATATTTAAAGAAGAGATGTTATATTATAGATAAGAGAAGTGCCACCGATAGACGGCTTGGCCCTCGAAAATATGGATTAAAAAATAACCGCTAGTTTTGCGAGGACTGGGCGGTTATTTTTTTGCGTTTTTTTCGATGTCTCTGCCAAGTGAATATCCTGCCTTGAAGCAAGTTGCTCCGAAGCTCAGGATTGCAAGTACAATACCTAAGATTTCCATATGGCATCACCCTCCTCTCACTATGTATCAGAGGGTCACGCATGCCCTCTGCGAAGAGGGCCAAACCGCCTACCGTTATGGTGGCACCTATATTATTCTATCACAATTTCTTTGATCTATAAAGTCTATTTTACGCTACTGGTGGTTTTAGAAGCCGTGCCACTGCTATACACGTCAGGAATTTCATTGGCTGCAGTGCAACGTCCGCGCAATGTCCGCGCAACGTCCGCGCAATGTCCGCCCCAAGCGGATCATGGACAAATGCCTGTATTTATGGTATACTATCCCCAAAGTCGGTTCTGATACATGGAGAAATTCTGCCCGAATTTCTCCATGCATAAAAAGGCACTAACGTGCCAAATGCGCACTCGCGCAAGAGGAGTCTATCGCAAGCGACTGCGCTCGGCGCGAGAATGTGCCAAGGCACATTCTTTTTATGGTCTTGCTATGCCCATTTTTAAAGGGCGGCGGATAGGAGATAAGAATGAAAGATGATAAAAAGGTCAGCCATATTCTGCAGCTTTACCTTCAGTGGCCGGTATTTTTAACGGCACTGGTAATTCTTGCGGGAGCTGCGGTCAACCTGATCTCACGCAAGGCGGGATTCGTGATGCTTGTATTTACGGTGATCTACGCGGCGTGTGCCGGAACCCTGTATATGTACGGAAAGAAGCGGGCCCTTGGCAGTCTGGTGTCCTTTGCGTCGGCGTACAGCTGGAGTCAGAAACAGCTTCTGGCGTCACTGGAGCTGCCCTACGCGGTCGCGGATACGGATGGTAAGATCCTTTGGATGAACCGCGCCTTCGAGGCGGTGACCAAAGAAGAGAAGAGCGCAGGGAAAAGCCTGACAATGCTTTTCAAGGAGATCACAGTGGAATCTCTCGAGAAGATGGAAAATGCGATGGAAGTCCATGTGATCTATGGGGAATCGAAATACCGCGTGAGTATGAAACGTGTGACGATCCGCCCGGATGAGCTTGCTTCCGGAATCCCGGAGAAGCAGACGGAGCAGCAGATCCTTGCAGTATATCTCTATGATGAGACAGAGCTCTATAACTACAAGCAGGCGATCACAGACCAGAAGATGGTCGCAGGCCTGATCTATCTGGACAACTATGATGAGGCATTGGAGAGTGTCGAGGAAGTCCGCAGATCGCTCTTAACGGCCCTGATCGACCGAAAGATCAACAAGTACATTTCGGCGGTCAACGGTATCGTAAAGAAACTGGAGAAGGACAAGTATTTCTTCGCGATCAAGCAGTGCTATATGCCGCGTCTGGAAAAAGAGCGGTTTGGACTGCTTGAGGAGGTAAAGACCGTCAATATCGGAAACGAGATGGCGGTGACACTAAGTATCGGTATCGGAACGAATGGCGATACCTACAGCCAGAACTATGAGTATGCCCGTACAGCGATCGATATGGCTCTCGGCCGTGGCGGTGATCAGGCGGTAGTAAAATGCGGCCAGAAGATCCAGTATTACGGCGGAAAGGCCCAGCAGTTAGAGAAGACGACCCGTGTCAAGGCCCGCGTCAAAGCCCATGCCCTCAGAGAGCTTCTTGAGACAAAGGACTGTCTTCTGATCATGGGACATAAGATCGGAGATATCGACTGCTTCGGCGCGGCGATCGGAATGTACCGGATCGCGTCTGCCCTGAACAAAAAAGCACATATCGTGATCAATGAAGTGACCTCCTCGGTGCGTCCGATGATGGAACGCTTTGAGACCGGCGATTATCCGAAGGACCTGTTCCTCACGGGAAGTGAGGCCGCAGATATCGTGGATAACAATACGGCTCTTGTTGTTGTTGACGTCAACCGCCCGAGTATCACAGAAGAACCGGACCTTTTAAAACTTGTGAAGACGATCGTTGTCATCGATCACCACCGTCAGTCCAGCGAGATCATCACAAACGCGACTCTGTCCTATGTAGAGCCTTATGCGTCATCTGCCTGTGAGCTGGTTGCGGAGATTTTACAGTATGTTGCTGACAGTATCCGGATCAAATCCCCGGAGGCGGACGCTATGTATGCGGGAATCGTGATCGATACGAACAACTTTACAAATCAGGCGGGTGTCCGCACCTTTGAGGCGGCGGCGTTCCTTAGAAGAAACGGAGCGGACGTGACGAGAGTACGGAAGCTGTTCCGTGACAGTATGGAGGACTACAAGGCGAGAGCCGAGGCAGTCCGTCAGGCAGAGGTCTATAAGAAATGCTTTGCCATTAGCGTGTGCCCGGCAGAGGGCGTAGAGAGCCCGACAGTAGTAGGCGCACAGGCTGCAAACGAGCTTCTTGACATTGTGGGAATGAAGGCATCTGTCGTTCTTACCCCATATGAAGGCAAGATCTATATCAGCGCGAGATCGATCGACGAGGTCAATGTCCAGGTCATGATGGAAAAGCTGGGCGGAGGCGGACACAGAACGATCGCAGGTGCGCAGCTCCCGGGTGTTACCGTTGAGGAGGCCAAGGAGAAGGTAAAAGGCGTCATTGATATGATGCTGGAGAAAGGAGAAATTTAAGATGGAAGTTGTATTATTAGAGGATGTGAAGGCACTTGGCAAAAAAGGCCAGGTTGTAAAGGTAAATGACGGATATGCGAGAAACTTTATCCTTCCGAAAAAACTTGGTGTTGAGGCGACATCCAAGAACTTAAATGACTTAAAACTTCAGAAAGCAAATGCGGAAAAGATTGCCGCTGAGCAGCTCGCAGAGGCAAAAAAGCTTGCGGAGGAGATCGACAAGATGTCCGTTACCGTATCGATCAAAGCCGGTGAAGGCGGACGTGCGTTTGGCTCTGTTTCCACGAAAGAAATCGCTAAAGCAGCGAAAGATCAGTTAAAGCTCGATATCGACAAGAAGAAGATGGTACTTCCGGAGCCGATCAAGAGCATCGGAAGCTTTGAGGTCCCGATCAAGCTTCACAAAGAAGTAACAGCGAGACTCAGTGTAAAAGTTGTTGAAGCGTAGAAAAGATGGAAGAAGCGTTAGTAAAGAGAGTCCTGCCGCACAGTATTGAGGCGGAGCAGTCGGTGATCGGTTCGATGTTAATGGACCGGGATGCGATCATCGCGGCGTCGGAGATCGTGGTTGCGGATGATTTTTATCAGAAACAGTACGGGATCATGTTCGATACCATGGTGGAGCTGTTCAATGAAGGAAAACCGGTAGACCTGGTCACACTTCAGGACAGACTGAAGGAGAAGGATGTTCCGCCGGAGGTATGCAGTCTGGACTTTGTCCGCGATATTCTTGCGACTGTTCCGACCTCGGTAAATGTCCGGTCCTATGCGACGATCGTTCATGAAAAAGCAGTTCTCCGCCGTCTGATCAGGATCAACGAGGAGATTGCGAACAACTGCTATGCAGGAAAGGACAGCCTGGAGACGATCTTGGCCGACACGGAAAAACAGATCTTTAATCTTCTGGAGAGCCGTGCGTCCGGAGATTTTGTACCGATCCGCCAGGTTGCGTTAAATGTTCTCGACAAGATCGAGCAGGCAACCCGGTCGAAATCCACGGTAACGGGTCTTCCGACCGGATTTATCGATCTGGATTACCGGATGTCCGGACTTCAGCCGTCGGATCTGATCCTGATCGCGGCCCGACCGTCTATGGGTAAGACTGCATTCGTGTTAAACATTACGGATTATATCGCGGTCCGCAGACAGAAGACCTGCCTGATCTTCAGCCTGGAGATGTCGAAGGAACAGCTGGTAAACCGTATGCTTTCCATGGAGTCCAATGTGGATTCCCAGAAACTCCGTACCGGTACTCTGACGGATGCTGACTGGGATGCTGTCGTGGAAGGAATCGGGACGATCGGAAGTTCCAAACTTGTCATTGATGATACACCTGGTATCTCCATCATGGAGCTGCGTTCCAAATGCCGGAAGGTCAAACTGGAACATGGTCTCGATCTGGTCATGATCGACTATCTGCAGTTAATGTCGGGAAGCGGAAAGAACGGCGACAACCGCCAGCAGGAGATCTCCGAGATTTCAAGATCCCTGAAGGCGATCGCCAGGGAGCTGAGTGTTCCGGTCATCGCCCTGTCCCAGCTGTCGCGTGCCTGTGAGACGAGAACAGACCATCGTCCGATGCTTTCGGACCTTCGAGAGTCCGGAGCTATTGAGCAGGATGCCGATGTAGTCATGTTCCTGTACCGTGATGATTACTATAATAAAGATACGGATAATCCGAATACGGCGGAAGTCATTATCGCTAAACAGCGTAACGGCCCGATCGGAACGGTATATCTTGGATGGAAACCGGAGCTGACCCGGTTTGTGAATATTGCAAAAGAGCAGCAGTAACAGATTGCTGTTTGAGCGCCCGTTTTCAACTGATCTTCAGATGAAAACGGGCGCTTTTGTCATATTGGGACATGCCTTCACATATATTATTAACGATCTGGTAACTGGTTTGCGTGCAGAGGGCGGTCTGAAATATGCTGCAGAATCAGAAGGAACAGAGTTGAGAAATCGTTACAGTTTGCGGACAGAAATCTGATCAGCAGAAAATTCTGTATGATGCTGTAATGGGAAATCATGTGAAAGGAAGAGAACAGCCATGTCAGAAACACATTATCTGATCTCTGATGCCTCGAAAAAGGTTGACGTGGAATCTCATGTACTTCGCTACTGGGAGGAAGAACTGGAGATGAATATCCCGCGCAACGAGATGGGACATCGGTATTATACGGATTTTCATATTCGTCTTTTTAAGCAGATCAAGGAATTGAAGGAAAAAGGGTATCAGCTCAAGGCAATTAAGGCGGCACTTGCGAAAACCCTGGATGCGGAGGGAGAATCGGTGGCACCTACAGATATTTTAGAGGAGGATGTTGCGTCGGCATTGAGAGAATGCGCGGAACAGGAGAAGAAGAATCTGGAGAAGATGGATCCTGGGGAGATCACGGAGCTCATGAACCGGGAGAAGGCGGAACAGTTTAAGGATTTCCTCACCCAGATGATCGGACAGGCCATCGAAGAGAACAATGAAAAGCTGAGTCAGGATATCAGCAGGATGGTGAATGATAAGGTGCTGAAGGAGATCGATTATCTGATGAGGGTAGCGGATGAACGGGACGAAGAGCGGTTTCGCCAGCTGGACGAGACGATAAGACTCTACCAGAAGGAGAGCAGGGGGCGGGCGGAAGCTGCGGCGGCAAAGGCGCCGTTTCTGCCATCACTCTTCAGAAAGAAAAAGTTTGGACGCAATGCAAATAAATTGTGATGAGGAAGATCCGCACAGATCAAAAAAGCCGCTGCTCCTTTGGGAACAACGGCCTTTATGTATTGGTTTGCGTTTGTGATCAACCCTCGTTGATTGCGCCTGTCGGACAGACACCAGCACAAGTACCGCAGCTGATGCAAGTATCAGCGTCGATTACGTACTGTCCATCTCCCTGAGAAATAGCGTTTACCGGACATTCACCAGCACAAGTACCGCAGCTAACGCAGCTATCGCTAATTACATATGCCATGACAAAATACCTCCTTTGTTTATTTCTTTCATTCTATAATAAACGGTCAAATTATTCAAGGGGTAAATCATGAAAAAATGTACCTAATGAGGAACAAAAAACCAGTAAATATGCGGTTAGACAGAGATAACCGCGGTTAGTTTTGCAAAACCTCCTTGCCAAGAAACGAAAAAAGTATTATACTCTCGATATGCTGGCATATATGGCTGTACGCTTGTTATGCCGGAAACAATCGTAGAAAATTGCCCTCGGCAGATTTCGAAGGTGAAAGGAGGATTTATCATGCAGATTTCAAAAGAAATGCTCATCGGTGAGCTTCTTCAGGTTGATGAAAATATGGCTCAGATCTTAATGGGCGCTGGAATGCACTGCATCGGATGCCCGTCTTCTCAGATGGAGTCTCTGGAAGAGGCTTGCATGGTTCACGGAATTCCGGTAGAGAAACTTGTAAGTGTGATCAACGAATATCTGGCTCAGAAGCAGCAGTAATGTGTAACTGATCGAAAACGATCGGTCTGCTGACTTTGGAAAATATCAGAGAAATGAAAAAGGCTGTGACACCGGGAAGATCTTCCCGGATCACAGCCTTTTTTGATCAACAGGAAATTTCGATGGAACTTCCTGTTAATCAAAAAGGCACTGAGTGCCTAAGATGTTTACTCGTGCGAAGATGTATAGAAAATATTTCACAGAGATCATAAGTTCTGAAGTACCTTCAGTGCATCTTTTTTTACGATCACATCGTAATGCTCCGCATAGTAGGCGCCGGATGCTGCCGCATCGCCTTTTAATCTTGTTCCGTATTCGGAGAGGGTATTGCAGACCCGGCTGAAGGACAGCTCATCGTCATCTTCCTTCCTGAGGATCAGATAAAAAACGCCATTTTCCGGATTCTTGTAGAGAACACTGCTTCCGTTAAAAACAGCGCCGGTCTGTCTTGCTGCCTCGCAGACAAGGTCAAGGGAGGAGAACTGGTAGATCCTCGTAAACTGTGCCGGATTTGCCGGTTCCGGTTTTTTCTGCGGATCAGTTACAGATGCAGAGGATGGTGCCGGAGTGTTCACGTCTTCCGGTTTCAGGATCCCGCTCTGGGTCAGGATATTGATCAGACCGTCAGCGCCTTCCAGTACCTCCGCAGTGAGATTTCCCCATCCATTCTCATCCTCATCGTCTGCCGGTGAGAACTTGGAAAAACGGGTGTCGAGTTCTTCGGGATCTTCCATTTTCGTGATGATCAGCATAACACTTTCGTTCGCCATAGGGATCGCTTCGACCATAAGCGGGATATCTTCCGCTTCAAAGCCGACCTCGTTTGCTGCGCGCTGGACCATTTCGCGGAAAAGGCTGCGCGCCTTTTCGCTTCCATAAGCCAGTTCGCCGAGGTTCATATTGCGGACGCTCAGATCAAAGTTGCTGAGTGTGCAGCGGATCTGGTTTTCATTGATACGTTCTATTTTCATAGGATCACTTCCTGTCTTATTACTAATCAAAGATCATTGCGGTCGATCGGTCTCTGGTAAAAGGGCAAAAAACCGCATTTTTACATCTATAATATACTATATCCTATTCGGCTTTTGCAATCATATGAGGAGAATTTATTAAAATTTAATCAGTTTTGACATCTACAAGATGATTTAAAATGGGAGTATCTATATTAGAATAATCACAAGAGGTTGTATTGCCGAAAGGAGGTGTGAAGATTTATCGAACGCGTTCTGTTTGGCAAATATCGGTTGTGCGGAGAATTGGGAAATGGACGGTCCGGTACCGTGTATCTGGCGTATCACGTAGAGCTGGAGGAATATCGGGCAGTAAAAGTCGTTCCCAAGTCCATAGCGGATTATGATACTTTTAGAAAAGAAGCACTTTTTCTGAAAACATTGAGACATCCGGGAATCCCAATCGTCTATGATGTGGAAGAAGATACCGGATACAGTTATCTGATCGAAGAATATCTGGAAGGCGAATCTTTATATGCTCTGGTGAAACGCCTGGGCAGCTTGTCGGTTAAGACGGCAGTGGATCTTGGAATACAGATCTGCCGTATCATTCAGTTCATGAATTCAGCAGAAAACCCTATTTTATATTTAGACTTGCAGCCAAAAAATCTGCTGGTATGCAACGGAATCCTTCGGCTAACGGATTTTGATCACGCACAATACGCGTCAGATGCCGCCGCATTTGGAGAACGGTATGGGACAATTGGTTTTGCCGCACCGGAACAGTATAAAGGAGAACCTTTAGACTGCAGAACGGATGTATACGCGATCGGTGCACTGCTTTACTTTATGAGTCATGGAGACGTTCCCGGGAGTATTTTGGAAATTATAAACGAACCGGAATACAGAAAACTTGACCGGATCATCCGCGGGTGCATGAAAGCGGAGAAAGAGGAGCGGTACCAGAGCGCGGAAGAACTGCAGAGGACTCTGCAGGAACTGCAAAACCAGATAAAAGAGCAGGCAATAGAATCTCGAATCGTTGTTTTTACCGGAGCAGGGGCAGGGATCGGAACGACCCATGCAGCTCTCGGAATGTCTTACTTTCTGACCCGAAACGGGTGTCCGGCTTTATATCAGGAAGAATACGATACGGATACGGTCCGCACACTTGCGAAAAATATGGGGGTCAAGGCGGACCGGAACGGCGTATATCAAATCGGATGCGGAAACATCCGGCCTTATTATGGCGAAGCTGTGAAGCTGCCATATCTTTATTTTCCAGTAATCATAAAGGACGCGGGAGTGATCCGGTCAGGACGGGAACTTCCGGAAGCAGATTTTTATGTTCTTGTATGCGGGGGAAAATGGTGGGAGATCGACAGGACTGTAAATGCGGCAAAAATGCTGAAAAGCCGTGGAAAGGTGATCTTGCTCTTCAACCATATGGAGAAAAAAGCACGTCTGAAACTTCCAAAAGTTTTATCTGATATTCATTATTTCTTTCTTCCGTTCTTTTCGAATCCATTTAAAGAAGATAAAGCTGCCAACACCTGTTACCGGGAATTGTGGAATGATGGTACAGGGGGGACCAGGTGGAAAAGAAAAAAATTATTGGCGGGATACAGGAGAAACGATGCAGGATGATTGGGATCGCGGGCAGCAATGTCGGAGTGGGATGCACACATTTTTCAATCATGCTGGCAAACTATCTCACGGGTTATCTCAGGAGAAAAGCAATATTGCTGGAATTTAATGAGTCAGGAGACTTTGAAAGACTCGAGCAGGTCTGTACGGGACAGACGGGACGGAAAAATCCATACAGGATCCTGGATGCGGATTATTATAAGCATGCAGGGACGGAGAATATAAAGGAGGTGCTGTTGGAAGGATATGACGATATCCTGATCGATTTTGGATCGGTCAAAGACGGTGAACATGAATCATACTGGAGATGTGATAAGAAATTTCTGGTGGGTTCTTTTACAGAGTGGCAGCAGGAAAGTTTCCGGGAATTCGAGATGGAGAAAAGAGCGAAGCAGAAAAAGAGCTGGCAGAGTCTCGCGGTATTTGGGAGCGAGGAGACCAGAAGAGAATTCTCAAGAAGATATCGGATCAATGCAGAACGGATTCCGTTTTCAGCGGATGCTTTCTCGGTCACGGAGGAATGCGGAGAATTTTTTAAACGGATCCTGTGATAAGAAGATGGAAATAAACAGGCTTGCTGAATGCTTACAAAGCAACATGATAAATGAGATCTGATCAGTCAATGACGCAGCATTGGGGAGAAACATGTCACAGAAAATACCTTCTTCTGCCGGGCGCAGATCTGACCTGAATTCAGATGCATTTAACGTAATTATTTAGTAGGTCTGCGCATCTACTGCGCTGACCGTAAGAAAACATTGGCTTGAAAGCAAAAATAGCAGAAATTTACTGACAGTGGATTGAACAGACGAAGAGCGACAACAGGGGGAAGATCGATGCGGGATGACGGAAAGACCATGCGCAGGATCAATGCGCGATATGAAAAAGGGAAAGGTATATATGAGTATGGAAACAGTAAATGGAACGTATGGATCAGAAGAGCAGAAGATCGAGGAGATGACTCGCTACCTGAACGGACTTAAGAGGTACACGGAAAAAGGGATCCCGATCTACATGGATGGAAAGCTTTCCGGTCAGAGAGAGTGGGAAAAGCTGTTTGAAGTGCGTGAGGACGGAATGTTCTACATGGGGGATTATGTGCAGGCAGAAGGAGGTGGATTAAAGGAGATCCGGTTTGATAAAGTATATCTGAGCGAAGCAGATATTTCAGAGACGAGAAATTCCGGACGGAGAAGAAGAACGAGAAGATAGAAAAAGTGTTGCCGCTCGCAGATGGAAAAACTGCCGGTTCCGGGTGAGGATCCTGGACAGGCGCAAATAACGGAATACAGATTCAAAAAACAGGGGATCGTTCTGCCGGATGGTCCGTAAGATTGCTGACGGTAATTCGTTACAAAAAGTTAACAGACAGACATTTCGCGTTGTGGTATACTAAAACTATCCTTAAGATCCGGCAAAGTATACGTCCGTGTGTATTTTGCCGGATCATCCGTAATAAAATAACGATTCAGCATGTATACGGAGAGAGGAAGAAACAGATGCGGATCTTTGAAGAATAGCATGCGGAAAGAGTGATGACAAATGAAAAAAATAGTTCCTGTATTGACCGCTGTCAGTTTGATCATCCTGATCGCAGCCGGCTTTGTCGGATTCCGGGTACTGGAGCGGTATATGCCGACGAAAGAGCGGGCAGATCTTGCGGAAGTTTATCATGTATCCGGGGATGAGACGGCGATCATTTATAATTATGAACAGCAGGAGCAGACAGGAATCTATGAAAATGGTCAGACTTACCTGCCTATCTCGTGGGTAAATGACCATATCAATGAGCGTTTTTACTGGGACAGTATAGAAGATCTTCTTGTATATGCATTGCCGGATCAGATTGTCTATGCCGATGCGGAGACAAAGGGCTCCAATGGTGCGCCGCTGCTTCTTGTGAAGGATGAAGAAGTCTACCTGACTCTCGGTCTGATCGCGAACTACACGGATGTGCAGATCCAGGCCTTTGATTCCGGTGATGGAAAACGAGTCCTGATCAATGACTGGGGGGCGAGAAATGTAGCCCGCGTGAAGAAAAATACCAGTCTGAGGATAAAAGGCGGGGTCAAGAGCAAGATCGTAACGGATCTTGGCAGGGATGATACAGTGACGGTCATCGATACAATGGAAAAATGGTCGCGGGTCGCATCCCCGGACGGAAATGTCGGGTATGTAGAGAATAAGAGACTGTCTGATATGGAAAGTCAGAAAATTTTCGGGAATTTTGAAGCACCTGTATACAAGAGCACCAGTATGAGTGGGAAGATCGTTCTCGGATGGCATCAGGTGACGACCCAGGATGGAAATAATAGCTTTGACAGCGTTGTGACAAAGACAAAAGGAATGAACGTGATCTCCCCGACATGGTTTTCCCTGACGGATAATAATGGAAATTACAAGTCGCTTGCGAGCAAAGATTATGTGGCGAAAGCCCATGCAAAAGGACTTCAGGTGTGGGCACTGATCGATAATTTCAGCGCAGATGTTCAGACAGAGACGCTGCTGGCGTCGACTTCCACACGGCGAAAACTGATCGACAGCCTGATCGCGGATGTAGGAAAATATGATCTGGACGGTCTGAATCTTGACTTCGAAAGCCTGAAAAAAGAAGCAGGTGTCCATTATATTGAATTTATCCGTGAATTGTCGATCCCGTGCAGACAGAAAGGGATCATCCTGTCGGTAGATAACTATGTTCCGGCCGGATATAACAGTTTTTATGATCTGAGAGAACAGGGGATCGTGGCAGATTATGTGATCATGATGGGATATGATGAGCACTTTGCAGGAGGTGAGGCGGGTTCTGTATCTTCTATCAATTATGTGAAGAACGGGATTGCCGGAATGCTGGAGAATGTTCCGAGAGAAAAACTGATAGGCGGAGTTCCGTTTTATACGAGACTTTGGACAGAAGTCGGAGATGGAACGATTACGTCCAAAGCAATGGGGATCGCAGAGGAAAAAAGATGGGTGGATAATAATCAGGTGGAGCTCACCTGGCAGGCAGATACTGCCCAGTATTATGGCGAGGTGCAGACAAGTGATGGCGCTCAGTTCCTCTGGATGGAAGAGGAGCGGTCTCTGAAAGAGAAGATGAACGTGATCCGACAGAATGATCTGGCAGGAGTCGCATGCTGGAAACTTGGATTTGAAGATTCCGCTGCATGGGATTCAATCCAGTGGAACTGAGAAACTTTCGGAGGATCACACGGATCCTACCAGGTTACCATCTCATCCAGCAGAAGTTTTTGTTCTTTACTGGAACGTGTGAGGTAGATACGGGTGGTCTCAATGCTTTCATGTCCGAGAAGATCTGCCAACAGAGAAATATCGCCGCTTCTGGATAAAAAGTTTTTCGCGAAGCGATGGCGGAAAGAATGTGGGTACATGGTAGTGGGATCGATCCCGTACCGGATTGCATAATGTTTTAACTGGGAATGGATGCCTCTGGTCGTCACGGGGCGTCCATTTTTTCTGGTAAAAAGAAAACCGGAGATGATGCCGCGGTGTTCACACCAGATTTTTGCTTCCCGGCAAAGGGAGTCAGGAATATAGATCCGTCGGATCTTTCCGCCTTTGGAATAGAGATCAAGGTAGCCGCAGGTCAGATGTTCCATTTTGATCTGTACCAGTTCACTGACCCGGGCACCGGTGGTTACCAGAAAACGGACAACAAAGTACCAGAAGTCACGATGCTCTGCTTTCAGCTTCGTCTGGAGAGCTTCACAGTCCTCGTTTGTGATGATAGAGTCCTGAAAGGTATCTCTGGGGGCTTTCACTGAATGAAGGCGAAATCCGGCAAGTGTCGGATCAAGTGCAGGACACTCCTCTTCCAGAAACAGAAGAAACTGATTGATGGCAAAGATCCTTTGATTGATCGTGGCGGGACTGTAAGTGGAAATTAAAAAACTCCGGTATTTCCGGAGCTGGTCTTCGGATATGGACGATTCGATAGAGAAAAACTGACGGATCGCCCGCCCATACGCATTTTCGGTATTTTCCGACATGTTCTTTTTTCTTAAATATGATCTGAACGATTCTGCCAGGGTTTCCTGGTCTTTAGAAATTTTTTTCATGCTTTTATCCTTTGAATTTGATGGTGGATTACCAGGTTACGATCTGATTGAAGAGATTTTGCTGTTCAATGCTGCTTTTGTGAAGATAGATGCGGGTGGTCTCGATACTTTCGTGACCCAGAATATCGGAGAGAAGTGCAATATCATTGCATTGTTCCACAAAATTTTTTGCGAACAGATGGCGGAAGGAATGCGGGTGAACAACGGATGGATCAAGATGATAGCGCAGAGCGAAAACTTTCAGCTGATCACGGATCCCGTTAGTACTGATAGGACAGCCAAAGCGGTTCAGGAACAGACTGCCTTTGGACCTGTTTTCGTTTTGCAGCCACATCAGACAGGTCTCCCGTACACTGTGGGGGAAATAAATACGCCGGATCTTGTTGCCTTTTGAATAAAGGTCGAGCTGACCACGCCGGATATCCTCTATCTGGATCTGAACAAGTTCACTGATCCGGACCCCGGTGGCAGCCATGATCCGTACTGCAAAGTAATAATTGGTCTTTCCGTCGCGGATCAGGCATTTTTTCAGATATTCATAATCAGCCTGACTGATCACATTCTCGAGAAATGGTCGCTGTTGGAGCCGTACCATGAGGAGTTTTGAAGCGGGGATCCCGAGAAATTCCATGAAACAGTTGATCGCCCGGATCCTCAGATTTACGGTGCGCGGTTTGTAACGCTCGATCAGATAACACTTATAGAGAAGCAGATTATCGTGGGTAACATCAGGATACAAAGAGAGAAACTGGCGAGCAGAATAGAGATAGGATCGGATCGTCTGATAAGCTTTTCCGCTTCGAAGAAGCCAGGGCTCAAAATCGGAGATTTTCTGACGGGATCCTTCTGAAAGAAGATTTACGGGAAGTGTGATCGTTCTCATAATATTACCATGCCTTTCTGTGAAAAATGATTTAGTTGTTATATAGTGTGCTGGCGGGAAAAGTTGTGTATTGCAGAGAAAAAAGGATAAGAGAGAAAATGAGCAGGGAGTGGAAAGTGTTAATGAAAAAATCCGCCGGAGTCATCGAAAAATGCCTCCGACGGATTTTTATTTACGCGAACAACGAACCAAAGTCTGCGCTTGTGCGAGACCCTAGCGACTGCCGCGATAACAAGGGAAAACCCGCGAAGTGTGTTTTCTCTTGTTTCATTTGCGGAAAGAAGATTATCGCAAGTGATCGTACACGGTGCAGGAATGTGCACTGGCACTGAGGTCAGGAATGATCTAATTCTGGAAATCTATGGTCACGTTCCCTTTTTCATCATATTTGACTGCGTCCTTATCAAGAGTCAGTGCGTCGATCGCATCGAGGTATGCCTTGATGGATGGATACTGCGGTTTATAGTTTGCGATGATTTCCTTTGCTGCCTTTGCGTCATCGGAGAGCAGGGCATCTGCGAGGAAGAGTTCAACTTTTGCGGCATTCACGCACATCCGGTTCGGATCTGCGATCTGGAAATCGATGCCGTGAAGAGTACCGGTTCCTCCGCCTGCGGAAATCTGGACACCCGGCATTACACATGTGATATCGCCGAAATCGGAGGAGCCTGTGCTCCAGCCGTCATAGTCGAAGACAACCTTCTTTCTTCCGCAGAGTGCCACGCAGCAGTCTTCAGCCAGTTTCATAAATGCCGGATCATGATACTCCGGTGCATATCCCGGGCGGTCACTCAGCTCGACGCCTGCGCCCATAGCTAATGCGGCACCTGTCAGTGCACGGTTCATCTTGATATTTTCACGTTTGATCGCTTCCAGGGATTTTCCGCGAACATAGCTTTCGATCTTCATCTCATCCGGGATGATGTTTACAGCACAGTTTGCACCCATTAAGATCGGATGAAAACGGATGGTATCTTTTTCCTGGAAGGTTTCGCGCAGGTCATTGCAGGCCTGCAGACCGAGCATAGCGGCATATTCTGCATTGACTCCCATATGAGGAGCTCCGCCGGCGTGAGCGGATTTTCCCTTGTAACGGATATTTTTCGCCATGCAGCCGTTCATTCCGAGCTGTGCGTGGAAGTCGAGATCCGTGTCTCCGTCCTCATTGACACCGGTTCCCTTTGTCATTCCGTGGACCATCATTGCCATATCGACACCGTCCAGGAGACCGCGGTACATGAACTCGGTCTTGCCGCCGTTGTATTTTATGATCCCTTTCTGGCGGAGCTCCTCGCGGAAGGCCAGCTGGATCATTTCCTCGGCCGGTACAGCGACGAGACGGATCGATCCGCATAAACCGTCCAGCGCGTGCGGCTGCTTTAATGCGGCAGCGATACCTAAAAGGGCAGCAGACTGTGCATTGTGTCCGCAGCAGTGTGTCATGCCGTTTACGGACTCCGGATGATTGGCGATGTCGAGTGCATCAAGTTCGCCAAAGATCGCAACCTTCGGACCAGGTTTCCCGGTCTCCACATCGGTGTAGAATCCCGGAATATTCCCGGCTTTTACAAGTGTGTATCCAAGTGCCTCATATTTTTCTACAAGATAGTCATGGGCCTGCCATTCGGTGTAACCGGTCTGCGGATGTGCCCAGATCCAGCGCTCTGCGTCGAGAATGAGCTGTCTTACAGTGTCTACGTTGTTTACGATCAGTTGTTGTCTGTCTGTCATGGGAAATACCTCCTGAGTATGTAATATTGAAGGAAAACGGTCACAGATCGGGATGCGAAACCGTTTCTGAATGTAAAATATCGGAAAAACCCGGTCATAGTGCGCGGTGGGAAATATCCGGGTATTGGAATGCCGGAAGATGCCTCCTGCTAAGCACGTATCTGTTTTAAAAGTGTGATCAGTGCATCGGTGTGTTCCTTTGTGGTTGCCCAGCTTGTGGCGATCCGGATCACTGTGTGCGTATCATCGTATTTTTCCCAGAAACTGAATTCTGCGGATTCTTCAAGGTTGTGGAGAATTTCGTCCTCCAGAATGATAAAGATCTGGTTTGTCGGAGTCTCAAGGAAAAACTGATAACCGTTTTCTTTTAATACGTTTTTGATCGAGTCTGCATAGTTAAGAGCGGATTCACCAATATGAAGATAGAGATCATCGGTAAACAGGACATCAAACTGGATCCCCAGGATACGGCCTTTTGCGAACAGGGCACCGTGCTGTTTAACGATCGTAAAAAAATGCGGGATCAGTGCCGGATCGGGGATCACGACAGCTTCGCCAAAGAGAGCACCGCATTTTGTCCCACCGATGTAGAAGACATCGCAGAGTCTTGCGAGATCTTTTAATGAAACGGTATTTTCCGGAGCAGCCAGTGCATATGCCAGTCTTGCACCGTCCACATAAAGCGGAAGATGGTATCTGCGGCAGGCCTCGCTGAGAGCAGTCAGTTCTTCCAGGGAATACAGCGTCCCGTATTCAGTCGGCTGTGAGATATAGACCATGCCGGGCATGACCATGTGCTCATGGTTTTCATCGGATAAGAAGGTATCCATATAAGAGGAGATCTGTGTGGCTGAGATCTTTCCGTATGTATGGGGCAGCGGGAGAACCTTATGTCCGCCAAACTCGATAGCGCCGGCCTCATGGACCGCAATATGTCCGGTCTCCGCACAAAGGACTCCCTGATAGGAACGTAGAAGTGCATCGATTACCGTGGCATTTGTCTGGGTGCCGCCGACGAGAAAGTAGACACCTGCATCCGGCGCCTCGCAGGCTTTGCGGATCTTATCTCTCGCGGAGGCGGAAAACTCATCGAGACCGTATCCGGAGGTCTGCATCATATTTGTGGAGAGAAGTGCATCCATGATCAAAGGATGAGCCCCCTCCATGTAGTCACAGGTAAATTTCAGTTTTTCATTTGCCATGTCATAAACCTGACCTTTCGTGTTGTCTGACTCTATTATACAGATGGCATATTGACGTGTCAATGCAGGAAAGTAAGGGAAAGAATCTGAAAACAGGGATCTCTGGATCACACATAATTCGATGAGGGAGAAAATAGAGTGTTATGAAAAACAAAACTTTGGGAGAACAGTGCATGAAGCGGAATCTGATAGAGCCGGTTCTTGGTTTCTGCCTGCTTGGAATAGTGATCCTGGCAGTAAAATATGGGAGCATTCATGTGACAGGGAGCACCGATGCCTACATAAAAGAGATGCCGGTGGTAGTGATCGATGCCGGACATGGAGGAACAGATCCGGGGAAAGTCGGTGTTGACGGAAGCCTGGAGAAAGACATCAACCTGGCTGTTGCAAAACGGTTAAAAACATATTTAGAGCAGGATGATATCAGGGTTATCATGACAAGGGAAACGGATACAGGACTTTATTCAGATACGGACAGCCGGAAAAAAATGGCAGATATGAAAAAAAGGTGCGAGATCATTGAAGAGAGCGGCGCGGATCTTGTGGTCAGCATCCATCAGAACAGTTATCATGAAGAATCCGTGTCCGGCGGCCAGGTATTTTATTACCGAGATTCAGCAAAAGGCAAAGCGCTGGCGGAAATCCTGCAGAAAAGGTTCAGCTATGTTCTTGGAGAACAGAACCGGAGACTTCCGAAGGCAAATGGAAATTATTATCTTCTTCTGCATGTGAAATGTCCGATCGTGATCGTGGAGTGCGGGTTCCTGAGCAACCGAAAGGAAGCAGGACTTTTGAACAGCGGGGAATATCAGGATAAGCTGGCATATACGATCCATATGGGAGTGGCGGAGTATCTGAATGGCAGAAAATGATCATGGGAAACTGCACAAATAGTGAAATACTGATCAGGACGAAAAGATGAAAAGGAACATTTCCGGCGTGCCTCTGCATTGGAAGGATAAAAAAACCGCCGGAAATGCGAGAATTTCCGGCGGAGCATTTTTATAAAAATTATTCGAGTACGAGTGTACCGTCACCTTCGGCGCGGATCGCAGATTTGAAGAACTCTTCAAATGCCTTTTCCATGTAAGCCATATCCTTGGAACCGGCAGTCTCATACGGAGAGTGCATCGCTAACTGCGGAAGTCCGATATCCACTGTGTTTAAGGAAACCTGTGCATTGGAGATGTTTCCGAGAGTGGAACCGCCGAGAATATCGGAACGATTTAAGAACTCCTGATACGGAACACCTGCGCGCTCGCAGAGGCAGCGCATAACTGCAGCGGAAACAGCGTCTGTTGTGTATTTCTGGTTTGCACTGTGTTTGATCACAAGACCGCCGTTTAAGTATGTGCGGTTTGTCGGGTCTGTCTTATCCGCGTAGTTCGGATGTACAGCATGTCCGTTATCCGCAGATACCATGAAGCTGGAAGCAAGGGAAGTGAGATACTCTTCTTCTGTTCTTCCAAGGCTGCGGTTAATGCGGCGAAGGATGTCATAAAGGAATGTGGAGCCGGCGCCCTGTTTTGTACCGCTTCCAACTTCCTCATTATCAAATACGGCAACGACCGGAATGCAGCGGTCGCTCTCACTGTTTAACAGAGCCATCGTGGATGTGAATGCACACTGAAGGTCGTCAAGACGCGGAGCGGAGATGAACTCGCCGTCGCAGCCCCAGATCGTACCTTCCATGCGGTTGTAGAGGAAAAGATCCATTCCCTTGATCTGATCAACGGAAACACCGGCTTCCTCGGCGATCATTTCTTTAAATGCCTTGCCGGAATTGCTCATACGGTATAACGGGAGCATGTCCTTCTGGATGTTGTATTTATAACCGTCGTTTACTTCCCTGTTCATGTGGATCGCGAGGTTCGGGATCATGAGAAGATCGCGGTCAACATTGATCAGCTTTGTTGTGAGACGATTACCATCTTTTACGATGATACGGCCTGCAACGGAGAGTGGTCTGTCAAACCACGGAGCGCAGAGCATTCCGCCGTATTTTTCAACATTTAATTTTACATACTGGTTTTCAACATTCATCTCGGAGGACTCTTTGATCTTTAAAGTCGGGGAGTCGCTGTGGCTTGCCGCGATATGGAAGCCTGAATAATCTTTGCGGGATACCTTGAATGCGATGATCGCGGACTGGTTGCGGGTTACAAAATATTTGCCGCCCTCAGCAAGGTTCCAGGTATTTCCCTCAGCGAGGCACTCAAAGCCTGCTTCAGTCAGGTAGTTTGCCAGCTCATGAACAGCATGGAAACCAGTCGGACTCTTTTTGATAAAAGAAAATAATTCTTCGTTCAGATTCTGAATCATGTTTTTGTTACTCCTTTCGATAATAACACCTGTAAGTCATACTATCTTATTATACAGGAAAAATACGGGATAGGCAAGTTTGCGCTATGCTGTGCGCAAGTGATGAAACAGGCGGGTACCGTTTTACAGCAGCTGACAGCCGTGTTCGCTATATCGAAAAACCAATTCGAAATAGCCCCGTTCCTGTAACTGTGACGGTGTGAATAGTTAAATTCTGACGATTTTATGAAGATTGAGAAAAAACGCGGAAAAGATACCTTTATTTGTATTTTCATGTTAGAATATGGAAATAGGAAATACGGTGAAAAGCACCAGAGAAAAGAGGGGAACAAATGGATTGGAAAAAAATCAGACGGGCAATCTGTGGGGCAGCTGCGGCCGTCGCTGTATGCTTTACGGCAGCAGGAATGAACACAAAACCGGTATATGCGGCAGATATGGGAGCTGTGTACGGAATATTTGAGCATGGAGTCGGCTGGAGCGCATACCACGGAGACCAGACGGCGGAACGTGCCGGAAACGGGACTTATGTGACAGCGATCCGGGCGAGTCTTTCCGGACAGCCGGAGGGAATGAGCGGAACACTTTCTTATCAGGTAAATTTAAGCGGTTCCGGCTGGCTTTCCTGGCAGGAAAATATGGCGGAGACCGGAACGATCGAGACGGGGATGCCGCTCGAGGCGATCCGGATGGAGCTCACAGGGCAGTTAAAAGATCATTATGATGTTTATTACTCAGTATTCCAGAATGGGTCATGGACAGCTCCGGTAAAAAATGGTGAGACTGCCGGAACAGAAGGACAGGGACTTCGCGTGGACGGAATCTGGGTTACTGTGACAGAAAAAGATGCAGCAGCTCCGGAGGGACCGAAGAATGGAGGAATTGATCCAACAAGACCGATGGTGGCGCTGACTTTCGATGACGGACCATCCAAATATACAGAGCGTATTCTGAATTCGCTGGAGGCGAACGGCGGAAGAGCAACGTTCTTTATGGTTGGAAATCGTGTGGCTTCTTATGCATCCACGGTAAAGCGCATGGCGGATCTCGGATGTGAGACGGACAGCCATACCTGGGCGCATACATATCTCACAAATATGTCCGAAGGTCAGATCTTGCAGAGCTTAAACCAGACCTGTGATGCGATCGTTGCAGCAGGCGGAAATGCACCGAAAGGAGTTCGCCCGCCGGGAGGAAAGATCAATGATGCGAGCAAAGCAGTTCTTGCGAAGGCAGGAATGCCGTCGATCGTATGGTCGGTAGATACTCTGGACTGGAAGACGAGAAATGCCCAGAAGACGATCGATACCGTTTTAAGCCAGGTCAAAGACGGGGATATCGTTTTGATGCATGATCTCTATGAGCAGAGCGCGATCGCAGCGGAGACGCTGATCCCGGAGCTTACAAAGAGAGGTTACCAGCTTGTGACTGTCAGCGAGATGGCGGAGCTTCGCGGCGGAATGGCAGCAGGACATTCCTATGGACATTTCCGCTAAGGGGGAACTTGCACGGATAAAAAATGATTGCACAGCAAATAAAAATGTGATATTCTGTTATCGAACAAATAAATATCGTTCTTCGGGGCGGGGTGAAATTCCCCACCGGCGGTATAGTCCGCGACCTGCGCTGAGCAGCTGATTTGGTGAAATTCCAAAACCGACAGTATAGTCTGGATGAGAGAAGAAATTGTATGACAGGAATAGTAGATACAGGTCCCGGACTTTTTTAATTGTCCGGGATCTTTTTTGTATAACAACGAGAACGTGCCGGGGCACATTCCGATGAATTTTTTCCTGCACAGCAATTCCTTGTTGCGATACCGTGTCCCTATCCGGTATTTCTGCAGAAGAACAACACGTACAAGGAGGATCATTATGAACCAGAACAAAGTATTAAGTGTCAGAAACATCGTGCTGATCGCCATGTTCAGCGCACTCGCAGCCGTATTGGAGACGATCCAGGTGGCAGTTCCGTTTGCACCGCCGTTTTATAAACTGGATTTCGCAGAGCTCCCGGTACTGATCGGCGGTTTCGCCATGGGACCGGTACAGGCGGCACTCATTGCGATCGTGAAGAATCTTTTAAAACTGCTCTTAAACGGAACAAGCACTTACTATGTCGGTGAGCTTGGAAACATCATCGGAAGCTGTATGTTCTCCGTGCCGGCAGCTCTGATCTACCGCAGACATAAGACGAAAAAGACAGCGATGATCGCTCTTGTTGTCGGTGTATTCTGTGCAGTTATTGGTGCAGTATTTGTAAACTGTGCAATCACTCTTCCGTTCTACGCAAAAGTTGCTTTCGGCGGAATCGAGAATATCATCGCGATGGGAACAAAGATCAACCCGGCGATCACAAACCTTTACACATTCGCTCTTTTCGCAATCATCCCGTTTAACATTGTAAAATGCGGACTGAATGCGATCGTGACGGCGCTTGTATACAAGCATGTCAGTGTGATCATTCATTCCGGGATCCACAGAGAGAAGAAAACTGAAACGATTCAGTAGGTCTGCGCATTTACTGCGTTGACTGTAAGAAAACATTGGTTTGAAGGCACTGAATGGAGAAAAAACAATGGTAAGGTACTATAATGAACTGACAAGACTGGAAATGGAACAGGTCGATAAAGATGAGACGGTAGTCATGATCCCGGTAGGGGCATTGGAGCAGCATGGAAACCAGTGTCCGCTTGGCACGGACGAGATCATTGCAGAGGGAACAGCGAGACGGATCAAGGAAGCGCTGGACCGGGAGATCCCGGACTATCCGATGCTCATTTTCCCGCTGATTCCGGTGGGACTCAGCACGGAACACATCAATTTCTGCGGCTCCGTGACATTGAAACCGGACACGTTCTATCACGTTTTGTATGACATCTGCAAAGGGCTGGCTCATCATGGTTTTAAAAAGATCGCGATCTTAAACTGCCACGGCGGAAATTCTCCGATCATCCAGGTGCTGAGCAGAGAACTTCGAAGTGAGCTTGGAATTGCCGTATTTATCATCAACTGCGGTGCATTTTTTGGCAATCAGGCGGTGAAAGATACTGTGACACCTGGAAATGTTTGGGATTTCCATGGAGGAGAGATGGAGACATCGATGGTCCTCGCGGAACGGCCGGAGACGGTAAAACTGGAGACCTCTGAGGCGGGGATCCCGAAGAAATTCATGGGAAACAAGACGTTCACTGTTTACGGACCGATCACACTCGGCTGGGTATCGGAAGAGTGGGAAACCGAGGATGGAAAGCCGATCGGGATCGGCGGAGACCCGAGCGGGGCAACGGCAGAGAAAGGCAACCAGATCTACGACAGTTTTGTGGAGTCGATCCTTTCCGGACTGAAAGAGATCAGAAGATGGAAGGATGTTACTTTTCACGGATAGGAGTTTTCTGAACTGAAAATTCCGTATGATACCGTTATGGTCGCGGATTTTGCCGATTTGGAATGCGAAGCATCGGCAAAATCCTGTTACAGTACGCGGGCATGGAGTGACCGTGTACTGTAACGAAAAAAGCGCCGGGCAGTCTTTTTATGCAAACTTATTTATTCTGCGATGATCAGCTCTTTCGCATACGGGAGAGATGCGATCCAGTCGCAGAAGGTGTGCCACTCGGTGAGCTTATGATTCTTTCTCGCGTGATAGATGTTCACGAGAGTCTCATAGTTCATCGTGCAGGTGCGCATCTGGTTGTAGCTGGACGGGAGGAGCTGGATCATATCGTACCAGTCCTCTTTGTTCTTGCCCTCGTTCATGTATTTCAGGCGGATCTGCTCAAGGCGGTCCACAACGGTCTGCATGTAGGCGAGAGTGTCCGGAGTCATATGGTCGTGGCTGAAATCGTCGATGTCGAACGGTTTGGAATGGATCTTGTGCATGGTACTCGTGGAGTTTGCGACGGTCGCCACTTTGTAGGTATCATATTCCTTCCACCAGTAGAGCGGAGCTGTAATGTCCACGGAGACGAAGATCTGGCGGATGAATTTGCGGTGGTCGCTTCCGGCCATGCGGAGACGTTTCGCAAGATCGATGTCATTCGGGCCGAAGACGAAATTTCCATCCTCATCGTAGCTGCTGTCCATGCGTGCCCAGCTGTTCATCGGGTTTCTTGCGCCGCGCATGGCATTTTCAAAGTTCATGACGCTTGTGCGTTCAAATTTTATCATAATGTTTTCTCTCCTTGGTTAAAGTCTGGCGAAAAAGCAGTCCGGTGCTTCCGAGCACCGTCCACACCGCCGGATGCATTCCCATTATAACGGTTTTTTTTTGTATACACAAGATGAAAACTTGCCAAGCACAGAGAAATTCATTATAATAGGGATTCGAATAAAAAAGAATGGACTTCGGCGTGCGCCGGTTGAACGGGGAACAAAATGAAAAACGACTATATCGTCTGCGTCTGTGGAGACGCGAGCCGGGCGGCTTACCTCATAAAGGGAGAAAAAAATGTGCTCTTTGACGCTGGAATGGCATATTCTGCGGACAAAATGATCAAAAATATAAAACGGGAACTGGGAGACAGGCCGTTAGACGCGGTCCTCCTGTCCCATTCCCATTATGACCATATTTCCGGTGTCCCGTTTCTCAGAAAGGAATGGCCGGATCTTGTGGTCTATGGAAGTGCTTACGCAAAGAAGATCCTGGAAAAACCGTCAGCAAAAAAGACGATGCGTGAGCTCTCCGACGCGGCAGCGCAGGGGGCCGGACTTTTAAAAGCCCCGGATTATAAGGATGAGGATCTTGTGGTGGACAGGGTCGTAAAAGAGGGCGATATCCTGAATTTCGGCGATCATAAGATCACAGTCTATGAGACGCCGGGGCATACGAAATGTTCCCTGTCCTACATGGTGGATCAGGATGTGATCTTTGCCAGCGAGACTGTGGGCGTGACCACCAGCGAGGTATATATGCCCTGCTATCTCGTCGGTTACCGGATGTCCTTAGACGCGGTAGAAAAACTGCGCCATGCGGGGGCAAAGCGGATATTCATCACTCACGTAGGAATCTTGACTCCGGAAAACGCGGGAACGGCGATCCTGCCGGGATTAAAGAAGGAAGAATTCTCCGTGGACCGGGTATGGGATTATCTGGAAGCGGAATTGAAACGGACAAAAGATGAGATCGTGAAGATCATCCGGAAATACCCTGCGGAGGAAGAACGTCTGCAGGTCATGCTGGAGACCTATCACAAAGGCGTAAAACAGGAAGAACAGCCGGACTTCGCGTTTCTTTTGAACGCGGCGGCGACATTAAAAGTTGTCGAGCAGGAATGCATGGGTCTTGAACAGTTATAGTATGGAAGAAACAGCGGGATATAAAGGAGGAAAAGAGTCATGAATATCATTGCGGCAGTTGATAAACACTGGGCGATCGGAAACAGGGGAAAGCTTCTGGTAACGATCCCGGATGACCAGAAACTTTTCCGGGAGGAGACGAAGGGAAAAGTGATCGTCATGGGAAGAAAGACTCTGGAGAGTCTTCCGGGGGGACAGCCTCTGGCAGGGCGGATAAACGTGGTCCTCACAAGGGATGAGGCGTACAAGGCAAAGGGATGCCAGATTTTTCATGATCTGCAGGATGCCCTGAAATACTTAAAGCAGTTCAAGTCAGAGGATATTTTTGTGATCGGCGGCGCTGAAATTTACGAGACGTTCCTCCCGTACTGCGATACTGCCCACATCACATGGATCGACTACGAGTATATGGCAGATACCTGGCTTCCGAATCTGGACAAAGATCCGGATTGGGAGATAACAGCGGACAGCGACGAACAGACATACTTTGATCTCTGCTATGAATTCCGGAGATATGAGAGAACCGGGAAGAAAGCACTGGCGCTGGGAGAAGTATAGGAGTTGTCAGATGCTGGCTTCAGAAAAGAAGCTTGCTTGTGAAAACAATCGTAACTATTCAGTACCTTCATAGTTACGTGCAAAAATCCATTCCAGATCAGCTTCGCTGATGGGATTTTTGCCTTCCAGCCTATGTTTTCTTACGGTCAGCGCAGCAAGTGCGCAGACCTACTGAACAGTTACCAAATTTTTTAGAATATCAGTTCTTTGATTTTTCCAAGTTCGCAGGTTTCACCGAAAATACTGTTTAATGCAATGCAGAGGTTGTATGCCAATACTTTATTAACCAAACGGGTGCATAAGCCCTGAAAGCTTTTGGCAAGTACTCTTTCTGCATTTAACTGACCGCTTAACTGTGAAAAGACAGTTTCTACCCGTCTTCTCAATTTGAAGATCAGCTGACGCACCGATTTTGGCCAGTTTTCTTTACTGTTGGAACGCTTGAGTGCAAAAAGACAGATCGTTTGTTCCTGCATTTCCTGCATGAGTTTTTCGCCAACATATCCTTTATCTGCTAAAATTGTAATATTTGAACAATTATCCACCAGATCCCGTAATCCTTCACGGTCATCTGTGGATGCCGGCGTAATCTCAAATGCAGTAATGTAACCTTCTAATGTGACCAGGGCATGCACTTTATAGCCGAAGTAAGTTTCCTTTTTAGAAGGGCACTTTCCGTAATCAGCACCCTGGCTGCGAAATGTTTTGCAGTATCGTGCACGTCCAAATTTGCAGACTGCAAGCGGAAAACTATCAATAATGCAATAAGAACTGACCGGAACCGGAAAAACAGAGAGCATCTTTTGTCTTAATAATTCGGTTGTCTGCATCAGAGCACGCCTCGTTCTGTTAAAACGACTTCTGCTGCAAAGCTGCGGAAAAAGATGTCTGTAATTCTTTTTCACGAAAGAAAACCAGGCATTTTCAGAATCAACGCCAAGCAACTCACCACAAAGACTAATGGTAATGATTTCCGAATCAGATAGTTTTGCATCTAAAACATGCCGTCGCTTGGCAACCTCAGGAAGTGCAAACTGATGATACAATTCGTCAATAATAACGTAAGTGGTTAAAATAAAGTCTTCAAAAGTTGCAATAACAGTGGTATTATTATTTTGGAACTTCAACATAATGATGCCTCCTTTCGTTGTATTGCCTACAAATAGGATAGCACATTTTGTTGAAGTTTCTTTATATTATTTTATCTAGCACAACAGGTTAATTTACTCATTGCAGGA